>CDZQ01047980.1_pt1 | contig 132292 bp, 103 predicted proteins | sample 554831 | NCBI WGS metagenome assembly CDZQ01 (sample SAMEA3182112, study PRJEB8094) | gut metagenome | biome: human; feature: gut; material: Stool; isolation source: human stools | place: Canada | collected 2013-05-06 | reverse complement strand
GGCAACACCCCCCGGGCCCTCTACGGGGCAGGGGCAGACGGCCATCCGGAGGCGCCCGATCGGCGGCCCCTCGGGGCTTGCCCGTATCGTAGGCAATGCGCCGAATGCTCGCCATCGAAATTTATCGGTGGCCCACTTCAGACTGTAATGGGGAGTTTTCGAATCCGCCCGGGGGCACCAGGGAATATGACGGCGTCGCGTGAGCGGCGCCGTTTTTGGTTAGTGGGGGCCGACGGCAGATTCGGGCCGTCGACGCTCGCGTCACCAATCGCGTCATTCGAATCGGCGCTGGGAATTCAGTGCTTTTCCTCATGCAAGTATCTTCCATCTTGCGTCGCCGTCAGCCGTGAGCGGTCGATTTTTACCGATAAACGGCAAATTAATTCAGAAAAAATCAGGTAATTTCAAGAATGGTCAAACTTGATTAACAGCAAAACCACAAGGTAGATGGCTTTATACGGTGAAAAACTCTGACACAATGAGAAAAAGAGTGAAAAATACTGATTGAAAATGAACTTATGTGGCAGTAATCTACATGTCACAGGGTAAGCCCCGGCGCGCAGGCGGCGGCCCTTATCGAATTACGGATATAGATCAGGTGCTCGAACGGGCAGAAACGATCAAGGACGAAGGTAAAGGACGTAGAAGCATGAAGCTTGCAACTCGTATCAACTCCTATTTTCGCGATGGCGACAAGAATCTTGATCGCGTGTTCGCGGAGTTCCAGAGCGTGGGCCTCACGCACGTCGACCTCAACTACCCCGAGCACTGCACAGGTGTCACGGCTGAGGACATGGCCGCCAAGCTCGCAGCTCACGACCTGCAGCTGAACGGCTGCGCGCTGCGCTTCCGCAACGCCTTCCTCAACGGTGACCTGGGCAATGCCGATGATGCCCTTGCCGCGGAAGCCCTTGAGCTCTGCTACGAGGCGTGCGACTACTGCCGCACTGCCGGTGGCAACACGGTGACCATCTGGCTCGGCCACGACGGCTTTGACTACAGCTTCCAGATCGCCTACGCTCGCGTCTTCGACCAGCTCGTAGCCGCATTCCAGAAGGTTTGCGACTACGCGCCCGACCTCAAGATCTCGATTGAGTACAAACCCTACGAGGAGCGCGCGTACGCGTTCATCGACTCCATGGGTATGACCGGCATGATTCTCAACGCTGCAGACCGCCCGAACCTGGGCGTCACGCTGGATTACTGCCACATGCTCATGAAGCACGAGAACCCTGCCATGGCCGCCGACCTGTTCGGCCGCGAGGGCAAGCTCTACGGCATTCACCTAAACGACGGCAACGGTCGCTTCGACGATGGCCTTATGATTGGTACGTCCACGCCGGTGAAGACCCTCGAGTTCCTCTACTACGTGAAGAAGCACGGTTACGACAGCGCAATCTACTTCGACACGTTCCCGGTCATCGAGCCCGCTGCCGGCGAGGCTGCACAGAACGACCAGATGATCCATCTGCTCAACGACGCCATCGAGGCCGTAAGCATGGAGAAGATCCAATCCGTTATCGATGCAAACGACGCGATTAAGGCAGCCGAGCTTGTCCGCGAGCTCTTCTGCGCAATGGGGAGGTAACCAATGAAACGCGACTGGAACGCGATGGCTCAGGGGATTCTGGACGCCGTCGGTGGTCCCGAGAACATCTCGGGCATGACGCACTGCGCGACGCGCCTGCGCCTCAATCTCAAAGACGACGCGGCTTGCGACGACGCTGCGGTCAAGGAAGTCGAAGGCGTTGTGAACACGCTGAACAAGGCCGGTCAGTACCAGGTTCTCATCGGCACTGAGGTCCCGAAGCTGTACGAGAAGTTTGAGCCGCTGGTCAAGGGTTCGGGCGTGGAAATCTCCGCTGCTACCAAGGACGAGGGCGAGAGCATCGTCAGCCAAGTCTTCTCCGCGATCTCCGGCATCTTTGCCCCGCTGCTGCCCGCCATGGCCGGCTCCGGTATCCTGCGCGGCTTCGTTATCCTGGCCGCCCAGCTCGGCATCATCGCTGAGGGCACGGGTACCTACACCATCCTGTACACCCTGGCCATGAGCGTGTTCTACTTCCTGCCCGTGCTGCTCGGCTTCTCCGCCGGCAAGCGCTTCGGCGCGAGCCCGTACCTGTCGGCGCTGCTCGGCGCGTGCCTGCTCTACCCGGACTTCATCGCCCTCATGGGCGACGCGGGCAACGGCGCCATGACGGACTTCTTCGGCATCCCCGTGGTTCTCATGAACTACAACTCCACGGTTATCCCTGCCATCTTGTCTGTCTGGGTCTACTCGTACCTGTACAAGTGGCTCGATGAGCACGCTTCCGAGATGCTCAAGCTCGTCGTGCTGCCCGCCATCTCCCTGATCGTTATGGTTCCGCTCACCATGCTCGTCATCGGTCCCCTGGGCGTCTACGCTGGTGAGGCCATCGCCTTCGTGGTCAACTGGCTGATCGAGCGCAGCTCCGTGTTCGCCGGCGTGCTGGTTGGCGGCGGCTGGTCCGTGCTGGTGTCCATGGGCATCCACTGGGCCGTGAACCCCATCATGATCAACAACATCGCTCAGAACGGCTTCGACTACATCTGCCCCTTCACCTTCGCCTGCAACTTCGCCGTTATCGGCTGCGCCTTCGGCGTGTTCCTCAAGGCCCGCGACCAGAAGCTCAAGAGCTTCGCGATGACCGGTGTCGTATCGATCGCCCTGTCCGCCATCATCGAGCCCACGCTGTTCGGTATGCTCGTGAAGAACAAGAAGGTCTGGCTTGCGCAGATCATCGGCGGTGCCGTCGGCGGCGCGTTCCTCGGTATCATGAAGGTCGTCACCACTGCGTTCACCTTCGGTTCCGTCACTACGTTCCCGGCTTTCGTGAGTTCCGACCCCATGAACTTCGCTTGGGCTATGGTCGGCATGCTCATTTCCGCCGTCGTGGCCGGTGTTCTTGCCTTCGCCTTCACCGGCAAGGAGGATCAGCTCGCCTAAGAGCCCCGGATGCGCCGCCTCTCCTAGGGTCGTTCTCTTCGCTTGAAGAGCGTCGCGCTTACGCGAGGTGTGTCAACCTCGTTCAAATTGTGAACGAGAGGGTAGGTCAATCGATTAAGCGGTCGTCATCGCAACAGGTGGCGGCCGCTATTCTGCTTGTGCGTTACACTTTTCGAAAAGAAATGAACGAGCGTGAAGCAGAGTGGTTTGGAGAGGTTCCCAATATGATTCCGTATGAGCGCCAGGAGCGAATTGTAGAGTGCCTGCAGAAGTCGGGCCTCGCGAGGATTTCCGAGCTGCAGGAGGAGCTGCCGGGCGTCTCTATTTCGACGCTACGTCGCGACCTCAAGGAGCTGGAGGCGCTTGGCAAGGTTGAGCATCTTTCGGGCGGCGCGGTGAGGCTCCTCTCGGCTGTCCACGAGGTGAGTATCTCGACGCGTTCGGGCCTACACGGGAGTGAGAAGGAACAGATTGCCCAAGTCGCCTTGCGTTTTGTTGAGGACGGGGACACGCTCTACTTGGACTCGGGTTCCACCTGCACGGCGCTGCTGCGTCTGCTGCTCGACCGCGACGTGACAATTTACACGACGGATGCCTCGGCGTGCCTGATTAAGAGCGAGACGCGCGCCCAGCTCATCGTGGTGGGTGGCGAGTTCAACTATGTGAACTCCTCGTTCTGCGGTTCTATGACCGAATCGATCCTGCGCGATCTGTACTTCGATAAGGCGTTTATCGGGACCAACGCGATTGACGAGGACCGCGGCGTCATGACGCCCTCCTACGTTGAGGCGGCGAAGAAGCGCATCGTGCGCGAGAATTCGAATAAGGCGTACGTGCTGTGCGACAGCTCGAAGTTCCATCAGTTCTCGAATGTTCGCGCGTTTGGGTTCGATGGTGTGTCGATTATCGCGGAGTCCTATGACGAGAAGATCGCCCAGTGCGCGCGCCTGATCACGCCTGGAGCGTAGGGGGTCCGGGCTCAGGTCTGCGGATTGCGGCCCCTGGCTGCTGCTGTCCGCGTAGCGGGATTTCTTCCTAGGGAATACGACAGCGTTTCGTGGTGCGGGCTCCTGCATGATACCAGCTAGATAGGCAAATATGGCAACGTTGTGAATCTGGAAAAGCCTGCAGGTTAACAACGTGGTTAAACGATTAATCAGCCAGACTGTAGATAAAGGTTAAACGATTAATTACCACCGAGTAGATAATCACCGAGCAGATAAGGAGTTCACTATGCTGCTCTGCCCCAGTCTCATGTGCGCCGACTACGGCAATCTGCGTGCGACCGTCGAGGATCTCGACGCCGCCGGCATCGACATCTTCCATTGCGACGTGATGGACGGCAGTTTCGTTCCCAATTTCGCCATGGGTCTCGAAGACATCAAGGCCGTGCGAGCTGCCACCAACAAGCTCGTCGACGTGCACCTTATGGTCGAGAATCCTGCCAGCAAGGTTGAACTTTTCGCCTCCGCCGGCGCGGACATCATCTATATCCATCCGGAGTCCGAGCGTTACGTGGTCAAGACACTCGCCGCGATTAAGTCCCTCGGCAAGAGCGCCGGTATCGCCGTGAACCCCGACACCTCTATCTCCGAGATCGAGGAGATGTTGAACCTCTGCGATTACGTGATGGTCATGACGGTGAATCCGGGTTTTGCCGGTCAGAGCTTTATCGAGTTCACGAACGACAAGGTGCGTCGCCTTGCCGCGCTGAAGGAGCGCTTTGGCTTCAAGCTCATGATCGACGGCGCCTGCTCGCCCGAGCGCGTGCGCGACCTGTCCGCCATTGGCGCGGACGGATTTATCCTGGGCACCAGTGCGCTGTTTGGCAAGGACGCTGGTTACGAGGAGTGTCTGCGCCGTTTGCGCGCCGGCGAGGTGTATTAGAAGCGGAACGGCGAATTAGGACGGATTGAGCGCGCGGCATGCGCGAATGGTTCTTATGGAAAGGGGTCTCTTTTGAAGATCGGTATTGGAAACGACCACGTCGCAGTCGAGTACAAGGAAGCCATCACGGCGTATATCCAGGAGAAGTACGGCTACGAAGTCGTGAACTTCGGTACGGACAGCACCGAGCGCTTTGACTATCCCATCGCGGGTGAGGCCGTGGCGGACGCTGTCATGTCCGGCGAGGTTGATCGCGGTATCGTTATCTGCGGTACGGGTGTGGGCATCTCGCTTGCCGCCAACAAGGTGCGCGGTATCCGTTGCTGCACCTGCTCTGAGCCGTATTCCGCTCGCCTGTCGCGCGAGCACAACAACACCAACATGCTCGCATTTGGTGCTCGTGTGGTGGGCATCGAGCTGGCCAAGATGATCGTCGACGCCTGGCTCACCGGCGAGTTCGAGGGCGGCCGTCACCAGCGCCGCATCGATATGATTCGCCAGATCGAGGCTCGTCAGCTCGTGCGTGCGGAGGAAGCACGCGGCTGGTAGTGGAAAAGCCCGTCACCCATGTGGTTGCGGGCTTTTTGCATGTCGCGCGTGGGATAGAACACATGCGAGAGAAAAACGCGGCTATTCGCTGCCCGCTGTCTAGCTGCTCGCGCGTTGCACGAGCTTAACGGGGACGAGCGTCTCCATCTCGGGCTCTTCGCCGCGCAGCAGGGCGAGCAGGGCCTGACATCCCTCGTGCGCGAGGCGCTCGGGGAAGCGGCGGACAGTGCTGATTTGCGGCGTCGGAAGCTGCGCATAGACGGAATCGTCGAAGCCGATGAGACGGACGTCCTCGGGTACGCGCTTGCCGGCGGCAACGAGCGCACGCAGCGCGCCCACGGCTGCGTGGTCGCTATGGGCGAAGATGCCGTCGACGGGGTAGCCCGTGGAGAGGAAGTCGGTCACGAGCTCTTCGGACTCGATGATGCTCGGCTGCTTACCCGAGACAAACAGCTGGTAGTCGCGGCGTAGCGGCATTCCGTGCGCGGCGAGCGCCCGCTCGTAGCCCATCTGGCGCTCGTTGCCGGGGTAGTTGGCGGTAAAACTCGAGATGCTCAGGATGTCCTTGCAGCCGCGCTCGATGAGGTGCTCGGTCGCCATGTAGCCACCGCCGATGTTGTCGGAGCCCACGTGTGGGAAACCGAGGTCGTTTTCGGGCGCACGGTCGATGCAGACCACGGGGATTCCGTGGGGGACGAACTCGCCGTCGAGCCTGCGCAGGCCGGAGATACAGATGATGCCGTCGGCCTGCTTGCTTGCCAGCGTGCGGAAGTAGTCGCGCTCGCGGGCAGGGTCATTGGCGCTGTTGCAAACAAAGACCGAGTAGTCCTCGGTTGCCAGCTCGCGCTCCACATGCAGGGCGATCTTGGAAAAGAAGTCGTTGGAGATGTCCGGCACGATCATGCCGATGGTCCGGGACTGGGCCATACGGAGGCTCTTCGCCGCCATGTTCGTGACGTAGCCGTATTCCTTGAGGGCGGCTTCCACGCGCTTGCGGGTGTCTTCGGAAAAACGGCCGCTGCCGTTGATGACGTGGGAGACCGTGGCGACGGATACGCTGGCCGCGACGGCAATCTGGCGCATGGATGGGCGCTTGCCTGGTGTGGGCATGGGGCCTCCTGCTGCTTTCGGGTGGTTAACAGATTAACCGAGATTGTAGCGCATGCGCGATGCCGTAATGGGTCGCTTCGAAGTCGTTTTGTCGCGCTCGGTCTGCACCTTGGATAAGAAGGAGTTCGTCGAGCACTCCGATCCGGAGCACACGCGCGCCAACATCCCGCTGTTCCAGCAGGGCATCATGATACAGCAGCTCAACTCCGAGAAGCTCGTGGTCGAGATCATGGTGAAGTTCTGCGGCCAGTAATTACTGCATCACATATTCTGTTGTCACCTGGGAGGCTCGCTTTTGCGGGCCTCTTTGCGTTGCTATGGAGCCCTGGTCTGTCGATAAACAAAGCGCCCGCTTGCTGGGGGAGCAAGCGGGCGCCTGTGAGCGAATATGTTTGCGGCGAAAGCCGCGATGAGCGGTGGGGTGGCGACTAGTTGGTCGTACCGGAATCGTCGCCCGTGCTCGTGCCCGAGCCCGAGCCCGAACCAGAAAGTGCGACCGTCAGCGTAATCGTGCTGTCGGTGGACTGCTTTCCAGTGGGGGAGACGCCCGTAACGGTGGCATCCTCGTTACCGCTTACGGGATTGCCGTTCTGGTCACAGAAGCCAATGTTATAGAAACCGGCGTTGTTGAGCGCGGTAACGGCGGCGGAAATGCTCTTGCCGTACAGGTTGCCCGGGACGGTGGCCTTGCCGGACTTCTTGGCAATGACGACGGTAATCGTGGCGCCGGGCTTCTGCTTACCGCTGGGGTTCCAGCTGATCACGGTGCCCTCGGTAACAGAGTCGTTCTCCTGGTAGCTCACGTCGACGCCAAAACCTGCCATATCGAGGGCGTTGCGCGCCTGGGCCTCGGTCATGTCGGTCAGGTCGGGGACGGACGTGGTATCCGGGCCGCTCGAGACCTTGTACGAGATGGTCGTGCCCTTCGCGACTTCCTTACCGGCTCCGGTGCCCTGCTCAAAGACCTGGCCCTCATCGGCCTCGTTGGCCTCCTCGGAGGCGTTGCCCTTCAGGCCAACGCTTGCCAGCGCGGCTTCTGCCTGGTCCTTGGTCAGGCCGACAAGCTGGGGAACCTCAACCTTCTCAGAGGGCTTGGGGCCCTTGGAGATTACCAGGTTCACCTTAGTGCCCTTGGCCTTCTTGGTGTTGCCGTTGGGCGTCTGCTCGGCGACCTTGCCCTCGTCGACATCGTCGTTGTAGCTTTGGTCGATGGTGCCGACCTCGAGGCCGGCTTCCTTGATCAGCTCGACGGCAGTCTGCTGGTCCTTGCCCAGTACGTCGGGCACGGCGACCTGCTCGCCGCCAAAGAGTCCTGTGGCAAAGGCCACCACGATGCCGATGACGGCAACCGCTGCCACCACGGCGGCGATGATCTTGTTCTTGTTGGATTTGGGCTCTTCGACCTCGTAGGAGCCGGTGGAGCCCGAAACCGAGCTACGGGCGGTATTCTGGCCGCTCACGCCCGAGACGGGACGCACCATGGCGCGCGTCTGATCGGAAAGCTCGCGAGTCTTGGTGGCACCCAGCTCACTGGGGGCACCGATGATGCGCGTGGGCTCCGAGACGTTGACGGCACGGCCCGACAGGTAGCTGTTGAGCACCTGACGCAGCTCGTCGGCGGTCTGGAAGCGGTTTGCCGGGTCCTTCTCCATGCACTTGAGGATGATGCGCTCAAGGTCGGCGTCGACACCGGAGTTGATCTGGCTCGGCGGAATAGGCAGCTCGTTGACCTGCTTGAGTGCGACCGAGATAGCGTCGTCACCGTCAAAGGGGACGCGGCCGGTGGCGCACTCGTACATCACGACGCCCAGCGAGTAGATATCCGAGGTGGGGCCGAGGTCCTGACCGCGGGTCTGCTCGGGGCTGACGTAGTGGGCGGTTCCCAGCACGTTGTTGTCTTGCGTGAGGTGGCTGTTCTTGGCGCGCGCGATGCCAAAGTCCATCACCTTGATGTTGCCGTCGGGCAGCACCATGATGTTCTGCGGCTTAATGTCGCGGTGGATGATCTCGTGCTTGTGGGCGACCGAAAGCGCGGAGCTGATCTGCGAGCCGATCTGCGCGACCTTCTTGGGGTCGAGGGCGCCGTGGCTCTTGATGCCGCTCTTAAGGTCGGTACCGCGCAGGTACTCCATGACGATGTAATAGGTGTCGCCGTCCTTGCCCCAATCGTAGACGCCCACGATATAGGGGGAGGAGAGGCCGGCTGCTGCCTGGGCCTCCTGCTTAAAGCGTGCGGCGAAGGTCGCGTCGCCAGCATACTGCGGCAGCATGATCTTGACGGCTACCGTGCGGTCGAGAACCTGGTCCTGTGCACGGTAGACGGTCGCCATGCCGCCTGTTCCCACCTTATCCTTGAGGAGGTATCTTCCCCCGAGGATCCTCTGTTCCATTCCTGCTCCTAACATAACTATTCGCTCAACGATGTGTGTAGTACCTATGATGTGGCCGCTGGGGCCGTGTGGCGCGTTGCCGCTAACCCTTAGGCCGCGGCGCGCCTCGGGTGTCCGATTCGATCATGGGCATCACGCTCCCTGTGCGGCAAGCGCCGCGGTCAGGACGATACCGGCGATCTTGGCGGCCTCGACGTCATGCTTGTCGAAATCCTCCAAGGCCACCGAGATGGCGACCGTGGGTGAATCGTAAGGTGCAAAGCCAACGAACATCGAGTTGACGTTGGTGCCGCCAATCTCGGCCGAGCCGGTCTTGCCGGCGACCTTGACACCGGGGATTTGGGCATCGGTGCCGGTGCCGGACTGGACGACGGCAAGCATGGCCTGCTTGACCTGGTCGGCCGTGGCGGAGCTGACGGCCTGACCAAGCGAGCGGGACTGCGTGGTCTTGACCACGGTTCCGTCCGGGGCGAGTACCTGGGCTACAAAGTACGGGTCCATGACCACGCCGCTGTTAGCGATGGCGGCGGCAATCACGGCGTTTTGCATGACGGTGGTCTGCGGGCCGGGCGTGTGGTCCATGCCGACAGGCTGGCCGGCGCCGGCCCAGGCGGTCTCCCACTCGGTCATGAGCGACGGGTCGGCCATGATGGAGGCCGCGGAGGTCAGGTCTTGGCCGAGCTTTTGGCCGCAGCCAAAGGCGTTGGCAAACTGTACGAGCGTGTTTGCGCCAACTTCGTTTGCCACCTGGCCAAAGACGACGTTGGAGGACACGGCAAAGGCCTGCTGCAGGCTGATGGTGCCGTAGCTCTCGTTGGCATAGTTGGTGACCGGTGCGTTGCCGATGTCCATGGAGCCGGGCGCCTGGTAGGTGCTGGTAAGGCTGGCGGTACCGGTCTCGAGTGCCGCGGAAAGCGTAACGACCTTAAACGTGGAGCCCGGCGTGTACAGCGCGTCCATGGCGCGATTGTACATGGAGCCGTCCTCGCCGCCGCCCGTCTGCAGCAGGGCATCGATGTTGGTGTTGTCGTAGGTGGGCGAGCTGGCACATGCGAGCACCGCGCCGGTACGCGGGTCGATGACCACTACAGCGCCCTTAAAGCCCTTGAGTGCCTGCTCGGCCGCCGTCTGGATACGCGAGTCGATGGTGAGCTTGGCGGTGTTGCCCGGCTGGGTCTGGCCCGCGAGCGACGCGATGGCATTGTTCCAGCTGGAGTAGTCCTTAGAACCGGTGAGCGTGTCGTTCATGACGCTCTCGATGGCGGTGGTGCCATACTGCTGGCTCACGTAGCCAACCACGTGCGCTGCCAGGTTACCGTTGGGGTAGGAGCGTACGTAGGTGCCGTCCTCCTGCTGCAGCGACTCGGCCAGCGTCACGCCGTCGGACGTGATGATGGAGCCGCGCTGGATGTACTTGGAGCGGGCGATGGTGTGGTTGTTGGTCGGCATGTCCTGATAGTCCTTGGCCTTGATGACCTGGACATAGGTGAGGTTGCCGATAAGGATGGCGAACAGCGCCGTAAAGGCGAGCACCGCGCGGGTTAGACGGTTGGCAAGCGCAACGCGGCCGAGCACACCGGATTCAGGCGTGTCGAGCAGGCGACGTCGCATGCGCGAGCCGACGGAATGGCTGCCGCTGCCGTAGGAAGACGAGGTGGCAAAGCGCGTGCCCGTCGGGGCGGCGGCAGATGCGACCTGATCATCGGTGATGGCGGCCATGGTGCCGGTGCCGGTAAGCTCGGCCTCGCGTCCGGTCGCCTCGTCACCGGCGCGCAGCAGGAGCGCGACGATGATAAAGCTCGCCAGCAGAGAGGAGCCGCCCTGGCTCATAAAGGGCAGGGTGACGCCGGTCAGCGGGATCAGGCGGGTTACGCCGCCAACGATCAAGAAGGCCTGGAAGCTGATGGCGGCCGTAAGGCCTGTGGCACTAAAGGCGGCGAGGTCGGATTTAGCGCGGGCAGCCGTGGTGAGGCCGCGAACGGCAAAGAGCATAAACAGGATGAGCACGGCGCCGCCGCCCAAAAGGCCCATCTCCTCGCCGATAGCCGAGAAGATAAAGTCGGACTCGACGACAGGGATGTTGTTGGCCATGCCGTTGCCGATGCCAACACCGACCAGACCGCCATCGGCAAGCGAGAAGAGCGACTGGACGATCTGGTAGCCCTGGCCCTGGGCGTCCTTAAACGGATCGAGCCAAACCTGGAAACGCACCTGAACGTGAGACAGGAACTTGTAGGCGCCCACGGCTCCGACGGCTAAGAGCGCAAGGCCGATAACGACATACGAAAAGCGCCCCGTGGCAACGTAGAGCATCAGCAAGAAGATGGTGTAGAACAGCACGGCCGAACCCAGATCGCGTTCGAAGACGACGACGAGCAGGCACACACCCCACACGGCAAACAGCGGCAGCAGCAGTCGCAGGCGAGGGATCTTAAAGCCCAGGATCTTGCGGTTGGAGATGGAGAGCAGCTCGCGGTTCTCGGCCAGGTACCCGGCCAGGAACAGCACGATAAAGACCTTGGCGAACTCGCCAGGCTGGATGGTAAAGCCCGCGATGCGAATCCACAGTTTGGAGCCCGAGATCGTGGTGCCGATAAAGATGGGCAGCATCAGCAGGATGATGCCGATAATGCCAAAGGTGTACTTGTAGCGCATGACCACGTCGAGGTTTTTGACCAGTGCGAGCGTTCCCACCATCAGGGCCACCGAGACAAACAGGATGATGAGCTGTGAGATGGCGAGAGCGGGGGCGAGACGCGTCACGAACGTGATGCCGATGCCCGAAAGCACAAAGACAATGGGCAGGATGGCGGGGTCGGCACCGGGCGCCAAGATGCGCACGGCAATGTGGGCCGCGGCAAAGGCGGCAAAGAGGCCGATCGGCACGGCGAGCGTCTCAAAGGAGATGGCAGCGCCCGCGGTGAGCACGTACATCGCATATAGCAGGATGACGGGGAACGCCGAGGCGATGAGCAAGAGCAGCTCGGTGTTGCGGCGACTCATAAGCGGCACTCCCTTTCTAATTCTTATCGGAGGCTTCGGCCTCGGCGGACTGTTCGGCGGTTTTCTCGGAATCTGATTCGGAGGTCGATCCCTGATTGGTGTTGTCGCGAATCGTTTGCGCGTCGATCACCTGGCGGGTCTGCTCCTCGTCGATCTGGTGGCGGTACTTGGATATCGTGTCCTGCGCATCGTCGACACTTGTTTGCGGAATGCCCGCCTTGAGGCGGTTTTGCGTGTCTTCGGGCAGGTCGGACAGCTTGATGCTGGTTTCGCTTTCGAGCCAGTGGAGCTTGAGTCCGAGTGGCTTGCCGGGCAGGCCGCGCCAGACGGCGACATTGCCCTGGTAGGTACCAAGGTAGTACGAGCCGGTGACACCCGTGTAGGCCCAGATGCCAGCTGCCAGCACAAAGACGAGGGCCAGGATGGCGGCGATAGTAACGTTGCGGCGACGCACGCGTTGCGCCTCGCGCATGACGCCATCGTCAACCAGGTCAACGACTACTACGGTCACGTTGTCGTGGCCGCCGGCGGCAAGCGCCGCGTCCACTAGGTTGTCGACGCAGATTTGCGCGGTTGAGGACTGCGTGGCGATGTTCTCGATATCGCTATCGGGAATCATGCTCGAAAGGCCGTCGGAGCACAGGATCAGACGGTCGCCTTCCTCGATATGCAGAGTGAAGTGGTCGGCATACATGGCGGGGTCCGAGCCCAGCGCACGGGTGATGACCGAACGGTTGGGGTGGACGCGAGCCTCGTCTGCCGTGATCTCGCCAGCGTCCACGAGCTCCTCCACGTAGGAGTGGTCGCGGGTCACGCGGATGAGCGTGCCCTCGTGGAGCAGATAGGCGCGAGAGTCGCCCACGTGGGCGATGGCGAGCGTGTCGTTTTCGATGTAGGCGCAGGTGGCTGTGCAGCCCATGCCGGGCTTGCCCAGGCCGTTCAGGGCCGCCTCGATTACGGCGGCGTTGGCTGCCTCGACGGCTGCGGCCAGGCGTGCTGCGTCGGCGGACTGTGGGGCCGTCTTGGCAATAGTCTCGACGGCGATGGAAGAGGCTACCTCGCCGGCAGCGTGACCACCCATGCCGTCGCATACGCAAAAGAGCGGCGACTGCACCAGGTAGGAATCCTCATTGTGCGGGCGCACGCAGCCAACGTCGGAGCGGGCGCCCCACATGAGTTGCGTGGTGGTGCCGGCATCATAGGTCGAGTCGGTCTCGATGCGCTCCTCGGTCAGGGGTTCAAAGCTCATGGTCGAGCCGGGGTCTTTGAGCTTGGCCTCAACGGCGGCAACGTCGATCTCTGCTGTGTCACCGGGAGAGACGGTGTCGGTCACGGCGTTTGATTCGGAATCGCCGGTGTCCGGGGAGTCGGGCTCCTCGGACACGCGGGCGGTCGACTCGTCATCTTGCGGGCTGACGTCTATAGGCTCGGGCGCCGGCGTAGACGCGGGCGCAACCTCGGATGCCGGGGCTATGGGAAACGCCGGCGCGGCGGGCTCGGGTGCCGCAAACACCGCAGCGCTCTCGTTGATTGCCGCGGCGACGGGCTCTGCAAAGTGAGCCGGCGCCGGGGTTGCTTCGGGCGCTGTGGGCTGTTCCGCAGCATGTGCGCCGATGGGCGCCGCTGCGGCATCATCTTCGTCCTCGTTATCGGCGAGATCCGAAATATCATGCGTTACATGCGAAAGAGGCAGGGAGAACACGGTGTCCTCGGGCTCCACGGGTGTGGAGTCCGCCGGAGCGGCGTGGGCCGGTGCAGCTACGGCGGCAGCCGGTGCCTCGGTCATGGTTGCGGACTTGTTCTCCTCGTCGATCATCGACGGTTCACCTTCATGACCACGTCGCCAATCTGGACTTCGTCGCCCTCACGCAGCGTCGCGGGCTCCACGAGCTGGCGGCCGTTGACGAGCGTGCCGTTAAGCGAGTTGAGGTCCTCGATGATGAGCGCCGGGCCCTGCAGCGAAAAGCGCGCATGCGAGGCCGAGACAAACGGCTCGTTGATGCAGATGTCCGAAGACGGCGAGCGGCCGACGATGACGGGGCCGAGCATGTCTACGTGGATGCCGCGGATGCCGCGCGGACCCTTGTCCACATCGATCGTCCAAATGGCCGAGTCGCGGCGCTGTCCGCGCACAAGTCCCACGCCGGTCTTCATGACGGCGAACAGGAAGATATAGAGCAGGGCGACCAGGACGATGCGGCCTGCAAAAAGGACGATATCGATGTTCATAAGCGACTATCCCCTAAATTCAAAGGTACTCAGGCCAAACGTCAGCAGATCGCCGTTGCGCAGCGGGCAGCGCGTAATGCGGCGGTTGTTGACGAGCGTGCCGTTGGTGGAATTGAGGTCCTCAATCGACCAATCCGACCCCGTAAAGGTGAGCTGGGCGTGGCGGCGCGACACGTTGGGGTCGCGCAGGGCAATGTCGGAAACTGAGCGCTCGCGACCGATGGTCACCTGTGCGGAGGTGATGCTATGGCTCTCGCCGCTCACGACGTCGACGAGCTGGGCGAGCGGGCGCTGCGGGGCGCGAGTGCTCGCCATGTTGGAGGCGATGCCGGCTGCGGCGCCTAGGCCCACGGCGGCACCGGTCGCGGCGGCTCCGCCCATGCCGGCAAGCGAGTCGCGCGAGACGGTCTGCGGCACCGGGATGGGTGCGGCGGCGGGGTCGGGGACGCTAGGCGCGAAGGGGTCTGCCACGGCAAGCGGGTCGGGAGCGGCGGCGCGAGGCGTCGGCTGCTGCTGGGGCATGGCGGCGGGGCGCTGCTGCTGCGGGGCAGCAAACTGCTGCTGGCCGGCGCGCGGGGCGCTGGCGGCACGGCTTGCCGCGGAGTTGTTCTGGCCCAGGCCGTTTTGATAGGCGCGCTCTTCTTCGTACAGGCGGCCGAGCGTGGGGGCATCGACGTTCTCGGCAAAGACCGAGAACTTGCCGGCGCGCAGCTGCGGATCGATCATAAAGCGCACGAGGGGCTCGCCGACAAAGACATAGCGGCGCTTTTCGGCCTGCGCCTTCACAAACTCGCGGACCTCGCGCGAAAGCTCGGGGTAGAACGGGGCGAGCATGGGATCGTCGTCGGCGGCGATCAGGATGGTATAGAGTGCCGGCGCCGTGTTGACGCCGTTAATCACCAGAGTCTGATCCTCCATGTCGCGAGCGGCCTGCTTGGCAAGCTTCTTAAAGGAGAACGGGGCACGGGTGGCACCGAAGATGCCGGCCACGTGGTCCTCGAAGATGTTCAGGAAGTTCACGAAAGATCACTCTCCGTATAGGTTCTTTGGTATCCGAGCAAATATAGGCATATCCCAACGATTATAGAGGATAGGGTTCCCGCAACTGCCGCCTTGGCGGCGACCGCGGCTGCAAGGCTGGCAATTTCCATATGGTGTGCAAGACAGGATGCCGCTGCGCAGCCGATGCCGGTGACAGCGATGGCGGCGATTGCGGCAAGGTTTGAGCCCTGGTCGGCACGCTTGGCATGGGCATTGAGCAGCGCAGATGACGCCGCGGCAGTTGCCGCGACCAGCACAAAGGCAGCCCAAAGGAGCGGGTCTTCCAGCGCTGCGGCAACGTTACCGAGCCCCAGCACGCCTCCGGCTGAAAGCGCGACCGTGGCCAGACGGGCAAAAAGCACGCCCATGCCCGTTGCCGCGGCGGCGCTTGCCGGGCCGAGCCAAAATGACGCGACGCCGGCGGCGACCCCAGCTGCCAGGAAGGTATTGCCAGTCAGACAGCCAAGCGCGAGTGCACAGGTGAGCGCGGCGCTCGCGGCAGCCTCGGTGCGACCCCAGGCGATCCACCAACCGGACATGGCAGCGGCAAAGATCACCGCGACGGGCAACATCGACAGGATGCCCTGCGCCTGCATGGTGGCGTTTGCCATGAGCACCAAAAAGCCCACGGCCGAGATGGCCGAGCCAATCTGCGGTGCCAAGCCGGCTGCCGCGCCAATAGCGATAGCCGCGACGACCAACCCGGGAAGCGCCGCGACCCCGGCCGTTTGCATCAGCAAAAAGCTAAAGGTGCCGCACGTTAGCGCCGAGATAGCGCGCATGGTGTAGTCGCGCGCATGGCTCCAGCGCGTGCCCGCCCAGCCGAGTGCGGGGTCGACCTCGATGGCGTCGTCCTCGTAGTGCGACGGCTCGATATCGTTGAGCTCCTGCTCGTCATCCGAAAGCTCGCTAACCATTTGCTCCAGACTGCGACGGCCCTCGCGCACGCTGCCCAGACCGGCAAGGAGCTGGTCACAAAATGCCTCGATGCTGTTGGGGCGGTCCTGCGGCATGGGGGAGAGCGCGCTCATGAGCGCGGCCTCGGCTCCCGGGGGAAAGTGTGGTATCAGCTCGCTGGGATAGGTGGCGCCGCCGATGATGCGGTCGAGCGAGTCGGCGGGCGTGGCCGCCATAAAGGGAGCGCTGCCGCACAAGCCCTCATAGATAACGCAGGCAAGGGCAAAGACATCGGCGCGTTCGTCGACCGTGCCGGTCTCGATATCGAGCTGCTCGGGCGGCATGTAGCCGATGGTGCCGCCGCGCGAGCCGCCAAAGCCACCGGCGGACGACAGTCGCGCCATGCCAAAGTCGGTGAGCTTTACATTGCCCGAGTGGTCGATGAGCACGTTGGCGGGCTTAATGTCCAGGTGGAGTACGCCATTGCTATGGGCGAAGGTGAGCGCCTGACCCAGGGCATCGGCAATGGCCGCGGCCTCGTCAAAGGTGAGCGAGTGGCCGTCCACGCGATGCAAAAACTCGGCCAGCGACATGCCATCGACATATTCCATAACCAGGTAGGCATAGGCTGTGTCGTGCGTAAAGTCGATGACCTGCACGATATTGGGATGTTGAAGCATGGCGGCGGTGTGCGCCTCGCGCAGGACATCCATGATGTCGCTGGCGGGCATGCCGGCACCGTTGATAAGGGGGATGCGCTTAATGGCGACGCGGCGGCGCAGGTGCGTGTCGCGGCAGATCTCGATGGAGCCAAAACCGCCGGTCGCAAGTGTCTCGAGCGGCTGGTACCGCTTGAGCAGCTCGCGAGAGCTGGTGCCCTCCAAAGGAACGTCCGGCGAGAACCGGGCGGTATGTTGCGGGAAAAGCGGCATGGCCAACCCTCGTGCGTTTAAAGTTCGTTTGCGAGCGGCGGGCGCGGGGCCGAGCCATTCGCGGTGGCATAGATGCTGCTAGTGTAGCACGCTCGGGCGGATGGCGAGGATAACGGGATGCGAGGCTGCCTGTCTGTCTTGGCCTTAGCGCTTCTTCTTGTTCTTCTTCTGCTTGCGCTGCTTGCCTTTGGTCTCCTGGGGCTTGTCGCCCTGCTTGGCCTCGGCGGCGGCCTTCTCGGCCTTCATCTTCTTGCGTTTGGTCTCGATGCGGAGTTTTTTGTTGATGCGCGCCTTGAGGAAGGAGCCAAACTGCTCGGCATCGCCACGGATGAAGGTGTCCTTGGGGATCGTCACGCCCTGGTCGGCGAACATGGCCACAAAGATGCGCTCGCCGTCGAGCACGTGGTCGAGCTTCTCAAACGGGAAGAACTGCGACTTGCCGCTCTTGCCCCATACCATCAGACCGTCTTCGTTGGCGGCGACGCGGCGGTAGCGGCCGCCCATGGACTCGTCGGCCTCGACGGCATCGATAAAGTCGCGGGCGAGCGTGTGGTGGAGGTTCTTGCTCCACCAGGCCAAAAAGGCGCCGAACACGATCAGCACGACGCCGAACTTGATCCAGCTGCCGCCGGCCACCAGCATGCCGATGCCGATGAGCACGGCAATCGCGGCGGCGACGTACAGGGAGCCACGGCGCCTGGGCGAGGCGACCAGGCGGGCGAAGTCGGTGACGAGGTCGTTTTCGTACTGATACTCGTTGAGGTACAGAATGCCGTCATCGGCCGCGGCCTGCGCCTCGAGCGCGACCTCGACCTGGTCGGCTGCTTCGGAGGGAATGAGGTTGCTCTCTGCGTCTGCCATGCTCTTTGGACTCCTATCGCGGCGGGCTCGCCGTACGGGTTATTATGGAATGCAGTATGCCGTGCGACCGCATGGCCGCCGCGGCAACAAGACTCAGTATACCCGGGGGAGCACCCATGGAATCGTTGTACCGAAAGTATCGCCCGCTCACCTTCGACTCCGTGGTGGGCCAGCAGCATATCGTCTCGACGCTCGAACACGCCATCACCGAGGGGCGCCTGTCCCACGCCTACCTGTTCTGCGGACCGCGCGGCACGGGCAAGACCACTATGGCGCGCATTCTGGCCAAGGCGCTGCTGTGCCGCAATGCCGAGGCGGCGCGCGCCGAGGGTGCAAGCGGCTGCATGCCCGACGGTACTTGCGAGGAGTGCGAGCTCATTGCCGAGGGCAACCACCCCGATGTCTACGAGCTCGATGCCGCAAGCCGTACCGGCGTGGACAACGTGCGCGAGGAGATCATCAACTCCGTCAACTTTGCCCCGGTGCGCGGCAAGTACAAGATCTATATCATCGACGAGGTCCACATGCTCACGACGGCGGCGTTCAACGCGCTGCTCAAGACGCTCGAGGAGCCGCCGGCGCACGTGATCTTTGTGCTGTGCACCACCGACCCGCAAAAGATTCTGGAGACCATCCTCTCACGCTGCCAGCGTTTCGATTTCCATCGCATCGGCAACGAGGATATCGAGCATCGCCTGGCATACGTGTGCGAGCAGGAGGGCTTCGATTACGACGACGAGGCGCTGGCTATCGTGGCGCGCCATGCAAAGGGCGGCATGCGCGACGCGTTGTCCACGCTGGAGCAGCTGAGCGTCTTTGGCAACGGTTCTGTGCATGCGGACGACGCCCGCTCGCTTTTAGGCGAGGTTTCGGACCAGATCCTGGGCGAGTTTGCCGCGGCGATTGCGTCACGCGATGTCGCCGAGCTCTATGGCCTCATTCGCGCACAGGTCGAGGAGGGCAATGACCTGCTTGAGCTGACGCGCGACCTGGTGGCGCATGTGCGTGACGTGTATGTTGCCTGCGTTGCCGGTGCCCGTGCCGAGCTGTTTGAGGGCGGCCCGGAGCAGGCCGAGGCGCTTGCTGCCGAGGCCGCTGCCTTTGGCGAGCATCCTGCCGACCGCCTGGCTCGTGTGCTGACAGTGCTCGACGATGCCGCACTGGAGATGAGGGGCGCGAGCGACGTGCGCCTGGTGCTCGAGATCGCCTGCACGCGTCTGGCGCGTCCCGAGGCTGATTTAACGATTGAGGCATTGGCCGAGCGCGTGGCACGCCTGGAGGCCATGGTTGCCAATGCCGCCGTTCCGGCGAGCGTGACTGCTGCTCAAGCGGGTGCGCCTGCTGCATCCGCACCCGCTGCTGCCCAACAGCCGACGCTCATTTCGGGCGCCCGTGCTGCCACTTCGGTGGCATCCGCTGCCCCCGCTGCTACGTCCGCGCATCAGGGTGGCATGCCTTGGGACCGCGGCGCTGCTGTTCCGGCTGCCCAGCCTGCGCCCCGTCCTGCGTCCGTGTCAGCTTCCAAGCCTGCAGCGCCTGCACCTCAGCCTGCGCCGGCCCCCGCGCCTCAGTCCGTTGCGGCCCCCGCGCCTGCCACCACTCCGGCACCTAAGCCCCAGTCCAACAATGCCGCCCAGGTTGCCGCCGCCGGTGCTGCCGAGACGCTCGCGGTCGAGGATGCCGGAGAGCTGCAGCGCAAATGGGCCGAGGTTGTCGAGCGTGTCAAGGCGCGTCAGGCTTCCTACGCAGGGCTTTTGCTCAACGCCCGCGCCACGGCCGATGACGGCTCCAAGCTCACGGTCTCGTTCCCCGCGGGTTCGACTTTTGCCATTAAGATGCTCGGTCGCGCCGATACGCAGTCGGTGGTCCTGCCGACGGTCTGCGCGGTCTTCGGTCGTCGTACCGTCGACTATGTCCTGGATGGGGGTGGCACGCCGGCTCCTCAACATGAGGAGCATTCTCCATCTGCACGGGCTGCGGCATCTGCGGACCCGCAACCCGTGTCCTCGGCGGCCCCTGCATCCTCGAACGTCAGCGCGACGCAGCCAAAAGCGGCACCGGTAGCGGCACCGACCCCGTCGGCGCCTGAACCCGCTGCGCCCAAACAGGCTGCTCCGGTCCCCGCGCCCAAGCCCGCCGCCGCGCCTGCGCCCAAGTCATCCGACCTGGGCAAAGCCCCCTGGCTGCGCTCCGACAACCCCGCTGGCGCTCCTGCCACGGGCAAGCTCCCGACCGAGCCCGCACCCCGAGCGCCCGAGCGCGCGTCCGCTCCCAAGGCTCAGCCGTCTGCGCAGTCTGCACCGTGGGAATCCGAGCAGGTGCCCTACGATGACGCCATGGTCGGCGGCTTTGCAGGCGATGCGAGCGGGGACGATCTGCCTCCGTTCGACGTGCCGGGTGCGACGCCCGCGCCCAAGCCCGCTGCAACTGCCCCCAAAGAGGAGGACGCTCCTGCAGCTCCCTGGGAGTCCAACCCCGGCGCGGGCAGTCCCTTCGGCCATCAGGGCGCAGCCCCAAGCATCCCGCAGACCGAGGACGAGGCCAAAGCCCTCATCCGCAGCGTTTTCGGTCAGGCCACCATCTTCAAGCCGGTGGAGTAGCTGTACAGGCGGGTATACTGCTCAAGAAGAGACGTCTTTGAACGGAGCGAGCTTATGATGTGGGAATATGTCCGCCTTGAGGACGATACGCAAGTTTCGTATTCCGAAGTCCGTGAGGACAATACGGTGAAGGTCGTTGTGGAGCGCCCACGCGATTGGGGTTTTGACACGGCGGAGTGCATCTTGCCGGCGTTCAATTGGGTGTCGCACGAGGGCTTTAGCGAAGCAGACCTCAAAGAACTCGATGATTTTGTACGCAACAATGCCCCGCTCATCCTGCGTTTTGCTTACGAAGGCGGACGGGTCTATGCCTAGTCTTTTCCGACTCGGGCCGTACATCATCTTTTTCTGGACAGGGGAGAACGGCGAGCCCGTCCATGTTCATATCGCGGTCAAGCGCCCCACCGCCGAGGCGACCAAGATATGGCTTACCCGCTCCGGCGGATGCAAGCTGGCCCATAACAAGGGCGATATTCCTGCTCGGGATTTACGCGATATCATGCAGTTTGTTTCATCTAACCATGCGCTGATTTGCAAACGCTGGAAAGAAACAACCGGTGGGCTGTCGTTTTACTGTTGAGAATCGCTTGCTGGGCTTAGGACCCCTAGCCCTTTAGGGGCTCTTTATCCGGGCGCATTTGAATTTCGGACATGTGTAGCGTGGTGCCGCGTGTCTCGCATTCGAGCAGGCAGATGCGTGACGGTCGGCCTAGGGTGCTGAGGTCGACACGATACGTCGCGCGGCTGTCCGTGTACTCGACTTGCTCGGCGTCGAGGGTTGCTCCGATTGTCAAGAAAGCGCCTGGTTCGGCACCGACAATCTTGGAGTCCTTTATCTTGACCTTGAACTCTTGGTAGAGGGACGGGCTGTTGTAGTAAATGGTTCGGGTTCCATCGGTGCACTCATCGGTCGCTTCCCATTTGACGGTGGGCTGGTCCGAGCTGGTTATCAGCAGTTCTGCTCCAAAGGCTATAGCATGGGTGATGACAACCAGTAATGCCCAGCCGACAAAGAGATAGAGAACCACATATGCAACGGGGTGTTTTGAGCGGATGTTTTGGAGCGCGTCGGGGGCATTCATGGGGGCACCTCCAAATTGCTGTCTGTGACAATCAAATTATACCCTGCCATCATGAGCGCCGCCTCGAGCAGCGGTTCGGCATTTTGTTATCTAGCTGGATGCAGAAAATGTCGGATTCCGGCTCTACAAGATTTAGCTTTCAATATTATGCAGATGCGAATCATTCAACTTCGCATAATCTTTGGGTGCGGTTTGCACTCCAGGACATGTATATCGACTGAGGTAGCGTGTCCGCCCCGCTTGCTTGCCCCGCGCCGTGGTACGATTTTTGAGTTTGAAAGTCCCGCCGTGCTCCGGCTGCCCTTGCAGCTCGGCGCGCGGCCGCACGTAAAGGAGCCATCATGGCCGGTATGAACATGCAGCAGATGATGAAGCAGGCCCGCAAGATGCAGGAGCAGCTTGCCGCCGCGCAGGAGAACCTCAAGTCCCAGACCGTCGACGCCTCTGCCGGCGGCGGCATGGTCAAGGTGACCGTCAACGGCGAGATGGAGCTCGTCAACCTCACCATCGATCCCGATGCGCTCGATCCCGAGGACGTCGATATGCTGCAGGACATGATTATGGCTGCCGTCAACGAGGCCGTTCGCGGCGTCAACGAGCTCGCCAACAAGCAGATGGGCGCCATCACCGGCGGTCTCAACATCCCGGGCATGCCGTTCTAAGACGCGCATATATATGAGTGCGAACCATAGCCTGCAAAAATTGCTCGATGAGCTGGGCCGTCTGCCGGGCATTGGTCCCAAGTCGGCTCAGCGCATCGCCTATTACCTGTTGGAGGCTGACGCCGAGGAGGCGCGCCGCCTGGCCGAGGCCATCCTGGAGGTTAAGCAGGAGGTCCACTTTTGCAGCCGTTGCTTTAACTACGCCACGGCCGACGAGTGCTCCATCTGCCAGGATTCGATGCGCGACACCACTCGCATTTGCGTGGTGGGCGAGCCGCGCGATGTCCAGGCGATCGAGCGCACGGGCAGCTACCACGGTCTCTACCACGTATTGGGCGGCGTGATCAGCCCCATGGACAAGATTGGTCCCGAGCAGTTGCACATCCGCGAGCTGCTGGCGCGTTTGGGCCACGAGGATATCCATGAGGTCATCATCGCCACCAACCCCAATATTGAGGGCGAGACCACGGCGAGCTACCTGGCCCGCACCATCAAGCCGCTGGGCGTTGAGGTATCGCGTCTGGCGAGCGGCCTGCCCGTGGGCGGCGACCTGGAGTATGCCGACGAGCTTACGCTTGGGCGCGCTATCGAGGCCCGTCGCACGATTTAGGTGGCGAGCCTGCTCCTGCCGTATGTTTTCCTCGCGACGCACGGGGTAGTCATAATTTCCCCGTGCGACTGTAGGTTTGTTGTGCAACAAAGATGCTTTGTATCCGCTTATCGCATGGATGCTTCCGCTCACATCCTTAATTTGCCCATTCGTTGCGCAACCTTTTGGGTTCGCTGATACACTCAAATATGGATTCGAATGAATGCGCCGCTCCCGAGCGGCGTGTTTTTGTTGGAGGAGAACGCATGCGGCCCGGTGGCACTCAGACAAAGCGCGGCACCGCGGTGCGCATGCGACGCCGACTGGGCTTGGCGCCGCGGGCGTACGCACTGCTGTCTTGCTCGCTGGTGCTGGTCATAGCTGGCGTTTCTGCCTATGGCATGACCGTGCCGTCCATGATGCAGGCACATGCCGCACGCGAACCGCGCGTGGGGCATGAGGTCAAAAGTGATCTGGGCACCACGACTGGATATGCTTGGGCAAGTGTGGTCGCGCATATTGTGTTTGGCGCCGACGACGCGGACGGCGCCGAGGCCCCGGACAACGAAGTCACGCTTGCCAATGGCAAAACCATCGTGCTCACCAACACCAAGATCATCGATCGATTGTCCAACAATAGCGTGGCGGCAACGGTGAATAAGGTCGAGCAGCAGAAGGAGCAGGACGCCCAGCAGTCCGGAAAGCCCGGTAGCTCGGATACTTCTGGCTCCGGCTCGGATTCGTCGAGTTCGGGCGGCGGCTCTGGGTCGGGTTCCTCTGCCGGAGGGTCTGGAAACGGCGGCTCGACGGGCGGCAACACTGACAACGATACAAACTCCGGCGGCCTTTCCGCTGCTGAGGAAGAGAGCATTCACAGTTGGCTTGTGACCAAGTACAACATGCTCGACGGCTATGTTTCTCGTGCCAATGACGTGGTTTCGACCTATAACTCTACGGGAGATCCCAGGCCGTGCGACAGCTTGGTCGGGGAGATGTTTGTCATTCGAGCCGAGTTCGGTCGTCAGACATTCTCGCCCCGGTCAAAGTGGTATCAGCAGTATGCCAATCTGTGGGGCTGTTACACCAACCTATGTCAATGGGTCGGCCATTACGGCGATGATGACGTCGCGCTCGGTAACTTCAACAATAACGTGGCGGCGCTTGCCCTATGATGACCGATCTTGCATCCACCACACCACAATCGCTCGGTCGCGATCCCATGGTCGGCCTGCGCCTGGCGCGTGTCGACGGGTTTGAGCCGGCCATTGCGCTCGGTCAGGACGAACTGCCTGCCTATCTGCGTCGTTTTACGATACTGTTTGCCGACGATGCCACCATGCGCCGTGGCGGTATCGGCCGCGTGACGCGTGCCGTCAACGCCCAAGGCGAGGCCGTGGCACTCAAACAGCTCATCTTGCCGACGCGCGATGAGTTTGACGACGATGCCGCCCATGAGGCGCTGGTCGCCAAGTTCAAAGCGGCATTTCGCGAGGAATATGAATGCCATCGCGCCCTTTCGGGCCTTAAGGGCTTTCCCCGCCTCTATGGCTGGGGCGAGGTTGACGGTGTGCCTGCAATTGTCATGGAATGGGTCGAGGGCGAGACGCTCGCCCGCTTGCGCTCGCGCTTTGCCGTGGACGATGCCGGCCGCCTATCGCCGCTTGTGGCGGCGCGCTTGGGGCGCGACCTGTTCGACCTGCTCTGCCGCATGAGCCTGGTGGGGGAGGGCTTTGTCCATCGCGATATCTCGCCCGCTAATATTATGGTGCGTACGGCGCGTTTACCGCTTGACCGGCAGCTTGCCGAGGGCACCTTTGACCTGTGCCTGATCGACTTTGGCTCGTCGCTGGCGCTCGATCCTGCGTCGGCCGTGGCCGGTACCGGCGGCAAGGCGTCGTTTACGGAGCGCTATGCCACGCTGCGTCGCGCGACGGTGGCCTACGCTCCGCCCGAGATGCTCACCGACGATATTCCCGACCTGCGCGCTTTGCGTATGTCGCCGGCGATCGACGTCTATGCCGCAGCAAGCACGGTTTACGAGCTCATTGCCGGCGCCGCGCCATACGAAGCCGCGCCGAGCACTTCGGGCACCTCGGGTTCGCGCAAAAAGACGCGCGACATCGCCAGCCCTACCGTCTCAAGATGGACACGCTGCCCGATTATCCCGTCGGCGCCCACGCGCCTGGATGCGACTTGACCCAGCTCCTTCGTCGCGAGCCCGATGTGGCGCTCGCCGCGGCCGAGCAGGCCCAGCAGCTGGGGCTCGAGCCGGATTCCGAGGAGCTGCGCGATGCGTTGGCGTTTGTCGACGCCCAGCTGTTCGATGTGGTGATGGCCTGTCTGTCCAGCCATCAAAAAGATCGTCCCGAGCCGGCGGCGGTCGAGGCGGCGTTCTCGGCGTTTTGTGACCACTATGCGCAAAATGTCGGTCGTTCGCTCCGCGGCGAGCCGCTCACGCCGTGCCCCATGGATGCGTCCGGCCGTGCCGTGCGCCGCGCGGCGATGATCGGCGCGACAGTCGTCTGCGGCGTGGTTTGGGCTGTGGTCGTGGTTTCGGCCGCGCTGCTGGCGTCGGGCGCTCGCGTGACGGCGACTTTGGGATCGCTCGTGTGGTCTGGGTCGCTACCGGGTATTATTGCCGCACTGGCGTTGGCGCTACCAGGCATAGCCGGCGTTGCCGCGGGGGCACTTGCGAGCGATCGGCGCTCGGGGTTCCTGCAGGGTGTGCTTGCGCTTTCTGCCTGCGAGGTTCCGGTACTGGTTGTGACTGCATGTAGCGTATTTTCCCAACGCGCCGTGATGGGCGGCCTTGTTGCCGCTCTGGTTGCAACCTATACGCTTACGTGGTTTTTGCTTGCGATGGGCTTTGCCTTTGAACTTCCCGTTTCGGCACCGCGACGTACAAAAGCCCAGATGGCGACTCCGCTTGCCGGTGGAGCCGCAGCTGCCCGTACTTTTGGCGGACCTGTCGAAGTATCGTCCGATTCTATTTCTACGACCAAGGAGGCCTAGGTCATGGCATCTCAAGTTGAGCTCACCCCATGCGGGGCCATGTTTGACATCTTTAAGCGCGCGGCGCATCTGAGCCATATCGAGCTGTGCGGCTTGGTGCTTTCGTCCCGTCCGCTCGCCGACGGCCGCAGCCCGCAGAGCCGAGCCGCCGATCGCTCTTGGGTTTCCCGCTTTATCGTTCGCGCGCCGGTCGGCACGCTTCAGCAGCGCTACTTTGCCGAATACGGTACCTCGGCTGCGCGTATTATGTCGCAACTGGCCCTGCGCCAGCGCAATCCCATGGACTCCACGGCTGTGATCAATATGGTGTGCGGTCCTGCAGGTGAACCGATGGTACGCGCGCTCGAAGAGTGCCACCAGGACACGAATCTCTATCGCAACGCGCTCGATCGCCTGTCCCAGGCGGCGGAACTCATGCCCGCCGAGCGCGCCGAGGCCGTGCTGGTGCTGTTTGTCGCCGTCGGTTGTTCGGCGGATGTGCGGTCCTCGGTGAACTATGCCATCGACTACGCGCACGCGACCTGTGGCGGAGGCACATCCACGCCGCGTTCGCTTGGCATGTCGATGACCGCGGGCGAACGCGAACCCGCCCCGGCGCACCCTTTGGGCTTGCTGCGCGTACAAAACAGTTTTGTCGTGAGCGCCCCGCGCTGGATTCAGCCGAGCGAGCAGGGTGTTGAGATTGGCGCGCTGGCCACTGGTGAGGGCGATATTACCGACGTCGGCGACGATGTCTCGGCCCGCCATGCCCATATCTGGTGCGATGCTCAAAATATCTGGCACGTCGAGGACTTGTCGTCCACCAACGGAACCGTGGTGGTAAACGGGGCCACGCGCGTCTGCATTCAGGTCGAGCCCGGCCGTTCCGCCCAACTCAATCCCGGCGACGAGCTCAAGCTCGGCGAATCAACCACCTACGCCATCCTCCTCGGCGCCCTCTAGCCAGTCCTGCCAAATGATCCCAGCAGTCATCCAAGGTAAACCTTTACCGCCCGCCTATATTTGTCGAAATTACACTTAACGGCGGGGTACAATAAACCCGCATGCGGATTTCCGTTGCGGGCGCTTCCCATCGCCGGGGCGTGCCCGGGAGCATCCGGCATGCGGCCTTTGCGGCGCTCGGTCATGTGCAAGACGGGCGGTCGGGTCTGTGGGGCGCATCAGCTGCCCCTCGCCTCGGCATGTCTTCTCTCCACGCCACGTACCTGCTGCTGAGCCTGCCTGCCAGATGATTGGAAGCAACAGCGTAAATCCCATCACGCCAACATCCCGGCGATCGCCGGGGCCTGTATACCTATATGAGAGGAGAGGGGTATATGGCGCGTAAGTTTAAGTCTATGGACGGCAACGAGGCGGCCGCATATGTTTCGTATGCGTACACCGAGGTAGCGGGAATCTATCCCATTACGCCGTCCAGCCCTATGGCCGACCATGTCGACCAGTGGGCGGCCCAGGGTCGCAAGAACATCTTCGGCACCCCGGTCAAGGTCGTCGAGATGGAGTCCGAGGCAGGTGCAGCCGGTACCGTTCACGGTTCGCTGGGCGCCGGTGCTCTGACCACCACCTACACGGCTTCTCAGGGTCTGCTCCTGATGATCCCGAACATGTACAAGATCGCGGGCGAGCAGCTCCCGGGCGTCTTCCACGTCTCCGCGCGTTGCGTCGCTTCCCACGCCCTGAACATCTTCGGTGATCACTCCGACGTCATGGCCTGTCGCCAGACCGGCTTCGCCATGCTCGCCGAGGGCAACGTCCAGGAGGTCATGGACCTCTCGCCGGTGGCTCACCTTGCCGCCATCGAGGGCAAGACCCCGTTCCTTAACTTCTTCGATGGCTTCCGCACCAGCCACGAGATCCAGAAGGTCGCCATGTGGGACTACAAGGATCTGGCCGAGATGTGCGACATGGACGCCGTCCAGGCTTTCCGCGACCACGCGCTCAACCCTGAGCACCCGCACACCCGCGGCAGCCACGAGAACGGCGATATCTTCTTCCAGAACCGTGAGGCCTGCAACAAGGTCTACGACGAGCTTCCCGCCGTCGTCGAGGGCTACATGAAGAAGATCAACGAGAAGCTCGGCACCGATTACGGCCTGTTCAACTACTACGGCGCTCCCGATGCCGATCGCGTCGTCGTGTGCATGGGCTCCTTCTGCGACGTGCTCGAGGAAGTCATCGACTACCTCAACGCTCACGGCGAGAAGGTCGGCCTGGTCAAGGTTCGCCTGTTCCGTCCGTTCTCCATCAAGCACTTCGTCGACGTTCTCCCCGAGACCGTCCAGAAGATCGCCGTCATGGACCGTACCAAGGAGCCGGGTTCCATCGGCGAGCCGCTCTACCAGGACGTCGTCTCCGCTCTCTACGAGGCTGGCAAGACGGGCATCAAGGTCGTCGGCGGCCGTTATGGCCTGGGCAGCAAGGACACGCCTCCCGCGTCCGCGTTCGCTGTCTTCGAGGAGCTCAAGAAGGACGAGCCCAAGCGCGAGTTCACCATCGGCATTGTCGATGACGTGACCAACCTGAGCCTGCCCGAGGCCGAGGATGCGCCCAACACCGCAGCCCCCGGCACCATCGAGTGCAAGTTCTGGGGTCTGGGTGGCGACGGTACCGTCGGCGCCAACAAGAACTCGATCAAGATCATCGGCGACCACACCGACAAGTACGTCCAGGCCTACTTCCAGTACGACTCCAAGAAGACCGGCGGCGTCACCGTCTCGCACCTGCGCTTTGGTGATTCTCCGATCCGTTCGCCGTACTACGTGACCAAGGCCGACTTTGTCGCCTGCCACAACCCCAGCTACATCGTTAAGGGCTTCAAGATGGTCCGCGACGTCAAGCCGGGCGGCACCTTCCTGGTCAACTGCCAGTGGAGCGACGAGGAGTTCGCCGAGCACATGCCCGCCGTGGCCAAGCGCTACATCGCGAACAACAACGTCAACGTCTACCTGATCGACGCTATCGACCTGGCCGCTAAGGTCGGCATGGGCAAGCGCACCAACACGGTGCTCCAGTCCGCCTTCTTTGCGCTGGCCAAGGTCCTGCCCGCCGAGGACGCCCTGCAGTACATGAAGGACGCGGCTACCAAGTCCTACATGAAGAAGGGCCAGGCTATCGTCGACGCCAACCACAAGGCCATCGATGCCGGCGCTACCGCCTTCCGTAAGTTCGAGGTTCCGGCCGACTGGGCTACCGCCGAGGATGCCGCTCCCGTCGAGCTCTCCGAGGAGACCAAGTCCGCTATCGCCCAGCAGGTCAAGAACCTGCTCGAGCCCATCGATCGCATGGATGGCGACAGCCTGCCTGTTTCCGCCTTCGTCGGTTGCGCCGACGGCCAGTTTGAGCTGGGTGCCTCCGCATACGAGAAGCGCGGCGTCGCCGTGGTCGTTCCCCACTGGGACGAGACCAAGTGCATCCAGTGCAACCAGTGCGCCTACGTGTGCCCGCATGCCACCATCCGTCCGTTCGCGATGACCGAGGACGAGGCTGCCGCCGCGCCCGAGGCTACCCGCACGCTCGACGCCATGGGCCCCAAGGCCAAGGGCATGAAGTTCACCATGGCCGTGTCCCCGCTCGACTGCATGGGCTGCACCAACTGCGTCAAGGTCTGCCCCAAGGGCGCCCTCGAGATGGTTCCCACCGAGCAGGAGATGGACCAGCAGCCTGTTTGGGACTACATGGTCGAGAACGTCTCCGAGAAGAAGGAGCTCATCGCGGCCAACGTCAAGGGCAGCCAGTTTAAGCAGCCCTACCTGGAGTTCTCGGGCTCCTGCGCCGGCTGTGCCGAGACCGCCTATGCACGTCTGGTGACCCAGGTCGCCGGCGACCGCATGTTCATTTCCAACGCCACCGGCTGCTCCTCCATTTGGGGCAACCCCGCTGCCACCGCTCCTTACTGCAAGGACAAGGACGGTCACGGCCCGGCGTGGAACAACTCCCTGTTCGAGGACAATGCCGAGCACGGTCTGGGCATGGCCGTCGGTTACGAGGCCGTCCAGAAGAAGCTGATCGCCGCTACCCAGGACATCATCGCTGCCGATGGTCCGTCCGATGAGCTCAAGGCCGCCGGCCAGGCTTGGATCGACTCCGTCAACGACGCCGAGGCCTCCAAGACCGCTGCTGCTGCCTACGTCGCCGAGCTCGAGAAGTGCGGCTGCGATGCTTCCAAGGCGATCCTCGCCGACAAGGCTTACCTCACCAAGAAGTCCTTCTGGATCTTTGGCGGCGACGGCTGGGCCTACGACATCGGCTTCGGTGGCCTGGACCACGTCCTGGCTTCCGGCCACAACGTCAACGTCTTCGTCTTCGACACCGAGGTCTACTCCAACACTGGTGGTCAGGCCTCCAAGGCCTCGAACCTGGGCCAGGTCGCTCAGTTCGCCGCTGCCGGTAAGGTGACCAAGAAGAAGTCCCTGGCCGAGATCGCCATGAGCTACGGCTACGTCTACGTGGCGCAGGTCGCCATGGGCGCCAACCCGGCTCAGACCCTCAAGGCCATTCACGAGGCCGAGGCCTACGACGGCCCGTCCCTCATCATCGGCTACAGCCCCTGCGAGATGCACTCCATCAAGAAGGGTGGCATGCAGAACTGCCAGGCCGAGATGAAGAAGGCTGTCGAGTGCGGTTACTGGAACCTCTTCCGCTTCAACCCCGAGGCTGCTGCCGGCAAGAAGTTCTCGCTCGATTCCAAGGAGCCCGCGGGCGGTTATCAGGAGTTCCTGATGAACGAGGCCCGTTACGCTTCGCTGACGCGTTCCTTCCCCGAGCGCGCCGAGGAGCTCTTCAAGGAGAATGAGCAGGCCGCTATGGACCGCTATCAGCACCTGCTGAAGCTCAAGACGGTGTACAACGAGGCCTAAGTCTCCCACCGCAGGATCTGAGGGCTAACCTTCGCGGACGTCCTCGGACATGAAAGAACCCCCGCTGCGCACTACTGCGGCGGGGGTTCTTTCGTCCTGCGGAGTGTCCGCGAAGGTTAGCCCTCAGATCCTGCTGCGACTACGTCCTCGGATTGTGTGGGCGGATGAAGGACGTAGTTGGCCGGGTATCCCGTTCCTTTCGCTGTTTCGCGGCTTTGCCGCGAAACCTCGCGCCACTTTGGGGATGGATGGGGCTTGGTTGTTGGTTCAGATGATCTAGAGAGATATGGGTGCAAATGAGAAATCGTTGTTGGGGTCGTCCTTTTCCATAAACTCATCGAGGCAGAATGTCATATAGATTGGAACGTACAGGATCTTGCCCTCTTCGCTAAGGTTTTCGTGGCTCAGCACAACGGCCTCGGGAATCTTGTACTCGCCCACACTCATCAGGCGATCGAGGGCCGCATGTGCTCGAACTTTCTTGCCCGATTTGACTTCGATTGGGACAACATGTCCTCGGGCGCCTTCGATTACAAAGTCGACTTCACCGACCTCACGTGTTTGGTAGTACCACGTATCTGCTCCGAGGGCAACAAGCTCCTGCGCGACCACGTTTTCATAGAGACCGCCGAGGTTGGGGGTTTTCATATCTAGATATACAGCGCGTGCCGTGCTACCGGGATATCGCGATGCGAGCATTCCTGTATCGGACTCGTATAGTTTGAAGGCGGCTGCCTTCTCTGTCCTCTTAAGAGGACTCCGGGCCTCCGTCACCTGGGGGACCATCAATCCAACGCCTGCGTTCACCAGCCATAGGAAATCCTGCTCGTATTTTTGAAGACGAGCTCCCTCGCCTAGAGACGAGACGATAAAGCGATGGGACTCCGCCTCAAGCTGAACGGGAATTTGCTCGAAAATGGAGCGAACGTTAAACGCTCGAGTCGATGCATATTTAGAGATATCGCTTTTGTACTGATCGACTAGCTGAATTTGAAGCACACGCGTTCTCACGAGCGAATAGCCCGAATCGATATAGTTCTGAACGACCTCTGGCATGCCGCCGCAAACGATATAGGCTCTAAAGTTTTTGAGCATCGCCTCATGAATATAGTTTTCGACGGGACGTCTCTCGACAAGGCAGCTGCGAATGTCTGCAAGCACATTCTCGCTGATGCTGTTTGCCCAACAGAACTCTTCAAAATCCATCGGTCGCATAACAATGTGCTCGACATACCCCACCGGAAAAGAAGAGATCCCCTTAAACTCAGTCCCAAGCATAGACCCCGAGAAGACATAGCTAAAGCGTCCGTCCTCGACCAGCGCCTTCATAAGTGTAACGATCTGCGGATACTCCTGAATCTCATCGACGAAGATAAGCGTGTCTCCTTCAACAAGCGGTGCATCCGCAAGAAGGGCCACACGGTTGATGAAGTCAATGGAGTTCTTAGCGCCAACAAGTACGTCTCTTGCCTCGGCATCGAGTAGCAGATTGACCTCATAATACGAAGCGTAGTTGCTCTTTCCAAACGCGCGAATTGCATAGCTCTTGCCAATCTGACGCGCGCCAGTAACAAGCAACGCTTTATTGGATTTGTTCTTCCAGCTCAAAAGCCTGTCAGTGACCTTACGGCGTAGCATTAAAACCCCTCAATGACAAAAATTGGCAAATAGATTTGACCCTAATCATACAAAAATTGGCAGATAGATTTGACCCTAATCATACAAAAATTGGCAGATAGATTTGACCCAAATCATACAAAAATTGGCAAATAGCAAAGCTCGCTTAGGCCTCAAAGCCAGCGAGCCAGCACGGTACTTTGCGAAAAGGCTGGCGGCGCCGTTGTTGAGGGTGGCCAGGTTGGCAGTGGCGCCGTTAGCGTTCTCGGCTGCTTGGGCGCGCAGGAGCGAAAGGGCGTCGGCAGCGTTCATGCAGAAGCCGACGGTAAAGTTCCATACTGCGAACTCGCAGTCGCTTGCCGCGGGGTGAAGCGCGATCGGCTATCCCTTATGTTGGATGAAAAGCCCCATGTTTTTGCAGGGATGCATACTCGTCAAATTAATGTATAGAATCGCGTATAGTGCGAGTAAGATATTGCGCTGTCCGTTTTGTGTTTAGCAAAGATATAGTTTGCATAATCTGGTCTAATCCCTGCTCTATTTAAATAAAGTTGCACGTAAATGGCGTAGATATACCTGAACTGGGCTTCTTTACGCTGAGCGGGTAAAATCGACCGTTCGCCGCTTAGGTATTTCCAAAATGAATAAAATGAGCGATAAAGAGAATATAAACCCTAATAAACTCGCGTATCGCACGGACGCGGGTTATTAATGGGTTGTAGGCCTTTTACAGAAAGGATTCCAGCAATGTCTAAGCCTCTTGGCAAGCCCGATCGTATTGTCGTCGCCCTTGGCGGCAACGCCCTCGGCAACAACCCCGTTGAGCAGATCGAGGCCGTGAGCAACACCGCTCATGCTCTTCTCGGCCTGATCGAGCAGGGTAACGAGATCATCATCACCCACGGCAACGGCCCGCAGGTCGGCATGATCCAGAACGCCTTCGCCGCTGCCCACGACGCCATCGGCACCCCCGAGATGCCGCTGCCCGAGTGCGGCGCCATGTCCCAGGGCTACATTGGTTATCACCTGCAGCAGGGCATCGGCCGCGAGATGCACAAGCGCTATAAGCGTTGGCACGCCGCCACCGTCGTCACCCAGATCGAGTGCGACCCGGATGATCCCGCGTTCAAGAACCCGACTAAGCCGATCGGCCCCTTCTATACCGAGGAGCAGGCCAAGGAGTTCATGGCCGAGGATCCCTCCAAGGTCTTCGTCGAGGATTCCGGCCGCGGCTGGCGTCGCGTCGTCGCTTCCCCCGATCCCAAGAAGATCGTCGAGGCTGACTCCATCCTCAACCTGCTCGACAACGAGTTCATCGTCATCGCCTGCGGTGGCGGCGGCATCCCCGTCGTCCGCGACTACGAGAACAAGGGCTGCTACAAGGGCGTTCCCGCCGTCATCGACAAGGACCTGGGCGGCGAGCTGCTGGCCGAGGACTGCGATGCTGACGTTCTGTTCCTGCTGACCGCCGTTGAGCATGTCGCCATCAACTTTGGCAAGCCCAACCAGGAGGAGCTCGAGGAGCTCACCGCCGACGAGGCCGAGCGCCTGGCCGACGAGGGTCAGTTCGGCAAGGGTTCCATGGAGCCCAAGGTCCGCGCTGCCATCAAGTTCGCCCGTTCCCGCAAGGGCCGCACCTGCATCATCGGTGCTCTGGACAAGGCCGCCGAGACCATGGCCGGCCTCTCCGGTACCCGCATCCACGAGTAGTCTCTACTCTGTTGCATCTCTCGTGGGCGCCAGGCAAAGCGCCCACAAACTAGCCTCTCTTCATGAGCCCCGCAGTCCGCTCCGACTGCGGGGCTTTTGTTTCAACCCGGCACTTAGGGACGTTCCTTTCCTGCCGGCAGCATGGGACAGTCCTTAAAGGCTGTCCCCAACGACCACTCATTTAAGTCTGTCCCCAATGACTAGTAGTAGGCCCACATGGCTTCGATTTCATTGAGGACTTCTACGACGCCCCAGCGGCGGGCGCTGCGGCTTTGCGAGTTGGGGTCGTAGACTCCCACTTGATCGGCATCGTCGATGCCCCAGAGCACGATATAGTGTCCAACGCTGGTAAAGGTGCCGGGACGAACCGATGCGATGATGGGCGTGCCCGAGCGCAGCGCCTGGGTGATGGAGCTGCGATCGATATGGAGCTCAGTTCCGTTAAGGCCCAGCTGCCATGCGCCGCTCGTCATAAACGACCACTCGGTGGCACCGGTGGGGGCATAGTTGCCCGCCTCGGAAAGAGCGCACATATCGACCGGCGTCATATCGGTGTGACCGGTCTTATAGATGTAGACCATGGTAAGGCAGGTAGGGCCGCAGGCATTTTGGCGGATGGTACCGCCGGCGTAGGGCAGCTCCGACCATGCCGGGTCAATCTGATAGATGTGGGGCATGGTGCCGGCTTGCCACTGCGAACGCGGGGTCGAAAAGGCGAAAGAATAGCCGGGCGCGACCGGGGCCTTGAGCAGCTTGTCCTCGGCGGTTGGATCGAGGCCGGCCGAGCCGTGGGACATACAGGAGCTCATAAGCACAAAGACCAGACAGGTGAGGATAGAGCACAGTGCGAGGCGAAGTCGACGAGCTGACAGGGCGGGGGCATTCACGTACGATGTCGAGCGGTAAGGCTTGCCGTCGCGTCCGCCTTGGGGATGCGAAAAGAAGCGGTTGATATGGATGCCGGGCTGACGTGCGCCGTTGCGGCGCAGTTGCGGAACCTCGGCCTGACGCTGTCGAGTGCGCGCGCCCAAGCGGCTATCTTGCTGCGCGCTTGTGGCCGTACTCGGACGGCCGCTCTGCCGTGTTCTGCTTGTCTGCTGCCGAGACGAAGGTCTGGGTTGCTCTTGAGGGCGTTGCGGATTGCTGCTCGTGGCCCTTCTGGGCGTCGGCGTAGTACGGCCAGCAAGGCGAACACTTTGTCGCCGTTGATCACCGTCGTTGTATCCGTATGCCATTCATACCGCCTTGTCTCATGTATAACCTGTCTATCCTACAAAAAAGATGTGCAACAAAGGGGTCTGCGCGTCAAAAGCTCGGTAAACGGTACGAAAGGCGCAAAACACACGGCCTCAAAAACATCTCTATATGCGTCCGATGAGCGCACGCCCGTCGGGCGGGCGGCAACAATGGGCTGCAAACTGTGCCGTTCGTCCCAAAAACGGCGCCGTTCGTTTTGCAGTTCTGCCTTCGGTCGAGCTACAAGCGGCGCTGCTGTGCCAAGGCCGTATCTTAAAGCCACGAAATAAAAGCGCGCGGCAAAACGGACCGCGCAAGGGGTGACGCCAAGGGGCGTCAAAAAGGAAAGGAGGGGAACAATGGCGGACAAGAACGCAGAAGTTGCAGTCGAGGGTAACGGCGGCATGAAGAAAACGCTTTCGCTCTGGAACTTCTTCACCATCGGTTTCGGTGCCATCATCGGTACCGGTTGGGTTCTGCAGGTCGGCGACTGGATGGTCGTGGGCGGCGGTCCCGTTCCCGCTATGATCGCATTTCTCTTGGGTGCAATCTTCCTCGTGCCCGTCGGAGCTGTTTTCGGTGAGCTCACGGCTGCTATCCCCATCTCGGGCGGCATCGTCGAGTATGTCGATCGTAGCTTTGGCCGTACGCTGAGCTACATCACCGGTTGGCTTTTGGCCCTGGGCAACGGTATCCTGTGCCCGTGGGAGGCCATCGCCATTTCGACCCTCGTGTCCGAGATGTTCGGCAGCCTGCCCGGTCTTGAGTGGCTGCGCGCCGTCAAGCTCTACACCATCCTGGGCGCCGACGTTTACCTGTTCCCGACGCTGATCGCGCTCGGCTTTGCAGTCTACGTCATCTTCCTCAACTTCCGCGGTGCCAGCTCAGCCGCCAAGCTTCAGGCCTTTCTGACCAAAGCCCTGCTCTGCGGCATGCTGCTCGCCATGGGCGTCTCGCTGTTCACCGGCTCGCCGGACAACGCCATGCCTGTGTTCTCCCAGGTCACCGGCGCTGGTGGCGGCAAGGCCGCTACCGAGAGCACCAGCCTGTTTGCCGGCATCGTGTCGGTCCTGGTTCTGACCCCGTTCTTCTACGCCGGCTTCGACACCATTCCTCAGCAGGCTGAGGAAGCGGCCGAGGGCCTCAACTGGAACAAGTTCGGCAAGATCATCTCCCTGGCCCTGCTGGCCGCCGGCGGCTTCTACATGGTCTGCATCTACTCGTTCGGCACCATCCTCGACTGGCATGAGTTTGTTAAGAGCCCGGTTCCCGCGCTTGCCTGCCTCAAGGGCATCAACATGCTTCTGTACCTGGCCATGCTCGTCATCGCCACGCTTGGACCCATGGGCCCGATGAACTCCTTCTACGGCGCCACGAGCCGCATCATGCTCGCCATGGGCCGCAAGGGCCAGCTGCCCGAGAAATTCGCCGAGGTCGATCCCAAGTCCGGCGCTCCCAAGCTCGCCTGCGTCGTTCTGGGCGTTATCACCGTCATCGGTCCGTTCCTGGGCAAGAACATGCTCATTCCTCTGACCAACGTGTCGGCTCTCGCCTTCATCTTCTCCTGCGGCATGGTCGCCCTCGCCTGCCTGCGCATGCGCTTCACCGAGCCCGACCTGCCTCGTCCCTACGAAGTTCCCGGCGGCAAGTTTGGCATCGGCCTCGCTATTGCTGCCTGCGCCATCATCATCGGCCTGCTTGTGATTCCGTTCTCTCCCGCCTCCCTCAACATGGTGGAGTGGAGCATCGTGATCGGCTGGTTGGCTATTGGCCTGGCCCTCATGGCTTTCACCAATTCCCGCAAAAAGTAACGCCGAGCCGGGGCGGATTGGGTGCGCGGACCCCTCTCTCCCGCGCACCGAACCCGGCGCCACTTGGGTAGCTTTGTGAGGCCTTAACCCAACACGGCCTCGCCCACTATATGGATCCATAAGGAGGAACCATGTCCACTAAGTATGCAATCGTTGGCGGCAAGCTCATCGACGGTACCGGTGCCGAGCCGGTCGAGAACTCCCTCGTTCTCGTCGACGACAACGGCAAGATCGAGTACGCCGGTGCTATGCAGGACCTTCCCGAGGGCGTTGAGGTTATCGACGCCGCCGGCAAGACCGTCCTTCCTGGCCTGATCGACACCCATCTGCACTTCTCGGGCAACCTGACCGACGATGACACCGATTGGGTTATGCAGCCGCTCCTCGAGAAGCAGGCCGTCGCCGTCAAGCAGGCTTACGACTGCCTCACCCACGGTCTCACTACCGTCTGCGAGATCGGCCGCTTTGGTATCCAGATTCGCGACTGCATCGACAAGGGCGTCTTTAAGGGCCCGCGCGTTCTGGCCACCGGCCTCGGCTTCTGCCGTGTTGCCGGCCACGGTGACTCCCATCACTGCACCCAGGAGCTCAACAAGGAATCCCACCCCTGGGGCGACCAGGTCGACGGTCCTTGGGATCTGCGCAAGGCCGTCCGTCGTCGCCTGCGCGAGAACCCCGATGCCATCAAGATCTGGGCTACCGGTGGCGGTATCTGGCGTTGGGACTCCGGCCGCGACCAGCACTACTGCTCCGAGGAGATCCAGGCTGTGGTCGAAGAGGCCAAGATGGTCGGCATCCCCGTGTGGAGCCACTGCTACAACAACCACGCCGCTGCCTACGATTCCGTTCGCTTTGGCTGCGAGCAGCTGATTCACGGCTTCGATATCGATGAGCGCACCATGGACCTCATGGCCGAGCAGGGCACCTTCTTCACCCCGACGATCGCCTTCCTGCCCACCTGGTACGCCACCTATCCGCCCGTCTACGTCCCCGAGCTGCACGACAAGTACGAGGGCACCTTGGTCGAGAAGGAGCTGCAGCGCAACTACGACTGCCTGCGCGAGGCCAAGAAGCGCGGCGTCGTCATGACGATCGGCTCCGACTCCTTCTCCTTCGTCACCCCGTACGGCACCTGCTCCATCGAGGAGATGTACGAGTTCGTCGACAAGATCGGTTTCACCCCGGTCGAGACCATCACCTGCGCTACCCTCAACGGTGCCAAGATGTGCCACATCGAGGACGAGACCGGTTCCATCGAGGCCGGCAAGTGCGCCGACCTGCTGGTCGTCAACGGTGACGTCGCCGCCGACATCCACGTGCTCAACACCGACAACATGGACGTCATCATGAAGGACGGCTGGATCGTCGAGGCTGGCACTTTTGGTGAGGCTAACAAATACAGCGCCTAAGATACCGTTTGTCGATGGCTTGATGTAAAACACAGTATTTGATTGCATAATGCAATGGAGAGGGTCGCTTGCGGCCCTCTTTATTGCTATGGGTGCGTCAGTAAGAAGGGGATGACGGTGGATCTCAATAGGCTGATTCTGGGCAAGAGCTACAACTCTACCAAGGTCTTTCGTACCGCTCAGCATGTGGTTCAAGCCATCTTGCTCGGTATTGTCGTTCCGCTGCTTATCCTGCTGCTCATCTGGGATCTAACCGATAATCCCAATCCCGTTCCGGCCGTTGTCGTCATTGCCGGCTTGGTCATGCTGTGCTTCTTCTTCTCGTACGTCTTTGTCGTTCCCGACGACCTCACATCGAGCGCAACCGACCGCACGCTCGCCATCGCTTCAAAAATATTCGCCTACACGTCGCGCGGCCTTACGCCCGAAGCTGCCCTGGGCGCCTCTAAGATCATCCTGTCCGAAACTATCGCCTCTGCCATCTGCTTTACCGACGGCAAGCAGGTGTTGGCAAGCTGGGGCGAGGACTCGGCAAAATGCCCCGCGGGCACCCCGGTGGTGCTGCGGACTACGCTCAACGTGATCAACAGCGGTGAGCAAAGCGTGTTCTCGCGCGATGCCTCGACCGAGACAGGTGGCTACTTTCCGCGCCTGCGCGCCGGTATTGTCGCACCGCTTACCGTGCGCGGGCATTGCGTGGGCACGCTCGAGCTGTATTATCCCCGTCTGAGCAGCATCGATATGCGCCAGACGGCGCTTGCCTCGGGCTTTGCCGACCTCATTTCCACGCAGCTTGCGAGCTTTGAGCTCGAGCGCCAGGACGAGCTTACGGCCCGCGTGGAGCTGCGCGCCTTGCAATCGCAGGTCGATCCTCATTTTCTGTTTAACACCATCAGCACCATCGTGTCGCTCGTGCGTACCGAGCCGGACAAGGCCAGGTCGCTGCTGATCGACTTTTCCAATTACTACCGTCAGACGCTTTCTGATTCCGATACCCTCACAACGCTCGAGCACGAGGTGGAACAGGGCACTCGCTATATCAATCTTATGCAGGCCCGTTATGGCGACGGCCGTCTGCGCGTCTCGGTCGATATCGACTTTGAGGTGCGCGACAGCCTGGTGCCGCCGTTTATCTTGCAGCCGTTGCTCGAAAACTGCATCAAGCACGCGCAGCGCGAGACCGAGCCGCTTTCTATTCATGTTAGGGCTTTCGAGACCGATGACGGTTTGGAGATCATCGTCGAGGACGATGGCATCGGTATGAGCGAAGAGGTCTGCGCGCATCTGTTTGAGCAGCATCGCCTGGAGGAGCCCGAGAGCATTACCGCCGACGGCTCCGTCAAGCGAGGTTGCGGCTTGGCGCTCTTCAACGTGCTTCAGCGCATCCATTTCTTTTACGGAGAAGATTCCGGCATGCGCGTGAAGTCCCAGGAGGGCGTGGGAACGCAGGTCATCGTCGAGCTGAACGGCGAGCCGCATGAGCCCGCGCCGTTGACGGCGTAGCACGCGGTTGGATTGAGAGAAAAAGAGGGGAAGCACATATGTCCGAAGGCTGGAACATCTTGGTGGTTGATGACGAACCTCCCATTAGGGCCGAGCTACGCTATCTGTTGGAAAAGGATACGCGTGTGGGCCAGATTGCCGAGGCGGGCAATGTCACCGAAGCCGTGGAGTCGATTCTGTCGAACAAGCCCGACGTGCTGTTTTTAGACATTACCATGCCCGGTCGCTCGGGAATTGAGCTTGCCGAGACGCTGCAGAACCTAAAGACGCCGCCGGTGGTTGTGTTTGTGACGGCGTTTGCCGAGTTTGCCGCCGATGCGTATAACCTCGATGCGGTCGACTATGTCGTCAAGCCGGTCGAGGACGCACGCCTGTCAAAGGCGCTCGACAAGATCGAGGCAGCCTTGGGTGCCCGTCGTGTTATCCATGCTCCGCGCCAGCCTTTGCGTCTGACGGTGGACCGCGGGGGCAAAAAGGTGTTCATTCCCGCCGCAGACGTCTGCTACTTTGAGGCGCGCGCCGATTTTTGCAACGCCATCTGCGCCGAGGGAACGTACCTGATCAATGAGTCGATCTCTTCGCTCGAGCGTCGCTTGGACTCCGAGGGCTTTATTCGCGTTCATCGCAGCTACCTAGTCAATTTGGAAGACGTGCACAATGTTGAGATCGGTTCCACGGGTCTTATGGAGCTCAGGCTCGACCACGTGAACTCGACGGTGCCGGTGTCCCGTCGTCGTGCCGCCGAGGTCAAGTCGCACCTGGGGCTTGCGTAAGAGGCTTGCGTGCCGTCGTTTACCATCGCAGGTTTGGCATGGGCGCGCGGTGGGCATAATGGGTGGCATCGAATGAAATCGAAAGGATCATTATGCCCGCGCTTATCACCCATCATCTGTTTGGCGAGGAAAGCATCGACCGTCTTCCGCAGGGCGTCATCGCGTCCGATGAAGAGCGCATTGCCTTTATCTTGGGCAACCAAGGCCCCGACCCGTTCTTCTTTCACATTCTGACACCGCGTGTTTCCGACTGCACGCTGCTGGCACAGGTCATGCATCGGTCGCGCATGTCTCGTCAGTTTGCGTGCCTGCGCGACGGCGTGTCACATCTGCTGCCGCGCGACGCCAGCTTGGGTCGCGCCTTTGCGCTGGGCCTGCTGTCTCATTACGTGCTCGACCGCAACGCCCATCCCTTTGTCTATGAGCAGCAGTTTGGCATCGTGGAATCCGACTCAGAGCTTGAGGATTCGAGCAGTCAGGTCCATGCCGTGATCGAGAGCGACCTGGATGTGTTGATGCTGCAGCTTAAACGCGATGGCGCTACGGTTGACGATTACCCGCCAGCGGGCGAGATCGTCACCACCGATCGCATCAATCGCGTGGCCGGCGTGCTGATGAGCTATGTTGCCGGACGCGTGTACGGCATTGACATTCCGGCGGGGGAGTACGGTGCTGCCGTTGCCAATATGCAGCGACTTTACCGCGCGATTGAGCCGGCCGGCTCCGCAAAGACGCGCGCGATCTCGCTGGTTGAGGGCTTGGTGCACGACTACTCGCTGCTCGATGGCCTTGCCCATCGCGTGACGACCGAGTTGCCCGAGCGTACTGGCAACTTGGGCCATCTGACCTGGAAGAATCCCTTTACCGATGAGGTTTCGAATGAGAGCTTCCCCGAGGTCTTCGATCGCGCACTGGTCGATTACGAGTGCACGGTTGCACGCTTTATCGAAACCGGTGACATGGAGGCCGTGACCGGCCATATCAACTACAGCGGTCGCGTGCTGGAAGCCGATGAGGAGTTCGACCGCGAGGAGTAGAGCCTCCGGCTTGCATGTCCGTGCATGCCCCTTTGCCGAATCCTTACCGGCGGTTCTGGACAATTGGGGTACGATGAACTAACTGCATATCGGGCGAATACGAAGGGTCCCTGTCCATGAAATACACCAAGCTCGAGCGTAACTGGGTTATGTATGATGTGGGCAATTCGGCCCTCGTGCTGCTCAATACCTCGGTGGTGCCCATTTACTTTAACGCCATCAATACCGGTGCTTCTTCGGCCGACCTGGTGGTCGCCTGGGGCAATGCGCAGACGATTGCCTCGCTGGTCATCGCCATGCTCATGCCCATTCTGGGCGCGCTTGCCGACTACGCCGGCAACAAGATCAAGTTCTTCTTGGGCTTCTTCCTCACGGGCCTGGTGCTTTGCCTGGCGCAGGCTATCCCAATGTCCGCCATGGCATTTTTGACCGTGTACGTGCTGTGCACCATCGGCCTTAACTCTTCTATGACGTTCTACGACGCCATGCTGCCCGACATTACCACCGACGAGCGCATGGACGCCGTGTCCAGCTCGGGCTATGCCTGGGGCTACATCGGTTCCACCGTGCCGTTCGTCATCTGCCTGGCGCTCATCATGGGTGGCCCCGCTCTTGGCGTCCCTACCATGCTGGCAACGCGTCTGTCGTTTATCATCACTGGTGCCTGGTGGCTCATCTTTACCCTGCCGCTCATTCGCACCTATAAGCAAAAGTACGGTCGCGAGCGCGGTCCTGAGGACACTATCGGCCGCATCGTGGGCGGTGTGTTCTCCGAGGTCGGACACACCATGCGCGAGATCGCCCACAACAAGACCGTGCTGGTCTACATGATCGCGTTCTTCTTCTATATCGACGGTGTGCACACGGTCATTTCCATGGCAACCAGCTACGGATCGGCCTTGGGCATCGATTCGACCCAGTTGGTCCTGGCGCTGCTCGTTACGCAGTTCGTGGCCTTTCCGTCCGCCATCATCTACGGCAAGCTCGCCGGCCGCGTGGGCACGCTCAACATGATCTTGGTGGCAGTCGCCGCCTATATGGGCATTGTGCTGTTCGCCGCGTTCTTCCTAAAGACCGCCTTTGAGTTTTGGGTGCTTGCCATTATGGTCGGCCTGTTCCAGGGCGGCGTGCAGGCGCTCAGCCGTAGCTACTTTGGCCGCATTATCCCCAAGGAAAAGTCCAACGAGTACTACGGCTTCTTTGACATCTTTGGTCGTTATGCAAGCGTTATGGGCACCTTCCTGGTGTCGGTCGTCACCTCGCTGACCGGCAACCCGTCGCTGGGCGTCCTTTCCATTGGCGTGCTGCTGATCGTTGGCTTTATGCTGCTGGTCCGCCTGTCCCGCATGACTCGGGCGGCAGAGCATGCCGCATAGGAGCGAGCGGCTATTGTGCCTGTCCACGGTACTCTTTTGGGGTTATCCGCAATAAACATTGCGACTTGCGAGCAATGATTTGCCCAAGTGGGTATGATGGAATCAGCTAGGTCGCGGGGCGTCGCCTGTGTTTGGCGGCGCCCCGTTTTTGTGTTGCAGGGAGGGTAAGGCATGAACGCCACGGTCGTGATTCCAACGTATTGGGCGGGCGATGACGCTTGCGCAAACGCCCCTGGCACCTATGACCATTCGACGCGACTCAACGCCGACAATCCCGAACTCGACCGCTGCCTGGCCTCGCTTGAGCAGGTACGTGACATCCCGCGCATCATCCTTTTGGTGGTCTGTCCCGTTTCTGCCACAGCCGATGTGTCGCTGCGCGTGCACGAGATTGTCGACGCGCATCCCACGCTCAAGGTCACCGTTGTCACCAACACCCAGGCCTCGCGCATCGCAGACCGGGTTGCTCAGATCGCGCCCAAGGGTTCGGGCGAGTGCGTGAGCCTGCGAGGCTACGGTGCCATCCGCAACATGGGGCTAGCCTGTGCCGCTGTGCTGGGGCATGACGCGGTTATCTTTTTGGATGACGATGAGACTGTCATCGACGCCGACTTTATGAAGCGCGCGACCTATGCGTTGGGGCAGCAGACACGTCAGGGCTTGCCGATCTTGGTCAAGAGCGGCTATTTCTACGATCGCGACGGCTCGCCGCTGGCTCCCACGGACAAGGCGGGCATCTGCCATCGTTGGTGGACCAAGCGCATCGAGTTCAACCGTTGGATGAAAAAGGCGCTCTCGGGCACCCGCATCTCGCGCTCCAACTACGTGTGCGGCGGCCTGATGGCCCTGCACGCCCGCGCCTTTACGCGTGTAGCCTTTGACCCGTTTATCACCCGCGGCGAGGACTTGGATTACCTCTTTAACATGCGCATGTTTGGCTACGACGTGTGGTTCGATAACGAGTGGACCGTGCGTCATCTGCCTCCGGAGTCCGAAAAGCGCTCACCGCGCTTTATGCAGGATGTATACCGTTGGTACTACGAAAGGGCAAAGTTGACATTCGCCGCGCATCAAAAGGAGCTCATTCCCGTTACGGCGGCATCGCTCATGCCCTACCCGGGCCCGTGGATTTCGCGCGAGCTCGACGACCGCGTGCGCAAGACCGCTATGGTCCGCAGCGTGTTTACCCGCGAGCATGAGGGCTACCTGCGCATCTGGCGCCATGGTATCGACGAGGCAAAGGCCTATGCGCGCCAAAACGCTGCAAGCTACCTGCGTTTCCAGAGCTTTTGGCCCAAGATCATGGACGGGCTTTGGCGTGACGCACAACTGATCAGTATCCTGGAGGGGGCCGAATGATCGACCGCCGCGCCCAGCGCGATAGTTCAATATCAATCTTTCGCATCATTGCCGTTGCCTGCGCCATTTGCGTGCTGGTGTACTTTATTTTTGCCTTGGTGACCGGTATCGAGCCGATCGCCACGGTGATTGCCTGCGCGCTGCTGTGCATCTTTCTGTGCATCTTTATCTTTTTGACGCTCAATCCCGATTCGGTGCGCTCCCAGTACACCGAGGAGACGCTCTCGGTGGCCTCGGCCATGCTTGAGGACATTAAGGGCGGTCTGACGCAGGAGTCGGCGCGTTTGGTGTGCCGGCGCATTTTGCCCGAGACGCGCGCCATGACGGTGGCCATCACCGACGAGGGCAACGTGTTGGCCTGCGCAGGCGAGTTTGAGGAAAAACTACTGCCAGATTCTCCCATCCACACGCTTGCCACACGCTACGTTATCGAACATGGCATCGTGCAGTCGTTCAACCGTATGGTGGATGTCGTGGGCTCGGATGGCTCGCACAACCAAGTCCCCGCCGGCATTATCGCCCCCATCAAGGTGGGCGATCGTACCGTCGGCACGCTCAAGTTCTACTACAAGACCCCGCGCGCCGTCGACCGTACCCAGTACGCGCTTGCCTCGGGCTTTGCCGAGATCTTGTCCACGCAGCTCGCCATCCACGAGCTCGAGGTGCAAAAGGAACTCACGGCGCGCGCCGAGGTGCGTGCGCTGCAAGCGCAGATTAACCCGCACTTCCTGTTCAACACGCTGAACACCATTGCATCGTTTACGCGCACCGACCCGCTGCGGGCCCGCGAACTGCTTCGTGAGTTCTCATCGTTCTATCGTGCCACGCTCGACAACTCGGGATCGCTTATTCCGGTCTCGCGCGAGGTTGCACAGACCAAGCGCTACCTTACCTTTGAGAAGGCCCGCTTTGGCGAGGACCGCGTGCTTGCGACGTTCGATGTGTCCGAGGACGTGGAAGATACGCTGGTGCCGGCGTTCGTGATCCAGCCGATTGTCGAGAACGCCGTACGTCATGGTATGGGCGATGACGACGCCCTGAGGATCGACGTGACCGTTCACCAAGACGGCGAGGATGCAATCTTGATTGCCGTGGCCGATAATGGCGTGGGCATGGATGAGGGTACCGCCGCCAGACTGTTTGACGAGCGTTCTGCCCGTCCCGACGCCAGCTCTCCCCAGGGTGGCGGCGCCGGTGTGGCCATGCACAATATTTCGGAGCGCATCCATCGCTTTTATGGGCCGCACTCCTATACGCGTGTCGAATCGGCGCCGGGCAAGGGCACCAAAGTGCTCCTTCATCTTGATTTGTCAGAGAGCATCTTTGACATTCAAGAGTAAAATAAAAGGCTACGGGCTCAACGTCATGCGACGGATGCCCGGCGTAGTTAGTTGACGAAAGGTTTTATCCCTATGCTGCGTGCGATGATTGTGGATGATGAGGCGCCGGCTCGCTCGGAGCTTCGCTTCCTGCTTGAGCAAACGGGCAAGATCGGCACGATCACGGAGGCGTCGAGCGTCCGCTCCGCCATCGAGATGCTTATGGAAAGTCGCGTGGATGTCGTGTTTCTCGATATCTCGATGCCCGGTGCCTCGGGCCTGCAACTTGCCGAGGCGCTGCATAAGCTCAAAAATCCGCCGGCGATCGTGTTTGTGACTGCGTATAGTGACCATGCGGTCGAGGCATTCGACGTGGATGCCATCGATTATCTGATGAAGCCGGTCGAGGAAGCTCGCTTGGATCGCGCGATCGAGAAGGTCATGCAACGCGCCAAGCCGGTTACGGACAGCAAGGTGACCATCGAGCGTATCCCGGTGGAAAAGGGCGGCCGCAAGGTGCTCATTCCCGTGGACGACATTCGCTTTATCATGGCCAAGGACGATTACTCCTGCATCTATACCGTCGATGATCGCTTTTTGTCGACGACCTCGCTGGCGCAGTTTGAGGCCAAGCTCTGCGACTTTGGCTTCTTCCGTGTTCACCGCCGCTATATCGTCAACTTGGCGTGCGTCACGGATGTGGAGACGGTGCCCTCGGGCGCCATCCAGCTGGGCATTACGGGCGTCGACGAACGCGTGCCGGTTTCGCGCCGTCGTGTCGTACCGCTCAAGAAGGCCCTGAGCCTCTAGTACGCTGGCCCCGCAGCCCTGTAGACCAAAATCGTCTGCGGAGCCGTGGGGCTTTTTGTATGAATACACCAAATCGTTTTGCGGAAGGGACTCCATGAACAGTGCAAGCGCCAAGCGTATCGACATTATCTCGGACACCCACGGCTATCTTTCGCCTGCGCTCTTGGACGAGCTTAAGGGTGCGGATCTGATTATCCACGCCGGTGACCTTACGTCGGAGATGGATTACGAGCACCTGCGCACCATCGCCCCCGTGCGAGCGGTGCTGGGCAATAACGATTACTACCGCGACTACGGCCCCGATGTGGACCGCTTGGCACTCTTTACCTACGAAGGCCTCAAGTTTGCCGTAGCCCACTACCGTGAAGACCTCCCGGTGGGATCTGTAGACGTAGCCATCAACGGCCACACCCACGTAACCAAAGAAGCCCAAGTGGGCCGTTGCTTAGTCCTCAACCCGGGCAGCGCCAGCTACCCCAGAGGCACCCGAGGCCCCACCATGGCCAGAATGCTAGTAAAAGACGGCAAGATCCTAAGCACTAAGTTTATTGACCTAGACTAACCGCAACAAAAACGGGGGATGCACAACGCATCTCCCGTTTTTCTTTGAGCCAAAGTAAGAAGTTCAACAAGATCCATCAGACCAACCCCGCCGAGGAGCACGCGGGCTAGCCGCGCAGCGGCGCACGCCCGCAAAACTGGTTAAATAATGTGACGGCAGGGAGGGTCTCCGGGGCTGAGGGCGGGGGTTAAGTTTGTCGCGAGTTCCGCACGCAAAGGAAAGCACTTAATGTGCTTTCCGTCTTGCGCAGGACTGTAGAGCAGCAAACTTAACCCCCGCCCTCAGCCCCGGAGACCCTCCCGGATGGCCCTGAAAAATTTTTTCAAAAAAGTTGTTGCGCGCCGGACAGACTTCTGTGTATACTAATCCCCGCAGCGCACGCGAGCGGAAACAAACGCGAACGCCTGCCTGGGGAGTTAGCTCAGTTTGGTTAGAGCGCCGGCCTGTCACGTCGGAGGTCGCGGGTTCGAGCCCCGTACTTCCCGCCAACGCAATTAAAGCCACGTCTTCGGACGTGGCTTTTTGCGTTTGATGCACTTTGTTTCGATAGAACGATCGCCCTGGTGCATCTTCGCCCAGAATCCCCGCGCCTTCGGGAACGCAAGTAAAATCTAATAAGTATATCTGTCTGAACAACAGCTTTGTTGCGCAACACCTGTTCTACGAGACAGGGGGTTAGGTTATACTAAATTGCACTGTGCGCCGCATCTGATACATTTCGCTCCAAGCGCGGCACTCAGTGGATATCCGATTTACCATTTGGATGTCCTGGCGGTCATTTAGCGTCTCGACACAAGCTCGGCCCCGGAGCTCGTTCGAGCTGTTCGTATTCCTTGAAAGGGGAAAAATGGACATATCGAGGAAGACTGATTACGCCCTTCGCATGCTGGCGATGCTTGCCGAGGATCCGGAGCGTTTGCTTTCTGTTCGCACCGCTGCCGAAGAGGTCAATGTCCCGTATTCGTTTGCCCGCTCGATTCAGCACGGTTTGGTCCAGGCCGGTATTGTGGAGAGCCTGCGTGGCGTCCACGGTGGCATGCGTCTCAAGGTCAGTCCGGACGACGTCACTATCCGCCAGGTCGTCGAGGCCGTTCAGGGTCCTATGGTTATGAACGATTGCACCGCGCCCGATGGTGACTGTGCGCGCATGGGCGCGTGCTGCTATCATCCCCTGTGGGCCGGAGCCCAGGCGTTGATGCGCGACTACCTCGATTCCGTTTCGCTCGGCGACATCGTCGCTCACCGCCAGTTCCCGGCCGTCGATCCCAAGTTCGCCGACCGCGACGCGTTTCCCGAGTACGCCGCCTGTGCATGTGCTTGCCGGGAGGAATAGCGCCGCATAAGGAGCATAGATATGATTCAGGACCCCTTTCGTTCGATGATTCGTTCGGAAGGGGTCCTGCGTTATCGCGACCTTCCGTGGCGCCGCACGCGCGATCCGTACATCATTTGGCTTTCCGAGGTCATGCTGCAGCAAACACAGGTGCCGCGCGTGGAGACGCGCATGCCGGCGTGGCTCGATCGCTTTCCGACCGTGCAGGCGCTTGCCCAGGCCGCGCCTTCCGATGTTTTGGACGCTTGGCAGGGGATGGGCTACAACCGACGTGCTCTGGCGCTCCACAAGGCCGCTCAACGGGTCGTAGAGGATTGGGGTGGGGAGTTTCCGCACGAGACGCGTGACTTGGTCGCTCTGCCTGGTATTGGACCGGCAACGGCGCAAGGTATCCGGTCGTTTGCGTTTGATCTTCCGGGCGTGTACCTAGAGACCAACGTGCGCACGGTCTTTCTGCATCACTTCTTTCCCGATGTACCGGCTGTTCCCGATCGCGAGCTGGTGCCGCTGATTCAGGCGGCCTGTCCGGCGGCCCCTGGTGCGTTGGCGGACGAGACCGCTCCCTTTGCCGTGCCGCTCGATGATGCCGACACGCCGCGCGCGTGGTATTACGCGTTGCTGGATTACGGCGCATATCTAAAAAAGACGTTGCCCAATCCGTCTAGGCGTTCGGCGGGCTATAGCCGTCAGTCAAAGTTTGAGGGCTCACGTCGCCAAAAGCGCGCGCATATCGTGCGCATGTTGCTGGCAGCGCGCGATGGCCAGCCGGCGGGGATTACGCTTGCTGATGTCGTGGTGGGCGTTAACGAGATGGAAGCGGCGGCTGGGCGTGGACCGGTCGAGCGCGAGCTTGTCGCGGGCATTCTAGCCGACCTGGAGCGTGAGGGCTTTTGCCGAGCCGAGGGCGATCGCTGGCTGAGCATCTAGCCTGTGCAAATCTGAAGAACAGGATTGTAAGGTTTAGATTTCCGGCATGAGGGCATCCTAAAGACGAGGCCGCTCGAAGCCTACGGGCGGTATGCGTTGAAGGGAAGTACACCTATGGATTTTGAGAACTCCCAAACCAAGAAGAACCTCGAGACTGCTTTTGCCGGTGAGTCCCAGGCACACACCAAGTATCGCTACTATGCCTCCAAGGCCAAGAAGGACGGCTACGTTCAGATCTCGAACATCTTTGCCGAGACGGCTGGCAACGAGTCCGAGCACGCCAAACTGTGGTTTAAGTATCTGCACGATGGCGCCGTCCCCGATACCCTGGACAATCTGCGCGATGCCGCCGCGGGTGAGAACTACGAGTGGACCACGATGTACGACGAGTTTGCCAAGACCGCCGAGGAAGAGGGCTTTGCCGAGATTGCCGCAAAGTTCAGTGGTGTCGCCGCAGTCGAGAAGGCCCATGAGGAGCGCTACAACAAGCTCGTCGAGCGCATCGAGTCGGGCGAGGTGTTTGAGCGTGAGGGCGTGAAGGTGTGGAAGTGCCTGAACTGCGGGCACCTGCATGTGGGTGCCGAGGCGCCTGAGGTGTGCCCGGTGTGTAACCACCCCAAGGCGTACTTTGAGGAGCAGGTGGTGAACTACTAGCGCGTGGCGCTAGCGTGAGCTGGGCCGGGAGGGCCGGACTACCCTCCCTCCTCGCTCACGGCTTCGCAGGGTCGCGTTGAGGGAAGGTAGTCCGGCCCTCCCGGCCCGCTTTGGGTCGTCGAGTGCTCGATACAGAAAAGCTGATAAAAAAGTTTGTGTGCCGCCCCTTTTGGGGCGGCACGTTTTGTGTGGGGGCTGGTTGGGACGGCACCGTTCATGGGTGGGGTACACTGGGTAGCGACTTTTAGTTTATCTACTACCTGATGGGGTGTTTTTGTATGGGTAAGAAGTCTCGGGCTCGGGTGGCTGCGGCGGGAACTCGCAAGGATCCTGGCCGTCGGGTTGCCGAGGGTAAAAAGGCCGATCGTGCCGAGAAAGACAAGAAGGTCGGCGCGCATGCTCATCCTGAGTGGGCGCCTTATTTGAATTCGGCTAGTGAGGATTTGACTGCCAAGTTATTTACTCTGGTCGAGGTCATCTTGGGCGTGGTGCCCGTGGTGGTCATTGGCCTGTTCCTGGCCTCTAAGGATGCCACGAGCGTGGATAAGCTCACCGATGTCTTTTCTCAGGACCCCTCGATGGTGGTTACGTTTATCTCTGCGTGCCTGCAGCCGTTTGTGGCATACATGCTGTACATGATTTATCGCAAATACTGCGAGGGCGATGCGGGCTTTGCCGCCGGCAACCTGATCGGTCTTTTGTGCTCCGAGATCCTACTGCTCAATATCCCGGGCGTCATCGGTATGGGCATCTTGCTGTGGCGTGTTTGGCGCAACGTCGCCCCGCACTTTGAGAGCTGGTTGTTTGAACGCCGTGCAATGGGCGTGCTGGCAGACATCGCCGGGTCGCTCGTGATTCTCGTCTTGGCATTTATGTGCGCCACCGCCGCCCGAGGTCTCGCAGGCATGTAGTCTGTCCTCACCGACCACGGAGCGCAGGGCGGGGAAACCTTTGCCTCTCGCTCACGGCTTCGCAGGGTCGCGCGAGGCAAAGGTTTCCCCGCCCTGCGCTCCGGCGTTGAGTCGTCGCATGCTCGTTACAGAAAAGCTGATAATAAGTTTGTGTGCCGCCCCTTTGGGGCGGCACTTTTTGTGTGGGGTCCCGGTCTCCACAATTTCCGTCAAGCTTTTGGTTAGATTTTGGTCAGTTGGCGTAAGGGTGGAAGGCCAAAAGATTGATGGCGAAAAAAGCTCAGAGAAAGTGCTGGTAGGGGAGTTGTTGAGCTTTTCGACAGCTTTTGAGCAAAAGAAACTTTGTGGCTATTGCCGGCGATTGCGTTGTCGCGGTCATGGCGGTGCGGGATGCTGGTCGTAAGCGTCGAATGCTCCGATTTTGGAGGCCAGCATGGATCTGTTTCTTGAGACTCCGCAGCAACAAGCTGAGCGCATGCTGCGTCAGCAGCAACGACTCATGGAGATGCAAATGCAAGGGGCGGCAGCCCAGCCCTTTGCGCAAAATGTCGTGCCCGCTGCTGTACCTGCAGCTGTGCCCGGGTGCGAATCGGCACCAGAGGCCTATTCCGTACAGCAAGATTCATATGCGCAGGAGCTCGCGTTCGACAAGCGTCGTGCGCGTCGTCGCCGCGTGGGCCAGCGCCTGCGCACATTGGCGATGATCGTGCTCATTCCGCTAGGACTTGCGGCGATTTTCTTGGTCTCGTATGCGCTCACCTGCATCCTCAACGGTGCTTCGCCCAGCGAAGTGCTCCAACATCTGTCAGCCCTCGGCCAGCGCCTAGGCGATGTCATAACAACAATCCGCGCCGGCTGGGAGAGCTAGCGTTTTAGCGTCAGCGGCTCTAAGAGAAATTTGTCTGCAAGGCAGTGAGTGATCCGTGTGTGTGACGGGGTAAGATTGATCGCGGTTTTGATCGGTGCTCGATTGGGTTTGTTGGGCGGAGTTTATGTCTGCTATTGATATTGTGCTTGTTGTGATCGCCTTGGTGGCGGTGGGGGTTGCTGTGGCTTGCGCCCTCCAGCTCAAGAGCCTGCGTGCCGAGTTGCGGGAGCGTGGCGACAGTAGCGCGGAAACGCTGGCAGCACTCGAGCAGGCCAACAACGCGCTCGATGCCCTGAACGTCGCGCTGGCCGAAACTCGCCGCACGGCCAATGCCATCGCGCAGCAGCAGACGACAGATGCGGCCGTGGAGCAGCAACGTTACCTGACCATCGCGCGTGAGTTTTCGCAAGCTGGTGACCGGATGGATGACCTGCGCCGCGAGACGGCCCAACAGCTCGGTGCCAACCGCGAGGGCATCGAGCACCGCCTGGACAAGGTGCGCGAGACGGTCGATGCCCAGCTGGGTGCTATCCGCAAAGACAACAACGTGCAACTCGATCAGATGCGCGCAACGGTGGACGAGAAGCTCTCCCGCACGCTCAACGATCGCCTGTCGTCATCGTTTAAGCAGGTGAGCGACCAGCTCGAAGCCGTCTACAAGGGCCTGGGCGATATGCAATCCATCGCCACCGGCGTGGGCGATCTTAAGCGCGTACTGGGCAATGTGAAGGCGCGTGGCATTTTGGGCGAGGTGCAGCTGGGTGCAATTCTGGCGGACATCCTTACACCCGACCAGTATCTGGAAAACGTCGCCACCAAGCCCGGCGCCTCGGAGCGCGTTGAGTTTGCCGTCAAGCTGCCGGTGGACGAGGGCGACCCCGTGCTGCTGCCGATTGACTCCAAGTTTCCGGGCGACGCGTACGAGCACCTGCTCGACGCGCAGGAGTCGGGCGATGCGGAGACCGTGGCGGCTGCGCGTAAGACGCTTGACACCATGGTCAAGCGCGAGGCCAAGGACATCTGCGAAAAGTACCTGAGTGTGCCGGCAACGACCAACTTTGGCATCATGTTCGTGCCGTTTGAAGGACTGTACGCCGAGGTCGTCAGCCGCCCCGGGCTTATCGAGACCCTGGGCCGCGACTATCACGTCAACGTTGCCGGCCCTAGCACCATGGCGGCCATTCTCAACAGCCTGCAGATGAGTTACCAAACGTTTAAGCTGCAAAAACGCACCGACGATGTACTGCGCGTGCTCTCCGCTGTCAAGGCCGAGCTGCCGCGCTATCAAAAGGCGCTGCGCCGCGCCCAGCAGCAGATCGAGACCGCGGGCAAAACGGTCGAGGGCATTATCACCACGCGCACCAACGTTATGGAGCGCAAGCTCAAGGATATCGACGCGCTGGAAGACGCCGATCAAGCCGATGAGATTTTGGGACTCACGCCCGCGGGCCTTTCCACAGACCAAGAAGACGAGGACTAATTGCAACAAGGCAGCGGGGCACCGGCGCAAACGCGGGCACCCCGCTGCCTTTCACATCGCGCTTGCCTGAAGTGCGCTTTAGTGTGCAACAATGGCGTTTCGTCCTATCAGATGCGAAAGGAAGCCCATGTCTCAGAGAAGCACCAGTCCGCTCAAACGCTCCACCGTGCGCCGCACGCTGCAGCGTTTTTGGGACGTCACGCGCACACAGCCGTTGATCGTCTTTCTCTCGGTGTTCTCGTCGGCGGGCTACATCTTTTTGCTTACGTTTGCCAACACCTACGTGATGGCCCTTATCGTCGACCGCGTCCAGGCCGGCCCCGTGGCGGGCGACCAGGTGCTTGAGGTCTTTGGCCCCTACATTCTGGCGCTCGTGCTCGTTAACCTGGTAGGCCAGATCCTCTCCAAGCTGCAGGACTACACCGTCTACAAGCTCGAGATTGCGGGCAACTATCACCTGGCGCGCCTGTGCTTTGACACGCTCTCCAATCAATCCATGACATTCCACACCAGTCGCTTTGGCGGATCGCTTGTGAGCCAGACGAGTCGTTTTATGAGCGGCTACACGGGTCTGGTGGACGTGACGGTGTATTCGCTCATTCCCACCATCACCTCGGTTGTCTGCACGGTGGCGGCGCTCGCCCCGGTGGTGCCGACGTTTACCGTGATCCTGGTGGGCATCATGGTCGTCTACATTGCGTTTGTCTGGCTTATGTACAAGCGCATCATGCCGCTTTCGGCCGCGACGTCCGCCGCTCAGAACAAGCTGTCGGGCGTGCTGTCCGACGCGGTCACAAACATCCTGGCCGTCAAAACCTGCGGGCGCGAGGACTTTGAGCGCGACCTATTCGATACCGCCGACCGCGCCGCGCGCGATGCCGAAACGGTTTCGATGCACGCCATGATGCAGCGCAACTTTACGACCTCGGGCCTTATCGTCATTACCATGGCCGTGGTGAGTGTGTTCGTCGCGGGCGGCAGCGCGTGGTTTGGCATCTCGGCCGGCACGCTCGTCATGATCTTTACCTATACGTATAACCTCACTATGCGTCTGAACTACGTGAGCTCCATGATGCAGCGCATCAACCGTGCGCTGGGCGATGCGGCCGAGATGGCGCGCGTGCTGGACGAGCCGTGTCTGGTGGCAGACGACGAGAATGCCCCCGAGCTCAAAGTGACCGAGGGCGCGATTGATTTTGAGCACTTGAGCTTTGCATACCGTGACGCCGCGGCAGGCGAGAGCGTGTTCAACGATCTGACGCTCCATGTGGCGGCGGGCCAGCGCGTGGGTCTGGTGGGCAAATCGGGCTCGGGCAAGACGACGCTCACCAAGCTGTTGTTGCGCCTGGACGACGTGCAGGGCGGCCGCGTGCTCGTGGACGGCCAGGACGTCTCGCGCTGCACGCAGCAGAGCCTGCGCCGTCAGGTTGCCTACGTGCCGCAAGAGGCGCTGCTGTTCCACCGCTCCATTCGCGAGAATATCGCCTACGGCCGCCCCGACGCTACCGACGAGCGGATCCGCGAGGCTGCGCGCCTGGCCAACGCCCTGGAATTTATCGATCGCCTGCCCTGTGGCTTTGACACCATGGTGGGCGAGCGCGGCGTCAAGCTTTCGGGCGGCCAACGCCAGCGCGTGGCCATCGCCCGCGCCATTCTCACTGACGCGCCGATTCTGGTGCTCGACGAGGCGACGTCTGCCCTGGACAGCGAGTCCGAGGCGTTGGTGCAGGAGGCGCTCGAGAACCTGATGCGCGGGCGCACCTCCATTGTGGTGGCGCATCGCCTGTCCACCGTGGCGGCGCTCGACCGCATCGTGGTGTTGGCGGACGGTGAGATTGTCGAGGACGGCACACATGCGCAGCTTGTCGAGGCGGGCGGCGAATACGCAAGCCTGTGGAGCCGCCAGACCGGCGCATTTTTGGAGGCTTAAGGCCCCCGTACGTGGGACAATCGTTTCCGTGAAGTTATGTTTCTGCCGAGCCGAGGAGTCGTTATGCCACGCGAGACCAATGCCGCCAAACGCGAGCGCGCCATCGAGGTGTGCGAGCGCCTTAACCGTCGCTATGGCCCGGTCGAGTGCTTCTTGGACCACGAGAATCCCTTTAGGCTGCTCATTGCGGTACTGCTCTCGGCTCAGACGACCGACGCGCAGGTCAACAAGGTGACACCCCAACTGTTTGCCCAGTGGCCCACGCCCGAGGCCATGGCCGGAGCAAGCGTGACAGACGTGGCGGACACCATTAAGTCACTCGGCTTTTATAAGAGTAAGGCCAAGCATGCCGTGGAGGCCGCGCAGATGATCGTCGCCGATTACGGCGGCGAGGTGCCGGCCGACATGAAGGAGCTTGTAAAGCTGCCGGGCGTGGGGCGCAAGACGGCGAACATCGTGCTCAACGTGGGGTACGGCATCGTAGAAGGCATCGCGGTGGATACGCACGTCAACCGCATCGCGCACCGCCTGATGCTGAGTCCCAAGACGCACGCCAAAGAGCCACTCAAGACCGAGCAGGATCTGCTCAAGATTTTGCCGCACGAGTATTGGGAGTCGGTCAATCACCAGTGGATTACCTTTGGCCGCGAGATTTGCGATGCCCGCAAGCCCAAGTGCGACGAGTGCCCGCTGGCAGACCTTTGCCCCAGCGTGCGCGTGACGGGGTAGGGCCCGACACGTTTTGCCGGCACCCGAAGACGGCGACCAATGTTGCGCAACACATTTGGGCTGCGAAGGCTCAATATGATGGCGACAGATGCCGTTTGTTGTGAGGGGATGCCCGAATATGTTTTGCACCAAGTGTGGATCCGAGATGCCCGACGGAACCGATTTTTGCACGAACTGCGGGGCACGCATGGGCGCCGCTTCTCCGGCGGCCGCGCCTGCTGAGCCCGCATCGATGCCGGCGGCAGGGATGCCTCCCGTGCAGAAGAAGTCACATAAGCGCGCGGTGATTGTCGGCATGTGCGTGGTAGGCGTGCTCGTTGCCGGCGGTGCCGCTCTGGCGCTGACCGGCGTGCTGGGTCCGCTTGGGCAGGGCAACTCATCGCAGATTACGGTACTGGGGTCCGACGAGGGTTCAGCCGAGCACAAGGACAAGGGAAGCGCCAAGGAGAAGCCTGCCGATGAGCAAGAAGAGCCGGAAGAGACCGAGCAGACGAGCAGCAGCGTAAAAGTCGACCTTAACGACCAGGCAACCTATGCCGCCGCAAACCTGTTCCTGTCGAACTTTACGGAGGAGCACTTCGATCGGGACTGGTATCAGACGGGCGGCTTCGATTCGACTGACGGACTTTCTGATGACGAGAAATACAAGCTGGTTAAGTTTATCTGGTGCCATTTTATTGACAACGCGCCGTATCGAATCGAGAAAGGCGACTATGACAACGGTAATAGCCAGCGTGTGGCGACTGATGTGATCAATAGGGAACTCAATCGCTTGACGGGTCTGACGCTTTCCGATGCCGATATGACTTATGACAGAACGCCGGAGGGGCAGGCGATTCCTGATTCGGCCGAAGCGCATGACGGGTACTTGTATCTGAAACAGGAATATGGCCAGGGAAATTACAACCCACCGTGTGCCATCGTTACGGGCACGACTGACCTTGGCGACAACATTTACGAGCTCACCTATGAGGTCTACAGTGCTGGCGGCATGTTACTTCCTTCCGACATCCCCGAGAGCACCTACGGCCTGCCAAAGAACCAGTTCATCGCCGCAATTCAAGCGGACGCATCCATGGGCCGTACCGAGACTTGCACGGTCCGCGTCGCGCAGGGTGACGGCATCCCGACCTTCATGCTGCTTAAAATGGGCGTCTACGATTAGACTCGGCGTATAGCTCACTCTGATAGCGCCAGGCGGCTTGCCCGTCTGGCGTTTTTGTTGCGGGGCTGGGCGTACGCTTGAGCAGGAGTATATGTTGCCTCATGCCGCCCCATGCAAAAATGTGTTGCTAATTTAGAAGCCTATTCAAGCGCGCCGAAGTCGTGGCGTGCTGGCGTAGCATGAGCAAAAAATCAAGCAATGGAGGGTAACGTGGCAATATCGAAGACGCGAGAGCTCGAAGATTATTTTGAACGCATCGTGCGCACGCGCGAAGGCGACCTGCCTGGTCGTCGCAAAGGCGACGAATACTTGTCTCAAACCCATGCGCTCTACCATGGCGACCCTGCGCCCTGGGCTCTGACGCCAAAGATATTCGACAAGGATATGACGGCGCTTCTTAAGGAGGCGTCCGAGCGCATGTACGGCATTATGGACAAGGTGACGCGGGCGTTTTGTTCCGATGCCTCCGTGCGCGCGTGGTTTCGCATGGATCCGGCTTTTGCTGACCTGTGCGCTATGGATGCCGGCTATGATTGCCAGATCCCCCTTGCGCGCGTTGATATCTTTCTTGACGAGGACACCGGTTCGTATACGTTTTGCGAGCTCAATACCGACGGCAGTGCCGGAATGGTAGTGACCGATGCGGTCTGTCAGGCAGTGCGAACGACGCCTTCCTTTGAGGAGTTTGCATCCGACCACCCCGGCTTTCGGCAGTACGATTTGTGCGACGACTGGATAGATGCATTGTTTGAGACCTATGCAGAGTGGAAGCTGGCCCATCCTCGCCGCACCGAGGATAGTGCACGATTGGACGACGGGGCCCGCGTTGACGAGGGGCTCTATGCACCGCAATCAAAGAAATGTCCCGCTTCGGTGGCAATCGTCGACTATTCGGAAAGCATCGACTCGGAAGATGCGGCTCATTTTGTCGACCTTATGAGGCGGCGGGGTGTAGCCGCACGCTTTGCGGATGTGCGCGACCTGCGGATTGGCGAAGGCGAAAGCGGTGCTAGGTGCCTGTGCGATGCCGCTGGTCCTATTGATTGCGTCTGGCGGCGCGCGGTGACCGGCGAGTTGTGGGATAAGCCGTGCGATGGACGCTCGGCCTTAATTGAGGCGGCTCAAGAAGGGATTGCGTGCATCGTCGGGGGATTTAGAACGTGGCCGTGTGCGACTAAGACCGTATTTGCATTTCTGTGGTCTCGAGCCGGGCAGTCCTTGTTGAGCCCGGAGGAGCAATCGTTTGTACGGGAGCATGTGCCCTATACCGAGATTTTGGACGAAAGCACCCAGTTGTCGAGATTTGCCGAAAAGGACCGATGGATCGTCAAGCCGTGCGGCGGCTACAATGCGGTTGGCGTTGTCGCTGGTTTGGATGCCACGGAACAGGAATGGTCCCAGGTGCTTACTCGTGCTGCGGCCGCTGGGGCGATTGTACAGGAGTATGCTCAGCAGTATCAGACTCCCTGCTTGCGCGGAACGCTTGTCGATGGGCCGCATCGAGGAGAGGCGCCCAAAGGACTTGTGGATGATCTTGGTTTTGCGCCCGCTTCTAATATGGAAGGCTTGTATCTGTATCGCGGCCGTTTTGCAGGCGTGTACACACGTGTGGGCTTTGCCAACACCATAGGAGAGTGGACGAGCCGTTTGAACGTTGCGAGCTTTTTTGAGGAATAGCCGTTTCTTGGGGAGCCTTCCGTGGTTGCGGCGTTTGACGTGACGGGGAGATTTTGGCGAAGCCGGCGAGTCCAGTTCTATCTGGCGTTTTTGTTGCGGGGCTGGGCGTACGCTTGAGCTGGAGTCCTCTCCATGCGCTACCATGACAGGCAACGAATTTGACGAACGACCCGCCGAGCTTGCCTCGGCGGGCTTTTGGCGTTGCAATGCCGGAGGAACAGCATGCTCATTCACCGTATAGCCGCGCAGCTCTACACTGCCGAGGCGCTGCAGACCGTCGAGGCCGGGCTCGATTCTGGCGAGGACGTGACGCTGGCCGTGTCTCAGTCGGGCCGAACGCTTATGGCCGCCGCCCAGTTTGCGCGTCGTCCGCGCCCCACGGTCTACATCGTGAGTGGCGAGGATGCGGCCGATCGCGCCGCACGCAGTCTGGCCGCCTATGTGGGCCTGGCGCACGTGTGCCGCTTTCCCGAGCGCAAGGACTACCCTTGGCGCGAGCAGGCGCCCGACGACGCCGTGGTAGCCCAGCGCTGCGAGGCACTCGGGCGCATCGTGCGCGGCGACAACTGCATCATGGTCGCCTCGGCCCGCGCGCTGCTGCGTTGCGTGCCGCCAGTCGAGAGCCGCTACTGGGAGTCCACGACCTTCGCGGTGGGCGAGGAGATTCCTTTTGACGAGGTGCCGCAGCGCTTGGTGGGTATGGGCTACACCAATGCCGGCGCCGCCGACGCGCCCGGCCTGTTCCGTGTGCACGGCGACACCGTCGAGGTGTTTCCCGCGCAGGAAAAAGCGCCCGTGCGCATCGAGTTCTTCGGCGACGAGATCGATCGTATCCGCCGCATGGTGAGCTCCACGGGGCAGACCATCGGCAACGAGGACAGCATCGAGATCTTCCCGTGCCGCGAGCTGGCGCTTACCGACGAGGCCGTCCACAACATGCATGTGGCGCTCTACCGCGCCAGCCAGGACGACAGCAAGTTGGCGGCGCTGCTCGAGATGGTGGATGCGCGCATCGTCACGCCTGAGCTCGACCGCTTTTTGCCGGTGATGTACGGCCAGACCGTGAGCCCGCTATCGCATGTGAGCGGCAAGGCGCTCGTGGTTCTGTCCGAGCCGCGCTCGCTGTTCGACGATTGCCTGCGCGCCTACGAGGATATCGAGGCACGTGCCGGCGAGGCGGGGGTCGACCGTCTGGACGGCCTGTACGTGCGTGCCCAGCAACTCGACTTTGGTTCCCAGCAACGCCTGAACTATGTGAGTCTCATCCGCGCCGGCGGTGCGGTGACGGCCGAGCTCAAGATTGAGCAGCCTGCCATCGCAGGCTCGGACAACCGTTTTATGACGCGCATCCAGGAGGTCGTGGGCAAGCGCTATGCCTGCGTGTTTGCCATCCCCGACCGCGGCGCGCGCGAGTCGATGGAGCTCACCTTTGGCGACGAGGGCATTACCTTTGAGGAATCGCTGACCGCGGCGCCCGAAAACGCCGGCGCCATCGGCGACCGCGTGCGCGTGGCAGCGGCGGATTCCGCCGACCGTGCCGCACGCCAGGAGGCCCATGCTTCCATTCGCGAGCGAAAGGCCGATGCGCTCAACGCCCGTTCGCTCGAGGCGGGCGCCGCGCAGGCTGCCGCCGGCGCCGCCGTGCCCACCATCTCGCGCGGGCGCGTGACCTTTGTGGACGCTGCCCTGCCACAGGGCGTGGTGGTGCCCGACGCCAATTTGGCCGTGTTCTCGATTGCCGACCTCAACGCCCGCATGGATGCCAACCGCGCGCGCAGCCGCCGCAAGGTTGACATTACGCAGATCACCTTCCCGTTTAAGCCGGGCGACTACGTGGTGCACGCTACCCACGGCATCGCGCTCTTTAGCGAGATCGCGCGTCAGGAAGTGGGCGGCAAGGAACGCGACTACTTTTTGCTGGAATACGCCGATGGCGACAAGCTCTACGTGCCGCTGGAGCAGGTTGACCGCATTACGCGCTACGTTGGTCCCGACGGCGATAAACCGCGCTTGACCAGGCTCAACACCGCCGACTGGACGCGGGCCACCAACAAGGCGCGCAAGAATGCCAAAAAGCTGGCGTTTGACCTGGTCGACCTGTATACGCGCCGCTCGTCGATTACCGGTATCGCCTGTCCGCCCGATACGCCCGAGCAGATCGAGATGGAGCAGAGCTTCCCCTACGACGAGACGCGCGACCAGCTGGAGGCCATCGCCGACATCAAGGCCGACATGGAGGCGCCCAAGCCCATGGACCGCCTGCTGTGCGGCGACGTGGGTTTCGGCAAGACCGAGGTCGCCCTGCGCGCGGCCTTTAAGTGCGTGGACTCCGGCCGCCAGGTCATGGTGCTCTGCCCCACGACCATTCTGGCCCAACAGCACTACGAGACATTCTTTGAGCGTTTTGCCCCGTTTGGCCTGGAGGTCGAGGTGCTCAGCCGCTTCCGTACCCCGGCGCAGCAAAAGCGCGCGCTCAAGGCATTTGCCGAGGGCACGATTGATGTGCTGATCGGCACGCACCGCTTACTTTCTGCCGATGTGAACCCCAAGAACCTGGGTATGGTGATCATCGACGAAGAGCAGCGCTTTGGTGTGCAGCACAAGGAGCAGCTCAAAAACCTGCGCGAGCAAATCGACGTGCTCACACTCTCGGCAACGCCTATTCCGCGAACCATGCAGATGGCCACGAGTGGCGTGCGCGACATGAGCCTGATCACCACGCCGCCGACCGGGCGTCGTCCCGTGATCGTGCACGTGGGGGAGTACGACCCCGACGTGGTGAGTGCGGCGATTCGCCTGGAGGTGGGCCGCGGCGGTCAGGTGTATTACGTGTCCAACCGCGTCAAGACCATCGACGATGCCGTGGCGCGCGTGCACGAGGCCGCGCCCGAGGCGCGCGTGGGCGTAGCACACGGCAAGATGAGCCCGCGCGAGGTCGAGGACGTGATGATCGAGTTCGCGACCAAGAAGATCGACGTGCTTATCGCCACGACCATCGTGGAGAGTGGCATCGATAACGCGACCGCCAACACGCTCATCATCGAGGACTCGCAGCGTCTGGGTCTGGCACAGCTCTACCAGCTTAAGGGCCGCGTGGGCCGTTCTGCCACGCAGGCCTATGCGTACTTTATGTTCCCGGGCGAGCTGCCGCTCACCGAGGAGGCAACGGCGCGCCTGACCGCGCTTTCCGAGTTCCAGGACCTGGGCAGCGGCATGCGCATCGCCATGCGCGACCTGGAGATCCGCGGTGCCGGTTCGCTCATGGGCGCCGAGCAGCACGGCAACCTGTCGAGTGTGGGCTTTGACCTGTTTACGCAGATGCTGGGACAGGCCGTGGCCGAGGCGCGCGGCGACGACGATGCCGGCGTGGAGGCGGCGAGCGTGGGTATCAACCTGCCGGCCGACTACTTCTTGTCCGAGGAGTACATGCCGGCGGTGGACCAGCGCGTGCTCGTGTACCGCAAGCTCGCGGCGGCTGAGGACCTGGAGAGTATCGACGAGGTGCAGGAGGAGACCGAGGCTGCGCATGGCGAGCTGCCGTTGGCGGGACTCAACCTGTTCAACCGCGCTCGCATTCGTATTCGCGGCGAGCGCCTGGGGCTCGAGAGCGTCACGCTCAGCGGTGGACGCATTACCTTCCTGGGGGTTGACGTGCCCAAGAAGGTGGCCTTTGAGCTTAAGACCCGCTATGGCGCGGTGAACTTTCCCAAGAGCCGCAAGCTGTCGGTGCCCTACAAGGCGGGCGCCGGCGCGGGCAGCGGCCTGGGTCGCGGCCTCGACGCCAACGACGGCACCGGCCCCGTGGCGGCCGCGCTCATGCTGCTGCAGCAGCTGGGTGCTAGCGACGACGACTAACGGGTCGACGCTGCAAACGCCCCATTTGGGCAATCTGGTTCCATCGAAAGGAAAGCATGTTCGGATACATCTATAAGAAAGATGTCACCATTATCGCGGTTGTCCTGTGCCTTTGTCTGGGCGTGGGCAGCTTCTTTGATTATCAAATCTCGAGTGCGCTGTTCAACATCGGCAGCATGTACGGTCGCTTTGTCGAGGCGGCCGGTGAGCTGCCGTTCGAGCTGACGGCGAGCATCGCGGGCGTTATGCTCGTGCGCTCGGCACGCCCCAATTCCAAGGCGAGCAAGTGGCTCGCTGCGCTGGGCGTTTTGATCAACGTGGGTCTGGTCGGCTACGAGATTATCGGATCACTGCGCGTCGGCGGCAAGCTTATTGCGTTTCAGCTGGTACTGACGTTTGTGCTGGTCATTGCAGCCAACTTCATCGCCTACCGCTTTACGCGCGACACCGAGCCCGACGAGCTTACGCGCTGGGCGTTGATGGTGCTTGCCGTGTGGGTCGCTCAGGCCATCATCCTCAACGTCATTGTTAAGCCGTTATGGTCGCGCCCGCGCATGCGCGTGATCGAGGTCACGCCGGGGCTCAATTTTCAGCCGTGGTGGGTGATCGGCAACCCCGACAAGTGGGCCTATATCGCCGCCGGCGTGATCAAGGACGGGTTCAAGTCGTTTGCGAGCGGACACACGGCGCATGCGGCGATCGGCCTTATGCTCGCCGGGCTTCCCGCGGCAGCCTTTAAGGAAAAACCTTCGCGTCGCCGCGTGATCTTTTGGGCGGCGGTTGTTGTTGCAGCGTTCGTCGCCTTTGGGCGCATCGTGATCGGCGCGCACTTTTTGAGTGACGTGAGCTGCGGTTTTGCCCTGGTGCTGGCGCTTGAGTGCCTTGCCGCGCGCATTGCTTATCCGGACGGCGTACAATAGCCCCGTTTGAATCATCGGGCCCGTGCCCGGCTAGAGAGGATTGCCATGCTCGCGTTTAACAACGACTATTCCCACGGTGCACATCCGGCAGTGCTGCAGGCGCTTGTCGACACCAATATGGAGCCGCAGCCCGGCTATGGTACCGATGCGCACACCGAGCGTGCCAAGCAGCTTATCCGCGAGGCCTGTCAGGCCCCCGATGCCGACGTGTTTTTTCTGGTGGGCGGCACGCAGGCCAACGCGACGGTGATCGACATGCTGCTCGCGCCGTACGAGGGCGTCGTTGCTGCCGAGACTGGCCACGTCGCCTGCCACGAGGCGGGCGCCATCGAGTTTGGCGGTCACAAGGTGCTCACCATCCCCGGATACGAGGGCAAGATGCACGCCGAGGACCTCGAGAACTATATCCAGGTGTTCTACGAAAACGAGAGCTACGAGCACACGGTGTTCCCGGGTGCCGTGTACGTGAGCCTATCGACCGAGTATGGCACGCTGTACTCCAAGGCCGAGCTCGCGGCGATTCACGCGGTGTGCCAGAAGCGCGAGATTCCGCTGTTTGTGGACGGTGCCCGCCTGGCCTATGCGCTGGCGGCCGATGAGTGCGACATTACCCTGCCCGAGCTGGCGCAGCTGTGTGACGTGTTCTACATCGGCGGCACCAAGTGCGGCGCTTTGTGCGGCGAGGCCGTGGTGTTCTGCGGCATGCACGCCCCGGCGCACCCCATTCCGCGTATTAAGCAGCACGGTGCGTTGCTGGCCAAGGGCCGCCTGACGGGTGTGCAGTTCGAGGCTCTTTTTACCGACGGCCTGTATTTTGAGATTGGTCGCCAGGCCATCGAAACCGCGCAGGCGCTTCGTCGCGTGCTGCACGAGCGCGGCTACCAGTTCTTCTTGGAGACGCCCACAAACCAGCAGTTCGTGATTCTGCCCAACGAGGACATGGCCCGCATTCGCGAGCATGCCTCGATCGAGTACTGGGAAAAGTACGACGAGACCCACACGGTGGTGCGCTTTTGCACCAGCTGGGCCACGACGCAGGAGGACATCGACGCGTTGGCGGCTGTCCTGTAGCTTGATGCGATGACGAGGGCCGCCTTGCGCTGGGTTTGGCGCAAGGCGGCCTTTGCTTTTGGGGGAGAAGGGTTGTATGACCGAAATGTCCGAGCCGACGATTCGCCTGGCGACGCCCGATGATGCGCCGGCGTTGCTTGCCATCTATGAGCCGTATGTGCGCCAGACGGCGATTACCTGTGAATACGAGGTGCCGAGCGTTGAGGAGTTCGCCGGGCGCATCGAGCGTACGCTCAAGCGCTATCCGTATCTGGTGATGGAGTTGGACGGGCGTCCGGTAGGCTATGCCTATGTGAGTCAGCTCAACAGCCGCGAGGCATACGACTGGTCGGTCGAGACGTCGATCTACCTGGCACGCGATGTGCGCCATGGCGGGCTGGGTCGCAAGCTGCATGATGCGCTCAAGCAATGTCTGGTCGCGATGGGCATCACCAACATGTGCGCGCTCATCGCCGTGCCGCACGATAAGGACGACGAGTACCTGACGCACAACAGCCAGGATTTCCATGCCCATATGGGGTATCGCCTGGTGGGTGCCTTCGACCGCTGCGCCCAAAAGTTCGGCCGCTGGTACGACATGTGCTGGATGGAGCTGGTCCTGGCCGAGCGCACACCCAACCAACCCAAACCAATCTGGTTTCCCGACCTCCCCAAACCCACCATTTAGGGACAGGTTTATTTTGGCAGGTTAGCCGATGGGCTCGGTGTATTTGGCGCGGTCGGTGCGCTGGATGCGCTTGGAGACGTGGAGCGGGCGGCCGTCGGTGTCGTAGACGTAGTCGGTGATTAGGATCAGCGCCTGCCCGCGCTCAACGTTGAGCAAAAACGCCTCGTTTTGCGAGGCGTAGCACACCTCAAAGGTCTTATGCCCCTGTGCCGGTGCGCGATGGAACTCCTGTCGCAGCGTGGCGTAGAGCGAACCGTTGATATCGCGATCGATGAGTGCCTCAAAGCTCGGTGGTAGATAGGTGGTCTCCAGGCACAGCGGCGCATCGTCCAGATAACGCAGACGGACAAGTTTGACGAGCTTGCTGCCCACGGCGGCATCAAAGAACTTAGCTATGCTGCCGCCCGCCTTGGTAAAGCCCGAGTCCACGGTGCGCGTGGTGGGCTTCATGCCCTGGCCTTCGACCTGCTTGGTATAGCTCGAAAACACCAGGTTGTTCTCATGGAGCGCGGGCGTGTCGGCCACAAAGGCACCACGTCCGCGCTCGGTGCGAACCAGGCCCTCATCAACGAGCACCTTAAGGGCATGGCGCACGGTGCTGCGCGACAGCCCCGATTCGTCCATGAGTTCCATCTCGGACGGCAGCTTGTCTCCGCGCGCGTAGGTGCCGGCGGCGATGCGGTCGCGCAGCATGCCCGCCAAGCGCTCGTATTGGCTTAGTTTCTTTTTAGATGAGACGCTCATATTGCCAACCTATATCTAACTTGTATGCCTAACTAAGCAAGCATGTATTCAATACAAGAACAAAACTGCTGGTAACGAACAATCGAAAACCGCATCAGCATAATTTCTAAGACAAATATAGCATACAACTAGTCGACATAACCAAAATATGTATGTAACTTGTATGCCATCGAGAGCATCAAACGAGAAGAAAGGCTGATGCACGATGACTACTCAGGAACAGGTTAAGGATGTCGTCTCCCAGGTTTTGGCTGACAAGGCAGACAAGGGCGGCATCAAGCGTGTCGTGTGGATTGGCGCCGGCGGATCCAACGGCGGCAACTATCCTGCCCAGTACTTTATGGAGCACGAGGCCACGCAGGTCGTGAGCTCCAGCTACACCAGCAACGAGTTCGTGCGCGCAACCCCTGCCTACGTCAACGAGAACACCTTGGCCGTCGTCGTGTCCATGCGCGGCACCAAGGAGACCATCGTCGCCGCCCAGGTCGCCAAGGACCACGGCGCCAGCACCATCGCAATCTATGTCGACGAGTCCGGCCTCACCGAGGTCTGCGACTACAAGATCCAGTATGACAGCCTGGCCGTCGATGAGTCCTGCATGGGCCGTACCAACTCCGCCGTCGTGACCATGATCGCCATGGAGCTTACGCAGCAGACCGAGGGCTATGCCGAGTACGAGACCGCTATGGCCGCCTTCGACTTGGTCGACCCCATCTATCGCAAGGCCGTCGAGTACACCCGTCCGCTCGCTGCCAAGTGGGCCGAGCAGAACGCCGACAAGCCCTGCATCAACGTCATGGCCCAGGGCCCGCTCTTTGGTGCCGCCTACGTCTTTAGCATCTGCAACGTGCAGGAGATGCTGCAGATCGACTCCTGCACCATCAACACCTGCGATTTCTTCCATGGCCCCTTCGAGATTCTGGACAAGCGCACCTCGCTGTTCCAGCTCATCAGCGTCGGCCGCAGCCGCTGCAACGACGAGCGCGGCATCCGCTTCGTCAACCAGTACGGTGGCGAGCGCGTCTATCAGCTCGACGCCAAGGAGCTCGGCCTCAACGACATCAAGGACAGCGTGAGCGAGTACTTCAACCACCTGATCTTTGCCCCGATCCTCAACAACGTGTACATGCGCGCGCTCTCTGCCGTCACCCACAAGGACTACATGACGCGCCGCTACATGTGGAAGCTTGATTACTAAGGGATAGAGCAGCCTGGCAACCCATATGAGGTTGGGGCTTAGACGTTGGGGACGTTCTTAAATGGCTAGTCATTTAAGAACGTCCCCAATGAGTATATGGGGAAGCAGATTTTTCCGTTCGGCGATTTGTGTCTTGAAAAATGTATATAACGACTATAACGTAGTGTGAAACATATTGGAAACAATACCGAGGAGGCTGCGTTGAAGAAAAGCAATCTGGGCTATGTGCTGGTGCTGGTCGCCGCGCTTATGTGGGGCAGCATCGGAATCTTTGTAAACGGCATCTCGGCCATGGGCGTTTCATCCCAGAGCATGGCTGCCTTTCGCTTGTTGGTCGGAGCGCTTATCTTGGCACCGGTCCTGATGTTTATGGGCTGCCGTCCGGGTGAGGGGTCTACCGTGGCTCAGGGTCCGCTGGCACTGTTCAAGGCAAGCCCTAAAGAGCTTGTTCCCTGCGCGCTTGTCGGTATCGTCGGTTTGGCCGCCGCCAACACCTGCTATTACGAGTGCATGGGCGAGGTGGGCATGTCCACGGCCTCGGTGCTGCTCTACACCTCGCCGGTGTTTGGCGTCATGCTCGGCCGCGTGCTTTATCGCGAGGATGTGACCCCCAACAAGCTCGTTGCCATTGTCTTTAACATCGTTGGCTGCGTGCTTGCAGTGACCAATGGCGACCTTTCCGGTTTCCATTTTTCGGTTTGGGGCGTCACGTCGGGCGTGATTGCAGGTCTTTGTGGTGCGTCGCTCGCGGTGTTTAGCCGGATAGCAACCAAGACGGTCCACCCGCTGGCTGTCACGTTTTGGGGCTTTGTTTTTGGCGGTGCGGTTATGGCGGCTATCGCGGCTCCGTGGCCGGATGTCGCCGCGGCAATGTCGCCACAGCTGCTGCTGCTGTTCCTTGGCTTTGGACTCATCCCCACAGCCGTTGCTTACATCTTATATATGCAGGGTCTGTCCATGGGGCTCGAGACATCGAAAGTTCCCGTCGTAATGTCTTTCGAGACGGTCGTCACCGTACTGGTGGGCATTGGTGTCTACGCCGAGCCCGCCGGCGCGATTAAAGTCCTGGGCATCGTGTTGGTGCTCGCGTCCATCCTGATTATGAACACCGACTTCTCCAAGCTGCGCAACAGTGTGTTTGTCGGTCATGTCATTGAGAGCATGACCTTTAAGCCCAACGCGTGGTGGACCGAAAAATCTCAGGACATGGATCTGTTTAAGGAACGCACCGGCATTGCGCTGGAACCCACCGTACAGGAAAGCCCCTGGTACTTCGTGCGATAGGGGATTGCGCGCAGGGTCTGACCTGGGGTTATCCAGCTAGCGCCGGCCTACCCAGTCCAACGTTTCGAGTACGTTAAACCCGTCAACGGTCGATTTTCACCCGCGAACGGTCTTTATACTAATTAGCAATATAAGCAACGTATAAGACGTTATAATGACCATAACGAAAAGGAGGAGGCAAGATGAATCAGATCATTCTCGCATCTCATGGCGGCCTGGCCGCAGGCGCCAAAGACACGCTCGAGATGGTTCTCGGCGACGTGTCGAACGTCCACGTCGTGTCGCTTGCTCGTGACGACAAGGAGCCCATCACCAATAAGGTTGAGGCTATGATCGCCACGTTCAACGCGGACGACACCGTCTATGTGCTGACCGATATGCTCGGCAGCTCGGTCAACAACAACATGGTCGAGCTTTCCAAGAACGGCACGAAGTTCACGGTTGTCAGCGGTTTCAACATCCCGTTGGCGCTCACGCTTGCTATGAGCCCCGCCCCCGTCAAGGGCGCCGAGCTCGCGGCCCTCATCAATGAGGCCCGCACCGGTCTGACCAACCCCAACGCACCGGTCGAGGCCGCCGCGGCTCCCGCCAAGAAGGCCAAGGCGTCCCGTCACAGCTCCGGTCCCGCCAAGATCGTCCTCGCACGTCTTGACTACCGTCTGCTGCACGGCCAGGTCGTCTTTACTTGGACCACCAAGGTTCAGGCCGAGCGCATCATCGTCGTCGACAACGCTGCCGCCAACGATGACATCAAGAAGGGCGCTCTTAAGCTGGCCAAGCCCCAGGGCGTGCGCCTGAACGTCTTCACCGTCGAGCGTGCCCTCGCCAAGATGGATAAGCTCAACACCCTCGGCGAGCGCGTCATGTTCGTCTTTGGCAACACTGCCGAGATGCTGCAGTTCTGTCAGGGCTACAAGCTCGACGCCATCAACCTGGGCGCCACCGCCAACCACGACGGTGCCGATCAGGTCGGCGGCAAGGACAGCTCCGTCTTCCTCGACGCCACCCAGAAGGCCGACGTCAACCAGCTGCTCGACATGGGCATCAAGCTCTATGTCCAGCAGACCCCTACGTATCAGAGCGTCGACATCGACGCCAAGCTGTAATCAACCAGGCTTTTGCCTGACTGAAAGGAGAAGGGTATGAATACGTTCATCAGTGCGGTGCTCGTCGGCCTCGTCGGCGTGTTCTGCATGTGGGACTCCCGCCTGCTCGGTCGTCTTAACTTCGAGCAGCCCCTCGTTGGCGCTACGCTCGTCGGTCTGCTGCTGGGCGATGTGCCCACCGGCCTTGCCGTCGGTGCCGCCGTCGAGCTCGTGTCCATGGGCCTGGTGCAGGTCGGCGCCGCCGTTCCGCCCGATATGGTCCTGGGCGGCATCGTGGCCGCTGCCTTTGCGTGCCTGACCGATGCTTCTGCCGAGACCGCCATGACGATCGCCATCCCGGTCGCCGTCCTGGGTCAGCTCCTCGGCATCGTGTTCCGTTCCATCATCGCCGCCCTCACCCATGTGGCAGATAGCGCGATCGATAACGGAAAGTTCAAGACCGCCTATCGTATGCACATCTGCGCCGGCTCCGGTCTGTACGCCATCATGTACTTCCTGCCGATCTTCCTCGCCGTCTTTGTTGGCACCGACCTGGTTCAGGCCATCGTCAACATGGTTCCCGAGTGGCTGTCCACTGGTCTTAACGTTTCGACCAAGATCATGACCGCCTACGGCTTGGCCCTGCTGCTCACCATGATGATCAAGAAGGGTATGACTCCGTTCCTGTTCATCGGTTTCCTGCTCGCCGCTTACCTCAACCTGTCCGTCATCGCGGTCGCTCTGATCGGTGTGTGCCTGGCTGTCGTCTTCATGGGCTTCAAGTTCAACGGGTCCCATGCAGCCGCCGGTGTCGATTCCGACTACGATCCGCTCGAAGACGACGAAGACTAAGGAGGAACACACTATGGCAACCGCAACCAAGGACGTGTCCCTGAACAAGAAGGTCAGCCAGTTCTTCTGGCGCTCCTGGGCCATCCAGGCCTCTTGGAACTACGAGCGTCAGATGAACATGGGCTTCCTCTACGGCATGGTTCCCACGCTCGACCGCCTCTATCCGGATGAGTCCGACCCCAAGCAGCTCGCTGCTAAGAAAGAGGCTTACCACCGTCACATGGCGTTCTACAACTGCACCCCGCAGACGAGCGCTTTCATCCTGGGCCTCTCCGCCTCCATGGAGGAGGAGTACGCCAAGGATCCCGAGAACTTCGATCCCGATTCGATCAACGCGGTCAAGACCTCCCTCATGGGTCCGCTTTCCGGCATCGGTGACTCCTTCTTCCAGGGCACCATCCGCGTTATCGCCTTTGGCCTTGGCGTTCAGCTGGCTCAGCAGGGCTCCATCATGGGCCCGATCCTGGCCATGCTCATCTCCATCGTCCCCTCCGTGCTGATCACTTGGTTCGCAGCCAAGATGGGCTATCAGGGCGGCCACGAGTACCTGAGCAAGCTTCAGGGCGGCGACCTCATGGAGAAGCTCATGTATGTCTGCGGCATCGTGGGTCTTATGTCCGTGGGCGGCATGATCGCTACGCTCATCGGCGCCACCACCCCGCTGCAGTTCGCAGACGGCACCGTCGTTATCCAGGACATCCTGGACGGCATGATGCCCCAGATGATCTCCCTCGGCCTCACCGGCCTTATGTACTGGCTCATCAAGAAGAACGTCAACACCGGTTGGCTTCTCGTGATCGCCATCGTGGGCGGCATCGCCCTCTCCGCGGCCGGCATCCTGGCCTAGTCGCGACCAAGCGTCTAACCGCTTTCCCCCGGGGGCCTGCCTGGCATCCCATACCCCAGGCAGGCTTCCATTCCCAAAATGCGACAATGGGACAGTCCCCTTGTCGCATCCTCAACGGGCCGGCGACTCGGTCCAAACCACGGTAACCCTGCGAGCGCCCGGCAATGTGGCGCCGCAAAAATCGAAAGGAATGTGTCAGATGTACGAGATCGACCTTAACCTCCCTAAGCAGATCGTCGCTGACGTCCTGTCCAACCACGAGATCCACAGCGTCGCCTTCGTCGGCTGCGGTGCTTCCATGTCCGACCTTTACCCCGCCAAGTACTTCCTGGCCAACAACACGGACAAGCTGAACGTTCAGATCTTCACCGCTAACGAGTTCAACTACGACACGCCTTCCTGGGTCAACGAGCACACCTTCGTGATCACCTGCTCCCTCGGTGGCTCCACGCCCGAGACCGTCGAGGCCAACAAGACCGCCAAGAAGCACAACTGCCCGGTCGTCTCCCTCACCAACAAGGCTGGCTCCGCTCTGACCGTCGACGCCGACCACGTCATCGTCCACGGCTTCCACGCCAACTATGCCGCCAAGGCCGAGAAGCCTGGCTACGCCATCGCTCTCGCTCTCGAGATCCTTCAGCAGACCGAGGGCTATGATCACTACGAGGATATGATCACCGGCCTCACCAACATCTTCGACCTGTGCGAGAACGCCGCTCAGCACTGCACGAAGCTTGCCAAGAAGTTCGCTGAGGACTTCAAGGACGACAAGATGATCTACTTCATGGCTTCCGGTGCCTCCGAGAAGATGGCCTACTCTCACGCCGCCTTCCTGTTCACCGAGATGCAGTGGATCGACGCCGCCGCCTACAACACCGGCGAGTACTTCCACGGCCCGTTCGAGGTTTCCACCGAGGGTAAGCCCTACGTCTTCTTCATGTCCGATGGTGCTACCCGTCCGATGGACGCCCGCGCCCTCACCTTCCTTGAGCGCATGGGCGCCAAGGTCGCTCTGATCGACTCCAAGGACTACGGTCTGGCCGACGCCGTGCCGGCGAGCGTCATCACCTACTTCAACCCGCTGCTGCACCTCGCCGTTATGCGCGAGTACGGCAACCAGATCGCCGAGGCCCGTCAGCACCCGCTGACCATGCGTCGCTACATGTGGAAGCTTTCCTACTAATCACAAGTAAGTAAACCTTACGGGTTGATTGAGAGGGGATGGGGTTTGTGCCCCGTCCCCTTTTTGCTTTGGGGAGGGCGTGTCTGTCGCGTCGCAAAACCCCAGATAAAACCTACCAAAATAAACCTGTCCCTTTTTGGCAGGTGGGAGGAGATGCGTATGATCAAAGCAGTGCTGTTTGATATGGACGGCGTGCTGGTCGATACCGAGTGGTTCTACAACCGCCGCCGCGTGGCGTTTATGGAGGAGAAGGGGTTTCACTTTGACGAGATCCCCGATCTTTCGGGGTCAAACGAGCCAGCCATTTGGAAGGCGCTGGTGCCCGATGATGTTGAACTGCGTGAGCGCCTGCGCGTGGAGTACAAGCAGGTCTACAGCCCGGTCCATCCCGTTCCGTATGCCGAGCTGCTTAACGAGCAGACGGCGCCGGTAATGCGTGCGCTGCACGAGCGTGGCGTGAAGTGCGCCATCGCGAGCTCGTCCTATCGTGAGCTTATCGACGAGCTGGTGGAGATTGCCGGTATCGCCGACGTGCTGGACTACACCATCAGCGGTCACGAGTGCAGCGCGTTTAAGCCCGACCCCGAGATCTACCAGCGCGCCATGGAGGCGCTGGGCGTGGAGTCTGCCGAGTGCCTGGTTATCGAGGATTCGCCTTTGGGGATCGAGGCTGGCAAGCGCTCCGGCGCCCGAGTCCTGGCGCTGCGTCCGCACGAGGGCGTCAACCTCGATCAATCGCGAGCCGATGCCGTTATCGATAATCTGACCGACATTTTGGCCGCTTTGTAGTGTCAATCCGCCGCGAGAAGCACGGGTACAAACGTTTTTTGCGGTGGATTGGCTCAATTTGGTTTCGATTTTGGTTCGTTTGGCTTCGATTCGGGCTAAGTGAGTAGACTTTTTGGCGCTGGCCGAGCACAATGCATATCTTCCTTTGTAAAACCGCAGGTCACAGGGGTGGCGGTTTTGGGTGTGCTCGGCAGATCGTAAAAAGTCTACTCACTTGTAATTTGGGCCTTTGGTCGTGGGGGTTGCTGGTCCCCCTTTGGTTGTCGAGGGAGGGTGAATTGAAGCGCCCTCGCACGCTCCGTGCTACAATCGCCGACATGCCCCACAACTAGATCTGCCTTCGAAAGGAGCCTACGTGGCGAACGCCATCGATCAGCTCACGGACCGAGTGCTCGTGCTCGGCCGTCTCACCATCGTCCGCCGCGCCATTACTGCAGTGGCGGTCACAATTTCCGCCGTTCTCCAGACATTTCTGATCCAGGCATTCATTCAGCCCGCCGACCTGCTTCCGAGCGGCCTCACCGGCGTCGCGGTCCTGCTCGATCGCGTTACCTCGCTCGGCGGCGTTCACATCGACATCTCGCTCGGTATGCTCGCGCTCAACATCCCCGTGGCGCTCCTATGTTGGAGCGGCATTAGCAAGCGCTTCGTCATCTTCTCGATGATGCAGGTCGTGCTCTCATCGCTGTTCCTCAACGTCTTTCACTTCGCGCCGTTTTTGGGCGACAAGATCATGCTCATCATTTTTGGCGGCGTGGTCTCGGGTCTGGGCGCTGCCATCGCGCTTAAATCCGGCGCATCCACCGGCGGCACCGACTTTATCGCGCTGTGGGTTTCCAACCACACGGGCAAGACCATCTGGGGCGTCATCTTTGGTTTCAACTGCTTTATCCTGGCGATCTTTGGTTTTATGTTTGGCTGGGACAAGGCGGCGTATTCCATCGTGTTCCAGTTTATTTCGACCAAGACCATCGACAGTTTCTATCGTCGCTACGATCGCGTGACGCTGCAGATCACGACGCGTAAGGCAGATGAGGTCATGACCGCCTATGTTGACCATTTTCAGCATGGCATTAGCTGCGCCGAGGTCATTGGCGGATACAGCCGCGAGAAGATGTACCTGCTGCACGCCGTTGTATCGACCTACGAGAGCCAGGACATTATCAAGCTGGTGTGCGACATTGATCCCGGTGCCGTGATCAACGTGTTCCACACGCTCAACTTTGTGGGCGGCTGGTGGGGAGGTCATGTCGACGAGCCCATGCCCACGGCCGTTCCCGATCCCGACAAGCCCGCACGCATGGCCAGCAGGCAGGCGCGCCTCAGCGAGCAGGACAGCCTGCAGCAGGACGACGGCAAGTAGGGTTTTGGCATTTTACCGGCCCGGCGCAACCCTTCCGTATGAGCCCCACGAAAGCCCCGTTGCTTTCGAGGGACTTTCGTTTGCCCAGATAAAACCTGCCAAAATGAAGCTGTCGCTTTTTGGTAGGGAGGGTGTATCGTTTTATCAATATGAGGTAACATGAAACTAGACGTTATATACGTATTAGTTATTTCAATATTTCGATAAGAGTGATTAGATATGCCTACGCCCAAAAATGCACCGCTTTACCAGCAGATTTATGACGAAATCAAGGACGCGATCGAGAAAGGTGTTTATGCACCCAAGGAGCGTATTCCGTCCGAGCTTGAGCTAGCCGAGCAGTACGACGTGAGCCGCATTACGGTGCGCCGCGCCGTCGAGGAGCTGTGCTCCGATGGCTACCTGGTTAAGCAGCAGGGCCGTGGCACCTTTGTCTCCACGCCGCACATCAACCGCCAGTTCCACGCTTCGACGCTGCAGACGTTTACCGCGCTGTGTGCCGATAATGACATGAAGGCGGGCGCGCATGTGGTCGATCGCCAGATTGTGCCGGCACGTCAAAACGAGATGGAGTTCTTTGGCCTGCAGAAGGACGCGCTGCTGCTGCACATCAAGCGCGTGCGTACGGCCGACGGCGAGCCCATTTTTGAGGAGAACATCTTTGTGCCGTTTGACGCCTACCGTGAGCTGTTGACGGCCGATCTTGAGGACAAGTCGATTTTTGCCGAGGTCGAGCGTGTTGGCGGAACGCCGATTGTCTCGGTTGGCTACCGCACGGTCGAGGCCGTTCGTGCCAATACCGAGCAGGCGGCCGAGTTGGGCATTGCTCCGCACGATCCACTGCTCAACCTGCGTGCCGGCTTTATCGGCCCCAATGGCGAGCCGGTCCTGATGGGTAAGCAGTACTACGTGGGATCGCGCTACGTTATGGTCATGTAGGTTACGCGGTTTTACCAAACCGCGTAACGGCTCGACGCTGCGCCTTTGGTTCCGCCGTTCTGCCGAACGACGGATTGGTCGACGCTGCAAGCCCGCCAGGGCGGCAATCTGCCTTTCAACTTCGGCGGCATGACCAGAAGGTCAATGCCGCCTCGTTTCAGGGCACCTTGCTCGCTCTGGCGGGTTTTCGCTCATATGACCCAATCCGCTGTCAAGAGCCACAATGGCCCCGCCGACCGCTTGCAATCGGTCGGCGGGGCCTGCCGTTAACCCGTCCCGGTCCGCCCCCGGCATGTCATCGACGCCTTCGGCTCAGTCTCATATCCGCGGATACCGTTCTGTCGGCCCGCACTCCATTCCTTCGGCGGGGTTCCCCAAGTCTGTCGAGGCGCATGCGGAGGGCTCCGCGCGCACAGCGAAATAGGGGGTATCCCCGAAGGCCGCCCGGCTCGCCGGGACGGGGGCTGTGTCTATTCCGCGCCCTCCCGGCACATCATGCCGAGGGCCCAGAGCCACCTCACGAGCTCGGCCGCGGTGGCCGCGTTGGCCTTCGCCGCGGGCACGCCGCGGGCGAGCATCTCCTCGCGCCGCCGCAGGAGCCGCTCGGACCCCTTCCTCCCGTGCATCCTTATCTCGAGGGGCACGCCCGTGTCCCTTGGCATGAGCTTCGGCTGGTGCCGTGCCGCGGCGTAGCACCATGAGCCCTCAGCGGCCAGCTTCCTCACGAGCGCGCTGCCCGCACCGCTGATGCCTCCGAGCCGCACGGAGTCGCCACTCGACCTCTGACTCGGCGCGAGGCCGAAATAGGCCGTGACCTGTCTTCCGGAACGGAACCTCGTGAAGTCGCCGACCTCGGCCGAGAAGGCCGCGGCCAGCGCGAAGGCGCAGCCCTTGATCGACTGGAGGGCGGCCACCTCCGCGGCGATCGGGCTGGCATCCACGGCCGCCCTGTACTCGGAGAGCAGGTCCGCCCGGGCCTCCGCCGCGGCCTCGACCTCGTTCCTCAGGGCGGCGAGCGTCCGAACCCCGCCATCGTCCTCAGGCCTGACCTTGTCGAGCCACCTCAGGAAGTCGTAGGTCCAGTACTTCCTCGGGTTGCCGGCGGGCGTGGTGCCGCCGTAGACGAACCCCCGCCTTGCGAGGAAGGCGAGCAGCCGCTGCTTGGCGGTCGCCAGGCGCGCGGTCGCCCCGTCGTAGGCGCCGGCGAGGTCCCTGATGCCCTCGACCTCGGGGGAGGGGACCCATACGGGGGAGATGTCGTGGGCGAGTATCGCCTTGGCCATCCTGGCGGCGTCGTTCCTGTCGTTCTTGGAGGCCGAGTCGGCGGCCGACCTGGGGATCTTCGAGACCGCGGCGACGACGCACTCGACGCCGAGCCCGGCGAGCTCCCGCTGCGGGGCGAAGCCGAGGTAGCCGCTCTCGTAGGCCGCGAGCGACGGCCCGGGGAACCCATCCATCCACCCGGCGATCTCGCCCCAGGGGTTGCCGGGGAACCTCCTCGTCACGGCCTCGCCGGTGTCCGCGTCGAGGGCGCAGACGGTGGTCGACCTCAGGTGGACGTCCATCCCGAACGCGGTAGAATACTTTGGCATGGGAGCCTCCCAACCTCGTTGCGGCGCGGCTGCGCCTATGGCACTTCAACATCATTGTCGCAGCCCCGACCCGCGGTCACGAGCGGGGGCTCCTATCTTTTTAGTGCCCTCGGATTGGGTCATAGTGTCTGTCGTGGCCAAAACATCGGCGTGGTCATTGGGGACGTTCTTAAATGACTGCGGCAGATAGGGACGTTCCTTTTCTGCCGGCAGTTTGGGACACTCCTTACGGGACACCCCCTCCACAGCGCCTATGCCAGCTTGTCGATTTGCCCAATCTCCCAGAGCGGAATGTTGACGAGCGTGCCCTCGTCTCTATATGCCGCTAACGATGTTCTCACGCAGCGCTCGAGCTTGAACTTCTCGCAGGCAATCCTCAGGCTCTTTGCTTTGAGGTTCTCTGCCGCCTTGACCTCGAGCGGAAGCACGGTCCCCGCATGGTCGATGGCAAAGTCAGTCTCTGCATTGCCGGAGGAGGATGACCAATACGCGGGAGTTTTGCCTTGGAGCAAAAGCTCCTGTGCGACGTATTGCTCGGTCAGCGAGCCTTTGAACTCCGTAAAAACAGCGGGCCCGTTCAGAACAATGGCTGGCGAGAGGCCGGAGAGTGCTCCGAGGATGCCGGTGTCGATGCAGAACAGCTTGAAGCCCGAGAGATCCTCGTAGCTTGTGAGCGGTGCTCTTAGGGCGGAAACACGTGGTACCTTATGAACGATTCCATAGTCCATGAGCCACTGGAGGCTTTCCTCAAAATCGCGTGCGCGCGCCCCGGGACGGAGCGCACCGTAGACGAACTTCTTGTTTTCCTTTGCGAGTTGGCCGGGAAGGGATTTCCAAACCAGCCTCATGCGCTCGACGATGCGGGCTGGCGCATGCTTGCCAAAATCGGATTCGTAAGCTTCGATGATTTGCTGCTGAAGCCTGCGGGCCTCGATGAAATCGTGGGAGGCGGCGAAAGCGGAGACAACTTCTGGCATGCCACCGACAACGAGGTATTCCTTGAGCAGGCGCTCGAGCTTTTCGGAAACGTTTGCCAGCAGGTCCATGTCTGCGGCAAGGATGGCATCTGCGAGCGGATCGCCATCGACGGCACGAACGAACTCGACAAACCCCATGGGGCGCATGGTAAGCTGGTCAATCTTGCCGACGGGGAACGACTCGTTTTCGCGTCGGAGCGCGAGCCCCATATAGGAGCCGGCTGCCACGATATGGTATTCCGGCGCCAGCTCGTTGAAGTATTTGAGCGAGGTGATGCCACGCGGTGCCTCTTGGATTTCGTCGAAGATGATGAGTGTGTCTGTCGGCGTTATGGTCTGGCCGCGCAGGAGCTCTATCTGGGAGATGATGCGTTTGGGGTCAAGGCTTCCGTCGAACAGCGAACGTACGCCCGGTTCGAGCATAAAGTCAAAACGGATGACGTTTTGATACTGCTGGCCTGCGAATTCGTTGAGAAGCCAGGTTTTTCCCGTCTGGCGGGCCCCCTTAAGCAGGAGGGGCTTGCGGTTTGCCCTAGATTTCCAAGCGATGAGTTCGTCCATTAGCTGTCGCTGCATACTGCCTCCTAACGATTATGTTTAGTATAAGACTGTTTTGGTCTTTCCATTGAAAAATGTGGGAATGAACCACGTCTTTCCATCGAATAATGTGGGAGGTAACCACGTTTTTCCATCGAATAATGTGGGGTTTAGGTCGGCACTTGGGGCGCTCCTTCTCTGCCGGCAGTTTGGAACACTCCTTGTTTTGGTGCAAATTAGCTACCCTTGCATCAGAAAACGGCGCCCGCCGGCGATGTTGCCGGCGGGCGCCGTTGTCGTGTAGGTGGCTATGTCGTGGGGGCTGCCGTTGAGCGTCCGGGTCTGTGCTCTACAGCGAGTCGATAAAGCGCTGCTGGGCGGCGCGGCCGGCTTCGTCCCACTTAAAGACGCCGGCGTTGTCGAGCACGTGGCCAAACACCACGCCGACCTCCTCGTGCAGGATATCGATGGCGTTGTCTGCCGTAAGCTCGTCGGCGCGGCGGGCAAAAACGTCTTCGGCCCATGCGGCGTGGCTGCGGCATAGATCATCGCCCTCGAGCGCGCTAGCAAGGTCGTAGCTGGCATCGACCTTGGCCGCCAGCAGGTGCTCGCGGACAGCGCCGAGCTCGGGAACCAGGCGCGGCGGAAGAATGGCCAGGCCCATGACCTCGATCAGGCCGATGTTCTCCTTCTTAATGTGGTGGTACTCGGCATGCGGGTGGAACACGCCCAGCGGATGCTCGTCGGTCGTGATGTTGCAGCGAAGCGCCAGGTAGGCCTCGTAGATTTCGCCGCCGGCATTTCCGCGAGAGTCGACGCGGCGGATGACGGGCGTCACGGTGTTGTGCGCCACGCCATCGGCTGTGTACGCGATGACGCCCACAGACTCATCGGTCCACTCGCGCCAGGCGAGGATAATCTTCTCGGCAGCGTCGAGCAGCTGAGCGCGGTCATGCGAGCGCAGGCGCAGCACCGAGAGCGGCCACTGCAGCACAGTGCCGGTGACCTGGTCAAATCCGGGCACGCTAAACTGCGAGACCTCGGCGGCATGCATCATGGGGAACTCGTGCGCGCCGCCCTGGAAGTGGTCGTGCGACAAGATCGAGCCGCCCACGATGGGCAGGTCGGCGTTGGAGCCAATGAAATAGTGCGGGAACAGGTCCACAAAGTCGAGCAGGCAGGTCAGGCCCTTGCGGTCGACGTGCATCGGACGATGCTCGGAGCTCATGGCAATGCAGTGCTCGTTAAAGTACGCGTACGGGCTGTACTGGAAGCCCCAGCGCTCGCCATTAAGCTGAATGGGAATAACGCGCAGATTCTGGCGGGCGGGATGGGCGCCGCCGTCGGCTGCGGCGGAGCGTCCGGGATAGCCCTCGTTTTCGATGCAGAGCTGGCAGGCGGGATACTTCTCGCCCGTGTTCTTGGCTGCACCTGCCACAGCGATATCTCGCGGGTCCTTCTCGGGCTTGGACAGGTTGATGGTAATCTCCAGGTCGCCCCAGTTGGTTGGGGTGTTCCATTTGATGTTGCGCGCGATGGCGGCACGGCGCACGTAGCCGGCGTCGCAGCACAGGCCGTAGAACCAATCAGTCGCGGCGCGGGGCTCGTTGACGCCCATGCGGCCGTTGAATTCCTCGTTTACAACCGAAGGCCTCGGCATCAGCACGCCCATGATGCGCATGGCGATGCGGTCGCGGCCCGATACCGTGTCCTCGGCAGCACCGTTGGCAACAGCCGCCTCGGCAAGCGCGGCAAGTGTGCCTTCAAGGTCAAAGTTGGGCAGGGTATCGGGGTGCAAGAGCGAGAGTTTCTCGACCTGGAGCGCCCAGGCCATGTCGAGCGCCGGGCCCGTGGCGCCGATGCACTCCAAAATGGTGTTGTAGGCCCAGATGCGATCGTCCTGGCCGATCATCGATCGGTGGATAGCGTATTCGATCAGGTTCTGCGCGGCCTCGCGCACGTCGGTCATTACAGCCATGCCGCGTAGGCCCCCTTGTCAGAAATTGCGTAGTGGCGGGCAGAGCCCTCGCCCAGCCAGCCGTTCATCTTGGTGATAAAGGTGCCGACAAGCTCGAGCGGTACGAAGGCCTGGATGGTGCCACCAAAGCCGCCGCCGTGGATGCGGACGGCGCCACGGCCGTCGAGCACATGCTCGGCCAGTGCCAGGGCATACATCGAAGGCTGCTCGGAGCCCAGCTTGGCAACGACATTCTGCAGGTACATGGCAGAGCTGGCGCCGGACTCGCGCGTCAGGACCAGGAACTGATCGATGTCGCCGGCGTTCAGGGCCGCCCAGCGCTTATCGACCAGGCCGTTCTCGTACCAGTAGTGAACGGCGCGCAGGCAGGCACGGTCGCCCAGCTTGGCGCGCAGCTCGGGGAGCTTGGCGTCAAAGTCCGCCACGTTTACCTCGCACAGGCGTGCCTTGCCAAACTCGGCAGCGACGTCCTGCATCTCGCGCGGAACGGCGGCGTAGTCGTCGGTAGCTGCCACATGGTCGGCGCCAACCTTAACGAGCACGAGCGCATAACCGTGATCCTCAAAATTGAGCTCGAGCTTCTGGGTTTTAGGCTGAGCCTGGTCCTCAAAGTCCATGTAGGCAAGGCCGCCCAGGCACACAGCGGCCTGGTCCATCAGACCGCAGGGCTTGCCGTAATAGTTGTTCTCGGTGCGCTGGCTCATCTGGGCGAGCGCGACGGGCTCGATGGCGGGTGCGCCCCAGAGGGTTTCCATGGCGCGACCGTACGCGGCCTCGACAGCAGCGGAGCTGGAAAGGCCGCCGCCCGAGGGGACAGAGCAGGTGAAGGCGAAGTCGAAGCCCTGGGGCTCAACACCAAGCGCTGCGACCTCGTGGGCCATACCACGCACGAGGCTTGCGGACGTGCCCTTCTCGGACTCCTGAACATCCAGCGTGTCGAGCGTGATCTCAAACGTAGGATAGCCCTCGTCGGCGACACGGACCTTGTTGGAGTCGGTTGCCACGGCGATGCCGTCGACGGCGACATCGAGCGAGCCGGCGATAACGTGACCGCCCTCGTGATCGGTGTGATTGCCGCTGATCTCGGAACGCCCGGGCGCGTGTACGTAGAGCACCTGGCGGTCGCCGATGGGGCCAAACTCCTCCTCGAACAGCCTGGTGAGCGTGGTGAGTGTCTTTTCGTCGGGGGCGGTCATATGGGTCCTTTCCTTGACGCGGGAGAGATTGGTCCGTGTCATTATGAGTACGTTAACAATTTTGAGCACCACAAACCAGACGGTCGCAGCGCTGCACGTTAATAGGTATGTTAACGTACTCATAACACAACGCATATCTATTTCTGAGAATCTGGTAATCGGTAGATTTTCGGCCGTGAACGGTGTAGCCGTATGGACATATGGAGCAAAAGAACCGCTGATAGAAAAAGTAGAGTACGTTAACATGCGTCCGACGATAGCGGGCCTCGGTGCGGGGCGTGCTTCCGCTCGGGCCGACATTCACGCTATTCAGATCTTGCGAGAGCGAAGGTGATTTTGTGGCAAGGCGCCCTTCCAACGATACAGGTACGCGCCCGGTTTCCATGGCCGACGTTGCCCGCGCTGCCGGTGTTTCGCAGCAGACGGTTTCGCGCGTTGCCAACGGCCTTCCTAACGTCAACGAGCAGACGCGCCAGCGCGTGCAGGCCGCTATGCAAGAGCTCGGATTTCGTCCGAGTTATGCCGGTCGCTCGCTGCGCGACGGCCGTTACCATTCGGTCGGTCTGTGCGTCAACGATGTCACCAAGTTTGGCAACCTCTCAATGATCGACGGGATCGCCAGCGCTGCTCGCGAGCATAATTGCGCCATCACGCTGGTCGAGATGTCCAAGACCGAGGAGTTTTCGCTTGCCGAGGCCACGCGTCGTATGGCCGCGCTGCCCGTGGACGGCATCATTATCGGCATGAGCCGTATGGCTCCCGATTTTGAGACGTTCAATCCACTGCCGGGCATTGGCACGGTTATCGTCACCATGTACGCGCATCCGCGCGTGACCACGGTCGATTCCGACCATTACGGCTGCTCGCTATTGCTTATGGATCACCTGTTTGAGCTGGGACACGAGCAGATTCGCTATATCGGTGGCCCGTCGTTCTCGGTCGACGAGCAATTTCGTCGCGCCGGTTGGCAGGATGCACTCGAGCGTAAACACATCGAGCCGGCAGAGCCGCTCGAGGGCGACTGGTCTGCCAACAGCGGTTACGAGGCCGGCAGATATCTGGCCGAGAACGACCGCACCATGACGGCGATCTATGCGGCAAACGACCAGATGGCAAATGGCGCGATTGCAGCGCTGCGCGATAGCGGTCTGCGCGTGCCCGAGGACGTGAGCGTGGTGGGCGTCGATGACTCGCTCGACGACTTTGTCGCGCATAACGAGCTCACGACTGTGCGATTCGATCTGCATCAGCGCGGACGCGAGGTATTCGAGCATGCGGTTCCCGAGGCAGGTACGGCGGGCAAAACCGTTGCTATTCGTATTCCCGGCCAGCTCATCGTTCGACATACCACGGCAGCTCATCGCGTATAGTTTTTGCAGGTCAACGGCGGTATATTCCGCCTAAATAACAATCGGTAAGGTTGCCGGCAGATAGCTGTGGCTCTAAAGACGAGTGCTATGATAGACGAGCTCTTTTGTCTATCTAGGAGGCTTTGCCTGATGGAGATCACCAAGGATATCCGCTACATTGGCGTCAACGATCACGACATTGACCTGTTCGAGGGCCAGTACGACGTGTCCGAGAACGGTATGGCATATAACAGCTACGTTATCTTGGGCGATAAAATCGCTGTCGCCGATTCGGTCGACGCTGGCTTTGTCGACGAGTGGCTCGGTAACCTCGAGACCGTGCTCGATGGCCGCACGCCCGACTACCTGGTTGTCCATCATATGGAGCCCGATCACTCCGCCGGTATCGCCGCCTTTATGGAGCGCTATCCCCAGGCGCAGATTGTGGCCAGCATGGGTGCTTTCCGCATGATGGTCAACTACTTTGGCACCGACTTCCCCGAGCGTAAGATGGTCGTCAAAGATGGCGACGTGCTCGATTTGGGCGGTCACAGCCTAACGTTTGTCGGCGCCCCCAACGTGCACTGGCCCGAGGTGCTCTTCTCCTACGAGTCCACCGACAAGGTGCTCTTTAGTGCCGACGGCTTTGGCAAGTTCGGTGCCAACGACATCGAGGATCCGGAAGGGTGGGCTTGCGAAGCGCGCCGTTACTACTTTGGCATCGTGGGAAAGTTCGGCAAGTTTGTGCAGGCCGTGCTTAAGAAGGCCGCCAATCTGGACATCCAGATTATTTGCCCGCTTCACGGTCCTGTTCTTAGCGAGAACCTGGGCTATTACCTCGACACCTACAACACCTGGTCGAGCTATCAGCCCGAGGACGAGGGCATCACGATTGCCTATGCGAGTGTGTATGGTCATCTGAAGGCTGCCGTTGAGGAGCTCGCTTCTGCGCTCGAGGCCCGCGGTCAGAAGGTCTCCGTCTTTGACCTAGCTCGCGACGATATGGCCGAGGCGGTTGAGGATGCGTTCCGCTATGACCGTCTGGTGCTCGCTTCCATTACCTATCAGGGCGAGATCTTCCCGTTCGTGAGCACCTTTATCCATACGCTTGCCGAGCACGCCTATCAGAACCGTACGGTGGCACTCGTCGAGGCCGGCTCCTGGGCGCCCACCGCTGCCAAGGTTATGACCAAGGAGCTCGAGGGCATGAAGGACATCACCCTGGCGCAGAACAAGGTGACCGTGCTGGGTTCGCTCAACGACGCCTCGCGCGCTCAGATCGAGGTCCTTGCTGACGAGCTGTCCAAGTAGCGATATCTCGCTTTTAACGAGCAAAACCACCACAAAGGTACCTTTGTGGTGGTTTTTGTTTAAGCGCCGGCGATGACGAGATTCGGGCGGGCGTCGTCGGCGGTCTCGGCGATTGAGGTGGCGACGGCGCCATCGGGATCACAGTCCATCACGATGGTGTCGACGTCGGCAAGCTCGGCAAAACGATACATACCGCGTCCGTTAACCTTGCTGGCGTCCATGAGGGCGACGCTTTGATGGGCCGCGGCGATCATAGCCGTTTTGGTCTCGGCCATCTGCGGAAAGTCGGTCGTAAAGCCGCAGCTGGAGACAAAGGCGCCGGGGCACATGACGGCCAGATCGGCATGGACCATTTGGAGCGCCTGCATGGTGAGCGGTCCGTACAGATAACGATGGCCTTTGCGTAGCGCCCCGCCCAGCATGACGACATCGACCGAGGGCATGCTCTCGTCGATATAATCGGCAATGGTAATGTCGGCCGTGATAACGGTGATGCCGTTGCGCTGATCGAGGAGCCGGACGAACTCGAGCGCCGTGGTGCCCGAGTCGACGAGCAACGTGTCGCCGTCATTGACGAACTCGATGGCGCTTTGCGCGATGGCTTGCTTGGCGGCGACGTTGACATTGATGCGGCGATCCTGCGTGGAAACAGTCAGACGCTTGTGGAGCGATACGGCGCCGCCATGCGTGCGGCGCAGCTTGCCGGACTCCGCGAGTGCGTCCAGGTCGGCGCGAGCGGTGACAGAGGACACGCCAAAGGTCTGGGCAATTTCTGCCACCTGCACCGAGGCGTTATGCTCGAGCATCTCCATGATGGCGGCACGACGCTCATCGGCGAAGGCTCGGGTTGTTGCATGGGCCATAGCTGCTCCATTCTCGGCCAAATTTGCAGGAATTGTGTTGACTCTATTTTCGTTCATTTTCTTTTTGAGTAAGAAAATACCTTTCGATTACTTATCTTTTCTATAAAAGAAAGACGCTGAACGCTCAAAATTCAATATCGAACATGTCCGCTCGGTTCAAATTCCTTCCGTTTACTTTTCAAAAACGACTGTATTGACCTGCATGGGCTCAATATCTCGCACGTGCAAAGCCGCTGAATTTCATACAATGAGCGCAGTAAAACGCAAGGTAAAACGCCTTGTGAACAACTACGCCCGATGTCCAGATGCGGGCGAGGGAGAGGAGCAAACGCTCATGGCACTTGTTACCACCGAAAAGATGCTCAAGGACGCTCAGGCCGGCCACTACGCCGTCGGCGCGTTCAACGTCGAGAACCTCGAGTTTGTTATGGCCGTTCTGGCCGCTGCCGAGGAGACCAAGTCCCCCGTCATCATGCAGACCACCCCGGGCACCATCAAGACCGCTGGTCTGGACTACTTCTACGGCATGGTCAAGGCTGCTGCCGAACGCGCTTCCGTGCCCGTCGCTCTGCACCTCGATCACGGCGATGGCTACGACCGCTGCATGCAGGCTTTCCGCACGGGCTACACCTCTGTCATGATCGACGGCTCGCACGAGTCCTTCGAGGACAACATCGCCCTGACCAAGTCCGTCGCCGACGCTGGCCGCGCTATGGGCGTGCCCGTCGAGGCCGAGCTCGGTAAGGTTGGCGGCAAGGAGGACGACGGTCCCGCGGTTGAGGGCGAGAGCCCCTACACCGATCCGGCCGAGGCCAAGGAGTTCGTTGAGCGCACCGGCTGCACCTCCCTCGCTATTGGCGTTGGCACCAGCCACGGTGTGTACACGAGCGATCCGCACATCGAGCAGTCCGTGGTCAAGGCCATCCGCGACGCCGTCGACGTGCCGCTGGTCCTGCACGGCACCTCCGGTGTGCCCGATGAGCAGGTTGCCGAGGCTGTGAAGAACGGCATCTGCAAGGTTAACTACGCCACCGAGCTGCGTCAGGCCTACACCAAGGGCTTCATGGCCTACATGGCCGAGAACCCCGCCTGCTTCGACCCCAAGAAGCCGGCCAAGGAGGGCATGCGTGAGATCACCGAGCTGGTTAAGATCCGCATGACCAACCTCAACTCTGTGGGCAAAGCAGAGTAACAGCAAGGGTACTCTGATTCCACCGGACGGCTTGGGCGGGTCCCCGTACTTAGTTTCCAAAACGTCCTCGCGCATGAAGGCCCCCGTTGCCTCGCTTCTACGAAGCGTTGGCAACGGGGGCCTTCGCGCTGCGGAATGATTTTGGAAACTAAGTACGGGGACCCGCCCAAGCCGTCCTGCTCGATCGCCCTTGTGGCGTTGGGGCGGAAATGGGTGGGGCGTCAGGGCTTCTTTGCTGATGAGGGGTTAGTATGCCCGGGCTTGGTTGGGGAATGACTTGTTTAGGGATGCTTGGAGCTTTTCGAACGATGCTCGCAAGTTGAGGCTCTGGTCGGTTGAGCGTTTGGCTTTTGTGGTGGGGGAGTCGAGGAGGCCGTCTCTCTGTGTCGGGGGGAAGGAGAAAAGGTCTGCATGTTTTAGGGATGGCTGCTGTGCTGCGTCATTGGAAGAATGCATGCTTATGCGGCCTCCTCGATGTCCACCAAAAGGTTGCGCACGGGGTGTGCTGCTAGGTCCCGTGCGTTGGCAGTATTATGCCGCGGCTGCTGCAAAGAAGTGCTAAAGAAAGGCTTAATGAGGTTTGACGTTGCGATGAAACCGCAGGTAAAAGCTATCGAGTAACACTCTTGAAAGGTTTTGAGCTTAAGGGCTTTCTAAGGTTTGTGGCGCGGATGTGGCTTGCCTGTGTGGGGCGTGTGGACGGCTCGTTTCTAGCGCTGCGGTGCGGCGCCGCGTACCTGCTCGATGACCTTTTCCATCGTGGCGTCGATGCGGTCCTTTTTGAGTTCGCATTCCCAGATGGTTATGGGCGTCCAGCCCATTTGAGTGAGCGCTGCCACGGCGGCACGGTCGCGCTCGACGTTGCGACGGAACTTTGCCTCCCAAAACTCAACGTTGCGCTTGGGCTGGCTAGGGTTGCACTTAGGGCAGCGATGCCAAAAGCAGCCGTTGACGAAGATGGCGATCTTGCGCCCGGGGAAGGCGATGTCGGGCTTGCCGGGTACCTTCCATTCCAAGCGATAGCCCGTAAGGCCCGCGGCCCGTAGGCGCTGACGTACGAGCAGCTCGGGCTTGGTGTTGGCACGCTTGTTGCCCTTCATGGACTTTTTGATGGCGGCGCGACGGCGGACCAGTTCGCGCTCGTCAGCGGAGAGGTCCGAGGTATCGATGCCGTCGAGCAGACCTGGTTTGGGGCGTTTCTTGCTGCGGCGCTTAGGTGCGCGCTTGGGTTTGGTGGCGGGTTTGTCGGCTGTTTTGGGCACGGCGTCATCGGCGGAGCTTGTCTCGAGCCGGTCTTCCTTCAGCTCAATCAGGGCATCAATGAGCCCCTTGTCAGCGGGCATCCACTCAACGGTGGCAAGCGAGGTGCGTGGAATCCAGCGGATATCGAGCTGGCGGTCATGTTTCTGGGGCTCGCCAGACTCTTTGGCCAGCGAGCAGTAGTAACACTCCATCGAGAGATGGAAATCGGGGTAGTCGTACTCAACGGTATAGAAATCACGCAGGTTGGTGACTTTGACCTGCAGCTCTTCCATGAGTTCGCGTCGCACGGCGTCTTCGGGTGTCTCGCCGCGCATGAGCTTGCCACCGGGGAACTCCCAAAGTCCCTGCATGTCGCCGTAACCGCGCTGCACGGCAAGCAGCTCGTCAGATCCATCCTTGCGAATGATCCCAGCGGCAACATGAACAGTCTTCAACAGGAGTCCTCTCTCAACATCAACACATGGCAGGGTAGCTACCCGTGCCTTACACAACGGTAAGGCAAGCGTAAGCCATATCGATGGTAGCCGACTCGTCTTCTTGCGACTATAGATGCCGTAGACTAATCGCAAGAAAGGACTCGGTATGCAAACCACGCACATGGCGACCCCGGTACTGGAGGTCGCGCATCTCGAAAAGGTATATGGAGCGCTGGGCAACGTGACCCGTGCGCTCAACGACGTCAGCTTTACCGTCAACCGCGGCGAATTCGTCGGCATCATGGGCGCTTCGGGCTCGGGCAAGTCGACGTTGCTCAACTGCGTGTCGACCATCGATAGCGCCACAAGTGGCACAATCCGCATCAACGGGCAGGACGTAACACGCATGAAGCAGGCTAAGCTTTCGCAGTTCCGCCGCGAGGAGCTTGGCTTTATCTTCCAGGACTCCAACCTGCTCGATACGCTCACGGCACGCGAGAACATCGCCCTGCCGCTCACCATTGCCCGCACAAACTCGGCAGAGATCTCGACCCGCGTGCAGGATGTGGCAGCGCGCCTGTCCATCAGTCAGGTGCTCGACAAGTATCCCTACCAGATGTCCGGCGGTCAGCAGCAGCGCGTTGCCGCGGCTCGCGCGCTCGTCACCGACCCCACCATGATCATGGCCGACGAGCCCACCGGCGCCCTCGATTCCAAGAGCGCTCGTCTGCTGCTCGAGAGCCTGGAGGCCCTTAACCGCCGCCTACGCGCTACCGTGCTCATGGTCACGCACGATAGCTTTGCCGCCAGCTACACGAGCCGTGTGCTGTTTATCCGCGACGGCAAGATCTTCACCGAGCTGCGCCGCGGCGATACCGACCGCCGAGAGTTCTTCGACCGCATTATGGAGGTCGTTGCCATGATGGGCGGTGAGGGCTCCGATGCTCTGTAAACTCGCTTGGGGTAACGTCCGCCGCGCCGGCCGCGACTACCTCGTCTACCTTTTGACGCTCACCCTGGGCGTCACGGTCTTCTATGCCTTTAACACCATCTCGATGCAGGTCGACATCGCCGGCATCGATGAAAAGGGCTTGGCGCAGGTAATGGGCAGCATGCTCGGCAACCTGACGTACTTTTTGGCCGGTGTCATGGCCTTTTTGATGGTGTATGCCAATAACTTCATCATGAAACGCCGCAAGAAGGAGTTTGGCCTGTACCAGGTGCTCGGCATGGGGCGCGGGCGCGTCGCCACGATCATGGCGCTCGAGACCGTGATAGTATCGGTCGTGGCCTTTGTCGCCGGCATTGTGCTGGGTGTGGGACTCTCCCAGCTCATGACGTTCTTTACGGCCTCGCTCTTTAAGACACAGATCGCCAATTTCCACTTCTTTTTCTCAGTGCATGCGTTCAATCTGACCCTTGCTTGCATGCTCGTAATGTTTGTGCTCACGCTACTGCTGAACCTTCGCGCCGTGCGTCGTACCAAACTCATCGAGCTTATGGGTGCCGAGCGTCGCAACGAGAGCATCAAGACACGCAACCCCTGGATCGCGATTGCCATCTTTGCCGTGGGCGTGGTGCTTGTGGGCGTGGCCTATTACCGTCTGCTACGTGATGGGTTCCCGCTAACCGCGACGGACAGCAAGCTGCAAGAGGCCATGACCCAGTTTGGTATTACGACCGCTATGGTTACCGTGGGCACCTTTGCCCTGTTCTGGGGACTCTCGGGCATGCTCATCAAGCTGCTGCAGAGCCTGCGCGGCGTGTATTGGCGCGGCCTCAACATGTTTACCGTGCGCCAGCTTGCGGCCAAGGTCAACACGGTGTGCTTTTCGATGGGCGTCATCGCGATGCTCCTGTTTTTGGCCATCACCTCGGTGACGTGCGGTATGTCGATTGCCAACGTGATGAACGAAAACCTGGAGCGCTATAATCCGGCCGACATGTCGCAGACGTATATCTATTACACGCCCGATACGCTCGACTTCTACAAAGAGTCTTTCAATCCGTCTGAGGCCGATCGAATGGTGCTGGCCGATAGTACGGTCGATTTGTACTCCGCATGGCACGGCGATCGTATCGATCACGATAACGTTGCAGACGGTATTAAGGGCAAGTCGGCGGACAACAACGACGAGACCGGCAAGAAGGTCAATATCGCCGATGTTGCAGGCGAGCATGTGCAGATCGATTCGTATCTGAGTTACCCGCTTGGCGGCTCGAATCCTTCGGTGGCTCCAAGTGAGATGTGCAAGACCATGGGCGAAAAGCTTCCCAAGGCGTTCGGGGGTAGCAATGCCGATGCGATGGGTCTGTTTGTGACGCCGGCGAGCCAGTACAACAAACTGCGTCAGATGATGGGCGAGGAGCCGGTGCATATCGGTCACGACCAGTATCTGCTCACGTGTGATATGGGCGGCGAGCTGGTTGACCTGTACACCAAGTATATGGCTGGCGGCCATGCCCTTACCTTGGGCGGGCATGAGCTCAAGCCCGCAACCGATAAGTCGGACGAAGATACGGCGGCCATCGCCAACTCGTCGATGGGCAGTAATCCGGGTACCGTCGTCGTTGCCGACGAGCTGTTGTCCCAACTTAATCTGCAGCCGTATTCCAGTAGCCTGCTCGTTAACTACAAACAGGGGATGGATACAACCGAGGCAGACGAGAGCATTAAATACACTGTGCTCGACAATCTGCTCGTTGACGGCAAGGAGTCGGGGTCGTGGGGAACCTTCATCACACGCTCCGAGATGTACACGCAGGCAGCGCAAATGAACGGTCTTATTAGCTACCTAGCCATCTACATCGGCTTTGTATTGGTCGTTGCATGCGCGGCGATTCTGTCGATCCAGCAACTCTCCAACGTGGCCGACGGCAGCCGCAGCTATCGTGTGCTGGCACAGATCGGCTGCGACGACCGCCAGATTCGCCATTCGGTGATGGCGCAGCAAGCGGTATTCTTCCTGTTCCCGCTGGCAGTGGGCCTGGCGCACTCCTTTGTGGCACTTAAGGTGATCATCGAGCTGGTGAGCATTTTCGGAAATATGAGCATCGGCGGCACCGTGGGCCTCACCTGTGCAATCTTCCTGGCAGCCTATGGTGGCTACTTCTTGGTGACCTACCTTATGAGTACCGGAATGGTGCGAGCTGCCATAGCCACCCGTTACAGCGAGTAACTCGTTCAGCTCGGAATTATCGCAGGTTGAGCATAAGTCAGCGAAAGCGCCCCTAGGCGAGCAAGGTGACGTTTAAGAGGAGGGAAGCGTACTTTGGGTACGCGACCGACGATTGAACGTCAGATTGCCGCTTAGGGGCGTTTGCAGCGTCGGCCCGTTACGCGGTTTGGTAAAACCGCGTAACTTCATCGCTTCCAGAAGTGGAGGATGAGCGTGGTGCGATTTTGCTGCTCGGTTTTGACCAGGATGTTGTGGATGTGGGTCTTGACGGTGCCCACAGCAAGGAAGAGTTCGTCAGCGATCTCTTGGTTCGACTTGCCCAGTACGACCAGACGCATAACCTCGGTCTCGCGGTTGGAGAGCTTGTAGGCGTTGCGATAGAAGGGCATCTGCTCTTCGATGTGTCGATCAAGATCGCTGACGTTCTTTTCCTCGGGCGCCTCCTGCATGCGGATTGAAAGCACGTGGTAGGAGTAGATAATCAACAGAATCGCAAAGTAGCACGCAAAGAAGTTCTCGCTAAAGTTGCGCTCGGACAGATATAGCTGCAGCCAAGAGGGTGCCAGACTCATGGGGATGACCAGGATGTTGTAGAAATCCTCGGCAACGATGCAACCGACCAGAATAGCGCCGATAATCAGGTGCTTTCGCTGGTTGTTGACGCGTGCCTTCAGCTCAACCTTTGTACTCTTATGAGCCGTCCATAAGATATACAGTCCCACAAAGACAAGGAATGCCTGGCGTATCGTGTAGTAGATCCACTGACGCATGGGGCCGGAGGGGACTGCGACGATAGCCAGCGACTCGCACAGCAAAAACGTTAAGACGGGGATAGCGAACTGCTTTTTAGAATGCTTATCGAGCAAGTCTATGGCAATCAGCCAAATAAAAGCCTGTGAAGCGGTCGCCACAAGGGTCCGCAACACAGGCATGGTAATTGAGTAATAGTCGCTGGCCGGAAAACTCTCGTTTTGCAACGTGTATTCAAAAAAGAAAATCTCGGTCATCTCGATGGCGTAGCAAATAAAAACGCCACTGCCATAGATAAAGAAGCGTCGACGGGACGAGGCATAGGCGGCAAGCGAAAGCACTGCCGTCACAATACAGATTACGAGTATCGCTTGGGTATAGAAGAACATGAGCGTGTCCATCTGTCACCGTCCTGTCTCATTTGTCTCTTATGGAGCCCGCTATATCTCCCGGGGTATATATGTCTCAGCCGGTCGTTCCATTGCGGATTAGACGCCAAGATACAGCATAGCCGTATACCGTTCGCGGTTCCAGACGGTAAACCCCCTGTAAACTCTTGACCTGCGGGTTTATATTGGATTAGAGAGGGTGTAACTCCATGAACGGTCTTTAATCCCGAATAAACTAGGTAAAAATTGCATACGGGTGAATGATGGTCTTGTCAACACGAGGCGTGATGTTCGAGCGCCTCATAGTAATAGTCGGCAAGACCGGCGGAAAGGAAATCGACATGGCACTGCCTAAGGATTTCATCGACACCAACGACTTCACCAAAGAGCAGATCCTGGCCATCGAGGATCTTGGCCTGGCAATGAAGAAGGCCATCAAGGTTGACGGTTATTATCCGCACCTGCTCCGCAACAAGAGCCTTGGCATGATCTTCCAGCAGGTCTCCACCCGCACTCGTCTTTCCTTCGAGACCGCTATGACCGACCTCGGCGGCCATGCTCAGTTCTATGGCCCTGGCACCATCCAGCTTGGCGGTCACGAGTCCCTGGGCGACACCGCTCGCGTTATGGGCTCGCTGCTCGACATCATGATGGCTCGCGTTGACCGTCACAAGGACGTCGTCGGCCTCGCCGAGGGCTCCGCTGTGCCCGTCATCAACGGCATGTCCGAGTTCAACCATCCCACGCAGGAGATGGGCGACCTCATGACCATGCTCGAGAACCTCCCCGAGGGCAAGAAGATCGAGGACTGCACCCTGGCCTTCATCGGCGACGCCACCCAGGTCTGCGTCTCCCTCATGTTCATCGCCTCCAAGGTCGGCATGAAGTTTGTCCAGTTTGGACCTAAGGGCCACCAGATCCCCGACGGCGGCCTGCACGTTGGCACCGTCGAGGAGCGCGCCGAGTTCGGCAAGCAGATGATGGCCATCGCCGAGGAGAACTGCAAGGTCTCCGGCGGCTCGGTTGTCATCTCCGACGACATCGAGTGCATCAAGGGTGCCGACTTCATCTACACCGACGTGTGGTATGGCCTGTACGACGAGGAGGTCTCGGGCGAGAACTACATGGACGTGTTCTATCCCAAGTATCAGGTCACCATGGACATGATGAACTTCGCCGGCCCCAACTCCAAGTTCATGCACTGCCTGCCGGCCACCCGCAACGAGGAAGTCGTCGACGAGGTCATGGACGATCCCGAGCGCTCCCTGTGCTGGGTCGAGGCCGAGAACCGCAAGCACTCCATCCGTGCTCTCCTTGCCGCCCTGGGCAAGCGTACTCCGCTCAACGACGAGGGTGTCGAGTACTCCGCCAAGGCTGAGCTCCACGCCGCTCTCGAGGCTCTCGAGCAGCTCTAAGCCTCAAGGCTTCTAAAAGCACGTTTGCGGGCGGCGGATGCTCGTCTCCTGTCGCCCGCTCACCGAGGCCCAAGCAATTGCCTTAATTCCTTAGGGCCTCGGATCTGTCCAAGACTGAGCGAAGGAGCTCATCATGAGTGACGGAAAGAAAAAGCTTTCCTTCCTGACGGTCATTTCGACCATCATCTGCGTCGTCTTCGTTTGCGAGGCCGCCGCTCCTGCTGCCGCCATCGGCAACCAGCAGTTCTTCTGGTGGATCTTCCTGATCCTGACCTTCCTGCTCCCTTACGGCATGGTCGTCGCCGAGCTCGGCACCACCTATGACGGCGAGGGCGGCATTTACGACTGGGTGCGCGATGGCCTGGGCGACAAGTGGGGCGCACGCATCTCGTACTACTACTGGGTCAACTACCCCCTGTGGATCGCCTCGCTGGCAACCATGTTCCCCGACATCCTGGGCATGGTCTTCGGCGTCGAGTTCAACCTGATCGCCAAGATGGGCATCGAGCTTGCCTTCGTGTGGATCGTCTACCTCATGGGTCGCTCCAAGGCGGCCGACTCCGAGTGGGTCCTCAACGGTGGCGCCATCATCAAGGTCGCCGTTGCCGTTATCGTCGGCGCCCTGGGCATCTGGTTTGCCATGGAGAACGGTTTTGCGAACGACATGTCCGCCGCCACCTTCCTGCCCGAGTTCACCAACACCAACGCCCTTGGCTACCTGTCCATCATCATCTTCAACTTCATGGGCTTCGAGGTCATCTGCACCATGACCGACGACATGGCCGATCCCGCTCGCGATATTCCCAAGGCTATCATTGTCGGTGGCGTGGCTATTGCCGTCATCTACCTGTTCGCTGGCTTCGGCATCGGCGCCGCCGTGCCGGCCGACTCCATCGACCCCGACTACGGCATGATCGTCGCAGTCCAGACCATGGTGGGCGACTCCATGATCTTCAAGGTCATCTGCATCGCCTTCCTGATCACCCTGTTCGCCAACATGGCCGCCTGGTCCTTCGGCGTCAACTCCGTCGCCCGCTACGCCGCCGAGCACGGCAACATGCCCAAGGTCTTCGCCTCGATGATCTCCGAGGACGACATGCCCAACGGCGCCAACCTGGTCAACGCCGTCGTCGCCTCCCTGGTTCTCTGCCTGCAGCTGGTGCCCATCGACGCCATCTCCAACGGCGTCTTCTGGATGCTCTTCGGCACCTCCGTCGTCTTCCTGCTGCTCACCTACATCCCGATGTTCCCGGCGTTCCTCAACCTTCGTAAGAACGACCCGAACCGCGAGCGCATCTTCACGTTCCCGTTCAAGGGCGCGATGATGAAGGTCATGCTGGCCATCCCCTGCATCGAGCTGGTCCTGGCCATCGTCGCGACGCTGGTGCCGTTCTCCGCCGCCGAAATCGGCGACAAGGTCCCGATGATCGTCATCTTCATCGTGCTCGTGCTCATCGGCGAGGTCGTCCGCGTCGTCAGCGCCAAGGGCCGCAAGGAAGAGTACAAGGGTCTGACCCCCGAGCTCGCAGCCCAGCGTCTCGCTGAGGAGGCCGCCGAGGCCGAGGAGAACTAGAGCACCCGGTTCTGGGGCTCCGACCCTCCTCGCGTACCAACGTGCGCTTCGTCGGGCTTGTCGCTCCCGACTCCGGGCACTCCGGCCTCTTCGGAGGCGTGCCCAAGCGACAGGTTTGCTAACCATTCCCTGGGGTGGGTGTGAGCTATTGCTCCGGTAACCACCGCCTACCCCAATCTCTCTTCCGTATCCTTCGTGCGTTTTGTCTCCGCGCACCAGGTTACGTCGTCGCTTGCCGGTGCGACTCCGTGAAAACCGGCGCCGGGCGCCCCGACCTTTGCCGGGGAACGGGCGCCTACCATCTCTTGGTTTTAGGCTGCGGGTAACCCGCCCGCGGCAAACGATCGTTCGATTTGGAGGAAATCTTATGCGTACGATCACCGAGTCCGAGTCCACCCCCAAGGCCGACGGCTTCTTCATGCCCGCCGAGTTCGCCCCGCAGGATCGCGTGTGGATGGGCTGGCCCCACCGCACCGACACCTGGGCCCACGGCGCCAAGCCCGCCCAGAGGCAGTATGCCGCCATCGCCCGCGCCATCTCCGAGTTCACCCCGGTCTATATGTGCGCCAACCAGGTCGACTATGCCAACTGCAAGGCCGTCTTCGAGAACGACGAGAACGTCACCGTCATCGAGATGACCACCGACGACGCCTGGTTCCGCGACACCGCCGCCACCTACGTCATCAACGGCAAGGGCGAGAAGCGCGCCAACCACTGGCACTTCAACGCCTACGGCGGCCTCGTCGACGGCCTGTACTTCCCGTGGGACAAGGACGAGCAGATCGCCCTTAAGATGGCTGAGCTCTCCGGCTGCCGTCGCTATCGTCCCGATGACATGATCCTCGAGGGCGGCTCCATCACCGTCGACGGCGAGGGCACCCTCGTCGTTACCGACCAGTGCCTGCTTTCCCCGGGCCGCACCTGCTCTGCGGTTCTGGAGGAGGAAGAGGATCCCGAGTCCATCTGGCCCAAGTACCACAAGAAGTTCGAGCCCTGGAGCGAGGAGCTTCGCGAGTACATGAACGAGCACCTCAAGGATTACCTGGGTGTCGAGAAGGTCATCTGGGTCAAGGAGGGCATCGATCCCGAGGAGACCAACGGCCACATCGACGACGTCGCCACGTTCATCGCCCCGGGCGTCATGGCCTGCATCTGGACCGACGACCCCGAGTACCCGTTCTATGATCAGTGCCACGCTGCCTACGAGACCCTCTCCAACGCCGTTGACGCCAAGGGCCGCAAGCTGAAGGTCTACAAGCTCTGCATGCCCGTGAACCCGCTGTTCATGGACCAGGCTTCCTGCGACACCATCGACGCCGACGAGAACGCCGAGCCGCGCGTTCCCGACGAGCCGCTGATCGCCTCCTACATGAACTACCTGGTCACCAACCACGGCGTCATCGTCCCGCAGTACGGCGACGAGAACGACCGGCTGGCCGTCGACACGCTCCAGAAGATCTATGACGAGGTCTGGGGCGAGGGCGTCTACAAGTGCGTTGGCGTCCAGTCCGAGCAGGTCGTCTTCGGCGGCGGCAACATCCACTGCATCACGCAGCAGGAGCCGTCCGCTTAATTGCCTGGCTTTCCGAGGCACCCCATCTCGCCGCTCAAGCCGTCGCTCGCGTACCAAAGTACGCTTCGCTCCTCTTTCGCGGCGACCTGGGGCACCTCGAAAACCCAGTCGATCAATCGGACAGGGACTACCTGATTGATTGGTTGGGTTTTCTTTGGGCACTCCGTTGCCTCCACATCGGAGTGCCCTTTTTCTTTGATTGAATACGCGTCTGGCCTGGGATTTATTGCGGGTTAGGCCAATTGTTCGCTTGGATATCCCAGGTCAGACGCGTTTTCAATTGCCGAAAGTTCCCGGTCGTATACGCGGCCGTTTTGATCGGAGTATCTTTGTACCAGCGTATCGTCATCTTCACCCGCCTGTTCCGCGAGCGTTGGTCCAACAATTGCATCCTCTCTTCTCTATGGGATGGCACCTGCACCGGTGACGCGGCCTGCAACCCTACCTTGGGCTGCGCCTTCGGTACAGATGCCATCCTTTTTGCTGTAGGGGGAGCGTGCCATGGCAGGTAAAAAGTTCTCCCTGTTCGAGGTCATCCTCTCGGTTATCTGCGTCGTATTTACCATCGAGGCGGCTGCTCCGGCGTCTGCCATGGGTAACGTGCAGTTCTTCTGGTGGATCTTCCTCATCATTACGTTTTTGCTTCCCTATGGCCTGGTGGTGGCCGAGCTCGGTACGGCGTTCGATTCCGAGGGCGGTCTGTACGATTGGGTTCGCTTGGGCCTGGGTGACCGTTGGGGCGCCCGCTGTTCCTGGTGCTACTGGGTTAACTTTCCGCTGTGGGTGGCAAGTATCGCCTGCATGTTCCCCAGTGTTATCAATGCGGTGTGGGGTATCGAGTTTTCGCTCGGGGTCCGAATTGCCATCGAGCTTGCCTTTGTGTGGGGTGTCACCGTCATGGCGATGCAGCCGGTTGCCGAGGCCGATTGGGTCATGGATGGCGGCGCTGTCATCAAAGTACTTATTACCGCTGTGGTAGGAATCGTCGGCATCTGGTTTGCTTGCAATAACGGCTTTGCCAACGATATGTCGTTTAAGACCTTCATGCCAGACTTGGGCGACACCAATTCATTGACGTACCTATCGATCATCCTATTCAACTTTATGGGCTTCGAAGTTGTCGCGACCTTTGCCAGCACGATGAAAAACCCGTCGCGCGATATCCCCAAGGCGGTTATCGCCGGTGGCGTTGCCATTGCGGCAATTTACATCATTTGCGGCATCGGCATTGGGGCTGCGGTTCCCACCGAGCAGCTTTCGCTCGATTCGGGCATTGTGGACGCGGTCGCCGCCATGGTGGGGCGTAGCCATCCGCTGACAATGGTCGTGGGCGTGGCCTTTTTGGCGACGCTGTTCGCCAACATGATCTGCTGGAGCTTTGGCGTCAACAACGTGGCGAGCTATGCCGCGCGTCATGGCAATATGCCGCGTCCCTTTGCGCTGGTGTCCAAGAAGACCGGCATGCCCAACGGCTCGGCGCTCATTAACGGTTGTTTTGCCAGCCTGGTGCTACTGCTCCAGATCCCGCTGGGCGAGGGTTCCGACGTCTTTTGGGTTTTCTTCTCGATGAACGTCGTCTTTTTGCTTATGAGCTATATCCCGATGTTCCCGGCGTTTTGGCGTCTGCGCAAATACGACGGTCGCCCGCGTGTGTTCCGTGCGCCCTTCGAGGGCAAGGTACTCGCGGTGGCGCTCGCGATTCCCGTGGTAGAGCTCGTGCTTTCGATTATCGCTACGATTGTGCCGCTCAACAATTCACCCACCGAGATGGCAAAGATGCCGATCCTCTTGGGCGTGGTGATTGGTGTGTTGTTGGGCGAGGTTTCGCGCCTCATATCGCGTCGCGGCCGCAGTGTCGATAATCCCGGCATTGGCGTGTGTAGAAAACGCTAACCGTGAGGGGCTTTGTCCACCGGCACGGGACTAAAACCAGGGTTGCTTCCAAGTTAACAAATCGCTGCGAGGATTACTGCGGCAATCGTGGAAGTTATGCTAACGGTTGCGCTGGTCGAATGAAGAGGAGAGCTTGGGCGCAAAGTAGGGGACGTGTCCCAGGTAAGGGCAGCTGTCGTTGCGCTCATCAACGATGCAAGGAACGTCATCATAGGTCATGGTCGAACCGATCTTGGCGATGGCCTTGGCGGCAGGCGCGACAATAATCTTGAGCGGTGTAATCGGCGCCATGGCATCTCCTTTCGATCTTGGTATTCGTCGATGTTTCTACCATAACTGTACTGCGGAATCAAGCTGGTTGTGCGCGGAATGAGGGTAGTATGAGCTTCGCATTCTTTATCTACACGATTCTTGTCATGGGCATTGGATTGGTAACGGCATCAACTGCACTCGTAATATGGCTCATGACTCGTCGACGCGATTGTTTGGTGGCGGCCGCGGGCTTCCTTCTCTATATCTTCGATATGTCGGTGATCTTCTTTGATGAGTACAACCGGCTCAAATATGACTATGTGGTGACGTTTAATGAGCCGCTTCAACATCCGTTACTGCGCTGCGCGCTGGGCGTGGCGATTCTTGCGTGCGTATGGCTTTGGGTAACGTTTCGCTTACACGATGAGGTGACCGTTAAGCGCGTTGCCGCATATGTCGTACCGATCGCCGTGCTTCAGCTTGCTCTGGTGCCTCGTACTGGCTTTGCGGGCCAGGTTCAGCAATATCTTTTTTGGCTTGCGCGCGATTTGGGAATGGCATTCTGCTTGGTATATGCTTACGCCCGCTATCGCAAGACGGAGAATAGGGCTGAGCGGCTCGATCTTGAGCGCTCTCGGACGTTCTTTCGCATAGCCTGCGTGCTTACCGTGATGGTGGTTATCGAGGATACCTATATGATCCTATTCTGCACGCCTGACGTTGACAACGTGATAGTGAGCGCCTTTTTATGGTATCTGGGCGAGCGGAATATCTCAGAGAATTTATTGTTTGTGGCTGCAGCCGTTCAGCTATTTAAACAGTTCAGCCATATCTTACGTGTGTTCTCGCGTCACCCTCGTGCCGATGAAGAGGTAGCGACAGAGCGCCGTGATGCACGGGAGGACCTTGTCTCGCGTGTTGTGATTTTCTCGGACGAGCATGGGCTTTCAAAGCGCGAGCAGGAAGTGCTTACACTCGTATTGCGTGGACTCGATGTTCAAAATATTGCTAACGAACTTGTGATTAGTCCGGGTACCGTCAAGGCTCACCTGCATCGCATCTATGTAAAGAGCGAAGTCAAGGCGCGTGACGACTTGATTGAGGCATTCTGGCGCTCGTGAGGCTGGAGTGGTCCGGCTGACGGTGTATCGCAGACTGCTCGGCGTAAAGAAGCGACAATAAACTTAGACAATAAAACACCTGTTAAGACGTGTAAACCTGCTTAATCCGTCCGTTCGCTCGGTTCCATCTTGGCAGCTTGTGCTGGAGGTGCGTCAATGGGTGTTGACGCGGGGCGTAGGGCGCAGGACAGGCGCCTAACTGCCCGTAGGCACGTGTCACGAGGGGGCGGCAAATGCTCCCTCACCGATTGCGCGCGTCGTATCGAGGCGCTCATCCATTGTCCTGTAACGTCTGAGGAGGCTCATATGGACAAAGCGGATTTAGTCATCAAAAGTAATGCTGTGTTCACTGGTGACGGGCTGGCACCGTTCAAGGGCGGCGTTGCCATCGCGGGCGACAGAATTGTTGCGTGCGGCGAAGATAAGTACCTCGACGCTTTTATCGGGTCCGATACCGAGGTGCGCGACTACGGCGATAAGCTCGTCATGCCTGGCATTATCGATTCACACACTCACTATGCCCAGGGCGCCTTTTTGACCGATCCCGATTTCGCCGTCAATCTCATCGATTGCACAAGCTTCGAGCAGTGTATGGAACGCGTGCAGGCGTTTGCCAAAGACCACCCGAACAACGAGTGGATCGTGGGCTGTCAGGTTATCCAGTTCCAGTGGGACGTGCCCGAGATGCCTACGGCGACAATGATCGATGAGTACATTTCGGACCGTCCGGTCTTTTTGCAGCAGGTTGACATGCACACGTTTAGTGCCAACACCTGTGCAATCGAGAAAATCGGCGTTACTGCTGAAACGCCAGACCCATCAGGCGGCAAGATTCTTAAGGATGAAGCTGGCAACCCCACTGGGGTCTTCTCGAACAACGCGGGAGCCCTTTTCATGGATGAGGTATACAATCCTGCCCCCGAGGTGGCTAGTGCTTCCTTTGCCAAGACTGCGCATCGCGCCAACGCTCTCGGCATTACAACAGTCGGCATGGTTAACCCCACTTTTGTGAGCATGGATAACCCCTATAAATTCCTTGCGGAACTCAACCGCAAGGGCGAGCATCCGTTGCGCGTGTTCATGTACACAGACCTTTTTGAGAACGAGGCCATGACGCTCGAGGAGATTCGGGCGAAATACGACTTCCCGGGCACGCAAGTCGAGTGGCATGGCTTTAAGCAGTTCATTGACGGCGTGTGTTCCGATCATACTGCTTGGATGCTCGAGCCCTATGCTAATGCTCCCGAGACCTGTGGCGAGCCGGCTGAGGATCCAGAGCGCGTTCGCAAAGCCATCCTTAAAGCGCTTGAGTGGGGTGTCGACACGCGCATCCATGCCATAGGCGATCGTTCCGTACGCTTTATCCTGGACTGCTTCGAGGAGGGTGAGAAGCGTTACGGTCTTATGGGCTGTCGTCACTCCATGGAGCACAACGAGACTGTTCAACCTGAGGATTTGCCGCGCTATGCGGAACTCGGCGTCTGTCCGGCCATGCAGCCGTGGCATATGCTGCTTGATATAGCCGACTTGGCAAAGGACGACGCCGTTGGCCCCGAGCGCGCGGCGCTCTCGTGGCCAATTCATAGCCTGCTTGCGAGCGGTGCCTGCGTGCATTTGGGCTCCGACTTCCCGGTTGTGGGGCTTGAGCCTATGGAGGAAGTCTATGGCGCGGTCTATCGCATGCTCGAGGACGGATCTAATCCTGAGGGTTGGTTCCCCGAGGAGCGAATCACCATGGCCGAGGCCCTGCGCGCATACACCTACGGCGCTGCCTACGCTATGCATGCTGAGGACCGCATCGGCACACTCGCCTGCGGCAAGCAAGCCGACATCTGCGTACTCGACCGCAATCTCTTTACCTGCGAGCCGGCAGAGGTTCTCGGCGCCACGGCTGAGCTTACGGTGATCGCCGGTAAGGTCGTCTACGAGAAATAGCCCCACAGTCTTTCAATCTCTCAAGGAAAGGGGAGAACCATGGCAGAAGAAACAACCGCTGTCGTTGGGGAGGAGCATGAGCTCGCCTCAAAGCCGATTCCAGAACTCGTGCGCCGCTACACAATTGTGACCGGTCAGGGCATGCTCGCGCAGATCATTATGGTCGTGCTCGAGGGTCTCGTGATGGGCTGGGGCCTGGGCTCTCACGGTCTTGCTTGCGTCTCGATCATCATGTCTGTCGAGTATATCAATCTGGCCTTCGGCAATCTCTTCGGTACGGGCGTGCCGGCCGTCGTGGGCAATCTGCTCGGCGCCGGAGACATCAAGGGGGCGAGTAAGGCATTTAGTCAGGGTTTCTGGCTCACGACGATTGTTTCGGTCCTGCTCGCCGTCGTGATGGCAGTCTTCACCGAGCCCATCTGTGCATTCTTTGGTGCAACGCCCGATATCATGGCTGACACGGTCGCCGGCGTGCGCACGTTCGCCGTTCTATTGCCGCTCACGGTCATCGGCCAGATGATCACCGCTGTTATGCGCGTCGATGAGAAGGTCCAGGTCCAGGCAAATCTCATGACCGTATCTGCCATCGTTGCCATCTGCTGGCTCGCGCTCTCGACCTTCGTGCTCAAGCTTGGCGTCATGGGTGCCGGTGTGTACTATGGCCTGTCCATTGGCATCTGGGCCATCGGCATCTTCTGGTATGTTGGCGGCAAGAAGTCTCAGCTCAAGATTAACCTGGTCGACCTCAAACTCGACATGGGTATCTGCGGGCAGATCGTTAAGATTGGCTTCCCGTTCTTCCTGGTCCAGGGCGCGACATTCGTCTTCAATACCGTTGCCAACTCGCTGCTCGGCACGCTTGGCGGTGACATGGGTTCGCTCTACATCGCTGCGTTCGGCGTAATCAACGGCTACATTCTCTACATCACCATGATGGTCGCCCAGTGCTTCTCCTATGGTTTGCAGCCCATCGCTGCCTTCAATGCCGGTGCCAAGGCCTGGGCTCGACTCAAGGAGACGCTCTCCTGCACGCTTAAGTACCAGGTTGTGACGCTGGCGCTGGTCACCGTTGTACTCTGGCTTGCCGCCACGCCGGTGTGTGCCTTCTTTGCCGGCAGCGATCCCGCGCTCGTTGAGGTTGCCGCCAACGCCACGCGTACCGTCATCCTGGCTGTTGCCCTGGGCTATCTTGCCATGACCATGTCGATGTACTTCCAGGCGAACGAGAAGGTGGGTATCGCCATGTTCTGCGGCCTGCTCCGTTACGTGATCTGTTCCGTACCGCTCATGTACTTGCTTGGCAGCATGATGGGCGCGCAGGGTGTTTGGATTGCCTTGGTTGCAGCCGATGCCATTACCGGCCTGGTTTCCATTGCACTTGCTGCAAAGGAACAAAAGCGCCTGAATGGGCTCATTGCATAGCGTAGGGCCGCTTCTCATTCAACGGCGAAATCAAAGGGCGTTCTCCGCATGGAGGGCGCCCTTTTTTATCGCGGGATGTTTTGCGTGGCAGTCATGAGGCCCAGGCGGTTGCTGACGCCGAGCTTGCGATAGATGGCGTTGACGTGCTTCTTGACGGTTGACTCGCTTATGAATAGCTCGTTTGCCATCTGTTTGTTCGTTTTGCCGTCGAGCATGAGCCGCATGACTTCGGCTTCGCGCGGTTGGATATTGTGTTCTGCAATGAAAGCATTCAGCTGGTTTGTGTCTTCTGTCTGGGTGAGTTTAATGCCCCGAGGATAGAGGTTGGCGAGCGCGAGGCTCGCGTGCCGAGCGACTTCGAGCAGGATTGCGAGCTCGGTGTCGGTGAAGTCTCCGGCCGTGCGTTCGCGAAACAGGGTGATGCTTCCCAGCGGGCTGTCGTTGTGCGCGAGCGTGGCCGTACAGCCAAAGTAGACGCCCTGGGGTTCCATCCATTTGCGATAGATGGGCGTGGCATCGCGTCGCTCGACGTCGACGAGGTCGAGGTCGCGGTAGACGCCGACCTTATGTAGGTCAAAGCTCCATGTTGTATAGTCCATCGCGGCGTAGCGGTTGTAGTAGTCGCTCAGTGCGCGGTCGTCCATTCCGCTGCTTACGGGGTGGACGTAGCGTGGGACATCGCTGCCCGCCGCCTCGATCAGGTCGAACATGGCGATCCGATGGGGCACGAGTCCTGTCGTTCCCTCGAGTGTCTCCTTTTGCAGCTTATCAACACCGTGTGATGCGTGGATCGCAAGCGCGAGCTCGTTGAGAGCGGTCCAGGTCGTGCTGTCCAGCTCAATAGTCTGCTGTTTATTGCATGGGGGCATAGGGCGTCCTTTCCATTGTGGAACCCAGTATGTCATGTTCTCGGCCTGAATAGAACTTTAGGTCAGCGAATGGTATACCGGCGGTCGCTGAAAGGGGCTCGAGGGACCATTGAGAACATCTCGGTGCGGCCGCATCATGGTCTCGTCAAACAAAAGCACCGAGATCAAGGAGCTTGAAATGAAGACTATCTACGAGAGTGAATCTACGCCTAAGAAGGACGGGTTCTATATGCCCGGCGAGTATGAGGAGCAGGAGCGCACCTGGATTCTGTGGCCGCACCGCTCCGACGTGTGGCGCTGCGGTGCCAAGCCGGCGCAGAAGGTCTTCACCGAGATCATCAAGACCGTTGCACGCTTTCAGCCCATCACTGTGGGCGTCAACACCGAAGACTTCCCCGCGGTGTGTGAGATCTTCGACGGCGTTGAGAACGTGTGCGTTATCCACATGGAGTACAACGACAGCTGGATTCGCGACCCTGGCCCGGCGTTCCTCGTTAATGACAATGGTGAGGTTGCCCTTTCGCACTTCCACTTTAATGCTTACGGCGGTTTCATTGACGGCCTGTACTTCCCGTGGGACAAGGACGCTTCCATTGGCCTGCAGGTGGCACAGCTTGAGCAGGTTAACCGTTATCGTCCCGAGGATTACATCCTCGAGGGCGGCTCGTTCAACTGTGATGGTCAAGGCACCGTCGTGACCACCGAGATGTGTCTGCTCAACGAGGACCGCAACCCGCAGTACACCAAGGAGCAGATTGAGGAGAAGCTCTCTGAGTACCTCGGTATCGAGAAGGTTATCTGGATCAAGGACGGTATCGATCCGTATGAAACGAACGGTCATGTGGACGACGTCGCATGCTTTAGTGCACCCGGCGAAGTCTGCTGCATGTGGACCGATGATCCCAACCATAAGTTCTACAAGGAGTGCCAGGAGGCGTATAAGACGCTTTCCGAGACGACGGATGCCCGTGGCCGCAAACTCAAGGTCCACAAGGTAATCATGCCTGCGACCTCGGTATATATGACCGAAGAGGAGGCCAGCACGATTGATCCCGTCGAGGGCGTGCTGCCGCGTACCCCCGAGGACGCCTTCGAGCCGAGCTATCTCAATTTCCTGCCCATCAACGGAGCGGTGCTTGTGCCGCAGTTCGGTGACCCTAACGACGCCCAGGCGCTCAAGGATATCCAGGCTGCTTATCCGGACCGCGAAGTCATCGGTATCATGACCCGCGAGGTTATTTACGGCGGCGGCAACATTCACTGCATCACCCAGCAGCAGCCCAAGGCGCGCTGTAAATAGTAGTTCCATGGTGAACAGGGCTTGATTGTCCGCACACGAAAGTCCGCCGACTTCAATGGTCGGCGGACTTTTTGTGTGGTGGTTTCAGCTGAACGGCGGGCCGTGCGGCTTGGGTGTGCGGGCTCACAATCTGGGAAAACCAAACAGATTGGGGGCTTGTATGATCGACTCGAAGGGAAACGTGCGACCCGGGGGCATGTTTAACAGGGCACACCTGGCCCCCGAAGCCCAGCGCGCATACGATACGCTACTCGAGTGCGTACTCAACGGGCAGAAGGGCTGCGAGGTTTCGGCGCGTGCGGGCATGGATACCATCAAGGCGCTCGTGGAGCTCCTACGTTGTGACTGCCCCGAACTCATCCACCTCCTAGGCGGTGTGCACTACTGCCGTCATGGTGACAAAGTCCTGCTGGTGCCAAATTATGCCAAGGGATACAAACAGTCGGTCACCCGACTCTATACAAATCTCGCCAAGATGGAGCGTGCGGCTGCGCCGATTCTGAGCGCGGCACCGGTGGGGGCATTGGCGCTCGATTGGGTCTTGGCGATCTGTGCAAGCTTACCTCGGGGCTCCATGACATCGGCATCACCGTGGATGACTGGAATCCTCGCAACATCCTTGTGGGGGAGAGGGGCAGCCTGATGCTACTTGACACCGATTCGTATGCTTTCACACTTTCAGATGTGAGCTACCAAACCACCTGTGCAGCACCAGGATATATCGCACCGGAGGTGCTCAAGCTCATGGAGACAACTGGCGTCAGCGATTTCGAGAGCCTGGCAGCCGCCGCGAATGCCCCGGTGTTTACGCCTCAGACGGATGACTTTGGACTCGCGGTCCATATCTTCAAGATGCTCAATCGCGGAATTCATCCGTACAGTTCTTCTTTGGCAAAGCGCAAGAGCGCCTTGAGGCACGCATATGGGCGCGCCTGCTCGGCTTGTATCTATCCGAGACGGTTGAATGCCCGCGCGGTCATCTATATCACGCTTCGCAGGACGAATGCCCCTATTGCCGAGGAGAATACGCCCTGTTAGCTCGACTTGGCTGATTGCTTTGGGCTGTCTTGGAGAAAGCCCGTGAGGCGGCGTGCAGGCTAATCCTGCGTGTCGCCTCCGTACATGTAGACGATAAAGCCGTCGCCGGTGTCTTGGCTGTGATCCTCCAGGATGCGCTTCATGTTGAGGTGCTCGTAGAACTGCCAGTCAGAGTTGCAGTCGCTCATCAGGAAGAATTTGGTGCACCCGGCTTTGGCGAGTTCAGCGCGCGCAAGGTCGATGAGCGCGCGGCCGAGTCCCTTGCCCTGCCACTCGGGCACGATGATGATCAGGTTGAGCTGGCCCTGGGCATACTCGTTGCCCGTGGCGGCAAAGCGGTCGGCCGTGGCCTTTTCGCGACTGTCGCCAAAGAGCGAGCCCTCGAGCTTGGCATCGGCGGTCTTTGCCATCTCGGTTGCCTGGGCGAGCATCTCGTCGTAGCAGGGCTCCCACGTGGGATTGGTGCGCGGCTTGCCGTCCTCGAAGATGCCGATACAGCAAGCGGCGATAGTGCGGCCCTCGGTCTCGGCGACGAGTGCGATGGGGGAGCGCTGCAGCTGCATAGCGATGTTAAAGCGTGCGCAGAAATCGGCGGCTTCGACGTCGCCGCGGTTGCGCAGCGTGTTGCACCACAGCTGGTTGTAGATGGCGGCGATGCCGGTCAGGTCATCGAGCGTGGCGGCGCGCAGGGCTACGTTCTCAAGGCTCATGGAGGCTCCTTCCAAGTTGGGTCAGGCCATCTATGAGTGTGACATGGACGCAGGACTGCCGCATCGACCATTCGGCAGACGAGCCTCGATCCCTCGGGGACGGAGAGCCCTAAGAAAGAATGAGGGTGGATTTTCGGACATTTTGCTCGATGAGAGTGGATAATCTCCCACTTTTAGCGCCGGTATAGGTCAAAAACGGGAGATAATCCACTCTCATTGTGGGTAGTCGTTGGGGACGTTCTTAAACGACTAGTCAAACAAGAGCGTCCCCAACGACTACCCCAAAAGGAGCGTCCCCAAGCGCCAGCTTTGGCAACGACGTAGGTAGAAAAACGTCAGCGAAAACCCGCCAGAGCGAGCAAGGTGCCTTGAAGCGAGGCGGCATTGACCTTCTGGTCATGCCGCTGAAGCTGAAAGGCAGATTGCCGCTCTGGCGGGTTTGCAGCGTCGGCCGGTTACGGCGTTTGGTAAAACGCCGTAACTTACACCCGCTCTGCGATCTCGTGGATGAGGTAGTCGGTCTTTTCCCAGCCCAGGCACGGATCGGTGATCGACTTGCCAAAGACGCCGCCGTCGACCGGCTGATTGCCGTCCTCCAGGTAGGACTCGATCATAAAGCCCTTGACCAGCTTGGAGATGGACTCGTTGCGGCGGCAGCTGTCGAGCACCTCTTTGCAAATGCGATACTGCTCCAGCGGACGTTTGCCCGAGTTGTCGTGGTTGCAGTCGATGACCGCCGCTGGGTTGGCGTAGCCGGCGTGCTCGGTATAGCGCTCGGCCAGGCGCTCGAGGTGCTCGTAGTGGTAGTTGGGGTAGGTGCGCCCATCGAGGCCGATGTAGCCGCGCATGACAGCGTGCGCGAGCGGGTTGCCGTCGCACTCGACCTCCCAGTTGCGGAAGATAAAGCTTTGATGTGCCTGGGCGGCGTAGATGGAGTTGAGCATAACGGTGGTGGAACCGGCGGTGGGGTTCTTCATGCCCACAGGCACCGAAATGCCGCTCGACACCAGACGATGCTCTTGGTTCTCGACCGAGCGCGCGCCCACGGCGACGTAGCTCAGCAGGTCAACGAGGTACTGGTAGTTGGACGGGTAGAGCATCTCGTCGGCGGTAAAGAAACCGGTCTCCTCGATGACGCGCAGGTGCATGTGACGGATGGCCTTAACGCCCTCGAGCAGGTCGTCGGGAGCCTCGGGGTCGGGGTTGTGCAGCAGGCCCTTGTAGCCAGTGCCCTTGGTGCGCGGCTTGTTGGTGTAGACGCGCGGAATGATGATGAGCTTGTCCTTGACCTCTTCGGCGACCTTGGCCAGTCGGTTCATGTACTCAAGCACCGAGTCCTCGCGGTCGGCAGAGCACGGGCCGATGATGAGTACCTTGCGTGCGTCCTCGCCGGTAAAGACCTTGGCGACCTCGGCATCGAATACCTGCTTTTTGGCGGTAAGCTCGGCAGAAAGCGGCATTTCCTCGCGGATCTCCATGGGGATCGGCAGCCTGCGTTTGAAATCCATGGCCATGCGGGGCCTCCTCAATCAAATAAGTCAAAGCGTGAATTGTCGAATGCTCGGCATTATCCGCTGCCGCACGCTAAAGTGCAAGCCCTCGTCACCCCAAAACCTACCAAAAAGGGACAGGTTTATTTTGGCAGGTTTTATCTGGGCAAACGTCAATTGGTCCTGGAGTGGAATGATGCCACGTGGCTTGGAAGAGGCCGTTCGAGGCCGCAGAACGAAAAACGGGGACGCAGATTGTCCTGCGCCCCCGTTCTCGGGTGTCATCCGTTCCCTGCGGCAGTATTTACGCCGCTTCGTCGAACTGCGAGTTATACAGGTCGGCGTAAAAGCCGCCCAGGGCGAGCAGCTCGTCGTGCGTGCCCTTCTCGACGATGTCGCCGTCACGAATTACCAAGATCACGTCGGCGTTGCGGATCGTGGACAGGCGGTGCGCGATGACAAAGCTGGTACGGCCCTGCATCAGCGCATCCATGGCACGCTGAATAAGCTCCTCGGTGCGAGTGTCAACGTTGGAGGTCGCCTCGTCCAAAATCAGCGCCGGACGGTCGGCCAGAATGGCGCGGGCGATGGTCACGAGCTGGCGCTGACCCTGCGAGAGGTTGGTGCCCTCTTCGTTGATCATAAAGTCGTAACCGCCGGCGAGCGTATGGATAAAGTGGTCGCAGCGTGCGGCGCGTGCAGCGGCTTCGACCTCGGCATCGCTCGCGTCGGGGCGTCCGTAGCGGATGTTCTCGCGGATCGTGCCGTTAAACAGCCAGGTATCCTGCAGTACCATAGCAAACTCGCCGCGCAGCGCCGCGCGATCCCAATCGCGCACGTCGATGCCCTCGACGCGCAGCGAACCGCCGTCCACATCGTAGAAGCGCTGCAGCAGCTTGATGAGCGTGGTCTTGCCGGCGCCGGTGGGGCCGACGATGGCGATGGTCTGGCCGGGCTGCGCCTCGCAGCTAAAGTCGTGGATGATGGTCTTGTCGGGCGTGTAGCCAAACTTGACATGGTCAAACTCCACGTGGCCGGGGCGCTTCTCGGGAATCTGCGCGTCGGCTTTCTGCTCCTCCTCGGGCGCGGCTAGGAACTCAAAGACGCGCTCGGTGGCAGCGGCCATCGACTGCATCGTGTTGCTCACGTTGCCCAGCTGCTGCACCGGCTGCGTAAAGTTGCGCACGTACTGGATAAAGCTCTGGATGTCGCCGGGCGTGGCATTGCCGGTCAGCGCAAGTTGCGCGCCCACCACGACGACGCCCACGTAGCCCATGTTACCCACCAGGCTCATAAGCGGCATCATCAGGCCCGATAGGAACTGCGAGCGCCAGCCACTAATAAAGAGCCGGTCGTTTTGACGGTCGAACTCCTCGATCGAGGCCTCGGCGCGGTCGAACACCTGAATGACGTTCTGGCCGGCAAAGTCCTCCTCGATAATGCCGTTGACCGCGCCCAGAACCTGCTGTTGCTCGCGGAAGTACGGCTGCGAGAAGTGAATCATCACGGCCAGGATAATCGCGGCTGCCGGCAGCGTGAGCACGGTGACGCCGGTGAGCGGCAGGCTGATCGACAGCATCATGACGAGCACGCCGATAATCTGCGTTATCGACGTGATGAGCTGCGTCACGCTCTGGTTGAGCGACTGACCCAGCGTGTCGACGTCGTTGGTGATGCGGCTGAGTACGTCGCCCTTGCTGTGGCCGTTAAAGTAACTCATCGGCACGACGGCGATTTTGGCGGCAATCTCCTTGCGCATGCGATAGCAGATCTTTTGCGTGACGCCGGTCATGAGCCAGCCCTGGATGAGGCTGCAAACAGAGCTTGCCAGATACAGGCAGAGCAAAAAGCCGAGCGTCTTGGCGATCCAGGCAAAGTCGACATCGCCGGTGCCGTTGACCTTGGCAACCAAGCCCTCGAACAGTTTGGTGGTAACCTGGCCGAGCACCTTGGGCCCCACAATGTTAAAGATGACCGAGCACACGGCAAAGGCGACGGCGGCAAGCACGGCAATCTTGTGCTGGCCGATATAGCCGAGCAGCTGCCTCATGGTGCCCTTAAAGTCCTTGGCCTTTTCGCCGCGACGCATGCCGCCCATGCGGCCCATGGGACCACGCTGGCGGGTGGGCTTGGGAATCTGAGTCTTGGTCTCGTCTGCCATTAGCGCTCGCCTCCTTCCGTGACGGCTGCAATTTCTTCTTGGGTAAGCCCCAGCTCTTCGGCGGAAAGCTGTGACTGTGCGATCTCCAGGTACGCCGGGCAGCTGTGCAGCAGCTCCTCGTGCGTACCGGTGCCCACCACGTGACCGTCGTCGAGCACGATAATCTGGTCGGCGTGCATGATAGTCGCGATGCGCTGGGCCACGACCACGAGCGCGGCGTCGGTAACGTTTTTGGCCAGCTCCTCGCGCAGGCGCGCGTCGGTCTTGTAGTCGAGGGCACTAAACGAGTCATCGAACACCACAACCTCGGGCTTTTTGGCCAATGCGCGGGCGATGGCCAAGCGCTGGCGCTGACCACCCGAGACATTGGAGCCTCCCTGGCTGATGGGGGAGTCGTAGCCGCCCTCGCGCTCGGCGATAAAGTCCTCGGCTTGGGCGATGCGTGCCGCCCGGTGCATGTCATCATCGCTCACCATGTCGCCGGCAAACTTGAGGTTGCTCTCGACGGTGCCCGAGAACAGGCGACCCTGCTGCGGGATGTAACCAATGCGGCGGCGAAGCTCGGAAAGGGTCATGTCGCGCACGTCGATGCCGTCGAGCGAAATGCTGCCGCCCGTGACGTCGTACAGGCGCGGAATCAGCTGCACAAGTGTGGACTTGCCCGAGCCCGTGGAGCCAATGATGCCGAGCATCTGACCGGCATGCGTGGTGAAGTTCACGCCGCTGATGACGTCGGCGCGGGCATCGGGATACTGGAAGCTCACGTCGCGGAAGGTGAGCTCACCGCGCGGCGCGCTGGCCGTGGGCAGTTTGGGCGAGGCGGGGTCGTTGATGCTCGTGGGGCAGGTGATGACCTCTTCCACGCGCTCGGCTGCGACCTCGGCACGGGGCAGAATGACCGAAACCATGGTGAGGATCATAAACGCCATAACGATCTGCATGGTGTAGGAGATAAACGCCATCATGTTGCCGACCTGCATCACGCCGTCGGACACGCCTTGGGCGCCAAACCAGACGATGAGCACGGTGATGCAGTTCATGACGAGCATCATGAGCGGCATCATAAAGCTCATGGCTCGGTTGGTGTAGAGCTGCGTGGTCATCAGGTCGAGCGACGCCTTGTCAAAACGCTCGAGCTCATGCTCCTCGCGGTTGAACGAGCGGATGGGCATAAGACCGTCGAGCAGCTCGCGGGCGGTAAGGTTCACACGGTCCACGTAACTTTGCATCTTTTTGAACTTGGGCATGGTGAGGCCCATGAGCACGCCGACGACGGCCGAGACCGCGATGATGGCCACGGCGATGGTCCACTCCAGGCCGGTGTGGTTGGCAAGGACGCGCATGACGGCGACGATGCCCATGACGGGCGCCATCAGACACATGCGGATAAACAGGGTTGCGGCCATCTGGATCTGCTGAATGTCGTTGGTGCAGCGGGTGATGAGCGAGGCCTGGCTAAACTTGCCCACCTCGGCCGGCGAGAAGTGCATAACCTTGTTGAAGGTCTCGCGGCGCAGGTCGCGGGCGATGGAGCAGGCGGTGCGCGAAGCCACGGCGCCGGTCAGGATGGTGGCGACCAGCGACACCAGACACAGACCAAACATCGTGGTCGCCATGCGGCCCAGGTAGGCGTTCTGCACGTCGGCGGGGTCGATGCCCTGCGCCTTGTACTCGTCCTGTACGTAGCTCACGGCGCGCTGGGTGACGATGGAGCCCGACATGGAGCCCATTTTATCCGCCATTTCGTTGGCGCCCTCGACGAGCTTGCTTTGGTCTACCAGACCGCCCTCGACACCCAGGCGCAGGCTCTTCATGGTGATCTTACCGCCGTCGGCATCAATCTGCTTTTGCATGTTCTGCGCCGCTGCGGCCTTCTGCTGCATCTCGGCGAGCTGCTCGGGCGTCATCGCTGCCATTTGCTCGGGGGTGGGCATGGCCTGGGCAGCGTTGTCGTCTTTCTCGCTGGACGAGCCCATCATGTCGCCCATGGAGTCGGCGTCGATGCCCTGGTCGAGCGAAAGAACGACGGTCTCGGGCAGGCTCATAATGTCGGCAATCTTGCCTCCATCGGCACGCTCTTCCTCGATGCCCATGTACGTTCGAATGCCGTTTTTGTCAGCCTTGCTAAACACGGCCTCCACAGCCTTGGCGTCCTTGGCGCTCATAAAGAGTTCGAGGTCGTCGAGCGATTCGGCGCGAATGGTGTCGGGCACGGGCGAGGCGATGCCGCCTTGCTGCACGCCCACGTCGACGATATCGCTCATGTAGGTAGGCAGTGCCAGATCGGCGTTGCAGCTGATTACGATAAGTGCGATAGCTGCGAACAGTGCCAGGATATGCTTTTTAAAGAGCTTGAGAATCCTCACTCGGCATCTCTCCTTTCTTGATTGCGGTCGATAATTTCGTTGGCACGTCTAAGAAGGCGCACCATCTCTTGGGTATCTGTTTCGCCGAGCTGCTCGAGGAAAGCCGCGGTGCGGTCCTCGAATTCCCGGCGTTTGATTTCGAGATCCTGGAATCCCTTGTCGGTCACTATGACGTGTACGCGACGACGGTCGGTCTTTGAGTGCTCACGCTCAACCCAACCCTTGGCTTCGAGAGCGCGTAGGATATTGGCGATGCGGGCGTTCGAGACCCAGGCGCGATCGGCGAGTTCGCTCGGCGTGAGCGAACCGCCAGCGAGCATAAGGGCGCGCATGACAGCCATCTCGCCGCTGAGAGCTTTGTCCACAAAGCGCGAAACGCGCTGGTGAATGCCGCCAAACTCGGTAAGGAGCTGACTCCCAAGCTCATGGAAATCGGTATCTTCCACCGAAAACCCCTAACACTAGAAACTATTTTCGGTGAAAGATGATACCCCCATACGCGGGCCTCATACAGTGGGCAATATAAAGAGCGCATAAAGACTTAAAATCATTCAATTGCTGAAGCGTTTTAAAGAACTATCATGCACGCGGTTAGGCGAGGGGTTGTCACCACCATGACGACTGGGACTCATATAATCGCCACGTGCGATGCTCCAACTTCCCGCAAGGAGACACCTTACATAAAGGGGGATGGAGTCATGGCATTTGACTTCACGGGCAAGACCGCGATCGTTACCGGTGGCACTCAGGGCATTGGCCTCGAGATTGCCAAGGGTATCGTTGCGGGCGGCGGACACGTCGCGCTCATCGCAAGGAACGCTGCTAAGGGCGAGGCCGCTGTGGCCGAGCTTGGCGAGGGCAACAAGTTCTATCAGCTCGATGTCGCCGATGCACCCAAGGCGCGCGAGACCGTCGAGCAGATTTTCACCGATCTGCCGCAGACCAACATCCTGATTAACTGCGCTGGCGTCATCAGCACCAAGAAGTTCGACGAGATCGATGACACCGAGTGGCGCCGTACCATCGACATCAACCTCAACGGCACCTTTACCATGATGAACGCCGTGTACCCGCACTTTAAGGCGGCCCATGCCGGCACTATCGTCAACGTGAGCTCTGTTGCTGGCAAGATCGGCGGCGGCCTGCTCGGCACCGCGGCTTACGCGAGCTCCAAGGCCGGTGTTAACGGTCTAACCAAGGCAGTCGCCAAGGAAGGCGGCAAGTTTGGCGTTCGCTGCAACGCTGTATGCCCGTCGCTCACGCTTACCGATATGACCTCGATCCTCTCTGACGAGAACTCTCAGCGCATCATCAACGGTATTCCTCTGGGCCGCGCCGCCCAGGCCAGCGAGCCTGCGCAGATGGTGCTGTTCTTCGCTTCCGACCTCGCCAGCTTCGTGAACGGCGAGATCGGTGACTGCGACGGTGGCATCGTTCTGGACGGGTAATACTCCGCGACGATTATTCGGCGACGGCTCCTGCGACTCGGGACCGTCGCCTTCTTTCTGATATAGGCGCATGCGGCTACGATTCGCATGCATCCAAAGGAGATATATATGAGTGAATCGACTGCGGTGGAGGCGCCGGCGGCAAAGGAGCCGTTCTTTAAGATGTCCTCCATCCCGGGCGCCAATATCTTGGTGCCGCTTCTGTTGGGCTGTCTGCTCAACACGCTATTCCCCGACCTGTTCAAAACGCTCGGCAGCTTTACGCTTGGCATGACCCAGCAGGGCGCTGGCCCGCTCGTGGGCGCTTTTTTGCTCATCGTCGGTACGACGATTTCGTTTAAGAGCGCTCCTGCCGCCGCTGCCCGCGGCGCCATCATCATCGCCGTCAAGCAGATCGTGGTCGTTGCCATGTCGCTGCTCATCCTTTATGTGTTCAACGACAACTTGTTTGGCATCTCTGCCATGGTGATGCTGGCGGCTTGCACCGGCGCCAACAACGCTATGTACGCTGGGCTGATGGGTACCATGGGCAACGAGGCTGAGCGTGGCGCTGTCGCCATCACCACGCTGGTTGTCGGCCCTCCGGTCACGATGATCGTGCTCGGCGCTGCCGGCCAGGCCCCGATCGGCTGGTCGCTCGTGGGCGCCATTCTGCCGATCGTCGTCGGCATTATTCTGGGTAACCTGTTCCCCAGCTTTAAGAAGATGATGGCACCGGCACTTTCCGCCATCATCGTGCTCGTCTTCTTTGCCATGGGCTCGACCATGACTTTTGGCCAGCTTATCAACGGCGGTCTTCCCGGCATCCTGCTCGGCGTGATCTGCTCGGTGATCTTTGCAATTCCCGTCATCGCGGTCGATAAGCTCACGGGTGGTACGGGTGTCGCAGGTGCGGCCATTTCGAGCTGCGCCGGAGCCAATGTGGCCACGCCTGCTGCCATGGCAAGCGTCAACGGGGCCATGTACGGCGGTGCGGTGCTCGCGACGGCTACGGCACAGGTTGCTGCCTGCGCAATCGTTACGGCTATTTTGACCCCGCTGGTCACCAGCTGGTGCTACAAGCATTTTGAGGGCCAGGGCAACGGCGATAGCAAGGCAACGACCGACAAGGCCGCCGCAGCCGCCTAATGCCAAGCGGTAATCAAAGCTAAAAACTAGCTACACCACAGGGCGGCCACGGGGGATCCCGTGGCCGCCCTGCAGTTTCTGTAGGGTCTCTGGGACACTTTACCCTGCTAAAGCTGGCATAACAGCTAGAGCGAAGGTCGTACAAAGGCAAGGAAAAATACCAAACAAATCGGTGAACGGTAGTTGTTTGCGCTCGCATTTCCTGCGGGTTTGTAAAAAACGCCATTATGATATAAAAAAAGAAACATATAATAGCCCAGATGGAGAGGGCCGCTATGTTATCCTTCTCAGACGGGTGAAATCTTGGGTTTTGGGTTGTAGTTCCAAGGTGGACAGACGTTTTCCCTGCACCAACGTGTGGTGAAGAACGGAAGAAGCCGGTAGTGCAAGCCGAACATTCAAGAATTCAATAAGCAGCGGTGTGAGAGAGCGCCGCATTACACGTAACTAGGAGCGTGGTTACACAATGCAGGAGGCATGGGAAGGCTTCAAGGAAGGCATTTGGACGGGAGAGGTTGACGTCCGAGACTTCATCCAGAAGAACTACACCCCCTACGAGGGCGACGAGTCGTTCCTCGCCGGCCCGACTGAGCGTACCAAGGAGCTGTGGGGCGAGGTTCTCGACCTGCTGCTTAAGGAGCGCGAGCAGGGCGGTGTCCTCGATATGGACACCAAGACCGTCACGGGTATCGTGAGCCACCCCGCTGGCTACATCGATAACGCCCACCGCGAGAAGGAGACCATCGTCGGCCTCCAGACCGACAAGCCGCTCAAGCGCGCGCTGCACGTCAACGGCGGTATCCGCATCGCTTGCCAGGCTGCCAGCCAGCACGGCTATAAGGTCGATGAGAACGTTGTCGAGCGCTACACCTTCGAGCGCAAGACCCACAACGCTGGCGTCTTCGATGTCTACACCCCCGAGATGCGCGCTTGCCGCTCGGCTCACATCATCACCGGTCTGCCCGATGGCTATGGCCGCGGCCGCATCATCGGCGACTACCGTCGTGTTGCCCTGTACGGCGTCGACTACCTGATCAAGGACAAGGAGGCCCAGAAGGCTTCTACCCCGACGGTCATGACCGCCGACAACATCCGCGATCGCGAGGAGCTGCAGGAGCAGATCCGCGCCCTCGGCGAGCTCAAGATGATGGCCGAGACCTATGGTTTCGACATTTCTAACCCTGCTACCAACACGCAGGAGGCCATCCAGTGGATGTACTTCGCCTACCTCGCTGCCGTTAAGGAGCAGAACGGCGCCGCTATGTCCATCGGCCGTACCTCTACGTTCATCGACATCTACGCTGAGCGCGACCTTGCCAACGGTACCTTCACCGAGGAGCAGATCCAGGAGTTCGTGGATCACTTCATCATGAAGCTCCGCATGGTCAAGTTTGCCCGTACCCCCGAGTACCAGGCCCTGTTTACCGGCGACCCGCAGTGGGTCACCGAGTCCATCGGCGGCATGGGTGTCGACGGCCGTACGCTCGTTACCAAGATGAGCTATCGCTACCTGCACACGCTCGAGAACATGGGCACCAGCCCCGAGCCCAACATGACCGTTCTGTGGTCGACCCGTCTGCCCGAGAACTTCAAGAAGTTCTGCGCCAAGACTTCTGTCGCCAGCTCCTCGATCCAGTACGAGAACGACGACCTCATGCGCGTCTATCATGGCGACGACTACGGTATTGCCTGCTGCGTGTCCTCCATGCGCATCGGCAAGGAGATGCAGTTCTTCGGCGCCCGTGCCAACCTGGCCAAGTGCCTGCTGTACGCACTCAACGGCGGCGTCGACGAAGTCTCCAAGAAGCAGGTCGGCCCCAAGTATCGCGCCGTCGAGGGCGATACCCTCGATTACGACGACGTTGTGGCCAAGTACAACGACATGATGAAGTGGCTCGCCGGCGTGTACGTCAACTCGCTGAACATCATTCACTACATGCACGACAAGTATTGCTACGAGCGCATCCAGATGGCTCTGCATGACAAGCACGTGCACCGCTGGTTCGCTACGGGCATCGCTGGCCTTTCCGTCGTGGCTGACTCCCTGTCCGCCATCAAGTACGCCAAGGTCCACCCTGTCCGTGATGAGAACGGCATCATCGTCGACTTCGAGACCGAGGGCGAGTTCCCCAAGTACGGTAACGACGACGACCGCGTCGACCAGATCGCTCACGACGTTGTGCACCAGTTCATGGAGTACATCCGCATGAACGACACCTACCGCAACTCCGTGCCCACGACCTCGGTTCTGACCATTACTTCCAACGTCGTGTACGGCAAGAAGACCGGCTCCACCCCCGACGGCCGCAAGGCTGGCCAGCCGTTCGCCCCGGGTGCTAACCCCATGCACAAGCGCGATAGCCACGGCGCCATCGCTTCGCTGTCTTCGGTTTCCAAGCTCCCGTTCCGCGATGCTCAGGACGGCATTTCCAACACCTTCTCCATCATCCCGAGTGCGCTCGGCAAGGAGGACCAGGTGTTCTTTGGCGATATCGACCTTGATCAGCTGGGCGAGTAACTATTGTTAGTGCTATACTAACAATAACGATTACTGATTAGCGCGCCGGTTTCGGCCGGCGCCTATCAATCGAAGGAGACACATTATGAAGGTTTCTGAAGTTTCCGAGACTCAGGCCGATAACCTGGTCCACATGCTCGACGCTTACGCCGAGAAGGGTGGCCACCACCTGAACATCAACGTCTTCAACCGTGAGACGCTGCTCGACGCTCAGGCTCACCCCGAGAAGTACCCGCAGCTGACCATCCGCGTTTCCGGCTATGCCGTGAACTTCCACACGCTCACCAAGGAGCAGCAGGACGAGGTCATTGCGCGTACCTTCCACAACAAGTTCTAAAGGGGTTTAACTCCCGCAGGATCGCCGGGCCGTCTTGGGTTACTTTCCAAAACGTCCTCGGACATGCAAAGGGCTCCGCTGCGCGCTTCGCGCGGCGGAGCCCTTTGCGTCCTGCGGGATGTTTTGGAAAATAACCCAAAACCGGCCATGTGGGGTCCTTTGGAGTCACCCTTTAGGCGGAACTCTCCTAATTATTTGGATGAGTCGTTTACTTACTTGTACTGTTACCGTCTTCCCGCTCTTGTTGGGGTATGCTTTGTTCGTATGTAAACGTATGACATGTTGATGGGGGAGGGTGCTATGGCTCGCGAGAGTGCTCGTTCTAAGGATACGGCTAAGCCTGGCATCAAGGAAGTTGCGGCGGTGGCGGGGGTTTCGCCTACTACGGTATCTCGCGTGCTTAATAATCGCGGCTATATTAGCCAAGAGACCCGCGATAAGGTCCATGCCGCGATGAAGCGCATCAACTATACGCCCAACGATATCGCCCGTGCCATGCTCAACGGTCGCCTGAATCTTATCGGTATGATCGTCCCCTATGTCAGCAGTCCGTTTCATGCCCAAGTGGTTCAAGTCATTGAGCATACCCTGGCCGAAAACGGTTTTAAGATGCTGCTGTGCAATAGCGCCAATCGACCCGAGCTTGAGCGCTCTTATATCGACATGCTTCGACGCAATATGGTTGATGGCGTCATCGTCAACTCGCTTAATATCGGTGCCGAGGCGTATGCCGAGATGGGCTTGAGTCTGGTTGGTATCGACTGCGACCTTGGCGAAGCCTCTGTTCAGATTGCGAGCGACAGCTATAGCATCGGCGAACTTGCCACGCGTCGCCTGATCGATGACGGATGTTCACGCATCCTGTGCCTGCGCAGCAATAGCCGCATGCGCATGCCTGCCAATAAGCGTACCGATGCCTACCTCGATGTTGTTGAGCAGGCCGGTTTGCCCGCGCTTGTCCGTGAGGTTGAGTTCGTTAAGCCCGACGACGAAAAGAGCGCGGTCGTTGCGAAGATCCTCGATGAGAACCCCGATATTGACGGCATCTTTGCGGGAGACGACACGATGGCGGCTATCTGTCTTAACGTGATGAAGCAGCGCGGCTTGAGCGCTCCGGGCGATATTAAGGTCGTGGGCGCGGATGGTGCCCGCCGCACTATGACGTTTATGCCTGACTTAACAACCGTACGCCAAGATATCGATCGCATCGGAGAGCTCGCGGCGCAATCCATCATTGCTCTTATTAACGGCGAAAAGCCCGAATCGAATATCAAGCTCCCCGTTGAACTCATTGAGGGTAAAACCGCGTAGTTCATCCCGTGCCAAAAGAATTCCTCAAACACCTCTGATGACCGTTCGCCGGCATATGTCAACCGTTTGCCGACGACTGGAACTGCGAAAAGACGTATTGGTGTGAAAACGTTTGACATATGAAAACGATTGACATATCTTGCAGTTGTACCGAGTTAGTATCTCGTGAGAAAGGAAGTCTCGGATGCACAAGGTGTATTACCAGCCTGAGGGAATTTGGGTAGGCGACATCATGCCGTACGGCGAGGACGGCACGTTCTATCTCTATCATCAGCGTGACACGCGAAACCCCGGACCTTTCGGAGAGCCGTTTGGCTGGGCACTCGCGACAACCAAGGACTTCGTCAATTACAAAGACTTTGGCGAGAGCCTTGAGCGTGGCGGCGACGAGGAAGTCGACCAGTATGTTTATGCCGGCACGGTGTTTAAGGTGGGCGACAAGTACCATGCGCTCTACACTGGTTGCAATCGCGATAAGGTCAAGGCACGCTTGATGAAGCAGGTTCTTCTTCACGCAACGAGTGACGACGCCGTCAAGTGGGAGAAGAACATCGCCGAGACGCTGCTTCCGCCCCAGGAGGGTTACGATGACCGCAACTGGCGCGATCCCTTTGTGCTTTGGGATGAGGAGAACGAAGAGTACATGCTCATCCTCGGCACGCGTGTGGGCGAGGACAAGCGTCTGATGACCGGTCGTCTGGTCAAGTTCACCTCCAAGGACCTGGATACCTGGGAGTTCCAGGGCGACTGGTGGAATCCGGGCCTGTACACCATGTTCGAGATGCCTGATCTCTTTAAGATGGGCGACTGGTGGTATCTGGTGTTCTCCGAGTACAGTGATGGCAACAAGACCCGTTACCGCATGTCTCGCTCTATCAACGGTCCTTGGATCACTCCTGCGGACGATTCCTTCGATGGCCGCGCGTACTATGCCGCGCGTACCGCATTTGATGGTGAGCGCCGCGTTCTCTTTGGTTGGGTTCCTACGCGTGACGAGGGCGGTGACCCCAGCTCTTACCTGTGGGGTGGCACCTTTATGCCCCTCGAGATCGTTCAGCGTGCCGACGGAACGCTCGGCACCAAGCTCCCCGACAGCATGCTTGGCGCCTTTGGCGAGGGCAAGGCTGTCGAGACCTTTGAGCTTTCCTGCGAGTCGGGCAAGGTCGAGCAGGTGCTCGCCGCGGATGCCGGCTCCACCTACTTGCTCGATGCCGACATTGAGCTCGGCGGTAACGCTGCCGGCTTCTCGGTCAAGTTCGCCGAGGACGCCGAGACTGGTCTTGCCTATGAGTTCCGCGCCAACCTGCGCGAGGGCAAGCTCGAGTTCACGCCGGCTCCCCAGTACCCGTGGTTCCAGGTCAACAACATGGGCCTCGAGCGTCCGTTGTTCTTTAAGGGCGAGGGCACTCACCATGTGCGTCTGGTCGTCGACGACGACATCGCGACCATCTTTGTCGATGATGTTGCGCTCAACGCTCGCTTCTGCAACAAGCAGGGCCAGGGTGTGGCGCTTACCGTCACCGACGGTGCGCTCAAGTGCGCAAACGCAACGATCGCGTCTCTGTAGCGGCAACGAACCGTTTTATGATTTAGAAAAGGAATGGAGAGGAACATGGACTACAAGGCAGTGTCCCAGCAAGTCGTCGACAACGTCGGCGGACTGGAGAACATCGAGGGCGCCACGCATTGCGTGACCCGTCTGCGTCTGGTGCTCAAGGATACGAGCAAATACAACAAGGCCGAGCTCGAGAACATCGATGGCGTCAAGGGCGTGCTGTACAACAGCGGCCAGCTCATGATCATCTTCGGTACCGGTACCGTCAACAAGGTTTACGATGAGTTTATGGCTCTGACGGGCGTTAAGGAGATCAGTGCTTCCGAGGTCAAGGGCGCCGAGGCGGACAAGAAGGGCAAGTTCTTCTCGGTCCTCAAGGTATTCTCGGACATCTTTATCCCCATCATTCCCGCCTTCGTCGGCGCTGCAATCATCATCGGCCTTAAGTCGCTGATCGTTGCCAACGGCCTCTTTGGCATGGAGGGCAGCCTCGCCGATCACAGCGAGTTCCTCAAGAACCTCGCAAGCTTCTTTGCCATTATCGCCACCACGTTCGACTACCTGCCTGTCCTGGTTATGTACAGCGCGGTCAAGCGTTTTGGCGGTAACCCGATCCTGGGCATCCTCGTCGGTATCGTCATGGTTCACCCGAGCCTTATGAACCGCAACACGTTCGTTATGGACCCGACGGGTGCTGAGTACTGGAACTTCGGTCCGCTATCCATTCCCATGGTTGCTTTCCAGGGCGGTGTGTTCCCCGCAATCCTGACTGCCTGGTTTATGGCCAAGGTCGAGAAGATTGCCCAGAAGTACATCCCCGAGGTCGTTTCGTTCGTCTTTGTCCCGACCGTTACCCTGATTCTTGCTAACGTTGCCCTGTTCACCGTGTTCGGCCCGCTCGGCAACCTGATCGGTGACGTCCTCGCCGGCGTAATCGATATCCTGTACAACAGGATGGGCGTCTTTGGTGCCTTTGTCTTCGCCGCGTTCCTGCAGCCGCTCGTCGTTACCGGTACGCATCAGTTCATCCAGGGTATCGAGGCAAACCTTGTTGCCACGACTGGCTTCAACTACATCCAGGCCATCTGGTCGGTTTCCATCATCGCCCAGGGCGGCGGCGCCATCGGTATGTACCTCATTCACAAGAAGCACTCCAAAGAGCGCAACATCTGCATGTCGTCCTTTATCCCGACGCTGGTCGGAATCTCCGAGCCCGCTATCTTTGCTGCAAACATGCGCTATTCGATCATTCCGTTCATCTGCGCATGCATCGGTGCAGGCTGCGGCGGTGCCTTCGTCAAGCTCTTTGAGGTGCGCGCTATCGGTCAGGGTCTGACCGGCGTGCTTGGCCTGCTCATCGTCACGCCCGAGACCCTCGTGTGGTATGTGGCTGGCAATCTCATCGCCTTTATCGTGCCGATCGTCTTGATCTTTGCCTACAACAAGGCAAAGGGCGTGCCGACCACCGATGAAGAGGGCGCTGGCGCTGGCTTCGACGTTAGCTTCTAGTTGAGCCGTTCAGTGTAATCTGAGGATAAGTCCATTTGAGGAAGGGCGTTCGACTCGTGTGAGTCGAGCGTCCTTCCCCATAGACGAGAAAGTCAACGGCGATGTTAAATCAAAAAAACAAGGTGACACGCGCGGACTATGAGCAGTGGCGTGTCGGACAGGATGAGACGGCGGCTCGCATCGCGTCCGACCCCGATAGGCTTCTGTTCCATGTGGAGCCTGAGCTTGGCTGGCTCAACGACCCCAACGGTTTGGTTCAGATTGGTGATACGTATCACATCTATCATCAATACGATCCGTTCGATGCTGCGCATGGCGGTCCAGTGCTTTGGAACCATCTGACGACAAAGGATTTTGTGACGTACGAGAATCACGGCCCCGTGCTGTTCCCCGATTCCGATTTGGATTCGAGCGGAGCGTATTCTGGTTCTGCCTTTGTACGTGATGGCAAGATTCACTACTTCTATACCGGCAACGTCAAGCATTTTGACCGCGATGATTACGACTACGTGTTGACGGGCCGTGAGCAAAACCAGATTCATATGGTTGCCGAGAATCCCGACGAATTGGGCGAGAAGCGCATGGCTGTTGGACCAGTCGATTACCCCGACGATATCGGTACGCACGTGCGCGACCCCAAGATCCTTGAGCACGATGGTATCTACTACATGGTTCTGGGCGCTCGTACGAAAGACGACCGTGGCTGCGTGCTTGTCTATACTTCGCGTGATTTAGGGGTCTGGAGCTATGCGACGCGCATTGAGCTGGGCGAGAAGTTTGGCTTTATGTGGGAGTGCCCTGATCTGTTTGAGCTTGATGGCGAGCTTATTCTCGTTTGCTGTCCGCAGGGTGTGCCTGCCGATGGTTGGCGTTACCGCAATCCGCATCAGTGCGTGTGGTTCCCCATCGAGGCCGATTGGGAGGCGCCGAGCTTTAAAATCGTCGGGAAGGGCATGCCCCCGATGGTCGATGCCGGTTTTGATTTCTATGCTCCGCAGTCCTTTGAGGATGCTGCAGGCCGGCGATTGATGATCGGATGGTCGGGTTGCCCCGATGCGACGGCGGAAAACCCGACGGTGGCGCGCGGGTGGCAGTGCGCGTTGACGGTGCCGCGAGAGCTGAGCATGCGCGATGGTAAGCTCTGCCAGCAGCCGGCGCACGAGATTGAGAGGATGCGCGGCGACTGCGTTCGCACGACAGGCGGTGAAACCGTTGAGGAGCCGGGCCGCCTGTTTGATCTCGTGGTTTCCTGTGAGGGCGCCAAGATGGTTGAGCTCGAGATTCGCAAGGGTGTCTTTGTGCGCTATGCGGACGGGATGCTTACCCTCGACATGGGTGACGAAGGCTATGGGCGCGACCAGAGGTCGATTGAGCTCGGCGAGCTTCGCGACCTGCGCGTGCTTTCGGACACTACGATGGTCGAGATTTTTGCCAACGGCGGTGAGGCGGCACTTACGAGCCGTACCTATTCGTCGGCGGTTCCGGCGATGGCGCTGCACGCCGAGGGCGCGGCGTCGATGGATTTCTACCGCCTCGCTCATTAACCGTGCATGGAGCACGATTGGACTTGTTGGGCGGAATGTGTCGCAGTTGCCGCGGCCAACTACCGTTTATCGCGTATAGCGACCGTTTGCGGAATAAGTAACACTCCTTAATAAACCGTGTAAAATCTCAGTTAAGCACGGAGTTTTCCAGGGAGACGCTGTCCTTTGTTATGTGCAAAGGGCGGCGTCTCTTTGGCGCTTAGATGCCGTTGTGCAACAGCGCGACGCGCGTGTCATGTATTGAAAAGCCAATGTCGAGATGGGTCGTGATAAGAATGGGCAAGTATGTAATCGTGGTTGAGTCTGGGTCGGATGTAACGCCGGAGCTCTGCGAGCGCTACGGCATCGTGCGCGTGCCCATGCATGTCACGATTGGTGACGAGACCGTCGAGGACGGCTCGATCGATCCGCTCGAGATTTATTCGCGCTGCAACGAGTTTGGTGTGATGCCCAAGACCAGTGGCTGTTCGCCAGCGGATTTTGCGCATGTGTACGACCGCATCCATGCCGAGCAACCCGACGCGACTATTTTGCATCTTGCATATTCCGAGGCCACGACCTGTTCGCATCAGTCCTCTAAGATTGCGGCTCAGGGGCGCGACTACGTGTTCTCCATGGACACGCGCTTTGTCTCGGTGGGCCAGTCGCTCGTTGTCGTCGAGACCGCCAAGTATATTGAGGCTCATCCCGATGCTACCGTTGACGAGATCTTTGCATTTACGAACTCCGTCATGGACCGCGTGTTGCTGGGTTTTGTTCCTACGGACCTTGCCTTCCTTAAGGCGGGCGGTCGCTTGTCCAACGTCGCATTCCTTGGTGCCCATCTGCTCAAGATTAAGCCCTGCATTGAGGTGACGGGCGGTAAGTTCGTGGCGGCCAAGAAGTTCCGCGGTTCTATGCTCAAGTGCGCCCGCGCCTTCATTGACCACATGGTTGCGAAGGGCGAGATTGACTACTCGCACATTGGCCTGGCGTATTCGGTGGGCCTTTCCCAGGAGCTGCGCGATGACATGGAAGTCTATGCGCATGACCTGGGCTTTAAGGACGTTACCTGGACTCAAGTCGGCGGCGTCATCTCGAGCCACTGTGGCCCGACCGCCTTCGGTGCGGTGCTCACGCTTAAGGCGTAAAGGCCGCAGGCGAGCGTTCTTCAGCCTGACATCTCGACGTAGACCCCAGCCATGGTGATGGGGGATAGATTAAAACGTGCCATTCTAGCCCGAGACGTTTAAACGCAAGCGCATGGGCTAGAATGGCTCTGGCATTTTAATTGGTTGCATCCAAGGAGAGGCAAGGTAGCGGGAATGGCTGAGATGACGCTTGAGGGTGTGGACGCTCGTCCTGAGGATTCCGCATTTGCCCTAGGCCGCGTGCATTCAATCGAGACGATGGGAACGGTCGACGGACCCGGCATCCGCTTTGTGGTGTTTGTTCAGGGCTGTCCCATGCGCTGTGCGTATTGTCACAATCCCGATACTTGGTCGGTTAGCGGCGGCACCATGGTGACCGTCGAGCACCTTATGGACGAGTTCCAGAGTAACCATGAGTTTTACCGCAGCGGCGGAATTACGGTTTCGGGTGGCGAGCCGCTTCTGCAGCCCGAGTTTTTGGCCGACCTGTTCCGTGCAATGCACAACAACCCCGATGGCCGCGTGCATACCTGCCTGGATAGCTGTGGCTACGCCTTCGACCCTCAGCATCCCGAGAAGTTCGATGCCGTGCTCAACGAGACCGACATGGTACTGCTCGATATTAAGCATGCCGACCCGGTCGAGCATAAAAAGCTGACCGGTTGTGATCCCGCACGCATCCTGGCGTTTGGCGATGAGCTTGCACGTCGCAAGATCAAGGTCGTTATCCGCCACGTGGTGGTGCCGGGCATTACCGACACGGTGGAGGAGTGCGAGAAGCTCGGTCGCCTCATCGCTCCATGGCACAACGTGGTGGGCCTGGAAATGCTGCCGTATCACACGATGGGTGTCGTCAAGTACGAGCAACTGGGCATTCCCTATAAGCTCGAGGGCGTGCCCCAGATGGATACCGTGCGCATGCCCGAGTTGCGCAATGCCGTTATGACCGGCATGAAAAAGCGCCGTGCGGAGCTCAAAAACGCTATCGGATAGCATGCCATAGCCCTCATATCCCCTCGTTCCCAGCTGAGTTGCGGTGGAATAGTTCTTGTTTTTAGGCCCATGTCGCCCAAACAGGAACCATTTCACCGCAACTTCGTTTTGGGTAGAGATGCGCAACAGAATCGTGCCATTTGGATAAATACGCTTGTGGTTTCTTTAAAGACACCTTAAACGCTGCTGAATATCTTTGGAAAGAAATGCCTGCTCGGTATCATGCTGCTCGTATATAAACGGTGGCAGTCAGGAGACCACGTGCGAAACATCGCATCGCGGGACGAGTATGTGCCGCAGCATGGCAGCAGATATAAGACGAAGGGCACGTCTTCGCGTGGCCTTGCCGGCGCTCGCATCCGCGTGAGGAAGATTGCTGCTATTGGGATGCTAACGTCGGCGGTTATTATCCTCGGAATTACCGTTAAAACCTACGCCTCGGAGCGAACGGGGCGCCCAGATGCGTCAACGGTACAGCTGCAAAACGAGAAGGTTTCAAAGTCCAAAGCGTCGGCAGATCAAGCTCTGTCGACGGCAGATCTCAAGACGAGACTTTCGAAGGCGGACTTCAACGATATCCCTTCGGGTGATACCGTTCGGACCTTCTCGTTGGTGGATAACAAGACTCCTGCCTTGGAGGATGAGAGCCTTGCCTTGCTCCAGGATGCCCTGTGTCGGGCGCAGGAGCTGGGCGATGTGGGTGTAGTGTTCTACGACCTATCGAGCGGTAGGGGCGTGACGTATAACGCCGATGTCGAGGTGTATGGAGCGAGCAGCTACAAAGCGCTGTATGCGCTCTATATTTGCGAGACGTTGGTCGAATCGGGGCAGGTGTCGCTCGATGGGCCTTTAGCCACGTATGGTGGTTACAGCATGGGCTGGCAGACGGTGCGCAACCTTATCGAGAATGCCGTCGTCAACTCAGACAACGATTCGTTTATCGCGTTACGCGCGGCGTTTGACCATGATGGCTATGAGGATTGGATTGCCAATCTGGGTGTTGATGACGAAACGGCACTGAATCCGATGAGTGATTTTCCGACCTACTGCCCGCGCACTTCTGCGAGGTTATGGCGTGAGATGAGCGAGTATCTGAGCATGGATACCGAGACTTCACAGTGGTTGTCGGGCCTTCTGGCATCAACATCGCGCTCGTTTATTCGCGATGGCATTGCGGACGAGCAGGTTTTGGTGCGCAACAAGGCAGGCTGGATTAGCGAGGATGGTTACTACTCGACATGCGATGCGGGCCTTATCGACATCGATGGCTGTACCTATGTCATGGGTATCATGACATCGATGCCGTGGAGCGACCGCTCGAGCGAGGTTACGGCCGCGATTGCAAAGGCTCTGTTTGATACGCGAGCTGCACTGGCTTAGCGTGTTCGTTTGACGAGGTCAAACAAAATGCTGGTACCATACCGTGGTTGAGAATTTCGAATAGGTTTGGGGAATGGCATGGCTACCATTGCGATTATCGGTGCGCTCGAAAAAGAGATCATGCAGATTAAGGAAGAGCTGAGCGACGTTTGCGAGGCACGGGAGGCAGGCTTGACCGTTGTGAGCGGTGAGCTCGACGGCCTGACAGTTGTCGCCACAACGGCGGGCATGGGCACGGTGAACGCCGCCGCTGCAACACAGCACCTCATTAGCAAGTATGCTCCGCAGGCTGTTGTGTTTTCGGGCATTGCGGGCGGTTTGAACCCCAAGCTCCATATCGACGACGTGGTCATTGGCAAACGCCTACGCTATCTGGATACCGATACCGCGCTTATCGCCGAGTCCGCACCGGGGCTCGAGGAGTTTGGCTCGACGCCCGCGCTGGTCGATATTGCCGCCGACGTGCTTGCTGAGCGTGGGTTTGTTGACGCTTCGACAAATGCAGTCGCTTCGAATGAGGGCACCAAGCAGTTCCTGGTCGGCACGATTGCCACGGGTAACCGTTTTGTGACGGGCGCCGCCATGCGCAACGACGCTATCGAGGCGACGCATGCCGATTGTGTCGGCATGGAGGGCGCGGCAATTGCCCATGTCGCAACCAAAAATGGTGTCGATTGCCTGGTGTTGCGCGCTATCAGCGATAATTGTGACGAGGCGTACGATGCAATTTGCGAGCGAGAGTTCGATCTGTTCGAGTACGCGCGTGTCGCAAGTGACATTACGCTCGATATCGTCCGCCGCATTGCCGCTGCGCAATAGCGCGTCTATTTGTAAGAACCTACGACCAAGGAGTGTCCATGGCCGATTCCATTAACTACCAGCTTGCCAAGTTCGTCGCCAGCTATGGCAAGGTTTCGCAGATTCCCGAGTCCACCTGCCCCGAGGTGAGCTTTGTCGGCCGCTCCAACGTGGGCAAGTCGTCGATTATGAACAAGCTATTTGGCCGCAAGAACCTAGTCAAGGTTTCCAGTACGCCGGGCAAGACGAGCAACATCAACTTCTTTGAGGCCGACGACGTGCACTTTGTGGACCTGCCGGGCTATGGTTTCGCCCGTCGTTCCAAGGCCGAGCGTGACCGCTGGGCAGAACTTATCGGCGACTTCTTTGACTCGGAGCGCAGCTTTAACCTGGTCGTGTCGCTGGTGGATATTCGTCACGACCCGAGCAAGCTCGACCATGACATGATCGACTATCTGCAGGGCAACGAGTTCAACTTTATCGTCTGCCTCACCAAGGCCGACAAGCTCAGCCGCACCCAGCAGGCCCGCCAGGCAGCAGCCATCAAAAAGCAGCTCAACGTCCCGGCCGAGAACGTGATCATCACAAGCTCCCAGACCGGTACCGGCATCGACGAACTCAAAAAGCGCATCGCCGAGGCCTGCCTCTAGGGCATGCCGCACTGTCAAACAACTTTTGTCTATCTATATCACCCCAGTGATAGTTATTGGTAAACTATCACTGGGGTGATATTTTTGTTTGGAGGTCGATATGGAGCTTTGGCACGGGTCGGAGGTTGTTGTCGAGCATCCGTCGTTGGATAAATGCAGACAATTCAATGACTATGGGTGTGGGTTTTATTGCACGCCACATGAGGAAATGGCAATGGAGTGGGCATGTCGGACTGAGTCTGATGGCATTGCAAATCGATATGAACTTGATTTAGATGGCCTTTCGGTCTTGGATTTAGAGTCTGGGGAGTTTTCAATCCTCAATTGGCTTGCGATTTTGGCTAACAATAGGGAGTTCAATGTTTCGACACCGCTGGCGCGCGAAGGACTTCGCTATCTGCTGGATAACTGCCTGATTGATATTTCTCCCTATGACGTAATTCGAGGTTATCGCGCCGACGACTCCTATTTTTCGTTTGCAAGACAGTTTGTCAGCGGCATGATCTCGCTCAGGCAGCTGCAACGTATCATGCGCTTGGGTGATTTGGGTATCCAATATGCTCTTATGAGCGAGTGCGCATTTTCGGCGATTAGATTCTGCGATTGGAAGCAGGCTTTGGGGTCTGAGTTTTATCCCAAGCGTTTTGAGCGAGAGCAGAATGCTCGACGCAAATACTTGGATACGGTTAACGGGTTCGATTCCGAAGGTATCGACATTAGGGATTTAATGGCAGGGAGGGTTGATTTAAATGATCCAAGAGTTAACGGATTGTGGGCCGAGTAGGACATATCCCGTCTACTACCTTGAGGATGCAATGAACAACCTTGGCGACTGCTTTGACTATGCCGTGAACGACTATGGAGCGGAAGGGTCCGAGGTCGCTGAGCTCTTTTGCCTGAGCGGTGTAGCTCGCGAGTTCGAACGCGGCAACGCATGGGTCGTATCGGGAAAATCAGGTGTAGAGCTGTTCGCACTTATCGCCGAAAGGTCGGGATATCAAAGCGGGTCTATACCGGACCGCACCTATCGTTTTGAGAAGACGCCGGAGTATTGGACAGGCTGGATATTGGCATATCTGCAATGGCGTCTGGGCGAGTCTTTCGAAGACCTGCTGCATGTCGTTCCGTTCGATGCGCTGTGCAATATGTATTACCCCTGGCACGAAGCCTCAGAGGAGCGTGTGGCGCGTCTTGTTTGCGATATAGCGAAGAAAACACCTCGTCAAACCAAACTGGCGCTAGCAAGAAAGAAGCTTAAGAAAACCCAACAAGATCTAGCATACGAATCGGGTGTGTCACTCCGCTCAATCCAAATGTACGAGCAGCGCCAGAGAAACATCAATGAAGCTTCGGTAACAAGCGTAAGAGCCATAGCAAAAGCCCTCCACTGCAACATCGAAGATCTCCTAGAGCCAGTCTTCGAATACAAAGAAACCAGCGCCGCCTAAACCAATATATTGCCAAGGTTTGTATCTAGTAAGCGCTCCTTACCAGCAAGAGTCCCTACCAATAGATAGCGGCTTAAAGGGCCGAAATCGTATGAATGGGTAGTGTCGAGAAAGTTGGTGTAGAGCCCGATCCGAAGCGGGTCGGCCCGGCGTCCTGGAATCTGGAATACGGTTGATATCCTATGCCGCCTCGACCCTGTCCGCAAGCTCGAGGCCGGACTCTAGCATCTTCCTGGCCTCCGCCTCAAGCCGCGCCCAATCGACGGGACCGTCGATTCCCCGAGTGCGACCGTCATCGTAGAGCTCGTTCATCCTCGCCTCCGAGAAGTACCTGGACTCCTGCCATATCTCGTCCTGCTCGCACATGACCGCGCCCGCGAGCCGCACCAGCGAGCCCGTGGAGGGGAACACCTGCACGACGCGCGACCTGCGCTTTATCTCCCGGTTGGTCCTCTCCTGCACGTTGTTGGTGCGCAGGCGCTTCCAGTGGGTCGGCGGGAAGTCGAGGTAGGCCAGCGCGTCGGGCTCGGCCTCCTCCAGCACCGCCGCCGCCCTGGGGCAGCACCCCTCCAGCATGTCGCACGCCGCGTGGTACATGGCCGTCACGGTGGCGGCGTCGCGCCCGCGGAACACCTGCGACACGATCCTGCCCACGCGGCGCCTGAGCTGCCAGGAGCCGGCCTCGCGCATGCAGTCGCGCATGAGGTGGACCGCGCAGCGCTGCCACGCGGCGCCCTGGAAGACCTCGCCGAGCGCCCGGACGAGCCCCGGG
>CDZQ01023437.1_pt1 | contig 133329 bp, 124 predicted proteins | sample 554831 | NCBI WGS metagenome assembly CDZQ01 (sample SAMEA3182112, study PRJEB8094) | gut metagenome | biome: human; feature: gut; material: Stool; isolation source: human stools | place: Canada | collected 2013-05-06 | reverse complement strand
AAATTTTTCTTTTGAAAGATTTTTTTATTTTTTTGTAAAGAAATTTTGCGCGCCTGTTCTGGGGGGGGATTTTATAACTCTGCCTGGCAACCGTACCTGACGAAATTTTTCATACCTACGCTATGATGCTAAAACAAATTGCATCTGCAGACATATATGATACATATAAAGAAAAAGCGTGATACAAAGTATCACTTTTTCGTAAGAAAGTATGACGGCATCATACTTTTTTCAATTTTTTGTATACTTTGTATCACGCTTTTACGAAAAAAGTATCATCAACTCAAATCAATCAATAATTGCGCTCCGCATCACGCTTGCTGTGTAATAATTTCATTTCTTATTGGCGTGCTGTAAATGCAAAAAGCCTCCCGCAGCGGGCGAACCCGCTGCAGGAGGCGCATCCTCCGTCTATAATAATATTAATAAGTTGTATCCAGAACTCCATAGTCACCGTCAGCCCTTGTGTAAACCACGCTTACACTGTCGGTCTCGACATTGAGAAATACGAAGAAATCATGCTGGAGCAGATCCATCTGTAAAATCGCTTCATCTACAGTCATTGGTGTAAGATGGAATTTTTTATTTTTGACAACTTTTTTCTCCTCTTGCTCTTCTGCTTCTTCCATCTCAGGGATCATTTCAAATCTCACCGACTCATTGGATTTGTTCCTTTTGATCATCTTGTCCTTATACTTTGAAATCTGCCTGGTAAGCTTATCTGCTACTATGTCGATACAGTCAAAGATGTCTTGAGAGACGTTCTCTGCCCTGAAAATAGTATTCCTGGCTACAATGGTAGTCTCCATCTTTACCTTAGCCTTTTCAGGATGTATCACAACATTGGCTTTAATATCGTCGGTAAAATATTTGCCGAACTTATCGAATTTTTTCTCAATGGCGGCCTGAATCTTATCACTCACATTGATGTTCTTACCTGTTACGATGATCTTCATAATGATGACCTCCTAAGCTTTTCTTTTATTATAGCATACATTATATGAAATTAAAACGAATTTTGCATGAAGTTTAACAATCTAAAAACACTCTTTGATATCAATGGCATTTTCTTAACGTCCTAATTCATTTTCCGTCTTTCCTTTATTACAAATCTATATCGTATTTTTCCAGCTTATATCTTAAATTTTGCCTTGTAATGCGCAGTGCGCGGGCAGCTGCAGACATCGAGGGGGTTGCCCTTAGAGCATCTAAAATCAATTCCTTTTCAAAAGCTCTGACCTTTTCATCCAGAGAACGAGAGTCATCATCTTTGATAGATATGCTGTTATGATATTTTATTGATGAAACCAGATAAGGAGGTATATCATCCTTTGTAAGAAAGCCATCGTTGACGATATTGAAACAGCCCTCGATTATGTTTTTCAATTCTCTAACATTACCGGGCCAAGAATAGTCGCAAAGAAGTTCCAATGCGTCATCAGATATGCCCAGAATGTTCCTATGCATAGTCCTGTTGAAATACCTTATAAAATAATCTGCCAACAGAGCTATATCATTTTTTCTTTCTCTAAGGGGAGGTAACATCAGTTGTACAGGAGACAGCCTGTAAAACAAATCTGCTCTAATGAGACTTTTAGACAACAGATTTGTCGGCTTTTCGTTAACGGCAGAAATTATACGCACATCAAAAGATATTTCTGTTTCTCCCCCTATTCGTTTCGCTTTCTTTTCCTCTAAAGCGCGTAAAATCTTGCTCTGCATATTGGGGTCCATAGAATTTATCTCATCTAAAAACAGGGAACCCCCATCTGCCAGTTCAAACAACCCTTTTCTGTTTTCCGCGCCGGTATAGCTTCCCTTTACTGTTCCAAACAAAAGGCTCTCCAGCAAAGTGTTCGGGATGGCTGCGCAGTTTTGAACCACAAAGGGCTTGCCGCTTCTCCGGCTGGCGCTGTGAATAGATTGAGCTACCAACTCCTTGCCTGTTCCTGTCTCGCCATATATCAACACGGAAGAATTAGTCATGGCTACATGGCTGATATTCTGTTTAAGTTCAATCATAACAGGATCTTGGGTAATGATATCGTCTATAGTAAACAATTTCTGTGGTCTAAAAGAATCGTTCATGGCTAAGCTCAAGGTTTTTTCTTTGTTATCCACATATACAGACACGTCTATGGCGCCTATTATATCACCCTCTGAGTTGTTAAGGGGCATAGTGGTATTGATGGCTTTTATCCTTACGCCGGCACAGTTGGTGTACTCCTGGAAATTATTGATTATAGGCTCTCCTGTTCTGAGCACAGTAAGCAAAGTGCTGGTGTTTTCATCAAGGTCAGGCCAAACTTCAGTTACGTGCTTGTTTAGTACGATGTCTTCCGTAAGCTTGCTAATATCCGGACGATGGCAAACATAGTGGCATATTATCCCTCTCTTATCTACTACTGCCAAGCCGTCTATATTCTTATACAATTTGCTGGTTTTTTCAATATACTTTGATAACATGTCTTTCCCTCTTTATATAAATATATTATCATCGCACAATATTTTTACAAGGCGAAAAAATTTATTTTACAAAAATCAACATTCCTGTAAAATCACTTTCCCAAATCATTGAAATACGGCTATTCCTTATTGGCACATCATTTGCTAATCCATAAATTCAAAACTCGGAAAAGGTCAATTTAAAAGCCAGAAAGGAGAAATAAAATGGATAACACAAAAACAAATTTCGCTTTCAATCCGTTGGGAGGTGACAAATGGTTTCCCAAAGAAACCTGGTTTGAAAACGATATGCAGGAGTACTGGGGCGAATGGGGAGTATCCTCTGAATACGACACATTAAAGGTAGTACTTATGCATAGGCCCGGTCCCGAAATAGACGACTTTGACTTCAGAGAGGTAAGATTTCGTACTCAGGTAGACCCAGAAAGGTTCAGAGCACAACATGATGCCCTTGCCGATTTTTACCGTTCTCATGGGATCACTGTATGTTACGTTGAAAATCAGCGAACAGACAGACCTAATGCAATATTCTGCAGAGACCTGCTTTTGATGACTCCGGAAGGCGCCATTATCTGTCGTCCGGCTATGGCAGCCCGCAGAGGTGAAGAAGTCGCTGTTGCCCGTACAGTTTCAAAGATGGATATCCCTATTATCAAAACCATCAACGCTGACGGCTATTTTGAAGGCGCAAATGTTATGTGGGTTGACAGGAAAACTGTCATTTTAGCTGTCGGAGCCAGAACCAACAAGGCCGGAGCCGAGCAGGTAGAGACAGAACTTAGAAGGATAGGTGTGGAAGAGGTTATATATATGCAGACTCCTTGCGGTCAAGCTCATATCGACGGAGTTTTCAATATCGCAGGTCCGGACGTTCTATATATGTATCCTTCACAAGTCCCATACAACGTGGTGGATGTATTTAGGAAACGTGGATTCAAGATACTGGAATGTCCTGATACTAAAGAATGTAAAGAAGGCTTTGGAGTAAACTTTGTCGCTATTGCTCCTAATGAAGTTGTAATGCCTGCCGGAAACGATATTTCGGCTGAAATTTTAGATAAAAACGGAGTAAAGGTCCACACTGTTCAGTTTGACGAAGTGGTAAAAGCATGGGGAGGAATGCACTGCTGCACCGCCTTCCTGAAGAGAGGTTAGTACATGAGCGGCGAATTGTCTCTGTTTTCCCTATGCTGTCTATCTATAATTTTTTTCTTAGGGTATTTTGAACAGCAGATAACAGGCTTTGGAGCATCTTTGTTCTGTCTGCCTTTCTCACTGTTTTTCATTCCGAAAGAAATTTTTACACCGATAGTCTGGGCTTTCACTTTTGCACAGAGCATATATATCTTAATAAAGCAAAGAAAAAGCGTTAACAAGAAGCAGCTTATTCTATCACTGCTTTTAGCATGTTCAGCCGGAACCTTGTTATCAGTATTGTTTCTGGAAAGATTGCCTGCTGCATATGTAAAACTAGGGCTCGCTCTGTTCATCGCCATCAATTCTTCCATAGAAATATATCGCATAAGAACCGGTATAGTTAAAAAAGGATTGAAATTATGGCATTATATATTTCCTGTAGGCAGCGGAGCATTACAGACGTCTTTCGGCATAGGAGGACCTTTGCTGGTCGCCTTTCTGACAAAGACCATAGATGATAAAAATGAGCTTCGCAGCACGCTGGCCGGATATTGGGTTTTCATCAACGGATTTCTTTTAATCAGCCAATGGGTAACATCCGGAATTCCCTCAGAATCCACCAAAGGTGCCTTATATCTTCTGCCTGCTGTCATTCTTGGAATGTTAATCGGCAATTTAGCTTTAAAAAAAGTGAATCACAAGACATTTTCGCTTTTGGTACATATCGTTCTTATCGCTTCATCTATTTTGATACTTCTCTAAGTTATATGAAAGGAGAAAAAAATGGAATATGGAATATTATCATTAGTTCCTACTGTTATCGCCGTAGGCTTAGCATTGACAACAAAAAACGTATATGTGTCTCTATTGCTTGGCCTTCTAGCCGGAAACACCATCATAGCCGGCGGTAACCCACTTGCCGGCATAGACGGCGTAATAGCTTCCGTCACCACCGTTTTCGCCGATTCAAGCAATATCACAACCATGCTTGCCATATCTTTAATGGGCGGTATGATTTTATTGATTCAAAAAGCCGGAGGAGTCAACGGTTTCATCGATGTTCTTACAGTCAGAACTTCCCTTATCAAATCAAAAAAAGCAGCTAATTTCATAACTTGGGTAATAGGTATGATAGTATTTGTGTCTGCCAACATGAGCAGCCTGATTGCCGGTACTATCATGAAGCCTCTCAATGACAAATACCTGACCTCTCCGGAGAAACAATGTTATATCGTGCATACCGTATCTGCTCCTGTATGCGCTCTTATACCTCTCAGCAGCTGGGGCGCTTACATGATAGCATGCCTTGAAAATTCCGGGGTAGAAAACGCTGCCGGTGTCATGGTTCAATCTATTCCTTTGTCTTTTTACGTAATCATAGCCGTGTTTATGTGCCCTATACTTATATTAGCAGGCAAAGATTTCGGTCCTATGAAAAAAGCGGAGCTGAGAACTGCCAAGGAAAATGCCATCGTATCAGAATCATATGATACAGATCAGCTGGAGGACAAAAAGGCTTCTTGCTTACTGCTTATCCTTCCTGTATTATCGATGATAGTAGTCACTATCGTCGGAATGTACTTCACCGGAGACGGCAACATCCTCAACGGCGCAGGAATGCGCTCATTCCTGTGGGGTGTACTTTCAGGAATAGCCATAGCGTTTGTAATGATTCTGGTAAAAAAACATCTCACTTTTGCAGAAGCCAGCCATTGGTTATATGAAGGCTGGGTAGGGATGCTCCCTGCTATAATCATACTTACATTTGCCCTCGGCCTTGGCGGTTTGGTTACAACACTGGGTACAGGCGAATATCTGGCCAATGCTTTCTCCAGCATTCTCAGCCCGTCACTGCTTCCTTTCATTACCTTCCTTATAGCGATGGTAATAGCTTTCTCAACGGGAAGTTCATGGGGAACTATGGCTGTAGTACTTCCTCTGGTTATGCCTATGGCTTTCACCATGGATGTAAATATCCCGCTGATGGCAGGCGCTGTATGGAGCGGCGGACTTTTCGGAGACCAGTCGTCGCCTATATCCGATACAACAGTTGTGGCATGTTCAGCAACTAAGTGCGAAATACCTGCACACATCAACAGCCAGCTGCCGTACACTCTTTCTTTCTGCGCTATAGCAGGAGTAATATACATAATTGCCGGATTTATCATCTAGCAGACAAACTTACAGAGGCTGTCTCTGATTTGAAACAGCCTCTTTTTTATGAATTTATAAGCCGTTTGACTGACCTGGTCTTTGACCCCACACTTGCCTTTACCCGCTTTGCGGAGGACTTACTTCTAAGGTACGCCATGCTCACTGCCCTTATCTTAAAAACAGGCAGCTTACGTGGATCCTTTTGCCCGTACCTGGCTTGGATTTGCAACCACAGACTCAAACGGCTCAGTATTTATTTTACCATTTCCCTGCTGTTCTTAGCAAGGGAGTGTCACTGCATATAATCAAGAAATTTATACAAGCTGATGACCCTTGTTTTTTGCAGAAGCTAAAGCCATAAAACAAACTGATCCGGCGCCGTTTTCTTTCAGGCAATCGGCGCACGCAGACGCAGTTGCCCCGGTAGTAAATATATCGTCAATCAACAATATTCGTTTATCCTTTAGTTCTTCTCTTCTCCCGGTGTTTATGCAAAAAGCCTTTTCCATGTTGGCTTCCCTTTCCCTCGGCGAAAGAGCCCGCTGAGGCGTAGTATTTTTTGTTCTTATGATAACATCAGCCTGCATTCTTATGCCTGTCCTTTTTCCCAAATAAAAGCCTATCTTCTCGGCTTGGTTGAAGCCTCTTTCTTTCAATTTATATTTGTGAAGCGGTACAGGCACTATGACGTCCGCATTTAGCCAGGGACAATCGCCTGTTTCTGCCAAATGCTTTTTTAAGCAATCATATAAAATATCGGCTATATGCCTGGCAATATATGTTTTTCCCCCGTACTTCAATCCAAATATAAGCTGCCGCTCATATAATCCGTATCCCATGGCTGCGGCAGCACGGTCGATTCCTGACATCTTTTCCGTCGGCGATATGTGCTTAAGATTTGTCATGTTAAAATTCATATGACGTATACAGTGGTCGCATAACGAATACATCCTGCTGCTGTCAGTGTATTTTCCGCAGCAAATGCAATAAAGCGACGACGGAAATACAAGTTCCCCCAAACTTTTCCATAATCTCGAATATGCTCTTAAATAAGAAATCCTTCATACACCCCTTTCACTCTGGAGCTCAGCCCCGAATTGCGCTTCCCCTCTTCATTATTATCAACCATCGCATTGAGATAATCCTCTCTGCCGACTATTATAACCTTTTCTTTTCCCCTGGTTACAGCGGTATATATCAAGTTTCTTGTGGCAAGAGCAGGCGGAAACCAGCTCATAGGTATTATGACTACCGGAAACTCACTGCCCTGGCTTTTATGAATGGTAACTGCGTAAGCCAGCTCTATTTCGTCTAGATGTATGTATTCATATTCTACCCAGCGCTCTCCGTCATAACAGACTGTCAGCCTCTGCTCCTGGCTGTGAACGGCAGCTACGATTCCTGTCTCACCGTTAAACACGCCTTTCCCGGAAGTCCCGTCTTGTTTTTTATATTCAAGCCTGTAATTGTTCTTTATCTGCATGACCCTGTCGCCTGTCCGAAATACAGTATTTCCAAACTCTATCTGCTCTCGGCCGGTCTGAGCTGGGTTGAACTTTTCTTGAAGCTTGACATTCAAATTACCGCTTCCCAATATGCCCTTTTTCACAGGAGTAAGAACCTGCACTCTGTCAAGGTCCATAGAAGACGCCAACCTCACTATCTGCTCAAGTATATCTGCCTGTTTATCTGCTCTGACAATTTCAAAATCGCCTCCGTATACGGGATACTGTCCTTTGCGTATGAGATGTGCATTGACTATTATAGAACTTTCTTGAGACTGCCTGAAAATCTCTGTAAGTCTTGAAGTGTACACATAACCGCTGTCGATTAAATCACCCAGCACGTTGCCTGCTCCTACAGAAGGAAGCTGGTCTGCGTCTCCCGTAATGATAAGTCTGCTTTCAGGCTTGAGGGCACGGCACAATACTCCGGCCAACATTAAATCCATCATGGAAGCCTCGTCTATTATCACAGCATCGTAATCCAGAGGATTTTCTGCATTTCTTCCAAACACCATACGGCTCTGTTCCTCATCATAGTAATAATCCAGCAGCCTGTGGATGGTTAAGGCTGCTTTGCCGCTTGTCTGGGTTATCCTTTTAGCTGCTCTACCCGTAGGCGCGGCTACAGCTACTTTAAGTCCGCCTTCTTCCAATATCTTTATAAGCACGTTTATTATGGTGGTCTTGCCGGTTCCGGGTCCGCCGGTAATTATGGAAACGCTGTGAGCCAAAGATTTTTTGATTGCTTCTCTTTGCTGCTCTGATAAAATAAGTTTTTTATCGCTTTCAGCTTTCTTGATAACAGCATCCATGTTAGCAGCTATAGGTTTGGGCTTTTTTTCGTTAAGCTCAGATATTTTCCCGGCTACAAGGCACTCTGTCTTATAATACCCATAAAAATACACGACTTCACGTCCATCCAAAACGGTAAGCTGTAAGTCGCCTGAAAGAGCCATATCCTCCATAACATCCTGGACGCTTTCACTGCTTAAATCAAGCATCTCTCCTGTTTGCAGGCAAAACTCCCTGGCAGGCACAAACGTGTGTCCCCTGTTTATATGAGCCGAAAGTCTGTGTTTTATAGCGGCTTCGATCCTGAAAAAGCTGTCTTTTTCCATGCCCATAAGGTAGGCAGCTCTATCGGCCGTATCAAATCTCATCCGCGGAAACTCGTCAAGCAGCCAATAAGGGTTGTCCTGTGTAAGGGCTACGGCAGCGTCTCCTACCAATGCATATATTTTTATAATGTAATAATTAGAAAATCCCAAATTTCTTAAAAACAAGGTCACCTCGGGGGTGACCTGGCTTATCTTTGTTATGTTGCTGTTTACTTCAGTAAATTCCATTTGTCTCTTATATCTCTTCCTGCGAGCCCATTTATTTCTTCCAATGGACTCCCCTAAAAGCTGCTGCCAGCTTGTTTTTATTATAAGTTTTAGCCAATTTCAAAAGTTCTTGACGATTATTTTTGTATGGATGAGTGTGTAATTCCTCTGTGACCATGGCCAACAATCTATTCGCTCTATCCTCGTCACAGATTCCGGCTTCCACCAGGTCGTTGGCATCGATAGCCAAATCCTCAGGGAAAATGACTTCTCTCTTATCCTTTATTTCCTGCAAAAGATACATCTTGCTTTTGATCTTAGTTTCGGAGTCGTAACCGAAAACTATTCTCTGCGCTTTCTCAAGGTTCGCCAGGTAATGATAACGATCCCATCCTCTTTCATAAATGAATTTTTTCAACGCCGGTTTGGTGCTGGTAAAATAGAGCCTAGGCAAATCAGTAACTGCATCCTTTAAAAGCTGTTCTGTAAAGCAGTCAAATTCCAATCTTTCTATGGCAGCTACTGCTTTCTTCTTGTTGATGCATGAGAAAAACAGTCCAAGCCTTCTCTCCTCTATCTGCTTGCTGGCGTCTATGTTTTGACTCAGTTCCATAAGGTCCCGTCTTTCTCTCTTAGACAAATTATCTGCCGTATCTTTGCCCAAAATCACAAAGAGTAAACCCATATCAAAAAACATTTTCAGCCCCTTGCATGCGTGAACTGCCGTTATCAGCTTAGTAAACTCGTCTCTTATCTTACCGGTTGCAACGTTTTCCAAAAGCCCTCTGTTGGAAATTATACTGTTATAAACGCTGATATCTAAATCAAAATCCAATTCAGCAGCCATCCTTACGGCTCTCAACATTCGCACAGGATCCTCGCAAAAACGCTTGTCCGCATCTCCGACTGTCCTTATAAGCTTCTTCCTTATATCCTCCCGGCCTTCAAACATATCGATAAATTTGTTATGACTGTCAGCTATGGCGTTAATAGTGAAATCTCTTCTTGGAAGGTCTTCTTCAACGGAGTCTGCAAATGCAAATTCTACAAGGCGTCCCTCTTCATAACGTTCTTCTTTTCTGTAAGTAGCTATATCTGCTATTATTCCAGTTTCACCTATAACATTCCCTGCACTGTCTTCAATCTCATCCACATATTCAAGTCGTATTACGCTGAATTTTTTGCTTAAGACTTTTGCTTCAGGAAAAATTTTCTTTAGTTCGTCTATTTTTGCGTTGGTAGTGATATCCCAATCATAAGGTTTTTTGCCTAATATAGAATCTCTAACGCACCCACCTACCGCATAAGCTTCAAATCCTGCCTCGTAAAGCCTAGTCATAATCTTGCTGACTTTCTCAGGCAATTTTACAAGCATTTCTTAATTTTCTCCTTCTTTGGGTTTATACAACTTCCTATTATCAAGGGTCCAAATGCGATCGCTAAACTGACCTGGTTCGGTGGCGTCCAAAGCAGATTGCATATCAAACATGCGAGCATCTAAGATGTCCAAATAATGCAATACTTCTGCCTCAGGGAACAACGGTTTTTTAGGGCTCCCAAATTCCGGCTCATAATGATGCGATAAGATCATATGTTCCAGCATAATTGCCTTTTCTCTCGGAAATCCCAATTCCAGCGTAAGTCTATCCAGCGTTTTGACGCCTTGAATTATATGACCAAGCATCTGACCTTCAAAAGAATAGCCTGTAGCTATTCCGTCTTGGTCAGCGTCGATTTCATTGAGTTTTTCCATGTCATGCAAAATAACGCCGGCAGCTACCAAATCTCTGTTAAGATTAGTATACACTTGACATACTCTTTCTCCTGTCATAAGCATGCGCTTAGTATGATAAAGCAGTCCCCCAAGCTCTGCGTGATGATTCTTTTGAGCAGCTGGATAATACATAAGCCTTTCTTTATTGGTTTCTAATACTTTAAGGCAAAGGGCCCTGAGATCATCATCCTTCATAGACAGGGCGACATTATATATATATTCATACATCTCTTCAGAGTCTTCCGGAGCAGCTTTGACAAAATCTCTCATATGCTGTTCATCGGAAATCTCCGCAGGTCTTATTCTCTGCACCCTTATCTGAAGCTGACCTGCCCATTCGACTACCACTCCCTTTATCTTTACTATTTCTTTATTTTTCAGAGCCGATAAAGCGGGATATTCGCTGTCGCTTACATCCCATTTTTTGCCGGATACTTCTCCTGTCTTATCTGCCAGTGTTATATCTAAATACTGCTTACCGTTGGAACCAACTTTTATAGACGGCGTTTTTGCCATGAAAAACTCTGTGATTTCCTGGTCCCTCCGTAAGTCTTTAACGTATATTTCTTTCATTTTTCATTTTCCTTTTTTGCTATGGGTGTTTGTAATTATTATACATCAAAAACATATGAGCCGCAATTTGTATTTTGGTACAATGTGGTGTATAATAGTGACGCCAACGCACAATAATGACGCTAGGAGGACTTGAAATGAGTTTAGATATAAGTGTAGATACGAGTTTGTATAACAACTTTGATGCAAAGAAAGTAAAAGATAATGTTGTCTCTTGGATAAGAGACTGGTTTAATAAAAACGGTCCCGGATGCAATGCTATTGTAGCCATCTCAGGAGGAAAAGACAGTTCTGTAGTTGCAGCATTGTGTACAGAAGCTTTGGGAAAAGACCGGGTAATCGGAGTTCTTCTTCCCAACGGCAATCAGCCGGATATAGATGTCTCTCATGCGCTCATCGAACATCTCGGAATCAAACATTACGAAATAAACATAAAAAGCTGTTTTGATGGTCTTATGCAAGAAGTAAAAGGTGCCCTTTCTGATGTTGCTGTGCAGACGGTCACCAATCTGCCTCCTCGTTTGAGGATGGCAGCCACATACGCCGTGTCTCAATCTTTAAACGGGCGAGTTGCCAATACATGCAACTTAAGTGAAGACTGGGTAGGTTATGCTACACGCTATGGCGACGGCGCAGGCGACTTCAGTCCTTTGAGCCGCTTGACGGTGCAGGAGGTTAAGGCCATAGGACGAGCCTTAGAATTGCCTTCCATGTTTGTTGACAAAACTCCTATCGACGGACTGCAGCCTAAAACCGACGAAGAAAACCTGGGCTTCACCTATGAAGTTTTGGACAGATATATCCGCACAGGGGAAATCGACGATAAGGCCACAAAGGAACGCATCGACCGTCTCCACGCAGCTAATCAATTCAAACTTAAGTTTATGGATTGCTTCCCTTATGAGCCCAATTAAATACTGAATAAAACTTAAGGTCTGTCTCTGTTTTTTATTTTGAGACAGACCCTTTTTATATTCATCATCTTATTTTAATAAATATTTATATGTTTATGTATGTTAGGCAGCATCTCTGTTGCTGCTTCTTTCACATGGTCTTTCATCTCTTCGGGAGTATCTTCATGCCGTGCAGGATTTCCATGGCCTCCTATACAGCCTCCAACACATGCCATTCCTTCAATGAAATTGTTGGGAAGTACACCTTTAGACGCTTTCAATAACGCTGTTCTGCATTTATCTATGCCATCGCACACAATTGGATTGAACTCGAAATCCTCCATTTTCAGTTCTTTGAGCATCTGTTCAACAGCGCCTGCCACCCCTCCGCTTCTTGCAAACATTCTTCCGTAATATGATGCTTCATTCCAATCAGTCCACTTTTGCTTTCTCAAAATTATATCCCTGCTATCAAACAGCGCCTGAAGTTCTTCAAAAGTAATTGCGTAATCTACATATTTTCTGACATTCTCTTTTTTCACTTCCGCTTTTTTTGCTATACATGGTCCTATAAACACCACTACTGAATCCGGATGTTTCTCTTTTACGTGTTTTGCCAATTCTGCCATAGGTGATAAATTAGACGAAATGTGTTCTGCCATATTAGGAAATTTACTTTTAATATATTCCACAAAGGCAGGGCAACAAGACGAAGTAAGAAATCCTTTTTCCTTCAGTTCAAGAGCCTCCTTATAAGCTACCATTTCTGCTCCCACCGCTACCTCTAGCACCTGTGAAAAGCCAAGTTCTTTTATTCCGGTTATTACTTGTCCCAGAGATGCATATAAAAATTGGCTTGCTATGGATGGAGCAACAATCGCTATCATCCTGTCTTTTTTGCATTCATCTTCGGCCGCTTGTATTTCTTTTATTACACTGACTATGCTGGATACATCTACAGTCGCTCCGAAAGGGCAGTGGTATACACATGCTCCACAGTCTATACACTTTTCATAATCAATACTGGCTTCTCCTCCCGGTCCCATGGAAATGGCATTAACTTTGCACGCTCTTTCGCAGGGTCTTTGGAAATTATGTATTGCGCTGTACTGACACGCTCCGGCACATCTGCCACATTCTACACATTTATTTTTATCAATGTGCGCATGTTGGTGGGAATCTATTATGATAGCGTCTCTTTTGCATGATTGAACACAACTGTGAGCCAAACATCCTCTGCATAAGTCTGTAACCACATACCCGGCTTCCGGACATTCATTACATGCTATGTCTATTACTTGAACTATATTGGTATTATTCCTGCTGCCTCCTACCGCAAGCCTTACTCGTTCTGCCACAACAGCTCTATCTTTATAAATACAACATGTCTGAGGCGGTTCGTCTTTTGGTATGACATTATTGGCAATTTCATTAAATTCAGCAAACACATCGTTGCCTTTCCCAGTCTGATAAGCCACCTCTCTGAGAACTTTATATTTTGTTTCTTGTACTCTATTATCAAACAGCTTCAAATATCATTCTCCTTCCTATGCTGCATTTTATATTTATTTTGACGTTACATCCCACGCGGACATTATAACGCCCTCCGGTTTACTTTTGCGGCGTTTCAATGGCCGCTTCCGCTGACTTGCGGCAAACCTGCCATACAAATCCCACGCGGACATTATAACGCCCTCTGTTCTGATTCTTTGGCGTTTCAATGGCCGCTTCCGCTGACTTGCGGCAAACCTGCCATACAAAACTCACGCGGACATTATAACACTTCTTCTCAAAATCTTCAATCAATATCCTTCATAACCTGCTTTGCGCCCCTGGAATGACCGAAAAATGATACTTTTCATAAAAAGCGTAATACAAAGTATACGAAAATCCCGAAAAAGTATGGCGAAATAATACTTTTTTGCAAAAACGGATACTTTGTATCACGTTTTCCTCTCAAAAGTATATCCCCCCTCCGTGGTGAATTCGGCCTTACAGCTTTGCCGTTTTTTCAGCTGACTGCTTGGCTAGTTGACTACTTGGTTAGTTGGCTGCTTGGCTAGTTGACTGCTTGGTTCTGAATTTATGCTTTTGCTGCAGCAATATCAAGATGTCTATGTCGCCGGCATCACTGTCGCTGACATCACTGTCGCCGGCATCACTGAAAAAGCAATAAACAAAAAGAGGCTTGCTCTCACAAGCACTCTTTTGCTTTCACAGACCTCTTTTTATTTATTTTCATACCTTTCATTTTGCTTCTTCCATCATAACAGTTGCTTTGAACAAGTCGCCGTCTATGGTTATTTCAAATACGCCATTCATTAATTTAGCAAGATCTTTTGCTATGGCAAGTCCTAAACCGCTGCCTTCAGTGTTTCTAGACTCATCGCCCCGTTTAAATCTTTCCATCAACTCATCAGCAGAAATATTTAGTGGGTCTTTTGAAATATTTTTCACTTCGAGGATAATCATGTCCTTGGAAGTCTCGCTCTTAGCTGCAACTTCATTTATGTTAATATAAACACGGCTGTTTTCCAAAGCATATTTGGCAACGTTGCCGAGAATGTTCTCTATCACGCGCCACATGAGCTGACCATCGGCCATAACTTTCACATTCTCGCAATTATTTTTAATCTGTATATCGAGGCCTCTGCCCAGCAGTTTCTCCTCCATTTCGGCCAGACTTTGACTTATCAAAGATGACAAATCTATGGCCTCCATATTTACAGGAATAGCACCGGAAGAAGCTTTTGCCGCTTCAAACAAGTTTTCTGTTAAATTTTTAAGTCTTTGAGTCTTTTTGTCTATTATATCCAAATATTCAGGAGCGTTAGGACTATCAAGTCCTTCCTTTTTCAATAGATCCACATATGAAATCATCGATGTAAGCGGCGTTTTCAAATCATGAGAAACGTTAGATATAAGGTCAGTCTTCATCCTTTGATTCTTTATCTCATTCTGAACGGCTATGTTTGACGCCTGAGAGATGTCATTTATGTTTGATGCTAATCTGTCAAGTTCGCCTTTTATGCCTTTTGCGTCTTCTTCTACAGGAATCTTGTATGTCAAATTACCATTTTTAACTTCTTCTACACCCTTTTTTATTCCGTTATACTTTTTTACAGTTTTTGGTACAAAAATAAGCATTAGTACAAGCACCACAGGCAATCCGAACCATGTAGCACATAAGAATGCCGCCACAATAAATACTGCAATTACCTTGAACAGCAGTTTGTCGCTGCTTTTAAAGCTGCGATATATCGCTAAAAATGCTCCGCCCAGCAAAGACTTTTCCCAAAACTGCTTTGCTTTTATCTTTTTTATCAGCGACATGACGCACTGTATGAAGATAAAGGCGCTGACCAACAGTCCGGCGATGCAATAAGTCATCTCTGTCTCTTTAGTAAACACTCCCGGGTTGTAAAAATACATGTAGTCTGATATTTCTTCCGGTACAGTGCTTTCCCATATGCCAAGATAACCTCCGCTCATCCAAATATCATACAGCATGGCAATTATACTGGAAAACCATACTGCCGCTAACGCTGCCACTGTTATTTGTGCTTCGCTCCAAATCTTGTCAAACCAATTTAAGTATATTCGACCCTTTTCATCTACTTTACTCCTGCCTACTAAAAGAATCATCGCGATCAAAACGCAAGCCATTAAAATGATAAGCAATATACCGCCTATGCCTACCTCTGTCTGAAGGTTATCATAGCGATTTTGATCTATGATATTGCCCGAATATGTGTAATATCCTTCTTCCGGCAAAATTCCATAGGCCCATGACATTGTACCCAGGGCTGCGAAAATACTGCCGGCCACAGCCAGTACAGCTGCTCCGATAGTTGCAAGTCCAAATAAAACTGCGTAGGTTATGCCCTTTCCCCTAGAATTTTTCAATTTTGTATCCAATACCCCACACCACCTTTAAATATCTGGGATTTTTCGGGTCTATCTCAATTTTTTCTCTTATTCTCCTTATATGAACGGCTACGGTGTTTTCCGGGCTATAAGCCGGCTCGTTCCATACAGCTTCATATATCTGGTCTATGCTGTAAACCCGGCCCGCATTTTCCGTCAAAAGTTTAAGGATTCCAAACTCAATTGGCGTCACTACAACCTGTTCTCCATCCAAAGTAACACTCTTTTCATTATCGTCCACAACTAATCCCCCTGACTTGTAGACGCCTGATTGAGAAGGGCTTCCCGCCATACTGCCCAGGTTCACATAACGTCTCAGCTGCGACTTTACCCTAGCTATCAGTTCCAGCGGGTTGAAAGGCTTGGTCACATAGTCATCAGCGCCTACGTTCAGACCCGTAATTTTGTCGTAGTCCTCTGACTTTGCAGAAAGCATGATTATAGGAATATTTTTATCCTCTCTTATTCTCATCGTCGCCTGAATACCGTCCATCTTAGGCATCATCACGTCCATAATGATAAGCTGCAGGTTCTCCCTTTTAGCAATTTTAAGAGCCTCTTCCCCATCAAAGGCTTTAAATACGTTGTACCCCTCATTACGTAAATAAATTTCAATAGCCCCTGCTATCTCTTTATCATCATCGCAAACCATGATGTTGATTTTTTGAGGATTATTCATCAAATCATCTTCTCCTTTCGCCTTACAACTACATAATAAGGGCTCATTTTTACAAAAGAGCCCATTTATTTCTTACAAAATTCTTACCATTAGCCGCAATAATTAAATCGCTTCTTTTGTCAATTCATCAATCAGAAATCAAGGTCTGCAGTACTTTATTGGCCACAGGACCTGCCACAGACGAACCATAACCGCCGTTTTCAACGCACACTATGAACGCATAGTCCCCTGAAAAACCGCAGAACCAGGCGTCCGGCACTGTGCCTTTTGCTCCTTCTGCCGTACCTGACTTGGCGTGAAGCTCAAGTCCCGGATAATTGCCATCGCCGTAATTGCTTACCACATTGTTCCTCATCATTTCTTTAAGCTGCGCCGCTGTATCGCTGCTTAAAAGTTCTACTTGATCAGAACCGGTTCCCTCAAGCAGATAAGGCTCGGCAGCAGTACCTCCGCCTGCAATTGCTCCCACATAAACCATCATCGACAGCGGATTAACCTGGTCTTCAAACTGTCCTACGCCTGCCCATCCCAAGTTATAATCATAAGTATCAAAATTAAAACTTCCGGTCTTGCTCTTTATTCCATTGATATCATAGGACGAAGTAAGGCCGAGCTGTTCTACCGTTTGATTCATTATGTCGCTCCCAAGCTCTACCGCCAGTGACGCATAAGCACAGTTACAAGAATTGGCAAGAGCGCTATAGATGTTCACGGTACCATGAGCGCTTGAACAAGTTATTCGCTCACCATCTATAGTATAACTTCCCGTACATCTAAAGGACCAATCGTCTATACCCTGAATATTTTCAAGAGCAGCCTTTGTGGTTACCAATTTAAAGATGGAGCCTGGTGTATCTGCTGAAGAAAGCACTTTATTTAAATACGTTCCCGACTCCGCTTCAACACCTTGATTGTCTGCTTCGGGATCCAATGAAGGATTGCTGGTCATGCATATTATCTCTCCCGTTCTCCAATTGTAAACTCCGACCAGACCGTTTCTTCCGTTCAAAGCTTCATATGCTGTCTTGGATACATCTCCATCTATAGTCAAGTTAAGAGTTCTGTTATCCAAAAAAATGGAACCGTTAGTACCGGTTATGAAATTATATCCGATGATATCGCTGCGAAACGCGTAATTTACTGCCGTAGAAATATTCATGTTTTTATCGCCTACTACATGAAAAGTTCCTCGTCTGATGCCTTCGTCTTCATTGTAGTGAGGTCCCTCTTCGTCGTTTTCTAAAAGTACGTTTCCGTTTCTGTCATAGACAGTACCTACAGCAAGGCGACCTTGGCTGTAAACATGAGCGTTGGCATAAAACGAAGCCCAATCGTCTCCATGTATTGCCAGTTTGGCTATAAATACACACAAACCGATTATCAAAACCGCAGCTAAAGCTATACACATCAATGCTCTTCCTTCAAGTTTCTTCATGCTCTACCACCTGCCTTTACCGCAATGCTGGCTCTTTCCCGAGTGTCCGCAGCTTTTAAAAACGCCAATAGCGCCCACGATACGGTCATACTGGTACCTCCATTGGACACAAACGGAAAAGTAACCCCTGTAAACGGGAACAGATCTACGCTTCCAAATACGTTGAGCATGGTCTGAAATATAAACATGGACATAGCTCCGCAAGCTGCTATGGTATAAAAAGTAGAACGTCCAGCCAGTATGGAGCGGTAAGCAAACAACGACAAAGTTACAATGGAAAGCACCGCCAGCACAGCGATTATAAGACCCCATTCCTCAATAAGCATGCCGAATACCATGTCTGTGTCTGCAGCCGGGACACTTTCCAGCCATCCTTCTCCTGCGCCTACACCTACCATACCTCCGCTGGCAGCTGCGCTCATTGTGCGGCTTTGCTGAAATCCTGCTGCATCTACTATGTCAGGATCCCATACATGCCCCCAAGAGGCAAATCTGTTGGCCACATAAGGTCTAAACCTGAGCACCATGAAACCTGCAACGGCTGCTGCACCGATCGTCAGGAACAATTTAGAAAAATCGCCGCTTCTGAGAAACGATATTATCAAAAATGTTACGAAAAATATTATAGCTGTGCCGAAGTCTCCCATAAGTCCGAGACATCCGAAACAGAAAGCCGAAAACAGCATAAATATAAGCAGATTTTTTCTCTGGAACAGTTCATCTAAGGTAGCCGCTCCTATCCAGATAAACGCAACCTTTACAATCTCAGAAGGCTGAAAGGAAAAGCCGCCTATTGACAACCAGTTTTTAGCCCCGTATCCGAACGTTCCCAAGGCCAGATTAGCTATGAGAAGCAAAATTGCGCCGACTAAGATCACTGCTTTTAAAGCTTTTGTTCTTTCCAAATTTCTAAGAATTATACACATTACCACCATTGCGATTATGCCCATCACGGCGGCAATGAGCTGCTTTAACATACTTTCCGGCGCTGAAGAACCAACCACTGCCAGGCTTAGCGTTGTAAGGAAAAACGCTATGGTTTCCATCTCGAAAGCAGTGTTCCCAAGATGTCTCATCACACCTACATATATCCACATAGCAAGCATTAAGCCTCCAATGGCTATGCATACTTCATCCATGTATTCAGTGCCTAGAGCGATGCTCAGCTGAAATGCCGTGAGAAGCTGGAATAATGTTAATGCAGCCAGTGATGGACCGGCAGACATGAACTGAGTATCAGATCTTCTCATGGCTATATTGTTATTTTTTTCTTCCAAGCTTATAGGGAGCAATGTCATCTCTGTGGCGCCTGCCCGGAGAACGTCTCCGTATCCTATTTCAATAGGTCCGCTCATCTCGCCGCCTTTTTTTGCCCGCCTTGAATGCCTTCCCTCGCTTATCTTTTCTTCGTTAAGATATGTACCGTTTTTAGATCCTAAGTCTCTGTATATCCATTTGCCTCCGGTGTCCCTCATCAATATGCCGTGGTTTCTTGAAAGCGTATTGTCTTCTACAGATATATCGCAGCTCTTTGAACGTCCTATAACGCTTTCCCAATGGGTTATAGGCACGCTTGTCTCTTTCCAGTCCAATGGAACTCCTTCTGAGTAAGTCCTATATGTCCTTAAATGCATATAGGCCCACACTTCAGCAGGGTTCTTTGTTCTGAGGAGAGAGGCTATGGCTCTTACTAAAATAAAAATGGCGAGCACAACAAAAACCCACCGAACAAGTTCAGTAAAAACGCTCGCCATTTCAAAATCTCCATTTAAAAAATCGAAATTCATACATATACCTTTCTGATAAATAATCTCAAATCTAATTTCCTGCTTTTAACCCATAATGGTATTGTACCACAATAATTCAAAAAGCAAAAGGGAAAGGCATATATGAAAAAATGTGTTTTAGTGTCCTCCGCAGCTATGTCCTCCGCAGGAATGACCTCCCTCGTGACCGCCATGTCCACCGCAGGAATGTCCATGCTCGTGATCGTGATGATTGCACTGTACGTCAGGATCGTATCCCAATTCGCCCTTCAGAAGCGCCGAAACTGCATCGTCTGCGCTGCCGGTAACTCCTCCGTAAAGCTGAATTCCTGCCTCTGCCAAAGCAGTCCTGGCTCCGCCGCCGATTCCTCCGCAAATAAGAGTTCCAACTCCGTTTTCTTTTAAGAAACCTGCTAAAGCTCCATGTCCGCTTTCGCCTGTGTCCAGTATCTCCGTGCCGGTTACTTTTCCATCCTCCACATCATACACTTTGAATTGCTCAGTGTGTCCAAAATGCTGGAATATCTGACCGTTTTCATAAGTTACAGCTATTTTCATTTTACTACCTCCGCTGAAATTTATTTTTTGTTTTATTTCTCTGTGCCTTTTACATCCGCCGCACATGCATATCTGCTCACTGCCGTCACACAGCATATAGCTACCGCCCTGTATTACCAGTGTTTTTCCTTCTACCAGCGCTTCCGCAATCTTTTTTCTAGCTTTATTATAAATGCTCTGAACTGTAGTCCTGGCAACGTTCATATACCGGCTACATTCTTCCTGCGAAAAGCCTTCTTTATCTATTAGTCTCACGGTTTCATACTCATCAACGGTCATCATTACAGCCTTTTCTGAAAAGGCATTCTCATGACAGTCTGCGCACTGATTGTCAGTACCCACAGTCTCCGGTCCAAACACAGTATAAGCAGGCATACTGCATACTTTTCGGCATTTTCTTGGTCTTGGCATATCATCATCCCCCATTTATTCATATTATACCTATTATTGACATATGTCAATAATCTAAACCACATTCCTACACATTTTTATTATAAAACCATATTGAAATTAAAAATAAACAGTAATAAAATATTCTCGTTATATTTATAAAAAAGAAGGAGTTTGTATTTTAAAATGGCAAATTTAAAGGATTATTTTAAACCAAAAAAAAGGAATGTATCGCTTCCGATAAAAATATTAACAATACTACTTGTCATACTTATCGCTGCGTTTATCTATTTTACTTTTTCCGATACCAGAGATAAATCAGAGCCTGCGGCCTCTGTGTCTGACGATAATGTTGAAATACAGGAGGTCAGCGTAGAAGATATAACGTTTCTTGAAGAAAACGATATTATTACAGGTATACATAACATTAAAATAGAACAAGGAACCGATATCAGTCTTTCGGATCTTATAAACTTCGATAAAAATTATGTAAGCAGTTTAACCGTTGACGACAGTAATGTTGATTACGATAAAGAGGGTGAATATAAAGCCACATATGCCTTCACTTTGAATGGAGAAAAGCTTCGTGAATTTTTAAAAGCTGAAAACGCAAATGTTCCATTTGATATGGCTGGCGACACAATTTCACTCAAAGTGCCTGTTACTGTCACCATTATAAATGAAGAGGCTGCTGAAGAAGAAGCTGCAAAAGGCAATGAAGTCATAACAAGCGACAGCAAAATCCCATCTAAAGACAAAATTTCGCAAGGTAACAATTCAAAAGATAAAGATTCATCAGGTGCATCCAATGGTTCTTCGAATACATCAGATGCATCTGGCAGTTCATCAAATACCCAGTCAAATCACAAGCATGTATGGGCAAAGCGTACTGAAACTGTTCAGGAGCCTCAAACAATAATCGTCACGGAAGAGAAAGAATATTACACGCTCTATCGCTTCTACTGGTACAACACCGGTACGTGGGAAGAAAGCAAAGACAGTGGCCGCTTTAACGAGTGGACAAGAAGCGAAAACGGTCAACTTTATCCTCTAAAACATCCTTACGCAAAGCCGGAGGACAACCCACTTTTTAAAGGATATGACAGCAACGGTAATCCGACATACACAAATGATCATTCCATAATATCGAATCTGTTTGATTGGGTCCCATGCGAGCCTTATGAAAAGACGGAAATGGTTACTGTTAAACGCACCGTTACGTATTGTTCCGTATGCGGCGCTACTAAATAGCAGCATCAAAACATGCACATAAAGAAAATATTTACTAAGCATTTTACATGTGTTATCATTTTTTGTTAAGGAGGGTGGCAAAATGAGATATAATAATTTTAAAGATTTGAAAATTTCTGCTCTTGGCTTCGGCACCATGCGGCTGCCTAAAGGTTCAGACGGTAAAATAGATTACGACGCGGCCAAAGAAATGGTATCTGCCGCTTTTGACGGAGGTGTCAATTACTTCGATACGGCCTATCGCTACCATGAAGGAGAATCGGAAAATTTCTGTGGTGAAGCCTTATCTGTATATCCAAGGGAATCTTTCTTTTTAGCAGACAAACTGCCTACATGGCTTTGCAAGACCAGTGAAGATGCTGAAACTATAATGAAGGAACAGCTCCAAAAATGCAAAACAGACTATTTTGACTTTTATCTCCTTCATAACGTTGATGAAGAAGGCTGGCCAAATATAGAAAAGCTGGACTTAGTTCACTTCATGGAAAAAGTAAAGACTCAAGGCAAAGCAAGGCATATTGGGTTGTCCGTGCATTGCCAGCCCGCTCTTCTGGAAGAAGTATTCTCAAAGTACGGTCACATATTAGAATTTGTACAAATTCAACTCAATTATATGGATTGGGATTACATAAACGCTAAAGAGCTCTATCATATTGCACGTAAATATGAAAAACCTGTAATAGTGATGGAACCTCTGAGAGGAGGAATGCTGGCTGAACTGCCAAGTGAAGAGGCCTACAGCATTCTTTCCAATGCTACTAAAGCCTCGGGACAGGCTCCTTGTTCAAAAGCTTCTTATGGCCTGAGATTTGTCAGCCAGCTGAACGGTGTCTTATGTACCCTTTCAGGTATGTCCAACTTGGAGCAGATGAAGGAAAATATCAATACCTTCAGTGGACCAATGCTTACTGATGTTGAGCTTAAAGCCATTCCGGAAGCTGCATCCAAATTGCGTAGCGACATAATGATTCCATGCACCGGCTGCGATTACTGCTATGAATGCCCATCTGAAATAAAAATATCCAAAATATTCAAATTATACAACGACATGGCTGCAAGAAATTTCGTATTTCTGTGGGATTCTCTTGACGATCTCTATGGTAAACTGGGCGCTAACGCCAAAGACTGTATAGACTGCGGCAGCTGCGAAACACATTGCCCTCAGAAAATTGATATTAGAAAAAGGTTGCGAGACATAGATGATAAATTTACATCAATAATATCCAAAGGAAAATAAATGAGAATAAATGGGAACAGTTGAAAATAAAAGGAAAAATATAGGCGCGGTTATCACCGTAGCAGCCGGAATAATGTGGGGATTTTCCGGCGCGTGCGGTCAATACATATTTGAGCGATTCACTATAGAACCCGCGCATCTCACTGCTATTCGCATGCTCTGCGCGGGCGTAATTCTTTCGTGCGTCGGATTTATAACCGACAAAAAAAGCATGGTAGGGGTCTGGCAATCAAAGTCTGATTCCCTGAAGCTTATAATATATGCTGTCCTCGGAGTTATGATGGCTCAGCTCACATATATGCAGGCTATCGCTTATACCAATTCAGGTACTGCAACCATTCTCACATATACCGGCCCGGTACTTGTGATGATCATAGGCTGTGCTTCTCAAAAGCGCCTGCCCACAGTCAAGGAATTTTTTGCTATCATTCTTGTCATAACGGGTACTTTTTTAATTGCTACCCACGGCGATCCTTCCAATATGATAATCAACAGCAAGGGACTAATCTGGGGACTGTTTTCGGCAATATCTCTTGCTCTCTATACTCTCCTTCCTGGGAAAATAACTCAAAGGTATGGGAGCGTAGCTATAACAGGATATGGAATGTTCATCGGAGGTATTGTACTTTTTATCTTATCAGGTGCATGGAATGCCCAGTTAAGCGGAGATTACAAGTTTATTTTGGCATTCATCGGTATCGTCATAATAGGTACTGTACTCACATTCAGCATGTACCTTAAGGGCCTTACCATGATAGGTCCTGTAAAAGCCAGCATGCTTGCCAGCGTAGAGCCTGTGTCATCGGCAGTCTTCATGATAGCATGGCTCGGCGTCCCTTTTCAATATATGGACTTGCTGGGATTCTTGTGCATCCTCACCACTATTTTCCTGCTTACAAAAGCCCCAAAAGCTTCAAAAGCCTCAGAAACCTCAGAAACCTCAGAAACCTCAGAAGCCTCAGAAGTCCTGATCGAAGACTAGCCCCAGGGTGCAGATAAAGCTGTGAAGAACAGTGCAATGTAAGCGCGCGAATGAATCAAGGTAGGCGAGGATGAAGCAAGGCAGGCTCGGAGGAAGCAAGGTGAGCGCGGATGACGGTGCGCTTTGAGGCGTTGTGGCCCCTTTTTCTAATTTTGATACTTTTAGCGGCAAAACCGTATACTTTGTATCACATTTTTTCAAAAAAGTATGACGCCAGCATACTTTTTTTGATTTTTTTTGATACTTTGTATCACGGTTTTTCAAAAAAAGTATGCTGGCAGCGAAAGCTTCCGCTCTAATTCAAATTCAAAGTCAAATTTCAATAGCTGCATGATAAAACGTGCTTAAAAAAATATAGAAAATCAGCTTTTGCTATTTACATATTTTTACATATATGTTATTATAAGTATATGAATTACATAGAATTAACAAAATTGGATATTCAGATTCAAGAAAATCTGCTAACAAAATATCAAAGTGAAATTTTGAAGCTACCTGATTATAATATGGTCTGCCAAACCAAAGCTCGAAAGGCCGTTTACTATCTGTCTCAGGCAGGTAAGAGACAATATATTTCCGAAAAAGATTCTTCTCTTATAGACGGCATTAAAGCTCGCCATTTTATGATGTCTGCCATTGATACATTGAAGAAAAATATTAAGGCTCAGAAAAAAATGCTGGCATCTTATAGACCTTATGATTATGTCGCCATAAACGACAGTCTTCCCAAAGTATATCGACTTGATGGCATCAGCGACAATGGATTCAGACAATGTGACGACAAGGCTGTAGATTATCTGCCCGACTGCCCGTCCCCATGCCGCGAAAGTTCTCCATTTCAATACGAGCAGCACAAGCCATCTCATAGAACCTCTCGTGGTATGTGTGTACGTTCAAAATCAGAAGCGCTGATTGCCGAAATTCTTTTTGCCGAAGGTATACCTTTTAGCTACGAGCTTCCACTTACCTTATATGAAAATGGTTCTCCCATAGAAATACATCCTGATTTTACCATATCCGCGCGTAATGGCGAAAAGATTTACTGGGAGCACATGGGTATGATATCTCAAGACGATTACAGGCAAAACGCAATAAATAAACTGCTTCTCTATCTTAGCAATGGCATAACTGTCCCCAAAAACCTCATAATAACCATGGATACACATGATGGCAGTATAGATGTGATGGCAGTAAAAGCGTTTGCGAACATGATTCTCATGACAAACAAAATATGATATTGAAATATAAGCACGTGTTTAAATATAAAAAGGGCTACTATAATTTTTATTTTATAGCAGCTCTTGTAATTCGTTAAAATTTACTGATTTCTCTCGCTTGTAATTCTTTAAATTTACTGATTTCCCCGCTTATTAATTCATTAAATCTTATTGACTTCTTCCACTTTTATATTCGTCAACGCTTTCCTTGAACTTCTTGTAAACGAAAAGGCTTTCTTCTTCACCTTTCTTTTTCGCCATTATATTGCCTACAGTTCGCATTATGCCTCTGCACATTATGAAAACTCCTATAAGAACTATAAGCCAATGCTGCTTGCTTATTATCGCCATTATGGTCCATAACGCTCCGAATACGATAAATCCTATAGCATTTTTTCCTCTTGCAAAATCAGGAAGCCCGAAAGGTCCTCTTCCTTTTCTCATGTAACAATATCCTCCTCGAAATCCATCATATCGTTTTATACATTTATGTTGTTCTCTGTACGATTTACGATTTACAATTTATTATACATGGCTTTTCGGCTCGCTGCAAGTGAACTTTTCTTTCACCCGCTTCATCCCCCGCTTCATCCGCTTATAGCAGTTTACTCAAGTTTTATTTCATCAGCTTGCTGTAATATGAATCCAGCTGATAAAGCACCACCGCAGGGTTATGGCCTGTAACTCTGTCTTTTGTAATAAGAGTAGTAACAGTTCCTTCGGCATATTTGTAAAACAAGCTGTCATGGCCCACACAAAGCCCTATGACTACTTTTAAATCTGTCTTTTCTTCATTTAAAATCTTTGCTTGAAGAATTGGATTGCATATGTAATCTCCTACTCCGCATGCCTGGTCTGATATGCCTATTTCTTTCTTTGGGATAGAGCCGGCTTTGCAAGCTACGCCGGTAACCTCAAACCCATTATGTCTCAACAATTTGGCAAATGCCCTGGCTTCTTTCAGAAGACCTACGCATGTGGCAATCCCTATCTTCTTATAACCCATCTTCTTGGCGAATTCAACGATTTCCTGAGCTCTAGGATATACGCCATATCCTTCAGCTTCAACATTGGCAGAGGCTATGGCAATTTTTTTGTTCTCATCATCTTCGTATTCTTTTAAAGCCTGAGCTTTCATCTCAGGGTCCATATGAGTAGTTCGGCAAAATTCCGGGAAATTTCCCTTTCCTTCATCACATAAGCCCACTGCACAGTCTACGCAGCTGCGTTTAATATCATCCATCTGTCTTTCCTCCCCGAAATATTTTTTCTTTTTTAATCTTCGATAGAAATTTGCTTTTCTTTCAGCCTTCTGTTGACATTTCCGCTGACGAGATTATATATAACGGCAGTTAACGGTATAAAGAATATCATGCCCAGAACTCCGAAGAAATTTCCTCCTACCAATACAGCTACCAAAGTCCATAAAGCAGAAAGTCCTACGGAATTGCCCACTACATGTGGATATATAAATTGATTTTCAATAAACTGCGCTACCTGGAATACTATTATAAATAATATTACTTTCGATGGTGAAAGCAGCAGAACTAAAAGCGCACCTATAGCACATGATAAAAATGCACCTATATATGGTATAAATGACAAGATAGCAGTCATCACACCTATAAGTCCTGCATACGGCATCTTAAATATACTAAGAGATATAAATATAAGGAAACCCAGGATTACTGCTTCTACACACTGGCCCGAAAAGAATTTAGTATAAGTATCATTCACCATCTTAGCGATAGAATATATCCTGTCAGCAATGCTTTTTTTGCAGTATCCGTAAAGTACTTTTTTACTTTGACGGGAAAGGTCATCTTTGCTTAGCAATACATATATCGCTATGATTAACCCAAAGCCCGCTGTTATAACGCCTGAAACCGTTGATGTAGTAATGCCAACTATAGAATCCATAACCGTGCCTACTCCGCCTATAGCGCCCTTTATCAGAGATTTAAAATCAAAATCAGCCAGCCAATTGGTAAAAGCATCCAAGTTCCATTCTTGATTGCGGAGATAGTCTATCCATTGAGGGATTTTAACTTCTGCCGCCGCATATACACTTGTTACTGAGCTGACCAGCTCAGGAATCAGCATAGTAGATATCAGTATAAATATGAGTATTATGCAAATGAATGTAGACAGCAAGCTGATACCATGCAGTCCCCTGACTTTGCCATCAGATCTCTTCTTTAGCCTTTTGCCGAAAATTTTAGTGTATAATTTTTCAAAGGCTTTCATCGGCACATTTATTACGAAGGCAAGAATTAAGCCTACAAACACCGGCAACAACAACGCAGTCAAAGTTTGCAAGCCATTCGCCACATCGCTGATGTTCATAAGCGCCGCGTATAAAATCACCCCGAAAGCAATAAATCCTAAAATTCTTTTATTCTCTTTTCCCATTAAGTTGTTCCCCTCAGTATCTTTACTTAGATTTATAATATAACATACAATGGCAGTAACCTTCAAAATCAGGATCTTTAATCTGTTCTCTGAACTCCTTGCACATACATTTATTTTCTTCTGTATGTTCCCTTCTGCAAGGACAATATCCCCCTGTGTGTTCAAGGCCCTCCTTTATTGCTTTAACAATTTCTTCGTCCTTGTTTAATGTTACTTTCATCATAACACCTCCAAATTCCCATTCATACAAGTGAGTATATCACATTTTCCTTGTGTTTTGTCATAAATTTGATGTTATAATATGAATGTTGAAAAAGAAAGGAGACATTTCCATGTTTAATATCATTACTGTCGAACACTTTAAAGATAACATACAGCAATATGGTAATCATAAAGAAATGCTGCGCAGCCTTAAATCCATAAGATACTGTAAGCTGGAAGCTTATAGCGATTCATTGGAAGGCATATTGAGGATACCAAAAAAAGAAAGCAGCAGGGAACCTCTGGTATGCTTCGGATTTCATATGTCGCAAAACTCCCTAACTTTAATAAGCGACAGCAAAGGACTAAAGTCTTACATGGAAAAATACAATAATTACATTGAACAGGTCGCCTCCTCCGAAAAGCTCCTTTTACTTTTGTTGGAAAAGTCCATAGAAGACGATGTGCTTTATCTTTCTCATATAGACATGGCTATGGATGAAATGGAGGAAAATCTCTTATCCGGTAATGACCAACATTTTTTGCACGAGCTGACTAAATTTCGCAGAAAACTATCAGAATTAAACGCCTTTTATGTTCAAATGGAGGACATTGCTCAATCTGTGCAATCTGAAATGTGCAGGAGTTTGATAACAGATAAAAACGCCTGGCAGAACCTTGCCTCCAGATTCAGCCGTCTGCAAAGTTATGTGGGGCTACTTCATGAATATGCTTTACAGCTTACAGAGCTCTATCAATCTGAACAATCAACCAAGCAAAATAGCGTAATGACTATTTTAACAGTAGTTACTACCATATTCCTTCCGCTCACACTTTTGACCGGATGGTATGGCATGAACTTTTCAAGCATGCCGGAAGTGCACTGGAAATACGGATATTTATGCGCCGTTTGCGCCGCGGCAGCCATAGTTATAGGAGAAATCATTTATTTCAAGAAGAAGAAACTTTTATAGAAATGCTATGCTTATTTCCTATATCATGATATTTAATATAGATATTTGCTATTTTATTCAATAACTGTATAATGAAACATAGTAAAAAATCATAAGTAGGAGAAATGCATAATAATGAATATAAAAGAATTTTTAGTCCACTTAAATAGTGGAAAAACCGTTACAGGTGGTTCTGAAGCACATCAGTGCATGCATGTGCTTTCTCAAGAGGCCTTGCGCCTTACCGCAAAGCTCAACAACAGCTACCATTCCCCGGATGAGCTGAGAGAAATTTTTTCTGAGCTCATCGGAAAAAAGGTGGATGAAAGTTTTAACCTCTTTCCTCCCTTTTATACTGACTGTGGAAAAAATATATCTATAGGAAAAAATGTCTTCTTCAACAGCGGGTGCCGCTTTCAAGACCACGGAGGTATCACAATCGGCGATAACGTACTTGTAGGACATAACGTAGTCATGGCTACACTGAACCACGATATGGCTCCTGAGCGCCGAGCAGACATGCATCCTGCTCCCATACATATAGAGGACAATGTGTGGATAGGTTCAAACGCCACAATACTTCCAGGAGTCACCGTGGGAGAAGGCGCCATCATCGCTGCCGGCGCCGTTGTTTCCAAGGATGTTCCTGCCAATACAATTGTAGCAGGAGTGCCTGCACGAGTTATCAAAAAAATATAAAGGCAGCTTCGCAGCTTCTATTCTGCTATAATCTTATCGCGTTGTTTATGGCGTCAAACAGTTCATCATAAGTCTCACATGTCGGTATATCAGGATTGTCAGCTTTGATGGCCTGTGTTGTTCTAAATAAAAATCCCGCTTTGCTTGCCCGTATCATTGCAAGATCGTTAAAGCTGTCTCCGCTGGCTATAGTCTCAAATCCCATGGCGTGAAGTGCTTTGACGGTACTGTACTTGGAGTTGTCTATCCTCATTCTAAAGTCTGTTATTTCCCCGTTTTCAGCTACTACCAGTTCATTGCAGAATATAGTAGGCCAACCTAATTTCTCCATCAGAGGTTTTGCAAACTGTGTAAATGTATCGCTTATAATAATGACCTGATTATTCTCTCCCAGCTTATCCAAAAAATCCTTTGCCCCCGGCAGAGGATCTATCCTGGCTATGGTTTCCTGAATTTCCTTGAGTCCAAGTCCGTGTTCTCTCAGTATATCCAGTCTCCAGTTCATGAGCTTGTCATAATCCGGTTCATCCCTTGTGGTTTTTTTCAGTTCAGGGATTCCGCTTTCTTCTGCAAAAGCAACCCAGATCTCAGGTACCAAAACGCCTTCCAAATCCAAACAAATCACATACATTATCTTTCCTCCTTTTATAATCACATCTGTAATCTTGTCAGTCTAATCTTCAATCTTAGGCACCGTATATATATCATACGGCGTAGATTGATATACGAAATAGTTAAGCCAGTTGGAATACAGCAAATTGGCGCTGGAACGCCACGTACAGCTTGGCTCCTTTGAATCGTCGTCGTCCGGAAAATAATTTTCAGGAACTTTAATAGGAAGTCCGGCATTCTTGTCACGCCAATATTCCTGCGCCAAAGTGTCAGTATCATACTCCGAGTGCCCTGTTATGAATATTCTGCGTCCTTCATCAGTAGAAATCGCATAAACGCCGGCCTCTTCACTTTCAGCCAATATCTTTAAACTATGCACTTTTAATATATTTTCACGCTTTACCGTAGTATGCCTGGAATGAGGCACCATAAACACATCATCAAAGCCTCTGAACAGAATTGAGCCCTTATGTGTAACTTTATGGTGAAAAACGCCGAAAAGTTTTTCTTGCAGCTGTTCTTTAGGGATTCCGTAATGATAATACAAAGCGGCTTGAGCTCCCCAGCATATATGAAATGTACTATATACATGAGATGTGCTCCATTCCATTATTTTGCAGAGTTCAGGCCAATACTCTACTTCCTCAAAAGGCAACGTCTCCACCGGCGCACCCGTTATGACCATTCCGTCAAAATAGTCATCTTTCACATCGTCAAAGCTTTTGTAAAAAGCTATCATATGCTCTTTGGCAGTATGTTTAGGTATCCTGCCAACAGCTAAAAGTTCTACTTCTATTTGAAGTGGAGTGTTTCCCAAAAGTCTTGCCAACTGAGTTTCTGTAGTTATCTTAGTGGGCATAAGATTCAATATCAGAATGCGAAGAGGGCGAATATCCTGAGTTGTTGCCCTGGTTTCGTCCATGACGAATATGTTTTCACTTTCCAGGGTCTTTCGCGCCGGAAGCTCGTTATCTATCTTAATTGGCATAAAATATCACCGTCCCTTTGATTAGATGAGAATGTTTATTAACACAAATATTTTACCACTATAAAATGGATATAACCAGTTAAATATATATGTAATTTATTATTGCCGTTTCAAAATAATCTTAATCTTTTCTGCCGCCTTCTCATAATTGGGCGTTTTGACGCCATGCTCTTTACCCATACGCACCACTTGAAATATCAATCCGTCAGCTTCTGAGGCTTTTCCCTGATAGATATCCCTCTGCATAGAGGTTGTGGCTTCCGGTGCAAGCCCTTGTAGTATTTTAAAATTGACTTCCGCTAAATCCTCTTCATAAACTATTCCCATAGCTTCAGCTAATTTCTCCACTTCGCCTACCAGCCCTTTGAACATCTCTCTTTCGGGCCCCTCGTGCTGAAAGTCTCCTGCCTTAGCATCAAAATACATGCCGGCAGCTCCCATAGGCGAAACATAAGAAAATTTCTGAAGAGCGTCTTTTTGAATGTTGTCAGATAATACGCCTTCGATACCGCTGTCCTGAAGATCCTCCGCTATCGTTGCAAGCAGCCGGTTTCCATTCGAATGGTCCCTGGTACCGAAAAGCACCTTGCATATCTTGCCGTGCTGAAGTATCACACCCGGCGTTTTGATGTTGGCTGAAACATATATACACCCATCTGTAACCAAAACATCCGGCAGACTTTTTTGCATGACAGCACCGGTACCGTATACATTCAATACAGGTATAACCACTGTATCTTTATGCGAGATTTTTTCAATAAACGGTATGATTTCATCCACTGAATAGCTCTTGACGCATACGAACACCACGTCTGCTTTGCCGTTATAGCTTTCCGTATCGCAAACGTTAACTTTTATATTTTCTTTTTCATTATTCCAGAGTTTCTCTATGGTAAGACCGTCTTTTCTCATAGCGGAAAGATGATTCCCTCTTGCTATGATAGTCACATTCTTACCGGCTTTTGTCATATATGCGCCTATTATTCCACCCGTGCCGCCGGCGCCTATGATAACGTATTTAAGCATATTAATATTACCGTCCTGTTTTTATATATAATATAAGATACCATAATTAAAAGCTTTCCTCAATGGCGGTTTGCAGCAATTTCAGTTGCTGCTTTGAGGAAAGCTGACAGTTATCATAAGCATATTTTCTTTGTATTCGGCGTATATGCGTCCTCCCATCCGCTCTGTCAAAAGTTTTGCTATGGAAAGCCCAAGTCCCGTGGAGTTTCTGCCTGTCTCCACCGTATAAAACCTGTCAAAAAGTTTAGCGACTGAGACGGAGTCCAAATCTGCTGCCGTGTTGGCAAAAGTAATGGTTCCGTCGTCTCCCATCCATACCTGAAAATCTCCGTCGCTGTACTTTATCGCATTGTTGATGATATTGCTGAATACCCTGCTGATCCCTTGCGGGTCGAGGAATCTTTCGACTTTTTTCTCCGTTATGGAGATTTCAGTATCAAGTCCCTTTTGCTTTATGACTCCATAAAACGAAAGCAAGCTTTCTTCTAAAGCCTGCCGTAAGTCTATGCTGGCGGGTGCTATTTCATCAGTAGAGGCTATTACGGAATATTTGAACAATTCTTCCGTGAGCTGTTTCAAGGCTTCTGTTCTGTCTTCTATCTGCTCCAGATATCTTGCCGCTGCCTCTGATTTTTCCTCTTCCTTCAGCAAATCCAAGTACCCGCATATGGCAGTAAGGGGCGTCCTTAGGTCATGGGAAATGTTGGTTACCGCATTTTTAAGTTCCGAGTCCCCTTGCTGAAATTTATGGCGCTCTTCTCTAAGCTTGCGAAGCTGATGATTGATTCCGTCGGCCAAATTTCTCATAGTTTTATCTCGGTACGGAACATCTATCAATGTATTGGTTTCGGTCATGAGCCTTTGGGCAAACTCCCTTTCTATTTCTTTCGCCGTCTTTTTAATTGAAAAGAGTCTAAACCCCAATAAAAGTATTATACATGTAAGCAAGCCGACCAAGGCCCACAACCCAATTGACATAGCTTCTCCTTCCGCGCTTTATATTTAAGCTTTGCATTTAAACTTTGCATCTAAACTTAATATTTAAGCGCTATCTTAAATTCTTTTTCCTAAACAAGAACATTCCCACCCCTGTGGTCAATACGGTAAGTCCTGTAGAATATCCTATGAGCACCCATGGATTTTCAGTTGTCATTGTACCTATCTGCTGCTGTTGGTCTCCGGGCAGCAAGTCATGCAGGAATTCATAAAAATCTCTTTCTGCGCCTTCCAGATATCGTGGATTTCTCTCAGCCGGCTGTTCTACCACTTGGCCTGTATCTGTGGTATATGAATACGCTTCCCACATTTCAGGTTCATTGAGTCTGCTTTCAATAAGCTGTCCGCCAAACATTGATATAAAGGCAAACAGTACACACGCCACGGCTATGGCCGCTTTGTTTTGATTGTTCATGGCTATGAGAGTATATATTGACGAAAAGACCACCGCCACCATAAAGCTGGCCAACGTCAGCAACAGGATCTGCTTTATCTCGAGGTGAAAGCCTCCCAGAAGCGGGTACCCCACCGCCAGATATGAAATAATAAAAGTTAGGCACATGACAAGGCTAGCGAGCATACATGTGATGAGATTGGCTAAATATATGCCGTTGCGTGTATGGCCTACTACTACTTTGTTTCTTATGGTCCCGTCGCTGTACTCGGTTCCAAGGAACAGTCCGCAGAACACAGAAGCCACAAGCCCTATGAACATTACAAAAGTAAAGAATTGCTGGTCTAAAACAGTTTCATATACCTCCTGTCTCGTTTGGTTTAGCTCTTCCACTTGCATGTATTGAGCTATAGGCAGAGAAACGCCTAAGAACAGCATGAATATTATACATCCCCAAAACGGTTTATTCTTTTTTACGCGCATAAAATTAGCCGAAAGCAGTTTACTCATTATCCGCACCTCCCACTAAACTCATAAAATAGCTTTCAAGACTTTCATCTTTTTCCTGGATGGAAATCACCTGGCAGTTTTTCTTCGCCAAAGCTAACACCAGCTCCGTTACGGTTATTTGAGCAAAAATGTCTGCTTTAGTTTCAGAAACTACGTTGTACTCCAGCTTCATTTCATCCAGCGTCAGTGAAAGGGCGTTCATGTCGCTGACCTCTATACGTATGCACTTGCGGCATGCTGCATCTAAATCTTCTGCGCTTATTTCTCTTACCATTCTGCCGCCATCTATAAAACCATAATGGGTAGCCAACCTGGATAATTCATCCAGGATATGGCTTGAAATTATGACTGTTATCTGTCCGTCTTGATTGAGCTTTAAAATCAGCTCTCTCATCTCTACTATACCTTGAGGGTCCAGGCCGTTAATAGGCTCGTCCAGAATAAGCAGGTCCGGGTCGCCGCAGAGAGCAATAGCAATGCCCAGCCTCTGCTTCATGCCCAGCGAAAAATTTTTGGCTTTTTTCTTCCCTGTGTTTTCAAGACCTACCAGCTTCAAAATGTCATCTATACCTTCGAAAGATGGCAGTCCCAAAACGCGGTACTGCTCTTTTATGTTTTCTACGGCAGTCAATTCTCCGTATATAGACGGAGTTTCTACAACTGCGCCGATTCTGCGCCGTGCCCTGGTTATGTCTTTTTCATCGTTCTGAGTCCCATAAAGGCAATATCTTCCCTGGGTAGGCTCCTGCAGCCCGGTTATCAATCTTATCAAAGTGGTCTTGCCTGCTCCGTTTTTCCCCACAAGACCGTAAATCGCTCCTTTCGGAACGTTCATGGAAAGTCCGTTCAGGGCTTTAAAGTGTCTGTAACTTTTGCTTAAGCCGTGAGCGGTAAAAATATATTCCATAAAAATACCTCCTTTTCTTTTGTACCTTTAGTCTAAACGGCAATGGTAAAGACTGCGGTAAAGAAAAGAGTAAAGAAACGGTAAAGATTATATCGGCAAGTAAAAGTCCTTCCGACATGTTAAAAGTCTTCCGACATTTTAAATCCAATACCCCATACAGCCTCTATATAGTCCTTATCTGCACCTTGAGCTTCCCTAAGCTTTTTTCGCAAGTTGCTTACGTGGATTTTAAGAGAACTCTCTGTACAGTCAGGGGTGTCTTCGCTTATTCTGTCCAGTATTACCGATTTGGCTATGACCTGTTTAGGATTTTTCATCAAAAGCTTAAGTATCGCATACTCAGTTTTAGTCAACTTAACCTGACTATCTCCTACATATACTTGATGCGCAACCATATCCAGCGTCAAATCGCCTAATCGCAATAAACTTTTTTCTCTGTCCGGATCCCCTTCTTCCGCATTCTGACCTGCTCTTCTCAAATGCACAGCGATTCTAGCCAACAGTTCCTCCGTATCAAAAGGTTTCGTAACGTAGTCGACAGCGCCGCCTAAAAGCATGTTGACTTTATCGTCTATTCCCACTTTGGCGCTCATCACTATTACAGGTGTTCCCTTTATTTTAGGAAGAACTTCTTCTCCCGTGAGGCCCGGCATCATCAAATCCAGCAGTACCAAATCAGGTTTATTATCCGCAAGCAAATAAAGGGCTTCTGTGCCTGAGTAAGCCCTGAGCACGTCATACCCTTCTCTTTGCAAAACTTCTGCAAGCATATCTCCTATATGCGTGTCATCATCTATTATAGCTATAGTTTTCATCATATTCCTTTCCACTTAAACTAAGGTTGAATGACTGTGGATATAAAACTCTTCCTGGCTGGGCTGATATTTCTTTTCCATCCTCTCCAAGCTGTCGTCATATTCTTGCGCGTCATTTTCATCTATATCAAATACCGGGCTCTGGCTGTAAAACCATTTTCTCCCGTCTAACGCATTTGGATTAAGCTCTTTGACCAGCATTGCCGATGGATAGCTGCCGTCCCCAAGGCAAACATTATATTTTTTGCAGCTTTTGAAACCGCTGGTGACATAATTGGCAGGTTTGCCAAATATTACTATCGTGTCATATCCCAGCTCTGCTGCTTTATGAAATGAATGAGCCATCAATTTCTTACCGATCCCTTTCCTCTGATGATCAACATCTACTGTCAGCGGACCGAAAGTGAGAATCTGCTTTTCATTGCCTTTTTCATCTACAAGCATGGCCTTGGTATACATTATGTTGCCTGTCACTTTTCCTCCCATTTCTGCCACAAAGTCAAGATCATGTATAAAGTCTTCATGGCTACGCATTATATGAACCAAGTAGTGCTCCACACAACCCGGTACATATAAATTATAAAAGGCTTTTCTGGTCATCTCCTCTACAATTTTATAGTCTTCTTTTCTTTCACTTCTTATTTTAAGTCCATTAACCATTTATACTCCTCGTCCAGGCTTTCCCTGTCACTTCTTTCACGTCTATAATCTATAAATAAATTCTTCTGATAATTTCCCCATCATTGTCCTCTTCCTGAAGACGCCTTATAGTATTGTGGAAATCGCCATCAAATATGTAATTAAAATTCATAATAGAATTGAGCAGTTCTTCCTTTTCTTCTTCAGTCATGAATCTCCTGAGCTGATACATCATCTCTGTCTGACGAGGCTTCCCGTACTGTTCATTTAGCTTGAGCATAATTTGCATAAGGTTTTCTCTGGCTTGTTGAGGTGTGTCTCCTAAATATTCCGAATAGTCACTTGCCTTAAGATGATTTGGATTATATGTCTTTTGTTTAGAAAGTCTGTACACGTCGTCTGCGCAAAGCCTTATGTTGATATACTCACGATGTAATCTGCCATCTCGGTCACGATATTCAGCTGAAAAATTAACGGCGTAAGGATTACTATGACCTCCTACGCATAAGCCCCCTCTGTTGTCATAGCAAAAATAAAACATTGCAGTCACGAAATCTCTGTACTCCGCGTCTTTATATCTTTTCCAATCTTTATTTTTTCTATTGACTTTATGCACTTGCCTCCAGTTTTCTTCGGTACATATATCAGTATCTTTCATGCCGAAAACGTTGAGAATATCTTGAAATCCCTTATCATAATCGCCGGAAAAATCCGCGTACAAAAGTCCCGCAAGATAAAGCGGTACGTCGCATTCTTCATAAAGCACCGGCAATATCTTGAAATTTTCGTCCTTGAATTTCTTTGCAAAAGCTGACTGAATCTCATGTTTTACCCACGGTTTGCCTACAGAATGGGATGAAAGCACCACGGCAAAATATCCGCTGCCTGTTATCCCTTCGTTTATCTTCTCCAAAAGGGACTCGCCCACCTTCATTTCAAATTTGTCAAACCATACTTCAAAGCCGAATCTCATCAGATCCTTAGCCAGCTTTTCTACGAATTTTTTGTCCTCCGATGCATGACATAAGAAAATTTTGCTCATATATTACCACCTGTATGCTCGATTAAATAAAGTAACTGCCACAATAATTTTAAATGTTCCAGTATCTATTATATTCTAAAACCGGGACGAGCGCGATAGGATTTTGAAAATGGAGGATGATTTTTTAGGCAATTCCCGGACCGGCAATGGATGGCGCGCGCGGACAGCCTGCTGATTCGGCAATTGATGGGACAGAGGGTCTGCTAATTCGGCAATTGAGGAGATCGAATGTCTGCTGACAAAAAATCAAATTTTTTCTAAAATTTACACAAAAGCAGGCTAATGCCAGTCGAAATTGGTCGAAATTGAGGCGCTTACTGACTTTTTCTTTAAAATTTTGAAAAAAAGTCTGCAAATTGGCATTTTTGGGTTATGCCCATATAATGGTGTAAAATTGAAAAATAAAAAGAGCACATAGCTCCAACCTCAGGTATAATATTAATCACTACAAAAACATCAACTGGAGGTGGAGTTATGGCTCAAATAAATATTACATTAAATCAAGAAGAAATACTAGAGATTTTATCAAAAAATCGTGATGAAGCTTTTAAAATTATCGTTCAAAAGATACTAAACCAAATTATGCTCGCAGAATCAAACGAAATTTTAAAAGCGGAACCATATGAGAGAACCAGCGTTAGAACTGACTTCAGAAACGGATTCAGAGAACGTGAACTTGTCACAAGAGTAGGAAACATCACTCTGCACGTGCCAAGACACAGGAACGTCCCCTTCAAGACCATGATCTTTGATAATTATACCCGTTCAGAAGGAGCATTGATATCTACGATGATGGAAATGGTAATCCAGGGCGTATCAACCAGAAAGGTTTCCGAAGTAACAAAGATCCTTTGCGGACAGAAGTTTTCAAAGTCTACCGTATCCGAACTCTGCAAGGCCTTGGATGATGTGATATGTGCATTCAGAGACAGGCCGATAGAAAAGTATTATCCATTTCTGATAACAGACGCTACATACTTCAAGGTACGAAGTGAACACCGGATAACATCCAGAGCATTTATGGTATCCATGGGAATAACAGAAGAGGGAATGAAAGAAATTGTAGGATTTGGAGTATATGATAATGAAAGCAAAGCTACATGGTTATCTTTTTACGAAAGTCTGAAGAAACGGGGACTGCAATCTCCAAAGATGATAATATCAGACGCACACCAGGGGGAGAAGGCCGCCATAGGGATCGTGTATCCGGGCAGTCCGTGGCAGAGATGCCAGGTACATTTCAGGAGGAACATAGCAGAGCGTGTACCGAAGAAATATATGGCGGGGATAGGGAATGATCTTACAGAGATGTTCAACGCAAAGACAATAGAAGAAGCGAGAAAGATACGGGATCGAATCATATCTGATTATGAGGATGTGGCACCTAAATCAATGGAGATATTGGATGAAGGGTTTGATGACGCAATGACTGTGATGGAGCTTCCCAATCCAATGCGACGAGTACTGAAGAGCACGAATGCTTTGGAGCGGCTTAATGGTATGCTAAAGGCCAGAAGCAGAACGATCAAAATATTTCCCAATGAAGGATCGGTAAACAGGCTGATGGGAGCGGTACTGATGGAGATACATGATAAAATGTTGTTTAATATACAAGGCATATTTACCAAATGCTCATACAGGAAGATAGATAAAAGAATAGAACGAAAGCTGCAGGAGATAGCAAGAACGCAATATCTACAAGCAGCTTAAAGATAGAGATTAATATTTATCTGAAAATGATTTTACACACAAATTTGGACTTGACTCATTTTTGCAGACTTTTTGTCTAATTTTTATGATTTTTTACATTTTTGGCGGTTCCTACGCTTCAAAAATTCCATTTTATGTAAATTCGCTGACAAAATTGCTTATTTTTTGTAAATTTGTCAGCATCGGCAATCATCAATGCCTGCCTATTTTCGACCCAGCAACTCTCGACCCGGCAGTCTTATGCGCCTTCCACATAGGCGTATAAAAGCTATTTTTCAGACAGCTTCTGCTCAAACCTGTCTTTCCTGGTATCTACAGGGACTTCAGTAGGATAAGCTCCTGTAAAACAAGCGCTGCATATATCGCTGCTGCCTGTCAGTTCAGCCAGATTTTCTGCCGGCAGATATCCCAGAGAATCCGCTCCTATCATATCAGATATCTCTTTCACCGAGTGTTTGCACGCTATCAAGTGTTCCTCAGAATCTATATCTGTTCCATAGTAACACGGGTGTAAGAAAGGCGGCGCAGATATACGCATATGTATTTCTCTCGCTCCCGCTTCTCTAAGGAGCTTTACTATTCTGCTGCTGGTAGTTCCGCGAACTATGGAATCATCGATGAGCACCACTCTTTTCCCTCTGACGGCACCTTCAATTGCAGAAAGTTTTATTTTCACCTTGTCAAGTCTGTCGCCCGGCTCTATAAAGGTACGTCCTATGTATTTATTCTTTATTAGCCCTATGCCATAAGGGATACCTGACCAGCGGCTGAATCCAAGAGCTGCGTCGAGACCTGAATCAGGCACTCCTATTACCACATCGGCCTCTGCAGGATGTACACGGGCTAGAATTTCTCCCGCTTTCACCCTGGCTTGGTGAACAGATACTCCGTCTATGGATGAGTCAGGACGGGCGAAATAAATATATTCAAAGATGCAAAGCTTTTTATCTTTCTTATTACAATGCTCTCGCCTTGAAGCCAATCCATTCTTAGTGAATACTATGATTTCTCCCGGCTCCACATCGCGTATAAATTCAGCCCCTACAGCTTTTACTGCGCAGCTTTCGGAAGCCACTACATAGGTGCCGTCAGGAGTTTTGCCATAGCAAAGCGGGCGAAAGCCATAAGGGTCTCTGGCGCATATCAGTTTTTGAGGCGACATGAGGATGAGAGAATAAGCTCCGTCAAGAACGTTCATAGCTCTGCTCAATGCTTCCTCAATGGAAGGCGCTTTGAGCCGCTCTCTGGTCACTATATATGCAATGGTTTCAGTATCGCTGGTGGTATGAAAAATAGCTCCGGACAGCTCCAGCTCATCTCTGAGCTGTGCCGCGTTGGACAGATTACCGTTGTGCGCAAGAGCCATCCTGCCTTTCTGATGATTCACCTCAATAGGCTGACAGTTGCTGCGATTGGTTCCTCCTGTAGTGCCGTAGCGAGTATGTCCGACTGCCATAGTGCCATAGGGCATTTTTGACAAAATATCGCTTGAGAACACCTCGCTCACCAAGCCGATATCCTTATGAGATGCAAATATGCCGTCGTCGTTGACTACTATACCGCAGCTTTCCTGGCCTCTATGCTGCAAAGCATACAATCCGTAATACGAAATTTCGGCTACGTTGGCTGCTTCCGGCGCTATGACTCCGAACACGCCGCACTCTTCATGGATGCTCATTGCTGCTCTCCTTCCAAAATTTCCTCATGGTCTGCCCGAAAGAACGCTGTGCCTATGAAGGCCTTAAACAGCGGATGAGGCTTGTTGGGTCTGCTCTTAAATTCAGGGTGATACTGGACTCCCACATAAAAGCTTTTATCTGTCAATTCTATAGTTTCCACCAGTCTGCCGTCAGGAGATGTGCCGCCCAGGGTAAGGCCGCATTCTTGCAGCTGCCGGCGATAATCGTTATTAAACTCATAGCGATGCCTATGCCTTTCGCTTATCATATCAGCATCATAACAGCGATGCAGCATGGTTCCCTCCTGCACTCTGCAAGGATAAGCCCCTAGACGCAAAGTTCCGCCTTTATCGATATCTTGGCTCTGTCCCGGCATAAAATCTATTACTTTATTTTTGCATTGCTCATCAAACTCGCCGGAATTGGCATCCTTAATTCCTGCCACATTCCTGGCAAACTCGATAACGGCCACCTGCATTCCAAGGCAGATCCCAAGATAAGGCACATTGTTTTCTCTGGCATATTTGGCAGCCAGAATCATGCCTTCTACTCCTCTGTTTCCAAAGCCTCCAGGAACTATGATACCGTCCAGCCCTGACATGAGGGTATCTACATTTTGCTCTGTTATCTCTTCGGAATCTATCCAATGTATATTAATATGCGTATTATAATTATATCCCGCATGGCGCATGGCCTCCGCCACCGAAAGGTATGCATCATGAAGTCCTACATACTTGCCCACAAGGCCTATATTCACCTTATAAGGTCTTGCCTTTATCTTTTTAACCATCTCCGTCCACTCTTCCAAGTCAGGACTTTTGGCGTCGATCTCAAGCTCTCTGCAAACTACCGAAGAAAAATTAGATTTTTCCAGCATCAGAGGTGCCTCATAAAGGTTAGGTAAAGTGATATTCTCTATTACGCAATCCGGTTTTACGTTGCAAAACATAGAAATTTTCTTAAATATGGAATCTTCAAGTGGCTCATCACACCGTAAAACGATTATGTCAGGGTTTATGCCCATACCCTGAAGTTCTTTAACTGAATGTTGAGTTGGCTTGGACTTGTGCTCACAGGAACCTTTTAGGAACGGCACCAGCGTTACATGTATAAACAGGCTGTTTTGCCTCCCCACTTCCAGGGATACCTGGCGAGCCGCTTCGATAAACGGTTGGGATTCGATATCTCCTATGGTACCGCCTATTTCAGTAATTACCACATCTGCTTCCGTTTGCTTGCCTACTCTATAAACAAACTCCTTTATCTCATTGGTTATATGCGGTATAACTTGAACCGTAGAGCCAAGATACTCGCCTCGCCTCTCTTTGTTTAAGACATTCCAGTATACTTTACCTGTGGTTAAATTTGAATACTTGTTTAGATTCTCATCTATAAACCTTTCGTAGTGCCCGAGGTCCAAGTCTGTTTCCGCTCCGTCCTCCGTCACAAAAACCTCACCATGCTGATAAGGGCTCATGGTGCCCGGGTCTACGTTTATATATGGGTCCAGTTTCTGAGCAGCTACTTTTAATCCGCGTGCTTTCAAAAGTCTTCCCAGGGAAGCTGCTGTAATGCCTTTCCCAAGGCCTGAAACTACGCCTCCTGTCACAAAAATATATTTAGCCATTCAAGCCCTCCTCTTTATCAAATATCCTCTTCAAGCAAAACTCTTTTGAAATTTTCTCTACTCCCACTCCACTGTGCTAGGTGGTTTGGCAGTAATATCAAAAACAATTCTGGATATTCCCGCTACTTCATTGGTTATACGGCTGCTGGCCCTCTCTAAAAGTTCATATGGAAGTTTTGTCCATTCTGCTGTCATAAAGTCATCTGTAGTTACTGCTCTAAGGGCCATTATATAACCATACGTTCTGGCATCGCCCATAACGCCTACGCTGCGCATATCTGTCAGCACGGCAAAATATTGGTCAGGCTTGATTATACCTTCAGCTTTGTCTATTTCCTCTCTGAAAATAGCATCGGCTTCACGGAGAAGTGCAAGCTTATCCTCAGTGATTTCTCCTATGACGCGAACTGCAAGTCCCGGTCCAGGGAAAGGCTGTCTGAAGACCAGTTCTTTGGGCAATCCCAATTCCAAACCTGCTTTTCTAACCTCATCTTTAAAAAGATCCCTTAGCGGCTCTACAATTTCTTCAAAAGAAATTATATCAGGCAAGCCTCCAACATTGTGATGGCTCTTTATAACTGCTGAGTCTCCACTGCCGCTTTCTATTACGTCAGGATAAATAGTCCCTTGAACTAAAACGTTGACTTTGCCTATTTTTTCAGCTTCTTCCTCAAACACGCGAATAAATTCTTCTCCTATAATCTTTCGCTTTTTTTCCGGCTCAGTCACTCCTTTGAGTTTGTCCAAAAACCTCTCGCGAGCATCGACTCTTATGAGATTCATTCCAAACTGTCTGCGAAAAGTCTGTTCCACCAGGTCGCCTTCTCCTTTTCTGAGAAGTCCATGATCCACAAATACGCAAGTTAAATTCTGCCCTATAGCCTTATGAAGCAGCAGCGCTGCCACTGAAGAATCTACGCCGCCTGAGAGGGCCATCAAAGCCTTTTTTCCTGCCAACTCTCTGCTGTATTTTTCTATGGAGCTTGCTACAAAGCTGTCCATCTTCCAATCGGGCTCAGCTTTGCAAATATCAAACAAGAAATTGCGGAATATTTCCGTGCCATATTCTGTGTGAGTCACCTCAGGGTGAAATTGAACTGCATATACTTTTTTCTCTTCATTGCTCATTGCCGCGCATGGGCATTTGTCCGTTTGAGCTAGGATTTCAAAACCTAAAGGCGCTTTGCTGATGTAGTCAGTATGACTCATCCAACATACGCTTTCTTCCGGTACATTTCTAAAAAGCAAATCATTGCAGCTTTCTTTAACAGACACTGTAGTCTTACCGTATTCGCTGGAATTCTCAGCGCTGTCTACCCTTCCTCCGGCCATATAGGCAATCAGCTGGGCTCCATAACAAATGCCCAAAACCGGTATGCCTGTTTCCAGCACAGCAGGATCGTAATGAGGCGAGCTTTCATCATAAACGCTGTTAGGGCCGCCTGTAAAAATTATTCCTTTATATCCGGCTGCTTTGATTTCTTCTACAGTTATTTTATTATATGGTTTAATTTCAGCGTAAACGTTCTGTTCCCTGACTCTGCGGGCTATCAACTGATTATACTGTCCGCCGAAATCTAAAACGAGAATTTTATCTTCCACTTCTGTCCTCCTCTTCTTAATCCTGACACAATGTTTATTATTCATCCGTCTTATATTTTTATTTCAGCGGATTGTATTGAAATATCTTTAATCAAAGGTCTAACCTTCTCCAAAAAAGCCTCCACTTGCTCTGAACATCTTCCTATATATAAAGAAGGTGACAGGAGTTCTTTCATTTCCTCTTCTGTTAAACCAAATTCTTTTTCCTTTGCAAGGCGTAAAAGCAAATCACATTCATAGCCTTCTTTCATCCTTGCTGTCGCCTCCATGGAACATTTTCTGATAATTTCGTGGAGCTGCTGGCGGTCTCCGCCTCGTTTAACGGCTTCCATCATCAAATTCTCTGTAGCTATAAACGGCAGATACTCCATTACCGTCTTTTCTATGACTTTTTCATTGACATGCAGTCCGTCAGTAACGTTTTGGGCTAACCTGAGCACAGCGTCGGCGCACAGGAACCCCTCAGGCATGGAAATACGCCGGTTTGCCGAATCGTCTAACGTCCTTTCCATCCACTGGGAAGAAGCTGTCATCGGGGCATTGGCTGCGTCGGCCATCAGGTAGCGAGACAGTGAGCATATTCTCTCGCTTCTCATAGGATTCCTTTTATAAGCCATGGCTGATGAGCCTATCTGGTTCTTTTCAAAAGGCTCTTCTATCTGTCTGTCATGCTGCAAAAGACGTATATCTGTCGCCATTCTATAGCAGCTTTGGGCTATGGATGAAAGGCAGTTCAATATCCTGCTGTCCACCTTTCTCGGGTAAGTCTGGCCGCAAACATCAAAGCATTTATCAAAGTCAAACTCCGACGCTATCATCTGGTTCATCCTGTCTATCTTGTCGCTGTCGCCTTCAAACAAATCCATAAAGCTGGCTTCAGTACCGGTAGTACCTCTACACCCTAGGAATTTGATGTTTTCTATGGCAAAGTCGATTTCATGCAGATCTGAAAGGAAGTCCTGCATCCAAAGAGTCGCCCGTTTCCCCACAGTAACCAGCTGAGCCGGTTGATAATGGGTATATCCCAAAGTAGGCAAACCTTTGTACTTATCGGCAAAATTGGCCAAATTGGAAATTACGCCCAAAAGTTGACCGCGAAGATATACGAGGGCTTTTCTGTAAATTATCAAATCAGCGTTATCCGTCACGTAACAACTTGTCGCTCCAAGGTGAATTATACCTGCTGCCTCAGGCGCCACCTTACCGTAGGCATAGACGTGAGCCATAACATCGTGACGCACCTCTTTTTCCCTCTGGCTTACGCACTGATAGTCTATATCCGTTATGTGTTCCTCAAGAGCTTTTACCTGTTCTTTAGATACAGGCAAGCCTAAATTCATCTCAGCCCTCGCCAGAGCTACCCAAAGCTTACGCCAAGTCTGGTAACGGGTGTCCGATGAAAAAAGTTCAAGCATGTATTCAGACGCATATCTTGATGATAGCGGCGATTCATATCTGTTAGTCATGTTCGCGCTCCTTGTTTTTTTATTCCTTTTACTTTATTACTGTCATTATTTTCTTATGATTATGCTGTCTCTCTCTGGTCCTACAGAAACATAGGTTATCCGGCATCCTATAGCTTTTTCTATAAACAGCACATAATCCTGTGCTTCCTTAGGGAGTTGGTTCCAGCTGCGAGCTTTAGAAATATCCTGTTTCCAACCTTTCATGTACTTGATTACAGGTTTAGCCGCTGCCAAGGCGGTAGGGAATGGAAATCTGTCTGTCTTTTCTCCATCAACGATGTATTCAGTGCATACTGGTATCTCGTCCAAATAACTGAGGACATCAAGCTTGGTAAGGGCTATCTCCGTAGCTCCCTGAACTTCTGTTCCGTAACGGGTAGCAACTATATCGATAGGTCCGACTCTTCGAGGCCTACCTGTCTTGGCTCCGTACTCCTGCCCCTCTTTCCTCAAGACTTCGGCTTCATCGCCAAACATTTCACATACAAAAGGCCCTTCTCCTACACAGGTGGAATATGCTTTTACTACTCCTACCACGTCTTGGATCTTTGCCGACGGAAGACCTGAGCCTACAGGCGCATAGGCAGCCAAAGTATTAGAAGATGTTGTATAAGGATGAATGCCGTAATCCAAGTCTCTCAAAGCTCCCAGCTGTGCTTCGAAAAGAATATTCTTGCCGCTTCTTTGAGCTTCTTTTAGAAACTCTCCTGTATTGCACACATACGGCTTGATTTTTTCACAATAATTGTCAATCCAATCCTCCAGCATTTCTGCCGTGTAAGGTTTGGCTCCATATACTTTAGTTAAAGTAAGGTTCTTCCATTCCATTATGTCTGCAAGATGCGTTTTTAACTCTTCAGAGTGAAATAATTCTCCCGCCAGAATAGTCTTCTTCTGATATTTATCTGAATAAAATGGTGCGATTCCCTGCTTTGTAGAACCATATTTTTTGTCTGCAAGACGCGCTTCTTCCAGCGCGTCCAGGTCGCGATGCCATGGCAGAAGAAGAGACGCTCTGTCGCTTATTTTAAGATTATCAGGAGTCAAGGCAACGCCTTTTGACATAACGTCCTGCATTTCATCCCACAAATTCTGTGGGTCCAAAGCCACTCCATTGCCCAAGATGTTTACAACTCCTTTTCTGAATATTCCGGAAGGCAACAAGTGGAGCGCATGCTTTCCATACTGATTGATTACCGTATGTCCGGCGTTGCCACCGCCCTGGAAACGCACTACCACATCATAGTCCTCTGTTAAAAGGTCGACCATCCTACCCTTGCCTTCATCTCCCCAGTTGATACCTACGATTGCACAATTTGCCATTTTATTGTCCTCCGTTATATATGTTTCACAAGCCTATCCATAACTTCTTTATAGGCGTCCTCCACTCCGCCTAAATCCCGGCGGAACCTATCTTTATCCAGCTTTTCTCCCGTATTGCTGTCCCACAAACGACAGGTATCAGGACTGATTTCGTCGGCCAGTACGATGGTGCCATCGCCGGTTTTTCCGAATTCCAGCTTAAAGTCTATCAAATTAATGCCGCATTCTGCCCAAAACTCCTTTAACTTTTCATTGACAGCAAAAGCGTACTTCTTGATGGTATCTATTTCTTCTTTTGTAGCCAGCCTGAGCGCTATGGCATGATATTCATTTATCAGAGGGTCCCCAAGTTCATCGTTCTTATATGAAAATTCTATGGTCGGGCTGTCAAATTTGAGACCTTCTTTGACACCGTATCTTTTAGAAAAGGAGCCAGCTGCTACGTTTCTTATAATTACTTCAAGAGGTATGATGGAAACCTTTTTCACCAGTGTTTGCCTATCTGAAAGTTCCCTTACAAAGTGAGTAGGTGTACCTGATTTTTCAAGCATCTGCATCAGCATATTGCTCATCTTGTTGTTGATAACGCCTTTTCCCGTAATCGTTCCCTTCTTCAGTCCGTTAAAGGCTGTCGCGTCATCTTTATATTCAACAATCAAAAGATTGCTGTCATCTGTTTTATAAACCTTTTTTGCTTTTCCTTCATAAAGCTGTTCTAACTTGGTCATTTCCATAGTACCTCCTTCTGTTACTTTAAAATGGAAAAAAGGCAACGATGCCTTAATAAATGCACTTAAGACTTCTTTGCCTTTTTACTCGCTTATTTTACTCTTTTCTTTGTTGCTTGTCAACTACAAAACTTTGCGTTTTTTATGTTTTTTCATATATTTAACTCTTCTAGCCAAACCTCTACTTTGTTTCTTGAATCTGCCGCTTCTGCTCCGTGAATTGAAAGGCCTTTCTCTATTTCAGCACCTTTGCAAATGTTTTTAATGTCTCTTTCGCTGACCCCAAGGCCGCTGCCTTCATTGGTGCAGAAAGGTGCGATGCGTTTTCCTCTCCAATCGTAATGTTCCAAGAAAGTAAACATAGCCATAGGCATGGTCCCACACCAGTTAGGATAGTAAACTGTAGCCCGCCTCTGTTTTCTCTTGAAAATACGGGGCTTAACGCCATACAAAAATGTGTTTTGTGTTCCGCCTCTTGCTTATATTCTAAAAGAAACGAGGGGTTTTCATAATTATTATACAGCGATTTCGCTTGTATAACAATCGCTTGTTTGCCATGTTTCTTTTTCAAAGTGCCTGAATCGAGTAGGAGGCGGTGACTAACCGCCGTCCTCTCACACCACCGTACGTACGGTTCTCGTATACGGCGGTTTCAATAGTTGACGTGCATTTGCTGGTATGCATCAGCTAAATCATAAAAGCCTTTGCGTACCAGTATTTCTTTTGATAAAGCTCTGTTTACTGTGCTGGTTGCCGATGTAAACCAATGCCCTCTGCGGCTGTTAGCCGCCATATGTGCATAGTACTTCGGTATCCCAAGCTTCATCAGATACTTCATCTTCGACCTCGGCCTTTTCCACATCTTCCATATACTCATACGTATTCTGTGGTATAGCCATCCATTCAGCTCTTCAACTGCATGCTTCATCGCTGCGATTCCATAGTAGTTGAGCCATCCTCGCATATACTCTCTGATTTTGCACAGTGCCGGTATTACGCTCTGAACATGTCTGCGGGAAGACAGGCTTTTCAGTTTGGCTTTCATCTTCTTCCACGACTTCGGATGAACTCGAATGAATGCTCCATTTCCGTTCCTTCCCAATGCGAAGCCGAGGAACTTAAAATTTCGAATCGCATACACACTGGTCACTTTGCTCTTCTTTCTGTTGACAGTCAGCTTCAGCTTGTTTTCCAAGTATGAAGTGCTTGTTTCCAATAGCCGTTTAGCCGCTCTCTCGCTCTTTGCAAGTAGTACGATATCGTCAGCGTACCGCACACAGGGTACACCTCTCCTTTCGAATTCCTTGTCGAATTCGTCCAGATAGATGTTAGCAAGTAATGGGGACAGGTTCCCTCCTTGCGGAGAACCTTCTTCCGTGTCCATGACCACTCCATTTTCCATCACTCCACTTTTCAGATATCTCTTGATGATTTGGATGACCCTCTCATCTTTGACTTCCTTACGCAGCCTGTTCAGTAATATCTCATGGTTCAGTGTGTCAAAGTACCTGCTCAAGTCGAGACTCACCGCATAGCAATATCCCACCTCAGCGTATTCCCTTACTCGCTGTATTGCATCCTTTGCGCTCCTTCCCGGTCTGTAGCCGTAGCTTCCATCCGAGAACATTGGCTCGTAGATTGGCATCAGCTTCTGTGCTATTGCCTGCTGGATAATTCGGTCGATGACGGTAGGAATACCAAGCTTTCGTATTCCTCCGTCCGGCTTTGGGATCTCGACTCGCCTTACAGGCGAGGGCGTATATTTCCCTCTTTTGATTCTTCCTATCAGTTCGTCTTTATGTTCCCTAAGCCATGGCAGTGCCGCTTCAATGGTCATTCCATCTATCCCCGGCGCTCCCTTGTTTGCCTTCACTCTTTTGTAAGCTCTGTTCATGTTATCTCTTTCCAGTATCTTACCTAAGATGTCCGGCTCTGCACTGTCTCTTTCCTTCCATATCCGGTTGAATGAACGGTGCGCTCTCACATACCCTTTACGTTCCGCGCTATCTCTCTGTGAGCAGCTTTCTTTCTCGTTTTCTGCACTCATTTGCTCATTCCTCCTTTCCAGGTTGTACTTAAGACTCCTATTGATTCGGTCCTTCGCTTCTCAGTTACTATGACCTCTGCTGACTTCTGTGTGCTCAGCGCTACATTACGGTAGCGGTTACCCTTTTCAGGGCATCTCACACAGACCTCCCTGGGTACCACACGCTTCTTTCTCTCCATCTATCTGCCGCATTTACCATGCATGATTCCGTGTAGCTATCGGGCTTTATCTTGTCTAGCAGACTTACCCTCATGCATAGCCTCTTATGCGATTTCTGTTCGTCAGACCGGAGATTTGCCCGTGGGTTAGTAGGTTCCCCACATCCGGCTTCCTTCAGATTCCACCTCACGGTGGACACCCTTGCCTTCGGCTATATCCTTCCCACTACCGGGCGGATTCAGGACTTTCACCTGTTAGAAACGTGCGCCGCCAGGCGCACTAGAACAGAGCCGGCGACCTGTTAATCGCCGGCTCTATGTATGAATTCTTGAATTATAAGTTTCTGAGGATATTCAGGCTTTTCTTATTTAACGCCTTTTGCAGTCTCTGATTCTCTGCTTGAAGTTTTGCGTTTTCATGTTTCAGTTCCGCAATCTGTTGCCTGAGAAGTTCGATCCGTCTGTCCATCGCTTGATCAAGTATGCTTCTCCGAGGGTCAATCGTTCCTGATTGCTGCTCCATCGCACGGTCGATATCCGCACGTACAATTGCGTTCTTGTAGAAAAATCCCCTTGACAATCCTGTCATCTTCATAAGCTGCGGCACAGAAATCCGTTCGCCGTCCTCTAATAACTTTCGGATTGCCCGCTTTGCAGCGGCTATTTTCTCATCGCTGCGCTCTTTATTGATTTCAATCATCCTGTCGTATTTGCTCATATTCATCACCCCATCCCTCTAAGTGCGCCAGCAGGATTCTTGTCTGTGCTTCTCTTGCCCGGCGAGTTTCATCTGCCAACAGTTGATTGCTCATTTTGCGGTAATGCTTGACCGCTCCGAGACTTTTGTGTCCAAGCAGCTTGGCAATCGTCCAGTCATCCAGATGCAGTTCTGTCAGCTTTACTCCATAGGAGCGCCGGAACATATGTGATCCGAAGCGGAATGGTTTTCCCTCGTCGTCTGTCAAGCCTTCTCTTTGGATCAGTCCGAGGACTTTATGTTTAATTGTCGTATATTGAAGCGGTCGTCTGTTGTCCTTTTCATCCACGAATATGTATTCCGACTCACCATGCCGCTGTTCGGAGTATTCAATGGATTTGCGGATCAGGGCGGCAAGTTCCGCGCTGATTGGTTTTTCATAAGTGCTGGTCTTTACCTGCTGAATCCTTATGATATCCAATCCGTTGCGATTGGAGAGGCAGTCCCGCCGCAGTGTCAGCGTATCGGATATCCGTGTTCCGAGCATCTGATGGATGACCAAGCATCTTGTGAGCTGCACATCTAACTTTGTGATATGTGCATTTAGGCGCTTTAGCTCGTTTTCCGAGTAAGTTTTGAATTCAGGCTGGATTTCAGAGGGAATGTCCGTGCTGATAAACAGCCGCTCCAAATTTGGATAACCGCATATTTTCCCGATGGTTTCCAGCACATTCCGCAGTTTCAATATGTTATCGCTGTTGCTTCTGCCGGAACCGCCGTCCGTCGCCTTATAGGTCAGATAATCTTCCAATAATGCTCTGTCTATCTTGGCACAGGAGTCGATATCGATTTCCTTTGCTCTCAGATAGGCTGAAAACTGCCGCATCGATGTCATTTCCCGCTGCACAGTTCCCAATTTTTCAAATTTCAGATGCTGGTAGATTGCCAGTTTGAATTCTTCCCGGATACCTTCCTGCGTTATTCCTGTGAAGTTTAAGGTTTCCGTGTTATAAATCGGGTTGTCGTTTATTACCAGCCCCAACCGGTCTAACCTCCAGACGTCCTTTTCTTTTTCTTGCCGCAGATCCTGCGGTTGTAAAAATCGGAGGAGATTCATTACATATCGGATGAGACGAGCTTGAACTTTGACTGTTGTTCCGTAAACCGTCTTTTTCTCATAGAAGAACGGCATACCGTTTCCTAACATCCACACAAACAGCAGCTTTGTCCATTCCTTCTCATTCCAATCGGTAAAGCTGCGAGGCTTTTTCCTTGACCGCTGAATTGCCTGACAAAGTTGGTTATAGTAGGTCTTGTCATGCTTGACGGTCTTTAAGGATACTTTTTCCCCTCTGTGCAGTAGATAACGCCGAAATTCTTCTCTCATGGTGTTTGTAGGGAGCAGGGATAGGTCATAGCAATCGGTTTCTGCATCAAGGCTTTTTCCATTCTGAACGGCGGTCAAACCGCATTCCAATTCCCGGTAGAATACCTTATCTGCCATGTTTGTCTCCTTTTTTCAGACAGGAAGCCAAGCTGTTGCCCGGTTTCCCGAAAAATTCTGTGTTTGCCGCGGCGATCTTTTTCGGCATATAGTCGATGTATTGCTCAGTCATTTCCTCGTAGTCGTGTCCGAGGTAATCTCGTATGCTTTGCAAGGACACGCCGCTGTCATAGAAAAATGTTGCTACCGTATGGCGGTAATCGTGAGACTGGAATAAGTATTCACCTCCCTCCACGGCATTATCGCTGCAGAACTTCTTCATTTGATGGCGGAAGGTCTGCGTCCGGTAAGCGCCGCCGTATTGATTTGTAAAGAGGTAGTCTTCCGGGCCGACGCCATTCCGTTTGATATACACCTGCATGATTTCGTATAGTCCGTCAGATATCGGTATCCGCTTGTAGGTTTTCATCTTGATTTGATAAACCTGTATCCACGCATCCTGTCCTTGACGGTAATAGGCGTTTCCTTTCAGGGTACAGACTTCACTGATCCGAAGCCCGATACACCACAGATGCAGGGACATACAGCGAAGATGTTCCGGCAGCAGGGGGAGCTTTTCGAGCATTTCCATGCACACTTCCGGCGATACGCTTCGGTCATGATGCTTGGGGATAACCTTCTTCTGATAATATTCCAAGTGAAAGGGAACCTTTTGGGCGTATCCCCGTACTGTCAGGAAGCTGAAGAATTGATAAATCTCCACCAAATACGCATTGTAGGTCTTTGCGATAATCTTCTGATTCTGCAGCTCTTTGATGTAGCGTTCCATCTGTTCTTCAGTGCAATCACATATGGATTGCTCCTGCTCATTAAACCATATCAGCATATTTCGCAGTCCGTAATATCCTATTGTAATCGTGCTGACGGCTCTGCTCGTGATGCCGAATTGGTATTTCATATATTCCTTTGCATATTGTCTGTCGACCGGATGTGAAATCTCTGCAAAGGATATGCTGGCGAGCGAACTGCTTGGATTTATCCGGTTCTTCGGAAGCTGCAGTCTTTCTATATACCACACATTGGCGTTCCAATGGATTTCATCGCTTTGCAGGAAGAGTGTTTTTCGGCAATAGTTCAGGATCGGCAAGAGAAGGTCTTTTCGGGTACTGCTCGATGTATGCTCTGCAAGGTACTGTTCAAATCCCTTTTCCGTTTTAGAGTCTATTTCTTCAATGTTTCCGATACCATTTTCTACGCAGAAATCATACAGATATTGCAGTCCTGACAGCCTGAACTCCCGTCGCCTCGTTTCCTTGAATCTGCTGATTACGCTATTCAGCGTCTGAAAGATCTGTTCCTTCAGCAGTATTGGGCAATTTCGTTTGAAATCCCATACCATATTCGGTTTATTCCTGACGGAATCGAATTCCATTTCTATGGATTGATCCGGGTGGTATGGGATAAACAGAACCTTATCTTCCAATCGCCATCGGTACTCATAGCGTCCGGTGATGGTTTTTATTTGTTGCCTGATATGCGCTTGCTTCGCACGGTCAAAGGCAAGTATATAACCGTTTGTCCGTCGGATTCCCGCATCGATCTGCAAATATTCTTCGTAGGCTTCCCTGAGAGGGTAATCCATTTCAAAGATGCTCTGGATTCTTTCTTTCAGAAGAAACTGCTTTAGCCTCTTTTTTGCAGAGTCGCATATGTCCTGACAGCCGTCAATGATTTCCGATATATCTTCCGGCAGCGTAAGCTGTTTTTCCTCTGTCTGCCATTGCCTCAGAGCGTATGCGGGCATCCTTTGTCACCTCCTGTTACAGCAGTTTATCCACACCGTATAGCGCGGAATGCTTGGCATAAAATTCCTGACTGGCTTCTATGAGTTCGTCATCGATAATGTTCAGATAACGGATGGTGGTATCCAGGTGCTTGTGTCCGAGCGCCTGCTGGATCAGTTCCAGCCGCCAGCCGTCTTTTCGCCGCATATTGGCGAAGTACCTGCGGAGCATATGGGGAGTCAGATCAATTCCGGTCTTTTTCTCCATGCGGCTTAACATATCGTAAACGCTGTCCACCTTCAGTGGCTCTCCGGCAGTTTTGCCGGAAATATTAATGAACAGGTATCTCTGATGCTGGAGAAGCTCCCGGTACTCCGCGAGGTAGTACATTAAAAACTCATAGGTGTCATCGCTGATTCGTGCTTTTCGATATTCCGCGTTTTTTGCTCTGGCGTCGTTATCGTTGTCCTCGCGGAAGTACACGCCAATCAAGTGATTCTGATAATCAATGTCGTGTGCATAATCTACGCCGAGGATTTCTCCGATACGGAAGCCTGTCTCTGCAATCAGCAGCAGAAGAAGTTGATCGCGGCAGTTGGTGCAAGCCTTTAGGATTGTAACGATTTCCTCATGCTCGGCCGGTCTGACCTTCCGATCCTCCGCTTTCAGATAACCTTTGAAGGATTGATAGCGAAGTTTCTTCTTTACGCCTACGGCATTGGCGGCAAAGTGGTAATTGTAGGACAGTACCTTTAGACCGCCAAGATTTTCGTACTGCGCCTCGATATAAAGAAAGAACCTGAACACATCTTCCAAGTATGCGTTACAGGTTCCGTTGTGAATCGGTCGTATATTTTCCTTTTGGGTGTGATTTCCGGCTTTCAGCCAATATAGGAAATTCACAAAGTGTTCGTTCTGCCTCTCAAAGTCCAACTCATAGACCTGCGGTATTTCCATCTGTATTTCGTTTAGATATTCCAGATAGTAGCAGATGGCGAAAGCGGATCGTCTTACCGTGTTTGGCGAACGGTTGGCCTTGGTTTTGTGCTTCAGGTACCTGGTCGGCAGAAGAACGATATCCATCGTGTCACAGTCACGGATCAGAAAGTATTTCTCTGTGTTTTCCGATATGGTTTCACTTTTATACCGTTTCATCTGCCGACCTCCTTTCCTTTACGCAATACACAGTATACCGTGTTGCGCTTTCAATATCCAGCGCAAACCGCAATAAATATCGGAGAATTTTTGTCTCCCGAACCGGGCATAAGCAACAACAGTTCATCTCACTTTTCAGCTTCTTCCTGCTGCGCCAGCAGCTTGTCCAAACCAAAGCTCACAGCGATGGCATGATCCACATATTGCATCGTCTCTGCGTTGACACTGCCGACATATTCCTTCAGCCGCTCCCGGTCTATCGTCCGCACCTGTTCCAGCAGAATGCAAGAATCGGTAAAAAGCCTTGTCCCTTCTTCGTCAAGCAGGACATGAGTCGGCATATCCTTTTTCCTTCTGCCGGTAATGGCGGCGGCAATAACGGTCGGAGAAAAATGGTTCCCTGTGTTGTTCTGTATGATCAGGACGGGGCGAATGCCGCCCTGTTCACAGCCGACAGTCGGGTTTAGGTCTGCGTAATAAATGTCGCCCCGTTTAATTTTCATTCGGTGTATCCTCCTTCTTATGTAAAAGGCGGCGATCCGCTGATTAGGCAGACCGCAGCCTTGTGATATCAATCGTTTTGTTTTGCTTACCGATATTTGAGCCACGCCACCCCTCGGCATACGGGAACGCATCTTCCGGTCATGCATTTGACCTCATGGGAATCTCACCCCTCCCAGGTTCTCTGCGAGGCGCCCTCCTTTGCTGCGACATCGTCGGAACTGATTCCGCTATGGTCGCCTCGCCGCAAGCGGCAAGGCTCTTTCGCTCCATAGTTCCTCCTCTCCCCAAAAAGTCTTACGACTTTTCGGGGGCCCCTTATATGCTCGGCTTTAGGACTGGACGCAAGTATCTTTAATGCCTCTGCCTGTCGTGGCCTTCGCTGCGGATGCGCCGCACCGTCTGAATCTTGAAGCCAACGGACGCCCTTTTTGAATGCCTGTCCGTGGATTCGCTCATGTGGCTTGCCTGTTTAGGAGCAGCAGAGGGAAAGTAAAAAATGCGCTGTACTATGAAATTTTCAAAGAGCAACGCCCGTCTTTCCCCATGAGAAAAACAGGCAAAGGATTTGTTCCTTCACCTGTTTCCTCATTTCGAAGCGGTTTTTTACACCTGCTTCAAAAAAATTTTTATTTTTTCTTTTGCCCGTTCTACCGCAACATAGACGGAATGCACCGAGCAGCCCTCTATCTCCGCAATCTTTTCGTATGTAAAATCGTAGAAATAATAGAGGATCAGCCGCCGTCGCTGTGTTTTCGGCAGACGGTCAATCGCCTGATAGAGCCGCTCATACTGCATTCTGCGATATACGGCTTCTTCCACAGAGAGTGGCACTCTCCACATTCGCTGTTCCAGTGTTTCCTCTGAAAGTTCGGAGTGTTCGATATGCCTGTCCCATTCGTTGAGGTAGGACAGATCGTCCAGCTCGAACGCATTCAGCGTCTCATACAGGGCGAGTTCAATCTCCATTTCATGAAGCACACCTGTTCCGTCGCGGAAGGACAGGTAGAACCTGCCGTCTGCGACATTCAGAGTGTACGGGTTATATTTATCTTTTCTTCTTTTTGGATGTTTCCCATCCACTGTGTTTTACCTCCAATCAATCGTTTTGAGCAAATCAAAGCGATTGATCGGGGGATCGCGGCAGCCTACGCCGCATATATGGCAAAAGGCGCACAGGTAGGCATAATTCGTCTCTTGTGCGCCTTGGAATTGACAGTATTTATTTTGAGAACTTTGCGAGGCGATCTGCGTAATATGGAGGAAATGTGCCTTCAATATGCTTTTTAACACATAAAAAATGAACTGCAACTCATTTTCGTGAGCGCAGTTCGATGTCCGTTTTGCTATGTATCTTTTTTCATATTGAAAGCTCTTGGAATCGATTTGGAGGACTCCTTCATTCTAACCTCCGTAATGGCATCATGTTCTAAACAAACTTCTCCTTCCAAAAGTGAATAGTAACTCACCTGATATGAGCCTTATGGTTATTTATATGAGCGTTAGCGCATACTACAATATATACGAGGTGAGGTACAATGCAGAATCCGCTGGATTTATTTGCTGCCGATGTCCGCGCCGCAAGAGTCAAGCGGAATCTTACGCAGAGACAGTTGGCAGATAATTTGCACATGAGTGTGCGCACGATTATTGAACTTGAACACTGTAGAAGCTGTCCGCGCTTTGAAGCGGTGGCAACTATCGCAAAGGAATTGGATATCAGCCTTGATGCTGTTGTATTCCAAGATAGTAAAACCGGCAGGGTATCCAAATCTGTGATTGACTTCTTCACAGACAAAAGCGAGGACGAAATCCAAAAGTATATCGCATTGTGCGAACAGGCAGACGCATTTAAGGATTCCAATTAAACCCTAAAGATTGACTTGAAAGTAGCCGCAAGGCTGCTTTTTTGTTTATCAGACAGCACGAGCCGATGATCTGTGAAGCATCTCACATAATCATCGGCTCTGCATCTGTGCGTCTGGCCTTTTCACATTTACTCTGCATCAGACCAATGGTATCTATTGCTTTTAGGAAATGACCATTTTCACAGCTTCCGTTGTTGGCTTTCACAAAGCCTTCCACGTTTATGTTGTTTATCCGTTTTCATGCGTTATTTGCTTTTCGGCAGAAATAAAATACAAGGAACGCCCCTCTGAAACAGTTTGGCAGAAGAATGGATAGCTTCCGGCGTTTCGCAGTTAGGAAAATCCCACCAATGTGCATTTTTCTTTTTTAAGCAAAGGCGACTGCCGACGCTTTTCTCATCGGCAGTCGCCCGTTGAATTTTGTGGTTTTTTACTTGACGAGGCCGCTTTCTTTCAGCAAAATTTCAATGTCTGTACCCTTGACTTTTTTTAGGATCATCTTAAGCATTTCCTTTTCCTTGAAGGACAGAGGTGCCTCGCTGAGGGGCTTTTTATCGATGGCGTAGTAGCAGGCACGAAGAATCTCACGCACATCGTACTTGCTGCCCCAGACCTCCGGCACGCCACGGTCGATATCGAGCAGCGTGTAGACCGACTCCATACCGGTACGCATGGAATACTCGGTGGTGAAGATGGTGTCCCGCGGAGTCTCGGCAAACTGGCCGATGAAAGCAAAGTTCACGGCGCCGTCGGGTACAACTTTCGGGCGATCAGATTCCTTGCGCGGCTGGAAAAAGGCGTTAATATAAGGCATGAAACAGGTAGTAGTGTTGCAGGCATCGTGTGCCAGCGCATCGATCTTTTCAGTCGGTACGCCGATGTGGTACAGCCACTCACGGCAGACCTCCTCACCGGTGCAGTCCCGCATGGCCTTCTTCACATAGTTGCCTTCCTTATTGGTGTTCAGCGAATACAGCCACACAAGCACCATGTTCTTGTCCTGAGATTTGAACTGCGGCTGACGGTTGATTGTCCAGGAGAGGTACCAGTTTTCGGTGCTGTCCTTGACGGTGACGATACCGCCAGTGGTTACTTTACCAGCGCGGGGATCACGCTTGCAGATATTCATAATATGCTGGATGATTTCCTCATTGGAGGTAGCCACCGTAGCGCTCATCCAGTTGGTGGCATCCACATCGGAGCAGAATTTATCCGGGTTGCCGAACTCGCCGTGCTTTGCCTGTGCAGCGATGGCTTTCCACATGTCCCAAGACTCGCCATAGCCGTTCTTTACGCCGGACAGGTCGGGCGCATGGGTTTGATCACCGTAGCAGGAAGTATCCGTGCAGCAGCCGTTGGTGATGAACACCAGATCATCCTCAATCAGGTCAATGGTTTGCTCCTGACCGTCCTTGACATAAATAATCTGCTTGGCAACCTTCTTGTCACCAACTGTATCAATAATGACATTCTTTACATCCATGCCATACTCGATGCGCACACCATGGGATTCCAGATACTTCACCAGCGGCAGAATCATGCTCTCATACTGATTATACTTAGTGAAGCGCAGCGCACTGAAATCGGGCAGGCCGTCGATGTGGTGGACATAGCGGCACAGATAACGCTTCATTTCCAAAGCACTGGACCAACGCTGGAAAGCGAACATTGTCTGCCAGTAGAGCCAGAAATTCGTACTCCAGAAGGACTCCGGCAGAATATCAGATATCTTCTTGTCCTCCAGATCCTTTTCCGGGGTCATGAACAGCTTGGACAGTGCCAATGCCGAATCCTTGTCCAGCTTGAACTGCTTGTCGGTGTGTGCGTCTTCACCGCAGTTGATGGAAGCACGACAGAGGGAATAGTTGGGATCGTGCTTGTTAAGCCAGTAATATTCGTCCAGTACCGAAATGCCAGGAGTCTCAATGGAAGGAACATCCCGGAATGTGTCCCACATGACCTCAAAATGGTTGTCCATCTCACGGCCACCCCTCATAAAGAAGCCTTTGGTAATGTCCTTGCGACCATCGCAACTACCGCCTGCAAGCTCCAGTTTTTCAAGTAGATGGATGTGTTCGCCATTCATCTGTCCGTCACGGACAAGATAGAATGCGGCGGTCAGTCCGGCAAGGCCGGTACCAATGATGTAAGCCGATTTATTATCCACATCCTTCGGCTTTTCAGGATGTGCAAATGCTTCATAAGTTCCTGCTGAGTAATACATAATAAAAGCCTCCTTTGTTTTTCTTGGTTTCAGTATACGAGTTTCAATCGAAACTAACAATAAACAGAAAAAGCTCCGTGATAAAAGCCTTATCACGGAGCCGAAACTGTAAATAATCTTATCAAAAATCATGGAATGATAAATCAAAGGTGAAATCGCAAAAGCGCTGCAGGTATGGAGCCTTGTATCAACTTTGCCAGATGGTCAACAATCTTCTGCGGATCTTCCCGCATATTCTCTTTAATCCAATCCATCATCAGCCCAATAAAAATATAAGAATAGACGCGGGCAATAAAATACTTATCTTCATCACGAATGGTTATGTCAACGCATTCTTCCTCGATAACATCAAGAATCAAATTGTCAACAAGCGGATTCAGATATTTCTCAACCTGCTCTTTATGAACGCAGCGATAAACATTCATTATAAAAGGCTTGTTGTTCCGAACTGCCTCGAAAATCTGTAAAAGGCCCTGTTGCCATGTGCTATAAGTCTTCTTGTCCTCAAGTGCCTTTCGTGCATCTTCCAAGCAAGCCCATTCAACAAGATCATAGATGTCCTTAAAGTGATAGTAAAATGTCATGCGATTGATACCACAATCGTCCGCAATATCGCTGACCGTAATTTTATTCAGCGGTTTTTTTAGCAATTGGTTTTTCAGAGATTGCTCCAGGGCTCGTTTCGTAACCTGTGACATAGTAATTTACACCTCCTGAGGCTTATTGCCTTCGTGATGTTTCTGCAAGTCGCTCCACGCAAGCAAACCTCCTGTTCAGACAGATGCCGTCTTAATCCTTTTTTCAATAAATGCGCAAATGGCGATTGATGCGTCTCTTGGGATGACCCTGTGCTGGTTTTCGATCATTTTTTCTCTTGCAGCGACATTCATCAAGCTATCACAGGCATCCAGCAGTTGGGTTTGCGGAGCCGTGACCGCAAGGCTCATTCCGTTTTGAACAAAAAAGTCCATATTCCGATTTTCACAGCCCGGAATCGGCGTGATATGGACAAGGGCTGTGCCGACTACAGCCGCCTCTGTGGAGGAAAGACCGCCCGGCTTGGAAAGGAATATATCACAGGCGCGGACATAGTCCGCCATTTGGTTGGTAAATTCCATAACCTCGCATTGACCTCCAAAGGATTCGGAAAGTGACCTGTGCAGCTCCTGATTTTTCCCGCATACGACCACCAGCCGGGCCCTGCCTTTGTAATGTTCTGAAAGAAGCGGGATGATTTCTCCGATCTGCCCCGCGCCGATGCTCCCACCCGCGATGAGGATACAAACCTTATCCAAAGGAAGCCCCAGGCGTCTTCGCAATTCGGTTTTGTCGGCTGTTTGATAGAACTGCCGCTTTACCGGGATGCCGAGAGGAACGATTTTTTTCCGTGCGATCCCCCTTGCCGCAAACTCGTCGGTCAGTTCTTCGGCGGGAATGATATAGTAATCGCAGTCGGTTTCTTCGGTAAACGGAATACAGGTATAATCCGTTGCGATAAAATAGGTAGGCGGCACAGTTTTTCCCTTACGCTTTAGATTTGTAATGATTTCCGCCGGGAAGAGATGGGTCGTGACGATGCAGTCAAAACGATTTTCCGTTAAATACTGCTCCAATAGCGGCGCCATCAGTTTGTTCAGTTCATAGACCGGCGAGGAAATTGGCAGCTTCCGATAAGCGTTTCCCAAGCGGTATGCGACTCCGAATGCGCCCGGTATTTTCTGCACTAATCGGATATATGCATTGTTGACCGTCTGCGCGGTCTTTTCACTTTTCAAAAGATACGGGTTCAGCTTTGTGACACGGTGACCTCTGGCAAAGAGACTCTGCTCTATGGCCTCGCCCGCGCTGTTATGACCGCCTCCCGTTCCGCAGGAAAGAATCAGCGCATCCATAACAGCTTCACTCCAATCGGTTCTTTTTCTTCTTTGCTTTGATACAGCCGCAGACATACAATCGCTGTGACAATCAGGAAACTCACCCATACTGCAGGAACGACGCCGGTCAGAATCATGGTGGCGGCTGTCAACGGATAAGCAACCAGCGTGCGGTAGAAGTTCGGAGTAATTCGCAGCCCCACAGATAAAATCACAAATACCGCCGCGAATGACAGCACTGGATGAAGATATGGGATAAGTCCCAGCAGACAGCCGAAGGTTGTTGCAATTCCTTTTCCGCCGTGGAATCGGTAAAACACGGGAAAAATATGCCCGATAACCGGTGCGGCAAGCACCACCGATAATCCCCATGTTGGCTGTACCTGAAAGAAATGCGTATAGAGAAACACGGGAAGAAAACCTTTTGCCAGGTCGCAGAGCAGGGTCAATGTCCCGCACCAAAAGCCGCCGTATTTATATGCGTTTGCCGTTCCGGGGTTTTGATCTGAGCTTTCCCTATATAAATCTTTTTTACCTCCAATCCTCCCAAACACATTGGCGTATAATATACTGCCGGAAAGATATCCGAGGGCAGCAAACAAAATGATGTAGAACATAGATCACCCGCCTCCCTTTTTTCTCTTTGCGTTCAGAGTCTTACGAAGTTCGGAGAGCAGTTCACCGTGGCGATGCGACCGATATTTTGGAAAAGCAAGCAGGATTCGATGCTGCTGACGGCTGATTTTGCTTGCCAGATCCTCATAATGGGTACGAAGCGACTGTATCCTTTCGCTTTCCTGCAGCTTTTCCAAGGCGATTGTTTTCTTTTCGGCAATCTTCTGTGCGGCGACATCCAGCTTTTTCTGGAAATCCGCCATAGCCCGTACCGTTATCCACAAATCACAGAGCATGGCGGTCGCTATCGTCCCGGCAAGTCCGTACTGGATAGGCGCAGAGATCAAAGCCGTTATTTCGCGGACAAACGGGTGAAGGAACCGAACGATTAACACAGACAGCAGTCCGAAAATCAATGCGCCTTCCAAGCAGATACGACCGTGCAGATTAAACCGGCGTGACGAATAATCCCACCATTTGGCATGAAACAGTTTTTCCATGCAGTAGGACGTCAGGTATTCGAGCGCACAGGTCACGACGGCGCTGCAAAGGAAAAGCTGAAACGGATTTGTCATCTTCCCAAACAGCAAAATCACCAGCAGCGCACCCGCTCCGTAAATCGGGCAATAGGGGCCGTTCAGAAAGCACTGTTGACAAATTTCCGCTGACTTATTGAACAGAGCGTCGTTTCATAGACCCAACCGAGCAAGCTATATAGGAAAAACCACAGGAAATAGGATGCAATCATAACGAATCACCTTCTACCGTAAAGCGGCATAGAGGAAGGCGTAATTGCCTTTTCACCTCCGGTTTGCCTTTTTCAGTTCCTTTTGGGCGGCTTTGATCTCCCGTTGCAGTTCGTCAAGCTCCTGTTCCAGCGCGTCGGCAATATAGTCCCCGGTAATCACAGTGGCACGAATCATACAGGCGGCGTTTACAATGGCGTCCTCCACCTCTTTTCCGAGACCGAGAAGCTCCAAGGAGCCTGTGCCGTTTTCATCGTACAGCACCACGTCCGGGATTCCGTTTTGATTCGTATCTCCGAAGTACAGATTGAATTCTCCGTCGCCGGTGAGATCCACCGCCAGCGTGTCGATATCGCCATCGCCGGTGGTATCCAGCAGCGCCAGATCCGCCTCCTTATCTCCGTCAATATCGATCAGGATTTCGTCCTTCCCGCTGCGAAGCAGCGTCTTGTGCCAGTCGCGGTCGAATTTCATTTTGTTTTTCAGTTTTCTGAGGGTTCCCATAGGTCATTGCTCCTTTTCTTTTATTTTGATTTTGTTTTTTGGGTTCCAACATAGAATCCTTATTATCTCTCTATGGTTTGCTACGCTAATTTTTCATGAAAATCTAAGCTGAAACTATGCTCAGTCATTAAGTATTTTCATAAACTCTTCTCCCGTAATCGTTTCATGCTCATACAGGTATTTTGCCAGTTCATCCAGCTTCCCGCGGTTTTCCATCAGGATCCCCGCCGAGATATTGTCCGGTCATGTTTTCCATCGCCACCATATCAAAGTCTTTGCTCATGCCGAACCGCGTGATCATGGCGCGGGCCAGCTTGGTGGCCTGCTCGATGTCGTTGGACGCGCCTGTGGTCGGATCGCTGAAAACAAGTTCCTCCGCCGCCCTGCCGCCGGTGAGAGTGGCGATCTTGTTTTCAATTTCCTCCTTGCTCATCAGATAATGGTTGCCCTCATCCACCTGCATGGTATAGCCAAGAGCGCCGGAGGTGCGGGGGATGATCGTGATTTTCTGAACAGGCGCGGAATTGTTCTGCTTGGCGGCTACCACCGCGTGACCGATCTCATGATAGGAGACGATCATTTTCTCCTTATCGGTCAGAATAGCATTCTTCTTCTGATAGCCGGCGATTACGACCTCAATGCTTTCTTCCAAATCGCTTTGGGTCGCTGCCTTTCTGCCTGCCCGGACAGCGCGCAGAGCGGCCTCGTTTACGATATTGGCAAGCTCTGCGCCGGAAGCTCCGGAGGCCATGCGCGCCACCTTCAAGAAATCAACGTCAGGGGCGATTTTTACTTTTTTGGCATGAACCTTCAAAATAGCTTCCCGGCCTTTCAGGTCAGGCAACTCCACCGGAACACGGCGGTCGAAACGACCGGGTCTTGTCAAAGCCGGATCCAGCGCTTCCGGGCGGTTGGTAGCCGCCAAAATCATGACGCCGCTGTTATCCTCAAATCCGCCCATTTCTGTAAGCAGCTGGTTCAGTGTCTGCTCCCGTTCATCGTTGCCGCCCAGATTTCCGCTGCTGCGCTTCTGTCCGATGGCGTCGATTTCATCAATAAAAACAATACAGGGAGCTTTTTCCTTGGCCTGTTTGAACAGATCCCGGACTTTAGAAGCGCCCATGCCGACGAACATTTCCACAAACTCGGAACCGGACATGGAGAAAAACGGGACGTTAGCCTCGCCCGCAACCGCCTTTGCCAGCATTGTTTTGCCGGTACCGGGAGGGCCGACCAACAGGATTCCCTTCGGCATGGACGCGCCAATTTCTTTGTATTTATTCGGATTATGCAGATAGTCCACAATCTCTCGCAGACTTTCCTCAGCCTCATCTACGCCTGCCACATCGGAGAATTTGATACCATCCGAGGATTTCACATAAACCTTGGCGTTGCTTTTTCCCATGTTGAACATAAGGGAGTTTGGTCCTCCGGCCCTGTTCATCATTTTCTTGGAAAGGAATTGTCCGATGATAAAGAAAATCACAATCGGAAGAATCCAAGACAAAAGAAAGCTGAGCAGAGGTGAGGTTTGTTCAACGATTTCGCCCGAAAACTCTGCCCCTGCCTCATGGAGCCGGTTGACAAGATCCAAATCTGCAATGAGTCCTGTCTTATAGACAGCGGTTTCTTCTTTGTCTGTAAATAGGATCTGATTGCTTTGAATTTCAACCCGACCGATATTCTTTTCTTCTGTCATGGTCATAAATGTGCCGTAATCGACCTCTTGAATCTGACGCTGTGCGATCCAAGGCATGGCGATCAGGTTAAAAAGAATCAGCACAAGCATAACGATGCCGTAATAATACAACAATGGTTTCTTGGGGCGCTTAACTTCTTTCATAAAGATTCTCCTTCCGGTTTGGATTCGTTCCATTTCAGGACAATGATAGAAGAGAAATCTCAGCTGAAACGAAACAGTCATTGTGCTTTTGGTTATTCCACTTCGCTTGATTCCTTTTTTGCTACTGTCTCCCGATAGAACACATCCAAAATGCCTTTATAATTTTCCTTCCAGGGTTTGTTGCGTCCGCAGTAGTGGATGATCACCGCGTTTTTGCGCACCCAGTCGAGTGTCATGTCCTTTTCAAAGGGGGCGTGCAGTTGATAGAGCCGCTCGGTCATGTTGTAACGAAAAGCGTCGAGGGTGAGAATTTTGCTGCCATAAAGTCCGCTGATAATATCCTGATCCGGCAGTACCAACAGACTTTTATGCTTTTCTATAAAACAGAAGACATCCTCCAAATTCTGCTCTTTCCGTAAAAGCTCCAGATTCATCAGCATCACGCCTGAATTGATGTAGGGGCTGTCGTCATCCATATCCAATCGCATAGAATTCACCTTATGAAAGAAAGCTCGAATATGTGTTGTGGCGGCGAAATAATACCCCTCCATCGGTGTGCAGTAAAGTGGAAGAATGGAGCCGTTTACAATCAAATCCGGATCGAGATATAAGACGCGATCCAGCGTAGCAGGCAGATAACGGGCGGCAAAAATACGGTAGTAAATCTCTTTCGGATATCGTGCCGTGGTGGGCGCCTGCTCCAAATCCAGGTCGCGCACCTGAATGGGAAACAACCGGCCGTGACCGGACAGGAGCTTCTCGGTCGGCAGCAGGGCGTTTTCGGGAATGGAGGAATGAAGCAGATAAACATTCAGCGCACAGTCCGGATTGCTGCGAATCAGCGAGAAAAGCATCACACCAAGCTGTGTGAGGTAGTTTTCATCCAGCGTAACGAGAAGATTGACCGATTCCGAATTCATGGCGTATTCCTTCTTTCTGACTGTTTCTTCTTCCATAACAGATAAAGCGCAAAGGAAAAAACAGTAATGGCAATTTCTCCGCCTGCCGCAATCCAAAATGCCGGGGAGGATATGTCGTGGGCGCTCATCCCGATCACGGTAAAAGCAAGAATGGACGGGAGCATCCCCAACACGGTTCCGAGAAAATAGCTGCTTGCACGAAAGTTACTGGCTCCTAAATACATTCCCACCAAATCGCCGGGCAGAAGCCCGATCATCCGCACGGCAAAGGAAACGAAAAATTCATTTTGACTTTCAATGCTTTGTAACTGCCTTAAACGCCCGTTTTTCTGAATAAGTTTATCCAGCAGTTTTGTTCCGGTTCGCTTTCCAATGAAAAAGGGGACGCCGGTCATGAGAATCGTGCCTGCGGTGTTTACAAGAAGCGCTGTCGGCAAGGGAAAAAGAATCCCGCTGGCAGCGTAAAGGATTCCACCGTAGACGGTGATCAAAACACCTTTGAGGGCGAAAAGCAGAAGCATAACGACGATGGCGGCTGCGATGTTCCCGGGCACAAAATTTGTGATGCTTTCTACGGAAATTTCTTTCCGATATTTCCACCAAAAAAGGAGGATTCCGCCCCAAAACAGCACCATTACCGCGATTTTAACGGCCGTGAAAATTCGAGCTTTTGCGTTCGCTTTTGTATTCTGCATGGCGGAACCTTCTTCCTCTTTATTCGCCTTCTTTGATGTCTGCAAAGGAGACATTGTCGTACTCTTTCCAAAAATCAAGTGTGGCGGCTTCGTAATTTGCTCTATCGACATAATAACTCATGCCGTGATCGGCACCCGGAACCACCAACAGCTTTTTCGGTCCGGCGCAGGCTTTATAGTTTTCAAAGGTCATTTCGACCGGAACGAATGTATCATCCGTTCCATGAACGAACAGAACGGGAACTTTTGTCTTTTTCAGCGCTTCTACCGTAGAATAGTCAGATGCGGTGAAATGAATCTTTTGCTCACAAATTTCATTTGCCAATCTACGGTAGACTCCAAACGGTATATGCAGATTATCACTTGATACATGTTGCCAGATAGCATCGGGCGAAGTGAATCCGCAATCAGCGCCGATACCGTGGACATTTTCCGGAAGATCGAGACCCGCCGCCATCAAAACCGTCGTGGCGCCCATAGACACCCCGCACAGATAGATGGGCAGCGCTGTGCCAAGACGATCATTGATCCAGTGAATCCAGTCAAGGCAGTCAAATCGTTCGGTCAGACCGAAGCCCATGTAATCACCGCCACTGGCGCCCTGTCCGCGCTGTTCCGCATATAAGACGCTGCATCCGTTGCTCCGCCAGAAGTCAGCAATCATTCCAAAATCCCTATACCAAGTGGAACGCCAGCCGTGCATGGCAATCATGATTCTCTTTGGATTGTCGCAGGGAATCCAGTGTCCCACCAAAAGCGTGCCGTCCTGCGCCCGGATGGTTACGGTTTCGTTTTCCTGCTGCGAGAGCCGAATCGCCGTTTTTTCCATGGTATCCAAAAAATCCCGACTCGGAATCATGCCGGCAATCAGTTTATCCACACCCTTCGGCGCTTTAGGCGGCTCTCGATCCATGGCGATTTTCATCAGATACTTTGAGGTGCAATAGGCCGTCAGGGATGCAGCGGTTATGACCGTTGCGGCACCGCCGACCGCTTTGACAGCTTTTTTCCATGTGATATTCATCGTTTATCACCGTCCTTGTTTCGGATTGTCTGCTGCACTTTTTTGAATGGGAACAGCTGCTTTATTTGCATCCGTCACAATCAGAAAACAACATTATCGATTTCCGTACCTTTTTCTGATATTGATACTCATTTGATCTGCAATGTCGGTCGCTTCCCAAGGCATTTGGCTCGCATTGCTCCCAAAATGGCCGTAGCAGGTTATCTGTGAATAGATTGGCTTGTTTAGCCCGAATTTTTGAATAATCGCGGCGGGGCGCAAGTCTGTCATCTTCTTGATTTCCTGTGCAATGTCTTCTTCCGAAACATTTCCGGTTCCAAATGTGTCGATCCGCACAGATACCGGTTCGGCCAAGCCAATAGAATAGGCAAGCTGAACTTCACATTGATTCGCAAGCCCGGCAGCTACTATGTTCTTTGCCATATAGCGCGCCATGTAAGCGCCGCTGCGGTCTACCTTTGTGGCATCCTTCCCGGAAAAAGAGCCGCCTCCATGTCGGGAATATCCGCCGTAAGTATCTGCAATCAACTTTCGGCCGGTCAAGCCGGAATCGCCAGCAGGGCCGCCAATGACAAACCTGCCTGTAGGATTGATATAGAATTGCGATTTGTCATCGATCAGATCTTTCGGAAGGATAGGGAGAATCACATGTCGGCTTAAATCGCTACGCACCGTTTCCATCGACAGCCCGTCCCGATGCTGTGCGGACAGAATCACAGTGTTAATCCGCTTCGGTTTACCGTCCTCATACTCCACGGTAACCTGCGTTTTGCCATCGGGGAACAAGTATGGCAGTTCTTCCGTGCGACGAACCTGCTCCAACCGTTTCGCGAGGGAATGTGCCAGTTCAATCGGCAACGGCATAAGACTTTCCGTTTCTCGACAGGCGTAACCAAACATGATTCCCTGATCTCCGGCTCCTGCGTTCAGAGCTTCTTCCTCGTTGTTTCGACTGATGCCCATAGCAATATCCGGCGACTGTGCATGGAGATCTACAGTAATGCGGCAGCCATTTGCATCAAAGCCCAATCCCGGCGCTGTGTAACCGATTTGCGCGATAACATCTCGTGCGACGGCCTCATAATCTACTTGCGCTTTTGTTGTTACTTCACCAAAAATATGAACTTGATCTGTGGCGCAGGTCACCTCAATGGCGGAGCGGGAAGAGGAATCCTGCTTTAACAGTTCATCCAGTATCCGATCGGCAATTTGATCGCATACCTTATCCGGATGTCCGCATGTAACGGATTCGGAAGTAAAAAAAGTATTCATAACGATTTCCTTCTTTCTGCAATACGAAAAAGCTCGTTGGATCTTCGGCAAAATACTTTCTGCCGAAGAGAATGACTATTCCTCCATTGTTTAGTCAATATAAAATTTTTTCGTTATATCTGATGTCGAATTTCAGCCCGTTCACGGTCAGCGATTCGAGCAAGCTCCGGATTCTTTTCCACCTCTGTCTGCCAAAGTTCATCCGCTTTCTTTTTCCAACATTCAGCGTATTCGCAGGTTTTGGAGCAAAGGTGTTCCACGCTTTCAGGAGACATGGGGTCTGTGGAGTGCGCTCCGGTTTCCTTTACCATCTTTTGAATCATTTCGGGGTTTTCGAGCATCGGGCAGGGACGAAGCATATTGTCATTAAACGGCATATTGTCATGATAAGCCATAAAAATTGGGCTTTGCAGAGCATCTAACAGGCTACATTCTCGAATGTTGGCATTTGAATAATGGATGAATACGCAGGGATCAACATCGCCGTTGGCGTTGATATGCAAATAGCGTCTGCCCCCTGCAATGCAACCACCCACAAATTCAGCATCGTTTTGGAAGTCCATCGCAAACAGGGGCTTTTCTGCACGAAGTTGGCGAATACGACGATATACATATTCGCGTTGTTCGGGGTTCGGCAGCAGTTCGGGTGCCGCATCGTTTCCTACGGGCATATAGTGAAAATACCAAATGAAATATGCGCCCATATCTATCAGGCTCTGGATATATTCATCCGAGGTGATAGACTTGTAGTTCACACTGGTATAGCAAGAGGAAATGCCATAAATCAATTTGCGATCACGGAGAAGCTGCATAGCTTTTTGTGCCTTTTTATAAACACCGTTGCCTCTACGAGAATCTGTATCTGCTTCATTTCCTTCAAGGGAAATGGCGGGGATGAAATTTTTTACACGAAGCATTTCATCTGCAAATTTTTCATCAATCAGCGTTCCGTTCGTGAAAGAAAGGAAAATACAGTCATCATGTTTTTCGCATAGGCGAATCAGATCCTTCTTGCGAACCAACGGTTCTCCGCCTGTGTAAATATAAAAATAAACGCCCAGTTCCTTGCCCTGTTCTATGATGCTGTCAATCTCATCATATGAAAGGTTTAGACGATTCCCATATTCTGCTGCCCAACAACCGGTGCAATGGAGATTACAAGCGCTGGTGGGGTCTAAAAGAATGGTCCAGGGGATATTGCAGCCGTACTTTTCACGATTTTCTTCCTGCTTGGGCCAACCAATCAAATTTTCGTTAATAAAGAAATTGACGACAGCCGTTGTCAGGACTTCCTGATCAACATTTTGCATCATATGACGGATAAATCCATAGTAAGGATCGCTTGGATCTTCAATTGCATGACGGATGAGCTTACGCTGCGTCACATAGTTATCTCCGCTGAATTTATCTGCCCAATCCATCAGGGTTCGCAGATTTTTTTCGGGGTCTTTATACAAATACTTCACGGATTGTTCAATACCCAATTTTTTGATTGTCGCTGAAATCTTCATTTTGTTTTCCCCTATCTTAGTGTTATTCAGCTCATTTAATATGAGCTGTAACTACATTATAAATGCTTGAAAAACAGAAGAACACTGTCAAAAAAGACGGATTCTCCGATTTCGGAGAATCCGTCGAAATTGCTCGATTTTGAGGAAAATCGAGAATGTGTGCAAAAGTTTTATTGCACCAACAGATTTATCCGATGGAATCTGTGCGATAAATGAATTTTACCTGACTGTCCATATCCTCGCTTGCGCCCGCAAAATTCTTATAGCGCAGAGACACGTCTCTTGTTGCGCGGAATCTTGTCAAAAGTCCGTCGAGATCGCCGTCCACAGCATCCACCAGCTTTTGGATGCCCTGCTCATTAAATTCTTTTAATCCATCGGAAAGCTGCATGGCGCCGTCACGAAGCTGGGTGATCCCGTCCACCAGGGCCGGCGTTCCGTTTTTCAGTGTAAGGATTCCATCGTAAAGCTGCGAAGCTCCGGCAGCAAGCTCGGAAGTGCCAGCCTTCAAGTCATCCGTTCCGGCCTTCAAGGTTCCGGCTCCTGCCGCCGCATCAGCCACGCCTGCTGTATAGCTTTGCAGGCCGAGATAAAAGGCATTATAACTGTCAAGGGAGGATTTGAGTGCGATGACCGATTTTGCGCCCTCCGCGGCGGCGGCCAGCTGGGCCTGCACCTCGTCGGAAGCCATTTGTTCCGCAATGATCTTCTGAATCTGCAACTCTGTCTGCTCCGCGATGGTCTGCTTGATGGCGTCGCTTTGCATCTGCTCATCCACCTTTGCGGCAATGGTATCCTGAATCGGCTGGGTCGCCATTTGCGCGTCTACTTCCGCCTGAATCTGCGCAAGAGCTGGCTCGGACTGCATCTGCTGGTCGATCTGTCCGGCGGCAACAGCGGCATCATAAGACGCTTTATCCATATGTAAAACAGACTGAATGACCTGCTCTGCTACGGTATTCCGAACGACTTCGGTCACCTGCAATGTCACTTCCTCTTTGACGGCTGCTGTGACCTGTGCGGTAACTTCCTCCTGAACGGCCGCCGTGACCTGCTGTGTAATCACGTCTCTCTGCGCTTCCACGGCTGCTGTTACTTGGTTCAGTGCCTGCTCATATACGGCGTTTTCGTCCAGCGACGCAATAACCCCGTTCAAAACTTCTGCATAATTTCCGGTTGTCAGGGTCGGGACGTCCAGTCCTGCAGCTGCGAGCTGGGTGTTCGCCGTGGAGAGCAGCGTATCAAACACCTGCTTGGCCCCGCCGTTTAAGGTGTCGTTGTTCGACGCAAGGGTGTTCAGTCCTTCGCTTAACTGCGTAGCTCCGCTTTGAAGTTCGGCTGCTCCTGCATCCAGACTGCCAGCCCCGTTTTTGAGGCTCTCCGCTCCGGCAGCAAGCTGATCGATTCCCTCCACCAGTTCATCCGATTTCTCAAGCAATGTAGCAAGCCCATCATAAAGCTGCGAAGAACCATCCAAAAGCTGATCCATGGCGCTTGTCAGTTCCTCCATGGAGGCGCTAAGTTCTGAGATGGAATCAAAGCCATCCGCATCCAGTTCGCTGAAAAGCTCATTTGTAGCAAGCGTCACCGTCATATCGAGCCGGAAGCTACTTACATCAGCGGTGATCTCCACATAATCTGGAATTTCCAGTTTGTCTTTGGAAATCGCAAGATTTTCCTGCAGACCGGGGAATGCAATCCCGATTACAGCGGTGCGGCTTCCGTCATTGATCAGTTTCCCGTTGGTCACTTCTACATTCGTAAACACATCGTCAGGGAGCAATGCGCCGGTCAGCATGGCAAACGGGACATATATCTTCTCTTGCTTGCCATCGATCTCTACGGTTTCGTACTGCTTATTTTGATAGTCAAAGCGGATGGTCACCCGGCCGCTTTTTCCGACCAAATCGTCTGCCGAGATGGGCTTTCCATCCAGCTTGTAGGAAACGGAAAGGTCAACCGGAAGTTCTTTTTCGATGTTTCCCTGATAGTAAATGTCATTGCCCTGGGCGTCCCATACACGCATATTGTCGCCGTTCATGGTGTATGTTTCATCACCCTTGACATTTTCCACATTCGTCAGTTCGGATTTATCGTTCACCGCAGCATTGCCGAGGGAGTTCTTGATCCAATCGCTGACAATGATTTTCTGAACGGAGCCGTCCGCTCCGGCAAGAACATACACGGTTTCATCCTTGGAGATGCCGATATTGTCTGAAATGTTTGCGGCTTTTGGCGCTTCCTGCTTTTCTTCCCCTTTATTGCCGGTAAAACTTAAGGCAAAAGCAGTTGTGGCAATTCCTCCTACTGCGAGAAGGGCGCAAAGGCAAAGCGCAATGATTTTCGTCGAAGAGTTTTTCATTTCAAAAGTACCTCCTGTTCGGTTTTTCTTTTCTGTTTCATCCCCAGCGTGGTTACGCAAATGACCTTATCCAGCAGAAGCAGAAGCGCCGGAAGGATCAAAATAACACAGAGCAAACTGATGACAGCGCCACGGGCAAGCAGCATACAAATCGAGCTTATCATATCGATTTTTGAGTAGAGCGCTACGCCGAAGGTGGCGGCAAACAATCCGAAGCCCGAAACCAGGATGGACGGGATGGATGTAGTCAGCGCAATTCTCACGGCCTCCTTTTTGTCCTGACCACGGATTCGCTCGGATTTGTACCGTGTCGTCATCAAAATGGCGTAGTCCACAGTCGCGCCAAGTTGGATGGTGCTGATGCAGATGGGCGCGATAAACGGCAGGCTTTGCCCTAAGTAATGGGGCAGACCGAGGTTAATAAAAATCGCCAGTTCAATGACCGAAATTAGAATAAACGGTAAAGAAGCACTGCGTTCCACTAAGGCAATGATGAGAAAGATCGCAACGATCGAAATTGCATTGACGACCTCAAAATCGTGGGAAGTCACGTCGATCATATCCTTCATGCAGGGCGCTTCTCCGATGAGCATTCCTGTCGGATCGTATTTTTTCAGGATGGTATTCAGGGATTCGATCTGTGCGCCGACTTCATCGCTCGCTACGGGATATTCTGAGTTTAAGAGCAGCAGTTCCCATTTGTCGCTCTTCAAAAGCCCGGTGATCGATTCCGGCAGGACTTCCTCCGGCACACGAGGGCCGATCACCGATTCCAGCCCCAGCACATATTTGACGCCGTCCACTTGTTCCATTTCCTTCATCATGTCCCGAACGGATTTGGGTGAAAGATTTTTGTCAACAAGGAGCATATGCGTCGAGGCAATGTCAAAATCCTCCGACAGCTTGCTGTTTGCGATCACATATTCCATGTCATCCGGCAGGGACTTTGCCAGATTGTAGTATGTCTCGTTGTTGGTTTGGTTGTATCCGTAAAGGGCAGGCGGGATCAACAGTACAAACAGGCAGAGAAAAACCGGGAAAGCCTTCACCGTACCCTTGGCAAAGCGGCGCATATTTGGGATCAGCGACCTGTGTTTTGCCTTTTGCAGTGGCTTATCCAGTACGAGAATCAAGCCCGGCAGCACAGTCACACAACCAATCACGCCTAAAATAACGCCTTTCGCCATCACAATGCCGAGGTCGCGGCCGAGGGTAAAGGACATGAAGCAAAGGGCGATAAACCCGGCAACAGTCGTGATGGAGCTGCCGACGATGGAGGTCAGCGTTTCCCGAATGGCGTTCGCCATAGCTTCTTTGCTGTCATCGTGTTTCGTCAGCTGCTCGTTGTAGCTGTGCCAGAGGAAGATGGAATAATCCATCGTCACGGCCAGCTGTAAAACGGCGGAAAGCGCCTTTGTGATATAGGAAATCTCCCCAAGGAAATAATTGCTCCCCAAATTGATGAGGATCATCATGCCGATGCTCAAAAGAAAGACAAACGGCGTCAGCCAGTTGTCCAGCAGAAGGAGCATCACAACCAACGCCAGTGCCACGGCGATTCCCACATAGATGGGTTCCTCCCGTTCGCACAGATCCTTGAGGTCTACCACCATGGCCGTAAGTCCCGACAGGAAACACTGCTTTCCGGCGATCCCGCGAATCTGACGTACCGCATCCATGGTGACGTCGGCAGAGGTAGAGCTGTCGAAGAACACGGCCATCATGGTGGCGTTTTCCGTGTTGAATTCGTGATAGAGCTTGTCGGGCAGCAGTTCCATCGGGACGGAAATATCCGCGATGGAATCATACCATAGGACGGTATCCACATGATCGACCTGCTCGATCTGCTCTTTCAGCGCCGCCACATCCTTATTCGGCATATCCTCCACAATGAGGAATGCGAAGGCCCCCTTGTCAAAGTCCTCCATCAGCTCGTTTTGGCCGATGACGGTTTCCATATCCTCCGGCAGATAGGTCAGCATATCATAGTTAATGCGTGTCCCGATCATTCCCAAGACCGAAGGGATCAGGAGAACAAGGGTTAAGATCAGGATCGGGATACGGTATTTTACGACCGCTTTTGAAAAACGCATGGCACTCACCTTTCCTTTCCGTCAATTTCAAATGCGTCCACTTCAATGACATCCGGAAATTGATCCTTGATGATCAAGACTGTACTGATCACCGTATACAGATTCAAAACGCCCTCCGAAAGAAGCGTAAGTCCAAGGAATACCGACAGCGCTTGCGCTCCGATGACCGAATCAAAAATCAGGAACATGCCAAACACTCCGGTGATGATGGCAAGCGCTAAGATCAGCCACCAACTTTTAATGCCAAACTGCTTGGAATCCATGGCGATTCGAATTTTGAACAGTCCGTCAAGCAAAATGGAAATCCCAAGGGCAACGCAGATAAATGCCATCAGGTTCTTGGGATTAAATAGAACGATCACGCCGAGGATCATCATCAGAATCCCAAATTCCAGATCAAACTGGAATGCCAAACGGAACAGGTCTTTTGAAAAATACCCAATCAGCTTGACAATGCCAAATAGAATCATGGCGACCCCGATGCAGACGCCGATGATCGACACCGAAAGCTCCGGCGCGGCAATAAACAGAATGCCTGCGGCGCAAAACAGGACAGACATGACGATATATCCGATCTTCGCGATCCGCATTGGCGTTACAGAGCGCATCTTCATAAAAGCAAGCCTCCTTTGCTCGTTTGTCTCTATTGTAATCAAGCTGTTTTGTTTTGCATACAGGCACAAAAAGTCCCGTGTCCGAGAATCAGACACGGGACATAAAATGACTGATTTTTAGATCTCCCTATTCTTCCACACAGCACAGAATCATCTCTTCGATCATTCCTTTTTTGATTTTCACGAGGCGTGAAAGCATACTCCGAATATCATCGTTCATATCGTTTTTCAGCCATCTGGAAAAGATGCCGAAAGCGATGCCGGACAGATACTCTTTTACGATGAAAAGGTCGTTTTCCCGAACACTTTTGCCTTGCAGGACAGACGAAACGTAGGCATTGATCGTATGATCGCAGACTTTCCATAAGTACATCTCATAGATTTCCCGGTTTGCCGAGTGATAAATATGCAGCACCGCACGCTTTTTCGTAAGCGCAAGCGTGATCGCTGCATCCAGACAGTCCTCGAATTTTTCAATGGTAGGATAGGACTGAATCATCTGTTCTGCGTCATCCTCGACAATACTTTCAATGAGTTTCGGCATATCCTCGAAGTAATAGTAAAAAGTGTTGCGATTGATGCCGCAGTCCGCCACAATATCCTTCACCGTGATTTTGGATAGAGGCCGTTCCATCAGTAATTTCAGAAAGGACTCTTGAATTGCTTTTTTCGTAAAGTTAGCCATTTTGTATCTCCTGCCATTTCTTCTGCTACATCCTTAAATGTCTCAAGAATTTTAACTTTCTCCTAAAGAAATTTTCCTCTGGACAAATTCCAGAACATCGTCAAAAATCGGCTTGATTTCGTCAACCTCTGTGTCGATATCACTTTTCATATCACTCCATATGAACTTTAGAATATAACCGGTCATAGCGTAGCAGTAGAAAGCGGAAATCTTCTTAATCTCTTTGTCCGAAATTGTTGCCTCTGTAGAGTGGTTCTTAATATATTCATAAAACATATCCTCCACTGTTGTGAAAACAAATCGTTCCATCCACTCACGGGACACGGAATTGAAAATATGCCGAGTCGTTTTTGATTTATTTTGAATGTTATGGAGTAAAAATTTTAATCGATCCCAACCATCAATACTTGCAACATCTTTTTGATAGGACTCAAACCGTTGTAACGCCCACGATTCAAGCAAATCAAATATATCCTTGAAATGGTAATAAAACGTATTGGAACTGATCTCACATCTTGAGACCAGTGCAGATACGGTGATTTTACCAAAAGGGAACTCCTCCAGCATTTCTTCAAAGGTTTGCATGATAATTTTTTCCGTATAATTTGCCATAACATTATCTTCCTTTTTCAAATAGAGATTCTTCGTTCTGTGCCGCATTTTCCTGAATGATACACTTTGCCTTTTCAAGAAGTTCAATCAGCATAGTAATCATTGTGCATTCGCAGTCAAAAGAATAATAGGTGTATTTTCCTTTTTTTCGACATAGTATAATTCCCGCATCCCGGAGAATCTGCATATGATGTGAAACGGCAGGGCGGGTAAGGCTCGTCTTTTCCGCCAGATCCACAACCCGCACCCAAGTTCGATTTTCCGTCAGCATGAGAAAGAGAAGTTTTTGGCGGACTTCATCTCCAAGTGAGGTCAACAGTTTCTGATAGGTATGAAATTCTCGTTCAAGTTCTAAAACCATAGCTGATTGATTCATAGTATCCCTCCTGGCAGAAACATGATTATCTGTTTAATCATATTATACTACTTTTTTCGGCAAAAATCAAGAGTTGTACTGCAACGGAAGATTTTTCTGCAACCGAAAGCGTCTCTTTCTATCTATTTACCCTATCATCTTTCTTTTCTGCCGTAGTCATTTTTCGGGTGGGAGGTTCACTTCACCCGGCATCATGAAAGGTGCCACCTGTCACCTCGTCGTCGCAAACGCCGCCGCGCTCGTTTCGCCGTAAAACGGCAAAAGCTCGCTTTGCTCTGTTGCTCCTCCTCTCCCCACAAAGCCAAACGGCTTTGTGGGGGCCCCGTTTTGGCGCAGTTGCCCCTTGGCGGAGATGGCATTTTTGCCTATTCTTTGCGCAACTTGTAAAGCAGGCTGCTCTTGCCGCCTTTGGTTCGGTATCGCTGCTCGGTTTCAATGAGTCCCGCTTTACGGAGATCGTGGAGCGCACGACGGACGGTTGACTGCGACAGCTTCAGCTCGGCGGCGATGGTAGGGATCGCAGGCCAGCATTCTCCGTCTTTGTTGGCTCGGTCAGAGAGATTAAGATAGACGGATACTGCACGGTGCGGCAGCTCGGAGCGATACAAAAAATCAAGTCTGCCCATCGGACGGCGCCTCCTGTTCCTGTGAAACTTCCGGCATCGGATTCCTGCGGTTCCTTGGCGCGGTCTGCACGGCGGCGCCGCCGTTTCGCCGTCTGTCCCTGTTCTGCGGCTTTGCCGGATTCGGCTCATTCTTTTCTGTCATCTGCTGTTCCTGGTTTCCCAACATCCCTCCGTCATCATCGACAGGAGTCGGCGGTTCCAGCAGATCGGGACGGTATTTTTTCACGATGCCATCCAGGATATCCTTCTTTTCCGCGTATTCCACCTTGCGGTTGCCCTGATCGGGGATTTCATACGGATGCTTCTCATCGAAGGAAATGCCCCATTTGAAGAACAGCTTCAGCTTCACCTTCATAGGATAGAAGCCGGTTTTCATCACAACAAACTGTCCTTTGGGCATAGATTTGCCTGACTGCAGCAGTTTTCTTCCGATCTCGGCATACTTGGGATTGTCGGTATCATCCGCAGGCATACCGCCTTGCGTATTCAGCGTGTATTCTATGCCCACCTTCTGCATATCCCCGACATTATGAATGAGTGTGTATTTGTCAAGGTTGAAGCTCAAATTGATGAGGTCTTTCAGGCTTGTGAAGCCTTCCAGACGCATGGCTTCATAAAATTGTAATTCTTCATTTCCGAAGAAGCTGTCCAGCCGTTTGGCAAGATAGTTCATTTCATCCAGATTGACAAAGGTGTTTTCCAGCGCCCTTAATTCCGTTGGGTATTCCACCTTCGCCAAAAACAGCTCGGCGGTGTCCTCCGGCGCATGAAGTTTTGCGAGCTTTGTGCGAAGCTCGCTTTCGGAGCAGGGAAACGCTATGGAAACGTCCGTATCGTTATATTGAAATTTTGCCTTGATATCCGCCATCATTTACTGTCACCTCGTTTCATGTTTTCCAAAGCGCCAAGCCCGAATCGCCGGATCGCCATGGCATTGCAGATAAGGCCGAACACCTTCGGCGTGACAAGGCTTTTATCGGCAAGCTCGCTGACGGTCAGATGCTTTGTGCCGAGATACAAGTCTTTTGCCGCGCAGAACAGCGGATAGCTGTTCGTATTTGTCCCGCGCAGGCGTACTTGCTCGAAGCAAATGACACTGTTGACAACAGCGTATTTTACGCAGCGCCATAGCATAAAGTCTGCGGTCAGCAGATACAGCGCCGACATAAGGGCTTGGTTGTTTCGATCCTTTTTCCTGATAAAATCTTCAAAGACCGCGCGGTGCTTTTCGTTTCTATAGTCCATCGGTTTATCCTCACTTTCCTTGATGTATTGTCCCAGCCTTTTTTGAAACAGAGGCGACGATCCGGCATACAGCGTTTCTCTGAACACCTCGGCGGGAGCGGCTTTTCCGCACCTGATCCGCTGCGCAATGCAGGGATTATCATAAACGCATATAACATCCGGCGGTTTGTCTCTGCGGTGCATACAAAAACTGCAATCGTCACGGATTCGGTTACCGCCATGTAAGAGGACGATGCCGTGTCCTCTCTGCGGAAAGTTCGGGATGAGCCGCATCATTTTTTCCATTTCCCGAAGCGCCTTTGTCTCGGTAAAATACATAGACTGTTTTCCTTTCATTGTAATAAATTAAAATCGGAGGCCATATCCTGTGCCTCCGTAATGTCTGTCAGATATTTGGGATCGACGATAACCTCCGATTCATTTCGTCCGTTGAACAGAGCGTAGATATGATCTTTGGCTATCTTTGCTTCATATACCGTGCCATCCTCTCCAAAGCGGTGGGCAAACCATTCATTCGATATGTTTTTTATTAGCAGGAACCGTCTGCTGTGTCAAGGATACGGAGTCGTATTTTGCTTCGCAAAATCTCCACTCCCGGCTTCGCCGTCCTTGACGCACCAGCCTGTTCCTGCTCTTTGGTAATTAAGCCGATTAAGCCTAAGAGGGCTTAATCGCCTCTTACTACAAGGGAATAAAAAAACGGTCACCTTCATGACCGAACCCCGCCTAACACGATACACACTTTTTTCTTTCTGCTGTGTATGCAGTTATGTTTCTCTCCATTTCTCTTACACCGTACACGCTATACACAGCGAATAGGATACTACAGTTTAGGATAACCTACAAAAATTATATCGTATTGTTCTATATTTTTCATATATTCTTTCAACTCCGGCCTGGCACCTTTTTTGTACTCATCTACAGCTTTTCCGACGCAGGCGCGATAACTCTCCGGATATGGCTGAGCAGTGTTCACTTGAAAAATATCACCACCAGTAATATCTCTTATCATTTCTGCTACTATCTCAGTGTTACCTTTTTCAAGATTTTTTATCTCTCCGTTACAATAGTTCTCACCTTTGCGCGAATAATATACTATTAAAGTGTTTGTCATAAAAGCACCTCCTTAATCCTTCCATCTTTTATTTTAATCCAATATGAAAAAACAACAATCCCTTTTTATTTAAAAATCTAAAGAATTCTTTGCTTTGAGTTATCAGCCTCAGAAATTTATATAAAGTCCAAAAAGCCGGCCGGCTGCAGAATTATCCGCAGCCGGCCGGCTTTTCGCGTGTATTAAACAATTAGAAATTTCTTTTCGCTTCGCAATATTCTTCTATTTTCTCGCAAACATAAGCCATATCTCTTATGCAATACCGCTGGTCACACTGAATCATAAGATTCCTCTCAGACAGCTCCATCGCAGCCTTTCCCGGAGTGTAGTAATCGATAGGCAGCTTCCACTGTATTTCAGGAATTATATTGTTATTGACCAAATAGCTATACATTTTGTCGCGGTCTTCCCTGTCTTCCGCCAGCAAAGTAAGGCCAAAAGGAACATACTCTCCATTCCCCGCTTGCTCACTGCTGGCAATGGTTATTTCAGGAAGAGACTTGAGTCTGTCATAAAGATAATTATAGTTTTCACATCGGCGAGCCATCAAGCTGGCGGTGTCGGTGCCGAAAAAGATATATTTAGACTCGTCTGTCATCTCTCTCGGAGTAAGATCCTTATATCTGCCTGCGTTCGCTTCAGCCTCTCTATCTAAATACAGCTGTTTCATAGCTTCCGGGTGAGCATCATAGTAAGCTCTCAATGAAGATATTAAGAGCTCCTTATATACGCTCTCGTCATAGGGCTGCGTCAGTGGGAGCAATTCACCATCAACGCCGTCTCTTATAGCGACTATACCGCCGTCTGTCATTGGATACCATTTCCTTGTGCTGCCTACGATATAATCGCCAAATCCCATGCGCTCCTCATCACGACTGAAAAGCGCCTGGGTGATGTCTTCCATTATAAGCAGAGAATTAGCCTGCGCCAAAGCTTTGATTTTGTCTGTCACAGCTTTAGGTTGAGGTACAGAAAAATAATGGATAAAATATATCATTCCTGTATCTTGAGTTATGGCCTGTTCCATGCTGCCAATGTCTATGGTCAGATCCTTGTTAATATGATAAAAATCATATTCTACCTCTGCCGCTTTCAGGGCTGAAATTACAGACAAACATAGATAATCAGGCAGCAGAGCCCTCTTGCCTTTCATCTTTTCACGACAGTGGTTAAAGGCAAATACAGACGCTGTCCTTCCGTTATTTGTGTATATCTTTTGGCTATAATTGTTTCCCACATCGCACATCAGGCGAAAGCCATACTTTTCCTTGCATTCATCAGCATTTTTTACCGTTTGCTGAGTTTTAAGCATCGTCTCTACATCCAGAGAATAAAATCCACCGATAAACATTTTTTAACCTTTTCCTGTCTGCTATATTGCTTATTTTACTTCATATACAGGGATGTCATCACGCTTGAGGAATGCTGTCAAGCAGTGAACAGAACCGCCGCCTTTTTTAATCTCTTCCAGATCCAGCTCGATAACTTCAACTCCCTTTTTCTGCAAAAGCTCTACTGTCCTTGGCGCTCCTTTTGGCATTATTATCTTGCCTGGCTCAAGAGCCACAGAATTGGCGGCGAAGTTTATCTTTTCTTCAAATGCCGGAATTTCTACGAAATCAAAGCCTCTCTTTTCCAGCTCTTCGTATATAATGTTTGGTGTGATATACGGATATGTTACTGCAAGATGGGTGTCTACGATGGATAAAAATCCATCAAGATGATTCTGGTTTCTTGCAATGCTGAGCTCTATTATGTTTTTGACTCCCATGCTGCGGAAAGTCTCGCTTACCTGTCTCAAGCCCTCCTGATTGCACCTGGTACCGGTACCCACAAATACGGTCTCTTTATCTACCCATGTGGCGCATGCACCGTCAAAGATACCGCTGCCGTTTATGGTCCTTACGATAGGAACTCCTATGGCGCTTACAGTTTGTGCTACATACTTTACTTCCTTCGATCTTACTTCTATGCCGGGTCTGGTTATTATTACTCCCTCAGGCGTTCCGAGAACCAAATCGTGGCAGAACATGGCGTTAGGGCATTCCTCGTCGGTCTCTTCTACATAATAGACATCTACACCGTTTTTCCTGTATACGTCTATCAGATTATCGTGCTCCCATCTGGCTTTGTCGCCGTCGATGTAATCTCTTACATAAGCCTTTTCCAGATCTTTAATGTCATCTACTTCCTTTCCTGGCCTATGTACTACTACAGCCCTGAGTTTTCCTATTTCTGATGTAACGCTCCAGTTGTCTCCCCAGACGGTCTTCATGTCTTCATAAAAAGTTTTCATTTTTTGTGTTTTCTCCTTTCACCTTTTATATATCCGTATTGAATTCCCTTATAAATCCTTTTTATCTCCGGAAAATATCGGATGGCGCCGATATTTTACATACTTTCCGGAACAATGTCCATCATCGGATGCTTCATTTGCGGCAACGTGTGCAATGTCTGTGATAGGCTCATATTCCATAAGGAGCTTGATAAATGCAACATCAGATATATGATGGGCTCTCGCATTAAGCTCCATATATTCTCCTACAGCTGTTTCATCCGCCACTTCTGTAGTCCAATCAACAGCAGTTATTTCCGGATTGCTTACGCCATAGTTGGCAGGTCTTGGATGTTTGTCTGTATCGGTCCAATAAAATACCACTTCGTTGAACTTGTCAATTTTAAACAGATCCGGGAACCACTTCTGAGCATATTTTTCAAATCTTTCAGCGAATTCTTTGTTTAACTCATAAATATCCTCATCAGCATTTATGGCTTCAGAAACCCTTTCTCTAATTAAATTGCCGATTTTAACCATGTGCTCGCTGCTTCCGCTGAACCAGATATAACCATAGTAAAATGCTCTCGGAACCCAGAAGCTCTTATACCATGGTGAAATATATCCTGAAAACGGCTGAACAAGTTCATGCCCTTCAAATCCATGGTTATCGGTTATAACATCAAACAAGTATTTGGACCATATTTTTCTCAAAACTCTTGCTTCTCCATACTTGCTGTTTGGATTATTAAAGTCCTTGCGGAACTCAAATCCTGCGCTATTATACCTGGCCGGGTGGCATAACCATTTAGGATGTCTGCTATGTACATCGCAATGTAACATTCCTCCATCTATATTTATAAAAGGAACGAGTATCACATTTATCTTATCCAGCACATATTCCATATCTGAAAGGAGCCTGTCGATAAGCATAAATGTAGAATTCATGCTGGAAGCTTCATTACCGTGGTGTCTGGCAGTAAACAGTGCTGTTATCCTCTCATTTCTTACTTTTGAAGCCGAGTAAAATACATTCGCTTCCCGTTTAATACATTCAACAGCATATATTTTCCTTCCCTTATAAGTCGTCTCCACAGGGAAAATCCGTAAAGATTGATTTTTGTCATAGTACCCAAGAAGTTGCATATATTGCTCATAATCTATTACGTCATTTTCCAATATACGGTTCTTTTCTTCTTCAGATATTTGAGACGGCATTTTTACTCTTTTCGCAATATGAATACTTTCATTTTGTTCCCCATCGCTCAGCCTGATAACAACGTTTTCTTCTGAGAACATGTCAATTACGCCTTTTTCTATCATATCAGAAAGCACTTTTGCTCTTTCTATCACTCCTCTGCCTTTTGCGAAAACATCTAAAATGCTCACATCTCCGTCAAATGCAATGCTTTTTATACTCAAGCCTACATCATCTGCCGCATCTATAGGAAAACTTACATTACATGTCTCTAATAATGAGCCTTCCGCCAAATCATCATACATTATCACTTCAATTTCTGTCTTTTGACCTGTGCAGATCTCAGGTTCAGGCATGATCAAACCCACATTGTCAAGCTCGCGGCCGCATTCACGTTCCCCGAAAGTTTTAAACCAGTCCAAAAGATAGAAATAAATATCTTCCTGAAGGGCTTCAGCTGTTGATATTCTTTCTTGTCGGAATCCAAGATCTCTATCTGTTTCGCTCATTTTTATATTAATTTGCAATTTATTGAATAGAGGTTGCGCCTCTACCAGACCGTCGATTCCGTATTTTCTTACAAGCCTTCTTTCAAGTTCCGGAATGAGTTCATCTTCCATAAACCGCCAAACTTTTTCAATGTCCGTTTCGATTCTCTCTGAAGCTGTTCTTTTACCATCAATCTCTGCTTCCAACCACCCTGTGGTCACATGGGTCACTCCGATTTGCGGATATTTCTTAATATATGATTTTTCAACATATTTAGGATCAAAACAGTCTCTGTATAAAACATGCCCCTCTTCGTCCATAGCCTCCAAGCAATATACATGTCCCATATTGTCATCTCTTTGAAAATGAACGTTATCACGGTTTAAACAAAGTTCTCTTTCTATAAGTTCGTCTACAGGGAAAAGTTCCTGCAGCCATCTTGTAGGAATGTCAAAAAACTTCTCCGGATCATCCATGTGTTTTCCATAGTTAGGCATGGATTCATCTTCAAAAGTATCGTCGCCTCTTGAATTCATCAAATATGAAAATCTGATCTTCACACTGTGACATCTTCCTATAGGTTTTAGAGCAGGTAAAACATCTTCTTCTATCCAGGAATATCCGGATTTGTATGAACTTAGAATCCTGATTTTCCCTGGTATGGCTCCTTTGGCGATTATTTCATCTTTAAGCTTCTTTTCCAAAGAACGCCTTATTTGGGCGTCTTCACTCAACATTCCTGAAACCTTAACTATTTGTCCTCCTTTTATATCCGGCAGGACTTTATTTTCAAAAGTTTTCAAGAAATCGTCACCCTCCCAGCTCATACAAGATGACGTCCTGAACACTTCTTTTCCGTCATTGAAATTTGAAATAATGACATTCTTTGAGCTATCTGACATATATCTTTCCAGGGCTGTTCTGTCCACCACCCCTGCTGCGTATTCTTTCGTAATAAGTCTGCTGTTATTTCCGAAAGTATCCGAATGTTCTGCTACGGCTAACGCTGCTTGTCCTATTTCATTTTTGCAAGCTAAAATATCTTCTATGCATGTTATCAATTCTTCCTTAAACGGATCTTCTTCCGCTTTTGAAAACGCATATACAATATTGGTCATATTATCTCTTGAACCAACAAAGATAATGTCATTTCCTTCTTTTTTTACCATAGACACGCTTTCTGAATTTTCGAATCTGATATATCTGTATAGGGCAACCTTTTCCGTCATTGAATACGGATACACCGTCTCATAGTTCTCCATGGCTGTTCTCAAGGATGCTGCAAGTACAGACTCAGGTTCCCACTCTTGAATATTTTCTGTAAAAATTCTGAAGTCAGTGTTTTGAATATAATGTTTTTTTGCACGCTGATATGAATTGCAATTCCCCAATGTAGACTCTTTAGTAAGGTCGCGGCAATCTTTACCATGCGATTCAGCATCTAAACATGAAAAATCTGATACAGTTAAATCATCACAATTAATTTTTATATGGTTTATATTTTCTATATTTCTTAAATCGCGTCCATTGCCGTCGAAAGGATATATTGTTGTTAAGAACTCAACGCCCCTGTCCATATCGCTTATGGAAGAAGCCGATAGTTGTATTCCCCCCTCAGAAAGAGTTAAAACGCAAGTACCGGCAGGCACATCTGCTCTCATAGTAAGCCTAATGGCATCTTCATATTTTTCTCCTGAGAGAGGCGGCTCAAAACCGCTGATTTCTACTCCTAGTCTGGATGTGAGATTAACATAAAGCCTAAGCAATTCAGGAGCAATATCTTTTGCCACACATAAAATTTCTTTGCGGTTTAACGTCACTCCTTTTGACCTTTTTAACAATCCATATTCTGAAAAAATGTTCGACAAGCTGTTTATCATCACTAACCTCCAAAACACATGACGCGTCGCCGCGAAGTAGCCTTTTTTTGCATATCTACCCGCACGCGACGCGCTACGCTAATCGTTTTATTAAATTATGAGTAAATCGATACAGAATCCTAAAACTATATCAGATGACATGCTACGTAATGGCCTCCACCCACATCTCTTAATTCAGGCGCCTGCTCATGGCAAATTCCTTTACATAAGCTACACCGTCCTGCGAATTTACATCCCTGTCCAACATCTATAGGACTTGGCACATCTCCCTGCAAAAGTATCCTCTTTTTTGCTCTTGTTACTTTAGGATCAGCAATAGGTATTGCTGAAAGCAAGGCTTGAGTATATGGGTGCAGCTGATGCTCATAAAGTTCATCACTTTCGGCAAGTTCTACTACGGCTCCGAGATACATAACAGCAACACGGTCAGAAACGTGACGCACAATCCCCAAGTCGTGTGCTATGAACAAATATGTCAGGTCATGGCTCTCTTGCAGCTCCAAAAGCAAATTTATTATCTGAGCCTGTATCGACACATCCAATGCAGAAATAGGTTCATCACATACAACAAATTCGGGGTCTATAGCGAGAGCTCTCGCTATACCTATTCTCTGACGCTGACCGCCTGAAAATTCATGCACAAATCTATTAGCATGTTCTTTATTCAGCCCAACGGTTTCAAGGAGCTGATAAGTACGTTCTTTTCTTTCTTTGGAATCATACATCCCATGAATTACCATGCCTTCAGCGATTATGTCTCCTGCTGTCATCCTGGAATCCAAAGAAGCGTATGGGTCTTGGAATATCATCTGTGCTCTGCGTGTAAATGCCAAATATTCCTTCTTATCCATATGAGTCACATCTTTTCCGTCAAATATTATCTGACCCGAGGTAGCAGGGATGAGATGCATTATGGTCTTGCCGGTCGTAGATTTTCCACATCCGGATTCTCCTACCACTCCAAGAGTTTCTCCTCTTCTTACGAAAAAATTGACATTGTCCACAGCAGTAAGCACTCTGTGACCGCCTACATCAAAACATTTTTTTAAGTTTTTTACTTCAAGCAATATATTGTTGTCCATCTATTTCACCTCACGTTTCGTCACGGGGTTTATTACTGCAGGTGCCATTTCATGATGAAGGAAACAGTTTGCAACATGCCCCGGGCTTATCTGGTAAGATTGAGGCTGATATTGATGGCACACGCTCATAGCATATTTACATCTATGTTTAAACGGGCAGCCTTTTATTTCCGCATGTAGATCAGGCGGTGTCCCTTTGATGCTTTCGAGCTTTTCTTTGTTTTTCTGTCCCACTTTAGGTATGCTTCCCAAAAGTCCCCATGTATACGGATGCTGAGGATTATAGAATATCTCTTCACAACTTCCGCTTTCTACTATGTTGCCTGCATACATTATCATAACTCTGTCTGCCATTTCAGCTACAATTCCAAGGTCATGAGTTATGAGAATTATCGCTGTTCCAAGGTCGTTCTGAAGCTTTTTCATCAATTCCAGAATCTGCGCCTGTATAGTTACATCAAGAGCTGTCGTCGGTTCATCAGCAATCAACAATTTAGGGTTGCAAGCAAGAGCTATCGCTATAGATACTCTTTGTCTCATCCCTCCGGAGAATTCATGTGGGTATTGCTTAACACGCTTTTCAGGCTCCGGTATGCCAATCATCTTAAGCATCTCGATGGACTTATCAATAGCCTGAGGTTTTTTAAGATTCTGATGTTTTATCAATCCCTCAGCTATCTGTTTGCCTACCGGCATCATAGGGTTAAGGGAGGTAAGCGGATCTTGAAGTATCATTCCGATTTCTCCGCCCCTTATCTTGCACAGTTCCTTTTCGCTCAGTTTAAGGATTTCACGGCCGTTAAAGTCTATATGTCCCGTCTTGTATCTTATGGAATTGTCAGGAGCCAATCTCATAACAGACTGAGCAGTCACGCTTTTTCCGGAACCTGATTCTCCAACTATAGCCAGGGTTTCACCCTTGTCTACTCTAAAGCTTACGCCTCTTACCGCACGTACCTCTCCCGCATATGTATCGAAGGAAACTCTCAGATCCTCAACTGTTAATAATGTTTCAGCCATCTTTTAAGTCCTCCTATTTTCTAAGCTTAGGGTCTAGTGAATCACGAAGGCCATCTCCAAACAGTTGCATCGCCAACATGGTTACACTTATAAATATTGCCGGTATGATAAGCTGATATGGATACGTCTTTATAACAGCCGCGCCTTCGTTGGCAAGAAGTCCCCAGCTGGTCAAAGGCGGCTGCAATCCTATACCTATGTAGCTGAGATATGCTTCGGTGAATATGGCGTTAGGAATGCTCATGGTCAATGTAACTATGATTACTCCAAGCATATTAGGCACCATATGTCTTATTATTATTCTCATATTAGAACCGCCAAGCCCTTTGGCTGCCATAACGTAATCGCTTTCTTTAAGAGAAAGAGCCTGTCCTCTTACCAGTCTCGCCATTCTTATCCAGCCTGTCAAAGCAAATGCTATGATTATCGGAGCCATACCTGAACCCATAATCATCATGATTAATATTACATACACCAACAGTGGTATGGAGTCTACGATATCGGAAAATCTCATGAGAAACATGTCAACCTTTCCACCGAAAAATCCCGAAACACCTCCTATGATTATTCCTACTGTGCTTTGTACCAACGCTGCAATAAAGGCAATGAACAAAGATACTCTAGCTCCCATCCATACACGAGCCCACAAATCACGTCCTAAATTATCAGTACCAAACCAGTGTTCAGAAGATGGGCTATTATCCATAGCAGCAAAATTTACTGTAGAATGATCATAAGGTGATAATATAGGTGCGAAAATTGCCAATACTACAAGCACTATTATAAATATCATACTTGCCATAGCTACTTTATTTTTCTTCAGACGCCTCCAGGCATCCTTCCAGTAGCTGATGCTCGGCGTATACATTTTCTCTGCCGCATTTTCATCTCTTTCAACAAAGTTGAACATATCTTCCGTAAAAACAGGCTGTTCACATTCTGTTTCTACAGCATATACTTCTTCTTGTTTTTTTTGCTTTTTCATAATACAGCCCCTCTCTACCGCAATTTTATTCTTGGATCTACAAGTCCGTAAACGAGATCGACAACAAGCTGCATCAGAACGAGAAATACACTGTACACAATTGTCATGCCCAGTATAAGAGGATAATCTAACGTCTGTATACTGATAACATAGTGCCGTCCAAGTCCCGGTATAGCAAAAATATTCTCTATTACAAACGTTCCTGTAAGCAATGTTGCAACCATCGGTCCCATTACTGTTATTACAGGAAGCAATGAATTTCTTAGCTGATGATTTAAAGTTATCTCACCCCTGCTTAAACCTTTTGCCTTTGCTGTTTTTATGAAGTCTTCATTGCTCACTTCCAACATGCTGGTACGCATCAGTCTGGCTATAGTCGCTACTGAGCCGAAGCCAAGAGCAAAAGTAGGCAAAATGGTAGATGCAAAGCTATCCCACCTGGCCACCGGTAGTATTCCAAGCTTTACCGATAAGAAATACTGCAAGACACTTCCTACTATAAAGCTCGGTATAGATATTCCTATTACCGCCACAGCCATACTGAAATGGTCGAGAAACTTATTTTGGTTTAAAGCGGCAATTATTCCAAGCACAAGTCCTGCCGCCACCGCAAATATCAATGCTCTAATACCTAAATCTATTGAATACGGAAACGCAGAACTTATAATTTCATTTACTGTTCTTCCCTGCGTTCTCAGGCTGTAACCCAAATCTCCATGGATAAGATTATCCATATAAGTCAAATATTGTTTAAATAATGGCTCATCAAGTCCGTAATATTCTCTCATCTTTTCCTGAGTTGCCTCAGGTACTTTTGGGTCTGTAAAAGGGTCCCCCGGCAGCAGTCTGACCATTACAAATACTGCTGAAATCAATATAAAGAGTGTTATTACGGCAATGACTATTCTTTTTAATGTATATTTCAACATAGCCGTATTTCCTTTCCGTCAGTCAAATAGCGAAGCCCCGCTCCGCCAAGGATTTAAATCCTTGGCAGAGCGGAAGCATTACGCATACCCGGATGTTTATGAGGCATTTTACGTTTTGCGTTTATTCCGTTATTAGTCTTACTCTTCTTCTCCGATGTACTGTACTCTTGAGAAGTCAGGGTCGTTAGCGCCTAATCCGCATTTTGTTATTCCGGTAAGATAAGTCTTCATGCCCCAGTATCCTGCTGTCTGGAATAGAGGAATTCCAACCATCTCATCTACGAGCATCTGCTCAGCTTCAAACATTGCATCTGCTCTTGCTTTCATATCATCTGTTGAGTTGCAGAAAGCTATAAGCTCATCGTATTCTGCATTCTGCATTCCGCCAAAATACATGTTATAGCTGTTGTTTGACTCATAGCATTCCAGGAATGTCATAGGGTCATTGTAGTCAGGCGCCCAGTTGGTTATGCACAAATCATAATCGCCCTGATTTTCCTTTTCTGTACGGGCTGAATATGTCTGAGTATCCAAAACTATGTTAAGACCGAAAGCTTCGCCCAGCATGCTCTGTATTATTTCTGCTGAATCTTGGGCTCTTGCATCGTCAAAGGTCAAAAGCGTCAAATCAGGAAGGTTGTCTCTTGTGAAGCCTGTTTCTTCCAGTGCTTTGTCGAAGAGTTCCTGAGCCTTCTCTGCGTCACCTTCTGTTGAATATGGCTCATATGGATATAATTCTCCCAGAGTACTGTCTAATACAGTTATAAGGTCAGGTATCATACGAGTTATTCCAAAGGAACCGTCACCGCAAGCTGCTTCTACAAGAGAATCTCTGTTCAATACATAAGATATTGCCTGGCGGAAATTCTTGTTCTGCAGCAGTTTTGAAGCTTCACCTCTGTCAGTCTTGGTATTTACTACCGTGTACCATATGGTAGCGCCTTCAATATATACAGCCTCTCCTGTCTCCTGATATTTTTCTATGTATTCCTTATCAATAGTGTTCATGATATCCAGCTCGCCGTTATCGAACATATTGACTATGGTTTCTGTTTCGCCTATGATATAAGCTTCAATTCCATCTACATTAATGTTATCAGCATTCCAATATTCAGGATTCTTTTCAAATGTCAGCTGACTCTCATGTTCCCACTCTGTCAATATGAATGGTCCGTTACATACTACTGTTTCCGGAGAAGATGCATAATCTTTGCCATACTGTTCTCCCATATCTTCTCTTACAGGATAGAAGCAAGGAAGTTTCATCAGTTCTACAAAGTAAGGCATGTTCTTATCTGCTACGATTTCAAGAGTCTTGTCATCAATAGCTCTGATTCCCAACTCTTCAGCGCTGCATTGACCGCTGTTGAATTCTTCGCCGTTTTCGATGTAGTATCCCATCCAAGCATAATTACCGTTAGGGGCATCGTCTGATGGATCAAGCAATCTGGTAATTCCATAAACGAAGTCATGCGCCGTTACCGGAACACCGTCAGACCAATTGCTGTCTCTCAGATGGAAAGTATATGTAACTCCATCATCTGCTACTTCCCAGCTTTCGGCCATACCAGGATGCACTTCATTGTCATAAATTCTTACAAGACCTTCGAACATAATTCCTCTAGGGCATATGCTGTCGGAACTGTTGCCGTAACCTGGGTCCAAGGATGATGGCTCTGATGCAAACGGAACTCTTATAACTACGCTTCCGTCTTCTCTTACCGGACCTGCCGTCGAACTGGTGTCACCGCCACAGCCGGCGAAAAGACTTATGACCAAAGCAAGAGACAGTATTACACTTACCATCTTAGTCCATTTCTTTTTCATCTTTCTCCTCCTTTTTATATCTTCACCTTCAAACAACTTATTTTGTCCAAAGGCAGAGTATCAAAACTTAATCAAATATACAGCTCTCTGTTGAAGACATATGCCGGTTATTTGTACAAAGGCACACTGTCACGTTTTAGAAACGCTGTCATACAATGGATGGCGCCGTTTCCTTTAATTACTTCAGATACATCCAGTTGTATACATTCAACGCCTGCTTTCTCAAGAGCTGATACAGTTTTAGGACAGCCTGTAGGCATCACTATCTTGCCGGGCTCTATAGCGACGAAGTTCTGGCAGAACTTTCCGAATTCTTCGTAGTCAGGAATATCCACAATCTTTATGTCCCTTGCCTCCAATTCATTGTATATGGTGTCAGGCGCTGCTAATTTCAGAACCAAAGCTACATGAGTATCAGCAAATGCCATGAAACTGTCCAGATGCGCACAGCCTCTAGGTATTTCTACTTTTATAAGATTTTCAACTCCCATATTCTTAAGCTCTTCTTCCACCTGCGCTGTGGCTGAAGGATTGCATCTTTTACCATATCCAAGCATGCATGTCTTTCTGTCCATCCACAAGCAGCATGCTCCGTCAAATACGCCATCCCCGTTTATCGTCTTTATTATTGGGACACCGATTTTGGCCAATTGTCTTGCTGCGTAAACTTCCTCACCTATGCGGCAACTTGCAGCAGGTCTTGCAACAATAGCTCCTTCAGGTGTCATGAAAACAAGATCACGAGCATAAATGGCATTAGGAAGTGCAGGGTCCATATCTTCGATATAGTAAACCTCTACTCCGTTGTTTCTGTAAATCTCAGCAAGAGCGTCATGCTGTTCACGCACTTTAACAGGATCCCAGATTTCTTTCATAGCTACTGCTTCCGGGTCTGTTATTCCCTCTATTTCAGCTCCAGGTCTTCTCATCAATACAGCTCTCAGGCGTCCTACTTCGGAGTCGACACCCCAATCGCCGTACAGTTTTCCCATCATACTTTTAAATCCCGTATCTTTCATCTTGTTGATTAAGCCCTCACTTTCTCTAATTAGACAGCTAAAACGCAGCTTTTATTTATTACTTGGTTTTTAATATCTGCAAGTCACGTGCCAAGCTTTAAAAAAACTCCTTTACTCTTTTATTTGTAGCAATTAAGTCTGTTTTTTAAATTTGATGTGATAATTTTAAAAACTTCATGCGAAAAAAAGCAAAAAACAAAAGTGATAACATTTATCATTTTAGATAAACATTATCACTTTTTTAGAGCCGATATTCACTTAAAATCTATTCTACTATAAACGATAGAAATAATAAAATTATTTATTTAAAATTCTATAAAGCGTAGCTATTCCTATCCCTAAACTTTTAGCCGCATTCTTTTTTCCCTTTGTATCCCATCCATATTTATCAAGAGCGTTTATGACCGTATCCAGCTCCGTCTTTCTTCTTCTTTCCTTAAGCTTCGCCCCGTTTTCTTCTTCAGGCGTTTTTTCATAGGATGTATCATAAGTTGTTCTTACATTCTTTATGCCTGTTTTTTCTCTGACCTTTTCCGGCAAGCTGGCTGCCATAAGCAAATTGCCGGTCTCCACATTTACTGCGCACTCTATGGCATTTTCCAGTTCTCTCAGATTTCCGGGCCAATCATAGTCTCTCATTATCGCTAAAGCGTCAGGCGCAATGTCTTCTATATCTTTGCCTAATTTAGCTGTATATTTTCTTAAAAAATGTTTGCCTACCGTTACTATGTCTTCCTTCCTTTTGCGCAAAGGCGGCATGAATACAGGTATTACATTAAGCCTATAATACAGATCTTCTCTGAACTCATTGTTTTCTATCATTTCTTCCAAATTTTTATTGGTAGCTGCTATAATTCTTATGTCTACATGTATTCTTTTGTTTCCGCCTACTCTTTCTATACAGCGTTCCTGCAGCATTCTTAAGAACTTGGACTGCAAAAACAGAGGTATATCGCCCACTTCATCAAGAAAAAGAGTCCCTCCTATAGCCAGCTCACATTTGCCCATTTTGCCGCCGTGGCGCGCTCCTGTAAATGCGCCATCCTCATATCCAAATAGTTCACTTTCTAAAAGCGGCTCAGGTATCGCAGCGCAGTTTATTGCCACAAAAGGCCCGTTTTTTCTGGAACTGCTGTTATGTATGGCACGCGCGAACATCTCTTTGCCGGTACCGCTTTCTCCGCGGATAAGCACTGTGGAATTGCTTCCTGCAACTTTCCTTGCAAAATCTTTAGCGTTTTCTATCTCGACAGAATCGCCGACAATATCGTCGAAGCTTATCTTATAGTCATCATCTCTGAGCATTCTCTGGGCCAGGGAATTGGCCTCTTTCACCGTTTTAAATGTAAGGACGGTTCCGTATAACCCCCCCCCTTCATTTTCTATGGTATGCGCGGAAAGGAGTACCGGGATTCTGGAATTCTGCCGTTCTCCCAAACCTATCTTATCATCTTCATCTACAAAATTTTTATCGTGTTTTATTCTTTCAACCGTACGTCTTGACAGAACCTTTGTTAAAGGCTGCCCTACATACTGCTCTGTACTGCCTCCCAGCATTGTCAACGCCGAACGGTTTATCTGATATATCATACCGTTTTCATTTACCGCTATGACACCGTCGTGGACAGAATTAATTATTATCAGATTCTTTTTCAGATTTACAGAAAGCATATTCAAATATTCATCTGCTTCGATTTTGCCGGAAATAAGTTCAGCCAATTTTTCAGTAAACTTTTGAAACCCTTCATTCTTAAAGAATACGCTTGATTTTTGTTCTTCTGTAAAAGCCATTATCCCAATGCCGCCAGCCATTTGATCATTGACTTTTAAAGGCGCATAAATAGCTGCTTTTTCGCGGCATGACATCCTATTTTTGCAAAAGGCACAGACGCTTTCTTCTCCCGGGTTTCGTATTATTACAGTCTTATCATTGTCCATAACATCTTTGAAAACATTAGGGTTAGCCGCCGGTTTTCCTATCTGATCCTTATAATGATCTGTTCCCGCTATACGGATAAATTCTTTATCCACAATGGTTATCACAACATTAAACAGTCCTGAAATTATTTCACAGGTCTCTTGTAAAAATGATTTTTCCATCAGCATGCCGGCACCTCCCGTGTAAAAATTTTTACAAAGATGAAAATCAACACTCTAAAAATACCACATGAGGGCATTTTTGTCAAAATTTATAAGCTCTTTTACAAGCGTCTTAACCATTGCTCAAAAAATAGTGGCACAAGTTTTGCACATTATCATTTTCAGCAGATTAAAATCATGTGTTGTTCACGTGTGATTACAAGGAGGAAATAGCATGACAATTAAAATGAGACAGAGCAAAAAAATGGATGATATACCATTTTCAGGTATCAGAAAAGTTTTCGAAGCAGCCGGGCAGCTTGAGAAGCAAGGTAAAGATATAATCAATTTAGGTATCGGAAGGCCTAACTTTGACACTCCTGCTCATATTAAAGAAGCAGCAAAAAAATCCCTTGATGAAGGTAACGTATTCTATACTTCCAACTACGGTACTGAAGGTCTCCGTACCGCTGTGGCTGAAAAGCTCAAAAGAGATAACGGCCTAGATTATGATATGTCCGATGTAATCGTAACTGTAGGGGCCAATCAGGCTGTTTCTATCGCCATGACAGGTCTTCTGGACCCAGGCGATGAAGTTCTTGTCCCTAATCCTTCGTGGCTCCACTACTTTTACTGTGCAGACCTGGTAGGGGCCAAAACTGTATCTTATCCTCTTCTGGAAGAAAACGGCTTTAACGTTATTCCTGAGGACATAGAAAAGCTGGTTACTCCAAACACAAAGATGATAATCGTTAACTCGCCTAACAACCCTACCGGCTCCATACTCAGCAAGGAAAGCCTCCAGGCCATTGCTGACATAGCCAACAAATATGACTTAATCGTTCTTTCCGATGAAATTTATGAAAAGCTCATTTATGACGATAGTGTTCATTACAGCATTGCTTCTCTTGATGGAATGAAAGAGCGTACAGTTCTTATTCACGGAGTATCAAAATCTTATTCCATGACAGGATGGAGAATCGGTTTCGCGATATCTGCCAACAAAGAGTTCATAAGCGCCATGATAAGAGTTCTCCAGTACACCGTGACATGCGCCAACTCCTTCGCACAGGATGGAGCCGAGGCTGCTCTCAGGGGTTCTCAGCAGTGTGTTGAAGACATGCGCCTTCAATTCGACCGCAGAAGAAAACTGGTTTATGACAGAATCAACAAGATCGAAGGCTTAAGTTGTATAGCTCCTAAAGGCGCATTTTACTGCTTCGTAAATATCAAAAAGCTAGGTATGACTGACCAGGAAGCCTCAGATTATTATCTCAATGAAGCCGGCGTAGCCATGATTCCTGGCTCTGCTTTCGGTGAATACGGCGCTGGATATCTTCGTGTAGCGTTCTCCAATTCCTACGAAAATATCGAGAAAGCTATGGATCGCATCGCTGCAGCCACAGAATCATATCTCGCAAGAAAGTGAGGATTACATGACAACACTGTTTTACGAAACCGTCAATAAAGGTTCCAAGTTAATAAAGGACATCCCAGTGCAAGCTTCTGACGGCACGTCCACCGTGCTACCCTGCTACATAATCAAGGGAGCAGAAAAAGGACCCGAAATATGCATAACTAGCGGAGTTCACGGTACTGAATATCCGGGGATAGCCGCCAATCTTAAACTGTATCACGATATTGACCCTACTAAGCTAAAAGGCACCATAACTGGCTGCACCATGTGCAACTATGAGGCTTTTTTGCACAAGAGCATGTTCGTCAATCCTATTGACGGCAAAAATCTCAATGAGGTGTTCCCAGGCAATCCCAATGGTACGTTAACTGAAGTGATAGCCAATATCCTGATGCAATTTGTAAGTTGTGCCGATTATCACATCGACATGCACAGCGGCGACAGGCAGGAATACCTGCATCCTTATGTTTTTTACCATAAAAACTCGGCAGGCAGAGATGACATAGACAGTCAGGCTCTACAGATGGCCAAGACATACGCTCTTGACTATGTAGCTTCTACTGAATTTTACGGTAAAGGCGCCAGCGATATGGGTAATTTTTACGCCAGCGTATCTGAACTAGGCATACCTTGCATACAGCCAGAAATCGGCGGGCTCGGTCTTGTTGATGAAGACACTATGTCTTTGCACTACAACGGTCTCAGAAATGTTTTGGATATGCTGGGCATGTATAAGGCCCAAGAAGTAACAACAAATGAAAACCAGGTCGAGCTCGACAGTTTCTATCGCTTGAAGAGTCAATATGACGGCGTTTTCAATTGTTTTGTCTCTCCGGGAGAGATTGTCAAAGCAGGGCAACTTCTGGGAAATATCACCGATATGCATGGAGAAAAAGTTCTTCAAGAATTTCATGCTGAAGCAAATGGCGTATGCTGCTGGAGAATGGCCAGCCTTGCCGCTAATGAAAATGATACTCTATTGGCAATGGGAGTTATTCATTGATTTTCCTTTTTACAAGCTGAAGGGCTGCCTCTTATTACTTTGAGGCAGCCCCGCGATTTTCTGTGTATAAATCCACAATTTTTTATTGTAAATCTATTTTTTCATGCTTTCGAGAAATTTATATGTCCTTTCGTTTTGCGGATTATGAAAAATATCCTGTGGCGTACCCGACTCTATTATCTGCCCTTGATCCATGAAGACCACTCTATCGGCGGCTTGCTCTGCAAAATGCATTTCGTGAGTAACTATCAACATGGTTTGCTTGTGCGCAACTACCAAGCCTTTTATTATATCTAAAATCCCTCCTACCAATTCCGGGTCCAGAGATGATGTCGGTTCATCAAATAACATTACTTTTGGTTTAACTGCCATGGCTCTGGCTATGCCGACACGCTGCTGCTGCCCGCCGGAAAGACGCGATGGAAACTCATTAAGCTTGTCGCTTAGCCCCACCTTGTCCAAAAGCTCTATCGCTTCAGCTTCAGCTTGGCTTTTGTCCATTTCCTTTCTTATGAGAAACGGAAGCATGACGTTTTGCAGTACTGTTTTATTTTTAAACAAATTATAGTTTTGAAAGACCATAGACGTCTTTGCGCGAAGTTTTAATATATCGTCTCGCGACGCAGTTTGTACGTCAATCATGAAGCCATCCAGCTCTATGGTCCCTGCCTCCGGCATTTCTATCAAGTTGATACACCGCAGCAAAGTAGATTTCCCTGTGCCTGAAGGGCCGATAAGTGCGATAACTTCACCTTCTTCTACAGAGAGGTCAATGCCCTTAAGCACTTCCAACGTTCCGAAACTTTTATATATATTATTGATTTTCAGCATTTATATCACCCTTTTTCAGCAGCGCGTATTCCGCCGGCCGTACGTATTCTTTTCCCAGTTTTCCGTAATGAACAGCCGGGTCTATGGTAATACCCAGTTCATCAGGTGTATCCAAAGAATCAAGGATTTTCTTTTTTCTGTCAGGGTATTCGATATAGTTAAGAGTGCTTATCACACCATCCACAAAAGGATCAAACATCTGCACGGGCATTCCTACGCCCATTTCGTCATCTCCCCATTTGCACATCTGCCTGGTGCCTGCGCATAAAACAGAAAAGTTAAGGTCGTTGCTTTCAAAAGGTTTGGCGCCCAGGTCTGCACAAACGCCCTGATTTCCTGCCATGCTCAAATTGTGCGGTGTTCCGAATTTGTAAGTATATCCCTCAACTACACGCATCAGCTGATATGGATTTGCCATGAAGATGACCACATCTGCGTCAGGCATTTCCGCCAAAGGTCCGAGAGCTACCCCGTATATGCGGTGCTTTATGCGAGCGATATCACGCTGTACAGCTTTTGCTACAGCGCGGCTTTCATATAGGCAGATGCTGTAATATCTCTGTCCCGATTCCACACATTCCATTTCTTCATCTATACCAAGCGCTTCAGAGGCGCATCTGCATCCGAAATTTTCTCCACAAGCCTTAAAGGCGGTTCCGTCCATAGCTTTGCGTACCATCATACAAAAGCTGGTTTTCTTTCCGTATTCCTGCATATCCAGCTCGCTGTATTCATGTTCAAAATAGATGTATTTCAACCCGATGATTTCTCTCTTAAGCTGCAATGCCTTGGAGAGCCTGCTGACATTTTTCTGATTCATAATATTTCCTCACTTCTTTTATATCACTATATTGGCACAAGTATATAAGAGCTACATAAACCTGCAAATCCTACGCTCCAGTAAGCGCTGCAGTCTATCGATTACAATTACTATCACCCAATAAACAATACCTACTGCCACATACGCTTCAAAATAATTCAATGCGGCCGCACCCATTATTTTAGCTTGAGATAAAAGCTCCACAACGCCTATGGTAAATCCTATGGAGGTGTTTTTGATCATTCCTACAAAGGCATTGCCCAGAGCCGGCACCGAAGCTACGAAAGCCTGCGGAAAAATAATTTCCTTCATCATAGTGGCATTGTTCATTCCTATAGACAGCGCTGCTTCTTTCTGACCCTTGTCCACTGCCAGAAGTCCTCCTCTTATTATTTCCGCAATAAAGGCAGACGAGTTGAGGGCGATGGTTACAATCAGCGCAGTACCTGCAGTCACAGCTCTGAGCGGCATAATGATTTGCGGCAGTCCGAAATAGAAAATAAAGAGCTGAGTTATATAAGGGGTCGAGCGAAAAAATGATATGTAAACATTGGCAAAGCCTTGCACAATTCTAAACTTGGATCTTCTAAGCAGTTCCAGCAGCACGCCTAATGCAAAAGATATAAAAAAAGCTAATATTCCAAGATACAATGTAAACGGTATTTTTAAAAGCAGCTCGGGAAAGCAGGAAAAGAAAAATTCAAAATCAAAACGCATACTTGATTTCCTCCTACTTGAAGAGCAGCGCTCCTACTGCGGCAGCGCTGCCCATTAAATAAATGCATTATTCTGATTTCGTAACGTCACGCTTATAATATTCTTCTGACAGCTTGCTCATAGTGCCGTCTTCGTGCATTTCTTTTATAGCGTCGTTAATCTTCTGCAACGTAGCTTCATCAAAATCCTTAGCAAATGGGAATGCTGAAGAATCAGTAATGATGGCGTCTCCGATCATCTTAACGTCATATTCACCTTTTTCCTTAACCTGGTCAAAGGACAGAACAGTCATAGGGAATGCATCGATACGTCCCAATTCCAGTTCTTCGTAGATGGAACCTTCTGTAACAACTGTCTGCACCTTTTTATCATCAGGCAGGTCTTTATTGTATTCTTCAAAGAAGTCCTGCAATACGCTGCCGTTTTCGATACAAACTTTTCTTCCCTGTAAATCGTCTACTGAAGTTGCTGTATCATCTCCGCGTACTACCATGCGGATTTCATTATATGCGTAAACTTCTGAAAATTTATAAGTCTCTTCTCTTTCCGGTGTTACAGAAACCTGATTGGCAATAGTATCTATCTTGCCTGCATCTAAGCTGCCAAACATAGCTGACATATCATCGCTTACCTGCCACTCGATTTCCAGTCCGGTTCTCTTACCGATTTCTTCCATGACTGCATATTCAAAGCCAGTTAAGTTTCCGTCCTCATCAGTATAGATCACCGGATAAAAGGTTCCGCTGGTTCCAACAGTCAGCTTAGTTACTTCACCTTCGGACGAGCCTTCTCCCTCATTTGAGCCAGAGCAGGCGGTAAAAGCCGTTACAGCCAGCATGCATGACAATGTCAACGCAATGAATTTTTTTATTTTCATTCTAGTATTCCTCCTGACTATTCTTTAAAATCATCTTGTCCTATTCTATAGTAATGGATATGTAAAAGCAATGAAAAAACACAAGTATATTTAAATTCAATGACATGGTATTGCTTCATAATATTTGTGAATATATCAGACAACATTTTGACATTCTTCTGCTTTCAAAACAGCTTTGCTGTTGGCTTCGTTTTTGCAGTTTAAAGCTTGACACCTCCAAGAAAATATTTTAAAATAGCACTTGAAAATTTTTAGTGGATTTTTCCGGACAATATTACATTTGTCACCTTTTCGCCACACAGTTATTTTATTGTAGCTGGGTGGCTTTTTTATTGAAAATATAAAACCTACATCAGGAGAGATTATATGAACGAAACTTTTATGAAAGAAAGGCCTGTATTGCCTCTTATTTTGTCCATGTCCCTTCCCATGGTTATATCGATGCTTGTCAACTCTTTATATAACATAGTAGACAGCTTTTTTGTAGCAAAGATCAGCGAAGACGCTATGACTGCTTTGTCTTTAGTATATCCTGTGCAAAATTTTATAAATGCGCTAAGCATAGGTTTTGGAGTGGGTATCAACGCCGTCATCGCCTTTTACTTGGGAGCGGGAGACCGAAAAAAAGCAGATATGGCAACTACACAAGGGTTGTTGCTGTCTGCAATCCATGGCGTAGTAATGACCATCGCCTGCATCGCTGTAATACCATCATTTTTGAAAAGCTTTACGTCTTCTCAGACGGTAATAGATATGGGTATCCAATACTCTGTTATCGCATTTTCTTTTACGCTTATCGTCAATCTGACCTTAGCTTTTGAGAAATTCTTTCAGGCTGTAGGCAGGATGAAAGTTACCATGTTAAGCATGATGTGCGGCTGTATTGCCAATATTATTTTAGATCCCGTTCTGATTTTCGGTCTCGGTCCCTTCCCCGAAATGGGCATAGAGGGAGCCGCCTTAGCTACCGGTATAGGTCAGGCGCTGACTCTTGCCATATACCTGGTCATATTTTTCATCCGTCCTCTGGGGCTCAACATAAGGCGGCGATACTTGTCATTGGACAAAAGTATGGTTCTCAAGCTTTATTCGATAGGAATTCCGGCGACTTTGAACTTAGCTCTTCCATCAATTTTGATTTCTGCTCTCAACGGAATACTTTCTGCATATTCAGAAGTATATATTCTTGTTTTGGGAATTTACTATAAGCTCCAAACTTTTTTGTATCTTCCGGCAAACGGTATCGTACAGGGCATGAGGCCGTTGATTGGATATAATTACGGCGCAGGAGAGCACAAAAGGGTAAAACAAATATATAAGATAGTTTTATATATGAGCGGTATGATTATGATTCTCGGTACTGTCATATGCCTTCTGATACCGGATTTGCTCATGGGGCTGTTCACTGATAGCGAAACGACGATTCAAGCAGGCCAGACAGCACTGCGGATAATCAGCGGAGGTTTTATCGTTTCCGCAGTATCGGTAACTTCCTCGGGAGCTTTGGAAGGCCTTGGAAAAGGTTTTCCTTCTCTTGTCATCTCATTGTGCCGTTACATCGTTATTATCCTACCGACCGCTTTTATTCTAAGCAAGGTATTTGGTCCGACAGGCGTATGGCACAGTTTCTGGATAGCGGAAGCTGTCACGGCAATCATCGCTTTTATCGTCTACAACAAGGCCGTCCATACGAACCTTATGCGGCCGTTGTAATGTCCTAAGGGTGGGCCGGTGATGATACCTTTTCATAAAAACCGTGATACAAAGTATACTAAAACTCAAAAAAAGTATGACATGAGCATACTTTTTTACAAAAAATTGATACTTTGTATAACGGTTTTCTTTTAAAGGTATATTTCCCCACCCTTCATTTGCATTTCCTCCAGCAACTACGCAGTCTTGTACCCTGTAGTATTGACAACGACTACCAGTCTGTCTTCAGAATCTTTGACTTCAACGCGATAGTAGCTGGTAGTCCTGCCGTCCTTGACGCAGAAGGCTTCAGCTGTCAGCCTGTCGCCCTTGGCTGAACCAAGAAAAGCTATTTCCGAGTTGAGAGATACCGTGCCAAGCTTTTGCCAGTTGGCAGCGACAGCAAAGGCGAAGTCTGCTAAGGTAAAATACACTCCTCCCATCACAGCTCCCATAGCGTTTCTGTGGTTTTCTTCTATCGTCATACTGCATTTGGCATAATGGTCGCCTACGTCATCTATAACTGCTCCGTTGCAGGTGGCAAATCTGTCTTTTTCAAAAAGTTCTATGACTTCCGCTGTCGGTTTCATCTTATCTGGCAATTCGGTATATTTCATTTTGATTCTCCTTTTTATGCTATTGTTTTTGCTGCGGATATTGAACATTTTAATATTCAAGCCAGTCTTTTGTCAATGGCGTCAGATGAGTACCGCTATGGAAATGCTATCAAAGCAATTCCTGCAGCGAAGATTTTGTAAAAAATAAATTGTAATTTTGTAAAAAAAATATTGACATATTCGTGTATATGTTTTACTATTACCTTAACAGGAGGTAAGATAAAATAATGTATACTTTAAAGGATTTATTCAATCAGAGAAGCGCCTTCGCCGCCAGACTGGAACAATTTATAGACTCTTATCCAATAACGAAAACCCAGCTCTGCAAAGATGCCCACATTTCAAGGCCGACGCTGGACAAGCTGCTGGCAGCAGAAATAACTAATGAGACTAACTTTGAGAAACACGCAGGCAAAATTCTGGATTACTTTCACGTTACTCCCAACAAATTTATGGGTAACAGCCAAAACCGATATAACCGCATAAGACAAATAAAAACCGGCTTACATATCTCCAACGAAGATCTTTCTTCAGCATGCGGAATCAGCGTTGACAGGTTAAAGGCCATCGAGTCCGGGGAGTCGGTGGATACCGCTGAGCTGCGCGATATTGCTCTGTGTTGCAATACCAGCGTCCGTGGTCTCCTGGGCACCAATTTTTTCAGTGCGACGCTTTCTATACCGGGCGATTTCGTAGATTCGGATATCTTGAAGGGTTTCGGCGGGCTCTGGGGTCACATAGGGATATTACCTTCGGGCCAAGATAAATATCTGTGGTATCCCATAATTTTCGATGTCAAAAACAGCGTTTATAGCATTTTAGAACAAAAGTTTATCGTCATACCGTGTATGAACAACAAAGTATTATTTTTAAACACTTCCAATACTGATAACATCGTTTTCCTTGATGAGGCGTGCGATCCGCCCTCCTTTGCCAATTGGGACTCAAATGTAAGCCAGGGCGAAATTCCCCCTGTTGTATATGAAGCCCTGGAGGATTACTATGTCTACGGTGATGACATGCCCAGAGAGCTTATATCAGAAAAGCTTCAAAAAATTTTAGAAAAAATAGTCAAGTCATACAAATGGACTGAAGATGATATAATGAGCATCGCCAGGGAGATTACGGTTCATTTTAAATCTGGAAAACAGATACACATTACAGCAGACTTCGACTACGATCAGAATTTAACTGATGCCGTGACATTTGTCTATGATTTCGGCAGCATTGCAGCAGAAGACGAAATGCCGTATATCAGCGATCTCGACGGAACAGAAATGATAATAAATTTGAACAATATTTCTATGATAGAGTTGCCTCTGGCCGCTGTGGAGGATATCATATGTCTGAGTTTTGACGAATAGCCTCCTCATTGTGCACCATTTGTTTGCTTTACGGCGTGCAGAATATCAAACCCATATGTTTTGTGAAAATACCGCTTTTTCCAGTGTGAATCCAATCCCTTCCAGCAGCGTGCAGGAGGGCTTGGATTCCAGCGCGGTTCTGGCAGTAAATGTTTTTACGCCTCGCACAGCGGATATATGGCTCAGCATCGTACGACAGTTCTCCAAGGCATACCCTTTGCTCTGAGCTCCATTCCCTTATCTCACCGTATGTTTAAATTTGCTTTATATAAATCGATGTATATTTTTTTCATTTTCTAAACACAAATAAATATTCGTGCGCAATCAGCAAGAAGTTATATTTGACGCTATTTGTTTTCCAATAGCCCGTTGCCTTACAATTGTGCTGTTCTTTGATAATCAACTCTTTCAGCTTAAATCCGGCTTCCTCGAAAATATGCATAACCTCAAAAGACATTGGAATCATGCAGCCTTTTTGACGTGTATCACCCATTAAAACAGCACAGAATTTATCCTTTTTTAATACACGATAGCTCTCAGCGGCTACAGTTTTCATTTCCTTAAGAAAATCTTTGATTTTTAAATGAGACAAGTCTTCTTCGATATCCTCGCTGTATTTAATAATATTAGCATACGGCGGGTGAGTACAGATAAGGTCGATACTGCTGTCTTGAATGAAATCCAAATGTCTTGCATCACCTTTATAAATGTAGACCTTACCGTTTGCTCCTTCGTGTTCAAAATCAATTTTATCTCTGCATCTGTCAATAGCTGTATCGTTCACATCAACACCGATAATATCACGATTCAAAAGTTTCGCTTCAACAAGCGTAGTACCGCCACCAGCAAACTGATCGAGTACCAAGTCTCCCTCTTTCGAATAGCGAAGCAATATATTTCTTGGAATATAGGGTGACCAATTTCCGCGCCACTTTGCATCGTGGGTCGCCCAGTCCCCACGCTTAGGAAAAGACCAGTGTGTGGTCATTTCCAGTTCAAAATCTTCTGGCTCCCATTTTTTTATTTTTTTTGCCATTATCTGAAAACCTCGTTAATAATGCCATTCTCCAAATCATTAATGTTGTAAATATGTTCCATCACATCAAAAGTTTCTTCAAGGTTATTTCGGGCGCTTGTCCACCCTTTACCATCCGTAAACCATACAAAGGTAAAGCCATCAGCAGTGTCCGTTTCAAGAGCAAGAGTCTTATAGCTGCGAGCTGTTTCGTTAAGTTTGCTACCTTCGCTGCCATAAAAATTGGTTTCTATGCCATAAATCATGCTGGAAGTCTTTACAACAAAGTCAAACCGCTTTTCCATTTTACCTTGATTGGATATGGCGGAGAGATCGACACCCCATTTTGCGGTAATTTGGTGTATGTACATTTCCTTGAAGTAAGTTTTATCCTTTACAAAACCTGCTTTTTTAATAAAGCTCTCAACCAAATCTTCCATCAAATGCCCGCCACGATTTTTACGCCCATTAGAATCTAGACCTGTTTCCACACCAGTTGCATAATCAACAAGATTATTAATAATATGATTTCGCATTAAATCAAAAAGTCCCGTTTTTAAAAGTAAAAACTTACTAAATTTCTGATTATCTTTTCATAAGTTGGTAAATGCCGATATATCCCGTATTTTAGGGCTTTATCGGTATTTTCTTTTCGGAAGATACCTTGCATAAGCTGGCATTTACCAGTATGAAAATGCAACCAAAAGTAGTAAATAAGTAGTAAATATAAGTTCCGATATTAACAAGCCAGTCTTTCCAGTTCCGCTTTTGCAGATTGAAATGTACCGTGTGCGTAATAACCAAGTGTCATGGTTATGTTAGCGTGTCCCATGAGATATTGCAGAGTATTTGGGTTCATTCCCTTATTTGCCATATTCGTACAGTAAGTATGTCGGAATGAATGTGGTGTGATGTTCGGTAACTTGTCCGTGTGATACTTGTTATACTTCTTAATCAGTCCTCGCACCATGCCCTCATAGTTTCCTGCAACTTTAGGCAAGCCCTCACGGTTTAAGAATAGGAAATTGCTGTAACCACCTACAATCAGCGGTTGTGCCTTTCCTCTGTTCTTTAGTATTCTTTGGATTGCTTGATAAGCCCGTTCTGTCAATGGAAGTTCCCGTTTTCCGTTTTTGGTCTTTGGCGTTTCAATATAGTAGCCGATTTCGCTGTCTTTCAATAGCTGGTGGTCTATATTGAGTATTCTGTTCTGCATATCAATATGCGTCGTCAATCCGCAAAATTCAGAAATACGAAGTCCCGTTTCCAGCAGAAGTACAACCTCATCATAATACTTGCTGTAAATCTTGTCCGTTTCCATAAAGGCAAGCAGGCGTTCTTCCTGCTCTGGTGTAAGGATAACTTTCTGCTCCGTATCATCTTCCAGAACATCACTTAGCTTAAATTCAAACGGGTTCTTTCTGATACAGTCGTCTTGTATCGCCATGTAAAATGACGCTTTCAAGGAACGCTTATAGTTATCAATCGTTTTGTAGGCATATCCTTTTTCGCTCATTCTGATAGCCCATTCTTTAGCGTCCGACTGCTTCACAGTATCAATCGCCCTCATACCTAATGGGTCATTTTTCAGAGCGTTCATAAAATACTGTCGTCCCTTTTCAGTAGCCCTTTTGATGTTCTTTCTTTGGCTGTTCTTCTTGTCGTAGAGTTGGCAGACTGTCATTTTACCGCCTGCTGTGTCGATACCGTCGTTAAGGTCTTTTTTGATTTGTGCTTCTTTTTCCCTCAATGAAATATCATCACGTTTTCCAGCAGGTGTCTTGTCTGTCGGTACAAGTTTCCAAGAATAGATAAATTGTGGCTTTCCGTATATATCGGTATATTTGTAAACGTATCTTCCGTCTTTTCGCTGGCTCTCTCCATTACGCAAATTGCGATTTTTACTGTCTTTTCGTTTTACATTAGACATAGTGTAAAGCTCCTTTCCGTCATGGAATGAGCCGTGATACGCTACATTTATTATACCATATCTACGGCTCAATGACATTAGATTTCGTCCAATGTATCTATGATTTTTTCAAATTGTTTTCGCTTAATCTGAATACGATTACCGTTCACGATAACCCAGCCAGCGTCAATATTTTCTTCGGCTAATTTACGTAATTTCTTTTCGCCAATGCGGAAGTATTTGGACGCTTCCTCAATCGTCAGCGTATATTTTTCCCAGATAGGCACATCAGTATTGTTCATAATCTATGCACCCCCTTTACTGTGTGTCATTTTTTACAAGCAGGCAGACGGCTTTGGAATGCTCCGTTAGTATCCCAACTATTCCCATTCTTGTGGGCAGAACCGCACCATGCGGACGTATCATTATTCTGTGAGGATAGGTCGTGGCAAAACGACTTTTCCAACAGTCGCTCTCGGATCACTGCGTGGGTCGCTCGCTTTCTTTTGAAAAGGTCGTGGCGTACAGTCCCCGTGGCTCGCTATCTCACAAACGTATCTGTCTGCTTTATTCAGTTGTCAAAGAGCTGTGGCGAAAGCGTGTTACTTTCATGTAAAAGCAGGTGCAGAGCAGGAAAGAGGGGATTGAACAAATCATGCTCTGCGGTTACTGCTTGTTATTCTTCTTCGATTTCTAAGGCAATATCAAACCCTAAAATCATTTTAATAAGTGCTTCTCTGATAAGTCCCTTTAACTCCATATCTACAACAATATAGACATTGCCGTATTCATCATAGAGTGGACGCAGACAGCACTTTGATATGTACGGGTCATAAAATGCCAGTATCTTTTCAATCGCTTTTTCGTCCCCGTCCATTGCTTGTGAAAGCAAATAGTAGGACGGCTTCTTAAGTATTTGTTTCATTTTTACTGTTTCTCCTTTAGTAATTTTTTCATAAGTGCCAATGAGTTGTGCCGATTTTGGAATACACCGCTTCTGGAAATATTCTGTTTTTTTGCAATTTCTTCGTTGTTCATTTCCAAGAAATAATACATCAGCAAAGTTTCACGGTTACGCTCGGATAACTGTTTCAAGGCTTCTGCCAATTCATCATCATAAACACGAATATCGTGACCGCATACATTGAAAATCGTATAGTCCGTTTCATAATCGTCCCAGACAGCCAGATTTTCTACAACGATTTCTGGGAGTTCGCAAAAGAGCGTTTCTTTCTCTTGTCGTCGTTTTAATTTCTGCTGGTAGTCCTTAACAACATGACGGACAACTTTCTTCAAACAACTTTCAAAACGGCATTGAACTGTTTTCTGGAAGTCAGACGGTTTCATCAATCTCACCCCCTTTCCGCTATGACGTGAAAAGTGGTTCTCCCTCTTTCCGCACCATATAGGGAACGGCAGGTGTGATTTGTTAAGTTGAGAACTCAAAAAAGCCAAAATTTTTCCAGAATGAAAAAAGCCCGCACAAAACAGACTGTTTGCACGAGCGAATGAATTTATATATCTAATTAACGATTTTGTTGATTGCTTTTTCCATTTATAGCCGATAAATTTCTTTAAAACATTCCATGAAACATACTCCCTAATTTACACATCAAAATTATTTTCCAAAATCATAAAGTATATTTCTAAATAATTTCTAAATGTACCATAGACTTCTTTGTTTCATGTGGATAGCATAAAAACCTTATGGTACAATATCTAATTAAAGGAGATGAAATCACATGAATAAAATTGCTATTATTGAAGATGATATAGACATTTGCAATATGATTGCAAAATTCTTAGAAAATAATAAATATATCGTTCATTATGCCTTGAATGGTGCAGAGGGAATAGAATTATGTAAATCGCTTGTTCCAGATTTAATAATACTTGATATTATGTTACCGAAGTTAAATGGAAATGATGTATTGCAGCGATTGCGTAAATTTACAAATGCTCCTGTCATTGTTGTTTCCGCAAAAACAATGGTACAGACAAAAATAGATTTATTAAAATTAGGTGCTGATGATTATATGACTAAGCCGTTTGACCTGCATGAGCTTCTTGCTCGTATTGAGGCAAATTTGAAAAGAACTTCAAATACGTCCTGCCAAAATGATACTTTGACATATAGAGATATTGCAATCAATAACTCTCTAGTTTATATCAAAGAGGTATTAGTATCTTTTACATCAACCGAGTTAAAGATTTTAAGACTATTATTGCAATATCCGCAAAAAATTTTTTCAAAGCAAAATTTATATGAATCCATTTGGAATGAAACTTATGCTTATGATGATGATACGATAAATACCCATATCAGTCATATTCGTAAAAAAATCAAGGCAATTACAAATGAAGATTATATACAAACTATTTGGGGAATCGGTTATAAAATTAAATAACTTTAGATTTTCTTTAGACTTATCAGATATAGTGGCATAGAAAGGAGTGTTTAGAATGACAAAATTTATATGCGAAACAAAAAATTTAAGCAAAAAATATAAAGATTTCTATGCTTTAAAGAATGTGAACTTAACTATTCCAAAAGGAGAAATCTACGGTCTTGTAGGCGAAAATGGGGCAGGAAAAACAACTCTAATCCGATTATTAACGGGACTTAATTTTAAGAGTGAGGGAGAAATAATCCTGTTTGGACATACAGATAATCTGCAATATGAAAGGACAAAAATCGGTTGCACGATTGAAATGCCTGCATTATACAAGGATATGACAGCTTCACAAAATTTAGAGGTGCAAAGGATACAGCGTGGTATTCCAAACAAAGAGTGTATTGCCGATACTTTAGAGTTGATAGGTTTATCCAATGCTGGCAAAAAAAGAGTGGCAAACTTTTCTTTGGGAATGAAACAAAGGCTTGCTTTAGGTGTTGCATTATTAGGTGAGCCAGAATTTTTGATTTTGGACGAACCCGTCAACGGACTTGATCCAACGGGAATTATTGAATTAAGAGAACTTCTTAAAAAATTAGTAAAAGAACGAGAGGTAACGATTTTAATATCCAGCCATATATTAAGTGAATTACATCAGCTTGCTACCTGTTACGGATTTCTTCATAAAGGAGAACTTTTGAAACAAATTTCTGCCGAAGAATTGAACGAAGAATGTAAACGCCATATTTGTTTAAGGACAGATAATATCCAAAAAACCACTCTTTTATTAGAGCAAAAGGGAAATATTAACAATTACTCCGTTTACCCCGATAATTCTATTCGGATATACGAGTGCTTAGATAATGTAAGAATGATTTCTAAATTACTATCCAGTAATGGAGTTATTATTGATGAAATTTCTGTGCAAGGAGAAAATTTGGAAACATACTTTGAAAATCTAATAGGGGGACGAAAAAATGTTTAATCAAATAAGAGCAGAATTTTATAAATTATTTCATACAAAGGCATTGTACTTAACCTTTGCTTTGATTTTAGCAGTCTTTGGAATTTTCTCCATAGGCGGTCAGCAACAATTTGTGGTATCAAGTTCAAGTTTAGACGAAACATGTAAAATAGGAGAAACTGTTGGATTTCTTGCTCGTGCTTATAGCGATACAGCACACCCATTGATTGAAGAAATAATAAGGACAGCCACATCTTATACTGTATTTTTCTGGCTGATTGTTCTTATATTTTCTGTCATTTTCTTTTCAAGAGAATATACGGATTCAACAATTAAAATTGCAATCGCAAGCGGACAAAGCCGAATTAAGTTTTTTGTTGCGAAATATATTGTGATTTCGATTACCAGTATATTTCTATACTTTTCATTTATTATGATTGCATTTATAATAGAATGTGCGAAATTTAATATTCCAATACAACTGTTTCCAATGCTGAAAATTGCAGGACTAAATTGCATGATTATGGGAGCATTTATCGGAATTACACTTATGTTATGTGTAATATTCAAACATACAGCAATCGTTGTAGGTGCTATGTCATTGTTTACATTTAGCGGACCGCTTATCTATATGATGACATGGGATAATATGTCAACTCAATCATGGAGAGTTCTAACATACTTAAAAATAAATCCTATGTATTACTGGATGAATACCTGTTCTTATAATATGATAAATAATTTAGAAATCAATATTTTGATTTATTTCGTGGGAACTGTAATTATTACATTTCTTGTTTCAGCATTGATACTAAGAAAGCAAGAAATACGCTAATCATAACAGAAAGGGGAAATGCGAATATGTTATATTTCTTATTGATTTGCTTTATTTTCATATTAGCATTTTCCTTATTCTCTATTATCAGAACAATTCGCAACATAAATAAGCAAATAAAGCAACAACAGAAAATACGAGTATCTTTATCAAATAGGGACATTGAAGAATTAGCTTATGCAATCAATCAAAAAGATAATCTACATAAAAAATTACAGGTTCAAATTAAGCAGGAAGAAGAACAGTTAAAACAGTCTATATCTAATATAAGCCACGATTTAAGAACACCTTTGACATCTATACAAGGCTATTTAACACTTCTGCAAGAATGTGAAGATAAACAGGAACAAGGACAATACATTAAAATCATTAAGGCAAAAACAGATTATCTCACGGATTTAGTACAAGAGTTTTTTGATTTATCTGTGATAGAAAATGAGCAAGTTGATGTTGAATGTGAGCGTGTTGACATAAATAGAATTGTTACAGATTGCTTAATTGAAAAGTATTATGAATTTAAAGAAATCCAACCAACCATTCAAACAGAAAATACTCCTGTATGGATATACGGAAATAACCTTATCTGTAAACGAATTATTGAAAATTTAATTGTAAATGCACTTCGTTATTCAGATAATTACATTGAAGTTTCTATCAATCAAAAAGGAGTGTTCACAATTAAAAATTCAACAAAATCCCTTGATGATATTGATGTAAACTTATTATTTAACAAGTTTTATACTGTTGATAAATCACGCACCAAAGGAAGTTCTGGTCTGGGCTTGTATATTGTAAAGGAATTGCTGAAAAAGATTGACGGTAAAATTGAAAATGTAAGTTACGAAAAAAATATTTTGTCTATTAGCATTTGTTTTCCCTTGTATAATGATAAAAAGTTACTGTGATCAGAACATCTGAATACAGTAACTTTTTTAGTAGCTTTAACTCTCTTTTATAAGTTTTTCAAAATATTCTCTTTTCTTCTCTGGAAGTTGATTTAAAAATTCTTCCAGCCATTTTTCTTCTTCTTCCAAAATTCTCTCGTCCTCATAATACTCTGGATATTCCAAATATATTTCATGTTCTCTTTCTTCTCGTTCTTCGTCAGCTTGTGCTAAGTCCATATATTTTCCAATAAGGAATTGAAGATATTGACTATACCCAAGAGAACTAACTAAATAAGTAATTCGTTCATAGTCTTTCAATGTCATTTCTCTTTTTCCAGTTAAAAGGTCATGGTCGTAAGAAGAACAAACTTCTAAAAATTCCTGTTCCTGCATTTCTGCTTTTTTCATTGTTCATGCTCCGTATTTACTAAAATTTTAAATTCTTGCTAACTACACAAATAAATTCTTCTGGACTGGGTATCTTATTTCCAAATAAGCGTTGAAATTCCGCTTGCTTGTTTGGGTCATCACTATTTCTAGCTTCATCAATAGCATACTGCATTTCTCTGCGAATTTCAGATACCGAACAGCCATTTGTTTTAGCCATTCTTTTTATAAGCTCTTTGCTATCCTTTTTACGAAATTTTAACATATAGACATACCCCCTTTGCATTTATATTCTTCCATATTTTAAACTTTTTAGTCCGAATATATACTAAATAAATTGTTCATTTACACAGAGTATTATATTACACTCTGCGAATGGTTACAATATAAAAAAGCAGGAAAGGAGAGGAAACTGTGGAAGTTGATTACAAAGCAATCGGACAGCGTATTAAAATTGCAAGAATTAAAAAGGGCGTAACACAAGAAACCGTTGCCGACCTTATAGACATTACACCAGCTCACATGAGTAATGTAGAAACAGGAAAAACAAAAGTCAGTTTACCAACCTTGATTGCGATTGCCAATGCACTTTCTGTATCAGTCGATACTCTTTTATGCGATAATGTGATTGCTTCTAAAATCATTTTTGAAAAAGAAGCAAAAGATATTTTTTCAGACTGTGATGAATACGAAGTACGTTTCTTAGTAGATTTAATGAAGTCCGCTAAAATAGCGTTTCGTAAAGACAAGGATATACGCAATCAATTTCAAAAATAACCGTAGCTGTAAGGCACATAAATGTGTATTACAGGCTACGGTCTTTTTATATCATTTATCCTACAATCTTCCAGTTACTATCTTTTTGTAACACAAGCTCATACTGCGATACCTGCGTCGCTTTTGTCTGATTATCAAGGAATTTCACGGCAACCTTAACTTTCACATTGTCCCCGTCCTTTGTAAATACTGGGTTTACCAATTCAGAATAAAGATAGTCCCTGCCGATAGGTTCAATTACATTTCCCGATACATAGTAAGCAAGCTCTTTTTCTGTGGCTGTCGGGTACAGTTTAAAGAATGTTTCCAAAAATGCGGTAGCGTCATTGACAGTATCAGCGTCTACGCTTGTGTCTGCTTCTGGTGTCTTAGGCTCGTAGTCTGATTTTTCGATTGCTGGTGCAAGGGTAGGGTTCTGAACGATTACCATATCCCCGTCAGCGTCCACATGAACTTTTACGGTATAGGTTGCTTTCACATTGCTTGTCTGTTCTCCCTCTTTTATCTGCTGATCTACTTCGTAGGTAGCAGAAAAAGTGTCCGTTCCCGACTGTTCGATACTCCATACAATCACATCTGTAACCGTGGAGTTGGTAGGTATATCGGTTCTAATGGTATCTATATTTAAGTCCTGCAATTCCTTTGTCAAATAACCGCTGATTGCCTGCGTCCTTGCTTCAATCGCTTCTTTGCTGTTATTCCATGCGTAATAGGACTTCGCAAAGTTCTTCACGAAATTTTCTATCCCGTTGGTGTCCTGCAAGCGAAGTTCAATGATTTCTTTTTCATGGGTCGTGTGTTGGTCGATAGCTGTAAAATTCTTATACACTCCAAAGCTCACGCTTGCGATAAGCACCACCCACAACGCAATCACGGTTTTCTTATGTGTGCCTACCTTGACAGTACGCACCTTTTTTTCTTTAGGTTCTTTGATAGTTTCTGTCTGTTTCTTATTCTTCTTAAACATATTTTTCAAGTCCTTTCTATTGTTTTACTCGTCCTGCACCGATTAAGTGCTGTTGCCAGTAACTACTACTTAGGTCTGCATATCCTATCGGGTCGCCTGCATGGTACATCTGGTTATTTCCTACATAAATACCGACGTGAGTTACATACGAACCAGCGTTATAGGTGGAATGGAAAAATACCAAGTCCCCAGCCTTTGCCTGCGAAAGCGGAAGATGTTGGGTAGCGTCATACTGTGCTTGTGCTGTTCTCGGCAAGGAGATACCAGCTTTTCCATAGCACCATTGAACAAGTCCGCTACAATCAAAGGAAGTGTTCGGGTTACTGCCACCATACACATATTTCCAGCCTTGATATTTCAACGCTTCATTCATAATCGCTTGTGCCGTTGCATTATCAAAATGTGCCACGGTCAGATATTGATTGACTAATTCGACGTAGAACATATTTCCATAGCCATATCGCCAGCCCCCGTTCTTCGCAACGGCTATCGGGTTGGCGTAGGTTACTTTCTTTCCACCCGACTTCTCACGAGCGAAGCTCTCTGCAAGGTTAAAGGTGTGTTTCTTTCCTTTTCCTGCCACATATCCCACATAGCCACCGCCATAGTTATAGGACTGTATCGCTACATTCAAATCGTCGATACCTTGATTTTTGCAGGAAGAAAGCAGGGACGCAAAATATTTACACCCCTGCTTGATTGAGCTTTCCGTATCTAAAGAGTTGGGTGGTAAACCAAGACTTTCTGAACTCTGCATAACATCTTCTGCCGTACCGCCACTTTCTACTTGAATGATAGCCAGTAGCACGTTGACATACTCGGAGATACCGTTTTCTCTGGCGTATTTTTCCACCATAGGCTGATGTTTCAAGACTTCTGCGGATAAATTCATACCCGTAATGCCAGAAGAAAAGTTGCTGTTCTCGTCGTCGCTGTCCGCACTAATGAGGACACCAAAGAAAAGGACTATGGAAAAGAGGATAGGAAACAGACTGCCAATAAGAGCGATATGTTTCAGTTTCATTTTTTCTTCTGTCCTTTCTTCGTTACAAGGTTACGGTTCTTTTCGGTATGTTCCGTTGTACGCTTTGATTGTTCAAAGGTCTGTTTCTTTGTAGTACGCTCTGCTTTGTAATTCTGGCGTGTTTCCTGCGATACTACTTTTTCTACATTCTGCCTATGTACTGGCTGTGCAGGCTGGGTCGCTTTCTTATCAGAAGCACCAGAAGATAACGGACGCTCTTTCACAACATTTGTCTTGACTGGTTCACTTGCTTTTGAAGTGGTCGCTGTGGCAGGACGTTTCACTTCCTGCATTTTTTCCGCACTCGGCTTTGGAATGGTTGAAGCTGTGACTGGTCGCTCATGGGGACGGGTAGCTCCCGTTGTCGCTGATCCGTCCGTCTTTCTTTGTCTTGCTTCTTGTGCCTTTTGAAGCTCCATACGTTTGTCAGCGATATTCTGTCTATGCTGTTCCTGCTTTTCCAAGCGTCCCGTCTGTCTGGACTGCTGTTCCTGCACCATGCCACGCTTGAAGTCTGATACGCTGGACTTTGCCTTTTCCTTTGCGGAATACACCGCATAAGCGGTCTGTGTCGGCATATCCTTGATATTTTCTTTGACAGCATTTGCCTTGTCTTTCACTTTATTTTTCGTATCTAAGACAGCACCCACCTTTGAGCCTGCATGCTGTCCCATGCTGGAAGTGGTATTGCCCCGATTTTCTTTAGAAGCCGTATTTTTTCTTTCGGCTCTCTTGCCAGCAACGGCACTTCCAGCTACCGCACCAGCCACACCACCCGAAATACCGCCAGCACTTACCGCCCTTGCAATACGGTGTTCCATACGCCTAGCCCTATGTCGCATAAACAGATACGGTCTGCGGAAAATTCTTCGTCCCATGCTTTGACTGTCGCCAGCATTAAGTGAGAACATACTCATTAAGTCGCCCAGTTTCATATAGATACCAGCAAAACACACTATCTGCAAGAACGCCACCATAAAGAACGGGTAGTCTGTGGAGATGTTATAAAACATACTGGAAATGCTAAATGCCACCGTTACAATGAGCGTTATTCCTGCCCGTGTCATTATGGTATTAAATACCCTCACGATTGCCTGCTTTGCCATGCTTTCATAGCTCGGTATCATGGATAGTAAAAAGCTGATAGGTAAAAACATTGCAAAGATAATAAAAAGTATCTGGCTAAATAACATCATGCCCGTAAGCAAAAATACAAATATCGTTATCCCCAAGTTAAAGAACAGCAGGAAGAACACCATGCCTAAACGGTTCACGACCTGCGGTATTGTCAGATTATTGTTGTCGTTATCCTCGATTTCTGTTTTCACGACTTCCTCTCTGGTCTTTCCGTCCTCGTCCTCTGGACTTGCTGATACCAGAGCTTCTACACGGTCTGTCCCGATTTCTTCTGCGTTGCTGTTCCCGAATTGCAGAAGTAGCCACGGCTGTTCCACTTGAATGGAAAATAGGCTGTCCCGTATCAAGTCCACGCTGTCCTTGCCCTCGCTGTCAGAGTTTGGGAGCATGATTTTTGTTCCCAAGTCAAGTGAAGCGGTACTGATGTCTGATGAAAACTCATTTATCTTTTTAATGTAATCGGGAGCGTAAGCAATAAACGAAGCGGACAGTACGAACACCACCACAAAGTTGATAACGGCGTGAAGTGCCTTGCTGGTTTCCCGTTTTATCAGTCCCGTATAGGCAACATACATTCCCACGACTAAGATAATGAGAAGCAGGAAACCAACATAGAAGCCCGTAGAAGAAAAGCCGTTCTCGGTAACACCTGCAAGGGTCTGTATGCTTTTTCCGATACTGTCTGCCATATCGTTGATGAAGTCCAGCTTATAGGCTTCCTGCACCACATAGCCCGTTGCATTGCTTAAATAAAGGCTTATCGTCCAGACAAAGTTGGTAATGCAGTAAAGCCCGTACTGTACCGATTTTCCGATACCGTCCAGCCAGTTCCACGGCAACCACGACCAGCTATTATCCACATAAAAATCAAGCTGGTAGTTGGAAAGGGGATATTTTGAGTAAAGATTTTCTGCGTTTATGGTATCGTCCACCAGTCCCGTCGCATGAGCCACCGTCCCCAGAAGTGAAAGCAGGATAAGGGAAAGTGCCACCACGAACAGAGCCATTTTGAGAAAGTGGAAAATCTTCTTTTTTGTGAACGCACCTTTTATCCTTTCTTTCATCACTCCACCTCATTTCTCTGTACGGGCGGTCTGGTATCAAAGGCGTGTAGCAGTTCTTCAAAGACTGGGTGTATCTGTACTACACCGACACGCCCGTATAAGTCCTGCAATAAGCATTGTCCGTTCTCCAAATCACGCAAGCGTTTCTGGTTGTTCTCGTCGTCCTTGTCGATACCGAAAAATTCTAAGGTCTGTTTTATCTCGTTGATGTCAGTAGAACGAAAGGCAAATTTCAAGCCGATATTGTTTTTCAGACTTTCCTTTGACACGTCGCCAGAAGATTGTGTAACAAAATAGACGCCTGCCTGCATAGCTCGTCCAGCACGAACCAGCTTATTTGATAAGGTTTCGCCTTGTGCCACATTTAAGAACGCCCATGCTTCGTCTAAATCCACAATCTTAAAAATGCTTCTGTCTGAATGGATAAAATCAAGGGCAAAGGTACTAATCACAATCAGCATAGACACCGACAATAATTCAATGGTCGTGTATTCCTCAAATGTTGTATCCTTATCTGGTAATACTAAGTCCGCTACTTGAATGATATTGAGCTGATTATCCAGACTGATTGCATTTTCCACCGTACCGTCTGAAAACAGCAGATGTGCAAAGTCGTAGTCCGTGAAGCTGTCGATATGTTCTGCGATATTTCTTGATATGGGTGTATCTTCACGGCGTAGCTCGTCTATCACATGGAGCAAGCCCCGACTGTCGCTCTGGGTTACGGAGCGTACCGCTTTACGAAGCACGGGGAATTTTTCGCCGTCCCTAGAGGAAATACCAGTAAGGAATGTCAAGATGTCGATTGCCAGACTTTCAGCGTCTTTTACATTCTTCATAATCACAAATGGGTCAAGAAGCCCTGCATTGTCCTTGTCGCTGGTAAGGTTTACGATATTGATTTCATGGGCGATTTCTGGGAGCGTTTCTTTCCAGTTGCCTCTCTCGGCTTTGGGGTCTAAAATGACTGCTTGACCGCCAAACAGCACCGCATAATATACCAGAAGATTGTTGCAGAACGACTTTCCACCGCCAAGCGAACCGACAAAAGCAGAAGCAAGGGCATTTGTAACTGTGCCTTTTACGCCCTGCGAAGCTAAAGACGGTTGCAGGTACACATTTCTTCCCGTATCAACGGAATAGCCTATATAGATACCCGTGTTTTCTCCTAACTGCTGGGTCGCACCAAAACCAAGCCCTGCCAAGAAGTCTGATTTTACATACTGCACATAGTCATTGATATATCGTTTGCTGGCAGGTAAAAATTCAGAATGAAGCCCCAGCATATCGCCAGCAGGACGCACCAGTTTTACATTGAGGTCGTCGTAAAAGTCCTTGACTTCATCACAACGGCGTTTCAGCTCGTCAAGATCGGGTGCAGACACCCGTATGACGTAGCTTAACTTATACATACTTTCTTTGCTCTGGTCTAAATCCGTTTCCAGCTCGTCCACGCTGTCTAAAGCGTCCACCACATTTGAGCTTGTTTCACTTCCAGCTTGATAAGCGTGATTGTCAAGGTCTTTCAATTCCTTTTTCTTATTTCTTACGGTGCTAAGAGCCTTTCTGTTCTCCACGATTTCTACATTCATAGAAGTATCAACGGGGAACGTAAACTGCTGTTGCTGGAAATAGAAGATTTCAGAGGACGGAAAATCAAGCTCGCCCACAATCGCATTGACGGTAAAATAGGACACATAGCTTTCCTTGTCCTCATGTTCCAATCGTAAATATCGCTGGCTTTCTTCAATCACACACCTTGTCGGACGGATAATGTCATAATACTTTATCAGCGTTTCTTTCTTGTATTTCTTCTTTGGTAGCTGGTACTCATAATCTTCATAGGCGATACCGTCCCTGCCGTAAAGATGTTCCATGAGATACCCAAAATCATGGATTTCCAAGCGACGCACCTTAAAGCGACGGGAGATTTTATTTTCCAGTAACTTTTCCATTTTCATGTAACGGTTGATTTCATCATTCGGCATGGAAACAAAGTCATTCATCAGCGTGTGGTTTACTTCATGGAGAAATTCCTTGAATGTCAGCCACGCCGATTTTTTGATGTTCTTCAGATTAAGCTGTTCTTCTGTAACCATGAGCTTAAAGCCAAGAAAAAAGCGGTAGTCCACTTGATTGTCCCCAATCATAGATACTAACGCTTCGGTCTGTTCGTCTATCTTCTGGTAGGCAACTTCCTTTAATTTTCCCGTTACCAGTTTCTTTGACTGCTCCTGCATACTTCGTATGGAGCTTTCTGTGGCAATCTGCAACGCATGAATTTTACCCTCACGGGACTGTGCAATGAGCTGTCTGAAACTGTCATGCACGATAAATTTCTGCTCTGCGGATAAGAAAGAATAGTTGTACGGTATCAGCTCATAGTAGGCGAATACCTCATTGTCCTTGTTCCAGACAAGGTTATTGTCAATATATTTTATCGGGAACATAGTTCACACTCCTTACTGCCGTGATTGTTTCATTCAAGGTCTGCTTATGCAGTTTTACGGCTTTTCCTGCGTAAGTGATTTTAGGTCGCAGGGCATAGGTTATCTGTGATTTCAAAAAGCTGTACGGCTTCTTTCCGTCAAAGGTTTTCTGCGACATGAACCAAGTGAGAGCAACGGGAATACCAAAGTATTTGAGAAATGCTCCCTCAATCATGGAAAGTGGGGGAATATCCCCAAACAGAATGATGATAAATTCCGTAATCACAAACCATGTAATCTGTGTAAAGGTAACGGGAAAGGGTAAGTTAAAGTCATTGATTGCATACAAGACTTTTTCCACGTTCCAGATACCCGTATAAGATTTAATCTTTTTCAAGTTCTTTCAGCTCCTTTCGTAAGTTTCTAAATGGAAAGGACAGCCATGTTTCAGACTGTCCCTTAAAGAGAAATACGCTGTCAGTAGCAACCATGCTTGTTGCTGATCTTCCAGCGTTAATATGGTATCTCGCACATACCTCGGCTTGTTTCAATAAAGCAACCACCCATATCCAAATCTCGCCCGTAGGCTTCATAGTCAATGTAGTTCTGTAAGCTGGGTGGAATGTCCCCAAGTGCCTGCAATTCGTCTATGTAGTAGTAGGCAACGTCTGTCATGGTTTCACAGTCGGGATAATAATAAATATCGTCCTTGTGTTCCACAACTTCTTCCAGCGTCCCGTAGTGGCTGATAAATTCGTCCAGACACTCTACGATATAGTCAGGAAGTTCCTCTATGATTTCATACATCTCATTGAGTTCTTCAATGGAAACATACTCGCCAATCGCAATGGGGAAGTTGTCGGTATCATGGATTGCGTATTCCTCATACTGTTCATTCAAGCCGATTTTTTCTTTCACATCTTCCTCGTCAATAGGAAAAGTGAACCAAGCACCGACTAAATAGCCCTCATTGTATTTGCCAAGATTAGCAATATAAACCGCCATATCATCAATCATAAGCACCACCTCATTTCCTACTCTGGCAGTTCAAAGATACCGTGTTCTGTTACTAAAAATTTCCCGTGTTCCTGCAAGTGAGAAGCATAGGCTTCAAAGTCAAAGTAATATTCTTGACAGTCCTCGGATAAATGCTTGAATGTCGGGTCATTCATCAGCTTTTGCCTTGCAACATCTATCATGCTTTTGCAGTCGGGATAAACCGTAATCACGTTTCTGCAAATATAAAGTGCTTCTAAGTTTTCATACACGGTAAGAAGTGCTGTATATTCTTCCTGCATATCGCTTGAAAGCTGGCGGTACATAAAATCTAGTTCGTTGAGCTGGTACACGCTTGTATGTTCGTGGACTTCATCAGCAAAGGGCAGTACCTTTTCGATAATGCGGTAATCTTGACTTTCTGCACCGACACCTAACTTTTCTTCAAACTCTGCAACATCTATCGGCAGGTCGAACCAGTATGATGTTGTTTCTTTGCCAGTTGTTCCTCTCGTTTCCACCAGCACCCTTGTTTCCTGCATTGTTCCTCACGTCCTTTCTGTTGTTTCATCACATCTTTTAAGCTCTGGTACGACATACCAAACACATACTTTGAAAAATCTTCTAACTGTTTTTCTTCATAATCGGCAGGGTTCAGCCGTTTCATTTCCTGCCACACCTTACGCTTGTAAGAGGGCAGGTCGGAAATGTATTCACAGCCGACTTTTGCCTGCATATCCTTAAAAATATCGTTCATGTAATCACTCCAATCTGAAATTTTAGGTAAGAAAAAAGCAGTCAATCCTAAGACCAACTGCTTTGCATATAAATATAAATTTGTAAACTAAAATTTTCGGAAGTTTTTTTGTATTTTGTGTAGCCATAGTCCAGCAATACCAGCTATAATTGCCAAGAAAAAAACTGCGGTAGGAATAGAATGATTTTTTACTATAATCGCAATTACCCCAGATACTAAAATACCAATCCCTACGAATAAAACAGGTTTTCCTAATTCTTTTGCATATCCTTTTTTGTTATCAGTAGTATCAAATACTTTACCATGAACAAAAGAGTAATTTCCCTTTAATAAAGAAATACTCACGAATATAAGGATAGCAGAAACAAACCACATCATTATACTAAATCCTAACATAAAATATCACTTCCTAAAGTTGTATTTTTATATCCATATTATATCACCCCATTAACAACATCACAATAAAAATTTATGCACCGATAATCTTGTTGAATAGCTCTAACAGTACATCTTTCACACCGCCGGCGTTAAATACCAAACCGACAGCAATTAAGGCAACTACCAAGAAGCCGATAAGTTTGGAAAACTCACGCTTGAACCCTAAGTAGATACCGATAACCACAATCGCCATAAGCACTAAGCTCTGTGCGTTTGATAAAAACCATTGATACAAATTTTGTCCGAAATTCATTTAATTGTCCTCGCTTTCTTCTGATTGTTTCATTTCATAGTCAACTTCTTTGCCGACATTCAAAATACACATCAAGACTACGCCGATACCCATTCCCATAGATACCAGCAGGAAGTCTTTTAATAATACCCACATTTTTTATCACTCCTAACTTTCTACTAAATCTTTTGCAGGGGTCGTCTGCTGTTTGATTATCATTTCATGCTTTTCTGTGAGTTTTGCCTGCTGTTCGATTGTTTCCATGTAGTCTGTACCGTTTCCTTTATCAATCTTTTTCAGCATTTTCAAGGTCGGTGCTACCTGCCTTTGTACCCAACGCAATGTACGGTCTAAGGTGTAAGGCTCTGGCTTTGTCGTCAGCTTCAAGCTCTGTCTGTTATCGCCGATAAACCAAGCCCAGCGGTCATTGAGCTTCCAGTCATTTTTTCGCTTGTCTGGTTCTTCATCAACAAACCGCACATACTGGTTGATGATAGAAAAAGCGGTCTGCTCTGCGTCATAATAAGTCAGCAAATCTCGTACTGCATAATAGGCACGTTCATTGCGAAGTCGTATCTCAAAACGGTTGATAATATCGGCTTCTCCCAGAGGTGTCCCCAGTTTGACGTACTGCTCGTAGTCCTTTTCATAGATACAGAAATACACATCTGATTTCAGCGACCCAAGATAAAGGGTACGTCCCATATATTCTCTGTCGTCCTCTCTGTGCTTGATAAGCTCACCCGACTGGTAAAACTTATAGCTTCTGGACTTTCCGATATATTCCCGTTTCCTGCATTTTTCCGCAAGCTCTGGAATATCCAAAATGCCCGTATGGTCGTTGATAGCAAGGTCGATACGCTTCATCACGCCACCGTCTACAAGTGCGTCCATGAGAAAGTCATACCAGCTTCTTTGCTGTGCCAGCAGGTAACTTTCAAACTGTCGGCAACCACGCCCTTTTAACTCTAAAAGGACACCTTTTTCTTCGTCAGCCGACGTATAGATAAAGATGTCCCCAAGAGAATAATGCTCCGTATAGCTGTAATGTCCGTAATCTTCATGGAGCATATAATTGATATTCAGTTTTAATATATCTTTGATGATGTGCTGTATATCCAGCGTGGGAAAACGAATTTTCACATAATCAAACAGCATGGTAAGCGGTGCTTCTGGATTGAACCTTGCCAGTTCCTTATTCAAAGTTTCCAGAAGTTCTTTTGACGGCTTCATTTTTCCGCTTTCTATCTTGTTAAGATATTCTCTTGTGATACCAGAAACCACCGCCAGCCTGCCTTGTGAGATACCGTAAGCAATCCGTTTCTCCCGTAATTCTTTTATCCATTGTTCTTCATTCAGAACCATACCCCCCAATCTGTAAAGTGTGAAGTTTTTTAAGGCGACTTCACAGCCGATTTTTGCTAGGAAACCGTGCCAGAAGCCTTATGTTTCCTATGTTTTTTGTCTTTTGTCTATTTGCAAACGTACCCCTCTGTTAGATACCGAGGGGTTTTACCTGCTGGCGTGGCTTCGCCACACCAGCAACGGCTAGTCCGTGCCGTCGCCTTTCGCTTCGCACGTCGCCGTCACGTCCTGCCTTGCTTGTGCAAGAGAACCGATAGTCTGCAAAAAATCATGTCCTTTCGGGACTAAAGGCGTATAAAATTCACTTATAACACTTGTTCCCACATCACAATAGCCACGCCCCTTGATACGCTTCTGGAAAAACTGCTTTTTCACATCTGAACCAAACAGCATACCGTAACCTAATTCGCTGATACGCCCAAGTCCCACACGGAAATTGAAGTTATCTCTGATACCATCTGAAAAATACTTTGCGTCTGGACGCTGGCAGGCAACAATAAGGAAATAACCTGCTTGTCGCCCTAACATAACGATTTTCTTTAACTGGCTAAGTAAGCTCACGCTTTCTTTTGTCCCCAACATTTCAAAAAACGCCACATATTCATCAAAGATAAGAAAGCAGGGTGGAAGTCCCAGATAGGCGTAGTTTTCGCCCGTCTTATAGTTCGGGTGTTGCTTCATTTCCTCACTTCGCCGTACCATGCCCTCATAAAAGGCATTGACGCATTCAATCATTTCTTCTTTGGTGTGATAGACATTAGGCATGACTGTTCCCAAGTCTGCAAGGTCGCTGTTCTTAGGGTCTAAAATGTAAAGGATAGCGTCAGTATGCAGTAGGGCTTCAATGAGCGTCAGCAGAAAATAGGTTTTACCGCCACCAGTCCCACCAGCGATAAGGGCGTGAGGGAGTGCGTCATATTCCCAGACAAGATTTTTCATCAGCTTTAGACAGCCGTTTTCTGCCCGTACTTCATCAATGGTAATGCGGTTCGCTATCATATCATAAAGCAGAGTATATTCGATATATCCGTCATGCAGGGTCTTGTCGGTCAGCTCACAATACAAACCACTTTCCAATTTATCCTCTAACCGTAAAAGCTGGTCTTGATATTTTCCCAACGTGATTTCACAGCGGATATGGAGCAGTCCCTTTTCCATTTGATAGTAAATCTTTGGAAACCAGACGATTTTTTCCCTTGATCTGCTTTGCAGGTCAGTAAAAAAACCGCTGTCTTGTACGGTATCGGCTTCATACCACTTATTTTCCAACACCATTCTTGCCAGCTTTTGACGGTGCAGGAGCTTCTTGAAACTGTCGTAACAGAAGCGGTAATACAGAAAAGCGACCAATACACAAGCACCAGTCGCTATCAGTATGGTTATGAAGTTGTAAGGGGAGAGTGTCAAGCCATTCTCTAACAAGCTGAAATGCTCCCAATCGGTACGCATGAGCTGTTTCATATTCAGTAGCAGGAGAACCGCCACAAATATAAACAGAAGCGTTCCTATGGAAAAATGGTAAACAAGGTGCTTGTCGCTGGCTCTGATACGGTGTCCTTTATTCCAAATCTTACGCATAAATCAATCACTCCTTTCTGGGTACGAAAAAAGCAGTCAATCATAAGACTAACTGCTATAAAAAGTTATTTTCACAAATCAAACACAATGCAAATATTAAGCATTTCATTGTTATACTCGGCTGAAATTGTACCATTCATCTTTTCAACTAATGCTTTTGAAATAGACAATCCCAGTCCAGTTGAATTTCTAGCATTATTAACTGTATAAAATCGGCCAAATAATTTTCCAACTTCTATTTCAGTCAAATTTGAAGCATGGTTTATAAAATGAATTTCTCCATTTTCAAATAATGTAACTTCTAAATCACCATTACTGTACTTGACCACATTATTCAATAAATTTGCAAATATTCTTGATAATGCGGAACGGTCAAGATTACGAACTATCTTTTTCTGTGGAATGATAATCTTAGGAGAAATTTGCTTTTCTTTTAAAATTGTATAAAATGAAGCGATACTTTCCTCTAATACATTGTTAATAGTAATAGGTTCAATTTTTAAATCTTCTTCTGAAGTTAAAATCACAGAATAACGAAATAATTCTTCTGTTAGTTGTTTTAGCATTTCTGTACGATTTTTTATGACAGCAATATATCTATTCACTTTTTCACTTTTTTCTTCTTGTTCAAGTAAATCCAAATAGCCATATATTGCGGTTAGCGGTGTGCGTAAATCGTGAGAAACATTTGTAACAGCATTTTTTAATTCTATATCGCCTTTTTGAAATTTTCTGCGTTCAGCTCGGAGCTTTCGTAGCTGGATATTTATTTCATTTGCTAAATGACACATATATTTATCGTTGCTTGAAATATCAATCAGAGTATTACTATCGGTTATGAGCTTTTCAGCGAATGAACATTCTATTTCTTTTGCAGATTTTCGTAATAAATGTATCTTGATAAGTAACAAGACAATCACTAAAATCAGTCCACTTATGAAAAGCCATAACCATAGCATAATTTTTCACTCCTTTACTTTAAATCTTTTTTCTTGAAAATCCAAACACCTGCACCAGTTGTAAGTATAACGATTACTAAGGAATATATAGGCAATCGTGTTAAATTAACAACTTGCATTGTTGAACATTGAATTGCTTGACCGCCTGGATTTACATCATAAATGAATTGCACAATTTCTCGTTTTGTTCCGTCTAAATATTTTGGATTTTCCATTTCTTGAGCTGTGTTTTCTCCATTTTCTCCTATCGAATAAGCTGGAATAGTTTTTGGAGCGTCCAACATTCTATTACACATTGCACCAGCAAACAAAAGCCCAAATGAAAATAGAATACAAGCTACTGCAATAATAGCTTTATTTTGAGAGAGCATTGCTACAAGTGTGAAAAGAGAAGCAAATGTAACTGATAAAACCAAGACAGTTATTCCTATCATTACAATCATTTTCATATCAGCAACAAAAAATCCAAGTAAAGGAATTCCAACGCTGAGATACGGAACAAAAAACACAATACACATTGTAATTGCAATAATAGAACAAGTTACCATATTTGATAAATAAATAGTTTCTCTTTTCTGTCCTACGATAATTTTGTTTCTGATTGTTCCGTCATTATGTTCTGTACCGATAAAAAGACTACAAAATACAGCAAGAATAATTCCTATGAACAATGCACACATGAAAAATCCATTGTCAAGATTATTGATATATCCAGACTGTTTCATATCCCTATATCTCAATAGTGGGCTAGCTATTCCAATCACAAACATAAAAGCTAATGAACCCCTAAAACATTTATTTTTCCTTAATCGAAAGAAATTAGCAGATAATAATTTATTCATGTCTTGCACCCCCTACCAAGCTAACAAAATAACTTTCTAAACTTTCATCATGTTCATGTATCGAAATAACTTCACAATCTTTTTTGGATAATTCTGTCGTTAATTTTGAAATATTAACTTTTTCAAAAATATCCGCTTCTGTATTAGAAAGTATTTTATATTCAATGTTCATAGTGTCTAAAACATAAGCAAGGGTTTTTGTGCTTGATACTTTTAAATGAGTACATTTTCGGCATTTACTTTCCAATTCAATAGAGCTAATCTGTTTTATCATTTTACCATTGTCAATAAAGCCATAGTATGTTGCCAGTTTTGATAGCTCGTCTAATATATGACTAGAAATCAAAACGGTAATTCCATGTTCTTGATTGAGCTTCAAGATCAATTCCCTAATTTCTATAATTCCTTGTGGGTCAAGTCCATTGACTGGCTCATCAAGAACGAGAAAATCTGGCGAACCTGCAAGAGCAACCGCAATACCTAGTCTTTGACGCATACCAAGAGAAAAATTTTTTGTTTTTTTATTTCCCGTATTTTCAAGACCAACTAATTTTAATATTTCGGAAATTCCATCATCAGAGGGAATACCTAATACTTTGTATTGCTCCTTTAAATTTTCATACGCTGTTAAATCAACATAAATTGACGGTGTTTCTACGATTGCTCCCATTCTGCGACGAGATTTTGTAATGTCCTTATCTATGTGCTTTTTGCCATAAAGAACATAGTCGCCAGATGTAGGCTCTTGTAAACCACATATCAACCGTATAAGAGTTGTTTTGCCTGCTCCGTTTTTGCCGATAAGACCATAAATCGAACCTTTAGGCACATTCATTGATAAGCCGTTGAGTGCTTTAAAATGCCCGTAGTTCTTACATAAAGAATTTGTTTTAAGAACATATTCCATGATTTTTACCTCCTGTTTTCTGATATAGTTATTCTATCTTGTAAGAGTAAAGAAAACGGTAAAGAAAACAGTAAAGAAACAGTAAAGATTTATTCTGTTCTCATTTTAAATCCAATTCCCCAAACAGCTTCAATATAATCTTTTCCACTTATATCACGAAGTTTTTTTCTTAAATTACTAATGTGCATTTTTAATGAGCTTTCAGTACAGTCTGGTGTGTCCTCACTAATTTTTTCTAAAAGAAATGACTTTACAATAACTTGCTTCGGATTTTGTATTAACAATTTCAAAATAGCATATTCCGTTCTCGTCAGTTTTACTTTTTTGTCCTCTATGAACACTTCATAAGTAAATGTATCCAATGTAATATCTTCAAATTCTAATGTTCTGTTTAATGAGGGTGTTTTAACTCTAAGTGCAACAGTAATTCTTGCCAATAATTCTTTTGTATCAAAAGGCTTAGTAACATAATCAACTGCACCACCAAGTAAAAGAGATACCTTATCTTCAACATCTACTTTTGCACTCATAACAATAATGGGAATATCTGATATTTGTGGTAATAATTCTTCCCCAGACAATCCCGGTAACATTAAGTCTAGCAAAATCAAATCTGGTTTTGTATCTGCTAAAAATAATAATGCTTCTGTACCAGAGTAAGCATGGGAAACCATATATCTTTCATGTACTAAAACTTCGTCCAACATTTTGTTTATATGAATATCATCATCAACAATTAAGATATGCTTCATTTTCATCACTCCATTATATTTGATATGAAATAATTATACCGTTATGCAGTATGCTCTACAATATAATTTTTACTCGGCAATCCTATTTTTTCTGTTGTCCCTGCGGTGTAGGGTTCTGTGGATTACCTGCGTTCTGATTGCCTTTATTCTTCAACACAATATCCTCTGCCTTTACATACCAGTCCACATCTGCACCTGTATAGGTTTTTCGTGATACCGTATCGGCTACTGGATTGACAAGTTCCACAACTGCATTGTACGGAAATTCCCTTAACGGTACTTCTGGCGGTACGGACACGGGGATAATTCCACCATGCAGACTGCACTTCAAATCATAGATACGCTTTTTAAGCTGGGTACTCGGTGTCCCGTCCTCATTCTGCAAGAACACATCACGCACCGCTGTAAATTTTAATTCTCCAAATGTTTTCTCTTTGTCAATAACAAACCCGTTTGATAATCTCATAAATGCTTCACTCCTTTACTTTTCTTCAACTGCTACAATATCATCAGCAAGCAACACATAATCGGTATGTCCCATATCCCCGATTGCGTAACCTCTGCCGTATAACTTCGGATTGACAAGTTTTACTTTCTGTTCATACTTGAAATGCTTTTCGCCAGCCTGCACGGGAATTTCCACCACAACATTTTCCCCTCTCTGCACATCTGAATAAAGGTTATAGCTTCTTCTTGCGAAAAATCTGCGGTTATCTTTATCTCTGTCAAAAACATGGTCGCTTTCGCCTGCAAATTCAAGAGTTCCAAAAGACTGTGCCATATCTGGCACGACATATTTCATTTCCATATTGTTTTACCTCGTTTCTTTCTATTTTTGATAAGTTTTTTGATTGTGATTTCTTATTCTGGCGGTTCGGGAAGTACCAGCAATCCCACCGATAGTAAAGGGTAAAATCAATGCTTACGCACCCTTGACTATCCGTGTTCTTGCAGGTTGTTGGCAAACAAGCCAGAATAAGCGGAAGTCTGCCGTTTGACAGCTTCGGCGGAGAGCGTGATTTTCCTTTTCTCATACCATTACCGCCTTATGATTTCTTCATTTTACGGCGTTTGTAGAAGAAGATACCTGCCAGTCCAGCACCAGAAGTTAAAAGAAGTACAAGCAGTTCGTAAAGGTTGGTGTTATCGCCCGTTTTGGGACTGTCGCTAGGTCTGCTAGGCTTTTCTGGTGTCTGTGGTGTTTCGGGTTTCTCTGGTTCTTTTGGGACTTCTGGTTTTTCCTTAAAGGTAATCGTCTGTCCCTTATCCTCAATATCCTTATGCTCGGTAACTTTCTTCGGCTCGTCTGGATTGCTTAAATCGTACAATTCTTCAAAAGTTACAAGCTGTTTTCCGTTAAAAGAAGTAGCGTCAAAAGTAAAGGCAACTTCTACTTTCATGTTTTCGCTGTCAGCGGTAAAAGTGTAATCACTTTCCACACGCTTTCCATTGATAAGAAGTTCTGCATTTTCTTTTTTCAACATCTGCCAGCCCTTTAACTGATATTTTGTGCCGACTTCTAAGCCCTCTAAAGTAACCGTATCAATGATTGTAACGTCTTTTCCAGCTTCAAGCTCTTTGTTGCCGTCCTTATCGGTAGCAGTCGTATGAATTTTGATGATACGCTCTGTGATAAGTACCGTCTGCCCGTCGTCCTCAATGTCTTTGTGTTCCGCAACTTTTACGGGTTCGTCTGGATTGCTGAAATTATACAATTCTTCAAAGGTAACAAGGTTCTTGCCACCTAAAGCAGACGCATTGAATGTATAGGAAATTTCCACTTTCATTTCCTCATCATCAGCGATAAAGGTATAGTTGTTTTCTACACGTTTCCCGTCAATGATAAGCTCGGTGTTTTCTTCCTTTAACATCTGCCAGCCTTTGAGCTGATATTTTGTGCCTTTTGTAAGTCCGTCCAATTTGACTGTATCAACGATTGTTACCTCTTTTCCTGCAAGGATAGTCTTTTCGCCGTCCTTGCTGGTCGCTGTGGTATGGATAGAGATTTCTTTTTCGTATTCATCAGTCAGCGTCCCTAAATCAACCACAAGGTTATTTCTTGATACCACGATTTCAAAAGGTGGGATAAGTTCAAAGCCTTTGTTACTGTCACAACGCATTTCTTCAATGATATAGGTATCATAAGGTAATGCACCCTTGCTGTCGTCTGGTTCAGAAATCCCAAACCACACACCGTCCTCGCTGGTCTTGCCTGCGTTTGTATTGTGCTTATGAGAAGCCCAGTCAGCAGAAGTGGAGAATTGCCCGTTATCATCAGTTACCACGACATGATTTTCGCCCGTCGTCTTGCTTGTGATCCTAAAAGGAACATCAGCAAGACGCTTGTGTGTGCCTGCACCGATTTTCACGCCCTCAATATCCCCACGCTTAATCTGATTGTAGATAGAATGGGCTTTGTCGGTTAAGTCCACAATTTTTCCATTTTCTGTGATTGTAAAATCAATCGGTTTTGCACCGTCAGTCAAATATCCGTTTGGAGCTTCACTTTCAACGATACGAAACTTTCCATAAGGTAAAAGGTCGGCAGAAGTAGAAGCGACACCCTCAATATCGGTACGAATTGTCTTTACCACTTCATTTTTCTTGTAGAGCTTGCCCTCAACCAATACCGCATTATCATTTAAGGAAATGATGTCAAAGGCAGTATCTTTCAAAGTGGCACTTCCTTGTGGTTTGGTATCGCCCGTTTCTAAATCTCGTTTCTGAATTTTGACACCGCCACGGATAACCTTGTCAGAAACGGAAAACTGGTTACTTCCAGATAATACGGCAAGGTCGCCGTCCTCGGTAATCTGTGTTACATATAAGCCCTTAATCTGTTCGGACTTATCGCCAGCCTGCATATATGCACCGTCAAGTAAGTAGCCATTTGGAGCTTTCGTTTCTTCAACGGTTAGTGTTCCAAGTGGAAAAACGGCTTTACCGTCTTGCATATAGAAGCTGTCGCCAGACACCTTGTATGCGTCCGCTAATTTTGTGATGTAGTGGGTTGTCCCATCGCTGTCTGTTTCAGCGATTGTCTTTGTAACCCATGTACGAGTAGCTTCGGCAGGGAGATTGTCTTTAGTATAGAAGCCTGCATAATACTTCCATGTAAATTCCGCACCTGCTAGAGAAGCGTTTCCTTGCGGATTGTCTTTCTGTGTTTCCATGTCAATCTTGAAAAGCTCAATCAAAGTGTCCGTTACTTTTGGCGTATCAGATACGTTCAATGTCGCTGTCTTTCCAGCTTCAATCTTTAAGGAATATACAGTTTTATCTACTTTATATCCTGCTGGTGCGGATAATTCCTTGATATAGACTGTGCCTGCTTTTACCTCTACAACATCTGTATTTCCGTTTTCATCAGTCGTAAGGGTGGCAAGCTGTTTCGTGCAGTCCTTATCAGAAAAGACACCGTAGATTGCACCAGCGACAGAGTAATTCCCGTTACCGTTTGTAATGCTGGTATTACTGGAAGTCTTTTGTAGTTTCGCATTTCCGACATTCAGTTTCGCCCAGAATTGTCCTAATTCCTGCCCCTCGCCAGAGTAGATATAACCGCCACATTCATAGCGTCCTTTATTCTCTTTGACAAAGGCTTTTGCACCAGAGAAAACTTCGTCCTGTGTTGCCTTTGGAATTTCATCATAAGAAGCTCGCACGTTATCACATTGCCAGCCAAGATGTACGCTCAATCTCTGCCAGACAACACATTGTTCCAACAGATAGACTTGCTTGTAATTCAGTTCCTTGTGAGCTTCGCCATACTGTTTGACATACTCTAAGGATAACGCCACATCTGAAATCTGGTCGGCACTCATGCGTGAGCTTGCGTCAGCTCTGGTCTTGTAACCATTTTTGAAATCTGTATTGATGTCAATACAATAGGCAGTTTCGCCCTCAACTTTCATCATGCCCTCATTGAATGTAGAACCGATAGAACCGTCATTCATTACTTTTTCAATGATACCGACACGCTCTGCACTTTCCGTCCAGTATTGCTTACTTTCTGCATGAACGGGTGTACTCGGTAAAGCAGTAACGACAGTTGCAAGAGCTAAGAAGCCCGTACACAATCGCTTTAATATCTTTTTCATAAGTCTAATGCTCCTTTCGTTTTGAGTAATAAAATAGCCGTCCAATAAGAACGGCTGGAAATAGAAAAGGAACGTCATGTTAGGCGTTCCATAGTCTATGAAATATTAAATTTTTCTTGTTTCAATACTGATGTGCTGTACCATATCTTTGCATATCTAAGAAAACTAGCGTATCAAGGCTCATTCGTTAGTAGTAAATAAGTAGTAAATTGATGTGTTTGTTTCCTTGAAAATGCTGATAGATACTGTGTTTTAGCGGATAATCAGATTTTTATTGTGTTTTT
>CDZQ01038383.1_pt1 | contig 133330 bp, 134 predicted proteins | sample 554831 | NCBI WGS metagenome assembly CDZQ01 (sample SAMEA3182112, study PRJEB8094) | gut metagenome | biome: human; feature: gut; material: Stool; isolation source: human stools | place: Canada | collected 2013-05-06 | reverse complement strand
CAATATGGCAGTTCTCTATCATCTGATGAACAATCCATGCGGTAAGCAGAGTGTGGAGTACAACGATAACCGCATCGCACTCTATGTTGCACAGAAAGGAAAATGTGCTGTTTCCGGTGTGGAACTGGAAGCAAATCAAGTGGACTGTCACCACAAAAAGCCGTTGGTGCTTGGGGGCAATGACAGTTATCAAAACCTGATTATTGTTTCCGATGTGGTTCACATCCTCATTCATTCCAGCAATGAGCGCACCATCCGAAAATACCTGAAAGTGCTAAATCCTGATAAGAAGCAGTTGGCAAAGCTCAATAAGTTCCGTGTGCTGGCAGAAATGCCGGAACTCGTTTTCTAAAGGGCAAATCTGTTTGATGTATAGATTGTCATAAAAATTGTTGACGATGGAAAGCCGTGTGATGGGAAACTGTCACGCACGGTTTGGAGCGGGGGAAAATCTGGAGGAACGGATATGCAGCCTGCGGCTGCATATCCTGCCCAAAGGATTACCTATCGCTATCCTATGTCATGATCGCCGCCGGTCAGGAAATGAAACGAATGGGTCTTTCTGCAAAGAATATGTACGTTGTACCGAATAATATCGTCGGGCAGTGGAAGAACATCTTTTCGGTAATGTACCCGAATGCAAAGCTCCTTTGCGTAGCGCCGAAAAATTTTACACCGAACAAGCGTGAGAAAGTGCTTGAGCGTATCCGGAATGAAGAATTTGACGGCATTATCATTGCGTATAGCTGCTTCGAGCAGATTCCCCTGTCCAAAGATTATTACATGGAAGAGCTGAAAGAGAAAAAGAAACTTGTGACGGAGCTTGCAGAGCAGGAAGGCAAAGCAACTTCAAAACTGAAAAAGAAAAAAGAAGCGCTCGAAAAAGCACTGTCCGAGATGGCGGCGGCTATGGATGATATGTATGACACCGTTTATTTTGACGAGCTTGGAATCACGCGCCTTTTCGTTGACGAGGCGCATAATTTCAAGAATGTCCCCTTTGAAACCAAGGCCAACAAGGTTCTCGGCATCAGCGGAAGCGGGTCAAAGAGATGTCAGGATATGATGGACAAGGTCCATATGGTGCAAAAGAAGAACGATGGCAAGGGCGTTGTGCTTGCTACCGGCACGCCGATCACCAATTCGATTACCGACGCATATATCATGCAGCAGTATTTACAGAGCGGGGAGCTTGCCATGCTGGATTTGCAGAGCTTTGACGCTTGGATTGGAATGTTTGCGGAGCGTAGTACCGAGTTTGAAATTGATGTAGACACGAGCAGTTATCGGTTGGCTACACGTTTTGCAAGGTTTCACAACCTTCCGGAGCTGACCTCGCTACTTTCCTCCATTGCGGATTTTCATCAGATGGACGCATCTGCCGGTATTCCGGTACATGACGGATATAACGACGCACTTATTTCTAAAACACCCGCTTTTGCGGCATATCTCGATGATATTTCACAAAGAGCCGACGATGTACGAGGTGGCATGATCAGTCGAAGGGTCGACAATATGCTGAAAATCACAACGGACGGCAGAAAGGCGGCGCTCGACCTGCGGCTGGTTGATCCAAATGCGGCATTTACCTATCAGTCCAAGGTGGCGCGATGTGCGGAAAATGCGGCAGATATTTATTTTAAGAATGTACAAAGCAAAGCGACGCAGTTGATTTTTTGCGATACTTCCACACCCAAGGCCGGGTTTAACATTTATGACGAATTGAAGACCGCACTCACGAACCTCGGCATCCCGGAGGTACAGATCGCCTATATTCATGATGCCGAAACCGAACTGAAAAGAGCGCAGTTGTTCATGAAGGTGCGGAGCGGCGACATCCGGATTTTGATCGGCTCGACCTTCAAGCTCGGCTTGGGGGTAAATATTCAGGACAGGCTGATCGCGCTTCATCACATTGATGTTCCGTGGCGGCCTGCGGATATGACGCAGCGGGAAGGCCGTATTCTTCGTCAGGGAAATATCAACCCGCAGGTATATATTTACAGATATATCACCGAAGGGAGCTTTGATGCGTATTCCTGGCAGCTGCTTGAAACAAAGCAGCGCTTCATCTCTGAGCTGCTTTCCGGATCGCTTACGGCTCGCAGCGGTGCAGACATTGAGGACACGGTGCTGGATTATGCAGAGGTCAAGGCGCTGGCGGTCGGAAATCCGCTGGTAAAGCAGCGGGTCGAAGCGGCCAACGAGCTGACGAGGTATCTTACGCTGCAACGCAAGCTCGCAGATTCACGGATACGGATGGAAAAAGAGCTTCTGGAGATTCCGGGAAGGCTGGAGCATCAACGAACGCTGATTATCCAATGCGAGGAAGATCTTTCTTATTATCAGGCTTGGAAAGCGGCGAACCCTTTAGCTGCGGATAACCGTCTGAAGAAGGAGGAAGCAGAAAAGCGCAAAGCCCTTCGTGAAGATATTACCTCAGCAATCAAAAATCATGTGCTTGAGGCAAGAGAGAAAACACTGATGACTTACAGAGGCTTTGCTATTGTGCTTCCTGCGAATATGACACCGGAAAAGCCGTATGTTTGGCTCTCCCGCCGGGGCAAATATTATGTCGAGCTGGGCGACACCGAGATTGGCAATCTTATGCGCATCGATCATTCTCTTGATGCTCTGGACGGCCATCTTGAAAGGCTGAAAACCGGCTTGTCAAAGCTGACCGAAAAAGAAGCCGAGCTGAAGGCGGAGCTTGCAAAGGAGGAAAGCTACAGCGAGCAAATAGAAAAATACAGCGCCGAGGTTGAAAAGCTCGATAAAAAGCTGGGGGTAAACAAAAAATGAGTGACGTGAAATTAACCAATATTCCTTGTCTGAATGTCGGCAGGGTGGTAGAAAAATTGGCTCAGGCGTACAGTGCAGTAATAAAAAAACGGCTTCCCATCAAAACAATGCCCTCCGTTATGCTCTGGGGGCCGCCCGGCGTCGGTAAGTCACAGGCGATACGGCAGATTGCAAGGGATATTGAGGCAAGCACGGGAAAAACCGTGAAGGTAACGGATGTTCGTTTGCTCTTGTTTAATCCCATTGATTTGCGGGGGATTCCGACATCCAATGCGGATAGGACGCTTGCCATTTGGCTGAAGCCGCAAATCTTTCAAATGGACCCGGACGAGGATATTGTCAATATCCTCTTTCTGGATGAGATATCTGCCGCACCGCAATCGGTTCAGGCAGCGGCGTATCAGATAACCCTTGACCGCGTTGTCGGAGAGCACAGGCTGCCCGATAACTGCATTGTTATCGCAGCGGGCAACCGTACCACAGATAAGTCTGTGGCATACAGGATGCCGAAGGCGCTTGCAAACAGACTCCTGCATATCGAAATTGAAGGGAGCTTTCATTCGTGGAAGCAATGGGCGATTGCATACGGGATAAATGCCAAGGTCATCGGTTTTCTCTCCTTCCGGCAGAATTATCTGATGGGCTTTGATCCCGGAAGCGAAGATCTTGCGTTCCCGACACCGCGTGCGTGGGAAATGGTGAGCAACCTATTGAACGCGGTCAATGACGATATCGATGCGATGTATGCGCTGATCGCCGGTATTGTGGGAGCCGGCGTTGCTGTTGAATTCAGAACATGGGCGAAGGTATATAATGACTTGCCGTCAATTAAAGATATTTTTGACGGAAAAATGCCATCCATGCCCGCGAATACGGATGCAATGTACGCCCTGACGGCATCCATGACAGCTTATGCGCGAAGCCACAAGGACGACATGGGAAGAATTGCAAATTCGATCCGATATGCAGATAAAATGCCACCGGATTTTGGGGCGGTGTTGATGAAGGACTACATGTACATTGAGGAGGGATACAAAGAGCGGCTGATGCTGATACCGGAGTTTACAAAATGGCTCCAAAGGAAAGGGAGTTTGATGAATGGTTCCGTTAGATGAAAAGGAAAAAGGATATAGGAAGCGCCTTTTACTGTCGCGGTTGCGCATCCTGTGCAACAACGGCTTTTACGGCTTGCTTTTGATGCACATGATTTATTCGGTTGATGAGAACTGTGAAACTGCTGCGACCGACGGACGCAGGATTTTCTTTGCCCCGAGGTTTCTGGACGAGCTCAGCGACGCGGAGCTGGACTTTGTGATGATGCATGAGATTCTCCATGTTGTTTTGCAGCACTGCTTGAGGCAAGGAGACAGAGATAGCGAGCAGTTTAACATAGCCTGTGACATCGTAGTCAACTCAAATATACTCCTGTCTGAAAACATGAATTTGAAAGCCATAACCTTGAAGAAATACGGCGAGTCCATGCATCTTGCTCCGGATGGCAAAGAGGGATATGAATACACGGCAGAGCAGGTATATGAAATGCTGCCGCCATCGCCTGCAAACGGGAAGCCAAAGCCCGCATTGACTGGCACTTTGGGCGAAGATGGCAGTGATGATGAAAAGGACGGTGATGCAAAAGGCAGCGCTTTAGGGCGCGCCAAACAAAAGCAAGGCAAAAGCAAAAGCACCAAGGCAATATGGGACGATCATACCCGCTGGGGAATGGAAGAAGAGAATGATATGCTGCGTGACATTTGGAGAAAGCGGTTTGAGGATGCCTGTGAGGCTATTTCAACAAGAGATCCATCTAACCAAAGAGGGCTCCTGCCATTGTTTGCCGAGCGACTTCTTAAGGAATTGAAAAAGCCGCAGACGGATTGGCGGACGGTGCTGAATGATTTTGTTCAGCAGGAAATCGTCGATTACTCCTTTATGCCACCGGACAGAAGGCTTGACGAAAGTCCGTTCTTTCTTCCGGATTTCAATGATAAAGCTGATTTGGTCGAAGATATTCTCTTTATGATAGATACTTCTGCTTCAATGTCAGACGGTATGATAACGGCGGCATATTCCGAGGTAAAGGGCGCGATCGATCAGTTTGACGGCAAGCTCAAGGGCTGGCTCGGCTTTTTTGACGCGGCGATCATTGCACCGAAGCCCTTTACAAATGAGGCGGAATTCAAAATCATCAAGCCCGCCGGTGGTGGCGGAACGGATTTTCAGATTATATTTGAATATGTCCGGAAACATATGCAGGACAAATTACCTGCCTGTATTATCATTCTAACGGATGGCTTTGCGCCGTTTCCAAAGGAAAAGCTTGCGGACGGTATTCCTGTTCTGTGGTTGTTAAATAATGACGAGGTCACCCTGCCTTGGGGGAAGATCGCAAGGATAAAGGAATAAGGTGCCTTATTGAGTGCGCGGGGAGCGCCATGGATCATATTGTTAAGAGCGGATGTTTTATCGTGTGCGGTTGATTATGCACCAAATTCGGCGCATTGCTTTTGGTATCATTTCATTGTAAAGAAAAGAATCCGGAGGTGCGCAGGATGCAATTCTATAAATTTGAAGGCATTTCAGATGCCGAAAAGTGGTCAGAGGAAAATGACAGCCGCAGAGTAATGCGTGAGAAGGTACGAAAAATCTCGATGAAAACGAATGCCTTCAATCAGCTTCAGCAGTGCAGGGCATATCTGTTTGTAAGCGATGCTTCGGAGAGTACGGTAACTGTCGGCGCTATCGCGAAGAATTGTTCCGATATAATTGATTTGATCTCCGAATATCTCCGAACGATTGAAATAGAGCTAAAAGAAACCTGCCTTGAGGAAATAACCTTTAGCTCTCTCCGTAATATGCTTAGCTGCGCCAGCAGAAACGATTATATTCGCGATGACGATGAAGTCCTTGAAGAGTTTGATCTGGACAAGCTTAACGGCAGATATGGCAGAGGAATTACATACGGAGAGAGAATTCTTGATGCTTGCGATAAAGAATCTATATACGAAGATGCCGGGCGATTTCTTGCAAAGGACACTTTTATCCCTGAACTGAATCGCATTTATGCAGGAGGTGCGAAACAGAATGCCATCGGTCATCCCGTCCATTATATGATTCAGACAGATGACCGCGAGACACGAAAAGGGATATACCGGATCCTTCTGCAAGCGTTATATGCCAATAACAGGCTGCATAGTAAACGCTATTGTTTTCTAGATTTCAGCCCCGGCGAAAGCTTTTCGTGCATGATTTATGATTGCTTATATAAAAGCGCCGTTGGTGGAGCAGTTATTGTCAGGTACCTGGCGAACGATGACACGGAGGATGACTATGCAGACTGTGGCAGGGACACGATTGAAGCCCTTTGCGAGACCATGAAAAAATATCGCCATCAGGTTCTTACGGTGTTTTGCCTTCCGCGTGAATGTACCACATCGAAAGATATTTTTTATGAGAATCTCGGCAATACAAGTATTGTTGAATTCAAGGAAGAGTTTGTTTCCGGAGAATGTGCAAAGGAGTTTCTTAAAGGGCTGGCAAAAGATCGTAAAATCCGAACAGACAAAAACTTGTTTGAAAGGCTTGAGGCCGAAAAAGGCTATCTTGCACCCGATCTTCACAACTTATTTGACGATTGGTATAACAATAAGCTCAAGACTGTGGTATATCCACAGTATAGAGATGTTGTTACAGCCAAATGCGAGGTAATAAAAGCGGCGCCCAAAGGCTCGGCTTATGACGAATTGAGCCATATGATCGGTCTTGACGAAGCAAAGAAAATGATCAATCAGGCACTGAACTATTATAAAGCCCAGAAGCTCTTTGCGGACAAGGGAATGGAAAACGATCATCCTGCAATGCATATGATTTTTACCGGCAATCCTGGGACGGCAAAAACTACCGTTGCAAGGCTTTTTGCGCGGATCATGAAGGAGAACAATCTTCTCTCGAAAGGGAATCTGATCGAGGTCGGACGCGGCGATCTGGTGGGTAAATATGTCGGATGGACAGCCCCAACGATTCAGAAAAAATTCAAAGAGGCACAAGGAAGTGTGCTGTTTATTGACGAAGCCTATTCTCTTGTTGATGACAGAGACGGTTCTTTCGGTGACGAGGCAATTAATACCATTGTCCAGGAGATGGAGAATCATCGCAACGATGTTGTTGTTATCTTTGCGGGCTATCCGGACAAGATGGAGAGCTTTCTTCAAAAGAATCCCGGACTCAGATCCAGAATTGCTTATCATGTTCCGTTCAGTGATTATGACACGGAATCGCTCTGTGAGATAGCAAAGCTTATTGCAAAGCAAAAAGGTCTGAAATTTACAAAAGAAGCATTTGAAAAACTTTACGGTCTGTTTGACGCCGCAAGAACCGGAAGCGATTTTGGCAACGGTCGCTTTGTCAGAAATGTAATCGAAAAGGCGAAGATGGCTCAGGCAACCCGATTGCTGACAATGGATTTCGATTCTGTCGGAAGCGAAGATATTACGACAATTACATCTGAGGATATCGAACTCCCGAAGGAAAGTACAAAGCCAAAAACAAAACAGATTGGCTTCTGCGCGTAATAATGCACGCGAACAATGACGTATTATGTGCCTGCTGCGAGGGAGAAAGGGGGACGCAGTGTTTGATTCTAAAAAAATTGACAATTGAACAATTCGGAAAAATCGAACATTTTGATGTCCTATTCCATGAACAGATTGCTGCAATTACCGTTCCTGATGCAGATGGTATTGCGAAAGCAATTGGGCTGGCTACGAACAACAAAAGCCTGATAGACTGTACGGAGGCATTTACGCTTTCGGTGAATACACGAATCATACTCAAACTTGAAATTGCCGGCCATCCGTACTCAATTACCGCAAGAGGACAGCCTCATCGCAAGGAATGTGCTTATGAAGCAACCGACTGTAGAAACAATACTGCTGCCGACGTGTCTTTACTTTTCAGAAATATGCAGCTATGCGAGGAGGAAGAAAGCCTTATCTATTATCGGTACGATCCGAAGAATGTATTTTCAAAACGGCTTCTTCATTACAAGGATTCGGAAAAATATTATGCTTTCGGGGATTTTCAAAAGAAAACGAATGGTTCGGGATTGACACAAACCTTTCGGATTTATCTCAAGGAGTTTATCCAAAAATACGAGTCCTGTGATTCGTTTGCGGATTCGTGTAAAACAGCACTTCGCTCAGACGGCGGCTTTACCTGGCACTGCGCCGATGCGCCGGGTTCTATAACTGATTTGAATGAGCGGGATAAAAAGCTCTTTGATTATGCTTGCTTTATTGATGTCAATAAGTTCTGGAGCGGCTTTGAGGATATTCGCGATATAAACCATGAAAAATGGCCAATGCTCATTGATGCCGGAAACTTGAATGAGTATCCTGACTTTCATAGGCTGCTTGCGAAATCAAAAAGTCTGGGGAAGCAGTTGGTAATCATGAATAGGCAAAAAGGAAAAGATGCGAAAGTTTGAACGATGGAGTTATCAAAGCACTCATCGTACCGACGGGTTCTTTTAATATGCAAGAAAAAGTCGAAAACAGAAAGAAGGCCGCAAATGGAAACGACAAAGAAATGTTCTCTGATTGCAAAAATGCTTGAGCGCAAAACCCTTCCGCAGTTACCCGATGAATTTGATAAAGAATACGTGGTGGATGTTGACACGATGACGGATCGGTCATTTTCTCTTTTAAGACGTTCCGGCTATGTGATACTTCACCGGCCGTATTTTGCAATGTGCGGTTCAACACACAAAAAATATACCTTGAATCCCCACACAAAGCAGGGCGTTGATGCCGCGGAAGCGGGTCGCGCAGCGATTTCTTTCTGCGAATTTCTTGAATTGTTTGAAAACACGGATGAAAACAGGAAAAACTGCTGAAATGGCAGCGGTAATGCACCTTCTCTGGTACATTGCTCATGTTAAAATAAGCGCACAGGAAATGATGAGAGAGAGGCGCGTATTATGATTATTAGGCTCAAAGAGTGGATTTCCAAACCGGATCATGACGGAAACGGACGGTTGAACGCTTGGATGGAAGACGGTGAAGTTAATTTCCCCATTCCAATCGAAACACATAATGTGTTTCCTGAAGACGTTAGAATGAACGAGACGCAGGATTTCGAGCTTATTCTGGAGTGCGCAGGCAAGCCTGAGGTATACGAAAATGAAGACGCATACAACAATGCTGCGCGGCATTCCATAGCTCCGGAATCGGTGATTCCGGCAGGCTTATTTTCTGCTTCGGGAGATGCTGATTTTGTGCAGAGCCCTCATATTATTCTGAGCGGAAGGGTTGTCAGAATCTATGAGGATTCGGCACAGTTTGGATTTGATGAATCCGATATTCTTTGTACGCTTTCCTGCCTTGGAAATGAATACGATGCTGTGATGCATTCGTGCTTTTTAAGGGATGTAAGAATCAAAGAAGGCAATATCGTTTCCTGCGTTTATTGGGTTCAGGGTTGGCCAAAGCAGGATGACAATGGTGACGAATAGGGGGCCTGTATGAGAAAAGGTATTTTCTGGTGTACAGATTTTGATACGGAAGCTCCGGCGCTGATTACGGTTTCGGTTGCCTGCGATAAAAACGGCGATTCAAAGGAGCTGGCGCGGTTCAGCTCAAAGTCCGGCAATAATTTCAACCACAGGCTGGAATGGGAACGTCTTGACAGAAGCATCACAGCGGGGCGACCATTTAACTATTATCCCCGCGGGCGTGTTGAAATTAAAAATGGCAAAGCTACCGTCTTTCTCAATCCTGTAATCAATAAAGAATGTGTCGTTCGCAGGATCATGGATGCGTTTGAATTGATGACCGGAGAACTGAACTGCATCAACATAAAAAGCGACGGCTCCAGTCATTATCGTTTTACCTGCGAAAGCGCGGAACGGGAAAATTGATTAAGCTACATAGGAGAAGATCGAAATGCCTGAGAATTATACAGACAAGACAGTCAATATCAAGGTGATCGGTGTCGGCGGCGCTGGGAACAATGTCGTTGATCGAATGATCTCCGGCGGCATCGGCGGGGCCGAGTTTGTCGTTGTGAATACGGACCGCCAGGCTCTGAAGAAATCCAAGTGTGAAAACAAGCTGCAAATTGGCGAGAAGCTGACCGGCGGCATGGGCGCAGATGCCGACCCGGAAATGGGCAAGCAGTCCGCCGAGGAGAGCAGAGTCGCTATCGCCAAGGTGCTGGAGGGCGCGGACATGGCCGTTATCATCGCAGGCATGGGCGGCGGCACCGGCACCGGTGCAGCACCCATCATCGCAGACCTTGCCCACGAGGCCGGCCTCCGGACCGTCGGCATTGCGACGAAGCCCTTCCGCTTTGAGGGCGCAAACCGCAGGAAGCAGGCCGAGGATGGCATCTGCACCCTGTCCGATAAGGTCGATTCGCTCATCATCATCCCGAACGACCGCCTGAAGTACGTCGCCGACCAGAAGATCACCATTGCCAACACATTCGGTATCGCGGCCGATGTCCTGAAGCAGGCGGTGTCGGCCATATGCGGCTGCACAACGTTTCAGAAAACAAGTAGCGATGAGTGTGGTATGCCGGACGCAAAAAATTAAAAAACGGGGGACGCACAATGAATTTAAAAAAACTGGTGAAAATGCTGGAAGCCGAAACGGACATGGAAAAGGCTGCTGAAGTACTCCGAAAAATCGATTCCTTAATAATTAGAAAAGGCGTTCTCAGAATGGGCCCATTCGGTTATCTGCACCCGCTTGAGCTTGAATCTCATATCTGCAAGAGAGATGCATTTAAAGATTATTTTGATTGCGATACATGGGGTTATAAATGGGGTTATCCTGTACGAAAAGACTGCATCTATATCCAACCTGGCTATGCCGGAATTGAAATCGTGCTGTCCATGAACGAGCAATATGTCGTTTCCTGCCTCATAAAAAACGCTTATATAGGGCTGTTTGGAAACGGCATAAACGCTCCGAATGCGGATCAGAAGCAAATCGGAGATTTTTTCAAGAGGGTTGGCTATCCACGCACTCAGTGTAGCTATTGCTGTTTTTTTATAGAATAAAGTTATAAACTGCCGAATACGCTTAGAAGAAAGGGAACACCTATGAGAAAAATGACCAGTATCATCCAGCTTCTTTATTTTTCGGATCTACTTCCGGATAAATATCCCGATGATTCTGCCAACCTGTTTGCTGCACTTGAAAAGCATCATGTTGCTTATGGCTTTATAAAAGGTGCGAAGGATATTCGGATACGGGATTTCATGCCGATACAAATACGTGGCCGTTTCAAGCGGGATAATGTGTTGTTTCGGTACGAACCGTCTTATTTAAAAAATCACCGCGATCTGCAAACGGATTTTTTGCAGGACATTGATACAAATTGGCAGTTGGTCAACGGTTGGCGTCCGCCCCGTGATTTTGATAAATCGGAGATAAACCTCGATGGCGGTAATATATTGATCTCACGAGGCACACGTGACGAAAAAGTAGTAATCATCAGCGATCGTATTTTTTCGGAAAATCCCCAATACGGAAAAGCCGAATTAGTACGGGAGCTTGCCTCAGTGATAGATCACCGGGGCTGTGAGATGATAATTATAATTCCTTCACTTGAAAGTGACATCACCGGTCATGCTGACAATATGGTTCGCTTTTTGGACGGTCAGACAGTTTTATGTAATGAAGCTTTCTTGTCGGGAAGTTTTAATCAGCAATTACAAACAATATTGCAATATCACGGTTTGGATGTGTTGGAATTTCCATCCGCATCGACTGATGGCCAAAGGAGCTATTTGAACTATCTTGAAACCGATGAAGCGGTGTTTTTGCCCGTATTCGGTATAGAAGCAGATGCAAGAGCCGTGGCCGCCGCCGAAAAGCTGTTTTCAAAGCCGGTTGAGCCGGTAATGATCCCGAACATTGCCACTGACGGGAGCGGCTTGCATAGCATAAGTTGGGGTATGTCCTATTGACAATAAAATAGAATAAGGGCTGAAAAAATGATTTACTTAAAAAGGTTTTCATTTCCATCACTGTCTGAGGAATGCGATTTTTTACATCCCGGTGACAGCCTTGGGGCGGATCGGCGTCCTCTCTTTCATACCGGCTCTTTTTATCCATTCAATGTTCTTCCGGAGGTTAGCCTTAATAAGATAGAATTTGATAGCATCACGATTCTTTACGGCGAAAACGGGTGCGGAAAAACCACGGCACTGAATATCATTGCCGAAAAGCTGCGCCTGAAACGTGACTCTCTTTTTAATTCCGGCCGTTTTCTCAACGACTACTTAGACATGTGCAAGTATAACGAGGATGATTTTCGAGAATATGCGCAGTTTTTTAATCATAACAGCAGAATTATAACCAGTGATGATGTCTTTAAATATTCAATGAAAAAACGAGAGTTTAATAAGCAGCTATTCAGCAAAACAAAAGATGTAAACGAAGAATATTGGGAGATAAGAGCAGGCAGTCCAAATCTGCAATCCTTGGAAGATTATGATAGGTGGCACACCCGGTATGAGGCGCTGAAAAGCAAATCTGCCTTTTTGAAAAAAAGATTGGAACGTGAGGAAGAGGAAAACTCCAACGGAGAAACGGCGATGCTGTACTTTATAGAACGAATGGAAAACGAAGGACTTTATCTGCTTGATGAACCGGAAAACAGTTTATCACTTGAAAATCAGATGAAGCTTGCAGACTATATCAATTCCTCTACTCGATTCTTCAATTATCAATTCATTATTGCAACGCACTCGCCAATATTTTTATCGATACCACATGCAAAAATTTACAATCTTGATGATAACTCGGTGGTTGTTGATTCTTGGACGCAGCTAAAAAGTGTTCGCTTGATGTTTGATTTATTCATGAAGCACAAAAAGGAATTTGAATAACCGCTATTTTGTTATTAAGCGTGCGGCATAATGGAGCAAAAAACGAAAGGAGAAATGCAATATGCTCTACTTTCCGTCACTACTAAAAACGAACCCGAAGTATTCCTTGGCAGCGAAAAATCTGTTTTCCGCATTATCCGACAGCGGAGAAGAATTTACTCTTTTTGACGGAGCAAAGGATATCTGGGCAAGGGATTATATGCCGGTCGAAACCCGAAGCGGTCAATCTATCTCGTTTCGTTATGAGCCGAGCTATCTTCCAGATGATCCGCAATTAAGGACAGATTTCAAAGCCGATATTGCGCCGCATTTTGCTCTGCCGGTTACATATTCCGACATCAATCTTGACGGCGGAAATGTCGTGTTTTCGCCGTCAAGGGCAAAAGCCGTTATCACCGACAGGGTGTTTTCCGAAAATCCGGAATATGATAAAAACAGTCTTTTATCAGAGCTTGAAAAATTGCTTGAAGCTGAGATAATTATTATTCCGTCGCTGAAAAGCGATATGACCGGTCATGCAGACGCCGTGGTGCGCTTCGTGAATGAAAACACGGTAATCGGTAATACCTCGCCTTACAAAAATGGTTATGAGCAAAAGGTGAAAAGAGCATTGGAAAAATGCGGTATTTCGGTTATGGATTTTCCGTATTTTGATTCCAAAGGGATAAGCGCTGTTGGAAGCTACCTGAACTTTCTTGAAACCGAAAAGCATATTTTTCTGCCTGTTTTCGACGCTGCGCCGGATGAAACGGCGGTAAAATGTGCAAGAGAAATTTTCAACAAGAAAATAATTCCCGTGAATATCAACGCGATAGCCGAGGAAGGCGGCGGATTGAATTGCATCAGTTGGGAGAAAAATTGAGAAAAAGCGGAAGCGGAGTTTTTGAAGTACAATAGGAAAATAACAGCACAGCCATCGAAATGCAGTGATTCGGCGGCTGTGCTGATTTCATTTTATTTATTCCGCTGCGCGGACAAGCTCTTCCCAGACTTTAACCATAGCGTAGGTGTCGAGCTCACAATACTTTAGCAGATTGTGTCGGGCTGTCTTTTGTTCCTCCGGCGTCATGAACTGTATTTTTGGGAAAATCGTCATCGCCTCGCCGCCGTTATGTACCCTCTCCAGATTGTGATAGTCTAATTCGGTATCGTCCGGGAAAATGGCGGGCAGCACACTCTTGATGGAAAAGGAGCCGCCCATTGCCCGATTATAGTAATAGCCCGATTGAAACGGAACGAGCAGGTCGACGATGTTGCCCCTGATATTGAGCAGATGCTCCGCCAAATCCGGGAAGGCTTCCGCTAATTCCTTCAGTCTGGTGCATTCAAAGGCTTTGTTGTACGCCGTAACGCAGACGTTCATAGGAATATCGGCGCAAAGCTGCTCGGCAAGCTTTCTTCTCGGATCCGTTCCCGACTCAGCAAGAAATTCCTTGTGCTTCAGCTCGCCGCCCTCGGCTTCAATGTAGTGCAGCGAATACTGGAACGGAATCTGCGCATAAGGCTTGGTTCCGACATATTTTGGAATGACCGGCTGCATGGTTTCAAAATCAAGAAAATAGAGCGGATAAGAGAGCGTGGAAAGAAAATCGCGGATATTGTCTTTTTCAATATAGGTTTCCTTATCCTGCAAGGCAAACTCGATCTGGCGAAGCTGCGTTTTGTTGGTGATTTCAGAGCTGCTCAGCAGCTCTGGATACGTGATAAGCCCTTTTTTATAAAATGCAATCTTTTTGCTGAACCACATTCTGTACAGGTTAAATACCGATTGCTCAGGGATATGCCTTGAGCAATACTTCCAGAATCCACAGAGATATGGATTCTTGCAGCCAACGGACAGATCGATTTCCGGCTCATCGGGGGAGTTGAGCAGCCGCTCGGCAACAGACAGATTGCCGGTGATGTTCTTTTCTTCCGTTGCAACGGCCTCTGCGATATCGGAGATCGTAAATAAGCGGCCGATATCCAGAGTGCCGTCAAAGATATAGTCGCCGTTCAGGCAGACAAGGTATGTTCCGCTGAGCTTCACGCCGCAGTTTTCCAGCACGTATTTCTGATAGGCAACATCCGCAATGTATACCGGCTTGTCGTCCGTGGAGTTTTCGTGCTTGGTAGAGCTTTTGACCTCATAAATGGCCCAGCCGTCACCCTCCTTTTTGAGAATATCCACAGCGCAATATAGACCGTTATATTCAAACGAAGCCTCACAGATAACAGGTGTGCCTTTTTGCATTTCTGCTCTGGTGCGTTCTATCATCTTGGAAAGATCGAGCTTATCGTTTTTATATGCCGTCACTTCGACATAGTCGCCGAAAAGACCCATTGCCAGATCGCCGACCTCGTTGCCAGCCTCCATACGCGAAAGAACGCTCTTGTCAAGTGTCAGCTCCTCCGGCTTGTATTTTTTCATCCATGCAATTTTGGGGCATTGCCAGAGTCCGCAGTACTTTGACTTCGATAAGTAAACCATGAAATGACCTCCTCTTTTTCTGTGAGAGAAGAATATCAAGAATTTTTCGGTTTTATCTTTTTTTCGATATACGCCCAGTATTCTTTAATCCCCGGAACAAAGAATTTTGTGAAGTTCTCCGCCGAGATCATATCGCTTTTGGCATTGTTGCAAATCACACAGGCAAATTCGCAGTTGCCGGCGCAGTAATTTCCGTTGGGGTTCTTGCGCTCAATTTGCAATTCTCCGCTGAAAGACGGTTTTTTGGAGATGACCAACCCATTTTCAAAAGTATCTTTTAGCGTGTTTTCATCAATCCCGCAATAGCAACAACGCCTTATTCCGTTCTCGGGTGTTTTTTCGCACCACCAAGCCAAAAATACTTCAAAACTCCCGTTAAAAGCGTTTTTATAATCCTTCTGTTTTTGAGTAAAACGCCCGTATATGTATTGAAGATCGTCTTTAGCGGCTTTTACAGCCGGATGAGCATTATAATATGCTTGCTCCGTTTGAATATCGGCACCAATTGATTTAAGAATTGTATTTGCACTCGGTTCCTTTCTAACAGAATACCTTACCAAGAAATCCAAATCTATATCTGAAAACTGTGCATCGGGGTATTTTTTCTCTAGATATTGCCTGACCAGTTCTTTTGTTTTCTTTAATTCGTCCATGTATCTCTATCCTTTCCTGATTGTTTTGTATATTATACCATAATCCAAAGCCGCTTGCATCATCGAATGCAGACTTTTATCACCTTTATTCTAATCCTCGGCGCGTACCGTTTTTGGTGCATATATTGCGGTATGATCATAGCAAAGCAGAGCGACAAAGGAGAGAATGCGTGTGATATATGCGGTATCGGACCTACACGGATGCTATGACAAATATACGAAGCTTCTAGAACGCTTGCATATGACCTCCGACGATTCCTTGTACATTCTCGGAGATATCGTGGATCGAGGCAGCGGGGGAATGAAGATCCTACTGGATCTCATCAACCGAAAAAATGTATTTTCCTGTAGGGGGAATCACGACCACTGTGCGCAGATGCTGCTAAGAAACTTCGTGCTTTCTAACGACGGCTGTTTTGCGGACGGACTTGAAGAAGCATTCAGACTATGGCTCTCCGACGGCGGAAGCACGACATACGAGGAGTTCCTGAGCTTGGACGAGAGCAAGCAGCATGCGGTGCTGAGATATCTTGGCTCGCTTCTGGTATATAAAAAGCTAACAGTAGGAGGCCAGAAGTTTTTCCTTGCACATACGGTTCCGGAAAAGTCAAAAATGCTCAATATTGATAGCTGTCGAATTTCAGATTTCATTATGGGTGAGCCGGAGTATGAAAAAATGTATTTTGAAGATGCGATTATTGTAACAGGACATATGCCTACCGGGTTTATTGATCCAGATTACACAGGGCGAATCTGGAAAGGAAACAATCATATTGCGATAGACTGCGGAGCTGTATTTGGCAATCCTCTCGGATGCATTTGCCTTGATACTATGGAAGAAATATATGTGGAGTGAAACAGATGGATATATTCAGATTTGTCAATTCTAAGGATATCAGAGAACACCTCAGGGACATCGGTTATGAGTTTAATTCCCTTGAGGCTGCATGGCTGATTTATCAGTGCCGTGATGCGGCGATTGACGAGAAACATAAAGCGTGGAATGAGCTGATTGCAACCATGCCGGATTGCCCAATAGAGAAACGTCTGAATACCGTTGCGCAGGACAGCCTTCATGCGTTTCTGATACAGTATATGGAGCTTGAAGATAAGTACAGGAACGAGTTCTGCGGAAAGAAACGTGCCGGCACATTTAACGAGGACAAGCCGTTTGTCTACAAGTTGAACTATATTTACAAGGACGGAACGGAATACGACTGGAAAACGGTATTTTCCTGCTTCGGTGCTTTGCCTGAAACCGTTATGGAACCCGAAGATGATGTTATCTCCATTCAATGCACCAAAATGCAGATAGACAGATTGAACTCGCAGCAAATTGCGTATCTCACCCCATCCTTTAAATTTCTGCATCTTGATCCCGGACATATCGACAGTGATAAGGAAAGCAACTTGTTTAGGGGCGTTTTTGACGGCCTGTGGTTTGAATTTCCGACACCGTTTCAGAAAGGTGATATTGTATGGGACCCGGCGCAACCGGAGGGCATCTGCGCCGGCCCGTTTGTGACAACAGGGGTTTGCCTTGACGGTATCGAAGATGACAGGGTAAAAGAGAACCTAAGAAAAAACGGCGATTCTTCCGATATGTGTGCCGGAGGATTCTTTCTGAATGAGGACGGCAGCATTTACGGAGAGTGTATGTCGAACTATATGAATCTTGAATTCTATGATAGGAAGTTGACCAGTTCAAAAAGAACGCTGATTGCACTCAGTAATTTTCTGAAGGATGAAATAGAGCTGGTACTTTTCGCCCGCGCTTATCATCAGATCATCACTGCCGGCTATGCAGAGAACAGTATTCCGCTCGATTATATGAAGTCCGGCATGATTCTGGCGGGCTTATCCAAACCGGATCACATAAAATTATGGCTGGATGATGTCAGAGAAGCGCCGGAAGGATACTGTCACTGTCACAGTGTGAATGAAGCAAAGGAAAAGATAATAGAGTGTGAAAAGGAATTCATCGTTATTGATGAGATTGACTGCGATCATGATTTGGGCGCGTATGCTTCCGATGGCGGAGACGGAATCAAACTGATCGACTGGCTCGCCGAAAGAAAAACCTATTATCCTGTCAGGCTGCATACCATGAACCCCGTCGGACTCGAGAATATGCGGCGGGAAATTGACAGGTATTGGAATAAGACCAAATGAAAGGAACAGAGCGGAAATCATGTTTTTCTTTATCGCGGACGCGCACTTCGGGCACAGTGCGATTATTGATTTATGCCGCCGGCCTTTCAAATGCGGCGAAGAAATGGACGGCTGTATGATGGAACGGTGGAACGAAAAGGTATCTCCTGACGACACCGTGTATATTGTCGGCGACCTGTTTTATAAGCATAAAGCGCCTGAAAAAGTCCTGAAACAACTGAAAGGCAGGAAAAGGCTCGTTGTCGGAAACCATGACGGCGGATGGTTAAAGAGGCTGGACGCTTCACGCTATTTTCTTTCGGTTGATCATCTCACAGAGGTTTCGGACGGCAAACATAAGCTCGTGCTTTGTCACTATCCGTTGATGTGCTGGAAGCATGAGCTGAAAAGCTACATGATTCACGGACATATTCACAATAACACAAACCAGCCTTACTGGCCGGTTATCAAAAACAATCCGCGTTTACTAAACGCAGGAGCGGATATTAACGGTTTTGAGCCTGTATCTTTTGATGAAATGCTTGCAAACAACGAATGCTTCAAGGCAGATGCTGACGCAAGGTTATATAATATAAAGGAGACGCAGGAATGAGGACGAAATATACCGACTTACATTATGGGCAGGTACCGACCTTATATCAGGCGCTTAAAAATGAAGTATGGAAAAGCGGAACGGCCGCAATTTTTTCGCTGCTTAAATGCTTTGCATATGATGTTGACAGCGACGATTATATGATTCAGGTGCTTGTGACCGCCGGTTATCTGGAAAGAATATCGTGCTTGGTTTATAAAGGCAGTGACGGAGCGTATAAAAAACTGCCTGCTGAAAAATACAAAAAAGGCATTTTTGAGAGCTGCGCGGAATTTCCTCAGGAAATTTACGAAAGAGTACAGACATACGGAGTTTCGGCAGCCGAAGCAGAACGGATTCATAAAATGGTTTGGCAGATAGCGGATTTGGTATGCCCGATGATAGCTTGCATGAGCGAACAGGCTTTTGTCAGTGAATATGTCTATGCCATAGACTATGTGATAAGGCACAGGTATGATCTGCCCAAGCCGGATATAGATAGCTTGTTTCCGAGGAACTATCCGGATTATAATTACTGGGAGGGGTTACTCGTTGACAAGGTCAATGAATATATTGAATTATAGGAATATATAGAAACCTATCCAAACAAGGTAACAGAATTGCTTATGGTTAGCAATCTAAATTGAAATTATTCATATTTATTGGCGTATATAGTTATTTTATGCTGTAATAGATTGATATACTCCTCATAATAGACAATCAACGGTGTCGGATAGATGTCGGCAAGCTCATCAGTCAGATCTGCTACTTGTTCTTCTGTCACTTTACAAAAGCGTTCCATTGTCTGCATATAACTTGGTCGCAGATTATCGGCATCCATATTCAAGTGGGCTGCTGCACTTTGCAAGCACAATTCAGCATCGCCTTCAAATGGGTACTGAGAAAAGTGCTGAAGCATTCTCCGCAGTTGTTCTGTCCCTGCGTTGCTGTTATATAGGCATAGCTTGATTATGAAATCCGTTACATCGAACGCTTCGTCCCAATCGTAGGCGAATACGCCCTTGGTTGGCGAGTATGCAAACTGCGGCGTGTCTGCGATCCGGCAGAACATTGCATACAGAGCCATACTGCCCAAATACTGCTGACGCAGTGTCGGGGACTTTTTTGTCCTGTCATAATCGACCGCAGAAAAATCCTCTACCCATTCAGTTCCAACAACAAATGGGTGCATCGGAAACAATCTGCGGTTTTCACCGCTTGTACTCATAATGTAGGCTTTCGGCGCATAGACACCGCATAGTCCGGCAAGCCGACGGCACATAAAGGTGTTGCAGGCGGACTGTATGTTTTCGTGCTTGACAAGAAGCCTTGGATACCCCCACCCTTTTCGGTGTAGCAATATACTTGCATACGCCGCCGAAGCCTTCGTGGTTCAAGGTCTTATAGTCATAATTGACTGTGTTGAGAATGTAGTCACCCATATCGTCCTCCGCTGCTTTGGGCAGTTTATTGGTGATTTTATATCTAAAATAGCCGCATTGTGCGACCACGGAATTTGTGCAGACACCATCTGCACAAATTGCTTTCCGTTTTCCTATTTCAAAAATCTGTTTTCATACTCCTGATGGTGCAGGCAATAACCCTGAGCAATCAGTGCATCCGTTTTCAGCGCAACAAGATTTGTGTCCGAGTGCATTGCACTGGCAGTCTGTTGTATATCATAGCCGTAACGGATATATTCGAGGATTTCCTCGTCGCCCAAGGACACCTGAGAAGCGAACACATTCGCTTCATATTCCATTCGGCTCTCTTGCATATTGAAGATATTGAACTCTTTGAAGCCGCCCGCTTTCACAGCTTCCTTTCGGTGCAGAACATCGTGCCCGATCTCGTGGAGCATAACGATGCTTTCCATCACCGGATGCAGATCGTTTTTTATGAAGATAAATCGGTTGCGCATCAGAACCTTATAGGCTCCACGCTGCCGTTTGAAATCCACGGGGACGACTTCGATGCCAAGCTCACGGGCGATCCCGTGCGGATCTCTCGTGCCGAGCGTATCGACCAGCCTATTTGCCGTCTGTACGATCTCCAAAGTCTGAATATCCAAGAGCGAACACCCCCTTCTGCCTGTTTTGGCAATTCTATTCTAACATAAGCGGTGTCCCATTAAACGGACACAATGAAATCAGTCCTTGCGGTATTTCTTGGGCGTGAACTTCTTATTCTTCTCTTTGGCGATCCAATACGCATCCTGCAAAGCCTTCATCATCACATCCAAATCTTCATCGGCAATATTACCGCCGGCAAAAAGACCGCTGACTTCGTCTACCAACGCTTGCGCCTGCTTTGCGCCCTTCGCACCGTACTTCTCTGCGGCGGAAAGGAGAAACTCCTCGTCCTCATTCAGAAAGTAGTTTTCTTCGGTATGAAACAGCTCTGCCAGCTTGTGATATATGTCCCGCTTTCTCGGGTAACATTCGCCGGATTCATAGTTAGTAATCGTTCTGAGGGAAACCCCAAGAGCCTTCGCTAGTTCCTCCTGCTTCAAGCCCGCCTTTGTGCGGGCTTCTTTTAATTTTTCGCAAAACCTCATTGTACCGTCCTCCGTAGTGTTCAAAATATGTTAGAAATTAAATTGCTATTATCTGTTGACAAACGCAAATAAACTGCGTATAATATAAACACGCAATTAGACTGCGTATTCATATTACTCGAACTTGCGTGTCTTGTCAAGGGGTTTCGGAAAGATACTGCAATTTTTTAGGTGCCGAATATACACAATCGTGATTAGTATGCCCGTTCATACGGAAAAGGAGCAGCAATGGGAAGAAACAATGGACATCGAGCGGGTCAGAACTGCACTGAAAATGTTGACCTCGGAAGAACGAGCCATCATCCAGGATTTTTTCTTCACAGAATCCCCAATACCGGTTAAGGAGCTTGTGGAAAAATACGCAATGCCCAAGACGAGCATCTATAGAAAAAGGGATGATGCACTGAAGAAGCTGAAGAAAATTTTAGGAAATGCGTAGGTCAAATTGGGATGACACGAGTGGTTTGACATAGAAAATGCACCTGCTGAAGCAGGTGCAGGAATGAAATCACATCATGGGGTTTTCCAATAGGTCTTCCACATTGCAGCCGAGAACACGGGACAACTTGTAGAGGATGTTTGCCTGCGCCTTGTCAATGCTATTGACCCGCTGTTCGTACATCTGAATGTTGCGCAGATTCACGCCGGATTGCTCTGCAAGCTCTGCTTGAGATAAGCCCCGGTTTTCACGGATGCGCTTCAGGTTGGAATCGCCTTCCGCTGCTTTGTAGAGTTCCTCCATGGTATCGATGAAACTTGTAATGTCCATCTCGTGGTAAACGGAATACATCCCAATGATCTTGGAAAGTGGAATGCGCTCAAAGATATCCTTGAAACGACGGCCGGTAAACCATTGGTACTCTGCAATTGCCCAACCGGCCCAATATTCAGGGGAGCAGTCCTCTGCGTTGGTTGGTGCTGGCAGCTCCTTTGGACCGTATGCCTTTGTGATGACCGCACGGGCCAGCTCAACACCGGACATCCCTGCGACATAGGCGGGGTTGCCTCGTTCAAATTGTTCGGCGTAGCCGGTATTGATGAAAAGTGCTGTGATCCAATCCGGTTTTAATTTGCAGTCATTGATCGCATAGTCGAAGAAAGAGGAAAGACGATCCTTGGCATTATTCAAATAAGATTCGCTGTATGCGTGGGTCATCGTTGCTCATCTCCTCCCTCAAGATATCCAGCACGAAGATGTCGTCCCGGTAAGACTTGCTTTTCTTGATCTCTTTACGGTAAGTATCCCTCGCTTTGGTATCTCTATCCAAGAACTTGGGATAATAGACGCTCTTGCTGACCGGATAAGCATTCACGAAGTGCAGCCGATCAAAGCCTTGTTGAGAAATGACAACCGCCTGCTCACCGAGCTTGCCCAGCTTTAGAGCCTTGTTCAGACTTCTGAGCGGTAAGGTGTTGGACACAAAGGACTCTGCATACTGGAAATAGGAATCGTCTGCCCGATAGCCGATCACAACATCGTAGCCGGTTAAATCAATTGAATAGTGACCAATAAGATAGTCCCTTGCATCAACGGCAACTTCGGAGTCCAGCTTGAAGGTGCGGAACTGAAGCAGAAGAGCCATCCAGTTCAGGACCGTATGCGTTCCGTCCAACAGATTCAGCACCTTCAGCCCATCCGTGTCAAAGTCGTAGCTGTTGACAAAACCGTCTGTGTTCTTTTTGCAGGCCCACTCACGAGCCATTTCATCAACGTGGGTACAGTAGAAACCCATGCCATAGTCGTTGTGCGGATTACCGATATGAATATCCGGAACTTCGATGATGTGGTCGGTTCCATGAAGCAGTTGAATGACGCTCATAATATGAAGCCTCCATTATCATTGCAATGATACAGCTGTATTATATCATCCTGATGATAGTTTTGTCAATAGGGCATGAGAATTCAATCCGAGGAATATGCCGCCTCCCTCCAATTTCTTCTGCTTCCGAAAAATAATTTGGAAACGAGCAAAAAACTGTGGGAAAATCGCAAAAAAATTCGGTAAAGAGAAAGTGAGAGGGCAATCTCATAAAACCCGGTAGGAGTGATTTACATTTACCGCAGGAGAGATCACGCGCTGAGGAAGCTGAAAAGCATTCTGGGCAATGCGTAAAAAGCACCTGCCGAAGCAGGTGCTTGGATACAGATTAGATTAGGTTGCTCGGAATAAAACAGTTATCCGCGTCAATCGGGATCGGCTCCTGGCACATACAGATGATGCCGCCGTTGCCACGGATCAAAGAAGCCTTGTCAATTACGCTGTACTTTTTGATCTCCCGTCGGTCGGGCGCTGCACTCTTTTTGATTTCCAACGGATGAATGACATTGTTTTCCTCAACGAACACATCAATTTCCTTTGCATTGGAATCCCGGAAGTAGGTGAGGTTCACCTTGGACTTTGCGTAGGCGTAGTTCTTGACCAGCTCCATCACAACATAGTTCTCGTAGTAATGGCCGCTTGCAGCGCCGTTTCGCAGCGTATCCGGCGTTAGCCACATGGAAAGATACGCACATAGTCCTGTGTCGCAGAAATACAGCTTCGGTGTTTTGCTGAGGCGTTTGAGCTCATTGTTGGAATAGGGGGCTAACAGATAGATGATGTTCAACCCAACGAGAATTTTCAGCCACTCTTTCGCGGTACTCGGTGCAATGTCGGCAGATTCAGCCAATGTGGAATAATTGACCTGCTCCGAAACAAGAGAAGCACAGCCCACAAGAAATCTGCGGAAACGAACGGTGTCGGTGATGCCGCCGGCTTCGGTAGCATCACGCATCAAGTAGGTGTCAACATAGGAATTGAAATATTCCAGCCGGAGTTCGTCGTCCACACCCTGCACCTGAGGCATACCGCCTTCCCAAATGTGATTGAACACTTGAACTACATCATTTTTGGGAAGTTTGCGCTGCCTTGCCTGCAAGGTGGCAAGTGAGAAGTCCAAATCCGTGTCGAACACAAGTCCTGCTTTTTCTCTTGCGGACAAGCTGTACAGCTCCAAAATGCCGATTCTTCCGGCGAGTGTCTCGCGTACTCGTTTCATCATATTGTACTGCTGCGAACCGGTCAGCCAAATGAGACCTTTTTCGTCGCTCTCATCGCAAATAATTTTGATTTGCTCGAACAGCTCCGGCGCTTTCTGCACCTCATCAATAAGGACCGGCGGCTTATAGGTCTGAAAGAACAGCACGGGGTCAGACTGTGCGAGCTCTCTCGCCATTGTATTGTCCATCGTGACATAGGTCCTGTCGCTCCCTGCAAGGTGCTTTAACATCGTCGTTTTGCCGACCTGTCTTGCGCCCGTAACAAGGATAACCTTGAAAAAATCATTGAGCTTTAAGAACTTGCGCTCAAGCTCCCGTGTAATGTATGCCATAACGCACCTCCTGATTTTAAGGAAAATCTACGGTCGATCATATTTTATCATAACATTCCTGCCTGGTCAAGAGAATATACACAATTTTATTGGCCAGTTAGTGAAGCTGAGTCAAAATATTTTAGAGAATTAGTAAAAGCAGCGGGAAAATCGCAAAAAAATTCGGCAAAGAGAAAGTGAGAGGGCAATCTCATAAAACCCGGTAGGAGTGATTCACATGAACAACAAAATAAACATCAACCCCAGCTCGACAAAGTGGCTCGAAAAAGATGATCGGGTCGTCGCTGATTACTTTTGCGATTTGGGCTTCCGTTCCCTGAAGCAGATCCTTGATATGCGTGTTTTCGACCTGATGAATGAACTCAATGCCCTGCTCAATGTGGATAAGCGTGAGAACGAGATCGTCGGCGGTGAACCCGATGAGGGTGAAGAACCGCCAGAAAAGAAACCGAGGGACTTGGAAAGATAGCCGAACCTCTTGACAATCGTTATCATATATGATAACATTATAGTGGATCGGAAGGGAGGGTTTTGTATGACCGAAAAGGAACTGTTGGCGGCAAGGCAGAGCATCGTGCAGAAGCTGACGCAGGCAAGACTGGAAAAAGGATTGTCGCAGGAGCAGCTTGCAAAGCGCATCGGAACCCAGCGTTCCAACATCTGCCGCATCGAAAAAGGAACACAAAATCTCTCCCTTGACCTGATGATCAAGATCGCAGAAGCGCTTGACAAGGATGTGTCCGTAATGCTTGAGGAAAGGAGCAGCACAATGGAAAAAGAATATAGCCTGCGCCTTTATGATGAAACACTGCTGACCTTCACGCTGGAGGAAAGAGGCTTGGAGGGCTTGCAGGCGACAATTCTTCACACCGAAACGGCAAAGCAAAAGCTGTTTCCCCTCGACTTGGAGCTGACAAACGAGGGCGTTGTGAAGTGGCTGGAACGACGGGTGATTCCGAAGAACCGGCAGTTTGTAGATGAAATCTTAAAGACGCTGGGGCTGAGCGTAAATAACACGAAGGGCATCATTGATGTCTGTATGGGGCTGTCCCTCAACGACAGCTATTGGGTCGTCCCCGCCGACTTTGACGGCAAGTATGCCGATTATAACCTCTATGAAAACCGCTTCTCCGAAGCGCTGTCGCTGGTGGCTTATACCGGTGTGGGCGGCAGCCGGGAGGCATTCTCCACCTCGCCGGAGCTGACTACCAACGGTATGCTGCGGAAGGCTTGGCGGTTCGTGGAGGGTGACGGCATCTATCTGTATAAGGGCGGTACGGAGGGCGCTGCGAACACCGGAAACGAGCCGTACAGCGAGTATTACGCCTGTCAGATCGCAGACAAAATGGGCATCGGCTGCGTACAGTACGACTTGGAAAACTGGAAAGGTATTCTTGCCTCCAAGTGCCGACTGTTCACGGATATTGATACCTCTTTCGTCCCTATCGGGCGTATTCTCCGCAAGACGACGCTGAAAGCCTGCCTTGATTATTACAAGACCTTGGGCGACGAGTTCTACGAGCAGCTTTGCAGTATGCTGGTTTTCGATGCCCTGATTTACAACGAGGACAGACACTTCGGCAACTTCGGCTTGCTGCGGAACAATCACACGGGCGAAATTATCGCCCCTGCACCCATCTTCGATAACGGCTTTTCGCTGTTCAACTACGCGATGCCGGATGATTTCAAGAACCTGCGTGCGTATGCAAAGACTCGTTCCAATCCCTACCGCATTTCCTATGAGGATGTATGTAAAGAGGTAATGGGTGCAAAGCAGAAAGCGCAGCTGCGGCGAATGGTGGACTTCAAGTTCACCCGTCATCTGTCCCTCAATTTGCCGGAGCAGCGACTGACAGCCATTGAAAAACAACTTGGAGAGCGTACAAGAGAGCTGCTCTCCATTCCGGTTCAGAGAAGTACAAAGCGCAAAAACGAACCGGAAAGATAATCCGTCTGCGGTATGGTAGCAACTCCATACCGCAGATACATACTGCGAACTTGACGGTAGAAAAAGTCACAATATCGTAGTATAATATTCTTAAATCAGGATGACAAACTGGAATTTGAAAACCACGATTTCATAAGTGGTTACTGCCCCTCATAGGGCTTTAATAAAATCCTCCAAAACGCTTGAAAACAAAGGATTTATCGCAATGTGTCCGCCTTATCCCTTTATACGATTTCACTTGCGTTTATGCTTCCCTCGCCACCTCATAAGGGCAAAAATAAGGGAAGAAAAATCTGATAACAAGCTATAAAAACAAGTGGCAATCGGGAAACTGTGACATATGTGCGAATATATTATACTGGAGGATTTCAAGATGGACAAGTACATTTATGATGAAAACAACGGTCTTTGGTATGAACTGCAAGGCGAATACTATTTGCCGTGCCTTAGCTTGCCACCCGAAGAAGAAAAGCCTATCGGGATATGGGGACAGCGGCACAAACGCTACCTGAAAGAACATAGAAAAGCAACCTACACAACACTTCTGACCAGCGGTAAGCTCAACACTTATCTTTCCGGCATCAACGAACAGGCGCAGGAACGCTTTGAACGGCTCATAGATGGCATGAAGCAGGCACAGGGTATCACGGAACAATTAAAGGCGGAAAACGCCTTAGAATGGGTCAGGAGAATGAATAATATACGGGCTTGTGCGATGGAGATTGTGAATAAAGAAATCATCTTCGCATAGCAGACTGGCGGTAACGCAAAGCGAGGGGTAAAGGTGTAAATGCCTTACCCCTCGTATTTTATGACGAGAATATGGCTTAACACAAGGCATTTGTAGGTTAAAAGCGCTACAGTAGAGAGATTATGCTGAAAACATAGGGTTTGGCAATCCAAAAGCAAACTTTTTATGAATGTTGTCTGTTGCCTCTTGACTTATATCGGCAATCTATATATAATCGATATGTAGACTGTCGATACAAGGAGGGACATATATGGCAATTGATAAATCTCTGATTTCAGGGAATACAGATATGCTGATTTTGAAGCTGCTTGAAAAACAAGATATGTATGGGTATCAGATGATAGAAGAACTTGCGAAGCAATCCGACCATACTTTTGAATTGAAAGCAGGAACATTATATCCTCTGCTCCATCTCTTAGAGCAAAAGCAGTATCTTGTGTCCTATGACGGAGAAACTGTTGCGGGGAAAACAAGAAAATATTACAGGATTACAGATGAAGGGAAAAGATTTCTTGTGGTGCGGCTGTCTGAGTGGGAAAGCTACTCTGCCGCAGTCAATAAGGTTTTGTCGGGGGGTGTTTTGCTTGCAGGAATATAATTCTCCCGAAGAATATATCAAGGATGTTCAAAGATACATTCGTTGGAGCAGAGCAAAGGTTGTGGCAACAAGAGAGCTTTCTGACCACATAAACGACCAATACGATGCTTTGCGGGAAAACGGTCTGAATCAGAAAGAAGCAATGAGAAAAGCCATTGAAGAAATGGGCGATGCAGATGTAGTTGGGACAGAGCTTGATATTGTCCACCGCCCGAAAGTGAATTGGCTGTTGCTGCTCATAGCAGGCGTGTTGCTGCTGAGTGGTATTCTAATCTCTGCTATGCTAACCTCAATATCCCTGACCGTACCAAAGATAATCGGTATTGTGCTTGGAGTTTGTGTTGCTGCTTTTTTGTATTTTATTGATTACACTGTCTTAATTCGCTTTCCAAGAGCGTTATACGGACTGCTCTCACTGGCGGCAATCTTCGGGCTACTCTATGAATTATGGAACGGATTTGCACCGCTTGGATACGGTTTTCTGTTCTACCTGCTGCTATGCTATCCGATTGTTTTGGTCGGAATCCTGTTTTATGAAAAGAACAGTGAAAGCGAGACAAAAATCATACATTACTGGCTATATGCTATTTTTCCGCTGACTTTAGCGTTAATAAATCAAGCGTTTCCAGTTTTTGTGTTGCTGTTGGCTTGCGAGCTATTCATCTTTTGCTGCGGGTTAAAATTAAAATGGCTGAAATGGAATCGTGTTAATATCTTCGGTGTGGCTTGTATGCTGATTTTTCTTATTATCGGAGTGTACCTGTTAAGCCGCTTTTATCATCTTTTTCGCTTGCAGGAAAATACAGGATATTTACAACAGCTCGATTTCTTTTCGGTGTTTCGTGAAGCGGAGTTAATTGGAAAAAGCGGAATGCCTGTTGATGTGAAGGTAATGAGCTACTTCTATGACCACCCAATCACCCTGCTCCTGTACGAATACGGAAAATTTTCACTTGTATTTTTGCTGTTTGTATTCGGGATATTGTTTGCTATCCTTTACAGGACTTCAAAAAAGCAGGATACAGAGGTTGGCAAACTTCTAACCAATACCGTGCTGTTGATTTATATTTTACGAATTGTTTTCACTGCCTTATCCGACATTGGGGTTCTTCCGAACTTCTTTATGTGCGTCCCCTTCGTTGTAACAGGAGGAATGTTCATTATTTACGATATGGCACTTGTTGGAATTATCCTATCAGTAAACCGCAATGAGAGCATTGCAAAGGATTGGATTAAATTAAAAAGCAAGCGTAACGCTGCTAAAAACGGAGGTCAACTATGAAAAAATTCTTATGTGCTATTCTATTCTTGACGATGGTAATCAGTCTCTCCGCCTGCGGCGGTAAAGGCGTTTCGACACTTGTGAAGCATTATGGTCAGGAAAAGGTCGATGAAATGGAAATCGAGTGTACCGATGAAACACAGCTAAAGGTCGCAAATGACCTCATAGCAGAAGCAAAGGATATTATGTCTTACTGCGGGTCAGGAGACGGTACGAATAAAGAGGACTGCGGTGCGTTAGAAAGATACTATTTCTTTGATGATAAGGCGGTTCGGGCAGATGTTTCGATAGAACTTGTAACCACCAAACAGGAAAATGGGAAGGGATATATCTGGGTGAAATATTCAGCCGATTATTACGATAAGGATGATACTCTCATTTCTGGTAACGGAGAAGCATATTCACGTTGGGATATTGAACAGTTAGATGGAAAATGGACGGTAACGTTAATTGACGAAATACCGTAAGGATTGGTGAGTGTATGCAGAAACAAGCCGAATGGATATTATGTCCTGTTTGTGGCAACAAAACCCGTGACAGAACAAGATATGATACGGTCTTGAAAAACTATCCTCTCTACTGCCCGAAGTGCAAGCAGGAAACGCTGATAGAAGCAGAGAACTTGAAAGTAACCGTTATAAAGAAACAGGAAAACTAATCTCTATATGTATGCCGCCGTGTATGGGTAAAACCATAGCGGCGGTTTTTCTTCGCCTATCGGCTGCCTCTGTCAAAGGATTTCTTTCGTGGCTTTTGCTGTCTGCCCTGCTCCTGCAACTGTCTGAGCCTGTTTCGGACGCTCTCCTTTTCGGGCGGTCTTGGCGGTCTGCTCTTTTGTTTCACCTGACGCTCCCATTCGGCAAGGTCACGGTTGTATTGTTCCACAACGGCTTCCGCCTCCCGATAGGTCGCCATGAATGCCTGCACATCGGGATAACCGTCCTCCCTGAGAATATCGGGGAGCTTATCCAGCCTGCGGTCAATTTCTTGCTCCGTCTGCTGTATCTGCTTGGTAAGGGCTTTGCGCTCCTTGCCCTTGAAAATCCCTGTTGTTTCTGCAAGCTGTGTTTTCAGCTTGGGCAGAATGTTGTCCTGCAAATTCCTAATCCCTCTTGCCTCATCCTGCACCCGTATCATTAGATTCCGCATGGTGCAGAACTCTGTCATATCAATATCCAGCGTGGGCTTCGGCGGTATCCCGTATTCACGGATAAGGTTTTGTAAAATGTCCTTCGCCTTGTTCACGATACGGCGGAACAGATTCGGCAGCCAGCCCTCGCTTTTAATGGATTGGCTAACCTTGTCGTGTATCTCGGTTTGTTTGATTTCCAGTATTTTAGCCTCCTCAATCCCCGATACAAGTGCCATGTCCGCTGTCCTGTTCCATTCCTGCCTTGTAGCGTTGTCGGCTGCAATCTCTTCGGCTTTGGGATTGTTCTTGCCTATTTTCTTTGTCGGCAGGTACACGCTGTTTTTGTCAAATACCTTCAGGTGCTGTTCAGGGTTTTCAATATGGAGATTGATAAGGTTTGTATAATCCTCTTTTACCTCCCGAAGAAAAGGCTCTCTCTTGAAGCGGTCATCCTTTACGGTGAACAGATGGCTTTCGTAAACCTCTCCCTTTTTGATAATGGTACAGCCTTTTCTTATCTGCCCGTCCTCACCTGTGATTTCCTTCTTGGTGCGTACCCGCTTGCCTGTTTCGTCAAAGAATACGCTTCTTGTGGCAATCTTCACATCAGGCTCAGGAAGCAGCTTCCTTTCGCTGAAAATCAGATGAATGTGGTAATTGGTCTTGCGCTTATTGTGGTGCAATGCCGACACACATTCCACGCCGTACCGCCTGCGGAACTCATCTGTAAAATCCTCAAGCACCTGCTGCGGCTCGTACTGCGTGTAAACTTCGGGCAGGGCGATAATCAGCTCCCTTGCCTCAATACATTTCCCCTCTGCGCCGCTGCGCTGGAACTCCTGCCGGCTCTCCCTTGCGAGATTATTCCAAAAGGCATTGTCGGCGGTGCGGTAAGTGGCGTACAGATTTTCCTGTCTTGCGTGGCTGGTGATATACGATATTCGTCCTTTGACATTAGGCAGCTTCGACATCTGTATGAAGCTGTGTCTTGCCATAATCCAACCTTTCTTTAAAATATACCGTTCTCATTTTGCAACCGTCTTGACGGTTGCTGCTGTTTCGGCGGCTTTGCTGACGGAACAGCGCCGTATCAAAAGCGGCAGGGATTTCCTGCAAGCGTTGATACGGTAGCTCCCCGCAGGGGCGAAATACCCTGAGTACAAATCGACAGATTTGTGCGAGGGGTGTATTTCGCTCTCAAACGCCGAGGGCTTTAAGAACGGTCAATCTACTCGGCGGACATCATTCTGATTGAGAAGATTTCTGCCTTGATTGACCGTCATAAAACGCTCCAGCGTGTCCCTTCGGATAATGGTCTTGCGCCCTACCTTTAAGACAGGCAGCTTGCCCCAGTCCACCAATTTCCGCATGGTGTTCCTGCCGATACCCGTACATTCGGCGGCTTCCTTGATGGTCATACCTATTTTAACTGCGTTCATTATCTCATCCTCCTTTTGAAATACTTGTTTTGCAACTGTACAATCCTAATTATACTTATTTTGCAATCTCGTGTCAACCTGTTTTGCAACTGTTTAGGAATTTTTTTTAATATTTATCCCGTTTCAGGGTTGCAATCTGCATTTTGATATGCTATAATGATACTCGTCGGGAGGTGAAAACCTTGAAAAAAGAAATTGAATTCACCGCAAAACAAGTCGGTGAACGGGTAAAAGAGCGCCGAACAGAACTAAACCTTACCATGCCTGAGCTTGGAAAGCGTATCGGCGTAAACAAATCCACCATTCAGCGGTATGAAGCAGACGGCGTTGACCCGAAGCGTACTATGATTATCAACGGTCTTGCCGATGCGCTGCTTACCACTCCCGAATGGCTGACAGGGCTTTCCGAGGAAAAGGAATATGATGCCCGCACGCTCTGCCAAAAGGACATTGAGGAGCATATCAAAAAGTACCTTGATACGGTTTCCTCCACGGTCAGCGGAGAGCCGCACCAGCAGCTTCTTACCACCTTCCTCGGCAAGATGATTGACCTGTACTCGGTGCTGTGCCACTACTTTGCCAACGCTATGGCGGAGGTTGACCGTGTGGCGGAGGACGAGGGCTTGAAGCAGTCGATTATGCGGTATGCGATTGAGGTGGGCGCAATCGAAGAACGGGTCTACCGCAAAGAAATGGAAATACCTATCGAAGATATAAAGCGTTTTTTAGACGGAATTTTACATATCTACGATGAGGGACGCACCAAAGTATCTATGGGCGACCTCTTCGGGATAGTGACGGAAGCCGAAAACAGGCTTGCCGAAAAAGAAAATTCCGTGGCACCTTGACAAAAAAATATGCCGATTGAAACCAACCGGCAAAAGTGACATTCTTTACTTTACGCACACCATATGTCACAGTCCCGATTGCCACGGATAGAAAGGAGTTTTTATCTATGGCAAAAGGTTCTGTAAGAAAGAAAGGCAAAAAGTGGTACTACCGCTTCTATATCGAAGATGAAAGCGGCAATCTGGTACAGCGTGAATTCGTGGGAACAGAAAGCAAATCCGAAACGGAAGCCCTGCTCCGCAAGGCGATGGAGGACTACGAGGAAAAGAAATTCGTTGCAAAGTCTGAAAACGCCACGGTGGGAATGCTGCTGGATATGTGGGTGGAGGAAGAACTAAAGCCCGGCAGTCTCAGCAACGGTACGGTAATGGCATATCAGGGTACGGTAAACCGTATCAAGCAGCACCCTATCGGCAGCCGAAAGCTGAAAACCGTCACCGCCGACCATTTGCAGGCGTATATGGATTTTCTCAGCTTCGGCGGGACAAATCCCGACGGTACAACGGCAAAGGCACTTAGCAAAGGGTATCTGCGTTTGTTCTCGGCAGTCCTGCAAGGAGCGTTCCACTTTGCGGTATTCCCCAAACGGCTGATTACCTTCAACCCGATGCAGTATGTGGTATGGCGGGGCAAAAAAGAGGACTATGACCTGTTTTCGGACGAGGACGGCAATACCGATTCCACACCCACGCTCAGCCATGAGCAATATCTGAAGCTGGAGGAATTTCTGAAAAAGAAAGATAACCCCGCTTTACTGCCCATTCAGATTGCCTACTACACGGGGCTTCGCATCGGCGAAGTCTGCGGCTTGACTTGGCAGGATGTCAACCTTGACAAGCAGTACCTTACGGTGCGCCGCAGTATGCGCTACAACGGGGCAAGGCATAAAACCGAGATAGGAGCGACCAAACGGAAGAAAGTCCGTACCGTGGACTTCTGCGACACGCTGGCGGCGATCCTCAAAGCGGCGAAAACCGAACAGCACAAAAACCGCCTCCAGTATGGCGGGCTTTACCACCTCAACTACTACACCGAGGTGAAGGAAAAAGACCGTACTTACTACGAGGTTTACAGCCTGCCGAGGACAGATGAAATCCCAGAGGGGTACAAGGAAATATCCTTTGTCTGCCTCAGACCTGACGGCGCATACGAATCACCGAGTACGGTAGGGATTATGTGCAGGACGGCAAGCAGAAAGGTCGAGGGCTTGGAGGGCTTTCATTTCCACCAACTTCGTCACACATTCACGAGCAATCTGCTCTCAAACGGGGCAGCGCCGAAGGATGTGCAGGAGCTTCTCGGACATGCCGATGTCAGTACCACAATGAATATTTACGCTCACGCTACAAGGGAAGCGAAGCGTACTTCCGCAAGACTGCTGGATAAGGTGGTCGGCGGAGAGTAAAAAACTTTCCCTTGTTTCGGCTCGTAAGGGCAAAAACAAGGGAAAATACATAAGGTTGGAACACAAGATAGGCGAAATGCCTTGAAAATACAGCGTTTTCAGAGGGTTTAACAGATAAACTGGAATTTGTAAGTTCTTGAACTCAACACAAACTGTCATTTGTGTTGTTCAGTTGGTGTTTTAAGCCATGTATAATAAAACCATCAGATATGACAGGTGCGCACTGTCGCTGAATAAAAATTTATTATACGGAGGTTCAACCATGAACACAGACAAGATTTTTGCAGAATCAATTGCAAACGAATATGCACCCAAGGACACATCAAAGGTTATGGCACTTAGAAAGTTAGATGCAAGGGCAAAGCTCCCGGCTGCCATATTCACATATTCTTTCGGCGTAATAATGTCGCTCGTGCTTGGCATCGGAATGTGCCTTGCTATGGGGGTAATCGGTGGAAGCACAACACTTTCAATGGTCGCAGGTATCATTATTGGCACAGTCGGTATCATCGGTGTGAGCGTAAACTATCCAATCTATAAGAAATTGCTTGCATCCGGAAAGAAAAAATACGCTTTTGAGATTATGACACTTGCAAAAGAAATCAGCGAATCAGCCAAATAAAAACAAAGGGGGCGGTATTGAATGAATAAGTCGGAAAGCAAGTATTTTAATACTGCCCTTCTTATGGACGAGGCGTTGATACGGTTGCTTGAAGTCAAGGACTACGAATATATCACCGTTAAAGAAATCTGCGAAAAAGCAGGTGTCAACAGGTCAACCTTTTATCTTCACTATGAAACGGTAAACGATTTACTGTCGGAATGTCTTGAAAATATCAAAAAGCGTTTTTTTGATTCGTTTGCAAAGAAGCCTACCGATTTTATCGGCAGTATCGGAACCGTACCGCTTGATGATCTTGTCCTTATTAGTTCCGATTATTTAAGACCGTATCTGACTTTTTTCAAAGAGAATCAATCTCTGTTCAGGGCGGTATATAAGAACCCATCCTGTATGCAGACAGAGGCGCAATACAACGGTATATCGGACTTTTTTCTCCGACCGATTATGAAGCGTTTTCACATTCCTGAAACTGAGCAAAAATACTGGATTGCATTTTTCGTGAACGGCTCAATGGCTATCGTCCGCGAATGGATCAACGGTGGATGTAGAGAGTCGGTTGAGGAAATTGAAACGGTTATGCTTCACTGTATCCGACCGAACAACAAAAGCGGAGAAAGGCAATGAAGCAACGAATCAAGGACTTTCAGAAAACATGGAAAAGCGACTACTATTTTAGCACGGTGTTTTCGTCCGCAATTTCAACTTTAATCAGCATTGTGTTTGCGCTTTATAACGGTGCTCTCGGAATTGTATATCAATCGTGGTGGCACGGGTTAATCTGCGTTTACTATCTGCTTCTTGCTACAATTCGGGCGATTCTGATAGGAACAAGACGAAAGAATCAAAAAACAATACGCATGATAACATATCTGCTATTGCTGGTTATGGATGTTTCTTTGATAGGTCCGATTTATGTTATGGTGAGCGGCGAGCGAAGCTATACCTATGGTCTGATACCCGCAATTGCTATGGCGGCTTATACAACATACCGCATCACGATAAGCATCGTTCATTTCCGTAAATCAAGGAAAAAGGACAAATCTCTGCTTTTCGAACTCCGAATGATCAATATGACGGACGCACTTGTTGCCGTTTTATCCTTGCAAAATGCTTTAATCATTGTAAATGGCGGAATGAACGAAGGAATGCGTACGCTTACTGCATGGACAAGCGGCGGAATATATCTTGTAATCGTGCTTATTACAATCATGTCTTTCATAAAAGTGCAAAGGTCTTGATAAATTCCGATTTGTCGAACTGAATATAGCGCACATAGCCGCTTGGTTTTCAAAAGAAATCAGGCGGCTATTTCTATTTTGAAGGAGGTGTTCGTTATGAACGAAACAGATTACAACGCTCGACTTTACGAGAAAATGAAAGCCGAGCAGGACAAATATCGGGACTGGATACTGCATCAGGAGCCGTCCGAAATCCTCAACCACACCTACGAATACACGATGCGGGAGGACATCGTAATGTGTATAAGGAGTTCCGAGATAGAGAAACCGAGCATATGGATACCATCCGGGACTCCATCGAAACGGAGGCGGATGCACCTTAGGCATTCACCTGCAGAACAATGCGGTCAAAGGCAAGGACTACGGAACGCAGGCAGAGCGTCTGGCGCTTCGGTTTGTCTTTGACGAGCTGGGCATGACCACGGTCCTTGCGGATGCCATCCGGGAAAATACCAGAAGCCAGCATGTGCTGAAGAAGGGGGGTTCCGCTTTGTAGGCGAAGATGAAATCTTTCGGTATTTATTGTATTGACCGATAAATTCGGCCCGGCGGGAAGATCGCCGGTTTTTTTACCTGCCCCCTTCCAATCTCGGTCCTTTCGCGATATAATATCACTTCATGAAAAAAACGAAGATACAGGGAGACGGAAAAATGCAGTTGCGGGAAGATCGCCCGGCTGACTGCCAGCGGCTGGAGATGCTGTTCCTTGCGGCAGACGAACGCGGCGTGGGTCTTGGCAGGCAGATGCTGGAATGTGCCGTGCGGCATTACGGCGTCCGGGAGCTGACGGTCAACGCGCAGACGGTCGGCTTTTATGAGCACACGGACCTTTCCACCTGAAAGCGGACGGAATGGATGAAGCGGGCGAGCGATTCCCGCTGCTGTATATGAGAAGAAACCGGAGTGAAAAAACATGATCGATAAGATGCTGATCCGTGGAGCAAAGGTCCACAACCTGAAAAATATTGACGTCGATATTCCACTTGGAAAAATCGTCGGGATCGCAGGCGTGTCCGGGTCCGGCAAGTCTTCGCTGGCGCTGGGCGTGCTGTATGCCGAAGGCTCGCGCCGCTATCTCGAGGCCCTGTCCACCTATACCCGCCGCCGCATGACGCAGGCATCACGGGCCAGCGTGGACGAGGTGCTGTATGTACCTGCCGCACTGGCCCTGCACCAGCGCCCCGGCGTGCCGGGCATCCGCAGCACGTTCGGCACGGGAACGGAGCTTCTGAACAGTCTGCGCCTGATGTATTCCCGCCTTGCCAGCCACCGCTGCCCGAATGGCCATTATCTGGCCCCTTCGCTGCTCGTCGCGGCCGGGAAGGAGCTCGTCTGCCCGGCGTGCGGCGTGCATTTTTATGCTCCGTCTGCCGAGGAGCTGGCATTCAACTCGCAGGGCGCGTGCCAGAAGTGCGGCGGCACGGGCATGGTGCACACCGTTGATATGGCGACGCTTGTGCCGGATGAGTCCCTGACCATCGACGAGGGTGCGGTTGCCCCGTGGAACAGCCTGATGTGGTCCCTGATGACGGATATCTGCCGCGAGATGGGCGTGCGCACGGATGTGCCGTTCCGCGAACTGACGGAGCAGGAGAAGGACATCGTGTTCCACGGCCCGGCGGAGAAAAAGCACATTTTCTATCACAATAAGAATACCGGGCAGGCCGGTGATCTGGATTTTACCTACTTCAACGCCGTTTACACCGTAGAAAATGCTCTTTCCAAGGTCAAGGACGAAAAGGGCATGAAGCGAGTGGAAAAGTTTTTGAAAGAGGATGTCTGCCCGGATTGTCACGGCACGCGTCTGTCGAGCGCGGCCCGCGCGCCGAGGCTGCGGGGTATTTCTCTGGATGAGGCCTGTACCATGTCGCTGACACAGCTCGTCGAGTGGGTAAAGAGTGTGCCTTCCGGCCTGCCGGAGGAGATGCGCCCAATGGCTGAGAGTATTTGCGAAGCATTCCAAAGCACGGCCAAGCGCCTGATGGACCTCGGACTGGGCTATCTGACGCTGGACCGCTCGGCGTCGACGCTCTCGACCGGTGAGCGCCAGCGGATGCAGCTGGCCCGCGCAGTGCGCAACCGCACGACCGGCGTCCTCTATGTGCTTGACGAGCCGTCCATCGGCCTGCACCCGTCGAATATCGTGGGCCTGACCGGTGTGATGCACGATCTGGTCGCCGACGGCAACTCCGTCATTCTGGTCGACCACGACACGCAGATCCTGAAAGAAGCCGACTGGATTGTCGAGATGGGCCCGGAGGCGGGCGCAAAGGGCGGCTATGTCATCGCACAGGGGACCATCCCTGCGATCGAGGCCAACTCCGCCTCTCAGATCGGACCTTTTCTTGCCGGAACGGCAGAGACAAAGCTGCGCTGCTGTACTGAAAAAGAGACGCTTTTTGCAAACGGGACGATCCATCTTTCCACCGATTCCATCCATACCGTCAAGCCGCTGGAGGTGGATATCCCCAAGGGCCGCCTCACCGTTGTGACCGGCGTGTCCGGCTCCGGCAAGACGACCATGGTGCTCGAGAGCCTGATCCCCGCGCTGGAGGCAACCATCGCTGGCAATGCACTGCCTGCGCACATCCGCGCCGTTTCGGCCGATGGCATCGCGCATGTCAAGCTCATCGACGCGACGCCGATTGGCATCAACGTCCGTTCGACGGTCGCGACCTATGCGGGCGCGCATGACGAGCTGCGCAAGCTCTATGCCAAATCTCCGGACGCGAAGGCGCGCGGCTATAAGGCAGGCGATTTCTCCTACAATACCGGCTCCCTGCGTTGCCCCGGCTGCGACGGCACCGGCATCGTCAGTCTGGACGTGCAGTTCCTGCCGGATGTGGACATTCCCTGTCCGGACTGCCATGGCTCACGCTATGCCAGAGCGGCCGACGCGGTCCGCCTGACGAACGGCGCGGGGGAGAGCGCTTCGCTTCCGGAGCTGATGGATATGGACGTGAATTCCGCGCTGGAATTCTGCCGGGACCGGAAGACCGTCAGCCAGCGACTGGCCGTTCTCCGGCAGCTGGGCCTCGGCTACCTGACGCTGGGCGAGGAAACGCCGAGCCTGTCCGGCGGCGAGGCACAGCGGCTCAAGCTCGCCAGCGAGATCGGCAGAACGCAGACGGACTCCGTCTTTGTGTTCGATGAGCCGTCTATCGGCCTGCATCCGCTGGATGTTCGCGTGCTGCTCGGTGTTTTTCAGGCGCTGCTGGATAACGGCGCGACCGTCATCGTCATCGAGCACGACCTTGACGTGATCCGAAACGCCGACTATGTCATCGATATGGGCCCCGGCGGCGGAGACGCGGGCGGCCGGATCGTCGCCAGCGGCACACCGCAGGAGATTCGGGAAAATCAGGCCAGCATCACGGGGCGGTATCTCTGACCGCGTTTCCCCGTCTTCAGGCGCTCCGGACCGGAAATGCACGGACCCAATTGCCGCGCCGGTTGAAAAAACGGTCGAACTATGCTATACTCTTTTTATCTTTGTCCAAAAGCAGGGTGACTTTTTTGAAGATCAATGTCCTTTCCTATCTGGAGGCTTCCGCAGCGCGTGTCCCCGACCGGGTCTGCTGGGCGGATGCTGCATCTGCCTTGACCTACCGTGATGCGTGGACGGCAGTGTGCGAAATGGGAGCAGCACTCTCCGTGCGACTTTCGACCGTCAACGCACCTGTCTGCGTGCTGCTTCGTCATGACGTGACAGACCTTCTGGCATTTTTCTCCGTTATATACAGCGGAAATTTCTATGTTCCCATCGATCCGGCGCTCCCGGCCGTCAGGCTCCGGAGCATGCTGGAGACGCTGAAGCCTGCGGCCGTCATGACTGCCGGGGTCGGCATCGATGCAGAGCTGACGCAGGATATCCCGGTCATTTCTCAGCAGGAGCTGCGCGCGGAAGCGCCTATCCCATCCGCCGCGGCGCCGTGGAAGCAGCGTAAGGATACCGATCTTTTATACGTTATTTTCACCTCCGGTTCCACGGGCGAGCCGAAGGGCGTTTCCATCTGTCACCGCTCGGTGATCGACATGGTGGAGCAGTTTATGCGTGCCTTCGACTTTGCCGACGGCGCTGTCTGGGGCAATCAGGCACCGTTTGACTTTGATGTCTCTGTCAAGGATATCTTCCTCTCGCTTCGTGTCGGCGGGCGGCTTGAGATTCTGGAGAAGAAGCTGTTTTCCTTCCCAAAGCTGCTTCTCGAGCGGCTCAACGAACGCAGCGTAGACACGATCATCTGGGCGGTGCCCGCACTGAAGATCCTTGCCCGCCTTCATGCCTTCCAGACGCTGCGCCCGCTGTATCTGAAAAATATCATGTTCTCGGGCGAGGTCATGCCGCCGAAGACGCTGCAATACTGGATGCAGGCCGTCCCGCAGGCGCGGTTCGTGAACCTCTATGGTCCAACGGAGATCACCTGCAACTGTACTTACCATATCGTGCAGAGCGCGGACGAGGTGCTGCAGGAGGTCCCGATCGGCAGGCCGTTTGCCAACTGCGATGTATTCCTGCTCGACAGCGGCGAGCCTGTCCGGGAGGAAGGGCGGACCGGCGAGATCTGCGTGACGGGAAGCTGCCTGTCGCTGGGCTACTACAATCGTCCGCAGCTCTCTGCCCAAGTCTTTGTGCAGAATCCGCTGAATGCCCGGTTCCGTGAGCCGATGTACCGCACGGGCGACCTCGGCGTGTGGAAAAACGGGTCCCTGCTCTTTGCGGGCAGGAAGGACACGCAGATCAAATTCATGGGACATCGTATCGAGATGTCCGAGATCGAGCTGTGCGCCAACGCCGCCGAGGGCGTGGAGGCATCCGCCTGTGTTTTCAGCGACGAGCGCCTGACGCTGTTTTATACGGGCGAGGCAGAGGAAAAGGCCCTGCTTGCCAGACTGCGGGACAGGCTCCCGAAATATATGCTTCCGAGCGTATGCCGCCGGTTGGAGCGCTTTCCCCAGAATCGCACGGGAAAGATCGACCGGCGGGCGCTGCTGATTTTGTCGAAAGAGGATTGATACCATGAACGAGCTTTATCAAGTGCTGGATGGACTCCATCTGAATGTTGATTTTCACAACGAAAAGCGGCTCATCGACGACGGGCTTCTGGAGTCTCTGGATATCGTGATGCTGGTCGATGAGCTGATGTGTCATTATGATATTGAGATCTCCGTGGAGGATCTGATCCCCGAGAATTTCAACTCCGCCGAGGCGATCTATGCTCTGGTGCAGAGGCTGAAGGACGAGGAGTAAGCCATGCCGATCACGGGTCTGAGCTTTTTGCTCTTTGCGCTCGCGGCGGTCGTGCTGTACTATCTGTTCCCGAAGCGGCTGCGGCAATATGTCCTTCTGGCGGCGAGCATCCTGTTTTATCTGACCTACGGTGTTCGGATGGCAGGTTATCTCGCCGCGACGATCCTGCTTACCTATCTTTTCGGCCTGTGGCTGGACCGGCTTGCAGCGTTTCGGCCCGCTGCCGAGACAAAGGAGGAGCGCAAGCGCCAGAAGCGCGCAAATGACCGGAAAAAGCGCCGCGTTCTGGCGCTGTCGCTTATGCTGAACTTCGCATCGCTGGCGCTTTTGAAGTACGGCGACTTTCTGGCTTCCTCCGTCAATGCAGTGCTTGGCACGGAGCTGCCGCTGCCGCATTTTCTTCTGCCGCTCGGCATATCCTTCTACATTTTCCAAACCTCCGCTTATCTGATCGATATCAGCCGCGGCAAGCATCGGGCAGAGCGGGGATTTCTGCGCTATGCGCTGTTTGTCTGCTATTTTCCGCAGCTGGTGCAAGGCCCAATCAACCGCTTTGCCGATCTGCAGCCGCAGCTCACGGAGGGAAACGATTTTTCCTGGGATAATATCCAGCACGGGTTTCTGCGCATGCTCTATGGCGTGCTGAAAAAGGCGATGATCGCAGATACGCTTGCACCGATCGTGGCGAAGATCTACGGCGGTTACGCGGCCTACCCCGGCATCATCTGCTTTCTGGGTGCGGCACTCTACTGCATCCAGCTTTACTGCGACTTTTCCGGCGGCATCGACCTGATGATGGGCATCTCCCGCTTGTTTGGCATCTCCATGCAGGAGAATTTCTGCCGCCCCTATTTTTCTGTCAGCCTGTCCGATTTCTGGCGGCGCTGGCATATCTCACTGGGCGAGTGGATGAAGGACTACCTGTTCTATCCGCTGGCACTTTCCAAGCCGTTCGGCAGGCTCGCGCAGTTCTGCCGCCGCCATATGCCGCTGGATGCCGCAAAGTGTATCGTGCCGAGTCTGTGCACGTTCCTCGTGTTTCTCGCAGTCGGCGTCTGGCAGGGGCCCGGCATGGCCAACATTGCCTATGGCCTGTGGAACGGCTTCTGGATGTCCCTTGCCATGTTCCGTGCGCCGATCCGGAAGCATCTCCGGCTTTCTCCGGAGGACCCGAAAAAAGGAGCGCTGGTCTGGGGCGTCGTCCGCACGAATCTGCTGGTCATCATCGGCAGGTACTTCTCAAACGCGTCTTCGCTGCGTTCTGCGCTCGGGATGTTGAAGCAGACGGTGCTGCACTTCGGTGTGACCCGCGTCCATGCTGCCCTGTTTACGGAGCTGGGCTTCTCGCTGTCCGTGCTCTGGAAGGTCGTCCCCATGCTCGGCGTGGTCTTTGCCGTCAGTTTCGCCGCCGAGCGGGGGACCGACGTTGCCCGCTGGCTCTGCGAGCGAAAGTGGCTCGTGCAGTTCCTGATCCTGTTTGCGGCGCTGTTGACGGTCGTGCTGTTTGTCTATGGAAACGCCGGCTATACGCCCATTGCTTATGTCTATGAAAATGTCTGAGGTGATCCTGCTTGCGTGGTAAAAAATGGCTTCTGACTGTCGTCTGCGCGCTGCTGCTGGTCGGCGTCGTCTGCGTCCTGAGCAATTGGCTCATCGATCCCTTCGGCGTTTTTGAGGCCTCTCCGCTGCAGTGGGATTCCTATGCGCAGACGCTCAATCCGCGCGGCAGCAAGGTGCGCTATATTTCCGAGCGGCCCGGCGAATACGATTCGTTTGTAGTCGGATCGTCCTCTGCCGCATCCTATCTGCCGGAAACGTTGGAGCGGTATTACGGCGGCAGCTTCTATAACATGTTCCACTACGGAGCGGACACTGACTATGACCGCGAGCTGGTCCGCTATCTGCTGGAGCAGGGCGAGGTCAAGCGGATCGTCCTTGTGCTCGGGCTGAGCGATGCCTATGCTCTGCACAGTAAAACGGAGGGCCTGACTGCCGTGCCCGATTACCGGGTGAGCGGGGAAAACGAAGCGGCCTACAAGCTCCGCTTCCTGTTTGCAAGCCCTTCCTTTGCGATGGAAAAGCTGTCCTCCCTCCGGAAGGACACGGAAATGCCGCAGACCTTTGACGTCTTTCTGCCGGAAAGCGGGACCTATGACAAGCGGCTGCGCGACGTGGAATCCATCGGCAGCCTGCAGGACTATCTTACGCTCCACGGTGAGGACTACCTTTCAGAGACGGCCGATACAACGCTCCCTGACATCGAGCGCTGTGCCGGGAATGTCGCCGCGATCCGCGAAATGTGCGGCGAAGCGGGGACGGAGCTGACCGTCATCCTTACTCCGTTCTGCCGGGAGCAGATCGAGCAGTACGACAATGCCGCCCTGAATGCATTCTATCAGGCGCTCTCGGACGTGACGGACTATTGGAATTTCTCGATCACACCGCTGACCTATGATGAACGGTTCTTCTATGACGTGACGCACACCCGGAATGCCGCTGCCGATCTCGTACTGGCGCGGATCGCCGGGGATGAGAGCGTCGGTCTGCCCGATGCCTTCGGGGCCTATTGCCGGCAGGGAGAGTCAACGGACGCAGCACAGCTGAAGACGGCCGCCGAGGAAAGCGCTTATCTTCAAAACGGCAGCGCGACCGTCCCGATCCTGTTGTATCACCATCTCGACCCGGATCAGCCGGAAAACGAGACCACTTTGCACCCGGATACGTTTGAGCGGCAGATGCGCCTGCTGAAGGAGCAGGGCTATACGCCGATCTCATTTGATGAGCTGATCGCGTTTGTGGAGCAGGGAACGCCGCTTCCGGAAAAGCCGGTCATGATCACGTTTGACGACGGCTATACCAGCAACGCCGTTTATGCCTATCCTGTTCTGCGGGAGCTTGGTTTCCATGCGTCGATCTTTGCCATTGGCTGCTCGATCGGGCATGACCGCTATTACAAGGATACGCAGTACAGCCTGACGCCTCACTTCGGTCAGACTGAGATCACGGAAATGCTGGACTCCGGCCTTATTTCCATCGGCTCTCATACCTACGACATGCACCAGTGGCCGCCCTATGAGACCGTCAAGCCCGCGCGGGAGAATATGCTGCCGCTGCCCGGCGAATCCGAGACGGAGTATATCGACGCCGTGCAGACCGACGCAGCGCGTGAGGCGGAGACGTTTGCGGCGTTCGGAATTCCCAGGCCCGGTGTGCTTGCTTTCCCCGAGGGTGCGCATACCACGCTGACCGATGTTGTGCTGCGCGAATGCGGCTACAAGGTCACTCTGACGACGGACGAAAGCCGTGTGAATACCGTTGTGGTCGGTCTGCCGCAGACGCTGATCGATCTCGGCCGCATGACCGTTCTGCCGGGCATGACGGACGAGCAGCTCCTGCAGTATCTGAACGAGCGGGCAAACTAGAGAACAAAGCCTTTTCCCGGGCCCGCCGTGCATGCGCACGGCGGGTTTTGCTGCATTTTCGGGAAGAAAACCCGTATTCTGTGGTTGAAAAGTCCGGTTCCCGGTGGTACAATAAGAAAAAGAGGGCTGCTGTGAGGCGGCTTTTTGAAGCAGGGGAGGTTAGGCAATACTAACTTACTCCCACAGCATAGAAAGGGGAACGCCCATGCAAACAAAGGAAACGATCACGCTCTCCGGCGTGCCGGAGACGATGTTGCAGACGGTCTATGCCCGCGCCAAGGAGAGCAGCGGGCGCGGTGCGATCCGCGACCGCAAGGCCGAGGAGACCATCGGCGGCCTGCAATATGATTTCTCCCTGGCGGACCGGGACAAAGCCATGCACAGCGGCGTCATTGCCCGCACCATCGTGCTGGACCGGCTGACCGGCGCGTGGCTGCAGGAGCATCCGGGCGGTACGGTCGTCAACGTCGCCTGCGGGCTGGACACGCGGTGCTACCGGATGGAGGGCTATGGCCGCTGGTATAACCTTGACCTGCCGGAGACCATTGCCGTCCGGCAGAGGCTTTTGCCGGAAAATGGTGCGATCTCGCAGATCGCCATGTCCGCCATGGACGACTGGGGCGGGTGCATCGCTGAGCAGGATACCCCGGCACTGGTCATCATCGAGGGCCTGACGATGTATCTGACGGAGACAGACGTGCAGCGCATATTTTCCGTGATCGCCGGGCGCTTCCGCAGCGCGACGGTGCTGGCCGAGACGATGAATCCCATGGTCGTCAAACGCTTCCGGGAAAAGTCGATCGAGGGCAGCCACGCAAAATTTACCTGGGGCGTAAAGAACGGCGCGGCGCTGGCCGCCCTGCTGCCGGATTTCCGTCTGCGGGAGGAGCACAGCCTGACGGAGGGCATGGCGGAGTTTGTGCCCGTTTATAAGCTGCTGGGCAAAATACCGGCCATCCGCAATATTTCCAACAAGATCATTGTTCTGGAGAGGAGGTGAGGTAGCATGTCTTTCTTTGATAATACCCGCAGGCCGGAGGGCCTGGGCGGAAAGCTCATGGTCTCCCTGATGAATGTTGGCCATCGTTCCCTGGCGCACTGGGGCATGCAGTTCCTGCCGCTCTCGCCGGAGGCCCGCGTGCTGGACTGCGGCTGCGGCGGCGGAGCAAACATCAAAAAGCTCCTGAAGCGGTGTCCGCAGGGTGTCGTCAAGGGCATCGACTATTCTGAAGTCAGCGTGGAAAAGGCACGGAAGCTCAACGAGGCCGCCATCCGCGCGGGCCGCTGCGTGGTCTGGCAGGGGAGCGTGGTCGGGATGATCTTCGCGGCCTCGTGGTTCGACGCCGTCACGGCCTTTGAGACCGTTTATTTCTGGCCCGATCTGCCGCAGTGCTTCCGCGAGGTCTCCCGTGTGCTGAAGCCGGGCGGGGTATTTTTCCTCTGCAACGAATGCAGCGGCGACACAGACAAGAATGAAAAATGGACCGAGCGGATCAAGGGCATGACGATCTACCGCGATGTGCAGCTGCAGGCTGCGCTGGAGCAGGCGGGCTTCCATGACATCGAGATCCATAAGAACGAAAAGGACTGGCTGTGCATGCTGGCCCGGAAATAAAAAACAGGCGGTGAGAGTATGCGGGTCCTGGAATACGGAAAAGAGCGGGAACGAACGCTGCTGTTTCTGCCGTGCACGGCAGAGCCGGACTGGGCGTTCACCGATGCGGTGACGCTGCTGGCGCAGGAGTTCCATGTGCTGCAGGTCATCTATGACGGCCACGGCGGAACGGGCGAGGACTTTGTTTCCGTGGAGAATAGGAGGCGGTCATATGTCTAAAAAGGCAACGGAATTCCAGAAAAAAGAAATGAGCAAAATGTACCGCGGCAAGGAGATCTTCAAGCCGCTGAACACCGGCTGGGTCGACGAGCACGTCGCCTGTGTGCGCGAGTGGGTGGCAAATATCTTCTTCTACCGCAAGGGCGACACGACCATCATGATCGACGCCGGGTATAACTACGGCCGGCTCGAGGAAAAGATGGGCTGGCTCGGCATAGACCCGAGTTCTATCCGGCATATCCTCATCACGCATCAGGACACGGATCACGTCGGCGCGGTCGAAGCGGACAGCCTCGGCCTGTTCCGGAAGGCGAAGCTGTATGTCGGCGAGACCGAGAACCGCTATCTGACGGGCGAGGTGCGCCGCAAGGTGATCTATCATCTCTACAAGCTGCCGCAGGTCACCATCCGCAATGAGAAGGTCCTGCTGCACGACGGCGAGGCCTTTGAGATCGACGGCATCCGCATCGAGTGCTTCCTCGTTCCCGGCCACACCTGGGGCCACATGGTCTATCTCATCGACGGGAAGTATCTGTTTACGGGCGATACGATCTGGCTCGGAGCGGACGGCGGCTACAGCTTCATCTCCGCGCTGGCGGAGGATAACCGGCTGGCGGTGCGTTCGCTGGCAGAGCTGGAGGCAAAGCTCGAAGCGCGGAAGCTGCACCCGATGTTCCTCACCGGCCACACCGGCTGGACGGACAACTTCACCTTTGCCTTTGCGCATAAGGACAAGCTCTGCTCACCGTTCAAAAAGAGAGTGCACGACCCTTCCGCGCCCTATGATGCCTACGATGAGTCGGACGACACGGAGGAGCGGTCAAAGAGCGGCTATCTGAAGGGGGTCGGGCGATGAAGGACAACGAGCTGCAATTTGAGCGGAGCTGCCATGTGCTGTACTCCGGTCCCTGCAAAAAAGAAATTCGCGCACGGATCGCGCAGCACTATCCGGAGGCGGAGCGCGAGGCGGTCTGGGAGCGGGTCCAGCGGCAATATGTTGATTTTCTCTCCAACTGGCGCACCGACCTCGGCGGGAAGAAGAACTTCCACAACGGCAGCGGCGGCACCTATGACTGCATCGCCATCCTGAGCTATTATGTCGCGTGCAGGGACGTCACGACCTTTCGCGAGATCGAGGAGATGGAGGAGGCTCTGGTCCTGCCTGCTTTCCGCAAGCTGAAATTCGTGGACTGCAACAAGCCGTTTTTCAAAAGACTGATGCATCGCGCCTTCTTAACGGCAAAGGGGCGCTGCGACAAATGGCACGATTACGAAATGACGGTCGCGCCCTACGAGAAGGACAAGCCGATCTATTATGAATTTACGGCCTGCCCTGCGGCGGAATTTGCCATCCGCAACGGGCTGACGGATATCATGCCCGCCCTGTGCAACGTGGATTATGCGGCCATGGAGCTGATCGGCGCGAAGCTGGTGCGGACGACGACCTGCGCAAACGGCTGTAAATGCGACTATACCATCTGCGGCAGCCGGGACCCATATCTGAAGGACCATCCCGAATACCGCGACGAGGCGGGCTACCGGCGGAACCGGTAGGGAAATCGAGGAAACGGAAATGCTGTTTGAAACCTACGGAGACAGAAACAAGCCTGCGGTCCTGTTCTTTCACGCCATGGGCGTGACGGGGCAGAGTAGCAGGCCCGTGGCGGAGCACCTGCCTTGCTTCTGCATCCTGCCGACATCCACGGTATACTGTGCCGGGCAGCGCTATGCAGGCAAGGCCGACGAGGTGCGGCAGGTGGAGGACTATCTGCGCGCACAGGGCGTGAAGCGGCTCGCGCTCGTCGTAGCGTCCTCCATCGGCGCGGACCTCGCCATGGCGTTTTTGACGCGGATGAGCCTGCCGGTCGACCATGTCTACTTTGACGGCGGGCAATTTGCGCAGATCGGCAGGGGAACGCGCCGCGTTATGATGCCGTTTCTCTATCTGGCCATCAAAAGCCTGTACTGGTCGAAGGGAAAGACGCTCAAAAAGCTCCTCTGGTGCGGCGACGATGCCATCAAACCCTATTTTATCGCAGCTGGCAGGGCACTGACGCTCGGAAACCTGCGCCGCCAGCTGGCGGACAGTCTGGAGGATCGGCCGTTCCCGCCGCTGCCGGAGACGCTGCAGCGCCGGACGCATTTTGCGTTCGGCAGCGCGGAGGACCATTTCAAGTACCGCGAGGCGGTGCGGAAGGCATATCCTGCGGGGAATTTCCCCGTATTTGCGGGATACGACCACATGCAGTACCAGATCCGCGACCCGCAGGGCTTTGCGGAGCTGCTGCAGAGCCTGATGGAGCGGGACCGTCTGCCGGACCTCCCGTTTTTACGAAAGTGAGGGAAGCCATGCAATACAGGATCGAAAAGAACACCGTGCAGGAAACGCTGCTCATTCCGGTCTATGGCCGGAAAATGTGCACGGAGCTGTATCCGAATCTTTACCGGGACGAGACGGCCGTCCGCCTGTTCGGGGAGATCGACTATGATTTTTCTGCGCTGGAGAAAAAGTCCCGGAGCCTGATGCAGCGCTTCGGTTTTCTGGAGGTCGCCATGCGCCAGAACGATCTGGCCTTTGAGGTGCGGGACTATCTGCGCGCGCACCCGAATGCGGCCGTTGTGAACCTCGGCTGCGGGCTGGATGCGACCGGCCGCAGCTGCGACAACGGCAGCTGTAAGCTTTACAATCTGGATTTCCCGGATGTCATCCGCGTGCGCGATGAGCTGCTGCCCGCCGGGCCGCGGGAGGAGAACATCCCGTGCGACCTGAACGACACGGCGTGGTTCGACCGCATCGACGCCTCCGGCGGCGCGATATTCTTTGCGGCGGGCGTGTTCTATTATTTTCTGAGGGAGCAGGTCCGGGCGCTCGTGCAGCGCATGGCGGCGGCCTTCCCCGGCGGCGTGCTGGTCTTTGACGCGGCCAACGAAAAGGCCGTCCGGCTGATGCTGAAAACATGGATCCGGGATGCGAAGATCAAGGACGTCGGCGCGTATTTTGCCGTTGCGGATGCCAAAGCCGAGCTTGGCCCGTGGGACAGCCGCCTGCAGATCTCCAGCCGGGGCTATATGCTGGGCTACCACGATCTGAAGGACCCGTCCGTCAGCGGCTTTTTCCGCTTCCTTGCGCGGGTCGGCGACCGCAGCATGAACATGCAGATCGTCAGGATCGGCTTTGGAGGCGAAATATGAAATACATCGGGATGCCCCTGGGAATGTGGGCGCTGTTTGCAGGGTCGTTCCGCAGACAGCTGACGGTCGTGTTCGGCTATGACGCCGCGGCGGCAAAGGAGATCATGAAAAGGGCGAAGCCGCAGTACCGGAAGCTCATTGCGAAGCTGCCCGCGTTTGAAAAGGCCGACCGGTTTCAGATGAACATCGTCAACTGCGCCATGCTCGGCGCGTTCATCTGCTCCATGCCGGAGCGTCCGGATGTGGAGCGCCTGACGGTCTATTATGCCGACGCGATGATGACAAAGCCGATGAAGTGGTTCTGCCGCAAGAGCGGAAAAAAGAAATTCACGGAAAAGGACATCGCGGGGATGCAGGCCACAGCCGCGCTGAAGGCGGCGGACCGCAACTTGTATTCTTGGAACATGGAATACTATGCCTACCCCGACGGCAGCGGCTATGAGGCGCGCTTTACGCAGTGCGGCATCTGCACGCTGATGAAGGAGCTGGGGCTTTATGACCTGACGCCGGCCCTCTGCCACCTGGACTACACCATGGCCGAGGCGGGTGAAACGGCGGATTTCGTGCGAGAGTATACGCTCGCCTCCGGCGGGCCGTACTGCGACTGCGGCTACAGGAGGAAAACCAGATGAGTCATTTTCATTCGATCGGAATATCGGAAAAGCTCGATGTGCCGCGGATCCGGAAGCTGCTGACGATCGGTGCGTCCCTGCTGCGTCTTGCGGGGGATCTGATCCTCGGCTGAGGCACGGAGCAGGAATCGCTGACGGGAATTCTGCGGATGCTCTCTGCCTACACCGGCACGTCCGACGGCGGCATGGTGGCGCAGGTCTATGTGCAGAAATATCCCGGTGAGACCGGGGACTCGTGCTGATCTCCACCGGCGGGCTGGACGCGAATACCATCAAGAGCCTGAAAAGGCAATACTTCTTTGCGCCGCTGGCACTGTGGTACCTGAAGCACTGCAACTATGAAAAGCTGAAGCCGAAGCTCATCCGGCTCGGCATGAGCCATCTTCGCGGCGAAGGTCCCGAGGAGGCCGCCTATGCGCAGGATATGTTCGAGACGATCTTCCGGGACTACAGGCAGGAGAAGGACGACTACTTTTCCAAAAAAATGCAGCGGGACCTCATCCGCCTGATGCACGAGCCGCGCATCGCCTATGTCTCCGGCGGCCATCTGACCACGGTCCTGCAGGCAGAAAAATTCATCGAAACGATCCGGGCGTTCCTGCCGTCACTGGGGAGTAACGCAGACAGGAGGGAATGGCAGTGATCGACATCATCTACCACGACGGCGCTTCGGCGGCGCCGGATCAGGCCGGGCAGAGCGGCGGCTTTGCGCAGGCGGACGGAAACGGCGAGATCCACTGCTATTCGTGGCTGGACGGCGTGAGCGCCATGCTGATGCGGCTCGAGATGGAGTCCTATACGGAGCTTCGCACGCAGAAGGGCCTGCTGGAGCTCAATTTCTGCGCCAACGGCCGCTTTGAAACGCGCTTCTCCCTGCGGGACCATGTGCTGCTGAAGCCGGGCGACATGGCCATCAGCTGCTATGACGGCGTGCATGGCTCGCGTTCCGAGTCGCATTTCCCGCTGGGCTATTATGAGGGCATCTGCCTTGAGGTCGATCCGGAGCGCGCCCGGCGCTGGATCGAGCGCAATGCCCCGGCCTTCCGTGTCGATTTTTCCGCTCTGCAGCAGAATCTGCTGGGCGACAAGTGGTATCGCTGCAGCCCGGCGGGCCCGCGCTGCGAGCATGTGTTCCGGGAGCTGTATGAGAGCGCCGCCTATCTGGACCCTGCGTTCCTGCGGCTCAAGGTGCTGGAGCTTCTGATGCTGCTCGGCAGCATCCCGCGCGGGGCCGGGACGGATGCCTACTGCTCGGCCCGGCAGGCGGAGCTGATCCGCCATATCCGAGACCATCTGCTGACGGACCGCGAGGGCTATACCTCGCTTTCCCGGCTGGCGGCGGAGCACGAGATGTCCGTATCGCACCTGCAGAAGCTGTTCAAGCAAATTTACGGTGTGCCGGTCTATCACTACATCAAGGAATACCGGCTCGAGCAGGCGGCGGTCGAGCTCGTGCGCAGCGCAAGGCCCGTGACGGAGATCGCGCAGGATGCGGGCTATGACAATGCCAGCAAATTTTCGGCCTGCTTCAAGGAGCGCTACGGCGTGACACCGTCGCAGTACCGCACGGATGCAAAGGCAAAACAGAGCATCGGAACCAAAACGGAGTAGTCTGCGAAACGGAAATATGGTAGAGTATGCACTGGTTAGAGAACACTAACCAAGACAGCCCACGCAATTGCATCTTCGGCCTTCGCCGGACCCCAGTCGAATGCTCTCGATGAATTGTGCGGTGCTGTCCGATATAACCTGGAGGTGCATCATGAAAAAGAGAATTGCAGCAATCGTGTTATGTGTGTTCTGCCTGCTGGCCATTGCGGGCTGCTCGCAGAGCAAGCCGGATGCGGAGACCGCGCAGCCCACTGCGGCGCAGGAGACCGGCGACTATCTGACGACCATCAGCGGGACCTATGAGGAGCTGTTCCCGCAGCTGGCCAAGGCGGAGTACCGCGACCTGTGGATCGATGCCACGACGCCGCTCGTCGGCGCGGAGAACGCCGAGACCGCGACGGATACGCTGCTTGCCATGTGCATGGCAGAGCCCTACGGCCCGGAGGCTTCCGAAAAGTATGCGGCGGACCCCGAGAGCATGGCGTTCAACTGCTATTTCCGCGGCGGCGTGGACCGCTTCGTCATGGACGGCCACACCATTTCCGGTCTGGACGCGCAGGGCAATGAGGTCTTCTCCCATACCTATCACAAGCTCGACGAGGAAAATGAGAACGGCTTCCTGTTCTACCAGAGCGACGACGCGGATTCCGGCGACTTTACCTACTTCGCCTTCTCCCCGGACACGATGGAGACGACCTATCATCTGGAGTTCCGCTATGCCGAGGACCTCAGTGACCTGCAGAGTTGGTTCGAGGGCAATTATGCCTACTGGAACGCCGCTGCGATCGCCGTGGACTACGATCAGGAGACCATGAAGAACGTGATCGAGCTGTTCGTGACGGAGAACCTGACCGAAGCGGAGTAAAGAGGAAGCACAGCGCACCCGTTTTCCGGCGGGTGCGCTGAAAACCACGATTAACGATTTCAGAAAAAAGGAGGGGAACCCCCTTGAAGAAACGATCGGATCTGTCGCGGCTGATGGAGTATGCCGGGGGGCATCGGGTCTTTACCTATGTCTCCTGGGTCCTGTCGGCCCTGAGCGCGCTGGTGGCGCTGGTCCCGTTTTTGTACATCTGGATGATCCTGCGCGATGTGCTGAATGCTGCGCCGGATTATTCCCGGGCGGTCAACATCCCGCATTACGGCTGGATGGCGGTGCTGTTTGCAGCGCTGTCGTATCTCATCTATGTCTGCGCGCTGCTGTGCTCCCATCTGTCGGCCTTCCGCGTGGCGACGAACCTGCGGCTCGCCGTTTCGGAGCATCTTGCCCGGCTACCGCTGGGCTTTACGGAGCGCTACGGCAGCGGCAAGCTCCGCAAGGTCATTCAGGAGAGCACCGGCGCGGCGGAGACCTATCTTGCCCATCAGCTGCCGGATCAGTATGCCGCCATGGCCACGCCGGTCGGCCTGCTGGTGCTGCTGTTCGTCTTTGACTGGCGGCTGGGCCTGCTGAGCCTTGTGCCGGTGGCCCTCGGCTTTGTGATCATGTCGGCCATGACCGGCAAGCGCATGGCGGAGAAAATGCGCCAGTACGGCAATGCCCTTGCCGCCATGTCCGGCGAGGCTGTGGAATATGTCCGCGGCATTCCGGTCGTCAAGACGTTCGGTCAGTCCGTGTTTTCGTTCAAAAAGTTCAAGGCGACGATCGACGAATATGAAAAGTGGGTCATTGCCTACACGAAAGAGCTGCGGATGCCGATGCTCTTCTATACGGCGGCCATCAACGGCGTGTTTGCCTTCCTCATCGCGGGCGGCCTGCTGCTGACGAGAAACGGCGTTACCCCGGAATTCCTGCTGAATCTGCTGTTTTACATCATCATCACGCCGGTCATCTCGCTGACGCTGACGAAGATCATGTATATGAGCGAGAACAAGATGATCGTGGCCGATGCGCTGAGCCGCATCGACTCCGTGCTGGACGAGGCGCCTGTGTCCGTGAGTGAAAAGCCGCAGCACCCGAAGGACAGCTCGATCGCCCTGCATGATGTGCGGTTCAGCTATGACGGCAGGACGGACGTGATCCGCGGCGTTTCCATGGACATCCGCCCGGGACAGACCGTGGCGCTCGTCGGCCCGTCCGGCGGCGGCAAGTCCACGCTGGCAAGCCTCATCTGCCGCTTCTTCGACGTGGGCAGCGGCAGCATCTGCGTCGGCGGCGCGGACGTGCGCGATATCCCGAAGGAAGAGCTGATGGACACGGTCTCGTTCGTGTTCCAGAACAGCCGCCTGCTCAAGGGCAGCATCCTGGACAACGTCAAGCTGGGCAGGCCCGACGCCACGGAGGCAGAGGCGCTTTCCGCCCTGCGGGCTGCGCAGTGCATGGATATTATCGAAAAATTCCCGGACGGCATCCATACCGTCATCGGCTCGAAGGGCGTGTATCTCTCCGGCGGCGAGCAGCAGCGCATCGCCATTGCGCGCGCCATGCTGAAAAATGCCCCCATCCTGATCCTCGATGAGGCCACGGCCTTTGCCGACCCCGACAACGAGGCGAAGGTGCAGGCCGCGTTTGCGGAGCTGGCGAAGGGCAAGACCGTCGTTATGATCGCCCACCGTCTGTCCACCGTTGTGAACGCCGACTGTATCTATGTGGTGCAGGACGGCAGGATCGCCGAGGCGGGCACGAAGGGCGACCTCTGCGCCCGGAACGGCCTGTTTGCAAAAATGTGGCAGGACTATCAGTCCTCGGTTCGCTGGAAGGTCGAAAAGGAGGGACCGGCATGCTGAAAAAGATCCAGAGAGCAACGGCAAGCTCCCCGGAGGGCACGCGGGGACTCGTCCGGGGCGTGCTGGCCTGCGCCGCGCAGAACATCGCCTTTATGCTGCCCACGAGCCTGCTGTATGCGCTCGTCCGCGACCTGATGGCGGGCGGCGCAGCGGGAAGGACCGCATTTTATGTCTGCGGCTGCGTTGCCTGCTTTGCCCTGATCCTTCTGACGACGTGGTTCCAGTATAACGGCACCTACTTTACGACCTATCAGGAGAGCGGTATCCGCCGCCTGACGCTCGCCGAGCGCCTGCGCAGACTTCCGCTGTCCTTCTTCGGCAAGCGCGACCTGGCCGACCTGACCAGCACCATCATGGCAGACTGTGAGGTGCTGGAGAAGACCTGCTCGCACTTCATTCCCGGCCTGTTCGGCTCGCTCATCTCCACGGTGCTCATCGCGCTGGGCCTGTTCCTCTTCGACTGGCGCATGGCGCTGGCCGCGCTGTGGGTCATCCCGGTATCTGCGGCCATCGTGCTCTGCAGCTATCGCGTGCAGGACCGCGTGCAGAGCAGGACCATGGCCGTGAAAATGACCTGCGCCGACGGCATTCAGGAGTATATCGAATCGATCCGCGACCTGAAGGCCAGCAATGCAGAGCAGGGCTATCTCGTCGGCCTTTCCCGGAAGATCCGTGCCGTGGAAAAGCAGACGATCGCGGCGGAGCTGACGAACGCCGTGTTCGTGACCTCGGCCGGTACGGTCCTGAAGCTCGGCATCGCCTCCGTGGCGCTGACCGGCTCCGTGCTGCTGCTGAGCGGCCGCATCGACGTGCTGACGCTGTTCCTGTTCCTGCTCGTGGCTTCCCGCCTGTATGATCCGATGCAGGGCGCGCTGCAGAATCTGGCGGCTGTCATCGCCATGCGGACGAATGTGGCGCGCATGAATGAGATTCTGGAATACCCGATCCAGACCGGCAGCGAGCAGCTGAGCAATCAGGGCTGCGATATCGTGTTTGACCATGTGGGCTTTGCCTACAACTCCGGCGAGACGGTCCTGAAGGACGTGTCCTTCACGGCAAAGCAGGGGCAGGTCACGGCCCTCGTCGGTCCGTCCGGCGGCGGCAAGACGACCGTGTCCCGGCTGGCGGCGCGCTTCTGGGACTATCAGAAGGGCAGCATCACGATCGGCGGCATGGATGTTTCAAAGATCGACCCGGAAAAGCTCATGAGCCTGTATTCCATCGTTTTCCAGGACGTCACGCTGTTTGACAATACCATTCTGGAGAATATCCGCCTCGGCCGCAAGGACGCGACGGATGAGGAGGTCCTCGCGGCGGCAAAGCTTGCCAACTGCGACGAATTTGCCGAAAAGCTCCCGGACAAGTGGAACACCGACATCGGCGAAAACGGCTGCGCCCTTTCGGGCGGTGAGCGCCAGCGCATTTCCATTGCGCGCGCCTTCCTCAAGGATGCGCCCATCATCCTGCTCGACGAGGCGACGGCCAGTCTGGATGTCGAGAACGAGACGCTCATCCAGACGGCGCTGTCCCGCCTGATCCGCAACAAGACGGTCCTGATCATCGCGCACCGGATGCGTACCGTCGCGGGAGCGGACAAGATCGTCGTGCTGGCTGACGGCGTTGTGGCCGAACAGGGAAGCCCCAGCGAGCTCTATGCGAAGAACGGGCTTTACACCCACATGGTGGACCTGCAGAACGGCAGCCAGAACTGGTCACTTTGACTTGCGCAGCACCGCATCCTTGCGGTTTCAGCTTTCACCGAATGCTCTCGCTGAATAATGTGGTGCTGCTTTTTGCGTTTATACGGGTATTGGCATTCCTTGGGGGGTCGCGGAAGCGGCCCCCGTTTTGCCGTCTTTACATTGGGCGAAAGCTGGTGTAAAATAGGGAAAGAAAGGGGGTATCCCGATGGACCCGAGAAATCAGCCCGCTCAGGACGACGAGGACCTGCTGCGCGACATCCGCAAAATTCTGAATGACCGGCACGACGCGGACGATCCCTATGAGCGCGGCTTTGCCGATAAGCTGTATGAGGACTGCGAGGACCCGACGCTGCAGACGCAGCAGCCGCCGAGGCGGCAGCAGAATTCCGTCTCCGGCCCCGTGATCCATGCCTATAACTCCGACTTCCGCCGCGGCGCAGCCCCGCAGCGCCGGGAGGAGCCGACGACCTATCTCGGCCCGGTGGAGGAGGACGACTACGAGCCGCCTCGCCGCCAGTCTCAGCGCTCCCGCCGGGAGCCGGAGCGTGCGCCGCGCCGCGAGGAGCAGCCGCGCAGGCACCGCGCCGTGCCGGAATCCGGCTATGATGCCGAGCCGCCCAAAAAGAAGAAAAAACACCGCTTCGCCCGCGGACTCGGCAAGCTCCTGCTCATTTTGCTTGTGCTGTTTGCGCTCGTCATCGGCGTGATGCTGCTGCTGGCCAAGCAGCCGAAGGCAGAGGAGACCCTCGGCGCGCGCCGCGACGGCTGCTCGACGATCCTGCTTGCCGGAACGGACAAATCCGGCGACCGGACGGACACCGTCATGCTGCTGAGCGTCGACCGCAGCGCCAAACGGCTGACGCTGCTGAGCATTCCGCGCGATACGAAGGTCAATTCCAGCTATACGCCGCATAAGATCAATATCGCCTATGGCGTGAACGGCAAGGATCAGGAGGGCATGGAGGCCCTGATGGACTATGTCACGGAGCTGGTCGGCTTCCGTCCGGACGGCTATGTGCTCATCGATCTGGATGTCTTTGTCGATCTCGTCGACAAGATGGGCGGCGTGAAATTCGACGTTCCCTGCGATATGGATTACAGCGACCCTGCGCAGGACCTGACCATCGATCTGAAGGCCGGTATGCAGCGCCTGAACGGCGAGCAGGCCATGGGCCTCGTGCGCTTCCGCTCCGGCTATGCCATGGCCGATCTGCAGCGCGTGAACGTGCAGCGGGATTTTATGCTGGCTGCCATGCACCAGTGGGTCTCCGTCTGGAACCTCTGGCGGCTGCCCTCGGCGGCGCGGCTGCTCTCGGCGCATACCGTTACGGACCTCAGCACACGCAATCTCGTCTGGCTGGCAGAGTCCGTCGCCCTGTGCGGCACGTCGAACCTGCAGACGCTCACCATCCCCTATACGTTCAGCGGCGACGGTATGTATGTTCTGGCCGACCCCTATGAAACGGCCGATGTTGTCAACGCCTATCTCAATCCCTATGAGACGGACGTCTCGCCGGATGATATCTACGGAGGCTGACATGGAAGAGACATTTCATATTGACACGGTCTGCCACAGCGGCAGGCCGTCCGACCCGCGCAGCGCAAAAGAGACGGCGTGCTACGACCTGCTCGACTCGCTTGGCATCGCCTATGAACGCGTCGACCATGACGCCGCCATGACCATGGAGCTGTGCCATGCCGCAGAGGGCGTGCTGCACATCTCTATCTGCAAAAATCTCTTCCTCTGCAACCGGCAGAAGACGAAATTCTACCTGCTGCTCATGCCGGGCGGCAAGCCGTTCCACACGAAGGACCTGTCCGCCCAGCTCGGCTGCGCGCGCCTGTCGTTCGGCCCGCCGGAGGACATGGAGCGCCTGCTCGGCGTGACGCCCGGCTCCGCAACGGTGCTGGCCCTGCAGAACGACACGGCGGGGGAGGTCACGCTCGTCATCGACCGCGCCGTGCTGCAGGCCCCGCGCTTCGGCTGCCACCCCTGCATCAACACGAGCTCGCTGGCCTTTTCCACGCAGAATCTGACGGAAAAGCTGCTGCCCGCGCTGGGCCATGCGCCGGTTCTGGTCGACCTGCCGGAGGACAGCGATGCGTGAATTGATGATCGAAGCGGAGTACGCCCCGTTTGCTCCGGACTGGTTTCTGGAAACAGCGTCCCGCTGGTTCACCGTGCAGAAAACGCCCTGTCTGCAGACGGCCGAGGCTGTCATCGGCGAGCCGACGCTCGAGGCCCTGCAGAACACGCCGCAGCTGCGCTGGCTGCAGATGACATGGGCGGGCGCAGACCGCTATCTGCATGGCGGCTTCCCGCGCGGTGTGCTGCTCACAACGGCCTCCGGCGCGTTCGGCGAAACGATCGCGGAGCATGCGATCGGGATGCTGCTGGCCCTGTGCCGCCGCCTGCCCGCCTATGCGCGGCAGGGGAACTGGAACGATCTTGGCTCCGAGCGGCGCGTGGCAGGGGGAACGGCCCTCATCTTCGGCGCGGGCGATCTGGGCGGGAGCATCGCCCGCCGCTTGCAGGCCTTTGGTGTGAAGACGTTCGGCGTCTGCCGCCGGACCTCGCCGGATCGCCCCGGCTTTGACCGCCTTGTCCGGCTGGACGAGGCAGAGACCCTGCTGTCCGCGGCGGACTTCGTCCTGGGCGCGATGCCGCAGTCGCCGGAGACGGCCGGGTGGCTCAGCGCGGAGCGCCTTGCTCTGCTTCCGCAGGACGCCGTCGTTGTGAACGTCGGGCGCGGCAGCTTTCTTGATGCCGATGCGCTGGCACGGGAGCTGCAGAACGGCCGCCTGTTCGGCGCAGGCCTTGATGTGACGGACCCGGAGCCGCTGCCTGCCGCGCATCCGCTCTGGAGCCTGCCGAACTGCATCCTGACGCCGCATGTCGCGGGCGTGAGCTTCGGCCACCTGCCGCAGACGGAGGAGCGCATCTGGCGCATCTGCGCGGAGAATCTGGAGCGCTATGCCGCCGGAAATCCGCTGCGGAACCTTGTGCGGGAGATCCCGCTGTGACGGGCCGCTTTGCGCCCAGCCCGACCGGGCGTATGCATCTGGGCAATATTTTTACCGCGCTGCTCGCGTGGCTTTCCGTCCGGTCGCAGGGCGGGCGTATGCTGCTGCGCATCGAGGACCTTGACCCGCAGCGCAGCCGTGCGGCCTATGCCGAGCAGCTGCGGAGGGACCTCGGCTGGCTCGGGCTGGACTGGGACGGCGAGATGCCGCCGCAGAGCACGAGAAGCCCGGTCTATGCCGCACATTTTGCAAAACTGGAGGAGCAGGGCCTGATCTACCCGTGCTACTGCTCCCGCAGCGAGCTGCACGACGCCTCTGCGCCCCATGCCTCGGACGGCACGGTGCTCTATTCCGGTGCCTGCCGCGACCTGACGCCGGAGCAGCGCGCCGCAAAGACCCGCCGCCCCGCGTGGCGCGTCCGTGTGCCGGACATCGCCGTCTCGTTCCGGGACGGTGTCTGCGGCCCGCAGACAGAGCGGCTCGCCGAGACCTGCGGCGATTTTATCGTCCGACGCTCCGACGGCGTGTATGCCTATCAGCTTGCCGTTGTGTGCGACGATGCGCTCGGCAGCGTGACGGAGGTCGTGCGCGGCAGCGATCTGCTGGGCTCCACGGCGCGGCAACTGTGGCTGTTCTCCGTTTTCGGCTATCCCGCGCCGCAATATTACCATGTTCCGCTGCTTGTTGCGCCGGACGGACGTCGCCTGAGTAAGCGGGAACGTGACCTTGACATGGAGGCACTCCGCACGCGCTGTACGCCGGAGCAGCTCGTCGGCAGGCTGGCGCAGTTGGCCGGCCTGCAGCCGGGGCCGGAGCCGGTCCGCGCCGCAGACCTCGTCTCCCGCTTCTCATGGGAGCGCATTCCGCGCGGCGAGATCGTGATCCCGGCAAATTTTTCGGACGGATTTCGTGTTTTTCCTTGAAAAACAGCCGTATTGTGCTATAATGAAAAGCGTGAGTAAGGGAAGTCGTACTTCCGACATTGAAAGGATGAATCGCATGTTCAAAATTGTCCGCAAGAAAGAGCTGAATTCTGCCGTTACTCTGATGGAGATTGAGGCTCCCTTTGTCGCCAAGAAGGCGAAGGCCGGTCAGTTCATCATCTTCCGCGTGGATGAGACCGGTGAGCGTGTCCCCCTGACCATCGCAGGCTACGACCGCGAAAAGGGTACGGTAGCCATTATTTTCCAGAAGGTCGGCCTGACGACGAAGATGCTCGGCGCGATGAACGAGGGCGACTATATTCAGGACTTCGTCGGTCCGCTCGGCAAGCCCACGAACACCGAGGGCATCAAGCGCGTCTGCGTGGTCGGCGGCGGCGTCGGCTGTGCGATCGCTCTTCCGTCCGCTCAGGCGTTCAAGGAGGCAGGCGCCGAGGTCGATGTCATTGTCGGCTTCCGCAGCAAGGATATCGTCATTCTGGAAGACGAGTTCAAGGCCTGCAGCGACCATCTGTACCTCATGACGGACGACGGCTCCTACGGCGAGCACGGCTTTGTTACCGTGAAGCTCCAGCAGCTGCTCGAGGCCGGCACGCACTATGACGAGGTCCTCGCCATCGGCCCGATCCCGATGATGAAGTTCGTCTCCAAGACGACCGAGCCCTTCGGCGTCAAGACCACCGTGTCCCTCAACCCGATCATGGTCGACGGCACCGGCATGTGCGGCGGCTGCCGCGTGACGGTCGGCGGTGAAGTGAAGTTTGCCTGCGTGGATGGCCCGGATTTCGACGGCCACAAGGTCGACTACGCCGAGCTGATGAACCGCAACGGTGTCTACCGCGATCAGGAAGCAGAAAACGAGAAGACGCATATGTGCCGCATGGACAAGCTGGCGCATGAGCTCATTCGCTGAGGAGGAACACAGCATGCCGAATATGACTCTGACCAAGACCCCGATGCCCGAGCAGGCACCGGACGTCCGCAATAAGAATTTCAAAGAGGTCTCCCTTGGCTACACCGAGGAGATGGCCGTGGAGGAAGCAGGCCGCTGCCTGCACTGCAAGAATCCGAAGTGCGTCGAGGGCTGCCCCGTCAACATCCGCATTCCGGAGTTCATCGCAAAGGTCGCCGAGCGCGATTTCCTCGGCGCTTACGAGGTCATCACCTCCACGAATGCTCTGCCCGCCCTGTCCGGCCGTGTCTGTCCGCAGGAGTCCCAGTGTGAGAGCAAGTGCGTGCGCGGCGTGAAGGGCGAGCCGGTCGCCATCGGCCGGCTGGAGCGCTTTGTCGCCGACTGGTATCGCGAGAATGTCAACAAGATGCCCGAGAAGCCCGAGAGCAACGGCATCAAGGTCGCCGTCGTCGGCTCCGGCCCCTCCGGCCTGACCTGTGCGAGCGAGCTGGCCAAGAAGGGCTATGAGGTCTCCATTTTTGAGGCCCTGCACACCGCAGGCGGCGTGCTGGTCTATGGTATCCCCGAGTTCCGTCTTCCGAAGGCCATCGTTGCCAACGAGGTCAAGAAGCTCGAGGCCATGGGCGTGCATGTCATGACCGACATGGTCATCGGCAAGGTCCTTTCCATCGACGAGCTGTTCGAGGAGATGGGCTTCAAGGCCGTGTTCGTCGGCTCCGGTGCAGGCCTGCCCATGTTCATGCACATCGAGGGCGAGGCGCTCAAGGGCGTTATGTCCGCCAACGAGTACCTGACCCGTATCAACCTCATGAAGGGCTATCGCGACGAGAGCGACACGCCGGTCATCCGTTCGAACGCCGTTGCAGTCGTCGGCGGCGGCAACGTTGCCATGGATGCCGCGCGCTGCGCGAAGCGTCTCGGCGCGGAGCATGTGTACATCGTCTATCGCCGCGGCGAGGCGGAAATGCCCGCCCGTCTGGAAGAGCTGCATCACGCCAAGGAAGAGGGCATCGAGCTGCACGTCCTGTGCAACCCGACGAAGATCCTCGACGACGGCAATGGCCGCGTCGGCGCGATGGAATGCGTCCGCATGGAGCTCGGTGAGCCGGATGCCTCCGGCCGCCGCCGTCCGGTCGCCATCGAGGGCAGCGAGTTCCAGCTTGCCGTCGACACTGTCATCATGGCTCTCGGCACGTCCCCGAACCCTCTCATCCGCTCCACGACGCCGGGTCTCGAGACGAACAAGAAGGGCTGCCTCGTTGTCAACGAGGACAACATGACCACCCGCGACGGCGTGTATGCCGGCGGTGACGCCGTGACCGGCGCTGCGACCGTCATCCTCGCCATGGGTGCAGGCAAGAAGGCCGCTGCTGCTATCGACGCGCGCTTTCATAAATAAGACAAAACCGGTATAATTTGCCTGCCGCGTTCCCATACTAAAAGAAACGACCGCCTGTCCCGGCATCGTCGGGGCAGGCGGTTTTTATCAGGGAGGGGACTGCAATGCAGGTCAAAGAGGTCATGAGCCGCCGGATCATTGCCATTTCGCCGGAGGAGACTGTCGCCGTGGCGGCGCGGCTCCTGTCGCAGCACAACATCGGCGCGCTGCCGGTGTGCAGCCGGGACGGGCGGCTGCGCGGCATGGTGACGGACCGGGATATCGTCGTGCGCTGCGTGGCGGCAGGGGACGACCCCGAGCGCACACGCGTTGCGGAGATCATGACGCGGCGCGTTCTGGCGGCGGAGCCGGACCGGAGCGTCGATGAGGCCGCGCGCCTGATGGCGCGCGAGCAGGTGCGGCGTCTGCCGGTGCAGGAGCACGGGCGGCTTGTCGGCATGGTGTCGCTGGGCGATGTCGCTGTGCGGCCGGACTACACGATGGAGGCAGGGGAGGTCCTGCAGGAAATTTCGCAGAATATCCGCCGGGTCTAGCCGAGCAGGGCATCCAACTCCGACGGCGTGCTGAACTGCACGACGAGGCGGTTCGGCAGGCAGACGATGGGCGCGCCGTGGTCCGCTGCGGCGTGATGCACGCAGTCCTGCGTGGGACAGGAGGCCGATGTGACGGCGATCTTCCCACCGGAGACGGTCAGGATGTTCCAGCCGCCGCCGGACTCGATGCGGTATTCGCCGTCGACGGCAAGGTCGATCGTTTGCACGAGCGCACCGTCCGAATAGACCTCCGCCGTTGTCTCGGCCTTGCCGCCGAGCAGCCAAACGGACAGCCCGGCGCAGACCACGGCGATGGACAGAAACAGCAGGATCCAGAATCTCGTCTTCATCGCGTCAGCTCCGTAAACGTGCAGTCCGTCAGCAGGGCGGCCGCGCCTTCCGTGGCGTAGATCGTGCCGTCCTCCGTGATGAAAACGGCCTCGAAATCGGACGAAGCACGCCAGAATTCCGTTGCCCGCTCCAGCCCCATGACGAACAGGGCCGTGGAAAGCCCGTCCGCCAATGTGCCGCTGTCCGCGAGGATCGTCACGGAGCGCAGTCCATTTTGCACCGGCCTGCCGGTCTGCGGGTCGAGAATGTGATGGTAGCGGACGCCGTCCTGCTCAAAATAGCGCTGATAGTCGCCCGAGGTCACAAGGGCCTTCGATCCGGTGAAGCGCACGACGGCGATCGCGCTCGACGGGTCGTCCGGGTCGGCGATGCCGACCTGCCATGCCGTGCCGTCCGGCTTGCTGCCGACGGTCTGCACATTGCCGCCGAGCGAGAGCATGGCGGCCTGCGCCCCGGTCTCCTCCAGCTGATGCGCGCACTGCTCTGCCGCATATCCCTTGGCGATGCCGCCGAGGTCGACGCTGCAGCCCGTATCGAGGGCGGCCGCCGCGCCGTCCAGCTGCAGATGCTGCGCACCGGTGTGCGCGAGCGCTCCGGTCAGCTCGGCCTCCGTCGGGACATGATATTTCCCGGAGGGGAAGCCCCAGAGGCAGACAAGGGGATAGACTGTCGGGTCAAAGGCTCCGCCCGTGCGCGCGGCGCAATCCAGCGCCTGCTGCAGGAGGTCTGCGGTCTGCGGCTGCAGCTCCGCCGTGCCGTCCCGGTTCAGGCGGGCGATGTCGCTGTCCTCTGCCGTGGCGGAAAGCAGGGCTTCGAGCGAACGGAGCGTGTCCTCCGTCTGCGTGACAAGGGCCTCATCGCCCCAGATGCGCAGGCTCATCAGCGTGTCCATGGCAAAAAGCTGTGCCTCATGCGCCTCTGGCTGCTTTGGGCCGCAGCCCGTCAGGACCAATGCTGCCAGAAGTACGGCAGCGAACCATTTTTTCAAGGGGATCACCTCATTTTCCGGGATCATTATATCAAAAAAGAGAAATTTTCTCAAATAGTATTTGACATTTTCCTGCCGGGATGGTATGATAAACAGGCCGCATCGAAGAGGTACAAGCTTGAGGTATGCCCTCACGCCTCCAGAGCGAGACTACAAAAAGGTAGGTGCAAACAAACATGCAGGCAGTTATCGTTACCGGTGGCAAGCAGTACAGCGTCAAGGAGGGCGACGTGATCTACGTCGAGAAGCTCAATGCTGAGGCTGACGCAACCGTAACCTTCGATCAGGTCCTGGCAGTCGTGGACGGCGAGAACTCCAAGTTCGGCGCTCCCGTGGTGGCAGGCGCTTCTGTCGAAGCCAAGGTGCTGAAGAACGGCAAGGCCAAGAAGGTCGTCGTCTTCAAGTATCGCCCGAAGAAGGACTCCAAGTCCATCCGCGGCCACAGACAGCCGTACACCAAGGTGCAGATCGAAAAGATCTCCGTGTAATGACTAAGGTAGAGATCTTCAATCACGACGGCAGGATCCATGGATTCTCCGTGTCCGGGCACAGCGGCTATGCCGAAGAGGGCAGCGACATCGTGTGCGCAGCCGTTTCCGCAGCCGTGACCTTCGCCGAGTGCACGATCAACGACGTGCTGGGCAATCATGCCAATACGAAGGTGAAGGAAGAAGAGCCCCGGATCACCCTCACCCTTCCCGCAGCCTGCGACGACGAAGACGCCGTGCAGGCCGTGCTGACCGGCTTTTTGCTGACGGTCTGCTCCCTGCGGGACAATTATCCTGAGTATATCGAAGTTATGGAGGTGTAACAAATGCTGAAAATCGGTTTTCAGTTCTTCGCTCATAAGAAGGGCGGCGGTTCCACCAAGAACGGCCGTGATTCCGAGTCCAAGAGACTGGGCGTGAAGCGCGCGGACGGTCAGTTCGTCCTCGCGGGCAACATTCTGGTTCGCCAGAGAGGCACGCACATCCATCCGGGCGTCAATGTCGGTATCGGCAGCGACGACACCCTGTTTGCTCTGGTTGACGGCCACGTCAAGTTCGAGCGCAAGGGCAAGGATCGCAAGCAGTGCTCCGTCTACGCGGAACAGTAAGACGCAATACGGAATCCCGGACATAGGCGCTCTATGTTCGGGATTTTTTATAGGAGAAAACTGTGCAATGAACGGCATATGGCGAAGTTCTAATGAGGGCAATACGTATGGCGCAGAAGACGATACTTCCCGTGAGGCATCTGGTACGGCTGTCAGAATTTGATTATTCTTCAGAAGGCTCCTATTTTCTAACAGTTTGCGCAATTCAGCATAAATGTATCTTTTCACGTATTGTAGGGGGCGGCGTCCTCGACGCCCCGTTCTGCAAACTATCTTCTATTGGCAGGATCGTTGAACGAAATCTGCTGGAAGTTCTGAAACAAAGAACGAACATCGTTATTGACCGCTATGTGATCATGCCAAACCATGTGCATATCCTACTGCGTATCAACGGGGCGTCGGGGACGCCGCCCCCTACAAACCTTCCGGTGAACAGGGCAGCCAATGCGGTCATTCCGGCGTTTGTTGGCACATGGAAACGATTTGCAAACAGAGAAGCAGGACGGGCTCTATTTCAACGCTCCTACTATGACCATGTCATTCGAAACGAAAAAGACTTTCTCGTTCACTGGGAATATATCGAGAATAACCCTGCGCGCTGGCTTGAAGATGCGTTGTATCGGGAGGAAACGGAGGATTCTGATGTTTGTAGATAAGGTAAAGATATATGTCAAGGCGGGCAACGGCGGCAACGGCGCGGTGGCCTTCCACCGCGAGAAATATGTGGCCGCAGGCGGCCCGGACGGCGGCGACGGCGGCAAGGGCGGCAATATCGTCCTGCGCGTGAACGACAACCTCTCCACGCTGATGGACTTCCGCTACAAGCGCAAATATGCTGCGGCACCCGGTCAGGACGGGCAGGGCGCGCGCTGCTCCGGCAAGCGCGGCGAGGACCTTGTCATTCAGGTCCCGCGCGGTACGGTCGTGCGCGATGCCGCAACGAACGAGATCATCAAGGATATGTCCGACGATGCGGACTTTATCCTCTGCAAGGGCGGCCGCGGCGGCTGGGGCAACAAGCATTTTGCCACGCCGACCCGTCAGGTGCCGCGCTTTGCCAAGGCCGGTCTGCCCGGCGAGGAGCACGAGGTCGTGCTGGAGCTGAAGCTGCTGGCGGATGTCGGCCTTGTCGGCTTCCCGAATGTCGGCAAGTCCACGCTGCTGTCCGTCACGTCCAACGCCCGCCCGAAGATCGCAAATTACCACTTCACCACGCTGTACCCGAATCTCGGCGTCATCTATGTGGATGAGGGCGTGTCGTTCGTCATGGCCGATATCCCCGGTATTATCGAGGGTGCGGCCGAGGGCGCGGGCCTTGGCCACGATTTCCTGCGGCACATCGACCGCTGCCGCCTGCTCGTGCACATCGTCGACGTCTCCGGCAGTGAGGACCGCGACCCGATCGAGGACTTCGAGAAGATCAACGCCGAGCTGCGCGATTATTCGCCGGAGCTGGCCGAGCGGCCCATGATCGTCGCGGCAAACAAGTGCGACCTCATCCAGGAGGGCAGCGACAACCTCGAGCGTCTGCGTGCCTACGTCACGGAGCGCGGCTACCCGTTCTATGAGATCTCGGCCGCCACGACGCAGGGCACGAAGCAGCTCATGCGCGTCATTGCCGGCCGTCTGCGCGAGCTTCCGCCCGTGACGGTCTATGAGCCGGAGTATGTTAAACCGCTGGCCGAGGCGGGCGAGGCCGACGCCCTGTCCATCGAGCATATGGATGACCTGTGGGTCGTGTCCGGCAAGTGGATGCAGCAGCTCATCGCCGATATCAACTTTGCGGATTACGAGTCGCGCATGTACTTCGACCGCCAGCTCCGCAAGAGCGGCCTGTTCGACCGGCTGGAGGAAATGGGCATCGAGGACGGCGACACGGTCAGCATCTACGACTTTGAATTTGAGTACGAGCGATAATTTTTGCGCTTGCATTTTTGAGCGCGCCATGCTAAAATAATACTATCGTGCTGCGAATGCGTAAGTCCAGATTTTGGGCTTACGCATTCTTTTTTTGCATTTTTGAGGAGGTTTTTGTATGGAAAACTCGGAACATCGCTTTCTGGCGGAAGCACCGACCGGAAAGCTCATGCGTCGCTATGCGATGCCGTGCGTCATATCGCTGCTTGTCGGCGCGCTGTATAACATTGTCGATCAGATCTTCATCGCCAACGCTTCCTACCTCGGCTCGTTCGGCAATGCGGCCAATACCGTCGTCTTCCCGATGACGGTCATCGCGCTGGCCATCGCCGTCATGATCGGCGACGGCTGCTGCGCCTTCGTCAGCCTGAGTCTCGGGAAGGGGCGGCCGGAGGACGCCTCGCGCAGCACGGGAAATGCCGTTGTGCTGTCTGTGACCGCGGGCTTTGTCCTGATGGCGATCTACCTGCTGCTGCGCGATCCGCTTCTGACTGTTTTCGGCGGACGGGTGAATGACGAGACGTTCCGCCTTGCGCAGGAATATTTCTTCTGGATCACGCTCGGCATCCCGCTTTATATGTTCGGGCAGGCCATGAACCCGGTTATCCGCGCCGACGGCAGTCCGCGCTTTGCCATGCTCTCCACGCTGGCCGGGGCCGTCGTGAATATCATCCTCGACCCGGTCTTTCTGTTCGTCTGCAAGTGGGGCATGATGGGCGCGGCCGTTGCGACCGTGCTCGGGCAGGCGCTGACGGCGGCGCTGGCCGTCTGGTATCTGTTCCACAGCAGGATCGTCCGCCTGCATCCTGCGGATTTCTGCCTGAAGGCGAAGACCGTCTGGCGTACCCTTTCGCTCGGCGCCTGCAGCTTTTTGTCGCAGATCTCACTGGTCGCGGCTATGGCTGCCATCAACAACATGGTGCGAAAATACGGCGCGCTCGACCCGATTTTTTCGCAGACGCAGTATGCCCAGATCCCGATGGCGGTCGTCGGCATTGTCATGAAGTTCTTCCAGATCATCATTTCCATTGTCGTCGGCATGGCGGCGGGCTGCATCCCGATCGTCGGCTACAATATGGGTGCGGAGCGCAAGGACCGTGTCCGGACGCTGTTCCGCCGCCTGCTGCTGTGCGAGGCGCTGGTCGGTGCGGTCGGCCTCATTCTGGTGGAGGGATTCCCGCGCGCCCTCATCGGCATTTTCGGTGCGGCAAATGAGAGCGTGTACTATACGGACTTCGCTCTGCGCGCCTTCCGCATTTATTTGTGCATGCTTGTGCTTGCCTGTGTCAACAAGGCCTGCTTCATCTTCCTGCAGGCCATGGGAAAGGCGGCGGCCTCCACGGCGCTGTCTATGGTGCGTGAGATCGTCTTCGGCGTCGGCTTCGCGCTGCTCCTGCCGCTGTTCTGGGGATTGGACGGCGTACTGTGGTCCATGCCGGTCTCGGATATCCTGACGTTTGCCATTTCTGCTGTGCTCATCGTCCGAACGGACCGCGAGCTGCGCGGCGAGGGAAAGGCTTGCTGTCTGGCATGATATATGCAATACTTGAACCGCGCGAAAAAAATTCGGGGCTTTTCGCCCCGGATTTTTTTGTTGAGTTTACTCTGCATGCCCGCGGATATGGTGCCGGTAAAATGCTGCGAGGAACGGCATGGAGATCACGAAGGTCAGAAGGTCTGCCACGGGCTGGCTCATCTCCACACCGGCGCAATGCAGCCACAGCGGCAGGAGCAGCACGGCCGGAAGGAAGAAAATGCCCTGCCTGCAGCTTGCCAGGAACGTCGCGGCCGTGCGGTAGCCGAGGCACTGATAGAGCTGATTGACGAACGTCGAGACGGCCAGCAGCGGCAGAACGATGCAGGAGAAGCGCAGCGTCTCCGCACCGATGCGCACGACCTCCGCGTCGCTGCAGAACCACCACAGGATCGGCCGCGCGAAGATGGCCATGACGATGGCGCAGACCGTGCAGAGCACCGTGCCGACGAGGGAAGAGAACCAGAACGCCTGCCATGTGCGGCGGCGCTTTCTGGCGCTGTAGTTATAGCCTGCAACGGGCTGGAAGCCCTGCCCGATACCGATGACGAGATTGCGCACGAAGACATAGAGCTTGTTCGCGATCGTGATGGCCGAGACGGCCGCGTCGCCATAGAGGACGGCCTGCATATTGAGCACGGCCGAGGCCACACTGCCGAGGCCCTGCCGACAGACGGTTGGGAGACCCGTCGAGAAAATAAGCCAGTAATCACAGAAATGACGACTTACGCTGCGTAGGCGCAGCCGGACGATGGAGCGGCCGGTCAGGAAGAACATCAGCAGAAGCACAAAGCTCACGACCTGACTGACGGCTGTGGCCAGCGCCGCGCCGCCTGCGCCCATGTCCAGCGTGAAGATGAACAGGGGATCGAGCACGATATTCAGCACGCCGCCCAGTCCAAGCCCCCACATGGCGAGCGTCGATTCGCCCTCGGCGCGGAGCGTGTTGTTCAGCACGAACGAGGCGCAGCTGACCGGCGCGACGAGCAGAATCCAGCGGGCGTAGGGGACGGCATAGGGAAGCATGGTGTCCGTGCATTTCAGCGCGCGCAGGATCGGCTTCAACCCGGCAAGACAGCCCCAGCCGACGACCGCACCCGCGAGAATGGCGGCCACAAAGGCGCTGACGGCGTAGCGCTCGGCCGCGTCGTCGTCCTTTTCGCCGAGCTTGCGGCTGATGAGGCTGCCTGCGCCCATGCCGAGTCCATAGCCGACGGCCTGCAGAATGGCCATGAGCGTGTAGACCATGCCGACTGCAGCCGATGCCGATTTGTTGATTTGGGAGACGAAATAGGTATCCGCTGTGTTGTAAATAACCGTAACGAGCATGCTGATGGTAGTCGGGATCGCCAACGAGCTGACGAGCTGCGGGATCGGCGTGCCGATCATCTTCTCATATTGCTCCGCACTGTTCGGAACATGAGCCATTCAGAATCCCTCCGACATTTTCTTTTATTCTATCATATTCCGGCGCGATTTTCCAGAGGAGGAATCCACATATGAAGTTCCCGAAGCTCAGGCACGCAGGCCTGTGCAATATCCTGATCTTTCTCCCGGCGCTGTTTCTGTTTTTTGCCATCGGCTTCAATATCCCGCTGGCAAACTGGGGCACGCCGAAGTGGGTCCTTGCCCTGAATTTCCTGCTTGGCTGCGCGGTCTCGCTCGGCTATCTCATTCTGGGGGCGTTTCCGCTCCTGTGCGCCGATCAGGTTTTTTTCCTGCTGCGGGAGTGGAAGCGCTCCAGCCTGGAATACCGCACGGGCCGGAACGGCCGCGGGCGCAGCGCCATACAGGCGGCGATCCTATGCCGCTGCCGCCGCTGGGGTAAGCCCGTCGAGGGGACGGAGAGCATCTCTGCCTTTTATCGCAACCGCGGCTGCGTGGGCACGCGGTTCTATTCCGCCGCCGGCTGGCGGGCTGCGGTCTGCTCCGTGCCGCATCTGGATGCGGACACACTGCGGCGCTGCAGGGCGAAAGCCCGTCTCGCCCTTGGGCGCGCACCGGAGCCGCGGCCATCCTTTCTGACGCCGAGAGCCGCCCGCCGCGAGCCGAAGATGATCGCGCCGGTCCTCATCGTGCTGGCAGATACGCTGGATGAGGAGCTGAAGCGTGTTCCCTATAAGCAGGACGAGCTGCGCCTGTGCCTTGTGGATTGCACGAACGGCGCGTACTACTTTGACTGCCGTCGGAATTACTACGACATCGGTGCGATGGAAAAACCGAAAAACGGCTTTCAGGTGCAGGCGATCCGGCGGCTCATCTTCGGCGGATGTCTGCCAAAGGGCCCGGCAGAGCTGCGGACGGAGCTGCCGCCTGACACGGACCCGGAGCAGCCGTTCTGGACGTTCTATGCAGGCCTGTTTGCGGCGGTGAAGGGTGCGTTCCACGATGCGCACCACGAGCGGCGGAAAATGCTGCGCCGCCTGCGGCCGGGCGAGATCAGAATGGGCGAGTATGCGCTCTACTGCGGCCTCGGCGACCGGGTGGCTGTGCTGACGTATACGAAGCAGGAGGGGAAAAAGCACCTCCTGCTCGAAAAGGACCCTGCTGCCTACGGAACGAGCGGCAGGAGCAGAACCCGCAGGCGCAGGATCACCCCGGAGGAGCAGAAAAGCTGCCGCGCCCGGATCGAAAGCTGGCTCGTCGCCGAGGGCTACCGCTTCGAAGCGGAGACGGAGAAATGATCTGATGACACAAAATGCGGGCGCTGCTTTTGGCAGCGCCCGCGCAGTTTTTATTTGGGATCCTTACTGCGGAATATGCGGTTGAGCAAATAGACGCAGAGCATGATGACGAGGATCACAATGAAAATGGAACCCCAACCGGCGCCCATCAGGCGCAGGGATTCCTGCCATGTGGCAGGACGGCCCGGGATCGACTGTTCCGCAACGGCGGTGAGGATCGGCAGCAGCTGCATGGTCATTCCTCCTTACCCAATGGTGTAGACAAGGCTCATGATCAGGCCGCCCGCAATGACGGACGCGATCTGGCCCGAAACATTGACGCCGACGGTGTGCATGAGCAGGAAATTCTGCGGGTCCTCCTTCAGGCCCATCTTGTGGATGACGCGGGAGGACATCGGGAAGGCCGAGATACCGGCCGCACCGATCATGGGATTGATCTTCCTGCCCTTCGGCAGGAACAGGTTCAGGAACTTCGCCACGAGGACGCCGCCCGCCGTGTCGAAGATGAAGGCAACAAGGCCGAGGCCCATGATGAGCAGCGTCTGCGGCTTCAGGAACTGCACCGCGTGCATGTTGAACGCGATGGAGATGCCGAGGAAGATCGTGATAAGGTTCGCCAGCACCTTCTGCGCCGTCTCGGACAGCGAGTTCAACACGCCGCACTCGCGGATCAGGTTGCCGAACATCAGGAAGCCGACGAGCGCGACTGCCTTCGGGGCAAAGATGCCCGTGATGATCGTAATGACGATGGGGAAGAGAATGCGTGTTGTTTTGGAGATCTGCTTCGGCTCATACGGCATGCGGATGAGCCGCTCCTTCTTCGTTGTCAGCAGGCGGATGACGGGCGGCTGGACGATGGGGACCAGCGCCATATAGGAATAGGCAGCGACGGTGATCGCGCCGATGTAGCCGCTCTGCAGGGCGTTTGCCACGACGATGGATGTTGGGCCGTCCGCCGCGCCGATGATGGCGATGGAGGCGGAGTCGCGGATGTCAAAGCCGCAGAGGCTCGCAACGAAAAATGTGAAAAATATGCCAAACTGCGCCGCCGCGCCGAAGATCATCAGCTTGGGGTTCGACAGCAGCGGACCGAAATCGATCATTGCACCGATGCCGATGAACAGTATGAGAGGGAACAGCTCATTTGCGATGCCCTTTTCATACAGAAGATGCAGGATCTCGAGGTCCGCGCCCGGCAGATTCATCAGGATCGCGCCGAAGCCGATCGGCAGCAGCAGCGAGGGCTCCATATCCTTGGCGATGGCGAGATAGATGAGCACCGCGCCGATGACCCACATGACGATGAGCTTCCAGCCGTCTCCCTGCAGCAGGGACTGCGCATTTTCCAACAGAACTTCCAAATACGTTGCCTCCCTTTTGGCAGTATAATAACACAATTATAATCGAACGTCCCTGCAGATGCAAGAGGATAGAATGTTAAATCTGGGTAAAGTACACAAAATTTCCGCAGGGCTGGTAGGCGGACCGTTCCTGTGATACAATATAGATACAAGGCGGATGCAAACTATCCTCAGGAAATGCTTTTTGGGAGGAAAAATCATGATCCGGATTTTGATCGTGGAAGATGAAATAACGATCGCGCGGCTGATCGACCTGAATCTCAGCGCGTGCGGCTACGAATGCACCTGCGAATATGACGGTCTGGCGGCCGCAGACCTTCTGGAGCAGATGAGCTTCGATCTGATCCTTCTGGATATCATGCTTCCTGGGGCGGATGGCTTCGAACTGATGGACCTGATCCGCCCAACGAAAACGCCGGTGATCTTCCTGACGGCGCGCGGCTCGGTCAGCGACCGCGTTAACGGTCTGCGCGCCGGAGCGGATGACTATCTTGTCAAGCCATTCGACATTGTAGAGCTGATCGCGCGGGTGGAGAGCGTCCTGCGCCGCACCGGAAAGACCGGAGACCAGTATACCGTAGGAGATGTGTGCATCGACGCACGAGCCATGCGCGTCACACGCGGCGGCGAACCGATTCTGCTCACGCCGAAGGAATTTGACCTGCTGCTCCTGTTTGTACAGAACCGGAACATCGCGCTGTTCCGCGAAACGATCTATGAGCGCGTCTGGGGCGCGGAATTCACGGGTGACAGCCGCACGGTCGACCTGCATGTGCAGCGGCTGCGGCGAAAGCTGGGCTGGCAGGGAAAGCTCCTGACGATCTATAAGACAGGCTACCGACTGGAGGTGACGGATTGAGATTTGCTGCCAAAATGACCGCCCTCATCACCATGCTGCTGGCGGCTTCTCTGGCTGTCGGCGGCTACCTGGTCATGAGCAGCTCGTTTGACGCGCGTCTGCAGGGACAAGTCCGCGATGCGCAGGAGGGGGTACGGCTGCTCGGCATGACGGTGCAGGCGCTCTGCGCCAGAGAGCAGGGACAGGACACCGCTTCCTCCGGCGCGATCGAAAGAGCGCTGGAGGCCCTGCCGCAGGACCGCAGCTACTGCCTGCACGCGGCGGACGGCACGGTTTTATCTGAAAGCGCGGACTTCCCACAGGAGGCGGTGCAGAACGGAAGGGCGGGCGTGATCGTCTCCCGTGTGCAGAACACTGCTTCCGGCAGCCGCCTGATCACAACGTCGCTGCTTACACTGTACGGCGGTACATACTCTCTGACTTGCCTGAACGACATTACGGACATGCTGCGCGAAGCGGAGACGGAATTGCAGCGCTTTCGATGGATCCTTGCCGCTGTGCTTGGGGCTGCGGTCGCGGCAACGGCAGCTCTGTCTGTCTATATGACGCGGCCCCTCCGCCGCATTTCGCGCACGGCGCGGCAGCTTGCGGCCGGGCAGACGGACAGGCGCGTCACGGTCCGCACCGATGACGAGCTTGGCGATCTGGCGCAGAATTTCAACGCCATGGCCGATGCGCTCGAGGCGCGGCTACGGGAGCTGGCGGCTGCGGCGCAGCGTCAGAAGGAATTTACGGCCAGCTTTGCGCATGAGCTGAAAACGCCTCTGACCTCTGTCATCGGCTATGCCGACACACTGCGCAGCAGGACGCTTCCGAACGAGATGCAGTTTGAAGCAGCCAACGCGATCTACACCGAGGGGAAACGTCTGGAGCGTATGTCGTTCGCGCTGCTGGACCTGTTTGCGCTTGAGCGCAGCGAGCCCTCCTTCTCCCGGGTGCAGACCGGTGCGCTCGCGGCCTCCGTGCAGAAAAGCTGCGAATACCGGCTTGCCCGGCAGAAGCAGAGCCTGCAGTGCGATGTGGAGGAGGCGGCCGTCTGGGGCGAACCGGAGCTGCTGCGGACGCTGCTGCTCAATCTGCTCGACAACGCGCACAAGGCCTCTCCGCCAGGCGCGGTTCTGCAGCTGCGCGGCAGGGGTGTTCCGTCGGGCTATTTGTTCTGCGTGATCGATCCGGGGCGCGGTATTCCTCCGGAGGAGCTGTCGCGTATCACCGATCCGTTTTATATGGTGGATAAATCGCGCGCCAGAGCGGCGGGCGGCGCAGGCCTCGGCTTGACGCTGTGCCGGAAGATCGCCGAGGTCCATGGGTCGAGCCTGCGCTTTGAGAGCGTGGTCGGCGAGGGAACGCGCGTGTCATTCCTTCTGAAAGGAGAGCAGAAATGAAGCGAATGCGAAGCTGGTGGCTGGCAGCCGCGGTCTGCGCGGTCCTTGCGGCAGCTCTTCTGCTTCCGCAGCGTTTTCTGCAGCAGAAGCTCGACCGCGTGGCCGAGACGGAATTTTCCGTCGATGGCGCAGAGCCGGATATGGAGGAAGCGGTGACTCTGATGGAACGGCTCCGCCTTGCCGCCGTCGGTGAGTTCATTGCGCAGAATACCGGCGATGACGCCGGCGCGCTGACGGCGCAGACGCAGCAGTGGCTGCTCGATGCGCAGAGTGTTATCCCGCAGCCGATCCAGCCGTATATCGACCTGTCAGGTGAGGTATTTGCGGAAAGCGGATGGATCCTTGACACGGCCTCTGGCACGGTGTTTTCGGCGATCCGTGCGTCGCTGCACCATACGCCGTTTATTGACACGATCATTCTGCTCGATGCGCAGACCGGCAGGCTGCTCCATCTGGAGATGCTGTTCTATCAGGAGTCCGATTATCTGATCCTGCTGCAGGACCTGCCGGACTGTCTGGAGGATGCGGGCGGCTGGAGGCAGCAGGCGGCGGATTATTACGGCCTGACGGCCAATGCATTCCGGCCGGAGGACTCCCTTGTCAAGCAGTGGTATTCCACGGCAGAGCCCAGCGAACTGGGCTTCGTGCTGGGGGATGCCGACGGAAATGCGGTCACCTATGGCTTTCGGCACGGCGCTGCGCCGGGGATGGCGATCGCGCTGGGCTCGTTCGGCAGTTGACGCAGCGTTCTGCCTGTGATAGAATGGACAAAATGTCCAATATGGATACGGCTCCCGCCGGTGCGGGGGCAGAAAGGAACGTACCATGATCGAATATGTGACCATCGATCAGGCGGCGGAGCTGGACGCCTTTGTCCTCCGGCAGCCAAACTGCCATTTCATGCAGACCTCTGCATGGGGCCGCGTGAAGGAGGGATGGGGCTGGACCGGCATCCTCTGCCGCGACGAGAAGGGCGAGATCATCGGCTCCATGGCCATTCTGGAGCACCGCATCCGCCATATGCACACAGGCTTCCTTTATGCGCCGCGCGGGCCGATCTTCCGCGACGGCGACTACGCCACGCTCGAGGCGCTTGTGGACGCCATGCGCGCTCTTGCCGAAAAGCGCGGCGACTATATGATCCGCATCGACCCGATGCTGGAGGAGACGGACACGGCGTTTCTGGACGAGGTACGCCGTCTGGGCTTTACCGTCAATCAGGCGAGCGATTTTTCCCTGTTCCAGCCGCGCATGTGCTATGTGCTCGACCTGCAGGGCTTCACGCCGGAGTCGCTTCTGGCCTACTATAATAAAACAAAGCGCTATGACATCCGCCGCGCGGAGCGCAACGGCGTGACTGTCCGGCTGGGCGATGTCTCGGATATCCCGGTGTTTTACCGCATGATGCTCGCCACGGCGGCAAAGAACGGCTTTACCGCGCGGCCGCAGCAGTACTATGCGCACTTCCTCGAGGCGCTCGGCCCCATGGCCAAGCTGTACCTTGCGGAGAAGGACGGCGTCATCATTGCCGCGAGCATCACGGCCGAGCTTGGCAACCGCGTGTGGCATATGTACGCCTGCTCCGACCGCGCCTATCAGGCGGATTTTCCGAATGAGCTGATCCAGTGGCAGATGCAGCGCGACGCGCTCGAGGGCGGCTACCGCTACTTCGACTTCCGCGGCGTCGAGGGCTATCCCGTGCCGGAGAATCCCTATTACGGCCTGCATCACTACAAGCAGGGCTTCGGCGCGCAGTTCCATGCCTATGTCGGCCAGTGCGACCGCGTGCTGCACCCGATGCGCGCAAAGCTCGTCCATACCTTGCAGAAGATATTCGTGCGCGAGTAATATCGAATTATTTGCTGGTTTTCGTTTTTTTCTCTATACAAAATCTGTAAGATACGCTATAATAATTTTGGCTGATTCCTACAAAAATTTTGAAAGGCGGATATCCACATGAACGCGTTTTTACCGGCAGACATTCTCTTCCCGCAGGTCGATTCCATGGAGAAGTGGGCGGTCATCGCCTGCGATCAGTTCACCTCTGACCCTGCCTATTGGGAGCGTGTCCGGCAGCATGCCGAGGGTTCTCCCTCGACGATCAACCTTATTCTGCCCGAGGCAGAGCTTGGTACCCCGCAGGAGGCTGCGCACACGGCGCTCATCAACCGCACAATGGCGGAATATCTCGATGCCAACGTCTTCCGCACGCTGAAGGATTCGTTTGTTTATGTGGAGCGCACGCTGGAAAACGGCTCCATCCGCCGCGGCCTTATCGGCATGGTCGATCTGGACGCCTATGACTATTCCACCGGCTCCGTTTCGCCCATCCGCGCCACGGAGCGCACGGTCGTTGAGCGCATTCCGCCGCGCATGCGCGTCCGCCGCGAAGCGCCCGTCGAGCTGCCGCACATCCTGATGCTGGCGGACGACCATGAGCATGTGCTCATCGAGCCGATCGCGGAGAAGAAGGACAAGCTCGAGAAGCTCTATGACTTTGACCTCATGGAGGACGGCGGCCACATCCGCGGCTGGCTCGTCGACGGCGAGGAAGCCGCTGCGTTCAATGCCCGCCTGACGGACTATACCGCAAACGTCGGCAAGAAGTACGAGGGCCTGAAGGGCGTTCCCATGGTGTTCGCCGTCGGCGACGGCAACCATTCCCTTGCTACCGCAAAGTCCTGCTATGAAGAACTGAAACGCAACCATCCCGGTGAGGATCTGTCGAACCATCCCGCGCGCTATGCGCTCGTGGAGCTGGAGAACATCCATGATCCCGCGCAGGTCTTTGAGCCGATCCACCGCGTTGTGACGGGCTGCGACCCGAAGGCGCTGCGGAAGGCGCTGGAGAGCCAGGCCTGCGCCGAGGGCGGCTTCCCTGTGACGTGGTACGCGGGCGAGGAGTCCGGCACGGTGCTGCTCGACCGTTCGCTCAGCGAGCTGGCCGTCGGCGTGCTGCAGGGCTTCCTGGACAGCTATCTGGCCGATCATCCCGGCGAAGTGGACTACATCCATGACGACGACGCCCTCATCGCGCTGGCAAAGCAGCCGAACGCCATCGGCTTCCTACTGCCCGCCATGGAGAAGAGCCAGCTCTTCCGCGGCGTCATTGCCGACGGCATCCTGCCGCGCAAGACGTTCTCGATGGGCCACAGCCGCGAAAAACGTTACTATCTTGAAGGAAGAAAGATCAAATGACAACTCTGACCGAAGGCGCATTTGCAAAGATCAACCTCACGCTCGACGTGCTGGACCGCCGTGAAGACGGCTACCACGATATCCGCAGCATTCTACAGACTGTTGCCCTGCGCGACGACATCGAGCTCCTGCTGGACACCGGCACGGGCTGGCGCATCGAGTGTGAAACGGCGGGCATCCCGCTGGACGAAACGAATCTGGCCTGGCGGGCCGCTCGCGTGTTCTTTGACACGTTCGGCGGCGAGCCGGACGGCCTGACCATCCGCATCACCAAGCGCATCCCGTCCGGGGCGGGCCTTGGCGGCGGAAGCGCCGACGCGGCGGCTGTGCTGCGCGCGCTGAACCGCTGGAGGGACTATCCGCTTTCCGTCTATGCGCTGTGTGAGCTGGGCGCGCAGATCGGCTCCGACGTTCCGTTCTGCGTGCTGTGCGGCACGGCTCTGGCCGAGGGGCGCGGCGAACGACTGACGAAGCTGCCGGACGCGCCGGAGATGTTCACCGTGATCTGCAAGCCGGACGTCAGCTTTTCCACCCCGGCGCTCTATGCCAAACTCGACGATGTCGCGCTTGCCAAGCGGCCGGACACGCGCGCCATGCGAGCCGCGCTTGAAAAGGGCGATCTCGAGGCCATCGGCGCGGGCCTGTGCAATGTGTTTGAGCAGGTCGCCATTCCGGACCATCTGGAGCTGAACTATATCAAGTCCATCATGATGTCCTACGGCGCCTATGGCGCGCAGATGACGGGCAGCGGCTCGGCCGTATACGGCCTGTTTGACTCGTTCGAATATGCCGCCGTCGCCTGTACGATGCTCAAGGACAATTATCCGCAGGTCTTTATCGCCAAGACGGTATAAAAATTCCAAAACCCGTCCATTCTATAGGCAACTACAGAATGGACGGTGTTTTTTTATGAAAATCCGAAGGATCCTCTGCTGGCTGCTGTCGCTTGCTCTGTTGACCGGCAGCATTTATACGGCCGATACGCTCGTGCGGCAGCGCAGGCTGGCGCGGAAGACCGTGCGGCTGCATGTCATTGCCAATTCCGATGAAGCAGCTGATCAGGCGCAGAAACTGCGCGTGCGCGACGGCGTGCTGGCCTACGTGTCCGGCCTGACGGCAGACTGCGAAACGGCGGATGACGCGCGCAAATGCATCGCGGCCCATCTGCCAGAGATCGCGGAGGCGGCGCAGCGCGTGCTTGCGGGCAGCGGCTATGACGTGACGGTCAGCCTCGGCCCGGAAACCTACGGCACACGGGACTATGCCAGCTTTTCTCTGCCTGCCGGGACATACCCCTCGCTGCGGGTGCAGATCGGCGAAGCCGCCGGGAAAAACTGGTGGTGCGTCGTGTTCCCGACGCTCTGCACGGCCGCAACGAGCGATGAGGCGGAGCTGCAGGCTGCCGCGGGAGGTTTTGACGAGGACGAGGCTGCATGGATCACGGAGGAGCAGCCGGAATACCGCCTGCGCTTCAAAACGCTCGAGTGGCTCCAGAAGCTCAAGGAACTGTTTTCATGAACCAGCCCCACGCCGTGACCCGGCGTGGGCTCAGCTTGTCAAAAAAGTCCTGTTGGACTTTTTCGCCAAGCTGCTATCAGAATTGCAAAATCAATTTTTGCAGCATGATTTTGCAATTCTGCCGCTGCGGCGGGTTATTTAACGCGAAAGGAAACCCTGACGGTTTCCTTTCACACTTTTCTTCCCTCCGGAACCTTTGGCTGGGCAGTTTTTTCAACAGTCCGCAGCTCACGTCGTGATCCGGCGTGGGCTTTTCTTTTCGCACGGCGTGTGTTACAATAGGTAAAAAGAGGTGAGGAACATGCTGGAGCTTTGGCTTTGCCCGAGCAGAAAACAGAACACGGCCCGCGTGATGCAGGCGCTCTGCGAAAAAACGGCGCAGCGCATTCTGATCGTGCCGGAGCAGTTCTCCCACGAGGCCGAACGCATGCTCTGCCGCGCGGGCGGCGACACGATCAGCCGCTTTGCCGAGGTCCTGAGCTTTTCCCGGCTGGCCTCGCGCGTGTTTTCCATCGAGGGCGGTTCCGCCTGCGAGGAGACTGATGCGGGCGGACGGCTGCTGCTGATGGCGCTGGCTGTGGAGCAGGTGCGCCCGCGGCTGAAGCTGTTCGGTGCCAGCACGTCCCGGCCGGAATTTTTGCTGCAGCTGCTCGACACGCTGGAGGAATTCCGTGCCTACTGCCTGCGGCCGGAGCTGCTGCGCGCGGCATCGGAGAAGCTCAGCGGCGCGCTGGCCGTGAAGACCGAGGAATTTGCCCTCCTGATGGAGAGCTATGACGCCGCCTGCGCCAATGCGGGGCAGGACCCGTCCAGCCGCCTGACGCGGCTTGCCGCCGCGCTGGAGACCGGAACGTTTGCTGCAGGGCGGCAGCTGTATCTCGACGGCTTTACCGACCTGAACGGCGTGGAGCTGGAGATCCTGACGCAGCTCCTTGCAGGCGGAGCGGAGGTGACCGTTGCGCTGAGCTGCGACAGCCCGGCGGGCGGTGCGCAAATTTTCGATGCTGCGCGGGATACGATCCGCAGCCTGCAGAGAGCGGCCCGGCAGGCGGCCGCGACGGTACAGCTCCGGGAATTCCCGGCAGAGGACGAGGCTTTTTCGCCTCTGCTGCGCGCGCTGTTCGGCAGGGGAGCGGCCTGCCCGGCGCTTCCGGGCGTCTGCCTTCCGTGCGCGCCGGATATCGAGACGGAGTGCCGCGCTGCGGCGGGGGAAATTCTGCAAAGGATGGAGGGCGGCGCGCGCTGGCGCGATATTGCCGTGGCCTGCGCCGACCCGGAGACCTATCGTCCGGTGCTCGAGACCGTCCTGCGCCGTGCGGGCATCCCGGCCTATTTTGCCGGAACGCGCGATCTGCTCCGTGAGCCGGTCGTGCGCATGCTGCTTGCCGCGCTGGAGGCGGCCTCGGGCGGCATGGAGCAGGAGGCCGTTCTGGCGTACTTAAAATCCGGCCTTTCTCCGCTGGACGCCGCCGCGTGCGACGCACTGGAGAACTATGCCGTGATCTGGAACATTCAGGGTGCGCGCTGGGAGCGCGAATGGACGATGGACCCGGCCGGGCTGCACGGCCGCGCTGCGCCGCCGGAGCGATTGGCCGAGCTGAACGCATGGCGCGCAGAGGCGATCGCCCCCCTGTCCGCCCTGCGGCGCGGTTTGCGCGCCGCGCAGAATACGGGCGAGATGGTGCTGGCGCTCTATCATTTTCTGGAGCAGACCGGTCTGCGCGAGCGGCTGAACGAACGCGCGCAGGAGGCCTATCGGAGCGGGAGCCTGCAGAAGGCACAGGAGCTGACGCAGGTCTACGGCATTGTCTGCACGGTGCTGGAGCAGCTGTACGGCGTGCTCGGCCGCACCGTCCGCACGGCGGACGCATTTTTCCATATTTTCCGCGTCGTTCTGAGCCAGTATGATATCGGCACGATCCCGGCCCAGCTCGACAGCGTCACGGTCGGCAGCGTCATGTCGCTCCGCCGTGCGGATGTGCCGCATCTGCTGCTGCTCGGCGCGAACGAGGGTGCGTTCCCGGCTGCTGCCGCGCCGCGCAGCCTCTTGACGGATGCCGAGCGCGCCAGCCTGCAGCGCATGGGGCTGGAGGTCGGCCCTGCTGCTTCGGCCCGGCTCGACCGCGAGCTTGCCGCCATGGCGAGCGTGCTGGAAGCGCCGCACTGCTCGCTGTGGGTCAGCGCCGTGCAGGAGCGGGAATCCTACTTTTTCCACAGGCTGACGGAGCTGCAGCCGCAGGCGGTGCGCGGGGCGACGGATGAGGCGCTGGTGCTGCGCGCGCCGCAGGCCTATCTGGAGCGCTGGCTGCCCGCCGCGGGCGGCCTGCTGCAGGAGCCGATGTTTGCCGGGGCTGCCGCGCGTGCGGAGCAGGCCCGGACCTATTCGCCCGGCTCGCTCCGGCCGGAGACGGCGCGGGCGCTCTACGGCGCGGAGCTGCACTTCTCCTCCTCGCGCATCGATGTGCTGGCCGGATGCCGCTTTGCACATTTTCTGCAGTACGGCCTGCGGGCGCAGGAACGCGAACCGGCGGAATTCGACAGCCGGTTCTACGGCACGTTCGTGCACGACGTGCTGGAGCATGTCGTGCAGCAGACGGAGCGCGAGGGCGGGTTTGCCGCCGTGCCGCGCAGCCGGGTGCAGGAACTGGCGCAGGAGCGCATGGAGCAGAACGCACAGACCCTGCTCGAGACCTTCCCGGACTCGGGCCGGACGGGCTATCTGCTCCGGCGGACGTTTGACGAGGTGACGCAGGTCGTCGACGAGCTGTATGACGAGCTGTCCGTCTCCGCCTTCCGCCCGAAATTCTGTGAGCTGGAATTCTCGGCGCGTGGCGCGCTGCCGGGTGTGGCCTTTGCCGGGGAACGCTGCCGCGGCGTTGTGGAGGGCTTTGTTGACCGTGTAGACGTCTGGCAGAGCGGCGGACGGCCCTATGTCCGCGTTGTGGACTACAAGACCGGCAAAAAGAGCTTCGATTATACGAACGTGCTGCACGGGCGCGGGCTGCAGATGCTGCTGTATCTCTTTGCCCTCGTCCGGCAGGGCGGACATCTGCTCCATGGCGAGCCGCTGCCTGCGGGCGTGCTGTATTTCCCGGCGCGCATCGAGCGCGTCTCCGTGCGCGACCGCCTTGCGCAGGCCGAGATCGAAAAGGAGCGCCGCAAGCAGCTGCGCCGCTCCGGCGTGCTGCTGAACAGCGATCCGGTGCTCGAGGCTATGGAGCCGTGCGGCGGGAGCCCGCGTTTTCTGCCGTATACGCTTGACAAGGAGGGGCGGAAAACGGGCGACCTTGCCTCGTTTGTCCAGCTTGCTCAGCTGGAGCGCTTCGTGTTTCAGACCGTGGCTGCGCTCGGCGACGAGCTGGCGGACGGCCGCATCGACCCGGATCCCTGCATCCGGGATGCGAAGGACAGCGCCTGTGCGTTCTGCCCCTATTCGGAGATCTGCGCCGGACATGAACAGCCTCGCTGGCTGAAGAAGATCACGGTGGAGGAATTCTGGCAGACGCTGGAAAGGAGAGAGCATGGCTGAGATCGTATTGACGCCCGGACAGCGGGCGGCGGTGGAGAGCCGCGGCTGCGCCCTGCTGGTCGCGGCGGCCGCAGGCTCCGGTAAGACCCGCGTCTTGATCGATCGCGTGCTCGATCAGGTCATCCGCGAGGGCAGGCGCGTTGACGAATTCCTGCTCATCACCTTCACGCAGGCGGCTGCAGCGGAGCTGCGCGGCAAGCTGCTGGCGGAGCTGAACCGCCGCCTTGCCGCCGACCCGGAGAACCGCCATCTGCAGCGGCAGCTCAGCCGCGTCTATCTGGCGCAGATCTCCACGGTCCACAGTTTCTGCGCGGCGCTCCTGCGGGACTATGCCCACGTTCTGGAGCTGCCCGCCGATTTCCGCCTTGCAGACGAGCAGGAGGCAGCCGCCTTGCGGGAGCGCGCCGTGCGCGCCGTTCTCGAGGAGGCCTATGCAGATCCGTCGCCCGCCGTGCGCGCTGCGCTGGATCTGCCCGGCGCAGGACGGGACGACCGCGCACTGCAGGAGTTGATCGTGCGCGTCTACACGAACCTGCAGTGCTATCCCGATCCGTCTGCGACGGCGGACCGCTGGGAGGTCATGCTGGATGTGACGGACTGCACGGACCCCGGCCAGACGATCTGGGGCGAGTGGCTGCTGCGGGAGCTGCAGCGCGGCCTGCAGAGCGATGCGGCCATGCTGCGCCGCGCGCTGGCGCTTGCTGAGGAGAACGAGGCCGTTTCCGCCTATGTGCCCGTGCTGCAGGCCAATCTCCTGCTGCTCGAGGCGCTGGCCTCTGCCGGATCGTGGGAGGCGCTTGCGCGCATCCCGCCGGATTTCGGCCGTTTCCCGGCGATCCGAAAATGCGCCGACCCGGAGACGCAGGAGCGCATCAAGCGCCTGCGCACGGACACCGTCGCGCGCGTGCGGCGCAGGCTCGAGCCGTTCTCTTTGCAGCCGGACGAGACGCTGCGGGAGCTCAGCGGAAGCGCGGAGGCGCTGCGCGGACTGCTGGCCCTGACGCGGGCATTTTCCGCGCGCTTTGCGGCGGAAAAGAGCAGAAGGCACCTGCTCGACTACAACGATCTGGAGCATTTTGCCCTTCGCCTGCTGACGGACCGCTCCGGCGCGCCGACGGCGGCCGCCCGCGAGGTGGCCGGGCGCTACGCCGAAATTCTCGTGGACGAATATCAGGATACGAACCGCGTGCAGGAGGCAATTTATTCCGCGATCTCGCGGGAGGGCCGCAATGTGTTCCTTGTTGGCGACGTGAAGCAGTCCATCTACCGCTTCCGTCTGGCCGACCCGACCATTTTTCTGGAAAAATACCGCACGTTTGCGGAGAAGCCCGCTGCAGGAGAGCCGCGCCGCATCCTGCTTTCGGATAATTTCCGTTCCCATGCAGAAATCCTGTCTGCAGCGAATGACGTTTTCCGCCTGACGATGACGGAGCGGACCGGCGGCCTTGTCTACGGCGATGCCGAGGCGCTGCGCGCCAACCGGACATTCCCGGACATGGGTCAGCCTGCCGTGGAGCTGCATGCCATCGACTACAGCCCGGCCGGGGACGGCGCGCCGCCGGACCGCGCGGCGGCCGAGGCGGAGTTTGTCGCCGCGCGCATCGCGGAGATGCTGCGGCAGGAGGAGAAGATCCCGGACGGCGACGGACTGCGGCCCGTCCGGCCCGGTGATATCGTCATCCTGATGCGCTCGCTCTCCGGCCGGACGCAGACCTATCTCGACGCCCTGCGGCGGCACGGCATTCCGGCCTCCTGCGGCAGCGACGACCTGTTTGCCGCAGAGGAGATCCGCTTCCTCTTCGCACTGCTGCAGATCATCGACAACCCGCATCAGGATATCCCGCTGCTGACGGTGCTGCTCTCGCCGTTTGGCGGCTATCCTGCCGACGCGTTGGCCCGGCTGCGCGCCGGGGACCGGGACGCTGACCTTTACACGCTGCTTTGCGAAAGCAAAGCGCCCATCTGCGCCGTGCTGGAGGACCTGCGCCGCACGGCGCAGGAGGCGCCGCTGCGCACCCTGCTCGAGGAGGCGGAGGAGCGGCTCCTGCTGCCCGCGCTCTGTGCCGCTCTGCCGAACGGCCCGCAGCGGCAGCGGAATCTGGCGGCGTTCCGCTCGATCGCGGATTCCTATGAGCGCGCGGGCGGCTGCGGTCTGCCCGGCTTCCTGCGCCATCTGGAGGGCCTGCGGGAGCGTGGCGTGCCGTCAAGCGGCGGCGCGGCGGCCGGGGCCGTTCGGCTGATGACCATCCACAGCTCCAAGGGGCTGGAATTCCCGGTCGTATTTCTGGCGGACCTGTGCAAGAGCTTCAACCGCACGGACTCGCGCGCCAATGTGCTCACCGACCCGGTGCTGGGGCTTGGCTCAAACTGCTATGACCCCGCAGCGCGTATCCTTTGCCCGACCATTGCGCGGCAGGCCATTGCGCGCAGATTGGATCAGGAGGCCGTTTCGGAGGAGATGCGCGTGCTCTATGTCGCCATGACGCGGCCGCAGTATCGCCTGATCATGACCTGCTGCGCCGCCCGCCTGACGCGCAGGCTCGAGAGCTATGCGCAGGGACTGAGCCTGCCGCCGGATGCCGCCCTGCTGGAGGGCGCGGATTCCTTGGGCGACTGGATCCTGCTTGCTGCGATGACCCGGCCGGAGGCGGGCGAGCTGTTCGCTGCGGCCGGGCAGCCGGACTGTGCGCTGCAGGGCGGCCACCCGTGGCGCATTCAACTCCATACTGCTGTGCAGGCCGCCCCGGAGGCGGGGACTGCCGCATCGGCCGAACCGGCGTGTGAGCAGCCGCCGGAGCCGCGCTTCCTTCCACCCTATGGCCACGCAGCGGCGGTGACGATGCCGACAAAGCTGACAGCGACGCAGCTCAAGGGCCGCGAACTGGATAACGAGGCGGCCGAGCAGACCGCACAGGCGCCGAAGCTTCATTTCCCGGTCCCGCGCTTCGAAGAGGGGAGAAGGGCATTGACAGCGGCGGAGCGCGGCACGGCGCTGCACCTTGCCATGCAGCACCTGAACTATGCAGCCTGCGCAGACGAGTCAGGGCTTCGTTCGGAACTGGAGCGGCTCGGACGGCAAAAATTCCTGACGCCGCAGCAGCTTGAGGCTGTCGACCCGGAACGGCTGCGCCGCTTCTTTGCCTCTCCGCTGGGGCAGCGTGTGCTGCAGGCCCCACAGGTTGTGCGGGAGTTCAAATTCTCCGTGCTGGACGACGGCGCGAATTATGATCCGGCGCTGGAGGGGGAGGAGATTTTGCTGCAGGGCGTTACGGACTGCTGCCTCATCGAGCTGGACGGCCTGGTCATTCTTGATTTCAAGAGTGACCGCCTGCGCCCCGGTGCGGAGCGCGAGCGCGCGGAATACTATCGCGGTCAGCTTGATGCCTACAGCCGCGCGCTGTCGCGTATTTTTGAGCTGCCGGTGTCGGAGCGCATTGTGTATTTCTTTGCAACGGACACCGCCGTCAGCCTGTAAAGAAGGCAACACCGCATAATTGCAGCTTCGGCCTTCGCCGGTTATTTTTTGCCGATCCATCAGTTCGAAAAGTTTGAGGTATTGCGCAGCCGTTGGCGGCTTTGCCGCCTTACGGATGCGGCATGCCCCTTGCGGGTACACAAAGTACATCTGCACTTTTCAAACTTTGTCTCGACAAAAAATCCCTCGGCGAATGCTCTCGCTGAATTATGCGGTGCTGCCTGAAAAATCCCGGCCCTACATGGTGATCTTCCATGCAGGACCGGGGGAATTTTTCTGATATTACGCCTTTACCGCGCGGACAAAGGCTGCGGGGTCGGCGGCCTTGAAATAGGCGCTGCCCGCGACGAGGACGTTCGCGCCGTTATCGCGGCAGATCTTTGCCGTCTCCACATTGACGCCGCCGTCAACCTCCAGCTCGCAGGCTGGGTTCTGCTCGTCGATCCACTGGCGGAGCTGATGCAGCTTCGGCATGGTACTGTGCAGGAACGACTGTCCGCCAAAGCCCGGCTCGACTGTCATCACAAGGATGAGATCGCACAGCGGCAGGAACGGCAGCACGGCCTCTGCAGGGGTGTTCGGCTTGACGGAAATGGCAGCGCGCACACCGTTTTCCCGGATGCGGCGCAGGGCCTCGAGCGTGTTTTCCTGCGTGTCGGCCTCAACATGGAGCGTGAGGATGCTGCTTCCGGCCTTGCAGAACGCGTCAACATAGCGGATGGGCCGCTCGATCATCAGATGGACATCCAGCGGCAGGGGGGCGATGCGCGAAATGGCAGCGACGACCGGGATGCCGATGGTGATATTCGGAACAAACATGCCGTCCATGACGTCGACGTGGACATAATCGGCTCCTGCGGCGGGCAGAGAGCGGATATCTCGCTCCAGATTGACAAAATCCGCGGACAAAATGGACGGTGCGACCTTGATCATAGTGTAAATAACCTCCTTGCAGTTCTTCCTGAACCTCTGCTCTTCATTATAGCGAATTTTCCGGGGCTGTCAATTTGAAAATGGATGGAATTTCCATGATTTTTCCCGGCGGAGCGGCGCAAACTAGGCTCGAAATCAAGCAAAGGAGGAACCGTTCATGAGCTGTGATTGCCATGCCAACCATTGCATCCAGTGCTCCGTTACCCAGTGCCGGAACCACTGCAGCGACGAAAACTACTGCTCGCTCGAGCGCATCCAGGTCGGCACCCACGAGTCCGATCCCACGATGAAGCAGTGCACGGACTGCATGTCCTTCGTTCGCAAGTGATCCTTCTGCAAGCCCGCTGCCCGGCAAACCGGACGGCGGGTCTTTTTTTCTGCGTGGCGGCATAGGCTGGAACAGAACAATGGGAGAGGGGATCGCCATGGGTGGAAAACAGGGAAGGAAAAAACGGAATTGGCTGCCGCTGCAGCTGGCGGCGGCCATGCCGCTGGCAACGCTGGCGCTGGCCGCATTGGCTGCGCGCCTGATCCTGGGCGGGAAGCTGCCGGAAAGCAGTCTGCCGGTTGCCGCGGGCGTGATCGCGGGGCTGGTCGCCTTTCTCGGTGCGCTGATCGCAGCCCTGCACAGCGGACGGCGGAAGCTGCTTTGCGGGCTTGGGGCGGCAGGCGGCTATGCGCTGTTTTTGCTGCTGGGGAACCTGCTGTTTTTCGGCGTACATTACGGGGAAGCACTGCCGGTCCTGCTGCCGCTGGCTGGTGCGGGGCTGCTCGGCGCTCTGCTCGGGGCCGGGCGCCGGAAAAAGCGCCGCTATGCATAAATCGAAAACGGATAAATGCAGGAGAACTTGCAAATATGCAAAACACAGCATGTGGTGAATATGCAGATAATGAATACAACATCTGGTGGAATATGCAGATGAGCCGCTGAATTACGATGTCTCCGTTGCATTGGTTAACATAACATTGTTAACATAATTCTTGAGCATAATATACAAAGTTTTCCTTTCCGGGCCGGAAAGGATTGAAATCTGGGAAAATATGCGTTATTATATTCTACACTGCCAGAAATGTTTGCAGAACGCTCCGGTTGCCTCCTGTATGCGCCGGGCCGCTGCGGCATAGTTTTTTGCTGGTGAGAGGGAACGCAAGATGGGGAAGCTCGTGGCTGCATATGAATCCTACCTTATGAATATCAGGCACGCATCGGACAATACGGTCGCTTCCTATCTGCGCGATGTGCGGCAATTCACCACCTATCTGGAGCAGACGGACGGCCCTGCGCTGGAGGCGTGCACGCAGGAGACGGTCTGTGCCTATGTGCGCCATCTGACGAGCATCGGCAAATCGCCCGCGACGGTCTCCCGGTGTGTGGCGTCGCTCAAGAGCTTCTATGGCTACTGCGTCTCCACCGGCGCGGTCGCGCAGTCTCCTGTGCACGATATCCCGCAGCAGAAGGCGGAAAAGCGCCTTCCTCAGATTTTAACCGGCCGCGAGGTCGAGCTGCTGCTCGAGCAGCCGAAGTGCACGGATATGAAGGGCTATCGCGACAAGGCCATGCTTGAGACGCTCTATGCCACCGGCATGCGCGTCAGCGAAATGATCGCCTTGAACGTTTCGGACGTCAGTCTGGCGGGCGGCTTTGTCCGCTGCACCGGGAACGGGAAGTCCCGCATCATCCCGATCTACCCGGCGGCCATCCGTGCCCTGACGGCCTATGTGACGGATATCCGGCCGAATATGATCGCCGAGCCGGACGAGCAGGCCCTGTTCGTCAACCTGAACGGCGGCCGCATTTCCAGACAGGGCTTTTGGAAGATCATCAAGCACTATCAGCAGACCGCGCAGATCGACAAGGAGATCACGCCGCATACGCTGCGCCACAGCTTTGCGGCCCATCTGCTCGAAAACGGCGCGGACCTGCATTCCCTGCAGGAGATGCTCGGCCACAGCGATATCTCCTCCACGCAGGTTTATGCGCAGGTCGTGAAAAAGACGCTCAAGAGCGTCTATGAAAAATACCACCCGCGCGCTTAAAGAAAAAGCTTCGGAGCTGGTGAAGTGATATGCTCCCTCTATGAGACGATGAAAGACACCGTCACATAGGGGGAGCATTTTCATGCCGCGCAGGAAGCAGTCCCGGTGCTGCGCGGGGATACTCTTATGAGAGGAGCCCATACCCCCGCAGCACTGCCCGCAGGCGGCTGCGGTACGGCTCCTCCAGCGGCGACAGCGGCAGGCGGAGCGTCCCGCCGCACAGGCCAAGCTCCTCCATGGCGGCCTTGACCGGGATGGGGTTCACGACGCAGAACAGCGCCTCGCACAGCGGCAGAAGCTCCAGCTGGCGGCGCGCACCTTCGCGGAAATCTCCGGCAAGGCAGGCATCCGTCATGGCAACGACGGCCTCCGGCGCGACGTTCGACACCACGGAGATCACGCCGCTGCCGCCGAGCGCCATGATCGCGGCCGTCTGGTCGTCGTTGCCGCTCCAAACCGGTAGACCGCACCGGCCCAGCAGCTGTGCGGCTCGGCTGATGCTGCCGCAGGCTTCCTTGATGCCCGCAATATGCGGATGGCGGGCGAGCGCCCGCACCGTCTCCGGCAGGAGATCGACGCCGGTGCGCGACGGAACATTATAGAGCACGAGCGGCAGGGGAGACGCGTCTGCGATCGCGGTATAGTGCGCAAGCAGGCCTGCCTGCGTCCCTTTATTATAGTAGGGCGTGACGGCCAGCAGCGCATCCGCGCCGTTCTGTGCCGCAAGCTCTGCATTTTCTACGGAGCCTGCCGTGCAGTTCGTCCCGACGCCCATGATAACGGGGCAATGATCGCAGGCAGCCTGCTTTGCGCGGCGCAGGAGTGTCAGCCTCTCGTCCTGCGTCAGGGTCGCAGCCTCGCCGGTCGTGCCGCAGACAACGAGCGCCGCGATCCCGGCATCCAGCTGCCGCTCAAGCAGGCGGTCCCATGCCGGAAGATCGATGCTCCCGTCCGGCCGGAACGGGGTGAGGAGCGCCGTGGCGGCGCCCCGAAAGATCGGCAGCATTCCGATCACCTCCGCGTCATCCTATGCCGCACCGCCTGCAGGGGTGAAATCCCGGTCTTGCAATTTTCGGGGCGCAATGGTATAATCAGACATTGAAATACAATAGGAGCAATCTGTCCATATGTATCTGAAACAGCTAGTCATTCAGGGCTTCAAATCCTTCCCGGACAAGACGGTCGTGGGATTTGGCCATGATATCACCGCCATCGTCGGGCCGAACGGCAGCGGAAAATCCAATATCTCAGATGCCATCCGCTGGGTCATGGGCGAGCAGAATTCCCGCTCGCTGCGCGGCCAGAAGATGGAGGATGTCATTTTCGGCGGCACCGAGAAGCGCGCCCCCGTCGGCTTTGCCGAGGCGACGCTCGTGCTGGACAACAGCGACCGCGCCCTGCATTATGACGCCGACGAGCTGATGGTCACGCGCCGGTATTACCGCTCCGGCGAGAGCGAATACTACATCAACAAGCAGAGCGTGCGTCTGCGCGACGTCAACGAGCTGTTCATGGATACCGGTCTCGGCCGCGACGGCTATTCCAACATCAGCCAGGGACGCATCGACGAAATCCTGTCCCTCAAGAGCACGGACCGCCGCGAAATTTTCGAGGAGGCAGCCGGTATCTCGAAATACCGCCACCGCAAGGAGGAAACGGAGCGCCGCCTCGCCACGACGCAGGACAATCTGACCCGCATCGGCGACAAAATCTCGGAGCTGGAGCTGCAGGTCGGCCCGCTGCGCGATCAGGCGGAAAAGGCAAAGCGCTACCTGACCTACCGTGAGGAGCTCAAGGGCCTCGAGGTCGCGCTGTGGCTGCAGTCGCTCGAGCGCCTGAGCGCCACGGCGCGCAAGGCCGAGGAGGACTATCATTCCGCCGCCTTCATCCTGCAGCAGGAGCACGACGCGCTGGACAAGCTCTATGTCACCTCGGAATCCCTGACGTTCGACCTCCACAACCGCGACCTGCAGACGGATCAGATCCGTGATGCGATCCGGCAGGCGGAGGCCGCCTCGCAGGAGCAGCGCAGCCGGATCGCCGTGCTGGAGACGAATCGCGGCAACGCGCAGAGCAACCTGAAGCGCGTGCAGCATGAGCTGGAGGATCAGGACAGCCGCAGCGGCAGCATCTCCGCGCAGATCGAAGCACTGGAGCAGCGCATGGGCGAGATCGACACGCAGACCGCCGCGCTGGCCGAAAAGCAGAAGCAGGCCGAGGAGGAGGGCCGCAGACTGGCGGATTCCGCCGACGGCATGACAAAGCGCTATCTCACCCTGCGCGATCTGCAGGGCCGGAAGCGCGAGGAGCTCTCCGCCCGCGGCGCGGACCTGACCGCCGTGGAAGAGAGTCTTGCCCAGAGCACGGAGCGGCAGACCCAGCTGGCACAGGATCTGCAGGCGGCGCAGAGCCGCTGTGCAGAGGCACAGCGCGCGCTCGAGACCGCACAGAAGCAGCTCTCCAAAGCGCAGGCCGATATCACGGCCGCGCAGAACCGCATCAACGGCTACCGTTTGCGCAGCCGCACCCGAGCGGAGCGGAGCGAGGCCCTGCAGAAGCAGGCCACGGACGCCGGTGTCCGGCTCGACACGGTCAGCTCCCGTCTGAAGCTCTTTCAGGAGATGGAGCGTGAGCTGGAGGGCTATTCCCGCGCTGTCCGCACCGTCATGCAGGAGAGCCGACGCGGCAAGCTCCGCGGCATCCATGGCGCGGTGTCCATGCTGCTGCGCACACAGGACAGCTACACCGTTGCCATCGAGGTCGCGCTCGGCAGCGCCATGCAGAATATCGTCGTGGAGGACGAGGGCTGCGCCAAGGCTGCCATCCAATATCTGAAACGCTCGGACAACGGCCGCGCCACATTCCTGCCGCTGTCTGTCATCCACGGCCGGCCGCTGAACGAGAGCGGCATCGAGCGCTGCGCCGGCTTCTGCGGCGTAGCCTCCGACCTTGTCTCGTGTGAGCCGCGCTATCGCGAGATCATCCTGAATCTGCTCGGCCGCACGGTCGTGGCGCAGGACCTCGACGCGGCCATTTCCATTGCCAACAAATTCGGCCACCGCTTCCGCATCGTCACGCTGGACGGGCAGGTCCTGAATGCAGGCGGCTCCATGACGGGCGGCTCCGTCTCCCGCAGTGCGGGCATCCTGTCGCGCGCCAACGAGATCGAGCGCCTGCAGGCCCAGCAGAAGGAGGCCGCCGCCGCGCTGGACAAGCTCCGCGGAGAGCAGAAGGAGGCGCAGCGCCTGCTGGAGCAGGCGAATTATGACCTGACGAACGCGGAGACGGACCTCCGCACGGCCGAAGACGCCGCTCTGCGCCTGCAGGGCGAGGAAAAGCAGCACCACGTTCTTGTGCAGGCCCTGACGGACGCGATCACCGGCTCGCAGCGCGAGCAGGAGCTGCTCGAAAAGCGGATCGGCGCCGACAGCGGCCGCCGCGCGGCGCTGCAGAAGGCCGTTGCCGACCTGCAGAAGGCACTGGAGGAGGCTGAGCAGGAGCTTTCCGTCGTTTCGGACGGCCAAAGCGTTGCTTCGGAGCAGAGCAGCCGCCTTTCGGAGCGCCTGACGGCGCTGCGCATGGAGACGGCCAAGCTGGAGGCCGAGCGCGCCACGGCGAAGAGCTCCGCCGAGCAGCTGCGCGGGCTGGAGCATGCCATGCGCGGCGACCGCGAGCAGAAGCTGCAGCTCATCGACCGCTATACGCAGGAGGCTGCTGAGCTGGAAAAGACGCTGCAGGCCGAGCAGGACAAGCTGGCCGGGCAGGACGCCGCGGCGCAGGCCAGGCAGGAAGAGCTGCAGGCCGCGCTTGCCGAGCGGGCAAAGGTCGAAGCGCGCAAAACGGCCACGGAAAAGGAAGTACAGGAGAAAAACCGCGATATCCTGAACATGGAGCGCGAGAGCGCCCGTCTGGAGTCGCGCAAAAATGCTGCCGAGCTGGAGGAAAAGCAAATTCTCGACCGGCTGTGGGATACCTATGAGCTGACGCGCTCAAGCGCGCCCGCCGCTGCGGCGGAGCTGGAGAGCACGGCTGCCGGAACGAAGCGCGCCGCGGAGCTCCGCAAGAAGATCTCCGGCCTCGGCACGCCGAACCTCGGCGCCATCGACGAATTTGCCCGCGTGAACGAGCGGTATGAATACCTCTGCGGCCAGCGCGACGACGTGCTGACGTCCAAGCGCGACCTCGAGGGCATCATCGGCGATATCACCGGCCAGATGACCGATATTTTCGTCACGGAATTCGGCCGCATCAACACCTATTTCGGCCAGACATTCACGGAGATGTTCGGCGGCGGCAAGGCCTCGCTCGAGCTGGAGGACCGCTCGCAGCCGCTGACGTGCGGCATTGAAATTCGTGTGCAGCCGCCCGGCAAGCAGCTCAAGACCATCACGCTGCTGTCCGGCGGTGAGAAGGCCTTTGTCGCCATCGCGCTGTATTTTGCCATTCTGAAGGTGCGGCCGACGCCGTTCTGCATGCTCGACGAGATCGACGCCGCGCTGGACGACCGGAATGTCGAACGCTTCGCGGGCTACCTGCGCGGCTTCAGCGGGAAAACGCAGTTTATCGTCATCACGCACCGCCGCGGTACCATGGAGGCCGCCGACGTGCTCTATGGCGTGACCATGCAGGAGCAGGGAATTTCCCGCATCCTGCATCTGGACCTGAATCAAATGGAGCAGCAGCTCGGAATTTCGGAGGAGATCAAGTAAATGGGTTTTTTTGAAAAAATCAAAAACGGACTGAAAAAGACGCGCGCCGCCATGGCCAACACGCTCGGCGGCATCTTCGCCTCGTTCAGCGGTGCAAATGAAGAATTTTATGAGGAGCTTGAGGAGAGCATGATCCTCGCCGACATCGGCGTGGAAACGTCCTGCAAGGCCGTCGAGCAGCTCCGCACCGTCGTGAAGGAGCGCAAGCTCCGCACAGCAGAGGAAATTCATGATGCCCTGAAGGACATCCTTGTGGACATGCTGAACGTCGGCGACACGAGCCTGAAGCTCGGCACGCGCCCGTCCGTCGTGCTTGTCATCGGCGTCAACGGCGTCGGCAAGACGACGACCATCGGCAAGCTGGCCCATCGCCTCTCCGGCGAGGGCAAGCGTGTGCTGCTGTGCGCGGCGGATACGTTCCGCGCCGCGGCTGCCGATCAGCTCGAAATTTGGGCCGGACGCGCCAATGTAGACATCGTCCGCCAGCACGAGGGCGCGGACCCCGCCGCCGTGGTGTTCGACGCCATTTCCGCCGCCAAGGCGCGAGGCAGCGACGTCATCCTGTGCGACACGGCAGGACGCCTGCACAACAAGGCCAACCTGATGAACGAGCTCGGCAAAATTTCCCGCATCATTGACCGCGAGCTGCCGAATGCGGATAAAGAGGTCCTGCTCGTGCTCGACGGCACGACGGGCCAGAACGGCCTGCTGCAGGCCAAGCAGTTCAAGGAGATCGCCGGTGTTACGGCCATCGCCCTGACAAAGCTCGACGGCACGGCCAAGGGCGGCATCGTCATCGCCGTGGCGGACGCGCTGCAGATCCCTGTGAAGCTCATCGGTGTCGGCGAACAGATGGACGACCTGATGCCGTTTGAGCCGCGCGCGTTCGTCGACGCGCTGATCTGAGGAGGCACGCACATGAAGGTCGTTATGGCAAGCAACAACGCCCACAAGATCGCCGAGCTGCGCGCGATCCTGTCTGCCTACGGGCTGGACGTCGTCTCGCAGCGCGAGGCGGGCGTACATGTCGAGCCGGAGGAGACCGGCACAACGTTTGAGGAGAATTCCCGCATCAAGGCTGTGGCTGTGATGCAGGCCTGCGGTCTGCCCGCCGTGGCGGACGACTCCGGCCTGATGGTCGACGCGCTGAACGGGGAGCCGGGCGTTTATTCCGCGCGCTACGGCGGACCGGACTGCATCAGCGATTCCGACCGCATCAACTATCTGCTGAAAAAGCTCGAAAACGTTCCGGAGGGGAAGCGGACGGCAAAATTCGTCAGCGTTATCACCCTCGTCACGCCGGACGGCAAGGAGATCGTCGCGCGCGGCGAGTGTCCGGGACACATCCTGTTCGAGCGCCACGGAAACGGCGGCTTCGGCTATGATCCGGTGTTCTTTGCGGAGGATGCCGGGTGCACGTTCGCAGAACTGGCCCCGGAGCAGAAAAATCAGGTATCCCACCGCGCCCGGGCGCTGCGTGCCTTTGTGGAGAAGGCGTTTGGAACGAAAAAGGAGAAGGAATTATGCTGACCAGCAAACAGCGCGCCGATCTGCGCGCACAGGCAAATGATCTGGACACCACCCTGATGGTGGGCAAGGGCGGCGTGACGGAGAACGTTCTGTCCGAGGCCGCCCGGCAGCTTGAGGCGCGTGAACTTGTCAAGGGCCGCGTGCTCGAGGCGGCGCTCCTGTCCGCACGCGAGGTCTGCGATGCGCTGTGCGAAGCGCTCGGTGCAGACGGCGTGCAGTGCGTCGGCTCGAAATTCGTGATCTACCGCCGCTCGGAGAAGAAGGCACAGGAGGCCGCACGGCAGGCGCGCGAGCTGAAAAAGCGCAAGTCGAACCCCGTCCGGCGCGGGGCGCAGGAGCGCCGCCGGCAGGCACGCGAGGAGCGCGAGCGCCGCAATGAGTATTTCCGGCAGGCTGCCATTCAGGCCGCCATCGAGCGCCGGAAGAGCCGCGAGGAATAACAAAAATTATCGGAAAGGGGAGCGCCGCACATGGCAAATATCGGTATATTCGGCGGGAGCTTCAACCCGCCGCATCGCGGCCATTTGCTGGCTGCAGCGGAGTTCCGGCGCAGACTTGGGCTGGACCGCGTCATTCTGATGCCGGCGGCGCTGCCGCCCCATAAGGCGCTGGCCGCCGGATCGCCGGACGCCCACACGCGTCTGGAGCTGACAAGGCTGGCTGCGCAGGACCTCCCGTTTGCGGAGGTCAGCGATCTGGAGCTGCACCGCAGCGGCGCAAGCTACACGGCCGATACACTCGAGGAGCTGCACCGGCAGTATCCCAACGACCATCTCTGGTTCCTGATGGGGACGGACATGCTTCTGACCTTTGCGCAATGGCATGCGCCGGAGCGCATTGCAAAGCTTGCCTCGCTGGCGGTCGCGCACCGCGGAAGGGATGACGGCAAAACGCTTCGGGAAGCGGCGCAGCAGCTGCGCGACCGCTTCGGGGCGGACGTCGTGCTGGTGGAAAATGACTTTCTGCCCTATTCCTCCACCATCGCCCGCGCCATGCTGGCCTTCCGCTGCGGGGAGGACTATCTCGAGCCTGCGGTCTATGATGCCGTCTGCGCACAGGGACTTTATCACACGCGCAGAGACCTGCGCGCCCTGCCGCTCGATGCGCTGGCCCGCATCGCCCTGCCGCTGCACGACCCGAAGCGCGTGCCGCATGTGCTTGGCTGCAGTCATACGGCGGCAGAGCTTGCCGCCCGCTTCGGGGAGGATCCCGGCCCGGCCCGGCGTGCCGGTCTGCTGCACGATGTGACAAAGGCGCTTCCCGGTCCGGAGCAGTTGAAATTATGCGATAAATATGGTATGATGTTGGATACATTCGAACGCAGTCACCCCAAGCTGCTGCACGCCAAGAGCGGCGCGGCGGTCGCGGGGGCGGTGTTCGGGGAATCTGCGGCGGTGCAGTCGGCCATCTGTTGGCACACGACCGGCAAGCCGGACATGACGCTGCTGCAGAAGGTCTTATATCTTGCCGATTACATGGAGCCGAACCGGGATTTCCCCGGTGTGGAACGGCTCCGCGCTCTGGCGGAGCATGATCTGGATGAGGCGGTCCTTCTGGGCCTTGAGATGTCGCTCGATCTGCTGACGGAAACCGGTCAGCCCATTGACGTGAATTCCAGAGCGGCCAGAGATTTTTTGAAAAGCGAAAGGACGAAGTCGGAATGAGGAAACTATTCGGCAACAGCAGCCGCGGCGCTTCCGGCGGGCGCTATGTCGCCGGGAAGCAGGCCGAGCGCCGCAGTGCGCCGGTGCAGCCCGATGTGCAGCGCCCCGAGGCGGATGACGAGGAGATCCCGCTCCTGCGTGATTATGCCAACCGCGAGGCGGCACAGCACCGTGCGGAGACGGAAGAGAATGATATCCCGCTTCTGCAGCAATATCTGAAGCGCCCGCCGCTGTCGCAGGTCATGCCGCAGGAGCGGCATCAGGCTCCGGCGCAGCCGCAGCAAAGACCTGCGCAGCAGGCGCGCCCGGCGGCACAGCAGCCCCAGAGCCGGCCGGCCCCGCAGCCGGCGCAGAGCGTTCCCGCACCCCGTGCGCCGCGTGCCGAAGCGCCGCGGCCCCGCCGGGAGGAAGTCAGGGACGAGGACCTGACGCGTGATCTGCCTCGCACGGATGCCGAAGCGCCGCGCAGCGGCATGAACGGCAAAACGCGCGGTCTGATCCTGCTGCTGGCCTCCATCGCGCTGTTTCTCGGTTCTGTCGCCATGTGTCTGGCGCTGCTCGGCCGCACGACGGCCGTCGCTCCGTCCGGCGGCAATAAAAAGTCCGACGGCGGCACGAGCGTCCGCGTTGAGACGGACGCACAGACTGGCCAGAGCATCGAAATGGACGTGCCGGACGCCTCCGGCCACGAGGGCATCTACAACATCCTGCTTGTCGGCACGGACGGCGACAGCACCCGCACGGATACGCTCCTGATCGCAAATCTCAACACAAAGGAGCACACCGTCAGCCTGATGAGCATCCCGCGCGACACTTATATCACCGGCAATTACGTCATTCCGAAGATCAATTCCGTCTACAGCGCGGCGGGCCAGGGTGACCGCGGCATCCGTGCGCTGACCGATAAGATCCGCGAGACGCTTGCCATTGCAGTCGACGGTTATGTGCTGGTTGATCTGCAGGGCTTTGAAAAGACGATCGACATGGTCGGCGGCGTGGAATTCGATATCCCGACCGACCTGCAGTATGACGATGACGACGAGAACATCCACGTCGACCTGAAGGCGGGCCATCAGCTGCTTGACGGTGCACATGCGCTGCAGCTGTGCCGCTACCGCAGCGGCGCTGCCGATATGGACATTGAGCGTGCGGCTACGCAGCAGGAATTCCTGCGAGCGCTGGCACGGAAGCTGGCTTCGTCCGCGACGCTGGCAAAGGTGAAGGACTATGCCGAGCTATTTGCGACCTATGTCCGCACCGACCTGACCGTCGGCAACCTGATCTATCTCGGATCCGAGCTGATGCAGTGCGATTTCGACGCCATGTACACCGTGACCCTGCCCGGCGAGGCCGTGGAGATCAAGGGCGGCGACTATTATCAGCTCGACCCGGACGGCGTGCTGAAGATCCTGAACGAGCACTTCAACCCCACGTCCGAGGAATACGGCAAATATGACATCAACATCCGCCAGAAGACGGATATTCAGCGCGGGGATGGAACCGTGACCCGTGATACCACGGCGACAACGCCGACAAAGAGCACGCAGCCGCGCCAGGAGCCGACAGAGCCCACGCAGGATACGGCGACGGAACCGACGGGAGATCCCACGGAGCCGACGGAGGGCCCAACCGACGAAACGCAGGACCCGACGGAGGGGCCGACCGAGGGCCCGACGGAAGCGCCGACGGAGGCTCCGACCGAGGCGCCCACGGAAGCGCCGACCGCTGCGCCGGAGACGGCAGAATAAGGAGGAACACCCCATGTATACACCCAAGGAGCTGGCGCTGCGCGCCGCAAAGGCACTCGACGACCGCAAGGGCCTGAAGATCCGCCTGCTGCAGGTTACGGACGTCACGTCCATTGCTGACTATTTTCTGATCTGTACCGGCACGTCCAACACGCATGTCAAGACGCTGTGCGACAGCGTGGAGGCGGCCGTCGCCGATGAGCTGGGCGAGCCGCTGCTGCACCGGGAGGGCCACCGCGGCGGAACGTGGGTCCTGCTGGACTTCGGCTGCCTCGTCGTGCATGTCTTCACAGAAGAGACGCGCGCCTTCTATGATCTCGAACGCCTGTGGAACGACGCAACGCCGGTTCCCATTGATTTTGCAGAATAAAGAGGGAAAAACATGAAGTACGATTTTACCGCCATCGAGGCCAAATGGCATAAGATCTGGGATGAAAAGCAGCTCTATGCCGCCAGGACCGGCAGCGACGCGAAGAAATTCTATGCGCTGGTCGAATTCCCGTACCCGTCCGGTGCCGGTCTGCACGTCGGCCATGCCCGCCCCTATACGGCCATGGACGTCATCGCGCGCAAGCACCGCATGCAGGGCGAGAACGTGCTGTTCCCCATGGGCTACGATGCCTTCGGCCTGCCGACGGAGAACTATGCCATCAAGAACCACATCCATCCTGCCGTCGTGACGAAGAACAACATCGCCACGTTCCGCGGCCAGCTGCAGGCGCTCGGCTACAGCTTCGACTGGGACCGCGAGATCAACACGACGGACCCGAAGTATTTCAAGTGGACGCAGTGGATCTTCCTGCAGCTCTATAAGAACGGCCTTGCCTACAAGGCCAAGATGCCCGTGAACTGGTGCACGTCCTGCAAGTGCGTGCTGGCAAACGAGGAAGTCGTAGAGAACGTCTGTGAGCGCTGCGGCAGCCCGGTCGTCCGCAAGGAAAAGAGCCAGTGGATGCTGCGCATCACGCGCTATGCCCAGCGCCTGCTCGACGATCTGGACGACGTCGACTTCATCGAGCGCGTCAAAATTCAGCAGCGTAACTGGATCGGACGCTCCACCGGCGCGGAGGTCCGCTTCGGCTCGACGTTCGGCGATGAGATCACCGTGTTCACCACCCGCCCGGACACGCTGTTCGGCGCGACGTACATGGTCCTTTCGCCGGAGCATCCGCTGCTCGAGCGCTGGATGGACCGCCTGACGAATGCCGACGAGGTCAAGGCCTATCAGGAGGCAGCCGCCGCGAAGTCCGACTTTGAGCGCACGGAGCTCACGAAGGAGAAGACCGGCGTGCAGCTCGGCGGCGTGAAGGGCATCAACCCCGTGAACGGCAAGGAGATCCCCATCTTCATTTCGGACTATGTCCTCTCCACCTACGGAACCGGTGCGATCATGGCCGTCCCGGCCCATGACGACCGCGACTGGGAATTCGCGAAGAAGTTCGGCTGCGAGATCATCGAGGTCGTCAAGGGCGGCAACGTGCAGGAGGCGGCCTTTACGGACTGCGCCACTGGCGTGATGGTCAATTCCGGCTTCCTTGACGGCATGAGCGTCGCCGACGCCAAGAAGGCCATCACGGAATACCTGACGGAGAAGCACATCGGCGAGGCGAAGGTCAACTTCAAGCTCCGCGACTGGGTCTTCTCCCGCCAGCGTTACTGGGGCGAGCCGATCCCCATCGTCCACTGCCCGAAGTGCGGCACCGTCCCGCTCGATGAGAAGGACCTGCCGCTGGAGCTGCCGGATGTCGAGAGCTACGAGCCGACGGACGACGGTCAGTCTCCGCTTGCCGCCATCACGGACTGGGTCAACACGACCTGCCCCTGCTGCGGCGGCCCTGCCAAGCGTGAAACGGACACCATGCCCCAGTGGGCCGGTTCCTCGTGGTACTATCTGCGCTATATGGATCCGCACAACGACGAGGCCCTTGCCTCGCCCGAGGCCCTGCGCTACTGGAGCCCGGTCGACTGGTACAACGGCGGCATGGAGCACACGACGCTCCATCTGCTCTACAGCCGCTTCTGGCACAAGTTCCTCTATGATATCGGCGTCGTGCCGACGAAGGAGCCCTATGCCAAGCGTACGAGCCACGGCATGATCCTCGGCGAGGGCGGCATCAAGATGTCGAAGTCCCGCGGCAATGTCATCAACCCCACGGATGTCATCGCCGAATACGGTGCGGACACCATGCGCACCTATATCATCTTCATCGGCGATTTCGAGAAGGCCGCCTCCTGGTCGACGAACGCCGTGAAGGGCTGCAAGCGCTTTCTCGACAAGGTATGGAATCTGGCCGAGACCGTCACCGATCACGAGACGGCATACTCTGCCAAGAACGAGTCCATCCTGCACAAGACGATCCGCAAGGTCACGTCGGACATCGATGCGCTCAAGGGCAACACCGCGCTGGCCGCGCTCATGACGCTGACGTCTACGCTGACGGACAACGGCTGCAACGCTGCCGAGCTCAAAACGCTCCTGCAGCTGCTCAGCCCGTTTGCGCCGCACATCTGCGACGAGATCTGGCAGCAGCACGGCTTCGAGGGCATCTGCTCCGTCTCGGCCTGGCCGGCGTATGACGAGTCGAAGTGCCGCGATGCGGAGATCGACATGGCCGTTCAGGTCAACGGCAAGCTGCGCGGCACGATCCATGTTGCAGCCGACCTTGACGACGAGACCGTCGTTCAGACGGCGCTGGCCGACGAAAAGATCGCCCGCTTCCTCGAGAAGACCGGCGGCGCGCTGCGCAAGAGCATCGTTGTCAAAAACAAGCTGGTCAACCTCATCGTAAAGTGATGGAATCCGGCCGCTCGGCTTGAAATCGGCAAAAGTTTGAAAAAAATTGTAGAGATCGCTTGACTTTTGACTTGCGATTGACTATAATAATTGATGCCGTTATATCGGCCCTGAAAGCATCCCGGATTGAGCCGGATGCACCGGAGGGAGGGAAATCAATGTCTGAAATTCGCGTGAAGGAGAACGAGTCTCTGGAGAGCGCGCTGAAGCGTTTCAAGCGCAGCTGCCAGAAGGATGGCGTTATCGCTGAGGTCAAGAAGCGTGAGCATTACGTCAGCCCGAGCCTCAAGCGGAAGCAGAAGTCCGAAGCTGCTCGTAAGAACAAGCGTCGCGGCTATTGATTCCCGTTTTCTTGCATAGCCAGAGCCGCTGCTGATGCAGCGGCTCTTGTTTTTTGTCCCGCCTCCCGCACTTTTGCGGCCCGCCGTCATAACATGGAATGAGCCGAGTGCTCAGAATCCAAACGGGAGGTTCCTGACTATGAATTGCAATTCCAATTGCTTCGGCGGCAACTGCTGGTGGATCATCATCCTGCTCCTGCTGTTCTGCTGCTGCGGAAATAACGGCGGCTGCGCCAACGCGGCCAACAACAACTGCGGCTGCGGCGGCTGCGGCTGCTGACGCATCAATCCGGCGGGGGAGAAGGCTTGCCTTCTCCCCCGCTATTTTTTTGTATCGGTACTGGCCTTCTGCCGCTTCCTGTGATATAATGCAGAAAAGTACTTCCCGGAAGGAGCGTGTTTTATGGAGGATCGACCCGTACAGGAGGGCTATCACCGCCCCGAACGAAAGAAAAAGCGCGCGGGCCTGCCTGCCTTTTTCCTGGCTGTCATCGTGCTGGCGCTGCTGGCAGCCGTCGTGCTGCGCATCTGGCTCGGCTACCGCAGCGGCTCGCTTGCCGCCGGAGATATCACCGTGCTGCGCCGCGGCCTGCCGTTCGGCGTTGGAGCCGCCGGACTGGCTGCCGTGCTTGCCGTCGCCGGTCTGCTGCGGAAAAAGCGTCGCCGCGGCTTTGCCGCCTGGGGCCTTGCTCTGGCGCTCGCTGCGCTCGTGCTGACAGGCGGACTGCTGTATGCAGACCATTATCTGACCGGCAAAATGACGACGGACGATGATTTCGATTCGCTTTCCGCCAGTGACCTGCACCAGACGGCGACGGAGGCCGACGGCCGCCTGGAACGCGAGGAGCGTTTTTCTGAGGCGCTGTCCGGTCTGGAGGAGCAGTTGGCTGATCTGCCGTCCTTCACGGAGGTCGATCGCTACCTGCTGTCCAATAACGATATCCCGGCCGAGGCGCTGGCCAAGCTCGACACGGGCAAGGCCCCGCGCAGCAGCTATCTCAGCAGCGATGCAAGCAAAATTCAGGTGTTCGTGCTGTTCGGCCTCGACGGCGTCGATTCGTCCGACAGCGTCATGCTCGTTGCGCTCGACCGCGTGCATCAGAAGATCAAGCTCATCTCGCTTGCCCGCGATTCCTATGTTTTCATTCCGGAATACGGCTTTTTCTCCAAGCTGGCCTATTCCTACACCTGGGGCGGCGCGGCGATGGCCGTCAAGAATCTGAACTATAACTATTACTTGAACGTGTCGGATTATATTGCCGTGGATTTTGAACAGCTCGCGGAGATCATCGACCGGATCGGCGGTGTGACAGTCAACATCGACGAGGATGAGGCGCGCTATCTTTCCGGATATCCGAACGTCCATGTCGGCGACTGCCTGCTTGACGGGGAAACAGCGGTCTCCTATGCCCGCATCCGCAAGAGCAGTGCCACGGACAGCGACCGCAAGCGCACCGGCCGCCAGCGTGAGGTCATTCTCTCGATCCTCAACACGCTGCAGACCATGCCGCTGTCGCAGTATCCGGGCTTTGTGCGCGACTGCCTCGGTATGTGCGCAACATCGTTCGAGGCTGAGACGCTTCTGACCATGGCCGCTGAGACGCTGGGGCAGAATTACACGGTCGAGCAGTATTTCTTCCCGGAGGGGCAGGTGGGCTGGTGGGCCGGGCTCATCAAGGAGTATTTCTACTACGTCTATGACCTGCGCCGTGCCAGTGACCGCATTTACCGCATCATTTACGAAGAGCTGTACATCTCGGGCTACGATGATTGAGTGAAAAGCATGCGGCTAAGCCTGCAGCAGCACTTGCGAAAATCCGCATATTCGCCCAATCATTACAGCAGCGGCATGGCCGGTCCGGCCATGCCGCTGCTGGTATTTTCTGTTATCCGTTCTGCTGCTCCTTGGCGGCCAGCAGCGCCTTGGCGAGCTGGTCCGGGCAGGACGTGGGCTTCGAGCCGCAGCGGATGCCCTGCAGGCGGGAGATCAGCTCATCGACATCCATGCCCTCGGCCAGCCGGGCGACGCCCTGCGTGTTGCCGCTGCAGCCGCCGATAAAGCGAACATTCGAGACCTTATTGCCGTCCAGCTCCAGCAGGATCTGGCGCGAGCAGACGCCGTGCGGCGTGTAAGTAAATTCCATGGTGATTGCTCCTTTGCTTCATTTTAGACTAGTATAACATTTTTTCGTGTTTTTTCAAGCACTTTGAATGATTTGCCTCCCGTTCCGCCATACTAAGGAGCAGAAAAAACAGGGAGGACCGGCATGGATGAAACACAGAGCAGGCCGCAGGAACGGCTGGAGGAGCTTGGCGCGGGGCTGACGCAGACGAAGCGCGGCAATATCTATACCCTGACGATCATCGGGCAGATCGAGGGCCATCAGGCACAGCCCGAGACGATCAAAACAACAAAATACGAGCATGTGCTGCCGCTGCTGGCCACGATTGAGGAGAGCGAGGACATCGACGGCCTGCTGCTCCTGCTCAACACCGTGGGCGGCGACATCGAGGCGGGACTTGCCATTGCGGAGCTGATCGCCGGGATGCGGAAGCCCTCCGTGTCGCTCGTGCTGGGCGGCGGGCACTCCATCGGCATCCCGCTGGCCGTTTCGGCCAAAAAGAGCATGATCGTCCCGACGGCCAGCATGATGATCCACCCTGTGCGCATGAGCGGTGTCGTAGTCGGCGCACCGGCGACCTATCACTATTTTCAGCGCATTCAGGAGCAGATCACGGATTTTGTCACGGCGAATTCCCGCATCACGCGCGAGCAGTTCTCGGACTATATGATGGCGACCGGGCAGATCGCCACGGATGTCGGCACGATCGTCTATGGGCGCGAGGCTGTCGAAAGCGGCCTGATCGACCGCCTGGGCGGCCTGCACGATGCCCTGGAGTGCCTGCACCGGATGATCTCCCGAAAACAGGGAAACAAGGGATAGCAATTTTAACATTCCTGTGCTATAATAATCTTCAAAGCAAAATTACAGGAGATTCTTGGTTTGAAGATTTGGGAAGCATTGATCTATGGCCTTGTCGCGGGGCTGACCGGCCTGCTGCCGGTCTCGTTCAGCGGGCATGCGGCCGTGCTGCAGGGCGCATTCGCGCTCTCGCCGCTCACGCAGGGCGGGGGACTGTACGTCCGGGCGGCCATCACGCTCGGGCTCAGCGCTGCGCTCGTGCTGGCTTTTCCCGGAGAGCTGCAGCTGACCTGCGGGGAGCTTGCGCGCCGCCCGCAGCGCGGAAAACGCGCCCGGCAGCCGTCTCCACGCCGCCGCGCCGTCCTGATGGGCCTGCTTGCTCTCCCGATCGGTCTGCTGAGCCTGATCTGGTGCGCAGCGGCAGAGCGCATCACGCGCCTGTCGCTCATCGCCGCGTTCTTCTGCCTGAACGGCCTTATCCTGTTTGCTGCGGGACGGCCCGGCGGACAGAAGGATGCCCGCGCGCTCACGCTCCCGGATGCGCTGCTGGCAGGCGCGACTCGTCTGGCCGCCGTGCTGCCCGGCCTGTCGCCGCTCGGCCTGACGCTGGCTGTCTGCCGTCTGCGAGACCTGCGGACGGATTTCGCCCTGCGCTTTACGGCGATGCTGACGCTCGGCTTTTCGCTGTGTGAATTCGTCTACCGCCTGCTGCGTGCAGTCATTGTGGGGACGTTTTCCGCGTCGCTGTGGCTGCCGATGCTCGTCGCGCTCGTCGCCTCGACCGTGGCCGGATATTTTGCCCTGCAGTATCTCAAATATCTGCTGCACCGGGAAAAGCTGCGTGTTTTTTCCTATTATTGTTGGGATGCAGCCGTTATCGCGCTGATCCTGGCGCTTATCAATGCCTGAACGGAGGGGAATCATGGCAAGGAAATCGCAACCCGTTAAAAAGCCGACTGCAAAGCAGACCGCCGCGCAGAAGCGCCAGACGCAGAACCGCCGCGAGATCTGGGCACTCGTCTGCATTTTTTTGGCGATCTTCTCCATTATCTGCTGCTTCAACACGACTGCCTTTCTGATCAGGCCGTTCGCCTCGCTTATCGCGGGCCTGTTCGGACAGTCCGGGCGCTACATACTGCCGCTGGCCCTCATCGCCACGGTCGTCATCCTGTTTACGAGCTGCGGCAAGCCGGTGCGCCTGCGCATCGTCAGCGTGTTCACGCTCATTCTGACCGTCTCGGCAGTATACCATCTCATTCAGGGCGAGGCCCTTGTGTGGGAGTGGAAGGTCGTGCCCGCACTGTTCAAGGGCGGCATTGCCGGAACGACGGGCGGCCTGCTGGGCGGTCTGCTGGCCATGCTGCTGAAGACGGGCATCACCGTCGTCGGCGCGTATATCGTCCTGATCCTTGTGATGCTCGTGCAGATCATCACCATCATGAATATGACGGTCAACAGCATCATCACGGCCATCAAGAACCGCCCGCGCCTGCAGAAGCCCGACGAGGAGCCGGAGCCCGAGCAGGATACGGCCGAACGCATCGTCAACCATGTGGCCAACCGCCATATCGCCCGCGTGGAAAAGCGCCGTGCGGCGGAATTTGACCTGCCCGTGGACGATCCCCCGCTGGAAAAGGCGGAAAAGCGGAAGAAAAAGTCCCGCGTTCCCTCGCCGGATGAATATTTGGAAAAGCAGCAGGAGGAACGCCCGGCTGCGAGACCGGCCTCTGTGACCTGTGACGATGTTCCGGAGGAGCCGCTTCACGCGGCAGAGCATCCCGTGACGGTCGTGCCGGAGGCAGCGCTCCCGGAGGAGCCTGTTCCCAAGCCTGCTTTTGAGCCGGTCCCGGTGCAGGAGCTTCCGGAGGAGCCGGAGGACCGGCCGGAGCCTGCCTCGGAGCAGGAGCCTGCCGCGCCGTGGGACGAAGCGCCCGCGCCGCAGCACGACGAGCCGGCGGTCCGTCCTGCGCCTGCAAAGCAGGAGGACGCAGAGGAACTTGTCATCCCGCAGCCGGAGCAGTCCGGGCAGGCCGAGTATGTTTTCCCGCCGGTCTCCCTGCTGACGCCGCGCCGTGAGGGCAGCGTGGACGCCACGTCCGAGATGCGCGAGAATTCCCAGCGCCTTGCCGACACGCTCAAGAGCTTCGGCATCGAGCCGCACATCGTCGACGTCATCCGCGGCCCGTCCGTCACGCGCTACGAGCTGGAGCTGGACCGCGGCGTGAAGCTCTCGAAGATCACGAATCTGGCCGACGACATCGCGCTGGCGCTTGGCGCAGCCGGTGTGCGCATTTCGGCCATTCCCGATAAAATTTCCGTCGTTGGCATTGAGGTGCCGAACAAGATCGTCAACACCGTCTACGCCCGCGAGGTCATCGATTCTCCGGCCTTCCGCAGCAGCAAGTCCAAAATCTCGTTCGCCGTCGGCAAGGATATCAGCGGCAACTGCATCGTCGGCGACATCGCCAAGCTGCCGCACATGCTCATCGCCGGTACGACCGGCTCCGGCAAGTCCGTGTGCATGAACACGCTCATCGTCTCGCTGCTGTATAAGGCCAAGCCGGATGAGGTGCGCCTCATCATGGTCGACCCGAAAATGGTCGAGCTCGGCGTGTATAACGGCATTCCGCAGCTGCTCATCCCGGTCGTCACCGATCCGAAGAAGGCCGCAGGCGCCCTGCAGTGGACCGTAACGGAAATGATGCGCCGCTACCGCCTGATGTCCGAGGAGGGCGTGCGCGACCTCGACTCCTATAACAAGGCAATCGCGGGCGACCCGGAGCGGCAGAAGCTGCCGCAGATCGTCGTTGTGATCGACGAGCTGGCCGACCTCATGCTCGTGGCCGCCAAGGAGGTCGAGGAGTCGATCTGCCGCATCGCGCAGATGGGCCGCGCCTCCGGCATCCACCTCGTCATTGCCACCCAACGTCCGTCCGCGGACGTCATCACCGGCCTGATGAAGGCCAATATCCCGTCGCGCATTGCCTTTGCGGTCTCATCCGCCATGGAATCGCGCATCATCCTCGATACGCCGGGCGCAGAAAAGCTCGTCGGCAAGGGCGATATGCTCTTTGCGCCGCTCGGGCAGGGCAAGCCGAAGCGCGTGCAGGGCTGCTTCATCTCGGATGAAGAGGTGCAGGCCGTCGTGAACGCGGTCAAGGCCCAGTCGCAGAGCGACTACTCCGCCGAGGTCATGGAGCAGATCGAACGACGCGCCGAGCAGAGCGGCAAGCCCGACAGCGGCGCAGCCGCGCAGGACACCGGCGAGGGCGACGAGCTGCTTCCGGCGGCGGTCGACGTTATTCTGGAGACGGGGCAGGCCTCCGTTTCGTTCCTGCAGCGCAGGCTGAAGCTCGGCTATGCCCGTGCGGCCCGCATCGTGGACGAGATGGAGGAACGCGGCATCATCGGCCCGTATGAGGGCGCAAAGCCGCGCCAGCTCCTCATCACCCGCGAGCAGTGGGAGCAGATGCAAAACGGCACCTATGCCCCGCCCGCGCCGCCCGTCGAGGACGAGCTTCCCTGATCTGCTTGTATGCCGGGGCGTGGCAAGGCGCGCCCCGGCTGCAAAATAAATGTTTGCGTTGCATCCGGGTCGTCCGGAGCGACAGCAGGAGGTATTCCCTTGAATCATCAGAAAATCAACCGTATGGTCGGCATTGCCGTCCTGGCCGCGCTCGTCGTGGTGCTGCAGCTTCTCAGCAGTGTCATCAAGATCGGCACGGTCTCCATCACGCTGACGCTGATCCCCATCGTGGTCGGCGCAGCCTTCTACGGCCCGGGAGCGGGCGCGATCCTCGGCACGGTGTTCGGCCTTGTTGTCTACATCAACTCCGCTACCGGTGCGGATATGGGCGGAAACCTGGTCTTTCTGGCCAATCCGTTCCTCTGCGCCGTCGTCTGCATCGGCAAGGGCACGCTGTCCGGCTGGTGCGCCGGCCTTGTCTATCGGCTCGTCGCCCGGAAGGATGCCGCGCTTGGCCGCAATGCCGTCGCCGTTTTGCTGGCTGCCATCACCGCGCCGGTCGTGAACACGGGTGTGTTCCTGCTCGGCATGGTGCTGTTCTTCCAGGAGACGCTCCGTGCATGGGCCGCAGGCTCCGCGCTGCTGACGTATATGCTCTTCACTCTGGCGGGTGTGAACTTCCTCGTCGAGCTCGGCCTCAATCTTGTGCTCAGCCCGGCCGTTTCGACGCTCATCCGCGCCATCCGCAAGACGCACAATTAAGTTAGAAACCTCTGAATAAATCGGCTTCGGTGGATGCCGGATCTTTTTCGCTGATCCATCTGTTCGGGAAACTTGAAATACACAAAGTATTCCTGCGTTTCCCAAACATCGGCTTAGCAAAAAATCTCTCACCATCCACTCTTGCAGATTTCATTCAGATGTTTCTCAGCTCCGATCATCGGTTCTTCCTTGCACGAACCTTGCCGCCCCGGTTTTCCGGGGCGGCTTATTTTTTGTCCTACCATCTGCACCGGACGCATAGAGTAAGGGCAGGAGGGGACGAGCATGACGGAAGAAGTGAGACAGGCCCTGCGCATCTGCCCGCCCGGGCTGCGGCAGGCCATTGACCGGCTGCCGGATGCCGGGGCCATGGAGGAGCTGCGCCTGCGCTGCGGGCAGCCGCCCGCCTGCCGGATCGCGGGAAAGGAGCGGGCGCTGCCGCTTGCTCCGGTCACGCCGGAGCTGCTGCGCGGCATTCTGGAGCAGGCAACGCAGCGCTCTGCCTATGCCATGCAGGAAATGACCCGCTGCGGCTTTGTCACGCTGCCGGGCGGGCACCGGCTTGGTATCTGCGGAACGGCCGTCGTGCAGAACGGCACGATCACGGCCCTGCGCGAGCCGTCTTCCCTGAACCTGCGCATTGCCCGCCAGCCGGACGGCATTGCCGACCGCCTGCGTGATGCGCTCTGGGCGCGGCCACAGTCCGTGCTCCTGTGCGGCGCGCCGGGCAGCGGCAAGACGACGCTGCTGCGCAACCTCATCCGGCAGCTCTCCGACCGGTTCGGCTGGCGCATCTGCGTTGTGGACGAGCGGCTGGAGCTGGCGGCCTGTGCCTCCGGCGTGCCGCAATTCCGCCTTGGCGCGCACACGGACGTGCTGTCCGGTGCACCGAAGGCGGCGGGCATCGAGCTGCTGCTGCGCACGATGAATCCGGAGTGGATCGCCGTGGACGAGATCACGGCCGAGGCGGACATTGCTGCGATCCGGCGCGCGTCCTACTGCGGCGTGCGCTTTCTTGCCACGGCGCATGCGGCCGACCGGCGCGAGCTGGAGAGCCGCCCGCTGTACCGCGCGCTGCTGCAGGACGGCTTTTTCCGCATGGCTGCCTTTCTGCTGCCGGATCGTTCCGTGCGCATCGAAAGGGGGCTGGACCATGCTTAGAGTGCTCGGGGGCGCGCTGGTGCTGCTGGCAAGCGGCAGCTTCGGCATCACGGCCGGGGTGCGGTATTACCGCGCGGCGCGCCATCTGCAGGCCTTCTGCCACGCCGTAGAGCTGCTGCGCTGCGAGATCAATTATTCCCTGCAGCCGCTGCCGGAGGTCTGCGCCCTCGTGGCGGACAGGCTGGCGGGGCCGCCCGCCGCGTTTTTCCGCTGCTTTGCCGCGCAGCTCCGCGAGCCCGTCAGCCGGGACCGGGCCGCAGCCGCAGCCCTGGAGGCTGCGCGGGGCCTGCAGCTGCCGCAGGATGCGGTCATGGCGGTGCTGGAGCTGTGCAGCGCCCTCGGACGCTATGATCTCGACGGGGAGAACCGTATGCTGGACCTGACGGCAAAGCGCCTGCAGGCGGCGCTGGCCCGCTGCGAGGCCGAAAAGCGCCCGCGTGCGAAGTGCTATGCCGCGCTGGGCCTCTGCACGGGGCTGGCGCTCCTGATCCTGGCGGTGTAGCCTATGGATGTGCAGCTGATATTCAAGATCGCCGCGGTCGGCATCATCGTGACCATTCTGAATCAGGTCCTCGTGCGCTCGGGGCGCGAGGAGCAGGCGACCATGACGACGCTGGCCGGGCTCGTCGTGGTGCTGATGATCGTGGCGCAGAAGATCGCGCAGCTGTTCGACCTCGTGCAGTCGCTGTTCCGGTTTTAGATGGACACGCTGCTGCAGGTGGCCGGGCTCGGACTGATCGCCGTGCTGCTCGGGCTGGTCCTGAAAAAGGGGAACGGCGTGCTGGCGCTCCTGCTGACGCTGGCCGCCTGCGCCGCCATGACTGTGAGCATCGTGCGTCTGGCAGAGCCGGTCGTATCGTTTCTGTCGGAGCTTCGCCAGCTGGCAGGACTGGAGCCTGCACTGCTGCAGCCGCTGCTGCGCACGGTCGGCATCGGCCTTCTGACACAGCTGACGGCCTCGGTCTGCGCCGATGCGGGTGAGAGCACCGTGGCGCGGCTCATTGAGCTGTGCGGGAGCGTGCTCGGCATTTACACGGCCCTGCCGCTGCTGGAGGCCGTGTTGTCGCTGCTGCGGACTATGCTGGAGGGATGATGTGAAAAAAATCGCCGTTTTTCTGGCCGTTCTGCTCCTGCTGGCGGCTCCCGTTCTGGCAGCGGAGCCGACGGAGGCGCTGAGCGACGTGCTCGGCGCGGACGAGCTGACGCAGAGCCTCCCCGACGAGGCCGCAGAGGTGCTGGACGGGTTTTCGCCGGACGGTACGCCGGACTTCCGCAGCGGAGTACGGAGCATCCTGCGCGCGGCGGCCGGCGGGAGCGGCGGCGCGCTGCGCAGCGGCCTTCGCCTGTGCGCGGTGCTGCTGGCCATGGTTACGCTGTGCGCCGTCGTGCGCATGAGCGCGCAGAAGGACCCTGTGAACGCCGTCTCGGCCGTCGGTGCGCTGGGCATCTGTGCGGCCTGCCTCGGTGGGATGCAGTCCATGATCTCGCTGGCCTCGGAGACGGTCACGCGTCTTTCGGACTACAGTGCCTGCCTGCTGCCGGTCATGGCGTCCGCCATGGCCATGAGCGGGGGGACGGTATCAGCCGGGACGCTTTACGCCGGAACGGCCCTGTTCTCCGGCCTGCTGTCGCGCCTGATCGCGCGGCTGCTCCTGCCGGGCGTGAGCGTCTATCTTGTCGTGGCGGCGGCGGAGGCCGCGCTCGCGGACAGCCTGCTCTCCGAGCTGCGGGAATTCGTGGGCTGGCTGATCTCCAAGAGCCTGCGTGTCGTGCTGTTCGTGTTCACGGGCTACCTGACCGTGACAGGTGTCATCTCCGGCAGCGCGGATGCCGCCGCCGTGCGCGCGACGAAGGCGGCCGTCTCCGGCATGGTGCCCGTGGTCGGGAGCATCCTGTCCGACGCGTCCGAGACGCTGCTGGCAAGCGCCTCGGCCCTGAAAAGCTCCATGGGCGTATTCGGTATGCTGGCAGTCCTCGCCATCTGCCTGGCACCGTTTCTGAAGATCGGTGCGCAGTATCTGCTCCTGAAGGGGACGGCGGCCGTCAGCGGGACGATCGGCATGCCGCAGCAGGTGAAGCTCGTGAAGCACGCCGCGACGGCCATGGGCTATCTGCTCGCCATGACAGGGGCCTGCGCGCTCATGCTGCTTATCTCCGTCGTGTGCTTTCTGAAGGTGGTGGGATGATGGAGGCGATCCGGAGCTATCTGACCGCCGTTGTGGCAGTGAGCATGATCGCCGTGCTGGCCTCCGCGCTGGCCCACGGCAGCCGGATGGAGCGCGTCGTGCGCTTTGCGGCGGGTCTTCTGGCCCTGCTCGTCTGCGTTACGCCGCTGCTGCGGCTCGATGCGCGGACGCTCACGGACGTGCTGGAGCAGGCCGAGCGTGCGCTCGACTATGATGCCTCCGGAACGGACCGGACGCGGCAGGACATGCTCCGCGACCTCATCCGGGAGAACACGGAGCGGACCATTGAAAAGCAGGCGGAGGCGCTGGGCATGCTCGTCCGGGCCGACGTCACGCTGACGGAGGAGGAATATCCGCAGCCGTGGTCCGCCACGCTGACGGGGACGCTCGACCCGGAGCAGGTCCGGGCGCTGTCGGAATTTCTGTCGCAATCGCTCGGCATCCCGACGGAACGGCAGACGTGGAAGACCTATGGGTGAGCAGGAGGAATGGCTTTGGGGAAGATCGATCCGAAAAAGCTCTGGCAGGGGCTGAAAAAATACCGCTATGCCGCGCTGGTTCTGCTGCTCGGTCTGGCGCTCCTGCTGCTGCCGGGCGGGAAAAAGACGACGCAGAAGTCCAACGCGGCTGCTTCGGCGGCGCAGACGGACTATGCGGCGGAGACGGAGCGGCGGCTGACGCAGATGCTGCAGCAGATCGCGGGCGCTGGGCAGGTCAGTGTGATGCTGACGCTGGAGACCGGGGAGCGCGTGGAATACCAGACGGACGTGCAGGCAAGCTCGGACGGGGCGCAGAGCTCCGAGTCCCGGAAAACCGTCATTTTGTCCGAGGGAAGCTCATATGATAAAGCGGCTGTAGCCGCGACGACCTATCCGCGTTTTCAGGGCGCGCTCATCGTCTGCGAGGGGGCGGACAGCGCTGCGGTGCGGCTTCGGCTGCTCGAAGCGGTCTCCGCCGTCACCGGACTGAGCACGGACCGGATCACCGTCGTGAAAATGAGATCATAATGGAGGAATGGCAATGAAAAAGACTTGGAAACGCAATCTGATCGCCGCCGGCGTGCTGCTTGTGGTATGTGCCGGGATCTATCTGAACTGGTATGCCGGGCACAGCGCCGCGGACCTGACGGAAACGCTTGACGCAGGCAAGATCCTCGACGACACGACGCTCGTTCTGCAGCAGGAGCAGGGCGACGCGCTGGTGACGCCGGTGCAGCAGACCGGGACGCAGGCGGAGTATTTCGCCCAGATGCGGCTCTCCCGTCAGACGGCGCGGGACGAGGCCGTCGAGCTGCTGCAGGAGACCATTGCCTATGCCGACGGCGATGCCGCCAGCAGCGCCAAGCTCGAGGGCATCATCTCGGACGCGCTGGCCGAATCCCAGATCGAGAGCCTCATCGTGGCCAAGGGCTATCAGGACTGCGTGGCCTATATCAGTGAGGACGGCATCTCCGTCGCCGTCGCCGCGCCGGAGGACGGCCTGACGCAGTCGGACGTCGCCCTGCTGTCGGATATCGTGCTCTCGCAGACGAGCTGCAAGCTTTCGGACATCCGTGTCATCGGCGTTGAGCCGGAAAAGGGGCAGTGAGGCCTGAGTGCCCGGCTTTCCGCATTTGACGATCCGATTTTCGCAACGCCGCTATTGTATTTTCCGTAAAATGTGATAAAATAAATAGGACAATCGCGAAGCATGCCCTGCGGCGGCTTCGGAGAAAGGGTGGTCAATACCATGGCAGAAAGCAAAAATTACATCGTTCAGCCCCAGGAGGGCGGGAACATTCTGATTTCGGAGGACGTCATCGCCTCCATCGCCTCGCTGGCCGTGCGCGAGGTCGAGGGTGTCTATGGCCTGAGCGCCACGCAGACGCTTGATCTGACGGCGATCCTCGGCAAGAAGAACCTGAGCAGCGGCATCCGCGTGACGCTGCAGGACAACGTCATTGACATTGCCTGCAACCTTGTCGTCCGGATGGGCCAGCCCGTGATGACCGTTGCCAAGAACGTGCAGGAGGGCATCGCCAACGCCGTGGAGTCCATGGCAGGCGTCCGCCCGGCCCACGTCAATGTCAACGTCTGCGGCGTTGCCGCGCCGAAGGCGGAGCAGGCCTGAGGCTATGCCGCTCTGCAGCCCCCCGCCGCAGAGCGGCAGTCCTTCACTTTCACTTTACATACCAAGGAGACATGACATGACACGCTCAAACGCCAGAGAGGTCGCCGTGCATCTCATTTATGAGATCGACTATACCGGCGAAGACCCTGCCCAGGCCATCGAGACCCGCATGGACCGCAGCTATTACAGCGGCCTTTCTGCGGAGAACGACGTCTATGCAGAGCGCCCCAGCAAAAAGCAGATGGACTATATCCGCACCTGCGTGACGGGTGTCTGCGAGCACGCAGAGGAGCTGGACGCCCTGATCGCCCAGTATGCCGTGCGCTGGAATCTGCACCGGATCTCCCGCCTGACGAAGGCGGCGATGCGGCTTGCCATTTATGAAATGCGCTATGTCGACGATGTGCCGAACGGCGTTGCCATCAACGAGTGCGTGGAGCTGACGCGGAAATATGAGGACGCGCAGGTCGTTTCCTTTGTGAACGGCATCCTCGGCTCCGTGGCGCGCGGCGCAAAGCCGAACACCGAGGCCCCTGCGGACCCGCAGCCGGAGGAAGCACAGCCGGAGGAAGCACAGCCGGAGGAAGCACAGCCGGAGGAGACTCCGCCCAAAGAGACGCAGCCTGCTCCGGAGGAGGCGCAGCAGCCATGAGGGTGCTCGCCTTCGACACCAGCAACTATACGACCTCGGTCGCGTCGTTCGACGGCACGGCCGGTCACAATATCTCGCGTCTGCTCGATGTGGAGCAGGGCGCGCTCGGACTGCGCCAGAGTGATGCGCTGTTCGCCCATGTAAAACGCCTGCCGGAGCTTGCCGACAGGCTGTTTTCGGATATCGGCACGGACGCAGGCTTTGAAGCAGTCGGTGTCAGCACGCGGCCGCGCGCCGTAGAGGGTTCGTACATGCCCTGCTTCCTCGCGGGCGAATCGCAGGCCCGGGTGCTCGGCGCGGCGCTCGGCGTGCCCGTTCTGCCGTTTTCGCACCAGCAGGGGCACATCGCAGCCTCGCTGTGGGGCTCCGGCCATATGGAGCTGATGGACGAGCCGCATCTGGCCTGGCATCTTTCCGGCGGTACGACGGAGCTTCTGCGCGTCACGCCGGAGAAGAAGGGCGGCGTGCATGCCGAGAGGATCGGCGGCACGACGGATATCTCCGCCGGTCAGCTCATCGACCGGACTGGCAAGCTGCTCGGCCTGCCGTTTCCGTCCGGCAAGCACATCGACGCCCTGAGCCGTTCCGCGCAGGACCGGCAGGTCTTCCGCGTCAAGGTGCAGGGGACCACATTTTCCCTTTCCGGCGTGCAGAACAAGGTCGAACAGTATCACGCGGCGGGAAATTCCCCGGAGGAGACGGCGGGCTATGCGCTGCGCTGCCTCATCGGCGCCATCGTCCGCGCGACGGAGAACGCGCTGCTGGAATATCCCGACAGCAGCGTCGTGTTTGCAGGCGGTGTTGCATCGAACACGCTGCTGCGCAGCAGCTGCGCGGCACTTCCGGCCGTTTTCTGTCCGCCGCAGTTCGCCACAGACAACGCCCTCGGCGTTGCCGTTCTGACCTGGAGGGCGCTGCATGGCTGAGATCTTTGAGGTATCGCAGATCAACGAGTATCTGCGACAGCGCTTTGAAGCAGACGAATTTCTCGGCTCGCTGCTCATCCGCGGTGAGCTGAGCAATTATAAAATTTACCCCTCCGGCCATCACTATTTCACGCTGAAGGACAGCCAGAGCGCCATCCGCTGCGTCATGTTCAAGGGCAGCGCCATGCGCCTGCGTTTCCGGCCGGAGACGGGTATGAAGGTCATTGCGGGCGGGCGCATTGCCGTGTTCCCGCGTGACGGAGCCTACCAGCTCTACTGCACGTCGCTCACGCCGGAGGGCGTCGGCGATCTGCATGTCGCCTTTGAGCAGCTCAAGCTGAAGCTGCAGGCTGAGGGCCTGTTCGCCCGCGAGCGCAAGCAGGCCCTGCCGCGCTTCCCGCACCGCATCGCCATCATCACATCCTCCGCGGGCGCGGCTCTGCACGACATGCTGCGCATCCTGCGCAAGCGCTACCCGCTGACGGAGGTCAAGCTGCTCGGCGTCCGCGTGCAGGGGGCCGAGGCTCCGGCGGAGATCGCCGGGGCGATCCGCTACGCCAACCGCTGGGAGCTGGCCGACCTCATCATCACCGGACGCGGCGGCGGCTCCATGGAGGACCTTTGGGCCTTCAACGACGAACGCGTGGCCCGCGCCATTGCCGATTCGCATATTCCGGTCATTTCGGCCGTCGGTCATGAGCCGGATGTGACGATCTCGGACTTCGTGGCCGATCTGCGCGCGGCGACGCCGTCGAACGCGGCGGAGCTGGCCGTGCCGGACCAGACGGAGCTGCGCCAGCATCTGGCCGCCCAGCGCGCCATGCTGCTCACGCTGATGACGCGCCGCCTGAAGCAGGAACGCCAGCGTGTGGCCCAGCTGGCCGGAGCGCGCGCCCTGCGCGACCCGAAAAACTATATCGACGACCGCCGCATGCAGCTCGACTATACGCAGCGCCGCCTGATTGCCGCCTTGCAGCGGCTCGTGGCGCAGCAGCGCGAGCGCTTTGTCCGGCTGACGTCGAAACTCGACGCGATGAGCCCGCTGAAGGTCCTCTCGCGCGGTTATTCCATGACGTTTGACGCGCAGGATCATGTGGTGCGGAGCGTCCGCACGCTATCCTGCGGCGACCGGATCACCGTCCGGCTCGCGGACGGCCGCGCCTCTGCCGAGGTGCGGGAAATACAGGAGGATGCAACATGAGCACGGAATCGATCACATTTGAACAATCTCTGCAGCGGCTCGATGAGATCGTCCGCCGCATGGAAAAGGGCGACGTCCCGCTGGAGGAGGCCCTCTCGCTGTTTGAGGAGGGCACGCGGCTGGCAGGCTCCTGCAGCCGCCTGCTGGACGAAGCGGAGCTGAAAGTCGTTCAGCTCACCAAGGGCGCAGACGGCGCCCCGCAGGAAACGGAGCTTGCCGATGCTGGAATTTGAAGCGCTGCTGCGCAGCTATGCCGACCGCGTGGAGGGCTATCTCCACTCCTGCTTTACGGATGCGGACGAGCCGCAGCAGGTCCTGTTTGACGCCATGCGCTACAGCCTGCTTGCCGGGGGAAAGCGCCTTCGTCCTGTGCTGGCGCAGGCCTTCTGCGAGCTGTGCGGCGGCAGCGCCATGGACGCCCTGCCGTTTGCTGCCGCCGTGGAGATGGTGCATACCTACAGCCTCATCCACGACGATCTGCCGTGCATGGACAATGACGATTACCGCCGCGGCCGCCTGACGAACCACAAGGTCTACGGCGAGGCGACGGCCGTTCTGGCGGGCGACGCCCTGCTGACGGCCGCATTCGGCCATCTTGCCGCAGCTCCGCTGCCCGCGTCCCGCGTCGTCAAGGCCACGCGGGTGCTCTCGCTGTGCGCGGGCGAGCTCGGTATGGTCGGCGGGCAGGTGCTGGACATGGAGGCCGAGCACCGCGTCTGCACGGAGGAGGAGGTCCTCGCCATCCAGTCGCGCAAAACGGGCGCGCTCATCTCGGCCGCCTGCCAGCTCGGCGTCATCGCAGCCGGCGGCAGCCCGGCCCAGCAGCAGGCAGCGGCGGATTACGCTGCAAGCCTCGGGCTGGCCTTCCAGATCGAGGATGATATTCTGGATGTCGTCGGCGATGCCGCAAAGCTCGGCAAGGCGACCGGCATGGACCAGAACAAAAATACATTCGTCCGGCTGCATGGCGTGGAAGCCTGCCGTGCCCGCATCACGGAAGAAACGCAGCGCGCGGTCGCTGCGCTCGCGCCGTTCGGTCAGGCGGAGTTCCTGACGGAGCTGGCGCAGCGCCTGACGAGCCGCGATCACTGAGGAGAAAAACCATGAAAGCACTGCTTCACAGCCTTCTGGAGGCTGCCGCGCTCGGCAGGTCTGTCGTTCTCTGCACCGTCGTGCATTCCGGCGGCTCCGCACCGCGCAGCGCAGGCGCGCATATGGCCGTGTTCGCCGACGGCAGCACCCGCGGCACCGTCGGCGGCGGCCGCCTGGAGCTGCTCGCCGCAAAGGAGGGCCTGTCGCTTCTGCAGCGGCAGACCTCGGCCCTGCGGGCCTATGACCTCTCGGAGCGCGAGGGCGGCATCGGCATGGCCTGCGGCGGCAATGTCATCGTGTCGTATCTCTATCTCGGCCCGGAGCAGGCCGACTTCGTGCGCGCCATGGCGGCTGCGTTCGACGCCACGGCGCCCTGCTGGCTGAAGCTCGTCATTGCCGAAGACGGCAGAACGGACGTTTCGCTTTCGAACGGGGCGGACCGTTCCCTGTGCGCGGCCCAGCCGGTCTGGATGCCGGGAACGCCTGCTGTTTATACCGAGCCGCTCACGCAGCCGGGGCGCGTCTATCTCTTCGGCGCGGGACATGTCGGGCAGGCGCTCGTGCCGGTGCTGGAATATGTCGGCTTTGCCGTGACGGTCTATGACCCGCGGCAGGAGCTGACCGAGAAATTCTCCGATGTGATCTGCGCGCCGTATGCCAAGCTGGAGGATCATATCACGTTTACGCCGTATGACAGCGTCGTTGTCATGACGCCGGGCCACATGGCGGACTTTGAGGTTCTGCACCGCATCCTGCGCCATCCGCTGTCCTACATCGGCTGCATCGGCAGCCGGAACAAGGCGGCCAAGACGCGCGACCTGCTGCGGCAGGAGGGCTTCTCCGAAGAGGTCATTGCGTCTGTCCATCTGCCCATTGGCCTGCCGATCCTGGCGCAGACCCCGGCGGAGATCGCCATCAGCATCGCGGGCGAAATGATCCGCTGCCGCGCCGAGGCGGCGCAGAAACGCTAAAAAACGGAGCGCCTTCCAGCCGGAAAGCGCTCCGAAATTTTTCTGCCTTACAGTGTTTTGATGGCGTCGATCAGCGCGTCGACGTCCTCCTGCGTTGTGGACCAGCTCGTGGCGAAGCGGGCAACGCTGTGCTCCTCGTCGACCTTGCCCCAGGTGTGGAAGGCAATCTTCTGCTGCAGGGCACGGACGGCCTTGTTCTCCATGATGAGGAACTGCAGGTTCGTCGGCGAATGGAGATAGAACTGCAGGCCACGCGCATCGAAGGCATCGCGGATCTGCATGGCCATGTTGATGGCGTGCTTGCTGATGCGGAAATACAGGTCGTCCGTAAACAGCGTGTCGAACTGCAGGCCGAGCAGGCGGCCCTTGGCCAGCAGCGCGCCGTGCTGTTTGGCAATGGTGGAGAAATATCGCGGCATGTTGTGCTTTGTAAAGACTGCGGCCTCGCCGAACAGCGCGCCGACCTTCGTGCCGCCGATGTAGAACACGTCGCACAGCTGGGCCAGCTCCGGCAGGGTAATGTCGCACTTCGGGCTCATCAGACCGTAGCCGAGGCGTGCGCCGTCGATGTAGAGTGGGATATTGTACCAGCGGCAGACGCTGGCCAGCTCGACGAGCTCACGCTTGGTGTAGAGCGTGCCGAACTCCGTCGGGTAGGAGATGTAGACCATGCCGGGATAGACAAAATGCTGGTGACTCGCATCCTGCCAGTAGTCCTTCATATACATCCAGACATCCTCGGCGCGGAGCTTGCCGTCGTAGACGGGCAGGGCGATGACCTTGTGGCCCGTGAATTCGATGGCGCCGGCCTCGTGGTCGCTGATGTGGCCGGTCTGCGCGGCGATCACGCCGCCGTAGGACGGCAGCATGGAGTCGATGACGACGGCGTTCGTCTGCGTGCCGCCGACCATGAAGAAAATGTCGGCGCCGGGACAGTCACAGGCCGCGCGGATCTTTTCCTTTGCGCTCTCGCAGTATTTGTCGCTGCCGTAGCCGGGGAGCTGCTCCAGATTCGTCTCGTTCAGACGGCGCAGGATCTCTACCCGCGCGCCCGCAGTATAATCGCTCTCAAAAGAATGCATAGCTGTCACTCCTGCGGCAATCAGCCTGTCATTACAGCGCGGGCATTCTTTGCCCGTTTGTCCGCTGTGCAACTACAAGTTTAGCACGGCAGAGCGGCCTTGTCAAGCGCTGTTTCGCCTTTCCGCGGGCCGATCCGCCGTATATCACGCCCGGCCGGCTGCGCAGGATCGGCCCGGCGGAACAGGAACGGATGGAACTATTTCGGCGGGCTGAATATTCATTATTTTGAAATATTTCCGATATTTTCGCTTGCTAATGAGGAAAACATTGGAAAAACCATTGTACCGGTAGAAAATCGCGGGATATTTTTTGGAAAAACCGACAAAGGATACTTGTATATTTCCCGTCGTTATGGTATGATGTTATTGGTGGCGCAGTATCCTAGTCAAAGCGCGCCGGTTTCGAAGAAGGGCCTAAAAATCCTTTTAAGGGCATATCGATGAAGTCCCTGGTGCTTGCTTTTTTCGCCCAGATCAGGGTGGGTGCTGGGGGTTAAGGTCTCCGGGCGAGGTGTAACGGCATATACCGACCGACCCGGTTTCCGTGGAGACCTGCTCTTGTGCGACAGCCGTTCCGTATCTGCGGGTACCCGGACTGCGTACGAAGCAGGATTGAACCTGCATTGCGGTGCACAGAATCGTGTGCTGTGTGTAGCGTAGCCTGCCTTGCGTGGGTATGTGGGAATAGGGGAGCGACGCGTCAGCCGCCGTGGCCGCGGCGCTTGGCGATATTGCCCCTTGAAACCATGCCTGCAAAAGAGGATAGAGCCGGTGCGTAATGCTGTGGAAAACACCTAGGCTGACTGTTCATTCAGGGCATGCAGAGGATTACAGTGCGGACTAAGTGGCAATCGGGTACCGGATGCGGCAACGCTCCGGCTTTGGCTTTAAATGGAAACAGCCGTCCGGCGACGGGCGGCAGCGACTGGGGAAATCCAACCCGACCTAAGCCGCAGGCTTTACTCTGTCTGCTGCCACCATTCTTTAGAAATTCTTGGCTTGTGGGCCCGGCCCACAGACTTCAGTGTTTCCGGAGGAGATATTTTTGAGCGCAAACCATACGGAGCCTCCCTCAAAAGGGAAGCGAAAAAAGAAAAACAGTCATATTCGCTGGATCGTCACAGTCTTTTTTGTGGCAGTCGTAATTTCCTCGACGATCTCGTTCTTTTCCTCCACAGTGCTGGAGGGGGCAGGGCTTGTCGAGGCATTTCTTGTACTTTTGCTGATCGTGGCGCTTGGCATCGTGTTCGATATCATCGGCGTGGCCGTGATGTCGGCGGAGGAGAAGCCCTTCCATGCCATGGCGGCCAAAAAGGTCCCCGGCGCTGCCGAGGCTCTGCACCTGCTGCGCAATGCGGAAAAGGTCTCGAGCTTCTGCAATGACGTCGTGGGCGATATCTGCGGCGTCGTATCCGGCTCGGCTTCCGCCGTTGTGGCCGTGCGCGCTCTTACCATGCTCAATTCCGAAACGGTGGCACAGCTGATCATGTCCGCGCTGGTGTCCGGTGTAACGATCGCCGGCAAGGCCTGCGGCAAGAATATCGCCACCGGCAAGGCGACGCAGATCGTGCATACGACCTCCAAGCTGATCTACTACATCAAGTCACTCTTTACCGGCAAGCTCCCGAAGAAAAAGAAAAAGTGACAGTCTGAGGGTGTGTCATTTTTGACTTTATTAGATACCATCAATTCCCGCGAGGCGCTGTGCGCGCTGAATGACGCGCAGCTGCGCCAGCTTTGCGACGAGATTCGACAGTTTCTGGTGCTGAATGTCGCCCGGACGGGCGGTCATCTGGCCTCGAACCTCGGCGTTGTCGAGCTGAGTGTTGCGCTGGAGCGGGTATTCGATACGAGCCGTGACCGGCTCCTGTTCGACGTGGGGCATCAGTCCTATGTCCACAAGATCCTGACCGGCCGGCGGGACGAATTCCGCACACTGCGTATGTTCGGCGGCCTTGCGGGCTTCCCAAAGCCGTCGGAGAGCGTGACGGACCCGTTTGTGGCCGGTCACGCCTCCAGCTCCGTCTCCACCGCCCTCGGCATGGCGCGTGCCCGCACGCTGCAGCATAAGGACTATCACGTCGTGGCCTTGATGGGCGACGGCGCAATGACCGGCGGCCTGGCCTATGAGGCCATGAACGATGCCGGGGAGAGCAGCGAGCAGCTCATCGTTATCCTGAACGACAACGGCATGTCCATCACGCCGAACGTCGGCGGCATTGCCCAGCATCTTGCGCTCATCCGCACGCGGCCGGGCTATTACCGCATCAAAAAGGCCTATCGCGCCGTCACGGCAAAGGTGCCCGGCGGAAAGTGCCTCTACCGCCTGACGCACCGGCTCAAGGAGCACTGGAAGCGTATGCTCTTCGGCACGACGTTCTTTGAGGAGATGGGCTTTGAATATTATGGCCCCGTAGATGGGCATGATCTGAAACGGCTGGAATATATGCTCCGGCTCGTCAAGGACCGCCGGCATCCGGTCCTGCTGCACGTCATCACGCAGAAGGGCAAGGGCTACGCGCCTGCTGAGGAGAACCCCGATGTGTTCCACGGCATCGGCCATTTCGACCCCGAAAAGGGGATGGAGCCGCGCTGCGGCCATCTTCCGACATTTTTCGACACATTCAGCGAAACGATTGACGCGCTCGGCGCGCAGGAGCCGCGCATCTGCGCCATTACAGCTGCCATGCTGCGCGGGACCGGCCTCGATGCCTTTGCAGCCCACTATCCGGAGCGCTGCTTCGATGTCGGCATTGCAGAGGGACACGCCGTCTCCATGGCGGGCGGCCTTGCCAAGCAGGGAATGATCCCCGTTGTTGCGATCTATTCCACATTCCTGCAGCGCGCTTATGACATGCTGCTGCAGGATGTTGCCATGCTCGGACTGCATGTCGTATTTGCCGTAGACCGCGCCGGCCTTGTCGGCGGGGATGGCGAGACGCACCACGGCGTGTTCGACGTGAATTATCTGCGCTCCGTGCCCGGCATGCAGGTCCTGTGCCCCGCCAGTCAGGCGGAGCTGGGTCAGATGCTGCGCCGCGCTGTGCTGGAGATGACCGGCCCGGTTGCCGTGCGCTATCCCCGCGGGTGCGACGGCACGTTTACCGGCATCGCAGAGCAGCCGTGCCTGCGCGAGGGGAGCGACATTACCCTCGTCACCTACGGGACGCTCGTCAACGAGGTGCTTGCCGCGGCAAAGATGCTGCAGGCGCGCGGCATTTCCGCCGAGGTTCTGAAGCTGCCCTCCATCAAGCCGCTCGATGTCCGCACCGTCGCCGCCTCCATGCGGAAGACGGGCCGCCTGCTCGTGGCAGAGGAGGCCGTGTGCATCGGCTGCGTCGGCAAGGAGCTGTTGGCGTCGCTCCGTGCTCGCGGAGTGGGCGGGCCTGTGCGGCTGTGCAATCTCGGCGACCGCTTTATTCCCCACGGCGCGGTGCCGGAGCTGTACCGCCTGGCGGGGTTGGACGCAAAATCTCTTGCTGACGCTGCCTGGGAGGTATGTCAGAATGAAGCATAAGGAACGATTGGATGTCGTTCTCGTGGAGCGCGGCCTGTGCGACAGCCGAAGCAAGGCGCAGGCGCTCATCATGTCCGGCGAGGTCTATGTCAACGGGCAGAAATCGGACAAGGCCGGTACGCCGGTCGAGGACGAGGCCGTTGTAGAGCTGCGGGGCAATCCCTGCCCCTACGTCAGCCGCGGCGGCCTGAAGCTTGAAAAGGCGCTGCGCGACTTCGGCGTCGATCCGACCGGCTTCGTCTGCAGCGACTCGGGCGCCTCGACGGGCGGCTTTACGGACTGCCTGCTGCAGAAGGGCGCGAAGAAGGTCTTCGCCATCGATGTCGGCTATGGCCAGCTTGCCTGGAGCATCCGGCAGGACCCGCGCGTGGTGTGCATGGAGCGGACGAACATCCGCTATGTCACGCCGGAGCAGCTCGGAGAGCCGCTGGACCTGTCCGTTGTGGATGTTTCCTTCATTTCCCTGCGGATCGTCCTGCCCGCCATCCGTGCACTGCTGAAGCCGACGGGGCAGATCCTCTGCCTCATCAAGCCGCAGTTCGAGGCCGGCCGGGAGAAGGTCGGCAAGAAGGGCGTCGTCCGCGACCCGGCCGTCCATGAGGAGGTCCTGCAGAATTTTCTGGCGCTGGCTGCGGAGCTGGAGCTGACCGTCCGCAACCTGACGTTTTCCCCGGTGCGCGGCCCCGAGGGCAACATTGAATTTCTCGGCCATCTGAGCATGGAGCCGCAGGGCGGCATCACGCCGGATGTTCCTGCGCTCGTTGCACAGGCGCACGCAGAACTCAGGGGATAAGCTATGAAAAAGATCGTCTTGACGCCGAATCCCTACCGGGACCGGAACTTCAAATATGTCACGCTCGCCGATAAGCTCCTGCGCGAGGCTGGGCTGGAAACGCGCATCTGCCTCGCCTTCGATGTGGACCGCAGCTTCGAGCTGCCGGACAATGTTGTTCTGACGGAGCTGAACCATGAGCTGCGCGATGCCGATCTACTCGTCTGCTTCGGCGGCGACGGCACGATCCTCCATGCCTCCAAGGCCGCAACAAAGGCCGGAATCCCGGTCCTCGGCGTGAACATCGGCACCATGGGCTTCATGGCGGAGCTGGAGAGCAGCGAGCTCAAGGAGCTGCGCCGCCTTGCGGATGACGATTTCTCCGTCGAGCCGCGCATGATGCTCCATGTCCGCGCGGAGCACGAGGGACGCGTCATTCTGGAGGAGGACGCGCTGAACGACGCCGTCATCACGAAGGGCGCGGTCGCCCGCGTGGTGCAGATGTCTGTGCAGGGCGACGGCGTGGATATGATGTCCTTCAGCGGCGACGGGCTGATCGTCTGCACGCCGACCGGTTCCACGGCCTATTCCATGTCGGCTGGCGGCCCGCTGGTCGAGCCTGCTGCACAGAATATTGTGCTCACGCCGATCTGCGCCCACGATATGCAGACACGTGCCATCGTTACGTCTGCAGACCGCGAGATCACGGTGCAGCTTGCCCGCACCGGCCGCAAAAACGCCTTTCTTTCCGTGGACGGCGGCAAGGCTGTCCGCCTGAGCAGCGGCGATCGCATTACCATACGCCGCTCTGAGCATGTCACACGGCTGCTCCGCCTGACCGGACGCAGCTTTTTCGAGATCATACAAAATAAATTCAGGTAGGTGGGAACCATGAAAAACGATCGTCAGAAAAAAATCATCGAGCTTGTGGAGAACCGGTGCATCGAAACGCAGGAGCAGCTGCTCGATCAGCTCCGCCAGTGCGGCTTCCACAGCACCCAGGCCACCGTTTCCCGCGATATCAAGGAGCTGCAGATCGTAAAATCCCTCGACGGCATGGGAGGCTATCGCTATTGCCTGCCGTACCGCGTGGAGGGCGAGAAGTTTGGCGCGCGCTTCCGCGTGATCTTCCGCGAATGCGTCACGAACATCGACTACGCCCAGAATATCATCGTCATCAAGACCATGCCCGGCCTCGGCGCAGCCGCGGGTGCGAACATCGACTCGCTGAAGATGCCGAACATGGTCGGCTCGTTGTCCGGCGACGATACGACGCTCGTCATCATGCGCGACAAGGAATCTGCCGCGGAGTTCTGCCGCGAGCTGCACCGCATGCTCGAGTAAGGAGCCGCCATGCTTCGCCTGCTGCACATTGAGAATATCGCCGTGATCGAGCAGGCGGATATCCTGTTTGAGCGCGGCTTTAACGTCATGACCGGCGAGACCGGCGCGGGCAAATCCATCGTCATCGACGCGATCTCCGCCATTCTTGGCGAGCGCGCCTACCGCGATATGATCCGCACCGGCGCGGCGCGCGCCGCTGTTCGCGCCATTTTTGACGATGTGCCGGAGCTTGCGTGGTTTGCCGAGAACAGTGTGCCCTATGACACGGAGGTCGTCGTACAGCGTGAGATCTATCTGGACGGAAAGAATCTCTGCCGCGTGAACGGCGTGGCCGTTACGGTCGGCATTCTGCGGAGGCTCGGCCTTCAGCTCATCAACATCCACGGCCAGCACGACTCCGCAGCGCTGTTCGATGAGAACTACCATCTGACATTTCTGGACAGCTTCGCTGCCGATGCGCCGCTGCTGGAGCAGTACCGCGCGCAGTTTTCCGTCATGCAGAGCCTGCAGCGTGAAATGGCGCACCTGCGCATGGACGAGAGCGAGAAGCTTCGCCGCACGGAGACGCTGCGCTATCAGATCGATGAGATCGAGCGTGCGGCTCTGAAGCCGGATGAGGATACGCAGCTCGAGGCCCGCCGCCGTCTGCTGCAGAACGCCGAAAAGCTCTCGGACGGCCTGCGCGACGCTGCCGCCTGTCTGGACGGCGGGGACGAGGCGCAGGGCGCGGCGGCTCTCCTGACGCAGGCGGAGCGCGATCTGGCGCACAGCGCGCGCTTTGATGAATCGCTGCAGCCGCTGCACGACACGATCGCAGACCTGATGTATCAGGCGCAGGACGCCGCAGAGCAGCTCCGTGACCGTCTGTACCGCCTGTCGTACTCCGCAGACGAGCTGGAGCAGCTTGAGGAGCGCCTCGACCTGCTGCACCGCCTGCGCCGGAAATACGGCGCGGACTGCGCGGCCATTCTGGACTACCTTGCCAGGGCGAATGCGGAGCTGGAGGAGATCGAATTCTCCGACGAGCGCCTGCAGCAGCTGGAAAAGCAGGTCGCCGCGGCGGAAAAGCAGGCAAAGGAAACGGCGCTCCGGCTGCGCGAATGCCGGAAAGCGGCCTCAGAGGCCCTGACGGCGCGCGTGCTGGACGAGCTGTCCCAGCTGGATATGAAGAAGGTGCAGTTTGCCTGCCGCTTCACCGAGACAGACCTGACACAGGACGGCATGGACGCCGTTTCGTTCTACATGTCCGCCAACCTCGGCGAAGCGCTCAAGCCGTTGAGCAAGGTCGCCTCGGGCGGCGAGCTGGCGCGCATCATGCTGGCGCTGAAAAACGTGCTGGCCGAGAGAGACCATGTGCCGACGCTGATCTTCGACGAGGTCGACACCGGTGTCTCCGGCCGGGCCGCTCAGCGTGTGGCGGAAAAGCTCCGCGCCCTGTCCCGCACGAAGCAGATCCTGTGCGTAACGCATCTGCCGCAGATCGCTGCGCTGGCGGACACGCATTTCCGCATCGCCAAGGCAGAGCACGACGGCCGCACGTTCACGAGCGTGACGCCGCTCGACTTTGAGGGGCGCAAGGCCGAGCTGGCCCGCATCATCGGCGGCGCGAGCATCACGCCGACCACGCTGCAGAGCGCGGCGGAAATGTTGGAAAGTCGGACTTGACAAAGCACCGGTTTTCTGTTAGGATACCAATAGAAAAACGCTGTGATGGAATGAAGTACCCCCGTGCTCCACGCGCAGAGAGCCGCCGGTCGGTGTAAGGCGGCAGGGAAGCGGGGCGAAATACCTTCCGGAGCGGCCGGCCTGAACCTGCAGTAGGGCCGGACGGGTGCGCCCGATATCGCGCAGGAGTGTGGCTGCACTCCCCGAGCCCGCCGCTGCGAAGTGCCGGGAATGACGAGGTGGTACCGCGTAGTTTTACGCCCTCTGTCCATTGGACAGAGGGCGTTTTTTATGACAAAAACAGGAGGAACTTATGAAACTTTATGACGAACTGGTCGCCCGCGGCTTGATCGCGCAGGTGACGAATGAAGAAGCGATCCGCGAAATGATTGACAACGGCAAGGCCACGTTCTATATCGGCTTTGACTGCACGGCAGACTCCCTGCATGTCGGCCATTTCATGGCCCTGTGCCTGATGAAGCGCCTGCAGATGGCGGGCAATAAGCCCATCGCCCTCATCGGCGACGGCACGACGATGATCGGCGACCCGTCGGGCCGCACCGACATGCGCCAGATGCTCACTGAGGAGACCATTGCGTATAATGCGGAGTGCTTCAAGCGCCAGATGGAGAAATTCATCGACTTCTCCGACGGCAAGGCGATCATGCTGCGCAACTCTGCCTGGCTGAAGCCGCTGAACTATATCGAGCTGCTGCGCGAGGTCGGCGCCTGCTTCTCCGTCAACAATATGCTGCGCGCCGAGTGCTACAAGCAGCGCATGGAGAAGGGCCTGAGCTTCCTGGAATTCAACTACATGATCATGCAGAGCTACGACTTCTACTACATGTTCCAGCACTACGGCTGCAACATGGAATTCGGCGGCAACGATCAGTGGAGCAACATGCTTGGTGGCACGGAGCTCATCCGCCGCAAGCTCGGCAAGGACGCCCACGCCATGACCATCACGCTGCTGCTCAACTCCGAGGGCAAGAAGATGGGCAAGACAGCCAAGGGCGCAGTCTGGCTCGATCCGAACAAGACGACGCCTTTCGACTTTTTCCAGTACTGGCGCAATATCGACGATGCCGACGTCATGAAGTGCCTGCGCATGCTGACCTTCCTCCCGCTCGAGGAGATCAACGCCATGGAGGGCTGGGAAGGCAGCCAGCTCAACAAGGCCAAGGAAATTCTCGCCTATGAGCTGACGAAGCTCGTCCACGGCGAGGAAGAGGCCAATAAGGCCCGTGATGCGGCGAAGGCTCTGTTCCTCAGCGGCGCGAACGATGCCAATATGCCGACAACGGAGCTGACGGAGAGCCAGCTCACGGATGGCAGGATCGGCATTCTGGACCTGATGCTCGCCTGCAAGCTCGCGCCCACGAAGTCCGAGGCGCGCCGTCTCGTCCAGCAGGGCGGCGTGTTCGCTGATGACGAGAAGGTTGCATCCATCGACGTTGTCTTCACGGCCGAGCAGCTCAAGAACGGCGTCAAGCTCCGCAAGGGCAAGAAGGTCTTCCACAAGGCTGTTCTTGCATGCTGACGTTTCGCACTGCGGCGGAGCCCGACTTTGAGCATGTGAACCGGCTGGCCCGGCAGGTGCACGAGCTGCACGTCTCGCTGCACCCCGATCTCTATCGCTCCGTCAAGCATCCCATCTCCTGTGAGGAATTCCGGGAGATGGTGGAGCGGGATCAGCTCGTGGTGGCCTGCCGCGGGGAGCACATCGTGGCCTATGCCGCCTTTGCCGTGCGGGACTTTGACGGCGCGTCGATCCTGCCGCGCCGCGTGATGATGCTCGACGCGCTGTGTGTCGACGGCCCGTGCCGCAGGCAGGGCATCGCACATGCCATGCTCGAGGAGCTGTGCCGCCGTGGCCGCGCGCTGGGCTGTACGGACCTGCAGCTGGCCTGTGACAGCCGCAATACGTCGGCACTGGCCTTTTATGAAGCGCAGGGCATGCAGCGCAAGCTCATCCAGTTCCGCAAAAAGCTCTGACACGAAAAATCAGGGCGCATCATGCGCCCTGAAAAGCCTCGCAGAGTTCGCCGCCCGCAGGCGGCGAATCCAATAGGATCCTTTTCTCCGGCGGCGTGTACGTCGGAGAAAATACAAATCAGTCCGTTAGTGTGCGAATCGCCCGCTTTTGGCGGGCGATTCGTGCGCGCAGCGGACTGAAATCTTTTTGTTGGAAAAGCCGAAAGACTTTTCCAACAGTCGGTTTAAAGGCCCGTCATGGCTTCCAGAACGGCCCATTCTTCCATATCAAGGCCCTTGCTCATGCTGAGCGCCTCATCGATATCGATGTCGAAGATCTTGCCCTGATGTACGCCGACGATGCGGTTCGTGCTGCCCGCCGCAAGGATCTCCACGGCGCGATAGCCCATACGCGTTGCCATGACGCGGTCGCGGGCTGTGGGGGAACCACCGCGCTGCACATGGCCGAGGACGGTCACGCGCGGATCGAGCGCGATCTCATCGCGGATGCGGTTGGCGACGTCGAAGGCGCTGCCTGCGCCCTCCGCAACGACGACCATATAGTGCGTGAAGCCGTTCAGACGGGCATTGCGGATCTTTTCGATGATCTCGGTGTCGAAGCTCTCCTTGCTCTCCGGCACGAGGACGGCCGTCGCGCCGACGGCAAGGCCGACATACAGCGCCAGATGACCGGCGTTGCGGCCCATGACTTCCACGACGGAGCAGCGCTCGTGCGATTGCATGGTGTCGCGCAGCTTATCGATGCACTCAATGGCCGTGTTGGCCGCCGTGTCAAAGCCGATGCAGTAATCCGTGCAGGCGATGTCGTTGTCGATCGTGCCGGGGAGACCGACGACGGAGATGCCGTATTTCGACAGGGCCAGCGCGCCGCGGAACGTGCCGTCGCCGCCGATGGCGACAATGCCGTCCAGCCCGAGGAGCTTGCAGGTGCTGACGGCCTTCTTCTGGCCCTCCTCCGTGCGGAATTCCTCGCTGCGGGCGGTGTAGAGGATCGTGCCGCCGCGGTCGATGATATGTGCCACGCTGCGCTCGTCCAGACGGACAATGTCGCCGTTGATCAGACCGTTCCAGCCGCGGCGGATGCCTACGACCTCGATGCCGCGGTACACGGCGGCACGGACAACGGAACGAACGGCCGCATTCATACCGGGGGCGTCGCCGCCGCTCGTGAGCACGCCGATGCGCTTCACTGCATTTTTCTTGGTTTCACTCATACGATTACCACCAGTCTGCCGCTGACGCGGCACGAATTATCGACCCTATTTTACCGTATTTTTCAAAAAGCCGCAATAGGGAAATTCTTACGATTGTCCAAAAGCAGGCAAAAAGATCACCCTGTCAGTGAAGCTGCTCCGGCAGGAGCGTCGTGTAAACGGCGTCGCAGAGGGCAGCCACGGCCTCACGGTCGATGGTGTAGTAAATGCGGCTCTCGCCCTTGCGGGCGCGGACGAGGCCTGCTTCAAGCAGCAGGCTCATGTGGCGCGAGATGGTAGCGGTCGTCAGTCCCATTTCCCGGGAAAGCTGCTGGCAGTAGGACGGCTGACGCGCGCAGCGGCGCAGCAGCTCGAACTTGCTCCGGTCCGCGACGAGTTTGAGCAGACTGCAGATGCCATCGTCCGTCATCTGCAGGCGGTCGACGCGGAAGTTCTCGTGCAGCAGCACGCCGAGGTAGACCTGACGGCAGTCACTGCACGCCAGCTCGTCATAGGTATAGATCATGTCGCCGCCTGCCACGAGGCTGAGGTTGATATAGGTGTCCATTTCGGCCAGCTGCATGCTCTGGTTCGTAAATCGCTCCAGCAGCTCCGAAAAGGCGTGTTTCGCAAAATACTGCTCCCAGTGGTCGTAGACCGGCTGCAGCTGCGGCAGGATCCGCGGCAGAATATCCTGCACCCGCTGCGCGGCAGGGCGCAGAAGGGCGGAAAGCTCGTCAAACATCGCAGAATAGTTCGTCAGCAGCTTATAAAGCCGCCAGCGGTACTGCTCCTCGATCATCAGGCCGTCCAGCTGCTCGGCAAGCGGCGGGATCGTCTGCCCCGGCTCCGCCGCATAGAAGCTGATGCCGCCGGAATTGATGTCCCGCAGGAGATAGGAGCCGTTCAGCCGCTCCTCGGCGGACTGCCGGGTGCGCTGCAGCGACTGCTCCAGATCGGTCGTCCGGATATCGAGGAAGCTGAAGATCATCAGCTTGGCAAGGCAGGTATTCTGCCACTTGCTCTCCGTCTCCCACTTGCGGAAGAACGTCTCCAGAGCCGGGCCGTCCTCCAGTCCGGTGCAGGCTGCCTCTGCCACCTTCGCGGCAAGCGCGCAGCTCTGCTCGATCTGCTCCCGCTCCGTGCGGGTGAGCTTGGAACCGAATTTCTGGAGCAGATCCCGCTTGCGCCCCTCGACGGACAGGCCGTTTACATGCTGATACAGGGCCTCGACGGTCTCATACAGCACTACAGGGGAGCGTAAAACGATCTGCTTCATGATGCATTCTCCTTTCACACTTTTCTTCCCTCCGAAACTTTCGGCAGGACAGGTGTTTAGCAAGCAGAGCCCCCGGCAATGCCGGGGGCAGCTTGTCAAAAAAGTCCCTTCGGGATTTTTGCCAAGCTGCTTTCAGAATTGCAAAATAAATTCTTGTAGTATTATTTTGCAATTCTGCCGCTGCGGCGGGTGATTGAACGCGAAAGGACACCCTGACGGTTTCCTTTCACACTTTTCTTCCCTCCGAAACTTTCGGCAGGACAGGTGTTTAGCAAGCAGAGCCCCCGGCAATGCCGGGGGCAGCTTGTCAAAAAAGTCCCTTCGGGATTTTTGCCAAGCTGCTTTCAGAATTGCAAAATAAATTCTTGTAGTATTATTTTGCAATTCTGCCGCTGCGGCGGGTGATTGAACGCGAAAGGACACCCTGACGGTTTCCTTTCACAC